>Ga0209061_1000342_pt1 | contig 130435 bp, 113 predicted proteins | sample Coa_R1_10_FD_187157 | JGI IMG/M metagenome (GOLD analysis project Ga0209061, IMG submission 187157) | Surface soil microbial communities from Centralia Pennsylvania, which are recovering from an underground coalmine fire - Coalmine... | ecosystem: Environmental > Terrestrial > Soil >... | reverse complement strand
GGTCGAACACGTGCGGCAGGTCGTCCCGCTCAATGCCGCTGCCGTGGTCGCGCACTCGCACCCCCTCGCGATCGACGACGACCTCCACCAGGCCGCCATCGGGCGAGTGGCGGGCAGCGTTGTCCAACAGGTTGTTGATCGCCCGGCTGAGGCGCTCGGGCGCGCCCTCCACGACGACCGGCTGCAGCTCCGTCGCGTAGCGCACCCTCGGGAAGTTCCGCCGTGCCCGCGCAACCGCCTCCTCGACGATCCCGTCGAGCCGTACGTCCTCGACCGTCTCGTTCGGCAGATCGCCGCGGGCGAGCTCGATCAGATCCCCGACGAGCGCGGTCAGCTCCTCGCTTTGCTCGACCACGTCGGCCAGCATCCGCCGGCGCTCCTCCGGGTCCAGCTCCTCGGAGTCGAGCAGCAGCTCGATGTTCGTGCGCAGGCTCGTGACCGGGGTGCGCAACTCGTGGGAAGCGTCGGCGACCAGCTGGCGCTGGGCCTGCATGGAGGCGTCGAGCTGCTCGCGCGAGCGCTGCAGCCGCTCGAGCATGGTGTTGAACCGCCGCGCCAGCTGGCCGACCTCGTCATCGGCGTGGACGTGGATGCGGCGGCTGAGGTCGTCGGTCTCACCGATCAGCTCAGCCGTTTGCGTGACCTCAGCGAGCGGCGCAAGCACGCGACCGGCGGCAAGCCGGCCGAGCACCACCGCCAACCCGATGCCGCCGAGCAGCACCAGCGCAAGCACCAGCCGCAGGTGTGCCAGCACCACCTCATCCGGTCCCAGCGGCCGAGCGAGCTGGATCGCGAACGATGCGGGCTCTCCGTTGACCAACCCCTGTGCGCCGAACACCAGCATCCGCAGATCGCTGCGGCCGACCGTGACCGTCTCGATCGCCCGCCCGCTGCCGGCGCGGGCGATCGCGCGGGTCGGACGATCAACCGGCAGCTGCAGCTGCCCAAGCCCGGTCGCAGCCTGCCCGGAGGAGAGGACGACCTGAGCATACGGTGCGCTGCCACCCTGATTGGGCGGCGTGTAGCCGAAGCCGAGACCACCGTTGCCGCCGTAGCCCAGCAGCGCGTTGAGGTCGCGCGGGTCGCTCAGCACCGCCTGTTGCTGGGCGCGCAGCTCGCTGTCGATCTGCCCGTACAGCTGGCCCCGGACGACGAAGTAGGAGACCACGACCGCCAGCAGCACCGCGGCGCCAACCGCGCAGGCGGCAGCGATGCCGAGCCGGCGACGGAGTGTCACCGGCTACTCCCTGAGCACGTAGCCAACGCCGCGAACGGTGTGCAGCAGCCGCGGTTCACCGCCGGCCTCGGTCTTGCGGCGCAGGTACCCCATGTACACCCCGAGCGCGTTCGAGGTCGCGCCGAAGTCATAGCCCCATACGTTCTCGAAGATCGTCGAGCGCGTCAGCACCTGCCGGGGGTGGCGCATGAACAGCTCGAGCAGCAAGAACTCGGTCTTCGAGAGCTCGATCGGGCGCTCGCCGCGGTGGACCTCGTGCGCGACCGGGTCCAGGGTCAAGTCGGCGTAGCGAAGCACCTCGCCGTTGCCGTCCCCCTCGCCGGTGCGCCGCAGCAGCGCGCGCAGCCGCGCCTGCAGCTCACGCAGCGCAAACGGCTTGACGAGGTAGTCGTCGGCACCGACGTCGAGCCCCTGCACGCGGTCGTCGACCGCGTCACGCGCGGTCAACATCAGGATCGGGGTCCGGTCGCCTGCCGCCCGCATCCGCTTGGTCACCTCGAGGCCGTCGAGGCGCGGCATCAGCACATCGAGGATCACCGCATCGACGGGCTTCAGCGCGAGCGCGTCGAGCGCCTCCTCGCCGTCGGCGGCGAGCTCGACCTCGTAGCTCTCAAGTCTGAGCGCGCGCTCCAGCGCCCGGCGCACGGCGGGCTCATCGTCCACGACCAACACTCGTGCCATGGCTCAATGATCGTGCCCGGCCTTAACAAAAAGCGAAGAGGCTAGCCTGAGCCCGCGATGGCCCCGGACCGGCTCGCCCGCTACCGCGCCAGGCGCGACTTCGCCTCGACGCCGGAGCCGGCAGCCGGGGGAGAGCAAGGCGACCGGGGGCGCGCGGCGGAGGCTGCGGGGAGGCGGTTTGTCGTCCAGGAGCACCACGCGCGCAGGCTCCACTGGGATCTGCGTCTCGAGCGCGACGGCGCGCTTGCGAGCTGGGCGATTCCGAATGGCATCCCGCTTTCGCCGGGCGAGCGGCGGCTGGCTGTGCGCACCGAGGATCACCCGCTTGAGTATCTCGACTTCGAGGGCGAGATTCCACCGGGCTCCTACGGGGCCGGCACCGTGCGGATCTGGGATCGTGGTACCTACGAGCTGCACGAGTGGGGGCCAGGCAAGGTCGAGGTCAGCTTCCGCGGAGAGCGGTTGCGCGGGCGCTACGGCATGTTCCCGATCACCCCCTCAGGGCGCTCGAGCCGCTCCCGGGCTCGCGGCCGTGGCCCGAGCGACCCCGCGGTCGATGACGAGCAGCCGACCGGCTCAAACGCGATCGACGACGGCCTCGCCGGCGGCCCGCCGGCCGCCATGGCAGGGGCGCGGGGAGAGCAGTGGCTGATCCACCGGATCGACCCGCCGGATGACCCGGGGCGCGTGCCGATGCCGGAGCGCATCGCGCCGATGCTTGCGCGCGCCGGTCGCTGGGATGAGGTTCGCGACGCGCAGGAGCGCTTCGCGTTCGAGGTCAAGTGGGACGGGGTGCGCGCGATCGCCTACTTGAGCCCGGGCCGGCTGCGGCTCTCAAGCCGGACCGGCAGGGACGTCACCGCCACCTACCCGGAGCTGCGCGGGCTGGTCGCCGCGCTCGGGATGCGTGAGGCCGTGCTCGACGGCGAGATCGTCGCCTTTGGCGCCGATGGCCGCCCCAGCTTTGAGATCCTGCAGCGGCGGATCCACGCCTCCTCGGAGGCGGCCGCACGGCGGCTTGCGGGAAGCGCCCCAGTCCTCTATGCGATCTTCGATCTGCTCTACCTCGACGGGCGGCTGCTGCTCGACCGTCCCTGGAGCGAGCGCCGCGCGCTGCTCGAGGCGCTGGAGCTGCGCGATCGCTACTGGCGAGTGCCGGCCGCGCAGCGTGGCGAAGGGGAGACGCTGCTTGAGGCCACCCGCGCCCACGGGCTCGAGGGGGTGCTCGCCAAGCGCCTGGACTCGCGCTACGAGCCCGGCCGCCGTTCCGGTGCATGGTTGAAGATCAAGCACCATCTCCGCCAGGAGCTCGTGATCGGCGGCTGGCTGCCGGGCGAGGGGCGGCGGGCGCAGCGGATCGGAGCCTTGCTGATGGGCTACAACCGACCGGGGAGCAGCGGCCTTGTGTTCGCCGGCAGAGTGGGAACGGGGTTCTCCGAACGGGCGCTGGAGCAGCTACAGGCGCGCCTGGCGGCGCTCGCCCAGGAGCAAAGCCCGTTCGCACCGGGCAGCCGGCTTCCGCGCGACGCGCGCTTCGTCGCGCCTGAGCTCGTCGCCGAGATCGAGTTCGCGGAGTGGACCGCGGACGGCATGATGCGCGCGCCGTCGTTCAAGGGGTTGCGCGAGGACGTCGACCCGCGAGCGGTGGTGCGGGAGCCGGACAGCCGCCCTGTGGCTCTAGCTCAGGATCAGCTTCAGATGGAGCGCCGACCGGAGGGAGCGGCCGCGTCGGGGGATATGTCCTCGCCGGGTCCGGATCGGGTATCGAGACAGGGGCTGCGCAAGCAGATCGCTAACGGCGGAGAGCGAAGCGTGCGTGGGGGGAAGCGAGGACCTCACCTCGAGGATCAGGCTGACCGTGAGCGTCAGCCGGAGCTTAAGCCTGGCCTTGACGCCCAGCCCGAGGAGCTATTCGACGATGTCCGCCGTCTTCCAGACGGCGAGCTCGCCGTCATCATCGATGACCGGCAGCTCAAGCTCACCAACTGGGACAAGGTCCTGTACCCGCGGGCGGGCTTCACAAAGGGCCATCTGATCGCCTACTACGTCCTGATCGCCCCGGTGGCGCTGCCGCATCTGCGCGACCGACCGCTGACGCTCAAGCGCTACCCGAACGGGGTGGAGGAGCCCTTCTTCTACGAGAAGCAGGCGCCGGCGCACCGCCCCAGGTGGGTGCGCACGGCGGTGATCGGCGACGTGCGCTACGTGCTTGCCCAGGATCGCGCAACACTCGTGTGGCTGGGCAACCTCGCCGATCTTGAGCTGCATACCTCCCTGGCGCTGGCCCACGACCCCGAGCGCCCGACGCTGCTCGCCTTCGATCTCGATCCCGGTCCGCCGGCGGGGTTGGTCGAATGCTGCGAGGTGGCGCTGGTGCTGCGGGGGCTGTTCGAGCAGCTCGGGCTGCAAGCGCGCGCCAAGACCTCCGGCGCCAAGGGCATGCAGGTCTACCTGCCGTTGGGCGGACCGACGACATACGCGGAGACCAAGGCGTTCGCCCGCCGTGTCGCCGAGCTCATCGCACGCCGGCTGCCGGACCTGGTGACCGCCCGCATGGCGCGCGATCAGCGAGCGGGGCGGGTGTTCATCGACTGGAGCCAGAACGACCGCCACAAGACGACGGTCAGCGTCTACTCGCTACGAGCGCGAGAGCGGCCCGTCGTCTCGACCCCGCTGCGCTGGGAGGAGGTGGAGCGTTGCCTGGCCCGCCGTGATCCGGCGCTGCTGAGCTTCGATCCCGCCGGCGTGCTGAAGCGTGTCCGACAGCACGGCGATTTGTTTGCGGACGTGCTCTCGCTGCGCCAGTCGCTGCCCGCCGCGGATCCGGCCGCGTAGCATTTGCGCGCGATGGACAGGCTCACGCTGCGCAACCGGTTGCTGATCGCAACGACGATGTGGCGCGAGGCGACGGGCGAACCGCTGCCGCGCCTTGAGCCGGGGGAGCCGGCGAAGCAGCTTGAGGCCTTCGAGCTGCAGCTGGTTGAGCGGTTGTGGCAGAGCGCCACCCCCGAGAACGCGCGCGAGATCGCCGACCGGACCTGGGATCTCGTCTACGACCGACCGGACAGCGATCCGGTCAAGCGGCGGGTTGTTGAGTGCCATGAGGCGCTCGCGCGGATGACCCACCTGATCGACTGACACCCCCCTCGCCGCACAGGGGGCGATGCTCCGCATCGCCCGAGGCTCGGGGGCTGGCCTGGTGCTTCGCAGCGGCGAGCGATGGTTTTCGCAGGCTGCGGAGGCGGGGCGGCGCCTACGTTTCGCGCGGGGACCTCTGCAGCGGGCCCGGCAGCGCATCGCCCGCGCCGGTCGGGCCGGCGGCCGGGGGCGCCTGCGCACGCTCGCCAGCCGGTGGCCCGCTGCTGCCGGAGGCGGGTAGCCCGCCGCTGGGAGCCGGCAGCCCGCCGCCGCTGGGAGCCGGCAGCCCATCGCGGCTGCCGTTCGCCCGCGAGTGGTGGTCCTCGTGGGTCGGCCGCGGCAGGCCAGCGGCCGCGTAGGCGTCCGCCTCATCGAGCGTTTCGTGCTCGAGCAACGCGGCGACCAGGCTGTCGAGCCGGTGGCGGTTCTCACGCAGCAGCTCAAGCACCTCGCGATGGGCGTCCTCGACGATCCGGTGGACCTCCTCGTCGACCAGCCGCTGGGTGGCCTCGGAGGTCTCGGACACGCCTGGCAGCAGCATCCCGGCGCCGTCGGCGGGCAGCACGGCGACCGGCCCGATCGCCCGGCTCATGCCCCAGCGGCCGACCATGTAGCGCGCGATCCGCGTCAGCTGCTGGATGTCGGACTCGGCGCCGGTGGTCAGGTCGCCGAACACGATCTCCTCGGCCGCGCGGCCGCCGAGGGCGACCTTGATCTGCGCCATCAGCGTCCGCTGGTCGTAGTTGAAGCGGTCGGCGTCGGGCGCTGAGAAGGTCACGCCGAGCGCCTGGCCGCGCGGCACGATCGAGACCTTGCGCACCGGATCGGCGCCGGGAGTGAGCATGCCGACGAGCGCATGGCCCGACTCGTGGTAGGCGGTGCGACGGCGATCCTCATCGCTCAGCATCACCCTGCGCGCAGCGCCGAGCACGATCCGCTCGAGCGCGTCGGTGAAGTCGCTCTCGGAGACCTTTGGGTGGCCGCGCCGGGCGGCGAGCAGCGCGGCCTCGTTGACGAGGTTGGCAAGGTCGGCGCCGACCATGCCCGGGGTGGAGGCGGCGATCATGCCGAGGTCGACGTCGCTGGCCAGCGGAACCGAGCGGGTGTGGACCTTGAGGATCGCCTCGCGGCCCGCGCGGTCAGGCGGCTGCACGACGACGCGCCGGTCGAAGCGCCCGGGGCGCAGAAGCGCCGGGTCGAGGATCTCCGGGCGGTTGGTCGCGCCGAGCACGATCACGCCGCTGCGGGGGTCGAAGCCGTCCATCTCGGTGAGGATCTGGTTGAGCGTTTGCTCCCGCTCGTCGTGGCCGCCCGAGATGTTCGGGCCGGCCGCCGCCCGCGAGCGTCCGACCGCATCGAGCTCGTCGATGAAGATGATCGCGGGCGCCGCCTGCTTGGCCTGCTGGAAGAGGTCGCGCACCCGGGAGGCGCCGACGCCGACGATCATCTCGACGAACTCCGAGGCTGACATATGGAAGAAGGGCACGCCCGCCTCACCTGCGACCGCGCGCGCCAGCAGGGTCTTGCCCGTGCCGGGCGGACCGGAGAGCAGCACTCCGCGCGGGATCTTTGCGCCAAGCCGCAAGTACTTGTCGGGGTTCTTGAGGAAGTCCACGATCTCCGTGAGCTCCTCCTTGGCCTCGTCGATCCCGGCCACGTCGTTGAAGGTGACGTGCTGCTCGGAGGCCTCGACCCGCCGCGCCCGCGCGCGTCCGAAGCCCATCAACCCGCCGGGCCCTCCGGCGGCCGCCGCCCTGCGCATGAAGAACACAAACAGCAGCACGAGCAGGATCGTCGGCCCGAAGCCGTAGATCAGGCTCTCGATCAGCGACGGCCCCTGGTTGGGGTTCTGCGCGTTGATCGTCTTGACCCTGCTCAGCAGCGAGGAGAGCTGTTGATCGTTGACGAACGAGGGGATCTGGGTCTTGAAGTAGATCGTCGAGACCTTGTTGAAGGTCTGGCTGGTCTTGAAGGTCCCCTGGATCGAGTCGCCGGTGGCGGTGACCTCCGAGACGTTGCCCTTCTTGACCTCGTTGATGAACGTCGGCTTGTACGGGATCGTCACCCGCGGGTTCGGCTTCAGCGCCTCGGAGGAGGCCCAGACGTTGATTGCAAGCAGCAGCAGCACGACCAGCAGCGCCACCCACCGCCAGTTCGGCCCGCGCGGCGGCGGCGATGGGGGTGGCGGGGCGCCGCGGCCGTCCGGGGCAGGAGTAACCTTCCAGCCTCGTTGGGCCGGCGCGCGCGTCTCGGGCTGCTTGGGCGGGGATGAGCTGCGCTGATGAGGCTCCTGGGCCATCCCACCATTGTCGCAGGTGCGGTGGCGCTCTTACGCAACTCTGCGGGGCAGCGGCCGGATCAGCCGCCGATCCTCAGCCGGAAGCTCTCGGCGCCCTCGACCGTCGCCCCCAGCGCGAAGGCCCGCTCGGCGAGCCAGCGGTCGGAGGTGACCACGCGCACGCGGTCGGGCCGAGGCTCGCTGCGCAGTCGCCTGATGATCTCATCGTCGGCGGCGTGACGCTTCGGTTTGGGAGCGTGCGCGATCTCAATCACGGTGGAGCGGATCGGCGGCGAGGGCTTGCGCTCGAAGACCACGGTCAGCTCCTCTCCCTCCGCGGCCGCCCAGCGCTCGAGCGCGCAGACAAGGCTGCGCATCGCAGCGTCGCGGTCCTGCCACCAGGCATCCGGCCTGGTGCCGATCACGTTCATGCCGTCGACGAACCAGCGCATGGAAAAAGCGTATGGGGGAGGCGGCCGAACGCGTATGGGGGGCCGGGAGCGCCGCGTATGGTGAGTGGGCGGGAGGCGCCAGATGCGCGGGCGCGCGAGGCAGGTGCGCGATGCGCGGGCGCGCGAGGCGGGCGCCGCGACGGGCGTGCTTAGCAATCGCTTCCACGGCGTCCGTCGCGCGTGCTAGCGTTGCCGGCGCGTAAGGCTGCCCCGTGGAGGGGCGGCGAAAGTTGTTGCAGGCCCGGCAGGATGAGTCTCCTCCGTGGTAGCAGCACTGAAAGACACGGAGGGATCTCCAAATGCCAACCGGCACCGTGAAGTGGTTCAGCGACGAGAAGGGCTTTGGCTTCATCACGCCCGACGAGGGCTCGCGGGACCTGTTCGTACATCACACGAGCATCAAGGCTGACGGCTACCGCTCGCTGGCCGAGGGAGCGAAGGTCTCCTATGAGGAGGAGGCCGGCCCCAAAGGCCCAAAGGCGGTCAACGTCACGAGGATCTGAATCGGTCGCCCGGCCAGCGCCGGCGCGCGTAAAGGGCGCGTCGGGCGGCGCTGACCGCGGACCGCTTCGCAGGCGGCGACGGCGGCGGGCGTGCGTCTGCCCCGTCGCCGTCGGCACGTCTGTGGCGCCGCTGGGTGCCGGCACGCCTATGGCGTCGCCTGGACCCACGCCGCGCGCGGTGCGCTTGCGTTGAGTCGCGCACCGAGCCGCTGACATGACCAGCTGCGCGGATGCAACCGGCGGCGCGGCCAGCGGCCAATCGACCGCCGATCCGGCGGGTCCAGCCGCCCGCTGTGCTTACATTTGATCAGCTGGCCAGTGGGCCTCAAGGCGAAGCCATGAACAAGGCGGTTGAAGAGCGCGAGCGGGTGATCATCCGCTTCGCGGGCGACTCCGGCGATGGAATGCAGCTCGCCGGGAGCCGCTTCACCGACGCGACCGCGGTGCTCGGCAACGACCTCGCGACGCTGCCCAACTTCCCCGCCGAGATCCGCGCGCCGGCCGGCACGCTCGCGGGTGTCTCGGCCTTCCAGATTCACTTCGCCTCGCGCGACATCCTCACCCCCGGCGATGCCCCCGATGTGCTCGTGGCGATGAACCCGGCTGCGCTGCGCGCCAACCTTCCGGAGCTGCCGCGCGGCGCCACGATCATCCTCAACGAGGACGCCTTCACCAAGCGCAACCTGGAGAAGGCGGGCTACGCCGCCAACCCCCTCGAGGACGGCTCGCTGGCGGAGTACCGCGTTCACCGGATCCCGATGAGCACGCTCACCCAGCGGGCGGTCGAGCAAGTCCAGGGTGCCTCCACGCGCGATGCGAGCCGCGCCAAGAACCTGTTCGCGCTGGGCGTGCTCTCCTGGCTGTACGGGCGCCCGCGGGAGGTCACGCGCGCCTGGATCGAGCGTCGCTTCGCCACGCGCCCGCAGGTGCTGGCGGCGAACCTGGCGGCGTTTGAGGCGGGCTGGTCGTTCGGCGAGACGACCGAGCTTTTGGATGTTCAGTTCCAGGTGCGCCCGGCAAGCGACCTGCCGCCGGGCACCTACCGCAACATCAACGGCACGAGCGCGCTCGCGCTGGGGCTGATCGCGGCGAGCGTTCGCAGCGGGCTGCCGCTGGTGCTGGCCAGCTACCCCATCACCCCCGCCTCCGAGCTGTTGCACGAGCTCTCCCGCCACGCCGCGCTTGGCGTCTCGACCGTGCAGGCGGAGGATGAGATCGCCGCCGCCGGCATGGCGCTTGGCGCCGCTTTCGGCGGCAGGCTCGGGGTGACGGCCACGAGCGGCCCGGGCATGGACCTCAAGGCGGAGACCATCGGCCTGGCGGTGGCGCTCGAGCTGCCGCTGGTGATCATCGACGTCCAGCGCGCCGGCCCCTCGACGGGGATGCCAACCAAGACCGAGCAATCTGACCTGCTGATGGCGATGTTCGGTCGCCACGGCGAGTCGCCGCTGCCGGTGCTGGCGCCCTCGACGCCGGGCGGCTGCTTCGCCGCCGCGTTCGAGGCGGTCTCGATTGCGCTGCGCTACCGCACGCCGGTGATCGTGCTCTCCGACACCTTCCTTGCCTCCTCCTCCGAGCCCTGGCTGATCCCGGACGTTGCCGAGCTGCCCCAGATCGATCCCGCCTTTGTGACGGCGCCGCCGGCGAGCGGGCCGTTCCTGCCGTACGCGCGCGACGAGCGGCTTGCGCGGCCCTGGGCGATTCCAGGTACGCCTGGGCTCGCGCACCGGATCGGCGGTATCGAGAAGGCCGATCGCACCGGCAACATCTCCTACGAGCCGCTCAACCACCAGCGGATGACGGAGCTGCGCGCGGCCAAGGTGGCGGGAATCGCCTCCGAGCTTGAGCCGCTGCGCGTCGACGCCGACGCGGATGCGCCGCTGCTCGTGCTCGGCTGGGGCTCGAGCGAGGGCGCGATCAGGGCGGGGGTGCGGCTCGCCCGCGAGCGCGGCGCGCGCGTCGCCTGCGCGCACCTGCGCTACCTGAATCCGCTGCCGGCGAACACCGGCGACGTGCTGCGCTCATTTGATCGCGTGCTCGTGCCGGAGATGAACATGGGCCAGCTGGCGATGCTGCTGCGCGCGCGCTACCTGGTTGATGTCGAGTCCTACTGCAAGGTCCAGGGGCTGCCGATCACCGCAGCGGAGGTCGCCGCGCAGATCGAGGAGCGCCTGCCATGAGCGGGGAGCCGGCTGCCCAGATGTTGACGAAGGCCGACTTCCAGTCCGACCAGGAGACGCGCTGGTGCCCGGGCTGCGGCGACTACGCGATCCTTGCCGCCGTCCAGCAGTTCATGCCTGAGCTCGGGATCCCGCCTGAGCGGATCGTCTTCATCACCGGCATCGGCTGCGCCGGGCGCTTCGCCTACTACATGAGCACCTACGGGATGCACGGCATCCACGGCCGAGCGCCGGCGCTTGCCACCGGCCTTGCCACCGCCCGCGATGACCTCTCAATCTGGGTGATCACGGGGGACGGCGACTCGCTGTCGATCGGCGGCAACCACCTGATCCACGCGCTGCGGCGCAACGTGCCGATCAAGATCCTTCTGTTCAACAACCAGATCTACGGCTTGACGAAGGGCCAGGCCTCGCCCACCTCGGAGCTTGGGAAGATCACCAAGTCGACGCCGTTCGGCGTCGCCGACCACCCCTTCAACCCGCTGGCGCTGGCGATCGGCGCCGAGGCCACGTTTGTCGCGCGCACGCTTGACCGCGACCGCCGCCACATGACCGACGTGCTGCGTGCCGCCGCTCGCCATGAGGGCGCGGCGCTGGTCGAGATCTACCAAAACTGCCCGGTGTTCAACGACGGCGCGTTCTTTGCGCTGACCGAGAGGGAGGTGCGGGATCTCAACCAGATCCGCCTTGAGGCGGGCAGGCCGATCCGCTTTGGCCCACGCGGCGAACGCGGCGTGGCGATGCGCGCCGACGGCTCGCTGGCGATCGTCGATGTCGCCGAGGTGGGCGAGTCGGGGCTGCTCGTGCACGATCCCGGCCGCGAGGACCCAGGTCTGGCGTTTGCGCTGGCGAAGCTCTCGAGCGACCCGACCACCCCCACCCCGATCGGCATCTTCCGGGATGTCAGGCGCCGCGCCTACCGCCGCAGCGCCACGGTCGACCACGCCGCCTCCGAGCAGCAGCTGCGCGAGCTGCTGCACTCGGGCGAGACCTGGACGATCGGCTGAGCTGCCGCGGCGAGGCGCCTCAGCGGATCGTCACGGGGTGGTAGCTGCGGCCGCCGTCGACCGTGTAGTAGAGGCGCTCGTTGGCCGCGGTGGCGGCGCCGACGTAGCCAAGCGCCACCCCGTGGGTGGGGTCGGTGAAGCCCAGATACCGCCACCAGCTGATGCCGGAGGGGGTTGGCACCGGGGTCCAGCTCGCGCCGCCGTCGGTGGTGCGATAGAGCTGGCGGTAGCCGACGACGGCGGTGGTGGCGGAGGCGGCCGCAAACGCCGCCGAGTTCGGCAGCGGCTCCTGGCCGGAGGGGGCGCGGCTTGCCTCGCGGAAGCGCGCGCCTCCGTCGGTCGAGATCCACGTGCCGCTTAGCATCCCGGTGGCGCAGTGGGCCCAGACGACCGGCGGCTGGGGCTCCTGGAAGGCGCACGCGACGCTCGCTGGCACGGGCTGGCTGGCGAAGGTCTGGCCGTAATCGTGGGAGATCAACAGCGACTGGGCGGCCTTCGAGGCTGACTCGAGCAGAACCGTGGAGCCCTGCGCCCACAGTCCCGTGTAGGCGTCACCCGCTGCCGGCAGGCTGCTCCAGGAGTCCCGGTTTACCGGCGAGCGCATCAACCTCCCGACTCCGCCTGGGGTTGTGACGATCGCATACACGTACCCGCCCGAGGTGGCAAGATCGCTGAGCGCCCCGGGGAGCGCCACCCGATGCCAGCTCCTGCCCTGGTCGTGCGTGACCCACAGCTGCGGCCCGTAGGCAAAGCCGTCATCGGCGTTTGCAAAGCGCAGCTGAGAGACCGCGCGCGTGCGCGGCGCGGGAATCCCGACGAACGTTCGCCCGCCATCGTCGGTGCGAACGATTGAGGTGCAGGGCGGGCTTGAGCACGGCGCACTGCCGAGCAGCCACCAGGTCGACGCGCCGATCGCCGTGAACGATTCAGGCGCAAAGCCCGACGGCACCGGCCCGGCAGGCGGCTGGGAGACAGCTGTGCGGGGCGGCGGCGTGGCTCGGTGGGGTGCCGGCGCGGGCGCCGACTGATGGGTGCGGGGTGTTTGCGCCCGGTGGCTCGGTTGAGGGCGGTGGTGAGCGCCGGCAAGCCGGCGCGGATGCGATCCGGCGCTGAGCGCGATTGCGACCACCGCCGCCGCGATCAGCAGCGCGGCGGCGCCTGCGAGGACGCCAGCCGCGCGCCGCGGTCGGCGCGGGGAGGGCCGACGGCCGGGTTGGGGGGGACCGTGCTCCGTCCGCTCCACGAGCTGTTCCCTGACCGCATCCAGATAGCCAGCCATCGACCTACTCCTCCTGGAGGCGCGCGCGGAGCCGGCGCAGGCCACGGCTGACTTGCTTGCGCACGACCATCTCCGAGCAGTGAAGCTCGGTGGCGATCTCGCGGTAGCTGCGCTCGTCGAGGACGTGCGCCACCACCGCCCGGCGCTCGGCCTCGGGCAGCTCCGCGACGAGCGCCCGCAGCGGGCCGCTGCCGTCGTCGGCGAGCGCTGCAACGCGTTCAAGGTCCGCGTCCTGAAGCGCGACCGCGTCGAAGCCGAGCCGTTGCCGCGCCTGGGCCTCGACTCTGCCCCGGCGCAGGCTCTCAAGCAGCTTGTTGCGCGCGATCCCGATCAGCCACGGACCGGCGGAGGCAAGCTGCTCCCGGTAGCGCCCGGCGAAGAGCAGCACCGCCGCGAAGGTCTCGGCCGCCAGGTCGGCGGCGAGCTCAGGGTCACGGGTCTGGCGCATCAGGTAGGCGAGCACCAGCGCCAGGTGGCGGTCGTAGAAGGCCGCAAACGCAGCGCCGTCGCGGTGCGCGATCCCCGCGAGCAGCGCCTCATCACTCAAGCGCCGGCAGTCAGCCACCATTTCCTTCCCTATTGCGCGAGCCTACCCGCGCGTGACGCGGCGGGCGCGGACGCAGCGGAAGCTGCACTTGAGGGAGACGCTGGTGCGCGGGCCATGCGCGAATGAGACGCGCCCGCGGGAGCCGCGCGCGGCCGTGTAGCCTGAGCGCGATGAGTCCGATTCCTTCGATCGAGCTGCTCTGGTGGGAGGGCTGCCCGTCGACAGAGCGGGCTGCCGAGGCGTTGCGAACGGCGCTCGTCGACGTCGGCCTGCCCGACGCGGAGATCCGCCGGCGCGAGATCCGCACCGAGGAGGAGGCGCGTGCGGCTGGCTTTCCAGGCTCGCCGACGATCCTGATCGAGGGCCGTGATCCGTTCGCGCCGCAGGGCGAGGGAGAGCCGCCCGGCCTCACCTGTCGCGTCTACCGCCGGCGCGACGGCAGGGTCTCGCCGATCCCCGACCCGGACGATCTGCGCGAGGCGCTGCGGCGAGCGCTCGCCGATCGCGCGGAGGTGAGCAAGTGAGTATCGAGATCGGGGCGCAGGCGCCGGCCTTCGGGCTGCCCGATACCGAGGGCAGGCGGCACGCGCCTGATGGCGAGGTTGCGACCGTCGTCGTCTTCACCTGCAACCACTGCCCCTACGCGCTCGCCTGGCAGGAGCGGATCGCGAACGCCGCGCGCGACTATGCCGGGCGCGGCGTGCGCTTCCTTGCGATCAACCCGAACGACGCAGAGCGCTATCCGCGCGACTCGCTTGAGGCGATGCGCGCCCGCGTCGCCGCCGAGGATTGGCCGATGCCCTACTTGCGCGATGAGGACCAGAGCGTTGCGCGCGCCTACGGGGCGAAGGTAACCCCGGACATCTTCGTGCTGGATGCGGAGCGGCGGCTGCGCTACCGAGGGGCGCCCGACGGCGACTGGGATGATCCGGCCCAGAACGCCGCCTGGCTGCGCGCGGCGCTCGACGCCGTCCTTGCCGGCCGTGACCCCGACCCCCCGGAAACCCAGCCGGTGGGCTGCTCGATCAAGTGGAAGCTTGGATGAGCGCGGCGGTTGCGAGCGCTCACGGCTCAGCGACGTAGCCGCCGTCCGGTTCGAGCGGAAGCCCGCACGCCTCCCATTCGAGCAGCCCGCCGACCATGTTGTGGGCGTCGTAGCCCGCCTGGCGGAACGCCTGCGCCGCGATCGCGGAGCGCCCGCCGCTGCGGCAGTAGAAGACGACTGGGCGCTCGCGGTCGATGCTCTGCGCCCTTGCGGCCAGCTCGCTCAGCTCGATCAGCAGCGAGCCGGCGATCCGCCCCGCCTCGTGCTCGTGGACGGCGCGCACGTCAATCAGCTGGATCTGTTGGCGGGCAAGCAGCTCCGCCACCTCACGCGGCGTGTAATCACCGTCCATGTGGGCGAGGATAGAACCCCGTTGCGATCTGCCGCTGGTTGAGCCCACAGCCGGCCTCGGCCGCTCGTCTGACCTGCCGCAACCGCGCCGATCCACTCGAGGTAGGCGCGGGGCCTCAGCGATCGTCGCCAATGTGACATGGCGCTGGCTGCGACGGCTGCCAGCGGGTCCCGCCGAGCCAGGCGGTGGCGTAGGATCCGAGGCAGATGGCTGCGCTTGCCGACGTCTATACGATCCCCTCGGAGCTTCTCGAGTTCCGGGATGCGATCAGACGGCTGGCGCAGGAGCGGATTGCGCCGCGCGCGGCCGAGATCGACGAGCGCGCCGAGTATCCCTGGGATCTGCGCCAGCTGCTCGCGGAGCACGACGTGCTGGCGCTCCCCTTCGACACCGAATATGGCGGCACCGGCACCGGCACGTTGATGCTGAACATGGCGATCGAGGAGATCGCGAAGGCGTGCGCGTCGACGGCGTTGATCCTGATGATCCAGGAGCTGGGCACGCTCCCGATCAAGCTGTTCGGCTCCGAGGAGCTGAAGGCGCGGCTTCTGCCTCGCTGCGCGAGCGGCGAGTGGACGCCGGCATTTGCGCTCTCGGAGCCTGATGCTGGCTCTGACCCTGGCGGGATGCGCACGCGCGCTTGGCGCGACGGGGATGAGTGGGTGATCGAGGGCGCGAAGAACTGGATCACGAACCTCGGCGTCGCCGACTTCTATGTGGTCTTTGCCGTGACCGATCCGAGCGCTGGGCGCTCGCATGGGATCACCGCCTTCGTGGTCGAGGCGGATCGCCCCGGGTTCAGCGTCGGCAAGCTCGAGCACAAGCTCGGCATTCGCGGCTCGCCCACCGGTCAGCCGATCTTCGACGGGGTGCGCGTGCCGGAGGAGAACGTGATCGGCGAAGTCAACGAGGGCTTCAAGGTTGCGATGGCCACGCTCGATCGCTCCCGGCTTGGGGTGGGAGCGCAGGCGCTTGGGATCGCGCAGGGCGCCACCGACTACGCCGTCGCCTACGCGCGTGAGCGCCGACAGTTCGGCAAGCCGATCAACTCCTTCCAGGCGATCCAGTTCAAGCTTGCCGACATGGAGACCGAGTGTGCCGCCGCTCGCGAGCTGCTCTACCAGGCCTGCGCGAAGGTGGACCGCGGCGATCCAGATATCACCAAGTACTCGGCGATGGCCAAGCTGTTTTGCTCCGATGTGGCGATGCGGGTCACGGTCGAGGCGGTGCAGGTCCTTGGCGGCTACGGGTATGTGAAGGAGTACCCGGTCGAGCGGATGCTGCGAGACGCGAAGATAACGCAGATCTACGAGGGTACTAACGAGATCCAGCGCCTCGTGATCGCCCGTAGCCTGAGGTAGGGGAGCGATGGGCGGCGCAAGGAAGCGGCTGCTGCGGATCGCGCTCGCGGCGATCGCTGCCGGCTGTCTGTGCGCCGGCCTGATCAGCCTGTTTGTGACCGGCTTCAGCCGCTCTCCGGCGCTTCGGGCGCTGCAGGTCCTGGCGGTGCTGGGGGCGGGGGCGGTCGTGATCGGCGGGGCCGTGGTGCTGGCGCTGGTCCGGCTCGGGGGCTGGAAGGAGCCCGAGTCCGAGCGGGAGTTCGAGGCGCTCGTGCAGCAGGCGGAGCGCCTCGCGGCAAGCGGCGACTGGGCTCCGGACGCCGACGAGCTTACGTTTGCCGGGGCGGGTGGGCAGGGCCCCGCCTCGAGCGGCGCGCGCGACTCGTTCGAGGCGCTGGTGCGCGCGGCGGTGGACGAGCTGCCGCTTGAGTTCCACCGCGCGCTCGAGCACGTCGCGATCGTGATCTCCGACGAGGGGTCGCACCGCCGGCGCGGCGCGCCGCGCGGCGTCTATGGGCTCTACGAGGGCGACACCGTGGCCCGCGACTTCTTCCATGAGCGGATCGTGATCTTCCGCGACACGTTGCTGCGGGATTTCGGCCACGATCCGGTGCAGCTCCAGGCGCAGGTCGCCCGGACGCTACGCCACGAGCTCGCGCACCATCTCGGCTGGGACGAGAAGGGCGTGCGCGGGCTCGGGCTGTGAGGGGGGGACGAGGCACCCTTGGGTGGGTGACGTGCCACGAGCGCCTGGCATGACCGGACACACCGGACGAGCCGGGCAAGCGATCGTCCTTCAACGGAGCCGGGGGTAAGTACCCCGGAGACCGCCGGCGCCGGCGGGGATTTGCAACCCGTTGCTTTGCTTCAACGGAGCCGGGGGTAAGTACCCCCGGAGACGTCCCACCGCGTCAGTGCTGGACCCGAATGCGGTCGATCCGCTTCAACGGAGCCGGGGGTAAGTACCCCCGGAGACGTCCCACCGCGTCAGTGCTGGACCCGAATGCGGTCGATCCGCTTCAACGGAGCCGGGGGTAAGTACCCCCGGAGACAGCTCAGGCCGGCGAGACTCCGCAGAAGGCCCGTGAGAGCTTCAACGGAGCCGGGGGTAAGTACCCCCGGAGACTCGCGGCGCTCGAAGCGCGGGTCAGCGCATTGGAGCAAGCTTCAACGGAGCCGGGGGTAAGTACCCCCGGAGACCTGATGATCGCGGGTGCGATGATCCGCCTCATCGAGTTGCTTCAACGGAGCCGGGGGTAAGTACCCCCGGAGACGAGCAAGCGACCCGAATCCGGTGCGTAGCACTCCGGGCTTCAACGGAGCCGGGGGTAAGTACCCCCGGAGACGGCCCGGCAGGAGCATCGTCGTGACAGGAGCATCGTCGTGACAAGCGCGACTCGCTTCAACGGAGCCGGGGGTAAGTACCCCCGGAGACCCCAGCCCAGCCGATCCTATGGCTGGGATCCATACCACGCTTCAACGGAGCCGGGGGTAAGTACCCCCGGAGACCCCACGTACAGATCGGACGCTCTAGACTCGAGGCGCCGGCTTCAACGGAGCCGGGGGTAAGTACCCCCGGAGACGCCGGGAGCGGCGCAGGTGGGGGCGCCTGCCACATCACCCGGCTTCAACGGAGCCGGGGGTAAGTACCCCCGGAGACCATCACCGAGCGCGGCGATCGGCCCCGTACCGGTGGCTTCAACGGAGCCGGGGGTAAGTACCCCCGGAGACATCCGGCACGGCTGGCACCAACGCCAGCGGCTACGGCGGGCTTCAACGGAGCCGGGGGTAAGTACCCCCGGAGACCTCAGCATCGCCACCGAGCACGTCGTCAGGTGCGAGTCGCTTCAACGGAGCCGGGGGTAAGTACCCCCGGAGACCGCATCGAGCCGTTGGTCGAGCCGTTCGAGGGTGTGGAGCTTCAACGGAGCCGGGGGTAAGTACCCCCGGAGACACCCCGGTTATTTGCTATAGCAAGTGATGCGAAGTTAGCTTCAACGGAGCCGGGGGTAAGTACCCCCGGAGACCGTATGGATCAGGTCCAAGGCCGCGTGGCGTTTTGCGCTTCAACGGAGCCGGGGGTAAGTACCCCCGGAGACCCGTTGGTGAGGAGATCGCCGACCGCGATCAGGATGGCGCTTCAACGGAGCCGGGGGTAAGTACCCCCGGAGACACGATCGCATCATCGCATCAGAACCTAAAGCAGAGCTGCTTCAACGGAGCCGGGGGTAAGTACCCCCGGAGACCCGCACCCCGTTTGCGGGGGTCAGCTGGCCGAGGCTGCTTCAACGGAGCCGGGGGTAAGTACCCCCGGAGACCATCACCGAGCGCGGCGATCGGCCCCGTACCGGTGGCTTCAACGGAGCCGGGGGTAAGTACCCCCGGAGACCCTAGGACCGGGGGTGGCGTCGTGGGTTGGGCGCTGCTTCAACGGAGCCGGGGGTAAGTACCCCCGGAGACCATCTCCTCCTGCCCGTAGGTGAGACCGGTGTTCGGGTGCTTCAACGGAGCCGGGGGTAAGTACCCCCGGAGACCGGTCAGGTACGTGGTCATCCGATACGGAGTCCCTGGCTTCAACGGAGCCGGGGGTAAGTACCCCCGGAGACGCCCGGCCGCCAGAGGCTCCGGGAGCCGGGGGGCATGCTTCAACGGAGCCGGGGGTAAGTACCCCCGGAGACCTGTGCCCGGCCGCCAGAGGCTCCGGGAGCCGGGGGGCATGCTTCAACGGAGCCGGGGGTAAGTACCCCCGGAGACCGTTCTGTGGGACGGTCCAGCCTAATACAGTGTTTGTGCTTCAACGGAGCCGGGGGTAAGTACCCCCGGAGACGTGGTTCACCGGTGCGCATCGGAGGAGCCGGTGAACAAGCTTCAACGGAGCCGGGGGTAAGTACCCCCGGAGACCCGCCCCTACCGACGAACACGATCAACTGGGTGTTCGCTTCAACGGAGCCGGGGGTAAGTACCCCCGGAGACATCGGCACACTCCGCGAACAGCGAGTCCACTGGGCGGAGCTTCAACGGAGCCGGGGGTAAGTACCCCCGGAGACTCTCCCGGGCGCGCTGCGGAGTCTCGCCGGCTTGGGCTGCTTCAACGGAGCCGGGGGTAAGTACCCCCGGAGACCCGCGGACAGCGAACCCGGCGAGCACCACCCCGCCGAGGGCTTCAACGGAGCCGGGGGTAAGTACCCCCGGAGACCCATACAATCGGCGGCAGCACATACCCGACCGCGGAGCTTCAACGGAGCCGGGGGTAAGTACCCCCGGAGACACGAGCGTAGATGCGTAGATTCGGCGGATTGTCACGCTTCAACGGAGCCGGGGGTAAGTACCCCCGGAGACATCCGCGGTTAGATCAACACGTGCGCCGGAACTATTCCGGCTTCAACGGAGCCGGGGGTAAGTACCCCCGGAGACCACCTTCGAATGTACGTATCACCATACGTACCGCCGTAGCTTCAACGGAGCCGGGGGTAAGTACCCCCGGAGACCCGATGCGTACACTCATCATCGCGCGGTACTCGCCTGCTTCAACGGAGCCGGGGGTAAGTACCCCCGGAGACCACCAGCCGGCCGCCACGAGCCCACCAGCCGGCGGCCAGCTTCAACGGAGCCGGGGGTAAGTACCCCCGGAGACTGCCAATTCTCACGCACGAACTCCTGACGTGATGTCAGCTTCAACGGAGCCGGGGGTAAGTACCCCCGGAGACGGCTGATTGCACGGTACTCACCTGACGATGTTCTCGGTGCTTCAACGGAGCCGGGGGTAAGTACCCCCGGAGACTGTCATATCACACTGACGCCACGCGATATCATTCAGTCGGCTTCAACGGAGCCGGGGGTAAGTACCCCCGGAGACGCCGGAGTGAGTGCTCAAGCGCGCGCAAGTAACGTCCCTGGCTTCAACGGAGCCGGGGGTAAGTACCCCCGGAGACCGCCTCGAAACAGGCTTAGAACCTGCATGATCCCGAGCTTCAACGGAGCCGGGGGTAAGTACCCCCGGAGACGAGATGTCGGAGCTGAGGACGTCGGCGGCAGCGGGCTTCAACGGAGCCGGGGGTAAGTACCCCCGGAGACTCGAGCACCCGGTCAAGCCAGCCGGCGGGCACGCGGTAGCTTCAACGGAGCCGGGGGTAAGTACCCCCGGAGACCTGCGTAGACGCCGGTGGTGGTCATGCAGCGGGGATCGGCTTCAACGGAGCCGGGGGTAAGTACCCCCGGAGACGTGGTCATCGGTGGAACGCCAACGATCCAGCTTCCACCGCTTCAACGGAGCCGGGGGTAAGTACCCCCGGAGACCTGGGCTTGCTCGACGGTCATCCGATAATCCCGGTCGCTTCAACGGAGCCGGGGGTAAGTACCCCCGGAGACGGGGTCGGTGGCGGGAAGACCGCTGGCGGTTTTGCCGCCAGGCTTCAACGGAGCCGGGGGTAAGTACCCCCGGAGACCACCGTCGCCTATGCAATCGGCTGGGGGTACGTCGGGTGCTTCAACGGAGCCGGGGGTAAGTACCCCCGGAGACACCGTGTTCGCGATGTAGTCGATCGTCCCGGTCCCGCTTCAACGGAGCCGGGGGTAAGTACCCCCGGAGACTCGCCGGGCTGATCTGCTCCTGCGCCCGCACATAGGCTCGGCTTCAACGGAGCCGGGGGTAAGTACCCCCGGAGACGTCAGTGTCACTCGTGCATCTTCGAGTGAGTGTTACTGGCTTCAACGGAGCCGGGGGTAAGTACCCCCGGAGACAGGTGCGATAAAAATCCGGCCATGTGCAGGTCTTTTGGGCTCTGTTCGCGAGGGGTGCGCTGGTGCGGTCTTGGCGCAACATGCCAAATCTGAGAGCAAGCTCGAAAAAAGCCCGTTTTGCAGGTCGAAACGTAAGCGAGAGGTGCGGCTGTTTCGAGCATAACGCGACAGTTCGAGCCTACCAGACAGCGGCAGATGGTGGCCCGTCAAGCGACGGACGGTGTCCGAGGAATTCCACGCAGTCGACGGCACGCCCATCGGGGCGACCAAGGTCAAAAATCGCGATGCTGTCGGTTTTTAGGTTGGCAGCGGCGCATAAAGCCGCCTTCATGCGGATGAGCTCGGGCGAGGTCAAGTCGCAGACGAATAGTGAGTACTGAAGCGGATAGCCGAACTCGGTCGCGATGCGATGCACGCGGCGAAGCCGCTTGGGCTGCCTGATGTCGTAGGCGAGCAGGTAGCGGGTCCGCTGCGCCACTGCTATCTTGTTGTCAAGGGTCGATAGGTGTCGATGTCGCCAACTAGGACGGCCGCGAGCAGGCGTGCCTGTATCTCGAGAGTCCGCCTATAGGTTGCACGATAGCCGAAGAAGGGATGGCGGAGTTCGGTTGTCATCCGGCGCTCATAAGCCTGGATCGCTTTCCGCCGCCCTCGGTTCGTGAGCGCTACTGCGCCCGCCCGCTCTACGAAATCGTCAGCGTGCAGTTCGCCGTTATTGATCGCCATAAGGACGGCCGAGTCGGCTACGAGGGGTCGGAACTCCTCGGCGAGGTCAAGGGCGAGGGCGGGACGGCCGAAACGCGGACGATGGTAGAAGCCTATGTACGGGTCGAACCCGACCGCAGTTGCGGCAATGGTTGTGTCTTTGATGAGAAGCGCGTAGAAGAACGACAGAAGCGCATTGACGCGATCTCGAGGCGGCCGACGGTTTCGCTCGTCAAAGGCAAATGTATCCATTCGTGCGGACGGTTTGAGGATCCGGGCGAACTGGCTGAAGTAGATTCTGGCGGCGGTACCCTCGATCCCAAGGAGCGCCTCGAGCGAGCGTTCGGCCTGCGCGCGTTGCGCAAGGGCGGCGAGCTGAGTGAGGGCGCGAGCCGCGGAAGCATCGCTGTGTCGACGGATCAGCGTTCGCGCGTTCCTGATCTTGCCGGCAACAAATGCACTGGCGAGTTGAGGCGCGCCAATCGCTGCCGCGTGGTGCTGGCGGATGCGAAGACCCACATTCTTGAGCGAGGTACCTGAAGCCGCGCCGCAGAACCAGCCGCCACTGGTGAACCACAGCACCGGGATGCCCTCATCGAAGCATGCGCGGAGCAGTGCGCTGCCGACGTCGACGTTCCCGAAGACGGCGACGTGGCTCACGTCGAGGAGACGGCGCGAAGCCACCTCGCGGCCATCTTCGATGAGGACTACCCGACCGTTGCGCTTTGTGAGGCGGCTGCCCGGCGTGGTCCCGTAAAGAGGGGTCGCTGGCGGATCTGAGGCGATCAGGCGTCTGGGAGGATGCGTGTGGCGCTCGCGCAGGGCATTGACCTCGTCGGGCAGGCAAAGGCCGACAAGGGAGCACCGCGGACACTTTGGGCTGTCGACTAGTGGTGGGGGCGCCTCGCTGCGTGCTGCATTTGCGCGCAGCTCAGCTAACGCCTCAAACGTCCGCTCAATCAGGGGTCCATCGATTTTGACCACGTAGCGAGCGCGGGTCTCGGCGAAATAGACCTCGCCATGGTCGACTTTGTAACCAGCGTCACGAAGCAACAGCACCTGGGCGCACATCTGCACCAGCTCGGGCTCCCATAACGGCTGGCCATCCGCGCGCGGTCGCCCGCGCTTGAACTCGATCGGCACCACGCCACCGGCGCGCACTTGTAGCAAATCGATCTTAGCAATCAACCCCAGCCGCTCGGAGGACAGCGTGACCGAGCTTGTCGGCGGTAGATCGGCACTCACCTGATCGGGACCAGGGAGGGAACCGCGCTCGGCGTCGACGCGCCGGTGAATCCAGCTTCCCTCCGCCGTGTCGGCGTTCTCCTCGAATTTGCGATCGACCCACTCCAGGTAGGCGAGCCGCGGGCAGTAGACGTGCTCGTTGAGGATCCGTGCAGGAACGAGCGGGGGCACGCGGTCGTGGACATGCTCATCCATGTGGCTGTTATCGGAATATCCCGCAAAGTGCTTCAATTGTTTCTGGTGTCATCCGATCCTCGGAGCGCCGGTTGCTGTCAGGTGCGGCCAGGGGGACAGCGTCGCGCTCAAGGAGTTGCGCGGCGGCACCGAATCTGAGAGAGTCAGGAATTAGGGCCGACGAGCGACTCAAACCGACGTGAGCGTCCAGCAAGTAGCGTCTAAGGGCTTCCGCGAGCTGTTCCGCGAGGCAACCGGAAGTGACCCATATGGCTACCAGTTGGAACTTGCCGAGGGCTCTCGGCCCGACATCCTTATGGTGCCGACGGGCGCTGGTAAGACCAAGGCGCTCTTGATGAGCTGGCTTTACCAACGTAGTCACGGGAACGCCCCTCGACGCCTGGTCTACGCGCTTCCGATGCGAACGCTGGTTGAGCAGACGGCAAGGGTCGCGGTCACGCTCCGGCGGCGGCTCGGCCTTTCCTCAGAAGATTTGCCGATCCACGTCTTAATGGGCGGCGTGGACGCAAGCGACTGGCGAGAGCGACCGGAACGCGAGCAGATCATCATTGGGACGATTGACATGCTGCTCTCCCGCGCGCTCGGGCGAGGATACGCCGAGAGCCGCTTCGCCTGGCCTGTCTCCTTTGGCCTGCTCAACTCGGATTGCCGTTGGGTCTTTGACGAGGTTCAACTGATGGGGCCCGCCCGCAGCACCTCAGCGCAGCTCGACGGACTGCGCGAAAAGCTCGGGACTCTTCACCCGTGCGAGACCTTGTGGGCCTCTGCAACGATCGATGATCGCGCTCTAAAGACGCTCGACCGCCCTCAACTCGGACCGGTGCTCGAGCTCTCTGAAGAGGACAGGGCGGGTGCGCTTGCGGACAGACTCCAGGCTCGAAAGATCCTCCAGCGTGCCGATCTCTCGGGTGTCCCCGAGGCAAAGACCCCCGCTGCGATCACTGAGGTCATCACGGCCAGCCACATGCATGGTCACCGCACGATCGTTGTGCTGAACACGGTCCCCCGGGCCCAGGCCGTCGCCCGCGAGCTCGCGCGAACCGTAGGCGCGGGCGGCCCAGCGGTCACGCTCGTTCACTCGCGTTTCCGTCCGGCGGATCGAGCCGCCAGGCTGGCAGAAGCGCTCGCCGACGTCGACCCTAGTGGCCCCGGATCGATTGTCGTCAGCACTCAGGTGATAGAGGCTGGTGTCGATATCTCCTCGCGTGTTCTCATCACGGAGACGGCCCCCTTCAGCTCGATCGTTCAGCGGCTCGGGCGCTGCAATCGCGCTGGCGAGCATGAGGAGGCCTCCGTCGTGTGGCTCGATCGCGGCGAGGTAGAGCTGAGCGGACGCGGTGCGCGCGCGGCCGGGCCATATCTGGCAGCCGATCTAAATGCCACACGCGCGGCTTTGAGGCCACGCATCGGAGAGTCACTTTCGCCCGCGGCGCTCGAAGGCATGTCCGTAGCGGAGAGCGAGGACGAACCTGTGACCTTGCGGCGTCGCGATTTGCTTGATCTGTTCGACACCTCTCCCGACCTTTCCGGACTAGATGTAGACATTGCGCCCTTTATACGAGCGGACGAGGACCGTGCCGTGTCGATCTTCTTCCGCGACCTGGGCGGCAAGCGGCCGCAGGTGATCGTCGGCGACCAACAACCCGCACCAAGCCCTCACGAGCTTCTTTCGGTCCCGGTCTCACAGCTGACGAAGCGCGACGCGTGGGTGTTTGATCCCATTGAGGATCAGTGGGTCAGGCGAACCGGAAGCGAGCTTCCCCCGGGGATTGTCGCGCTTCTCGATGCGGCAGCCGGCGGGTATGAGCCCCAGTGGGGATGGGACCCTGCCCTGAGGCAGCACGTTCCCCCTGGCGAGCAACTGAGCCGCCAGCTACCAGAAGGCATCGGCAACGATCCCCAGTCGTTCCAAGGGGCGCCGCAAGGACTGGGTGAGCATCTAAAGTGCGCCGCTCGGGCAGCCGAGGCACTCGCCAGCGCACTCGAGCTCGACGAGCAGACGCGCGCCGCGCTGATTCAGGCGGCCGCGCTGCACGACCTCGGCAAGGCTCACCCCGTCTTTCAGGAAACGCTTTTGCGGGCTCTCGGCGAGAACGGCGATCCGACTTGCCTATGGGCAAAGAGCGGTAACCACGCCCCCCTTCGACATCGGCGGCGCTTCTTCAGGCATGAGCTTGCGAGCGCGCTCGCGGTGCGCGTGTTGGCGAGCGAGCTGGGGTTGCACTCGCCGCCGCTGGTCGCCTACCTGGTCGGTGCTCACCACGGCCGGGTGCGGCTCTCGATCCGGCCAGCCCCGGACGAGCGACGGCCAGACGACGTGCTGCCCGACGCGAGCTTCGCCCTCGGGGTCGCCGATGGTGATCGACTTCCCGCGGTCGACACCCCCATCGGTACGACACGTGAGATCATTCTTGATCTCGGCTGCATGGCACTTGGGGGCGAGGACTCGTGGGCGCGCGACGCGGTTGCGTTACGCGACGAGCCGGGGCTCGGACCCTTCCGCCTGGCGGCGCTCGAGGCACTTGTACGCGTGGCAGACTGGAGGGCAGGTGGCTGAGTTGCGCCTGGCTGGCTGCCGCAGTCGTCCGCTCGGCGGATACCTGAAGGCACTCGGAGTGCTGCGAACCGTCTCCCGCCAGGCTGATGGCCGTGCGCGCGGGCGATGGCGCGGAGGCGTCTTCGAGCTGTGGGCGCAATTCGACGAGGAAGGCCTAACCCGGTTCTTCCTGAACGATTACGCGCCATCACCGGTCATCTCACCCTGGAATCGTGGAAGTGGGTTCTTTCCGAAGGATCGCAGCGAACCACTGCTTGAGATCGAGCGTTCACTCTCCTCTCGTCTCGAGGATTACCGCGAGGCGATCGGCATCGCTCGCGAGGTTCTGCGCCGACGCGGCTCGGTTGACGGGCCCCAAGACAAGGCCGGTTTACTGCGAGAGCTCCGTCGTGTCCTGCCCGACCGAGCACTCGAATGGCTCGACGCTGCGATAGCACTCACCGGGCGCGACCTCGCCTACCCCCCTCTGCTCGGCTCAGGGGGCAACGACGGGCGCTTTGACTTCTCGAACAACTACGCGGCAGCCGTATGCGAGTGCGTGGGTGCGGCCGAAGGTAGTACCGCAGCCGCGCGCTCGGCCGAGCTGCTCATGGCGGCGCTCCAGGGGACACCGGCGCGACTCGCGCCCATCAGCCTCGCTCATTTTCAGCGCGACGGCTCCCCCGTCAACTCGCCGAGCGGCGAGTCGGATGCGCTCGGCAATCCATGGGACTTGATCCTCGCTCTCGAAGGGGGATTGCTGATGTGCGCGGGGGCTGCACGCCGCCACGGGTGGGGAATTGAGCCCCGGCTGGTAGCACCGTTTGTCGCTGACCCGGTTGCTGCCGGCTACGGTTCGACCGCTGCCGGGGAGAAGGCCTACGCCGAGCTGTGGATGCCGCTGTGGAGGGACTGGGCCACGCTCGGGGAGGTTGAGCTGCTGGCCCGCGAAGCGCGCGCCCAGGTCGGGCGTCGTTGGGCCCGGGATGGACTTGATTTCGTGCGCGCGGCTAGCGAGCTCGGGGTCGCTCGAGGGATTGAGGCCTTTGAGCGCTATCCGATTCTCGAGCGAGCTGGACAGGCACGGCTCGCGGTGCCCGCCGGAAGAGTCGAGGTGCGCGAGCGGCCCGCCGTCGCGGCTCTGCGCTCGCTCGACCCGCGGCTTGCGCAGCTCAGGCGGCTCGCCAGCGGCGATCACGCGCCGCGGACAGTGCGCCTAGCGGCGACGCGCCTGGATCGAGCGATGTTCGAGTTTGCTGGGCGAGGAGATGCTCGGAGTGCGCAGGCGGTGCTAGTCGCGCTTGGCGAGGTTGAGGCAACGCTCGCGCGCTCCTCCGAGAGCGCCCGCAAAGCCGGGGTTCGACCGATCACAGCCGGGCCAGCCCAACCCTGGCTTGAGGCCGCGGATGATCGCACGGCAGAGTTTGCGCTTGCTGTTGCGCTCGGATCGCTGGCGACCAAGCCGCTGGGTTGCCTGGACATTCGGGATTACCTGCACGGGACGCGCCCTGACGACCGCGGCGGGCGCGCCTTCGATCCCGATATGACTCCGTCCGTGCCTCGCGCTGGCGAGCCGATCGAGCGGCTGGCCGCGATCCACGTGCGCCAGCATCTGGACGCGCTGAAGGACGGCGCTCGCCTGAGTTTCGATTACGGCCTGCCTCTCAATGAACGCCTGATCAGAATCTTTGCCCTGGGCGGTCTCGATGCTCGGCGGATCGTGGAACTTGCCTGCGGACTGTGCCTGCTCGAGTTCCGTGGTGCCCATTTCGCGCCGCGCCTAGCTCCCGAGGACACGCCATGCCCTGCATTGGACGCACTCGTGCTCGTCTGGCACTCGGATGAGGCGGACGGGTTGGGCCCGCGTCCCGGCTGGGCGTCTCAGCTTGCGGCAGGACGCGTAGCGCCAGTGTTGAACGAGGCGCTCATGCGCCTGCGGCTCGCGGGTCTCGCACCGCGTGTCTCCGCGCGGGAGCTTGCCGCCTTTTATCCGGCGGGAAAGCGCCTGGCGGCCGCACTGCTGGTACGCCCGACTGGTTCCGCGCTTGGTCGGATGGCGCAGCAGCTTGCCGTGCGAGTGACAGATGAAAGAACCGAGAAGGAGGCGATACCGTGATCCAGCAGCTATCGAGCGCCCCGCGACTGATCTTACGGGCGCGACTTGAGCCCACCGTCGGTTCAACTTTCCAGCCGACGGGCTTCCCCAACCTCGGGCCTGCCGAGTTCGAGCGGCCAGTGCGTGTCGATGGGAGAGTTGAGATGCGGAGCGCCTTGCTAATTGAGTCGGTTCAGTCGATGGCCAACAGGCTCGAGGAGCGCGGTTGGGACCGCGCGGCGCAGGCTCCCGCCCGACCGCTCCGACGCCTGCCATACGTTGAGGTTCGCGACCCCGAGGGTGAGTTTCTGACCTCCTCGCGACTTGAGCCGCACAGGTTGGCAGGCGCCTACATCAAGAATGCGCGGCTCGAAGACAAGGATGTGCAGCAGTGGATGATCGAGCGTCTGCGGGTGCGCGAAGGGCTGCCGCTCGAGTGGCCGGCGATCTATGCCGGCATCTTCGAGCTTGACCCGCTCAGCCTCGTGCACGGTGTCTTCTTCTCGGACCCCGCGTGGAGCCGGTTCGGCAACCCGAAGGTTCGCCGCGCCGTTGCCGCGACGGTCGAGGCACACGATGTGCAGCCGGTGGTCTCGGGCGGGGTGAAGCGGGATGACGTCCGCCCTGAGGTTGGGGAGGGGCGCGGTGCGGCCGAGGGATACGGCTTCGTGCCATTCGGACGCACCGAGTACGCCGCTGGCGAGATCATCCTGTCCGCCGTAATCGATCTCGCACAGATTCGCGGCTACGGCCTAGAGCCACCACGCACAGAGCTACTCATCCTGATCAGCCTTTGGGAGCTGGCGAGCTTACTCGAGGGGCCTTTGCGGCTGCGGACGGCGTGCGACCTGACGCCCGTGCAAGTTCGAATCGACACACCGGCAGGCCTTCAACTTCCTGCGGCAGCGGAGCTAGCCGCGCAAATCGAGGCGATCGATCCGGGGACCGAGCGCGAGGGGGCATGGAGCGTGGTTTGGAAGTGATCGCGGTTGCGCTGCGGTTCGATCTTGGTCGCTATCACGCCAATCCCTGGGGCGAGCACGTGAACGAGGGCCTCGTGGAATGGCCGCCAAGCCCATGGCGGATTCTGCGGGGTCTCTATGCGACGAGCCGCATGCATGCCCAGCTCACGGCGCTGCGTGAGCCAGCCGATCGTGCGCTTGCCCGGCTCATCTCCGCCCCGCCCCCAAGCTATGCGCTGCCGCCCTCGACTGAGGGCCACACCCGCCACTACATGCCAAGCCGCAGTTGGTCCTGGGCGCGACCTGCTCAGGACATGATCCTAGATGCGTTTCGCGCGGTCCACCCAGAAGACGAGGTGATCGTCGTCTGGGAAGTGCAGCTGCCCGGTGATGAGCAAGCAGCGCTCGGGGAGGTGCTTCGCTGCCTCGGGCACCTGGGGCGCTCAGAATCCGTTTGTAGCGCACGGCTGCTCGATCAGCACGAGCGACTGCCGCAGGTAAACGCTAGGCCGATAATGGACGCAAGCGTCGAGGAGTCTGTCGGCCTGCTCTGTCCGACATCCGACGCCACGCTCAAAGAGATTGGTGTCTCGATCGGCGAACTGCGCCGTCGGCGGCAATTGCTTCCGCCGAAGACGCGCAAGGTAAGCTACCTCGTGGAGGTAGAAGCGCCGGCGCCGGAAAAGCCGACGTCATGGTTCTCGCCGGAGCTTGCCTTCTTTCACGTGGGCGGGGGCAACCGCCCAGGCATCGCGGAGGCGGTAACGGTGGCACAGGCGGCGCGCGCGGCGCTGCAGAGGCGCTATGGTGCCGGCCAGGAGGGTGTGGCGTCACCCACGCTGAGCGGCCGCAGCGCGGACCGCCCGCGGCAGGATCAGCACCAGCACGCGCACTACCTCGTCCTTCCCGACGAGGGGGGGCTGCGTGTTGGGCAGCTGGCGATCTGGGCGCCGGAAGGCTTTGGCCCAGGAGAAATCAGGGCGCTTACCGCCCTGTCTAGCTTAACTGTTAGAGGCGTGGGCGAGCCATTGCCGATCGCGCTCGCGGCCATCGGCACGACGACTCAGCTGCGCATCCCAAGCCTGCTGGGTCCTGCGCGGCGCTGGCGCTCGCTGACCCCCTTTGGCCTGGTGCGCCACCCCAAGCTCCGCGGGGGCAGGCTCACCGACGGGCCAGAGGAGCAGGTTCGACTCGAGCTTCGTCGACGGGGCCTCCCCGAACCAGCCGAGGTCGAGCTCCTGCGCGGCTCCTGGCACCGTTTCCGCAGTTCCCGGGTGGGGCAATCACGCCTCCAACAGGCGAGAGTGTTCGGCATCAGGCTGCGGTTCGAGCAGCCTGTACGCGGGCCGATAGCACTGGGCGCGCTCTGCCATTTCGGCCTAGGGCTGTTCATCGCGGAGCGGCGCTACTAGGTGCGGCGAGAAGACTGCTCGGGGCTGTCCTCAACATCAAGCAGGTAGCGCAGGTAGAGCGCGCCGTCGCGCTCGAGCAGCCAGCGGAGACGCAGGGGAAGGGGTTCGGGGAGCTCTGGCCCGACAGTCAGGGTCGGCTCGGCGCCGCCGCCGGTGAGCTTCGGGGAGAGCGTCAGGAAAAGCTCATCGATGGCCCGCTCGGGCGAGCGCAGGAGGGCGCCAAAGAGCGTCGGGCCGCCCTCGCACAACAGCGTGCGCACGCCGTGCTCCGCGCGCAGGCGGCGGAGCACCGCGCCGGGCTCAAGCTCGGCCTCGGAGAGGTGAACCACCTCCACTTGGGCGTGCACGCTCGCAAGCGGGATGTCCGCCGCTGCCGAGAAGACGATGGCCCGCATCTCCGGGAGGGCGAACAGCGGCGCCGAAAGCGGAAGCCGGCCGCTGCGGGTGATCGTGCAGAAGAGCGGCTGCTCGGGCAGGCCCCGCTCGCGGCGGCGCCGGCGGCGCTCGGGATCGTTGAGAAGCCGCCCGTAGCGCTCGATCGCGAGCGTGCCAGTGCCGACCAGGACGGCGTCGATGTGCTCGCGCAGCCCGTGGAAGAGGGCGCGGTCGCCGGTGTCTCCGAGCGGTCCGGAACGGCCGTGAAAGCCTGCGCGGCCATCCGCGCTCGCCACGAAGTTGACCAAGGTGTACGGCCTGCGCCCCCGCTCGGGGAGCGCCGCGAACATCGCTTCGAGCAGCGTCGACGCCTCCACATGCGCGACCTCGGGCAGCAGCTGGCGAAAGACCACGGGGGTGTCCGGCACGGGGCGACCCTAGCGAACTGGTCTCTGCCGCGCACGCCGCGCAGGCGGGCGATCCTCTCGTATCCTCGCCCACGCCACCGGCGATCGGAAGCGGCGCTCAGCCCGAGCGCGATCGTCGCGCCGATCAGGCTGATGAGCGCTGCTGAGCGCTGCCGGGCCTGGTCTTGCGCGAGCTGATCAGCAGCCCGGGGTTTCCCAAAGCGGGGATCGGAACATCACATGCGCGCGTCGCTTGGCTATGCTCGGCGCGGTGATCATCCGTTTGCGATCGCGGGGGAGCGCTACGCAACGCCGGGCGTGCGGTGAGCAGCGCGAGACCAGCGGACGTCTCCCAGGACCCCGTTGCGGCCCGGGGGCACGCGGGAGCGCGGCATGAGCGAGGAGCGTGCAAGCACCCGCCCGTCGCGCAACCTTGCGCTTGAGCTCGTGCGCGTCACGGAGGCTGCGGCGCTCGCCGCCGCGAGGCTCGTCGGCCGCGGCGACAAGGAGGCGGCTGACCAGGCGGCGGTGGATGCGATGCGCGCCGTGCTCGACGGCGTCTCGATGGATGGGATCGTGGTGATCGGGGAGGGGGAGAAGGACAAGGCGCCGATGCTCTACAACGGCGAGCACGTCGGAGATGGCTCGCCGCCGCTGGTCGACGTCGCCGTCGACCCGCTCGAGGGCACGCGCCTGACGGCGCTCGGGATGCCGAACGCAATCAGCGTGATCGCGCTCGCCGAGCGCGGCACGATGTTCGATCCCGGCCCGTGCGTCTACATGGAGAAACTGGCCGGCGGCGCCGACATCGCCGACCTGCTCGACCTCGACCGGCCGCTGCCCGAGACCCTCAAGCTGATCGCCGAGCGCAAGGGCCGTGACATCCGCGACGTGATGGTGGTCATGCTCGATCGCGAGCGCCACCACGAGGCGATGCGTGCCGTCCGCGAGGCGGGTGCGCGAGTGCGGCTGATCCTCGACGGCGACGTTTCGGCCGCGCTGCTGGCGGTCAGCGAGAACTCGCCGGTCGACGTGCTCTGGGGCATCGGCGGCACGCCCGAGGGCGTGATCTCCGCGGCCGCGATCAGGTGCGCGGGCGGCGAGCTGCTCGGGCGGCTGTGGCCGCGCAACGACGAGGAGCGCCAGGCGGCGCTGGCCGCCGGCTACGACCTCGACAGGGTCCTGACCGCTGCCGACCTGGTCTCAGGCGAGGACGTCTTCTTCTCGGCGACCGGCGTCACCGACGGCGACGTGCTCCAGGGCGTGCGCTACCACGGCTCCGGAGCCGCGTCCACCGAGTCGCTCGTGATGCGCTCCCGCTCAGGGACGGTGCGGCGGATCAGCGCCAGGCACGACCGCTCGAAGCTGCGCCTGCTCGGCGGCGCCCGCTACGGGTAGCGGGCCGGCGGGCGCTCCGCGTCCGGCGGGGCGAGCGCCCGAACCTTCGATTCCGCGAGCTCCAGCTTTGCGAGCGAGCGCAGGAATGCGTGGGTAACCATTACGTGCAGGAAGGACTGCGTCGCCTCGTAGACGGGGGTGGAGAGCGAGGCGGCGATCGCGGGGTAGAAGTTCGAGACCTCGACCTCGATTCGCAGCTTCACCTGCCCGGTCGCCTTCCCGTTGTCGCTGCGGCGGACGTCCAGCGCCAGCTTGCCGCAGCCGTGGCCGCGGCGGGCGACGAGCAAGCCGTCGCGAATCCGCCAGGTGACCGTGCCGCCGCTTGAATCGAAGCTGTACTCGGGCCGCTCGAAGCGCAGCAGCGTCAGTGGCCGAGCCAGCAGCACGACCCGGCGCGAATCCTCGCTGTAGACGACGCGCACCAGTCCGAGCGTCACCGTGGTCAGAAAGCGCCAGTAGGTGCGGGCCAGGTTCTCCAGGTTGGTCGGGTTCCAGAGCCGCTCGAGATCTGCGCGCGAGACCGTGAGCTCGGCGCTCTGCACCGAGCGGACAGCGCCATCGTGTGCGATCACGGTTGACCTGCGCGGAGATACGATGACCGCGCGGGCCGGTAGCTGCCGTCGGCGCCAGACGCGCAGCGCAACCCCGACAGCGGCAGCGAGCAGCGCTCCAAGAAACGATGCGAGGATGGCGCGGCAGCGGCTCACCGCACGAGCTCCCAGAGGCGCACGCGCTCGCCTGGCGGAGCCACGCCGACTCCGGGCGCAAGCAGGGCAAGCGCGTCGGCGCCGAGCAGCGAGGTGACGATGTGCGAGCCCTGGCGCTCGTGGGGGTGGGCGAGCAGCTGCGCGCCGGAGCGCTCGAGCCGCACGCGCAGGGCCTGCTCGCGCTCAGGACTGCGGCGCACCGGGGCCGCGAGGACGGCCTCGGGCTCAAGCGGCGGCGTCTCAGGCGCGCCCTGCAGGCGACGCAGCGCAGGCGCAACGAACAGCGAGAAGGTCACCGCGGCTGAGACCGGGTTACCCGGCAGCCCAAACACGAGCGTCTCAGCAAGCGTGCCGAACCAAGTGGGCTTGCCGGGTCGCAGCGCCACCCCCCAAAAGCGCTCCGCGACGCCGAGAGCCGCGAGCGCGGGCTTGACGTGGTCGTGGGGGCCAACCGACACGCCGCCGGTGACGATCACGACATCTGAGGTCGCGAGCGCTTCCGCGAGCGCCTCGCGCGTCGCCCCCGGCTCATCCGGGAGCCTCCCCGCCGCCGGCGCCAGCGCGCCGCAGCGGCGTGCCATCGCCACGAGCATCGGCGCGTTCGAGTTGTGGATCTCGCCCGGCCCGAGCGGCTCGCCGGGCGCGCGCAGCTCATCGCCGGTGCAGAGGATCGTGGCGCGCGGTCGGCGCGCGACAGCAAGCACACCTGCGCCGGCAGCGACTGCCGCGCCAAGCTCGCCGGCGCCGAGCACCGTCCCGGCGGCAAGCACCACCTGGCCGGCGCGCAGATCCTCCCCAGGGGTGCGGATGTTCTCGCCGGGAGCGACCGCCTTGCGCGTCCAGACCGCGCCGTTGCGCTCCTCGACATCCTCCTGGCGGATCACGGCGTCCGCCCCGTCGGGCACGACCGCGCCGGTGGAGATGCGCACCGCGCAGTTAGCTGCCAAAGGCTCCCGGTAAGGGTGGCCGGCGCGAGACTCTCCGCGGACCGGCAGGGTGCGGCCGGCTGGCCCGGCCGTGACCGCGTAGCCGTCCATTGCCGAGCTGGGGAAGGACGGCACATCGCCCTGTGCGCGCAGGTCCCTGGCAAGGACGCGATCAAGCGCATCATCGATTGCCACCCGCTCAGCGCCGAGCCGACCGGTTGCCGCCAGGACCTCGGCCCGCGCATGCTCGATGGAAAGCAGCGCCACGGGGAACATTCTCTCGCGCTGCCGACGGCGCGCGTTTGGCGGCCGGAGCGCGTGATAGAAGAACGGGCACGATGCACCAGGGCACGCCACGCCGCCGCCGGGCCAGACCGGTGGGCGATGAATCGGTGCGGCGGCTGAGCGAGCGGGGCGAGGCGCTGGCCAAGGGATGGCTGATCGAGCTGATCGAGCAGGCGCCGCTGGAGCGCGTGCCAGCGCTTACCTCGGCGCCGCTGCTCGCCGCCGCGCCGCGGCTTTGCGCAGCGCTGGCGGGCGCGCTCTGCTCCGAGCGCGAGCTGGCCGCGTTTGCGCCTGATGGCGAGCATGAGGCGCTCGTTGTGGCGGTCGTGCGGGAGCTCGACGGCGGTGAGCTTGAGCGAGCGCTCGCGGCCTTCGAGGCGCTGACGGCGGTGATCTGGGCGGCTGCACTCGGAGCGCTGGAGGATCCCGACCCGGAGCTGGTGGCGGCCGTGGCCGAGCGCCTTGCGCTCGTCGGAGAGATGCTCAGAGCGGCCGTGCTCAGGGTCGCAAGCGCTGATGCCGGGGGGCGCGGGGTGCGCGTCGAGGCGGGCGAGAAGGCCGCGGCCGCGCCGGAGGGCGCTCGGGTTGGCGAGGCGGCTCCGGCGCGGACGATGGCAGCCGAGCCGCCCACCGGCGCCGGCGGGTGGCAGGTCGGCCCTGAGGGGGTCGCGGCGCCGGGGAGTGCGTCGCCCGCGTCGCCGCCAGGCCCATCGCCCGCGCCGCCGCGCACCCGCGGTGAGCAAGCGAGCGCGGAGCCCCCCCTCCCGCTTTGGCGGGCGGCGATCAAGGAGGAGATCGAGCGGGCGCGGGCACAACGAGCCCAGCTTTCCCTGCTTGCGGTGGAGCTCGAGGACGCGGAGCGGATCAGGGCGGTTGAGGCGCCCGCGGACGCGACCGCGGTGCTCGCACGGTTCACCCGAGCGCTGCGACAGGCGTTGCGGCGAGAGGATCTGCTTGCCTGCGAGAGCGAGGGCAGAGCCTGGGTGCTGGTCCGCGACGGCGGCCGGGTTGCCGCGCGGGCTTTGGCGCGGAGGATCGCGGAAGCGGTAGCGTCGGCGGGTGACTGGCGGGGCGCGCCGCTGCGGGCGGCGGTGGGGGTTGCGGTACTCGGCGAAGACGGGGATGACGCCGAAACGTTGATCGAACGCGCCGAGGAGGCGATGCTCGCGGCGCTCGCCGCTGGGGCGCAACCGTAGGCCCCAATCCGAGTGGGTCGCAGGCGCGCGCACTCAGGTAGGGGTCTTTGCTTGCAGGTCGAACTTGCCTTCTGGACGAACGCGGATCAGGACTCGTGCTCAAGCGCATCAGGAAGACCCGACCGAGAGTGAGGTGGTCGTCGACGACGGCGCTCCTAGCATCCACAAGGACAGGGCTCACCTTGGGGGCGCTCACAGCATCGCCGTGCGAGGAGGCGAGATGCCCCTGAGCGCGACGCGGCCGTCGCTGCGCCCGCTGCGCCATGGGTCGTTGCTGCGACTGCCGCGGGGATCGCCCGGGCGACGGCTCCGAGGCTCTCGGGCAGCGAAGCTGGCGCTTGCGATGCTCGGCGCGGCGGCTCTGCTCGGCGGCGCCTGGCTGTGGCTGCGCGACTCCTCGCTGGTGGCGATCCGCAGCGTCGCTGTCACCGGGGTGAGCGGACGCGACGCCGGCGCGATCCGCGCGGCCCTGAGCGCCGCGGCTCGGCGGATGACGACCCTGGATCTTCAGCGCTCGCGCCTGCGCGCGGCGGTCGCTGCCTACCCGCAGGTGATTGGCCTGCGGGTCAGCGCCGAGTTTCCCCACTCGGTTCGGATCATGGTGCTGGAGCGGGTACCGGTTGGGGTGCTCACCGCGGGGGGGCATGCGGTGGTCGTCGACTCAGACGGCCAGCTCCTGCCTGGATGGAGCGAGCGTGGGCTGCCGCGGATCCCTCTGCGAGCGCTGCCACCCCGGCACCAGGTGACGCCCGGCCACGGGCTGGCGGAGGTTCGACTGCTCGCTGCTGCGCCCTGGCAGCTGATCGAGCAGATCGCCGATGTCACGCAGCGGAGGGGACGGGGGTTGATCGTCACGCTCCGGCACGGCCCGATCGTCTACTTCGGCAACAGCGCCCAGGCCCCCGCGAAGTGGGCTGCGCTGGTCGCCGTGCTCGCATCCCCAGGAGCGGCCGGGGCGGGTTACATCGACGTTGCAGACCCAGAGCATCCCGCGACGGGCGGAGGGAGCGTGGCCGGCGTGAGCGTTGCAGCTGGCAGCGCCACGCTGCCGGGCGCATCGGCTGCAGGAAGCGGCACGGGCGGCGCGAGCGCGACTACTGCTGCCACCCCGGCAGCCCCCTCGGGTGGTGCGACAACCCCAGCCGGGACCGGGACGGTACCCGCAGCGCCTGCCGGGTAGCGCGGGCAAGATCCTCCCGGTGCGTGCCGGGTAGCGCGGGCGAGATCCTCAGCATCCGCACCTCCCAAAGCTCGCGTTATCGGTGAGGATGCGCATGTAACGCTCAACTAGGCAACACTCAACTTCAGCTATAGAGTTACGGTGGACCCAAGGCCGATCTCTCGCTAGGATTGAGAGTTGGGCGTTCTGCAAGCCACCTTGCGTGGCGCCCGCGGCCGTTGACTTCCAGCCATGCCAACGCATAACGTGCGAAACTGCTGCGATCGGCGTTGGGAGGAGGAAGTCTCAACGCTGCATTGAGAGTCGAGTCCACCACATGGAAACTGGCACCTATCTCGCGGTCATCAAGGTCGTCGGCGTCGGCGGCGGGGGCAGCAACGCCGTCAACCGGATGGTGGACGCCGGGCTGCGCGGAGTCGAATTCATCGCGTGCAACACCGACGCCCAGGCGCTTGCGATGTGCGAGGCCGACATCAAGCTGAACATCGGCCACGAGCTGACCAAGGGACTCGGCGCGGGCGCTAACCCGGAGGTTGGTCAAGGGGCGGCGGCCGAGTCGCGCGACGAGATCAAGGAGGCGCTGAAGGGCGCCGACATGGTCTTTGTCACCGCGGGGGAAGGGGGCGGCACCGGCACCGGCGCCGCGCCGGTGATCGCCGACATCGCCAAGAACGAGATCGGCGCGCTCACCGTCGGCGTGGTCACGCGGCCGTTCGCGTTCGAGGGGACCCAGCGCGCGCGGCAGGCTCAGGAGGGGATTCAGAAGCTGCGCGAGTTCGTCGACACGCTGATCGTCATCCCAAACGAGAAGCTGCTCTCGATCGTCGAGCGGCGTACGACGATTCTCGAGGCCTTCCGGGAGGCCGACAACGTGCTTCGCCAGGGCGTGCAGGGGATCACCGATCTGATCACGATCCCCGGCCTGATCAACCTCGACTTTGCCGATGTGCGGACGATCATGAGCGACGCCGGGACGGCACTGATGGGGATCGGGACGGCCAGCGGCGAGAACCGCGCCGCCGAAGCGGCGAAGACCGCGATCTCCTCGCCGTTGTTGGAGGAGTCCGTCGAGGGGGCGACCGGGATCCTGCTCAACATCACCGGTCCCCACGACCTCGGCCTGTTCGAAGTCAATGAGGCCGCGGAGATCGTGCAAAGCGCCGCCGACGCTAACTCAAACATCATCTTCGGCGCGGTGATCGACGATGCGCTGGACGACGAGGTCCGGGTGACGGTGATCGCAACCGGCTTCGATCACGGCCAGCCGCGCCTCTCAGCGCGCCAGCAGCGAGCTGCCGCACCACCGCGGCGCGCCCGGGAAGTGGCGCTCGACGAGCGGCAGCGCTCGGCGCTCGAGATCCCCGACGAGGAGATCGACATCCCGTCCTTCCTGAAGGACCGCTGAGGCGGGCAAGCGAAGGCCCCGCTGAGGCGGGCAAGCGAAGGCCCCGCTGAGGCGGGCGGCGTAGGAATGCGGAGGCAGCCGAGCATCTGCCCCGCCCCGCCAAGCGCACCTGAGCCACGTTTGAAAGCTTTGCGGAGCTTTGCGCGTTTATCGCTCGTGCGGAGCGACGAGAGCACGGTTGCGCGTACGCCGGCTGATCGCCACCGGGCGGCGAGCCTGCTCGAGGCAAAGCGCGGGATGGCTTGCGTAGATGGCGGAGGCGCTCGGCCCGTGGTGGCGCGGTGCGATCGGGCACAGGCATGGGAAGCGCCGATCGCACCGGTTGGGTTGAGCGCGCTCGATCTCGCCTGCGGGATGCCGCTCGGCCAGGTGGCGGGAGCGCCGCCGCCCGCGCTCCGCCGCGACCGCACGCTCGAGCAGGTCGTAGACGAGATGCACTGCCGTCTGCTCGCGCACGGTCCGCTGTATGTCGCCTTCACCGGCGGCCGCGGCTCAACTGCCTCGCTCGCGCTCAGCGTCAACCACGCGCGCCGCCACGGACACGAGCTGCCGATCCCCGTGACGGTCCGCTATCCGGGGATCTTCACCGACGCGGAGCTACGACATCAGGAGCGGATCATCGCCCATCTGCGACTCGACCGCTGGGAGCGGGTGAGCGTCGCGGAGGACCTCGACCTCGTCGGGCCCCTAGCAGCGCGCGTTCTCAGTCGCACCGGCGCGGTCTGGCCCGCGCACGCCTACACGCTCGTGCCGCTGATGGAGCGCGCCCGGGAGGGGTTATTGACGATCCCGACCGGGTCAAGCGACTTCTTCGGGTTCTGGCGCTGGGCGCCGCTTGCGAGCGTGCTTGCGGGACGGCGCCGTCCCACCGCGCGCGACCTGATGCTGCTGCTCGCGTCGCTGCTGCCCGCTGGTTGGCGGACGCGGCTCGCGCTCCGCCGAGGCTATCCGCCGCCGATGCCGTGGCTGCGACCGGATGCCGAGCGTCACGCCCGCAAGCTCCTTGCTGCTCGCCAGGCGATGGTCCCGCTGCGCTTCGACCAGGCGGTGCTCACGCAGTCCACCCACCGCTGCTTTGCCGTCGGCGCGCAGACCGTGCAGCGGCTCGCCGAGATGACGGGCGCGCGCGTCCTCGAGCATCTCTACGAGCGGGAGTGGCTGGGCGGCTTTGCGGCCGCCGGTGGCTGGCGCGGGTTTGGGACCTCGCGGGAGCTCTTCGCGCGACTCGCCGGTCACCTGCTGCCACCGGGGGCGCTTGCACCGCCGACGCGCGCGGACCTGACGCCGGTCCTCTTCGGCGCGTACTCGCGAGGCTTCGCGGAGAGCTGGTCCGGCGGCGGGCTGGACCCGGAGCTGATCGACGCGGAGAGGCTGCGCGCGGTCTGGCTGAGCGAGCGTCCGGACGCCCGCAGCGCGTGCCTTCTTCAGTACGCCTGGCTGAGCGAGCGCTCGGCGCAGGGAAACCCACCACCCGCCCCTCCGCGGCAGGCGTTCGCCGGGGCCGCGGAAAACGGGGCCAACTAGGGAAAGCGAGGACAGATGGCCCAGCAGGAGAGCACCCGCGAGCCCGCGCGCGCGGGCGGCGACAGCGCGCCTCACGCCTACGAGAAGCCGCAGATCGAAGAGCTCGGCGGCCTGGTTGAGCTGACGGCAGGGAGCAAGTTCAACTCCTTCGCCGATCTCCAAAACGGCCAGAGCATCGAGAACGGTCCGGGCTCATAGGGGCGGCTGGTTCGCTGCGACGCAGGACAGCAGCGGGGGTGCGGCGGGACGGCACGATGCGCAGGGACGGCACGATGCGCAAGGGGGAGCGCGAGGAGGGGTATCACGGCGCCGGCGGGGAAGACGGTCACCCGCCGCCGTCGTGTCAGCTCAGCGCGCTTGAGCTGTCCTGCGGCTTTCCGTTCGACGGCCACCAGGCGTCCCCACGGCTTTGCGGCGAGCGGGGCGCCGCGCGAGGGGATGACTCCTCGCCGCGGGCTACGCTCGCAGCGGCGATCGCCGCGAGCGCAGCCCGCGCGCCGCTTGCGGTGGCGTTCTCCGGCGGACGTGACTCCTCGCTGCTGCTGGCGGTTGCGGCGTCGGTGTGCCAACAGCTCGGCGCCGAGCCGCCGCTGGCGGTCACGCTCCAGTTCGAACGCTGGCGGCAGGAGGCGGATGAGCGAAAGTGGCAGGAGCTGGTGCTCGAACACCTGCGGCTGCGCGCCTGGCGGCGAGTGGCGGTGGGCCCCGAGCTCGATCTGGTTGGCCCCTACGCACGGCGCCACCTGCTGCGCGACGGCGTCCTCTTCCCGGCCAATGCGCACACGTTGGCGCCCGTGCTCGAGGCCGCGTCCGGACGCTGCCTGCTGGTCGGCTTGGGTGGTGACGAGCTGCTCGGGCCGGCGCAGTGGTGGCATCTGCAGCAGCTGCTCGGCGGCCGCCGGGTGCCGGAGGCGCGTGACGCGCTGCGGCTTGCGGCGGCCGGGCTGCCGCGGTGGGTGCGCGCCCGGATCAGGCGGCGCGACGGTGAGCTCGAACCGCTCCCGTGGCTGCGTCCGGAGGCCAACCGGCAACTGACGCGCCGGCTGCGCGTGGCTCTGGAGGAGCCGGTCCGCTGGGGACAGGCGATCAGGCATCTCGCGAGCAGAGCCGATGTTGCCCTGCCGGTGCGCTCGCTCGAGCGGCTTGCCGAGCGGGTCGGGGCAACCGTCGCGGCGCCGCTGCTTGAGCCGGGCTTCGTGGAGGCGCTCGCGCGCAGCGGTGGCGCTGCTGGTTGGCGCACCCGAGCCGAGGCGATGTCGGCTTTGGCCGGTGACCTGCTGCCCGGGAAGCTGCTTGCCCGGCGCGACAAGGCTCGCTTCAACCGCGTGCTGTTCGGAGCTGAGAGCCGTGCCTTCGCTGCTCGCTGGCGCGGCGGCGGGGTCGATGCGCGGCTTGTCGACTCCGAGGCGCTGCGGCGCGCGTGGCTTGCGCCGTTTCCTGACTTCCGAGCGGCGCTGCTGCTCCAGGCAGCGTGGCTGCACGAGCACACGCAGGCGGAGGCGCTCGCCCGATGAAGCCCGGCGGGATGCCCGCCGCCTACGGCCTGCGCCTTCGGTGCGAGGGCGCCGGACGCTGGCCCGGGCTGGGGCCAGCCCAACGCTGGCTGGCCGTGGATGGGGCCGAGCGCTGGCCGGAGCTGGTGCTGGCGGAGCGAACCGCGCCCGGACCTGAGCTCAGCTGGGACGCGCGCAACGCTGCGCTGCGGGTGCGCGGCGATGTGCGCTGCGAGGAGCTGGTGCATCCCCTGCTCGGCCGCGCCGGCGCCTGGCATGCGCTTCATCGCGGGGGCGATGCGCTGCACGCCGGCGCGTTCGCAGGCCCGTGCGGAGCGTGGCTCTTGATCGGCGCCAAGGGTGCCGGCAAGAGCACATTGCTCGCCAGCCTTGCCGCCTTGGGCGCCCCGATCGTGACCGACGATGTGCTTGTGATCATCGACGGGTTGGCGATGGCCGGACCGCGCTGCATCGACCTGCGGGGGGATGCCGACCGCTTCGGGCCGACGGTGGCCGTACGCCCTGAGGATCCGCGCCGGCGGCTTGCGCTCCCTCCGATCGCAGCTGAGCACCGCCTGTCCGGCTGCCTGCACCTGGAATGGGCCGAGTGCAAGCCGAGCATCCGCCTGATCGAGCATCGCGAGGCGCTCAGGCGGCTGCTGGCGCTGCGTGCGGACAAGGGCTATCCGACGCGACCGCAGACGCTGCTCGCGCTCGCCGCGCTGCCCTCGGCGGTGCTGACGCGACCGCGCGGCTGGGCGTCGCTCGAGCGCGTCGCCGCGCTTGCGGCCGAGCTCGCGGGACAGGGCGCGCCGGCGAGCGGGCTCGCGGGAGGAGGCGGGCGCGGCGAGCAGCCGCTGCCACGGGCGGCCTGAGCGGGCGGTGTAGGCTCACCGTCAGTGCCGATCGCCGCCCAGTCAGAACTGCGCCGCACGCCACTCTACGAGCGCCACCTGGCCGCGGGGGCGAAGCTGGTTTCGTTTGCGGGCTATGAGATGCCGCTTGCCTACGCGGGGATCCGCGCCGAGCACCTGGCCGTGCGCAGCCGCGTCGGCGTGTTCGACGTCTCGCACATGGGCCAGGTTCTAAGTCGAGGGCCCGGGGCCGAGGCGTTCCTGCAGCGCATGCTCTCCAACGATGTCCGGCGGATCGCCGAGGGCCGCGCGCAGTACGCGCTGCTCTGCCGGGAGGACGGGGGCGTGCTCGACGACCTCATCACCTACCGCCTGGGCGAGTGCGAGTATCTGAGCGTGACCAACGCCTCCCGCCATGAGCGCGACCTGGCGTGGCTACGCCAGCACGCGGGCGGCTTCGATGTCGACGTGCTCGACGCGCGGGAGCGCTTCGCGATGCTGGCGGTGCAGGGCCCGCAGGCGCGCGCATTGCTCGCGCCGCTGGCGGACGGGCCGCTGCCCCCGCGCTCGCACACCGTCGAGCGCTTGCTGGCGGGGGTGCCTGCGCTCATCTGCGGCACCGGCTACACGGGGGAGGATGGCTGCGAGCTGATCCTGGCGCCGCGCGATGCCGTCGTCGTCTGGGACGCGCTGATCGCGGCGGGCGCGATGCCGGCCGGGCTGGGGGCGCGGGATACGCTGCGGCTCGAGGCCTGCTATCCGCTGTACGGCAACGAGCTGACCGAGGAGCGCGACCCAATCTCGGCTGGGCTCGGCTGGTGCTGCAAGGAGCAGACCGGCTTCATCGGCTGGGAGGCGGTCGCGCGCGCGCGCGAGCGTGGGCCGCGGGAGCGGCTGGCGCCGTTTGTGATCGATGGCCCCGGGATCGCGCGCGCCGGCAACGCCGTGGTCGGCGGTGGCGTTGTCACCAGCGGCAGCTTCTCACCGTGCCTGGAGCGGGGGATTGGGATGGCGTACCTCCCGCGTGAGCGCGCCGAGCCGGGTGCGCGCATCGAGATCGACGTGCGCGGGCGTCTCCGTCCCGCGGTGGTCGAACGCAAGCCGCTCTACCGAAAGGGGGCCTGAATGGCCGAAGCGACATATCCCGATGACATCCTCTACCACCCCGAGCACGACTGGGCCCGGATCGAGGGCGACACCGCCACCTTCGGCATCACCTGGTATGCCCAGGACCAGCTTGGCGAGGTGGTGTTCTTCGACCCGCCGAAGGTTGGCACCCGCGTGAGCCAAGGCGAGCCCTACACGGAGATCGAGTCCGTGAAGGCGGTCTCCGATGTGATCGCGCCACTGTCCGGCGAGGTGATTGAGGTCAACGAGGCGCTGGCGGAGCGCCCGGAGATGATCAACGAGGATCCTTACGGCGCGGGCTGGCTGGTGAAGGTGAGGGTGTCCGATCCCTCCGAGGCAGAGTCGTTGCTCGACGCCTCAAGCTACCGGGAGAGCCTGGCGTGAGCCGCTACACCTCAGCCACGGCCGAGGATCGCCAGGCGATGCTGGCGGCGATCGGCGTCCAGTCGATCGAGGAGCTGTTCGCCGACATCCCCGAGGGGGTGCGCCTGCGCCGGGAGCTGGCGCTCGGAGGCGGGCGCTCCGAGCTCGAGGTCTACGAGGAGCTGCGCGCGCTTGCCGAGCGCAACGTCTCCTGCGAGGAGGAGGTGAGCTTCCTGGGAGCGGGGATGTACGACCACTACGTCCCGGCGGTGGTCGATGCGATCACCCAGCGGTCGGAGTTCCTGACCCCGTACACCCCGTATCAGCCCGAGGTCTCGCAGGGGACGCTGCAGGCGATGTTCGAGTATCAGACCGCGATCTGCGAGCTGACCGGCCTGCCGGTGTCAAACGCGTCGGTGTATGAGGGGCCGAGCGCGGTTGCAGCTGCGGGGTACCTGGCCAGGCAGGCTGTCGGCAGGCGTCGGTTCGTCGTCTCGCGCGGCGTTCACCCGCACGCGCGGGAGGCGCTGCGCACGCTTGCGCATGGCTGGGGGATGGAGGTGGTGGAGGCGCCGCTCATCGATGGCGCCACGACGCTGCCGGCGCTCGATCAGGAGGTGAGCGCGGTGATCGTCTCCCAGCCGAACTTCCTCGGCGCGGTTGAGGATCTGGCGGCGCTCAGCGCTGCGGCGCATGAGGTGGGGGCACTGTCGATCTGCTCCTGCGACCCGATTGCGCTCTCGCTGCTGAGGACCCCGGGGGAGTGCGAGGTCGACGTGGCGGTCGGCGAGGGACAGCCGCTAGGCGGACGGCTTGACTTCGGTGGACCGTCGTTCGGCTTCTTCGCCTCAACCGAGGCGCTGCTGCGCAGGCTGCCTGGACGGATCGCCGGTGAGACCCGCGATTCGGATGGACGACGCGGGTTCGTGCTCACGCTGCAGACACGTGAGCAGCACATTCGCCGCGAGCGCGCGACGTCGAACATCTGCACCGCCCAGGCGCTGAACGCGTTGGCGGCGGTCGTGTACTTGAGCTGGCTCGGCGCGCGCGGGTTCGTCGAGCTCGGCGAGCTGCTGGTGCAGCGCACCGCCTACGCCCGCGAGCGGCTGTGCTCGGTCGACGGGGTCGAGCCGCTGCACGCGCGCCCGGTGGTGCGCGAGTTCGCGGTCAGGCTGCAGGCTCCAGTCGACCAAGTGGTGGAGCGTTGCCTGGCGGCGGGGATCAACCCCGGCTATCCGCTGGCCCGCTGCTACCCGGAGTATGAACGCGGCCTGCTGGTGGCGATCACCGAGCGTCGCACGCGGGCGGACATCGACCGGCTGGCGCAGGCGCTGGGGGAGGCTGTCGCGAGCTGCCGGGAGCCGGCAGAGAGACAGAAGGCACCTGCTGCGGTGGGTCGGCCCGCGGCGGCGAGCGAGGAGCGAGATAGCGCGCGCGAGGCGCCGACGATGGGGGTGCGCGCATGAGCGGCGCCGGCGCAGAGGTCGGCCGCACGGGCCGCGCCGGGGAGGAGGTTGTGCGCCGCCCCGCGAGCGACCCCGGTACGCGCTCGTTTGCCGCCGCCGCCGATGATGAGCTGACGATCTTCGAGCGCTCCGTGGCCGGGCGGCGCGCTTTCACCCCGCCGCCGCTGGACGTCCCTGCCCGCCCGCTCGATGAGCTGCTGCCGCCGCCGCTGCGCCGGGAGCGCCCGGCGCGCCTGCCGGAGGTCTCAGAGCCGGAGCTGGTCCGCCACTACAACCGCCTGTCGCGGCGCAACTTCGACCTCGATACTGGCTTTTATCCGCTCGGCTCGTGCACGATGAAGCACAATCCGAAGCTGCACGAGCGCGTGGCCGCGCTCCCCGGCCACAGCCGGCTGCACCCGTTGCAGCAACCGGCGCGGGCGCAGGGGGCGCTTGAGCTGATGTGGCGCCTGCAGCAGGCGCTGGCGGAGATCGCCGGGCTCCCGCACGTCTCGCTGCACCCGTCGGCCGGCTCGCACGGCGAGCTGTGCGGGGTCTTGATCACGCGCGCCTACCACGAGGACCGGGGCGAGGGGCACAGGCGGCTGGTGCTGGCGCCCGACAGCGCCCACGGCACCAACCCGGCGACGGTCACGATGGCCGGCTACGAGGTGGTGCACGTCGGGACCGATCCCGACGGCAACGTCGATATCGACGACCTACGCGCGAAGGCAAGCGACGAGGTCGCCTGCCTGATGCTCACGAACCCCTCGACGCTCGGCACGTTCGAGCGCCGCATCGAGGAGATCGAGCGGATCGTGCACGGCGTCGGGGCGACGCTCTACTACGACGGCGCCAACCTCAACGCGATCATGGGCGTCTGCCGCCCCGGCGACATGGGCTTCGACATCGTCCACTTCAACCTGCACAAGTCGTTCACGCAGCCGCACGGCGGCGGTGGCCCGGGCGCCGGCCCGGTGGCCGTCAGCGACGCGCTCGAGCCATATCTGCCGCGACCGCAGGTCGTACGCAGGCGACTTGAGCCGCGCGCGAGCACCTCCGGAGAGGAGGGAGGAGGCGGCAGGGGCGGGGCAAGCGCGCCGGCGGGCAACGGCGCCGGTACCCGGGCCCAAGGGGACGAATACTTCTACGACCTCGACCACGATCGACCCAAGTCGATCGGCAGGTTGCGCGGCTTTCAGGGCAACTACGGGGTGTTCGTGCGGGCTTATGCATACATCCGCTCGCTCGGCGCGCCGGGGCTGCGGGACGTCTCTGAGACGGCGGTGCTGAACGCCAACTACCTGTTGGCGAAGCTGAGGGCCGAGGGGGTGGCCCAGTACCTGCCCGCGGCCTATGAGCGGATCTGCATGCACGAGTTCGTGCTCTCGGGCCAGCCGATGAAGCGCGAGCTTCAGATTCGCACGCTTGATGTGGCCAAGCGGCTGCTCGACCACGGCGTGCATCCGCCGACCGTCTACTTCCCCCTGATCGTGGAGGAGGCGCTGCTCGTCGAGCCGACCGAGACGGAGACCAAGGAGACCCTCGACCGTTTCGCCAAGATCCTCGCCGAGATCCTCCGCGAGGCGCGCGAAGACCCGGAGATCGCGCGCAACGCCCCCTACACGACGCCGGTGCGGCGACTCGACGAGGCGACCGCGGCGCGCCGGCCGATCGTTCGCCAGGCGCTTTAGGCCTGAGCTAATCCGTAAGGCGCTCGTAACCAACCACCGGCCCGATCGGGGTATATGGGTGACATGCACGTGCGCGCCTTTGGCGCCGCCGACACCGCGATCGACCTCGGCACGACGAACGCTGTGGTTCACGTTCGCGGGCGCGGGATCGTGCTCAGCGAGCCGAGCCTGGTGGCGGTCGACGCCGACAGCGGCCGCGTGCGCGCGATCGGCAGCCGCGCGCGCCAGCTGATCGAGGCTGACGGCACCCGTCTGCTCGCGGCGCGACCGCTCAAAGGGGGCGTGATCGCCGATCTGCCCTACGCCGAGGAGCTGCTGCGCGGGCTGATCCGCGCGGCTCACCACGGCCGCCGGGCGCACCCGCACGTGGTGGCGGCGGTGCCAAGCGGAGCGACGAAGCTCGAGCGGCGCGCGTTGGAGGAGGCCTGCCTGGCCGCCGGCGCGCGGGCCGTCCACCTGCTCGACGGACCGCTGGCAGCGGCGATCGGCGCGGGGCTGCCGGTTGAGGATCGCAGCGGCGTGCTGGTGGCCGACATCGGCGGCGGCCACAGCGAGGCGGCGGTGATCGCGCTTGGCGGGATCGTCGTCTCGTGCTCGGCCCGAATCGGCAGCGAGCAGCTTGACGATGCGATCGCCAGGCACCTTCGCCGCGTCCACCGGCTGGCGATCTCGGCCACGGCAGCCGAGGAGGCAAAGCGGATCCTCGCGGCTGCGGTCCCGCTGTCGGATGAGCTGCGCGTCGAGGTGAGCGGGATCGATGCCTCCTCCGGCGTCCCGCGCGCAGTCGCCTTGAGCGAAGCGGAGGTGCGCGCGGTGCTCGAGCGCGCGCTCGCGCGCATCGTGGGGACGATCAGGGAGGCCCTTTCCCAGGCGCCGCCCGAGATGAGCGGCGAGCTGTTGGACCGCGGGATCACGCTCGTAGGCGGAGGCGCGCGGCTGCGCGGCCTCGCGCAGCGCCTGCGCCAGGAGATCGGCATGCCCGTGCAACTGGCGCCCTTGCCGATCACCTGCGTTGCGGCCGGTGCGGGAGCCTGGCTCGCGCGGCTGCGGGCGGGCGAGGACGCGGCCGCTAAGCCGCCGCTGGCGGCGAGCGCGCGCAGCCTGGCGCGGGCCGCCTGAAGCCATGTGCGCGACGGAAGGCGGTCGGCTGGCGAGGGCCAAGCGGCGGACCGCGCAGCCGCAGCCCACCATGACGATCGCCGGCGAGGTGGAGCGCCCGCAGACGCGCGCCCTGCACCCCCTCGCTGAGCTCGGCGGCGAGGAGACGATCAGCGACCTCCGTTGCCACGAGGGCTGGAGCCGTCGCGGCCGGCGCCACCGCGGCGTTGACTGCTTCCTGAGCGTCAAGAACGGCGACCGGATCGAGCTGACCCTCACCCCCCAGCCGGCGAGCGGGCCGTCGATCGCGCTTGCCCGGATCGCTCGCCGGTCGGATTTGGCTTGACGCGCGCAGTAGCGTCAAGGGCCTGGTCGCCAATGGCCGCAAGCGAGGATGGTTCGGATGCTGAGCGCCCACAGGCAGGACGACGATGAGCACCGATAAGCGCGAGGACGGGCCCGAGAGGACAGGGGAGGCGGCATTGCCGGAGGGCGAGCCAACCGCCCCCTCGACCGCGCGCCAGCGCCTGCAGCGCCGCCCGGGACGGCTGCTCAGCGCCGCCGAGCGCGAGCGGCGGATCAAGGAGGCGCGCGGCGTCGACTTCCCGTTGAGCTTGCGTGGCTACGACCGGGCGGCGGTCGACCGCTACGTCGAGGAGGTCAACCGGCTGATCGCCGAGCTCGAGATGTCCTCATCGCCGGAGTCGGCCGTCAAGCATGCGCTCGAGGAGGTGACCGAGGAGACCCGGGAGATCCTCCAGCGCGCGCACGACACAGCCGAGGAGATCACCGCGCGCTCGCGCTCGCGTGCCGAGGAGCGCCTGCAGCAGGCCGAGCGCGAGTCCGAGCAGCTGCTCGAGGCTGCGCGACGGGAGGCGGAGGAGATCCGCGGCGCCGCCAAGCAGGAGGCGGGCGAGGCGCGCGCTGAGGTTCAGCGCGAGATCGAGGAGCTGCGCGCGAGCGCCCGGCGGGAGGCGCAGGAGCTGCGCGCGAGCGCCCAGCGGGATGCCGATGAGCTTCGCGCCGCAGCGCAGCGCCAGGCGGAGGAGCTGCGTTCGAGCGCCCAGCGCGAAGCGGAGGAGCTGCGTGCCACCGTGCAGCGCGAGGCCCGCGAGCTGCGCGCAAGCGCCCAGCACGAGGCCGATGAGCTGCGGGCGAGCGCCCGCCGCACGGCCGAGGAGATGCTCGAGCGAGCCGAGACGCGCACCCGGCAGCTTGTACGCAGCGCCGAGGAGATGTGGCGCGAGCGGCGACGGATGACCGATGAGATGCGGGCGCTCGGCGAGCAGCTGACCGCGCTCGCCGAGGCGGAGGCCAAGCGCTTCCCGCGAATGGCCGAGGAGCTTCCGCGCCTGGTCGCGGAGCTCGAGCTGCACGAGGAGCGCGCCTCCTAGCCGCCGCTGCCGCTCGCCTCGCGCAAGATCGAAGCCGCCTCGCGAATGCGTGCGCTGATCGTCACAAACATGTACCCGAGCGAGCGCGACCCGGCGCGCGGCAGCTTCGTGCGCGACCAGATCGCCGCTCTGCGGCGCCACCAGGACCTGGAGCTTGAGCTGTTCGCGTTCGAGTCCGGCGGGGCATCCGCCTACGCGCGCGCGGCGGCCGAGCTGCGCCGTCGCTACCGGCGGGCGCGGTTCGACGTGGTCCACGCCCACTTCGGGCTCACGCTGTGGCCGTCGCTGGCCGGCCGCGGCGCGGCGCGCGCCGTCACGCTGCACGGAACCGACCTGGTCGATCCACGCTCGCGCGCGATCACGCTGGCGGGACTTCCGCTCGTCGATCTGGTGGCGCCGGTGTCCGAACAGCTTGCGCGGCTGGTCCCGCGCCGGCTCGTGCGCGGCCGCCTGGCGGTTGTGCCCTGCGGGGTCGACACCACGCGCTTCAGGCCGATCGAGCGCGCGATCGCCCGACGCGAGCTTCGCCTGCCCGAGTCCGGCTCCTACGTGCTGTTCCCGGCTGACCCGGCCCGGCCGGAGAAGCGCTACGACCGGGCGCTGGCGGTGGCCGAGGGCGCGCGGATGCTCACGCTTGGGCGGGTGGCGCCGGAGCAGGTGCCGCTGTGGGTGAACGCCGCCAACGCCGTGCTCATCACCTCGGAGCGGGAGAGCCTGGGGCTCGCGGTGCTCGAGGCTCTCGCCTGCGAGGTCCCCGTGCTGGCGACGCCGGTGGGCCTTGCGCCGGAGCTGCTGCGCGGGCTCGACGGCTGCTACTGCGGTGAGTTTGAGCCCCAAGCCTGGCGGGCGGCGCTCGCGCCGCTGCTCGCCGAGGAGCGTCGGGTCTCAGGGCGGGCCCGCGCGGAGGCCTACTCGAGCGAGCGGATGGCGCAGCGGTTGCTGGCCGAGTGGCGCTCGCTGGGGTGAGCGCACCGCCGGCCGCTGCGCCGGATCGGAGTGCTCGCGCGTGGCCGGGGCCGGCATGGTTGGGCGGCGAGCCGTAGGATGGGCGCGATGGTGCGCGGTCGCGCCGAGTCGGAAGTCATCAGCCTCGCAGCCGAGATCGCCTCCTCCGCTGAGGAGGACCTGGCGGCGCTGGTCGACGTCTCGACCCCCTCGGGCGATGTGGCCGCTGCCGAGCGGGCGATCTCGCTGTGCCTGGAGCGGCTGCCCCCGGGGATGCGGATCGAGCGTCCGCCGTGCTCGACCGCCGGTGGCGCGCCGGATCTCGACGCCCGCCTCGAGGGGCGCGGCAGCGCCCGGCTGCTGCTGCTCGGCCACCTCGACACCGTCCACGATCACGGCGCGCACCGGCCGCTTGAGGCGGCGGGCGAGCGGCTGTACGGATCGGGGACCGTCGACATGAAGGGCGGTTGCGTGCTTGCGCTGGGGCTCGCCCGGGTGCTGGCGCGCCAGCCGGAGCGGTTCGCCGAGCTCGCCGTGCTGCTCGTCACCGACGAGGAGTGGCGCACGGGCGAGCTCGGCCATGTGGCGCGGTTCGCCGGCTACGACGCGTGCCTGTGCTTCGAGGGCGGCGAGCTGAGCGACGACGGCGAGGAGGCGGTGGTCGTGCGACGTAAGGCTGCGGCGACGCTGCGCGTGCTCGCCAGGGGCGAGGCGTCGCACTCCGGCAGCGCGCCCCATCGCGGCGCCAACGCGCTGTTGGCGCTGGCGCGCGCGACGATCGCGATCGCCGCGCGCGGCGATCCGAGCGGCCCCGAGCAGCTGACCATTGTGCCCACCGTCGTTCGCGCCGGCGACGCCTTCAACGTCGTCCCAGCCGCCGGCGAGCTCCTGTTTGACATGCGCGCGCGCTCGCTCGAGGCGTTTGAGCCGGTGCTCGCCGCTGTCCCGGGCGAGCTTGACGGTGTCACGCTGCGGGCGGAGTTCGGCCGTCGCTGGCCCGGTATGGACAGCGAGGAGGCGACCCGCCCGGTCCTCGCGCGCGCCAGCGAGCTGCTCGGACGGCCGCTGCGCGCGGCTGCGCGGGGCGGGGCGAGCGACGCCAGCCACTTCGCCCCGCTGATCCCACTGACGGTCGATGGCCTCGGCCCCCGCGGCGGGGGCGCGCACACGCCCGGGGAGTTTGTGCTGCGCTCCTCGCTGCGGGCGCGCGCGGAGGTGGCGCTGGCGGTGGCGCTGAGCGCTCTGGAGGTGGCGGCGGGCGGGCTGTGAGCGGCGCGCATGCCGTGCTGCCGGCGCTGCGCGCGCAGAGCATGCGATGCTTAGCCGATGCCGAGAGCAAGGCCTCCGCTGGCCGGGCGCGCGCGCCGGCGCGAGGGCGTCGCCCTGCTGGTGGCGATCGTCGGGGCCATGTGGATCGTCGAGGTCGTCAACTCGCTTGACGCCAATCGCCTCGACTACGACGGCATCTACCCGCGCAACCCGGAGCGACTGTGGGGGGTGCTGACCTCGCCGTTCATCCACGCGAGCTTCCAGCACCTGCTCGACAACACGATTCCGCTTCTGTTCATGGGCCTGTTCATCGCGCTGCGCGGCGCGCTGCGGCTTGGGCTCGTGACCGCGATCGTGATCGTCATCGGCGGACTTGGGACGTGGCTGATCGCCCCCGCGGGCTACAGCACGATCGGCGCGAGCGGGGTCGTCTTCGGCTACGCCGCATACCTCTTCGCCCGCGGCTTCTTTGACCGGCGCGCAGTCGAGCTGCTGATCGGGGCGGTGGTCGGGATCGTCTGGGGCGCGGCGCTTGTGGGGAGCCTCGTCCCGCACACCGGGATCTCCTGGCAGGCGCATTTGTGCGGCGCGATCGGCGGGGTGGTGGCAGCGTGGGCGCTCGCGCGCCACGACCGCATCGCACGGCGTGAGCCGCTCGACGCCGGGCGCTTCAGGCCGGCGGCCAGCCGGGGCGCGCGTGCGAGCAGGTAGGCTGGGCGACCCCGGGGCCGGGGCGCAGCAAGGTCGCTCTCGCTAGCCTCCTGCTCCCGTGCGCATCTTCTCCGGCATCCAGCCGACGGGCCGTAAGCACCTCGGCAACTACATCGGCGCGATCACCCAGTACGTGGCGGGGCAGGAGCGGGGCGAGGGGATCTACTGCGTCGTTGATCTGCACGCGATCAGCGTCTCCTACGAGCCGGCAGCGCTGCGCAGGTCGGTCTACGACACGACGGCGATCCTCCTGGCCGCCGGCCTTGACCCGGAGCGCTGCATCTTCTTCCGCCAGTCCGACGTGGCCGAGCACACCGAGCTCACCTGGCTGCTCTCGAGCGTGACCGCCTACGGCGACCTGACCCGCATGCACCAGTTCAAGGACAAGTCCGCCAGCCAGCGTGAGCTTGTGTCCGCCGCGCTGCTGTACTACCCCGTGCTGATGGCGGCGGACGTGCTCGCCTACCGCGCGCACGAGGTGCCGGTCGGCGAGGACCAGCGCCAGCATGTTGAGCTGATGCGCGACATCGCGCAGCGCTTCAACGCCCGCTTCGGCGAGATCCTCGTCGTTCCCGAGGGGCGCTACCCCGAGGTTGGCGCGCGGATCATGGATCTGCAGGACCCCGAGCGCAAGATGTCGACCACGGGCGGCAGCGAGCTTGGCACCCTTTACGTGCTCGACGAGCCGGCGACGATCACGAGGAAGATCCGTTCCGCTGTCACCGACACGGGCGCCGAGGTGCGTCGCGCGCCGACAAAGCCCGGCATCTCCAACCTGATCGAGATCATGGCCGCCGTCCGCCAGCTTCCGCCCGAGCAGGTTGAGGCACAGTTCGATGGCTCCGGCTACGGCGCCTTCAAGAGCGCCGTCGCCGATGCGCTGGTGGAGTATCTGGCGCCGATCCGCGAGCGCTATCCAAAGCTGCGGGCAGACGAGGAGGGGCTCGAGCAGACGCTGGCGCTCGGCGCCCAGCGGGCACGCGCGATCGCTGCCGAGACGTTGCGCGACGTGCGGGCGGCGATGGGGTTCCGAGGGGTCCGGGCCGGCCAGTAGCCTGCGCGAGGTGATGCGCCTCGCCGAGCTCGAGCTTGACCTCGACGTCTTCGCGGGCCCGTTTGACTTGCTGCTGACGTTGATCCTCCGCGAGGAGGTCGACCTGCGCGAGGTTGACCTCGCTGAGATCGTGGTCTGCTACATCGACCATCTCGAGCGTCGAGGCGAGCTGGACCTCGAGGCCGCTACCGAGTTCCTCGTGCTGATCGCGGCGCTGCTCGAGCTCAAGTCGCGCTTGCTGCTGCCGGGCGAGGAGGTCGAGGAGCTGCTCGAGCTCGATGGCGGCGAGGCGGCCGAGGAGCTGCTCGCGCGACTGCTGGATGCGCACCGCTTCCGCGCGGCCGCGGATGAGCTCGCCGGCCGCCTGCGCGCTCAGTCAGGCTTTCGCTTCCGCTCCGCACCGCTGCCTCCCGAGCTCCGGCGGGCCTCCAGCGAGCAGGCGCGGGCGGTGTATGAGCCGCGCATGCTGGCGGCCGCGATCGGCGGGCTGCTGCGCCGGCCGCCGTCTGTCGACATCGCGCACATCCCGACCTCGCGGGTGACCGTCGCCGAGCGGCTCGGGGTGCTGCGCGCTCTGCTGCGCCGCGGCAGCTTTCGCTTCACGGAGGCGATCGAGCGCGCCGACAGAGTGACGATCGCGGTGACGCTGTTCGCGCTGCTTGAGCTGTACAAGCGCGGGGAGCTGACCTGGACGCAGCCCGAGCCCTTCGGCGAGGTGCTGATCGAGGCGCGCGGGCGGGCGCGCGCACAGCAGCAGGCGGCGGTGGGATGAGCGCTGAGCTGGAGCGCACGCTCGAGTCGCTGCTGTTCCTCTCGCCGGCGCCGGTCCCGGCCGAGGCGCTCGCGGCGGCGGCCGGCGCCGAGCTGCACGAGGTCGTCAGCGCGCTCGAGCGGATCCGCGAGCACTACGAGTTCGAGCGGCGTGGCCTGGTGCTGCGGGAGCTGGCTGGGGGTTGGGCGCTCTCCAGCCATCCCGATGCCGAGGAGGCGGCCCGCGCGCTCCTGGCCGCGCCGCGCACGCCCCCGTTGACCGCCGCCCAGGCGGAGACGCTTGCGATCGTCGCCTACCTGCAGCCCGTGTCGCGGCCTGAGATCGCCCGCATCCGCGGCGTGAGCGCCGAATCGGCGGTGCAGACGCTGCTCGAGCGCGGGGTGATCGAGGAGTGTGGTCGCTCCCAGTTCGGTGCTGTGCTGTACCGCACAACCGAGCTGTTCCTGCGGCTGTTCGGCCTCCGCTCGCTCGACGAGCTGCCGGACATCTCCGAGTTCGATCCCTCGCCCGAGCTTGAGGCGGATCTGCGCGAGCGGCTGCTGCGGGCCGGCGAGGCGCGCGCTGGCGGCGGGTCGGACGGGGAGGGCTGAGGAGCGGCGGCGCGCGGCGGTCAAGCGCGTCCGCGCCAGTGGAAGCTCACGCCGTGGCCCGCACGGCTCACGCCGCGGCCGCAAGTTGGCCACAGGCGGCTGCGATCTCCCGCCCGCGCGTGAGCCGCACGGTGACCGCGAGACCGCAGCGTTCAAGCTCCGCGCGGAAGGCCGCGATCGCCTTCGGGGTCGAGCCGGCGAACTCGGCCCCCGTGGGGTTGTACGGGATGAGGTTGACCTTGAACGCGCGACGGTCGAGCAGCTCGGCAAGATCCCGCGCTTGCGCGAGCGAGTCGTTGATCCCGGCGAGCATCACGTATTCGACGAACACGCGCCGGCGCTTGGACTGGTAGAAGCGCTCGCAGGCGGCGATCACCTGCGCCAGCGGATAGCGGTCGTTGATCGGCATCAGCTGCGAGCGCAGCGCGTCCTCGGGCGCGTGCAGCGAGAGCGCCAGGCGCACCGGCGCGGGCCACTGCGCGAGCCGCTCGATGCCTGGAACCCAGCCGACGGTGGAGATCGCGATCCTGCGCTGGGAGATGCCCAGGTCCGGCAGCCGCTCGCAGGCGGCGAGGACCGCATCGAGGTTCAGAAGCGGCTCGCCCATGCCCATGAAGACCGCGTGGTCGACCGCTGAGGCGCGGCGGAAGTGCAGCGCCTGATCGAGGATCTCCGCGGCGCTCAGGTTGCGGTGAAAGCGCATTCTCCCGGTCGCGCAGAAGCGGCAGCTGAGCGGGCAACCCGACTGGGAGGAGAGGCACAGCGAGCGCCGCCCGTCGCGGTAGCGCATCAGCACCGCCTCGACGGGACGTCCATCGGCGGTGCGCAACAGCGCCTTGACCGTCCCATCCCGCGCGTGCGCCTGCCGCTCGAGCGTCAGCGTTGAGATCGGCACACGCTCGGCGAGCGCCGATCGCAGCCGTACCGGAAGATCGCTCATCGCCTCGTAGCTGTCGGCGCCGCGGGCCAGCCAGCTCCACACCTGCCGCGCCCGGTACGGGGGCTCGCCAAGCTCCGTGAGGGTGCGCTTGAGAAGGTCGAGGTCCACGCGTCAATGGTGGCAGCCGGCTTGACAGGGTGCCGCTGGGGCGCGCGGCGGCGCCCCGGGCGTCCGGCACACGGTGGTCGATCCGGGTGCCATCGCGGCGGTGGCGATCCCGTCTCGCAAAGCTCCCGGCTGCGCGCAGGACGCCTTATGTTGCAAGCATCCGCGCAGCGGCGCTCCGCGTTCCTGCGGTCGAGCGTGCCTGATGTTAGGCCCATGATGGTCCTTAACCTCAAGCACGTCCGGCGTGAGCACGTCCGGCGTGCCGAGCACGCGTCGCCCGTGAGGCACAAAGCGGGGTCAGCCTCAGCACCCTCATCCGGCGGTCGAGCACGCGTGGCCGGCGAGGCACGTGGGTGTATTACGAGGCCGTGCGACTTGGCAAATACCTGGCCCTGGCGGGCGTGGCGTCGCGGCGGGCCGCCGAGGGCATCGTGCGGGCCGGCCGGGTGAGCGTGGCGGGCGAGGTGGTGACCGATCCCGCGCGCCCCGTCGCTCGCGGCGAGCCGGTGACGGTGGATGGGCGGCCGCTCGAGCCGGAGCGGGAGCTGGTCGTCTACGTGCTGAACAAGCCGGCGGGGGTGCTCTCGACCGCGAAGGACACGCACGGGCGCCCGACCGTGACCGAGCTTGTGCGCCACGAGGGGCTGCGGCTCTATCCGGTCGGGCGGCTCGACGCGGACACCACCGGGCTGATCCTGCTCACCAATGACGGCGCGCTCGCGTATCGACTGATGCATCCCTCCTTCGGCGTTGAGAAGACCTATCGCGCCCAGGTCGCGCGCCCGCCGGTCCGCCGTCGCGCGCTGCGCGCGCTGCGCGAGGGGGTGGCGCTTGAGGATGGGCCCGCTGCGGCGACGCGAGTGCGGCTGTTGGCGCCCGACCTGCTTGAGCTGACGTTGCGGGAGGGGCGCAAGCGCCAGGTGAGGCGCATGTGTGAAGCGGTCGGCCACCGCGTCGTCAGCTTGGAGCGGGTGCGCTTTGGACCGCTTGAGCTGGGCGGGCTCAAGCCGGGTGAGGCCCGGCGCCTAAGTCAGCGGGAGATCGAGGCGCTGCGCAGCGCGGCGGCAGGGCACGCGGGGGCACCGCGCTGACGCCGATACGGACGCCGGCGGGCGCTCAGGAGCGCTGCACGAGCAGGTCGTCCTCGCGCAGCGTCGTCAGCTGCAGTGCTCGTGCGACGACGCTCGCGGTGATCAGGCGCGGCCGGCGCGCCACCAGGCGCAGGATCGTGAACTGCAGCGCATGCGTGCGGGAGACGGCGCGGAAGCCCGGGATGGGGTAGCTCGCCTGCATCCGCGAGGGCGACAGGTTGCAAGCCGAGCCCCACCAGCAGAAGCCCGAGCTCGGCGGCGAGGTGAACGAGACGATGTCGATCTCGGCGACGGTTGCGCCGGACGGCGGCAGGAAGTGCAGATGGGGCATGTACAGCGACAGCGGCAGCAGCGTGCGGTAGTGCTGGATCAGGATCACGCGAGCGCCCACCCTGCCGCTTGCCGCCGCCCCTTCCGCCGGCGAGGAGTCGAAGCCGCCCCGCGCGTTTGGCGTTCCCGCCGGGGCCCGCAGCTGCACGGCAACCGGCACGATCGCACCGCGCGTCGGCGGCGCGAACGGGCTGCCGGGAGCCTGCCGCTCGAGCGTCCGCGCCACGACCCGCCAGTCCGGCCGCTGGAGGCTGCGATTGGTCTCGAACTGCACGACGCCGGCGACGCCGATCGCGCATAGCGCCACGGCGGCGGCGATGCCGAGCAGCCGCGGCCGCGGAGCGGCGAAGCCGGCCGCCGCCGCCAACGCCGCCGGACCCCACAGCGCAAGCAGGTTGCGGGTCAGCAAATCGTCGATGCCGCCGGCGATCAGCAGCAGGTTGAGCCCAAGGCCGCCGAGCGCGACAGCGCCCGCAAGCGCCGCCAGCCGCCGCTCCGCGCGCCGCGCGCGCGTCAGCGCCAGCAGTACGCCGAGCGCCGCGAGCGTGAGCGCAAGCGGTTCGAGCACGGCATCCGCGGGGAGCGCGAAGCCGGCGACGAACTGCGGGAGCAGCTGCCCGAGCCTTCGTCCCAGCGGCGCGTTGGCGATCCAGCTCGCGTGTCCGGTCGCCTCCTGGCCTAGCGCGTAGGGGAGGAGCGCTGCTCCGCCCGCGGCAACCGCGGCCACCGCTGTCCAGGCCGCGCGTGAGCGCCGCGCGCGGCGAAGCAGCAGGAGCGCCTCCGGCACTACGACCAGCAGCGCGTAGTAGTGCGTCGCCAGCGCCAGGAGGGCGGCGACCGCCCAGGCCGCCAGGGCACGCGGCGACGGTCGCTGCAGGGCGTAGGCGAAGGCGAGCAGCGAGAGCGCGCCCATCAACACCAGCAGCGAGTAGGCGCGCGCCTCCTGCGAGTACCAGACAAGCAGCGGGTTGCAGGCGGCAAGCGCGGCGACGATCAGCCCGGCGCGGCGGGAGCCGAGCCTTGCGGCTGTCGCGTACAGCACCGGGATGGCGAGGGTGCCCGCGACCGCCGACAGCGAGCGCACCCCCGCCTCGTGGAACCCGAAGAGCCGCGCCCACACCCACGCGACGCAGTAGTAGAGCGGCGGCGTCGACTCGGTCTGGGGGATCAGCCCGAGCATCTGCCCAGGCGAGAAGTGCACGAGCAGGACAGTGTTGCCCTCGTCGAACCAGTACCCCTGGTAGCCGATGCGGGTAAAGCGCAGCGCCGCCGCCAGCCCGACCAGGGCCAGCAGCGCGAGGGCCGTCGGGTCGTGCAGGAGCGCCCGTGGAGCGCCGCCTTGCCGGCGCGCCCGGGGCAGAGCTGCGGTCACGCTCACGGGCATGATCGTACGCATCGGGGAGCCCGTCCCACCGCTGCCCCGACCCTCCCGCGGGCGCTGCTTAACGGGATCCCAACGGCCGCGCACCAGGGTCGCCGCCAGGCCCGCATGGGAGGAGCCGCAAGCCTGGATCGAACTGGCCCGCGCCCCCGGAGCGAACGACCCAGGCACTATCTTGGGGCCGTATGCGACCGGACGCCACTCGAGCGGGCGGCTCTGTTGCGCTCGCCGCGGGATCCGCCGCGAACGCCGCCGCAAGCACCGCAGACGCCGGTCTGCTGTCTGGCGCCCCGCTGCCGCTGCGCCTCCCCGTTGCGCTTGGCCGTGCGCTCGCCGGGCGGCTTGCGGGCGGCGCGGCGCTCGCGTTCATGCTCGCCGCGACGGTGCTCGTGGCCGCGTACGCAACCGGAGCGCCATCGCCGCTCGTGCCGCACAGCCACTTCGGCTTTCCGACATGGATGGCGGGACCCCTCGCGTTCGTCTTCGGACACCCCACGGCCCCGTTCGAGATCATCGAGGAGGGCTACAGCGCGTTTCTGATCGCGATGCTGCTCGCCTACCTGGTCGCCGTGCGGGCGGCCGGCTCGCTGTCGCTACGGGCGATCGTGCTCGTCATCGCAGCGCTGCACGCGCTGCTTTTGCTGGTTCCACCGCTGCAGCTCAACGACCTCTTCAACTACCTCGGCTATGCGCGGCTCGGGGCGCTGCACCACCTCAACCCCTACGCGCATGTGATGCTCGCGGAGAGCCACGACCCGGTCTACCGCTTCGCCAGCTGGCGCAACTACCCGAGTCCCTATGGCCCGCTGTTCACGGCCTTCAGCTATCCGGTGGCGCTGCTCCCGCTGCCCGCCGCCTACTGGGTGATGAAGCTGACGGCGGTCCTGCTGAGCCTCGGGTTCCTATGGCTTCTGTACCGCTGTGCACGGCTGCTCGGGCGCGACCCCCGCTACGTGCTCGTGTTCGTGGCGCTCAACCCGCTCTATCTGATCTACGAGGTGGGCGACTTCCACAACGACTTCTTCATGTTGGTGCCCTCGCTCGCCGCCGTGCTCCTGCTCTTGCGCAGGCGCGATCGCAGCGCCGGGGCGGCGGTGGTGGTGGGCGCATTCGTCAAGTTCACGGTCGCCCTGATCCTGCCGTTCTTGTTGGTGGCGGCCGGCCGCGGGCGGCGCGCCGCGCGGATCCTGATCGGCGCCGCTGCCGCCGCCGTGCTGCTCGCAGCCGGCAGCTTCGCCCTGTTCGGCGCCCACCTGCCGAACGTCTCCGGCCAGAGCTCGCTCGCGACGCCCTACAGCGTTGCGAACCTGGCTGGCGTGCTCGTTGGCGTCGGCGGCGCGACGCCGGCGGTAACCCACGTCGCCGACCTGTTGGTGCTCGGCCTCGCCCTGACCTTGCTCCGACGGCGGGCCGCGTGGATCGCCGGAATCGCCTACACGACGCTCGCGTTGATTGCAGCGCTCGCCTGGGTCATGCCCTGGTACATCGTCTGGGCGCTGCCGTTTGCCGCGCTTGCCGACGGCACAGGGTCGCGGCGGCTGACGCTTGCGTTCACGATCTTCCTGCTGCTCACCTTTCTCCCCGTCTCAGGGCCGTTCCTTGCCGCGCATGGGCTCGACCCGTTCACCTCAGCCTTCGGCCGGCACGTCCAGGCGCTCGCGCACCAGCTCTCAGGGTGAGCGGATGCGGACCGCCACCGGCTGCATGCGCCGCCAAGCTCCTCAACCGCAGTGCCGTCCGAGCGACGGCGGCGCCTGCGCAACTCGGCGGCACGCGCCGCGCGGGCACGGGCGGCGCGGCGCATAAGGTCCTTGTAAGGACCGGTATCACAGGCTAGCCTGGTGACACGCGTCGCTGTTAGCGTCGCGGGGCGTGTGGAGCGAGTTGGCGACAGGCACTGCCCCCACGCGCCCAACCGTGGCGTGGACACTCCCCGCGCGAGCACGAATGCTGCGGGCTGAGCGGCGCCTGCGACGCGACCCGTTCGAGGTCGCCGTCCTGATCGTCTTCGGGCTCCTCTCCTGCTGGATGCTCGCTCTCGACCTCAACTACGCGATCGGACGCCATCTCGTCTGGACCGGAACCGACGGCTGGTACGTCCCCGATCAGATGCAGTACCTGGCGTGGATCCGCGATGCCGCCGGCCACTTCCTGGCTTCGGACATGTTCGTGCTGCGGGCGACCCCCCACGACTACCTGCAACCGATCGTGGTGCTGCCAGCCGGCTTGACCGCGCTCGGCGTAGCGCCGTGGCTGGGACTGCTCCTGTGGAAGCCGGTTGCGGTAATCGCCTGCTTTCTCGCCGTGCGAGCGTACGCGCGGCGCTCGTTCACCGAGCGCTTCGAGCGCCGGGCGATGCTTGTGCTTGCGCTCTTCTACGGCTCCTTCGGCGTCACCGGCGACGAGTGGATCCCGTTTTTGAGCTGGGGGTATCCGTTTGCGGTGCTCGCGATCGCCGGCCTGGCGGGCACGCTCGTCGTCTATGACCGAGCGCGCGCGGGGGGACGCTTCAGCTGGCTTGCACCCGCACTCGGTCTCTTCACAAGCTGGGTGCATCCCTGGCAGGGGGAGCTGCTGATCGTGACCGTGATCGGCGCGGAGGCGCTCAGCTGGCGCAGCGAGCGACGCCCCCGTGCCACGCTTGCGCTATCGGCAGCCACGGTGGGGGCGAGCATCGCACCGCTGCTTTACTACGAGGCTCTCCACCATTTCGACGCGGTCTGGCGAGAGAGCGGCTTGATCCATGACTATCCGCTCGTCGCGCTGGTCAAGCCGCTGGCGCCGCTGCTCGTGCTTGCCGCCCTCGCCTTCCCGTGGCGCCCGCGAGGCTTCCTCTCCGCGGCGACGAGGATCTGGCCGCTGGCCGTCCTTGCCATCTACTGGCTCTCCCGCGCCGGCCTCGGCGGGGCGCCGCAACATGCGTTTGACGGGATCACGATCCCACTCGCGGTGCTGGCGATCGAGGGAGCGCGGCGTCTGGGGCTGCGGCGCATCCCCGGCTGGCAGGTGATCGCAGTCGGGCTGGTGGCTGCGGCCGCGATCCCCGCCAGCCTCTCGATGATGCGGGCCTCTATCCAGGTCGCAAAACCGCGACTTGAGCAGAGCTCAGCCTTCATCACCCGCAGCGAGCAGCGCGCCCTCGCCTTCTTGGCAGGGGACCCGCAGCGAGGTGGTGTCCTGACCGGCTCCTACCTGGGGGTGCTCGTGCCCGCAGAGACGGGACGACGCACCTACTTGGGCAGCAGGGTCTGGTCTCAGCCCGACCCGGCAGCTCGGGCCGAGGCGGTGGCGCGGCTGTTCGCCGGCAGGCTGAGCCCGCCCGCCGCGCAGGCCTTCGTGAGCGCCACCCACGCACGTTTCATCCTCGCAAGCTGCGCTCCGCACGTCGATTTGGCGAGGATGCTCGGAGGGCTGGTGGTTTCGGCTCGGCGCTTTGGTTGCGCCTCGATCTACGAAGTGCGCCCGCCCGTGCACGGCGCCCACGCTACCGTGCCTGCTCGCTGATGTCGATTTCCCCTGCGATCGAGCAGCAGCTTGCCTCCCTGCCGGTCGAGGAGCGAGCGGCTGCGCAAGCGTTTCTCGACGCCCATCCGCCGGGGCTTGGGGCTGCGGTCGCAGTGGTCATACCGGCCTACAACGAGGAGGCGACGGTCGCAGACGTGGTCTCGGCGATTCCATCGACGATCGCGGGACTGCCCGCTGAGGTGATCGTCGTCGTCGACGGCTCGGATGATGCGACCGCGGCGGAGGCGGCCCGCGCAGGTGCGCTCGTCTGCGATGTGGCAGCGCATCGGGGGCAGGGGCTGGTGTTCAAGCTCGGTTACTGGCTTGCGCGCGTGCGCGGGGCCGAGGTGATCGCCACGATCGACGCCGACGGTCAGTACGAGCCGCTCGAGCTCGAGCGCGTGGTGGAGCCGATCGTGTCCGGACGGGCGGATTTCGTCAACGGCTCACGGCGACTGGGCACTGAGCTGACCACCGACCCCGTGCGCCACGCCGGCGTGATCTTCTTCGGAGGCGTGGTCAGCCTGCTGCTGCGCCAGCGGATCACCGATCCGGCCTGCGGGATCCGGGCGATGCGCGCGAGCGTGACAGAGGCGGTGACGCTCGAGCAGCCCCAGTACCAAACCTCAGAGCTTCTGATCGGCGCTGCGATGAGGGGGTTTCGCGTGATTGAGGTGCCGACCACGATGCGCGACCGCCCGCCCGGGGCGAGCCGCACCAAGAAGGGCCCGAACCTGCTCTACGGGATGCGATTCGCGCGCGCGATCCTGCGGACCTGGATCAGGGAGCGGAGGGCCGCCCGAACGCGGCTTCGCTCCGAGAACACCCAGTACTCATAGATCGCGAACTTGGCGAAGAACAGAACCACCGTCACGGCGATGTAGGAGCCGGTGACGATCAGCAGCCGCAGGCCGTGGTGCTGAGGGATCGACTGCACCTGGGCGTTGGTCCAACCGGTGACCGCGGAGGTGGCAAGAATGACTATGGCGGACACGCTGGCGTAGCCGACGATCTGGCGCGCCGGAGGGCGACCCTCTCGTCGCCACGCCCAGCGCCGGTTGAGGATCCAATTCGGGATCGCCGCGGCAACGAAGCCCACTACGGAGCACGCCGTGGTGGAGGCGCCGAGTACGTACAGCAGCGCGAACGCCACGTTGCCGGAGATGAACGCGACCACCGAGCCCAACGCGTACTTGACAAAGCGTGCCGAGAGCGGCGTTCGCGTCAAGCGCAGCCAGATCGGGTTCGCGCTGATGCGCACGGCCAGCGCGGTGCACAGGGACTGATAGCGAGCAGCGAGCGGGTGCAGCCGGTGTCGGGGCGGGGCCAGCAAAGCTTCGCCATCATAATCACAACCCGCTCCGGCCCCGCTCGGCATCGGCGCGTGGAGGCAGAGCCGCCGCTCAGCCGCAGCGCGGCTGCGGCCGAGCGGCGGCTCCGGTGGACCTCTGCGACAATCGCCTGCCCATGCAGCGGCTGTTCGCACTACGGGGCGCCACGACCGTTCACCGCAACGATGCGGAGGCGATCTTCACCGCAACCGAGGAGCTGATGCGCGAGCTGCTCGAGCGCAACGAGCTTGCACCGGAGGCGCTTGTCAGCTGCATCTTCACGGTGACCGACGACCTGGACGCTGCCTTTCCCGCCGAGGCAGCCAGGCGCCTGGGCCTGGATCGGGTGCCGCTGCTGTGCGCACGGGAGGTGCCGGTGCCCGGCTCGATGCCGCGTGTGATCCGAGTCCTCGTCCACTACTACGCCGAGCGGCAGCACGAGCCGCGCCACGTCTACCTGGGCGAGGCACGGGCGCTGCGCGCCGATTTGCACTCGGCACAATGAGCAAGCGATGACGCTCGAGTTCGCTTCCCGGATCCGCCGGATCCCCACCTACCCCGTGGCGGGCGGCTACGACCTCGGCAAGGGCGTGGCGATGCTCGCGTCGAACGAGTCGGCCTTCGCGCCGGCGCCGGGGGTGATCGAGGCTGCGCGACAAGCGCTGGCCGGCGCCAACCGCTATCCCGACCCCTCCTACTCGCCGCTGCGGCGCGCGCTGTCCGACCGCTACGGCGTCCCACCCGGACGGATCGTTCTCGGCAACGGGTCCTGCGATGTGTTGCTGGCGGCGGGCGAGGCGCTGCTTGAGCCGGGTGCCGAGCTCGTCTATGGATGGCCCTCATTCAGCGTCTACAGGCAGCTGGCCGGCACCTCCGGGGCGCGCGCGATCGAGGTGGGGCTCGATCGGGAGGGCCGCTACGACCTTGAGGCGATCGCGCGCGAGATCACGGTTGCGACAAGGCTCGTGTTGATCTGCAACCCCAACAACCCAACCTCGACGGCGCTGCCGCTCGAGGCGATCGCCGCGCTGCTCGAGCGCATCCCCCGGTACGTGTGCGTGATCCTGGATGAGGCCTACTGCGAGTACTCGCTTACGTTGGGCGACCCGTACGCGTCCGTCGAGCTGCTGCGCAGCCACCCAAACCTGGTGCTGCTGCGCACCTTCTCGAAGGTCTACGGCCTCGCCGGGCTACGGGCTGGCTATGCCCTGTGCGCGAGCGACGAGCTGCGGGTCGCATGCGACCAGGTGCGCCAGCCGTTCCACCTCAACGTGGCGGCGCAGGCGGCCGCGGTGGAGGCGCTCCGCCACCAGGAGGAGGTGGAGCGACGCGTGAGCGCAACGGTCGCCGCCCGCAGCGAGCTGCTCGCCGGCCTGAGCGAGCTGGGGCTGTGGGTGGCCGAGTCCGATGCGAACTTCGTCTGGGTCGCGCTGCCCGACGGTTCAAGCGAGGCGGAGGTGGTCCGCGGGCTGGCCGAGCGCGGCGTGCTCGTGCGCGCGGGCAAGAGCCTCGGCGCCGAGGGGCATCTGCGCGTGACGGTCGGCTCCGAGGATGACAACGGCCGCTTCCTCGCGGCCCTGCGCGAGTTGCTCTAGGACGCAGCGACGCCGTCCGCGAAGACGCTCCCGCCGTCCTTTGCGGTTGCCGGTTCCGCGCGAGCGGCCGGGCGATTTGCGCCCTGCGGCCGGACGCGCCCCGACGACCGGGGGGAGTTGTGGCGCGCGTGCCTTGGCAGGTCGGCAAGCGTCTGCTAAAAGCGCAATCAGCGCATGAGCACCGGCCTGCACACCCCGAGCGCCCCGCCCGCCCGTTTCGGCTGGTCCCGTTATGCGCGCCTCTACGCCTGGCGATTTAGCTAGGCGCTCGGCCATCGCCGCCGCCGCCTCGAGGCGGGCCCGGGTGAGCAGCCCGGAGGCCGGGCGCCGTTTGACCCCCGTCGCGCGCGAGCGCGCGACGGCCACCGCGAGGCGCGCACGCCAACTTCGACGAAACTGACGAGAGGATCAGCCGCAGATGAGAACCAGAGCTCCGCAGAAGACGCCTTCCGCGCCCCGTGAGCGGATCCGTGACCGGCGGATCGAGCGGCTCGTGCCGCTGCTGACGCCGCGTCAACTGATCTCGGAGCTGCCGCTGAGCGATGAGGCGGCGGACGCGCTGCTGCGGGGGCGGGAGCAGGCGGGGGCGATCCTCGCGCGCGCCGACGACCGCCTGCTCGCGGTCGTGGGGCCGTGCTCGGTGCACGATGTGGAGGCGACGCGTGAGTATGCCGAGCGGCTGGCCGAGCTGGCGCAACGTCTGCGCAAGGACCTGTGCGTGGCGATGCGCGTCTACTTCGAGAAGCCGCGCACGACGATCGGCTGGAAGGGACTGATCAACGACCCGCACCTCGACGGCTCGGGCGACGTCAACACCGGTCTGCGGATGGCGCGCGCGTTGCTGCTGGAGGTGCTTGAGCTGGGGTTGGCCGTCGGCTGTGAGTTCCTTGACCCCATCACCCCGCAGTACATCTCCGACGCGGTCTGCTGGGGGGCGATCGGGGCCCGCACGACCGAGAGTCAGATCCACCGACAGCTCGGCTCGGGCCTATCGATGCCGGTCGGCTTCAAGAACCGCACCGACGGCGATGTGCAGGTCGCGGTCGACGCCGTCCGGGCAGCTTCGGTGCCGCACGCGTTCGCCGGGATCGACGCGGATGGGCGCTCGGCGATCCTCCACACGTGCGGCAACCCGGAGTGCCACGTGATCCTCCGCGGCGGCCGCGGCCGGCCCAACTACGACCCGGAATCGGTGGCGGGCGCGCTTGCGCTGCTGCGCGCGGCGGGTCTGCCCGAGCGGCTGATGATCGACCTCTCGCACGACAACAGTGGCAAGCAGCCGGAGCGCCAGCCGGCGGTGGCGGACGCGGTCGCCGCCCAGGTCGCAGCCGGCAATCGCGCGATCGTCGGGATCATGCTCGAATCCTTTCTGGTGGCGGGGCGGCAGGAGATCGACCCGCGTGGGCCCGCCGGACTGACCTACGGGCAGTCGATCACCGACGGCTGCGTCGACTGGGATACGACCGTCGCGGTGCTTGAGGAGCTGGCTGCGGCGGTGCGGGCACGCCGCCAGGCCGCATAGACGCCCTTCGGCGGGGAGCGCAACGGCAGGGCGGGCCGCGGCGCCCCCGGTGCGGCCACTACCCTCAGGGCGCGATGAGGATCGCTGTTGTCGGGGTCGGCCTGATCGGCGGCTCGATTGCGCTGGCCGCGCGCGAGCGCTGCGGCGCGAGCGTCGACGCCTACGACTCGAGCCCGCGCGCGCTCACGGTGGCGCTCGAGCGGGGTGCCGTGCAGCGAGCGTGTGACTCCGCCGCGGCGGCCGTGGCTGCGGCCGAGGCGGCGTTCGTGGCGGTCCCGGTGGGAGCGCTGCCCGAGGTGCTGCCCGAGGTTTTGGCGGCCGCACCGGCCGGCTGCGTGGTCTCCGATGTGGGATCGGTAAAGCGGGCGGTGCTCGCGCTCGCCGGGGATGAGCGCTTCATCGGCGGCCACCCGCTCGCGGGGGCGGAGACCTCCGGGATCGAGCATGCGCGCGCCGACCTGTTCGAGGGGGCAACCTGGTACCTGACCCCGACGGAGAGGACCTCGGGCGCGCTCTACGAACGCCTGCAGCGGCTGCTTTGCGACTTCGGCGCCCTTCCGGCCATGATCGACGCCGACACGCACGATCGGCTGCTGGCGGTGATCTCGCACCTGCCGCATGTGCTCGCGAACGTGCTCGTGGCCCAGGCGGTTTCAGCGCTGGGCGAGGGTGAGCCGCTGCCGGCGACCGGCCCCAGCTTTCGTGATGCGACACGGGTGGCGGGCTCCTCGACGGCGGTTTGGCGTGACATCTACCTGCAGAACCGCGACGCGCTGATCGAGCAGATTGAGCAAGCGATCGCCCGCCTGCGCGCGGTCGGCGAGCTGCTGCAGGCAGGCGAGGTGGAGGCGATTGCCGCCTGGAACGAGGCTGCCGCGGCGCACCGCCGCGCCCTGCTCGACGCGCAACGGGGGCGGGGGTGAGGGTCCGCTTCGACCCCTCCGGCCCGCTGCACGGGACGCTGCGCGCGCCCGGTGACAAGTCGCTCTCGCATCGCGCTGCGATCCTCGGCGCGATGGGCTGCGAGCCGGTGCGGATCAGCGGCTTTCTCGACGCCGCCGACACCCGCTCGACGTTGCGCGCGGTCGCCTCGCTCGGAGCGCTGGTCGAGCGCCGCGGCGAGGTCGTCATGATCCGAGGTGTCGGGCTGCGTCACGCGCGCCAGCCGAGTGCGCCGATCGACGTTGGCAACGCCGGCACCCTGATGCGGATCCTGCCGGGGTGGCTCGCGTTCCAGCGCGGCCGGAGCTTCGTGCTCGACGGCGACCAGTCGATCCGGCGGCGGCCGGTCGACCGGATCGCCGCGCCTCTGCGGAAGATGGGCGCTCGGATCGAGACGCGCGAGGGGCGCTTCCCTCCCCTGGTCCTCACCGGCGCGTCGCTTGCCGGCATCGACTACGAGCTGCCGGTCGCCTCCGCCCAGGTAAAGTCGTGCGTGCTGCTCGCCGGGTTGGCGACGGAGGCGACGAGCGTCCGCGAGCCCCGGCCGACGCGTGATCACACCGAGCGGCTGTTGCTCGCGGCCGGCGCACCGCTGCGTCGCGAGCCGCTGTCAGGAGGCGGCATCCGCACCACGGTCGGGTACGCCGACGAGCTTACGCTCGAGCCGATCGAGGTTCCGGGCGATCTCTCCTCCGCCGCCTTCCTGATCGCCGCAGGGCTTTTGGTGCGCGGGTCGCGCCTCGTGCTCGAGCGCGTCGGAGTGAACTGGACGCGCACCGGGCTGTTGCGGATCCTCGCCCGGATGGGGGCTGTCGTGCTCGGCGAGCTCGAGGCCGAGGGCAGCTTCGGCCCGGTCGAGCCGATCACCGACCTCGACGTACGCAGCGGGACGCTCGAGGGCACGACCGTCGATGCCGATGAGGTGCCGCTGGCGATCGACGAGCTGCCGCTGCTCGCGCTGCTCGGCTGCTTCGCCGAGGGTGAGACGGTCGTGCGCGGCGCCGAGGAGCTACGGGTGAAGGAGTCAGACCGGATTGCAGCGGTCGTCGAGGGGTTGCGCGGGCTGGGCGCCGAGATCGAGGCGCTCCCCGACGGCTTTGTCGTGCGTGGGACGGGCGGCCTACGCGGCGGCCGGCTCGACGCCCGCGGGGACCACCGGCTGGCCCTGCTCGGGGCGGTCGCGGGGCTGGCCTCGCGATCTGGCGTCGAGGTCGAGGGGTTCGAGGCGGCTGCGGTCTCCTACCCCGGCTTCGCCTCCGACCTGCGAGGCTTGGGGGCGGGACGGTGAGCGCAGGCGAGGCCGGCCCTCGGCGGGCGGCTTGGAGCTTGGGGCGTGCGCCACGAAGCCCAGGGCGGGCCCTGTGCCGTCCAGGGTGGGTGATCCGATGGTGATCGCAATCGACGGCCCCGCCGCGGCTGGCAAGTCGAGCGTGGCGCGGGCCGTGGCGCGCGCGCTCGGCTTTCGCTACCTCGACTCCGGCGCGATGTACCGGTGCGTTGCGCTCGCGGCGCTCGAGCGCAACGCCGACCCGGCCGAGTTGGCAGGGGAGCTGGCGGTCGAGGCGGGCGAGCGGGTGCTGCTCGATGGGCGCGAGGTGACCGAGGCGATCCGCGCCCCGGCGGTCTCCGAGGCGGCCTCCAGGGCCGCCGCGGACCCGCGCGTGCGAGCCGCGCTGGTTGCGCTCCAGCGGCGCGTACTTGCGCAAGGCGACTGGGTCGCCGAGGGCCGCGACATCGGCACCGTGGTTGCTCCCAACGCGGAGCTCAAGGTGTTCCTCACCGCCTCGCCGGGCGAGCGCGCGCGCCGCCGGGCGCGCGAGCTCGGGGCCGACCCCGCGCTCGTGCTGGCTGAGCAGACGATTCGCGACGAGCGGGACGCCAGCCGGGAGCACTCCCCGCTCGCGCCTGCACCCGACGCGGTCGTAGTGGACACGAGCACGCTCAGCCTGGAGCAGGCCGTCGCGCGCGTGCTGGAGCTGGCGCGGCAGCGGGGAGCGGCCCAGCCGTGCGGCGATTGTTAGCGAGCTCTTATATTTGTTAGGTCATGCTCAAACGATGCGAGTGCTGATCGCGGAGGACGAGCAGCGCCTGGCGGATGCGATCGCGCGGGGCCTCCGGCGCGAGGGGATGGCGGTCGATCTCGCTCCCGACGGAGCGCAGGCGCTCAGCAAGTCGCGAGTCGTTCGCTACGACGTGATCGTGCTCGACCGCGAGCTGCCGGAGATCCACGGCGATGAGGTCTGCCGTCGCGTGCGCGAGGAGCATCCGGACACCGGCATCCTGATGTTGACCGCAGCCGGCAGCGTCGAGGACATCGTCGAAGGGCTGTCGATCGGGGCTGACGATTACCTCGCCAAGCCCTTCCGGTTCGCCGAGCTGGTGGCGCGGATCCGCGCGCTCAGCCGGCGCGCGGTGCCAATCCGTCCTCCGGTCCTCCGCCACGGCGACCTCGAGCTTGACCCGGCGCGCCGCCGGGTGACCCGCGGAGGGCGCGGAATCGAGCTGGCGCGCAAGGAGTTCGCGGTGCTCGAGACGCTGATGGCAGCGCAGGGAGCGACCGTCTCGGCGGAGGAGCTGCTCGAGCGCGTCTGGGATGAGCACGCAGATCCGTTCACGAACGTGGTGCGGATGACGATCATGACGCTGCGGCGCAAGCTCGGCGAGCCGCCGGTGATCGAAACCGTGATCGGCGTCGGCTACCGGATGGCATGATGAGGCTCCCACGTCCGCGCCCGCCGGCGCCGACGATCCGCCTGCGGCTGACACTCACCTACGGATTGGTGTTCCTGATCACTGGGGCGGTGTTCCTGACGATCGGCTACCTGCTCGTGCGCCACAACCTCGCCGCCCGCGACGACTATCACGGGATTCTCCAGCGGCTGGGGATCACCGACGACTTCGACTTCGGCCGCTTCGGGCCGCGTGCAGGCTCCCCATATGCGGGCCTGATCGCCGCCGCGCGCGCGCAGCTGCGCGCGCAGACGCTGCACCGGCTGCTGTTGGAGTATGCGGGCGCGCTGGCGGCGATGACGGTCGTTGCGCTGGCCAGCGGCTATCTGCTCGCCGGCAGGGCACTCGCGCCGCTGCGGCGGATCACCGCCACCGCGCGACGGGTCTCCGGGCGTAACTTGGGCGAGCGGATCGCGCTGCAGGGGCCGGCGGACGAGCTGCGCGAGCTGGCCGACACGTTCGACGGGATGCTCGGCCGGCTCGACGCGGCGTTCGCCAGCCAGCGCCATTTCGTCGCAAACGCCTCGCACGAGCTGCGCACCCCGCTTGCGGTGATGCGCACGGAGCTCGACGTCGCCCTCGCCGATCCGCACGCAAGCGCCGCGGAGCTGCGCGAGATGGGGGAGGCGGTGCGCGAGACCGTCGACCGCTGCGAGCGGATGATCGAGGCGTTGCTGGTGCTCGCGCGCAGCGAGGCGCTCAGCGGCCGCGGTCAGCCGGTTGAGCTCTCCTCGCTCATCGCCGATTGCATCACCGACCTGCGCGCCCGCGCCGCCGAGGCCAGGATCTCGATCGCGACCGACCTGCAAGAGGCCTGGACGCATGGCGAGCGCGCGCTGCTCGAGCGGATGATCGCCAACCTGATCGACAACGGCATCCGCCACAACCACCCGGGTGGGGAGCTGCGGGTGGCAACCTTTCACCGCGGCCAGGCGGTGGGGGTAACGGTCGCCAACAGCGGCGCGGTGATCGATCCGCAAACGGCAGCGACCCTGGTCGAGCCGTTTCGCCGGCTCAACCGGGGAGTCAGCGGCTTCGGGCTCGGGCTCTCGATCGTCCGCTCGGTCGCCGAGGCGCACGGCGGGGCGATCGCGGTGCAGGCTCCAAGCAGCGGCGGCCTGCGCGTGACCGTGACGTTGCCCTCCGTGGAGCCGTCCCGCGCGCGCCAGCGCCAGCTCCCAACAGCGGCCCCGTCGCTTGCGCGATGAGCGCGCCGCCGGTGCTCTGGAGCCCTTCGCCCGAGCTGATCGAGCGGGCGCAGCTGACCCGCTTCGCCCGCTTTGTCGAGCGCGAGCGCGGCGTGCGGACCGCCGGCTACCACGAGCTGTGGCGCTGGTCGGTCGAGGACCTCGAGGGCTTCTGGTCAGCGCTTGCCGAGTACTGCGGCGTGCGCTTCCACGAGCCTCCGCAGCGGGTGCTGGAAAGCCGCCGGATGCCGGGCGCGCGCTGGTTTTCTGGCAGCCGGCTGAGCTATGCGGAGCACGTCTTCGCCGATAAGCCGGAGGAGCAGACCGCGCTGCTGCACGCGTCCGAGCTGCGCCCGCTCGACAGCTGGAGCTGGCGCGAGCTGCGCGAGCAGACCGCGCGCATCGCCGCCGGCCTGAGGGCGCTGGGGATCGGCCCCGGGGATCGCGTCGCCGCCTACCTGCCGAACATCCCCGAAACGGTGGCGGCCTTCCTCGCGTGCGCGTCGCTGGGCGCGATCTGGTCCTCGGCCGCGCCCGAGTTCGGGGCGCGCAGCGTGATCGACCGCTTCGGCCAGATCGAGCCGAAGGTCCTGCTTGCGATCGACGGCTACCGCTACGGCGGGCGGGACTTCGACCGGCGCGCGGTCGTCGAGGAGATCGCCCAGGCGATCCCCGGCCTCGAGCGGCTCGTGCGACTCGGCTACCTCGATGGCTCAGGCTGGGAGGATGGCTTCCTCGGCGAGGGGGCCGAGCTCGAGTTCGCGTCGCTGCCGTTCGAGCACCCGCTGTGGGTGCTCTACAGCTCCGGCACGACGGGGCTGCCGAAGCCGATCGTGCACGGCCAGGGCGGGATCCTGCTCGAGCAGCTGAAGATGGGTCGCCTGCACCTCGATGCAAGCGCGGACGAGCGTGTCTTCTGGTTCTCGACCACCGGCTGGATGATGTGGAACTTCCTCGTCGGCGTGCTCCTCACCGACGCCGCGATCGTTCTCTTCGACGGTAACCCCGGCCATCCCGACCTGGGCAGGCTGTGGGAGCTGGCGGAGCAGGCCGGGATCACGATCTTCGGCACGAGCCCGGCGTTCATCGGCGCGTGCATGAAGGCGGGCATCAAGCCGCGCGCCGGTCGCGCGCTCGAGCGCCTGCGCGCGGTTGGGTCGACCGGCTCGCCGCTCTCGCCCGAGGGCTTCCGCTGGGTCTACGACGAGCTCGGCCCGGACGTGTGGCTGTTCTCGACCTCCGGCGGCACCGACGTATGCACCGCGTTCGTCGGCGGCGTGCCGACGCTGCCCGTCCACCTCGGCGAGCTTCAGGCGCGCGCGCTCGGCGCCGCCATCGAGGCGTGGGACGCGGAGGGGCGGCCGCTGATCGACGAGGTCGGCGAGCTGGTGATCACGGCGCCGCTGCCCTCGATGCCGCTGTTCTTCTGGGGCGATGCGGATGGATCGCGCTATCGCGAGAGCTACTTCTCCACCTACCCGGGTGTCTGGCGCCACGGCGACTGGATCAAGATCACATCGCGCGGGACCGCGGTCATCTACGGGCGCTCGGACTCGACGATCAACCGGGGCGGGGTGCGGATGGGCACGAGCGAGATCTACCGCGCGGTGCTGGCGCTGCCCGAGGTCCTCGACGCGCTTGTGATCGACCTGCCGCGCCCCGGCACGGAGGGCTGGATGCCGCTGTTCGTGGTGCTGCGCGAGGGGGTGAGGCTCGACGAGCAGCTTCGCAGGCGGATCCGCGCCCGAATCCTCGAGGACGTATCGCCCCGGCATGTGCCCGACGAGATCCGCCAGATCGACGAGGTGCCGCGCACGCTGTCGGGCAAGGTGCTCGAGGTGCCGGTCAAGCGGATCCTCACCGGCACGCCGCCCGAGCGGGCCGCCAGCCGGGAGTCGCTCGCCAACCCAGCCGCGCTCGACTACTTCGTTGCGCTCGCCGCGGAGCTGCGCGCGGGCGCACCGGGGGGCTCCGACTAGCCTGCGGGCCCGGCGCCGGTGCGCGTGCTCACGGTGGGCGGGTGGATGCCGGCTAACCTCAGGCGCTGTCGCGGGCCGCAACGGCGCCGGCGCTTCTTAGCTAGCTCTGAAAGTGCCCTGCGACATTTTGCCAAGCGGCGGCGCGCGGCCACCGCGCCCACAACCTCCACAGCCACCGCGCCCACATCCTCCACAGCCACCGCGCCCACACTCTCCACAGGAGCCTGACCAGATGAGGCTGAAGACCTTGCTCCCCACCGCCCTGATCGCCGCCGTCCTCGGCGCGCTCGTCGCGCTTGTGATCGTGGGCTTCGGGGGCACGCGCACCACCGTGATCCAGGAGCCGGCGGGCAGTGGCGCCGCCGCTTCTGGCCGCGGCCTGCCGACCTCCTTCGCCGCCAGCGGCAAGGGGCTGACCATCAACCAGATCTACCGCATGGACAGCCCGGGCGTGGTTGACATCGACGTCGTCAGCCAGTCCAACGCTGGGCTCGGTGGCATCTTCGGCGGCGGCAGCCAACAGACCGCGGCCGAGGGGGCGGGGGTGGTCTACAACACTGCGGGGGACATCGTCACCGACGAGCACGTGGTGGCCGGCGCCACCTCGATCACGGTCAACTTCCAGGACGGGCGCCACGCGAAGGCGACCCTGGTCGGGGAGGACGCCTCGACCGACACCGCGGTGATCCATGTCAACGTGCCAGCCTCGCAGCTGCACCCGCTTCAGTTCGCCAACTCCAACGAGGCACAGGTGGGTGACCCGGTGGTGGCGATCGGCAGCCCATTTGGCCTGCCTGAGACTGTCACGCAGGGGATCGTCAGCCAGGTAGGGCGAAGCATCCAGGCCCCGAACGGTTTCACGATCCCCGGCGCGATCCAGACCGATGCGCCGATCAACCCCGGCAACTCCGGTGGACCGCTGCTCGACGCCGCCGGCCAGGTGTTGGGGCTGGCCGATCAGATCGAGACCAACAACACCACCGCCGGCGGCGAGGCGTCGAACTCCGGGGTGGGCTTCGCGGTGCCCTCGAACACGGTCGTGCGCGAAGCCAACGGCTTCATCGCCGGCCATCCCGTCAAGCACTCCTACGTGGGCGTGTGCCTTGTGCCCTCGACCGGCGGCGCGCAGATCGCAACCAGCGGGGGCCCCGGCTGCGCCTCCCCGATCGCCCCGGGCTCGCCGGCGGCGAGGGCTGGGCTTGAGCCCGGCGATGTGATCGTCGCCGTCGACGGCAAGCCGATCAGCTCAACCGAGCAGTTCATCGCCGTCGTCGGGGGCTACCCGCCCGGCAGGACGATCACGCTGACGATCAGGCGCGACGGACAGACAAAGCAGATTCGGCTGACATTGGGCACCCGGCCGGCCAGCGCCCCGAGCGGCGGCTGACAGCGCTCCTCAGGCGGCCGGCACGGTGGCTGGCGGCGCGTTCGCGCTCCGGAGCGTGCGCTCCATCAGCTCGCGGTGCACCGAGCGCCTGCGGCCGCCGCGTCGGTGCCAGCGCCAGTCGGAGTCAAGCGTCCAAGCGTTCGTGTCATCGGCGAAGCAGCGCTCGAGCGTGTCCTGCAGCTCCGCCTGCAGCTCCGGCTTCTCGACCGGCACGAGAAGCTCGACGCGGTTGTCGAGGTTGCGCGGCATCAGGTCGGCCGAGCCGATGTAGTAGCGGCGCTCCGGGCCGCGCGTGAACGCGTAGATGCGGGAGTGCTCAAGGAAGCGACCGACGATTGAGACGACCTCGATCGTCTCCGAGACGCCCGGCACTCCGGGCCGCAGGCAGCAGATCCCGCGGACGTTGAGCTTGATCGGCACGCCCGCCTGAGAGGCGCGATAGAGCGCCTCGATGCAGCGCTGGTCGACGAGCGAGTTCATCTTCATCGCGATGCTCGCCTCCAGGCCCCGGCGGTGGGCCTCCACCGTCCGCTCGATCTCCTCAAGCAGGGGCTCGCGCAGCGAGTCCGGCGCGACGAGGATCTTCTGCTCGCGGCCAAGGTGACCGTAGCCGGTGAGGGTGTTGAACACATCGGCGACCTCGGCGCCGATCTCCGGGTCGGTGGTGAACAGGCCGATATCCTCGTACAAACGGGCGTTGCGCGCGTGAAAGTTGCCGGTGCCGACCATCACGTAGTGGCGGATGCCCGTGCGCTCCCGGCGCACCACGAGGATCGCCTTGGCGTGGGTCTTCAGCCCCGGGATGCCATGCACGACGTGCGCGCCGGCCTCCTCCAGCGCGCGCGCCCAGCGGATGTTGCGCCGCTCATCGAAGCGCGCCTTGAGCTCGACCATGCAGGCCGCCTGCTTGCCCTTCTCCGCCGCCTCGATCAACGACGGCACGAGCGTCGAGTCATCGGAGGTCCGGTAGACGGTCATCTTGATCGCGAGCACATCGGGGTCATCGACCGCTTGCGCCACGAACCGCTCGACGCTCGAGGCAAACGAGTGGTAGGGGTAGTGGACGAGCACGTCGGAGGCGCGCATCGCGGCCAGCAGGTCGGGCTGCCCATCGCGCTCGTCGCCGCGGCGGGCGAACTGGGGATGGGTGACCGGCTGCCAAGGCGGGTGGCGCAGGTGGGGGAAGTCATCAAGCTCGGCGATCTGCCACAGATCGGAGAGGTCGAGCAGGCCGTCGACGTCGTAGACCTGCAGCTCGGAGACGCCGAGATGCTCGATCAGGCGGTTTCGCAGCGCCGGCTCCATCCCGGCTCCGACCTCGAGCCGCACGACCTCGCCGAAGCGCCGGCGGCGCAGCTCCTCCTCGATCGCCTGCAGTAGGTCATCGGCCTCGTCGGAGACCTCGAAGTCGGCATCGCGGGTCACGCGGAAGTAGTCGTAGGAGACGATCTCCATGCCCGGAAACAGCACGCCAAGGTGACAGGCGATCACATCCTCCAGCGGGATGAAGGTGTTCTTCGCGACCTCGACGAAGCGCGGCAGCACCTCCTTGGGCACCTTCACCCGGGCGAACGCGTCGTGGTCCAGCTCGGGGTCGTGCAGGTGAACGAACAGGCTCAGGGACAGGTTCGAGATGTATGGGAACGGCCGCCCCGGCCCGATCGCGAGCGGCGTCAGCACCGGGAAGATCTGCTCGCGGAAGATGCGCTCGAGCTCGGCGGGAGTCGCTGGCGACTCCGCGCAGGAGACGATCCTGATGCCATGCTCGGCGAGCGCCGGGCGGATCACCTCGGTGAACTGACGCGAGTGGCGGCGGTCGAGCTCCCGCACCTCGGCGGAGATCCGCTCGAGCACGGTGGCCGGCGGTAGCGCGTCGGGCCCGCGCGCATCGACCCGCGCATCGACCTGGTCATGGACGCCCGCGACCCGAACCATGAAGAACTCGTCGAGGTTGGTGACGAAGATCGCCAGGAACTTGACCCGCTCGAGCAGTGGCAGGGACTCATCCTCGGCCAGCTGCAGCACGCGATCGTTGAACTGCAGCCAGGACAGCTCGCGGTTGAAGTACAGAGAGCTGTCATCGAGCGCGGGTGCGCTGACGCTGGTGCCATCGCGGCGCGCCAGCTCCCGCGCCGAGCCGTCCGCCGTGCCCCGCCTGGCAGCGGGCGCCGCCGGCTCGCTCACCCGACCCGCTCCTGCGCCGAGGCGATCAACGCCAGCTCGCGCGGGCGCAGCAGAAGGAGCAGCTCGCCCTTCTCGATCGCCGCCAGGCCGCCCTTGCGCAGTCGCGCCTGGGCGCCGGTGAGCGCATGCACGGTGAGCGAGAACGATGGGTCGTGTCCGACCAGCAGCACCTCGCCCAGCCCCGCCGTCAGCTCGCGCACATCGAACGGCTCGCCCGCAAGCGCCTCCTCGACCCTGACCTCGACGCCGAGCGGCTCGCACGCCAGCTCGGCGGTTTGCAGCGCCCGCAGCTTGGGGCTGGAGAGGCAGGCGTCGAGGTGAACGTCGAGCTGCTTGAGCGCCAGCCCGGCGGCGCGCGCCTGCTCGATCCCCCGCTCTGTCAGCGGCCGCTTGTCATCGGGGCTCCCCGGCGCCGCGTCCGCGTGTCTGAGCAGCCAGAGCATCCCCTTCACTGTACGACGGGCGCGCGCGGAACGGGATGGCGCTGCCGGCCTCACCCGATCACAAGCGGTAAGCCGAAGACGCGCTCGAAGGCGAGGTCATCGCCATAGCGCTCGACTGACCAGCGTGGCAGGGTGAGATCGCCGCGTGCTTGCAGGTGTAGGCCGATGCCGCGCGCATCCGGGCGCAGCCGCGCCTCGTCGACCGACTGGTCGCGCCCGCGCTCGAGGTGCTCGGCGAGCCGCAGCAGCGTTGCGCAGCGCTCGAGCAGCTGCTCGTCGCCCGGCTGCGCGAGGCGCTCGAGCTCACCCAGCTTCGGTGCCCCTTTGCGGTGATAGCGGGTGATCTGCGCGATCAGCGCGCGCTCGCGCGGATCGAAGCCGGGCAGCTCGGCGGAGGCGATCAGGTAGCGCGAGTGCTTATGGTGGTCGTCGTAGGCGATCGTCATGCCGACGTCGTGCAGCAGCGCGGCCGCCCACAGCAGCTCGCGCTCGGCGGGCTGAGCCCGGAAGAGGCCGGCCTGCTCGAGCGAGCGGTGCATCTGCAGCGCAAGCCGCGCGACGTGCTCGGCGTGCGGAAGGTCCGACTCGTACTGAAGCGCGAGGTTGCGCACGGCGGCGGTGCGCACGTCCTCCAGGAGCGGCTCGCGTCCGGCCAGCAGCGTGCGGGCGAGGAAGACCCCCTCGCGCAGGCCGGCCTCGGTCGCCTCGAGGCCGTCGAAGCCGCCGAGCTCGAGCACCTCGAGCAGCGTCAACGCGGCCGCGAGGATGATGTCGCCGCGCCCGACCTTGATGCCCGGGTGCAGACCGCGCTCGGAGACGGGAAGCGCCGCCAGCTCGGCGGCCAGCTCGGCCAGCGCCTGACGACCGATCACGAACCCTTGGATGCCGGCATCGAGCCCGGTGGCGGCCCGCTGGATGGCGGCCGCCAGGTTGCGCACCGCTCCGCCCATCCCGATCAGCCGCCCGCCACCCGCCCGCAGCCAGCCGACTTCGGCGAGCGCCGCGCGCACATGCGCCCGCGCCCGCTCGCACTCCTTGCGCCGGTGCGGGCCCGGGCCGGGGAGCAGCCGCTCGGTTAGGCGCACCGCCCCGAGCGGCAGGGAGGAGAGCGAGCGCGCGCGGCGGTCGGCCACCTTGACCAGCTGCAGGCTGCCGCCGCCGAGCTCGACGACCGCGCCGTCGGTGAGCGTCGTCGTGTTGACCGCGGCGATGTAGCCGTAGCGCGCCTCATCCTCCGCCGAGAGCACCTCGATCTGCCAGCCGGTGAGATCGCGCGCGCTGGTTAGGAACCGCGCGCGGTTGGCGGCGTCGCGGATCGCGCTGGTCGCGATCGGATGCACCTCCCCGCCGGTGAGCCCGTGCGCCCGGCAGTAGCGCTCGAACACCACCAGCGTCTCGAGCCCGCGGGCCATCGCCCGTTCGCTCAGCTCGCGCGCGCGGCCAAGCCCCTCGCCGATCCGCACCGTCTCGTAGAGCTCGTCGGTGCGCTTCCACCAGCCGCCGGCCCCGTAGCTGAAGACCACAAGCCGCCACGAGTTCGAGCCGAGGTCGATCACCGCCACGCGGCGGTGGGCGGTCTCGATCTGATCGGTGGCCCTTGTCGCCCGCCAGCTCATCCGCTCATGATCGTGCAAGCTGCCGGCCCCACGCCTGACCGAAGCCGCCGGTAGAGTCCAGCCCGCGCATGAGCCGAGGCGACGAGCAGTTCGACCTCAAGCACCGCAGCCGCGCCCTCACCGAGGGCGATCAGCGCGCGGCCGCGCGCGCGTTTTTGCGCGGCATCGGCTATGACGAGGAGGCGCTCGCGCGGCCGCTGGTGGCGGTGGCCAACACGTGGATCGAGACGATGCCGTGCAACTTCCACCTGCGCGCGCTGGCGGCCAAGGTCAAGGAGGGGATTCGCGCCGCCGGTGGCACGCCGATGGAGCTCAACACGATTGCGATCTCCGACGGGATCACGATGGGCACGGCGGGGATGCGCGCCTCCCTGCCCTCGCGCGATCTCATCGCCGACTCGATCGAGCTGGTCGTGGACGCCCACATGTTCGACGCGGTAGTTGCGATCGCCGGCTGCGATAAGACGATCCCCGGTACCGTGATGGCGCTCTGCCGCCTCAATTTGCCCAGCTTGATGCTGTATGGAGGGTCGATCATGCCGGGCAGCTTGCATGGCCGGCGGATCACGATCCAGGAGGTGTTCGAGGCGGTTGGCGCGCGCGCGGCGGGGCGGATCAGCGCCGCACAGCTGCGGGAGATCGAGGAGGCCGCCTCGCCGGGGGCGGGAGCCTGTGGCGGCCAGTTCACCGCCAACACGATGGCGATGGCCTTCGAGGTGCTGGGGATCTCGCCGCCGGGCCTCTCGCTCGTGCCGGCCGAGGACCCGCGCAAGCAGACCGTCGCCGAGCGGGCCGGGCGGCTGGTGATGGAGGTGCTCCGGGCCAACCGCCGACCGCGGGACATCGTCACCCGGGAGAGCCTTGAGAACGCGATCGCGGCGGTCGCCTGCAGCGGTGGGTCGACCAACGCGGTTCTGCATCTGCTGGCGGTGGCGCGCGAGGCGGGGGTCGAGCTTGCCATCGATGATTTCGACCGGATCTCCGAGCGGACGCCGCTTTTGTGCGACCTCAAGCCGGGGGGCGAGTATGTGGCCGTCGACCTGCACGAGGCCGGCGGGGTGCCGCTGGTGCTGGCGCGTCTGCTCGAGGCGGGCCTTCTGCACGAGCACGCGCCGACCGTGACGGGCGAGACGTGCGGTGAGGTCGCGCGGCGCGCGCAGGAGGCCGAGGGTCAGCGGGTCGTGCGCCCGCTTGCCGATCCGATCCAGCCGACAGGTGGGCTCGCGATCCTCCACGGCAACCTCGCCCCCGACGGCTGCGTCGTCAAGCTCGCCGGTCACGAGCGCCGCCGCCACAGCGGCCCGGCGCGCGTGTTCGAGTCCGAGGAGGATGCGATGGCGGCCGTCACCGGCGGGGCGATCCACGCGGGGGACGTGGTCGTGATCCGCAACGAGGGGCCGGCTGGCGGTCCCGGCATGCGCGAGATGCTGGCGGTTACCGCGGCCCTCGTCGGCGAGGGCCTGGGCGAGGAGGTGGCGCTGCTCACCGACGGACGCTTCTCCGGCGCAACCCACGGCTTGATGGCCGGCCACGTCGCGCCCGAGTCAGTTCGCGGCGGGCCGATCGCCGCCGTCCGCGACGGCGATCTGATCACCTTCGACGTCGACGCGCGCCGACTGGATGTGGCGCTCTCGAACGAGGAGATCGCCTCGCGCGTGGCAGCGTTCCGGCCGCCGGAAAAGCCGGACCCGGGCCCTGCTCTGCGCAAGTATCAGCGCCTGGTCGCAAGCGCTGCCGAGGGCGCCGTCACGCACTGAGCAGCCAGGCCCCGCTTGGCTGGCTGCCGCGGCCATGCGCCGCCGATGCGTCGGCTGCGACGAAGGCCACGGGCGCGGGCTGCGCCCGTGCGGCATGGATGCTCCGTTGCATGAGCGGCTCTCAAGGCGTCCCAGATTGACAAAAGCGCCAGAGGGTAACATCCTGCGGGCCGATGGCGATCTCCTACCTCCGTCCGGCCGGCACGACGCCCCCGTCGCGGATCGGGCTCGGCTCGCCTCTGATCGGCGCCTCCCGGCGGCGCCGGCGGGGGCCGGCGATCGCCGGCCTTGGGCTGCTGGCGGTGGCGGTTGCGCTGGGCGCGCTGGCCGCCTACCTGTCGGGCTCGCGGGGCAGGATCGCAGCCGATCCCGTCGCGCTTGCGCGCGTTGATCTACCCGCCGGGGGCGGCGCCGTCGAGCAGCTCGCGGTCACCGGGCCGCGCGCGAATCTGATCCCGGCCGCGCTGCGCGGCCGGCGCATCTATCCGACGGTTCGCCTCGCGGCCGGCGAGCGGGTCGTGGTTCACCTCACGATCGTTCGCCCCGGCTGGCTCGCGTGGCTGACCGGAAGGCGCGAGCGGCTGCGGCTGGCGCTCGTCACGCCGCGCGCCACCCCCACGGCGCACTTCCTCACGGCCAGCCCCGGGCGACCGCTCGAGGTGGCCTTCTCCCAGCCGGTCAGCGCCGTGGCCTACGGCCAGGCCGGCAACCTTGTGCGCCATGCGCTGCGTGCGCCCGCGCGGGTGGTGGCGCTCCCCCACCACGGGCTCGCCGGCTCGCTGCAGGTCGCTGGGATCGTCCGCGCGTGGGAGACCGCGCAACCGACGACGATCAGCTGGTTCCCGGCCGGGGGCAGCGCCAAGGCGGTGGCGACCCCGGCCCCGGGCTCGCAGATCGGACCCAGCACGAAGCTGCTTCTCACCTTCTCAAAGCCGGTCTCGGCGGTGCTGGGCGGCCATTACCCGATCGTCCTGCCTGCACGCTCCGGCCACTGGGTCACGCTTGGGACGCACACGATCGAGTTCGTGCCAGGCGGCTACGGCTATGGCCTGGGCGCACGCGTGACCGTCGCGCTGCCAAGCGGGGTGCGGCTCGTCGGCGGTCGCGGTGGGACCTCGACAGTGGGCACCTGGACGGTGCCGCCGGGCTCGACGCTGCGCCTGCAGCAGCTGCTCTCGACGCTCGGCTACCTGCCCTTCCGCGTTCACTATGCGGGCGCGCCCGTGCCCCGTTCGCTCGGCGCGCAGGAGCAGGCCGCGCTGCACCCGCCGGCCGGCAGCTTCAGCTGGCGCTACGGGAACGTGCCGACGCGGCTGCAGGCGCTGTGGGCACCCGGGCGCTACGGCGTGATGACCAAGGGCGCGGTGATGATGTTCGAGCATGATCACGGCCTGAGCGTCGACGGGATCGCCGGCCCGGCCGTCTGGAAGGCGCTGATCGGGGCCGTCGACGCCGGCCAGCGCTCCAGCTTCGGCTACACGTTCGTCCAGGTCAGCGAGGGCAGCCCGGAGACCGAGCAGACGTGGCATGACGGCAAGATCGTCGTCTCCGGGCTGGTCAACACCGGCGTTGCCGCGATGCCAACCGCGCAGGGGGTCTTCCCCGTGTTCCTGCATCTGCGCGTGACGACGATGAGCGGCATAAACCCCAACGGCAGCCACTACGTCGACCCCGGCATCCCGTGGGTCTCCTACTTCAACGGCGGCGATGCGCTTCATGGCTTCATTCGCGCGGGCTACGGCTACCCGCAGAGCGACGGTTGCGTGGAGATGCCCTACTCGGAGGCCGCCGCCGTCTACCCGTACACGCCGGTGGGAACGCTGGTGGACGTCTACTAGCAGGGGGCGGGGGCGCATCGGAGGTCGACGGCAGGGTTTGCGCTCGCGCTCGGCGAATCTCACCGCTGCCCGATGAGAACCGAGAGCGCGAGCGCCCCCAGCGAGCCGGTCGGCGGCAAGCGGGGGGCTGGCAAGGCAAGCGAGGAGTGGTCGCGGGCGCTCGCGGCGCTCGAGCAGGACCTGCTCAGGAGGGCGGTGGCAGAGCGAACTCGTCGCGCATACCTCGGCGACTGCCGCCAGTTCATCGCCTGGGCGGTGGCGCGCGAGCTTGGGCCAGACGCCGTCGAGCTGCGCGCGCTGCGCCGGTACGTCGCTGCGCTCTCGGAGGCGGGCCTTGCGCCGGCCTCGATCGCACGTAAGCTCGCCTCGCTGCGAGCGCTGCTAGGTGTGCTCCGCGCGAGCGGCGCCCGGAGCGAGAACCCGGCTGAGTTGCTGATCGCGCCCAAGCGCTCGAGCCGGCTGCCGCACGTGCTCCGTCCGGGCGAGGTGGCGGCGCTGCTTGAGCGGATCCCCGCCGCTGGGCCGCTCGAGCTACGCGATCGGGCCATGTTCGAGCTCGCATACGCCTCAGGGTTGCGTGCCGCCGAGCTGGTCGGCCTCGAGCTTGACTCGCTCAGCTTCGACGCCGAGAGCGTGCGCGTCGAGGGAAAGGGGGGCCGCACGCGGGTCGTGCCGGTGGGGGAGCATGCGCTCGCGGCGCTGGCCGACTACCTGGCGCGGGGACGCCCCGCGCTTGCGCGCGGGCGGGAGCGCAGTGCGCGTGCGCCCGCTCAAGGCTCGCCCGCTGTCGCCGGGGGGGAGGACAGCGCGACCGGCACGGGGCCGCTGTTCTTGTCGCGCGCTGGACGGCGGCTGTGCACCTCCGATGTGCGCCGCCGGCTGCGCCGCTGGGCACGGCTGGCGCTTGCGCAGGCGCCGGCGCTTGCGCAGGCGCACCCGCACGCGCTGCGGCACTCGTTCGCCACCCACCTCCTCGACGGCGGCGCCGACCTGCGCGCGATCCAAGAGATGCTTGGGCACGCAAGCATCTCCACCACCCAGGTTTACACTCGGGTAGAGTCTTCGCGCCTGCGGGTCGCCTATGCACGAGCCCATCCCCGCGCCTGATCTTGGGGGAGCATGGATACCAACGTCAAGGCCATCGAGCTACGGGACCTTTGGAGGCGGTACAAGGCCTCGGGCGATGAGCGGGCGCGCGAGCGGCTGGTCGTCGCCTATGCGCCGCTGGTGAAGTACGTCGCCGGGAGGATGAGCTCGGGCCTGCCGGCTCACGTCGAGGAGGCGGACCTGATCTCCTATGGGCTCAGCGGCCTGATCGCCGCGATCGAGCGCTTCGACCTCTCGCGCGAGATCAAGTTCGAAACGTATGCGATCACGCGCATCCGCGGCGCGATCATCGACGAGCTGCGCACGCTCGACTGGGTGCCCCGCTCCGTGCGCGCGCGCGCACGGGAGATCGAGCGGGCGAACACCAAGCTGGAGGCGCGGCTGAGGCGCGCGCCGACCGACGAGGAGATGGCCGCCGAGCTTGGCATCAGCCTCGAGGAGTTTCAGGATTCGCTCCTGCAGATCTCAAACTCGACGATCGTGGCCCTGGACGAGCTCTGGAACTCGCCCGACTCCAGCGGCGACGCGGTCTCGCTGCTGGACACGCTCGCGGACCGCGACGCCCCCGATCCGCAGGCGATCGTCGATCAGTCGGAGCTGCGCGACCGGATCGCCGAGGCGATCGCGGCGCTGCCCGAGCGTGAGAAGCTGGTGGTGGCGCTCTACTACTACGAGAACCTGACCCTGCGTGAGATCGGCGAGGTCCTGGGCGTCACCGAGTCGCGCATCTCCCAGCTGCACACCAAGGCGGTCCTGCGGCTGCGCTCCAAGCTCGGGCCTGACCCCGACTGAGCGAGGAGTAGGGTCTAGCGATCCCCACGCGAGAGCACTGAGAGGAAGGAGACTGGCATGCACAAGCCCGCGGATCGCATTCGCAACGTGGCGCTCGTCGGCCACCGCGGCAGTGGCAAGACCTCGCTGCACGAGGCGCTGCTGTTCTCTGCCGGCGCGATCAACCGCCTTGGCTCGGTGACGGACGGCACGACCGTCTCCGACTCCGATCCGGACGAGAAAGCCAGGCAGATGTCGATCTCGGCCGCGCTCTCCTCCTTCGAGTGGCAGGAGCGCAAGGTGAATTTGATCGACACGCCGGGCGAGCCCAGCTTCGTCGCCGACGCGATCGGCGCGCTGCGCGTCTGCGAGGCGGCGGTGTTCGTGATCAACGGGGTGATGGGGGTGGAGGTGCAGACCCACCGGCTTTGGCAGCGAGCCGCCGAGTTCGGCCTCGCCCGACTTGTCTTCGTGAACATGCTCGACCGCGAGCGTGCCGACTTCTTTCGCTCGCTCGAGTCGCTGAAGGCGGCGTTCGGACCGCACGTCGTCGCCACCGAGATCCCGATCGGCGCCGAGCACGAGCTGAGCGGGGTGATCGACCTCGTCGACATGAAGGCGTACGAGTACGGCGACGCAAGCCGCGAGAACTCACGTGAGATCCCAATCCCCGACGAGCTGCGCGAGCGCGCCGAGGAGTATCGCGAAAAGCTGATGGACGAGGTCGCGGAGAACTCAGATCAGCTGATGGAGCGCTACCTCGAGGGGGAGGAGATCTCGCACGAGGAGATCGTCGCCGCGCTCAAGGATGGCACCAACCACGGCCAGATCTTCCCCGTCACCTGCGGCGTGGCGACGCGCAACCTGGCGACCAACCGCCTGCTCGACGCGATCGTCGAGGATCTTCCCTCGCCGGTCAAGCATGGCGCGTTCAGGGCCGGCGAGGTGACGCTCGAGCCGATCGATGACGCCGAGCCGTTCGCCTACGTCTTCAAGACCCGCGCCGACCCGTTCGCGGGTCGCATCAACCTCTTCCGCGTCTACCAGGGCGTGGTCAGGCAGGACTCGCAGCTGCTCAACACGCGCGCGCACACCAAGGAGCGGATCGGCCAGCTGCTCGCCTTCGAGGGAGCGCAGACCCGCCATGTCAGCGAGTTCGGGCCCGGCGACATCGGCGCCGTGGCGAAGCTCAAGGAAACCAAGGCGGGCGATTGGCTGGCGGCCCGAGATGCGCCGGTGCGGATGCCGCAGCTGAAGCTGCCCGCGCCGGTGATGGCGTTCGCGATCGAACCGAAGGCCAAGGGCGATGAGGAGAAGGTGTTCGGCGCGCTGCGCCGCCTGCAGGAGGAGGACCCCACGATCGACCTGCACCGCGACGCGCAGACGGGCGAGCAGATCGTGGCCGGGCTCTCCCAGATGCACGTAGAGGTGATCGTGGAGCGGCTGCGCTCCCGGTTCGGCGCCGAGGTCAACCTGAAGCCGCCGCGCGTGCCCTACATGGAGACGATTCGCAAGCCGGCCAAGGCGCACGGCCGGCACAAGAAGCAGACGGGCGGCCGCGGTCAGTTCGGCGACTGCTGGATCGCGATCGAGCCGCTCGAGCCGGGCGGCGGCTTCGAGTTCGTCGACGAGATCAAGGGCGGCGTGATCCCCTCCGGCTTCATCCCCGCGGTTGAGAAGGGCGTGCTCGAGGCGATGCAGGAGGGCGTCGTCGCGGGCTACCCGGTGAAGGATGTGCGCGTGCGCCTCTACGACGGCTCATACCACACGGTCGACTCCTCCGAGATGGCGTTCAAGGTGGCAGGCTCGCTGGCGATGAAGCAGGCGCTGCAGGAGGCCGCGCCGGTGCTGCTTGAGCCGATCATGCTCGTCACCGTCATCGCCCCCGAGGACGCGGTCGGAGAGGTGATCGGCGATCTGAACTCGCGGCGCGGACGGCCGCTCGGGATGGAGCCAGTCGGCGTCGGCATGACCGAGATCAAGGCGGAGGTGCCGATGGCCGAGATGCTGAGCTACGCTCCCGATTTGCGCTCGATCACCGGCGGCCAGGGAGAGTTCACGATGGAGTTCCAGCGCTACGAGGAGGTCCCCGCTCAGCTCGCGAGCAGGATCGTCGAGGAGGCGCGGGCCGAGCGCGAGGCGGTCAAGGTGTGAGCGCCGCCACGATCGCTGCGACCGCGAGCGCCGCGGTGCGGGCGCCGGGTGGCTGAGCGCATGACCACCACCAAGGAGATCCGCACCTGGTATGAGACCGTCGTCTGCGACGTGTGCGGACGCACGCTGCTGCGCGGCGAGCGCGCCGACGTCTACTTTGCCGGCGCTGCGCGTCGCCTGGTGTGCGAGCTGTGCAAGCCCCGCGCGCTGCACGAGGGGTGGGTGCGGGAGGGGTCGCTGCTCGAGTACGGGCAGGACGCCGGGCGCGGAGAGCGTCGCCGCCCGTTGCTCGCGAGGCTGCGCGGCCGCCGTGCGCACGACTCGGCTCGAGCTCGGTCGCAGCAGAGCTCGCCCACGGTGAGCGAGGCGATGGTGGCGGGCGCAGGGGGCGCCGAGGAGCCCGACTGGGCCGAGGGGCGGTTCGAGGCGCCGGGAAGCTTGGCGCGGCCGGGCAGCTCCGCGCTTGGCAGGGTCGCGGCGGCATTCCTGCGGCCGCGGCCAGCTGGCGGGGAGCAATTCGATGGGGAAGCCGCTTGGGAGGACGGGGATGAGTCGGGGCGGGCGTCGATGGTGCAGGACGGAGCTGGGTCACAGCTTGCGCCCGTGCCGCGTGAGCGCGCAGTTGAGCCTAGGCTTGCGCCGCTCGAGGGTGAAGGGCCCTCGCATGCGCGCGGAGCTCGGCGCGAGCCGCGCCACGTCCATGCGGTTCCCGCCAGCCGCGAGCAAAGGTGCGCCGCCGCCGTCGAGCTCTTCAACCGCTCCGAGCACTGCCGCACGGTCGCCGGCGTCGCCCGCTCGCTCGGCGAGCCGCTGGTGCGCGTCGAGCCGGTTTCCGGTCAGCCCGGCCTGGTCGAGCTACTGGTTGCCTGGGAGCTGTGCTGGTACCGCTACGAGGTCGACCTCTCAGCGGAGGCGCCAAGCGTGCGCGTTGCCGCTCAGGGAGCTGAGCTTGCTGAGCTCGGTGATGGCGAGCCTGCCGCCAACGCGCGTGCCTCCGCGGATGGCCGCCTATCGCTGGCGCGGGTGCAATAGCATGAGCGCCGCGTGATCTACTGCGTGGTACCCGAAGCGCTCGCCGACGAGCTCTATGAGAAGCTCGCCGCCTACTATGCGGACGACCCGAATGTCACGGTGATCATCGACCGGCGCAAGTCCTCCCGCCGCGGGCGCGGCCCCTCCAGCGGCGGCAAGCGCGCCGTGCGCGACCGCCGCCGCCCTCGAGTCGCCGGCGAGATGCTGGAGCTCAAGGTCGACTGAAAGCCCAAGGTCTTTGAGCGTCGAGCTCTCGCCCGTGGTTGGCTGTCTGGCAGCGCTCGCGGCCGGGCTCCTGCCATCGCGAGCGGCCCGGGTGGGCCCCGGGCTCGTGAGCGAGCCTTCATCCACGAGGCGATGAGCAGCGGCCGCGGGCCGCTCGCCGCAAGCACACGGCGGCTGATCGTCCACGTCGACGGTGGCGCCCGCGGCAACCCGGGACCGGCCGCGATCGGGGTGGTGATCAGCGCCCCAGACGGCACTGTGATCGAGGAGCTCGCGGAGCGAATCGGTCCGGCGACCAACAACGTCGCCGAGTACCGGGCCCTGCTGCGCGGACTCGAGCGCGCCCGGGAGCTCGGCGCGAGCGAGGTGGAGCTGATCAACGACTCCGAGCTCATCGCCCGGCAGCTGACCGGCGCCTACCGCGTCAGGCATCCGGGGCTGCGGCCGCTGTTCATGGCGGCAAGCAGCGCGTTGCGCGGCTTTGAGCGCTGGCAGATCCGCACCGTCCCGCGCGCGCAGAACGCAAGGGCGGATGCGCTTGTCAACTACGCGCTGGACAGGGGAGCTTGATCGCCGGGCGCACAGGCCCAGCGGAAAGCTCGCCGGGGACATCGCTCCCACGAGCGGCTGCGCGCTTGAGGCGCGCGCGGGATCGGCCGTGGGGTCGCGTGTAACCTTCCGGGCGTGACCGATGATCTGAGCGAGCTCAGCGCGCGGCTCGAGGAGACGGCGGCACGGCTGCGCTCGGGAGAGCTCGATTCCGAAGCGGCGCTTGCGGCGATCGAGGAGTGCGCGCGGCTCGCCGGGACGGCGAGCCAGGTTGCGGATGCGCGTTCCCGCGCCGCGCTTGAGCCGTTGCCTGAGCTCCCCGGCCAGCTCCCCCTTGCCTCCGCCTAGCACCCCGTCCGAACCGGCTCTCAAGCCGGGCTTCCCGGAGCATCTGCGCTCCGAGATCGAGGCATACCTTGCCTCGCTGCGGTTTGCGCACGAGCCGGGCACCGAGGGGTTGGAGGAGGCGATGCGCTACTCCCTGTTGGCGGGCGGAAAGCGGATCCGGCCGGTGCTGGCGCTGGCCACCGCGGAAGCGCTCGGCATCGAGCGCTCGGTGGTGCTGCCGCTGGCCGCGGCGCTTGAGTTGATCCACACCTACTCCCTGATCCACGACGATCTGCCCGCCATGGACGACGATGATCTGCGCCGCGGCCGGCCCACCTGCCACCGCGCGTTCGGCGAGGACGTCGCGATCCTCGCCGGCGACGCCCTCTACGCGGAGGCGTTCGCGCTGCTGCTACGCGAGCAGCGGGGCGACCCCCGCGGATTGCTCGCGGCCGCCGCAACGCTGGCCGCGGCCACCGGGGTCAACGGCATGGTCGGCGGACAGTACATCGACGTGGCCGGCAGCGCGCCGCCCGGCGCCGAGGGCCTCAGGCGGTTGCACGAGCTCAAGACCGGCAAGCTGATCGCCGCCAGCGTCGAGTGCGTGATTCTGCTCGGCGGATCCGGGGAAATTGACACAATCGAGGCGCTGCGCGCGTTCGCGGGCGAACTTGGCGTGCTGTTCCAGATCGTCGACGACATACTCGATGTGACCGGATCCTCGGAGGCGCTCGGCAAGGAACGGGGCGCCGATGAAAGGCTCGGCAAGCGCACCTACGTGAGCGAGTTCGGCCTCGAGGGGGCGCGCGGGCTCGCCGCCGCCACGCATGCGCGGGCGCGTACGGCGCTGCGCCGTGCGGTACCCGGCGGCGCCCCTGAGCTCGAGCAGATCACCGACTTCATCGCCAACCGCAGCTACTAGGAACACATGACAGAGCTCTTGCACAGAATCGACGGCCCCCGCGACCTGCACGAGCTGACCGACGAGCAGCTGCAGCGGCTCGCGCAGGAGGTTCGGGAGCAGATCATCGAGACGATCGGCGAGATCGGCGGGCACTTCGGCGCGAACCTCGGCGCCTGCGAGATCGCCGTCGCGCTCCATTCGCTGCTGGATTCCCCGCGCGACAAGATCCTCTGGGACGTTGGCCACCAGGCGTACCCGCACAAGATCCTCACCGGGCGCCGCGACCGCCTGCACACGATCCGCAAGTACGGCGGTCTGGCGCCATTCTGCGCGATCAGCGAGTCCGAGCATGACATCATGGGCGCGGGACACGCCTCGACCGCGATCGGTTACGCGGTCGGAATCAAGGAGGCGATGCGCCGCGGGCACGGGCCCGACGGGCGGGTCGTGGCGGTCGTCGGCGACGGCGCGCTCACCGGCGGGGTGGCGTTCGAGGCCGTGCACCTCGCCGGCGGTCTCGGCACCCCGATCGTCGTCGTGCTCAACGACAACGGCATGTCGATCGCGCCCAACGTGGGCGCGCTCAGCCGCTACTTCAACCGGATCCGCCTCAACCCGAGGCTGTGGCATGCGCGCGAGGACATCGAGAGCGGCCTGAAGAGCCTGCCGGCCGGGATCGGCGCTGCGTTCGAGCGGTTCGGTCCCCATGTGAAGGAGTCGATCAAGGCCTTCTGGGCGCCCGGGCTCTGGTGGGAGGAGCTCGACTGGGCCTACATCGGCGTGATCGACGGCCACGACGTGCGCGCGCTGCGCGGTGCCCTGCGCGATGCGCTCGCCGCCGAGCGGCCGGTCGTCGTTCACTGCGCGACGGTGAAGGGCAAGGGCTTCGCCCCGGCGGAGGAGGGCGGCCTCGAGGGGATGGAGAAGTGGCATGCGGCCAAGCCGAAGTCGATCGCGAACGGTGCCCCGGCCACGCCGGCCGCAAAGCCAGCGAACGGCAAGAAGCCGCCACCCGCCTACACGACGGTGTTCGGCGAGGCGCTCGTGCGCGAGGCCAGGCGCGACGAACGCGTGATCGGCATCACCGCGGCGATGAACTCGGGCACCGGCCTGAACATCCTTCAGCGCGAGCTGCCCGAGCGGTACTTCGATGTCGGCATCGCCGAGCAGCAAGCGGTGCTGCTCGCGTGCGGGCTGGCGCTGCAGGGCTGCAAGCCCGTGTGCGCGATCTACTCGACCTTTCTGCAGCGGGCCTACGACCAGATCGTGCACGACGCCTGCCTGCAGCGGCTGAATGTGGTGTTTGCGATGGACCGAGCGGGCCTGGTCGGGGACGACGGCCCAACGCACCATGGCGCCTTCGACATCGCCTACCTGCGGTGCCTGCCGAACATCGTGTTGATGGCCCCCCGCGATGAGGCGATGCTCGTGCACATGCTGCATACGGCTCTTCGGTACGACGATGGCCCGATCGCCCTGCGCTACCCGCGCGGTGAGGGCGTCGGGGTCGAGCTGCCGCAGCAGCCCGAGCTGCTCGAGATCGGCAGCGGCGAGATCCTGCGCGAGGGCGGCGCAGCGGCGCCGCCGGGCAGCCGCGTTGCGCTGCTCGGGTACGGTACGGGCGTGGGCAAGGCGCTCGAGGCGGCGACGCTGCTCTCCGAGCACGGCATCGAGGTCACGGTTGCCGACGCGCGCTTCGCCAAGCCGCTGGATGCCGGGCTGGCCGCGCAGCTTGCGGCGGAGCACGATCTGCTCGTCACCGTCGAGGAGGGCGTGCTCGCCGGCGGCTTTGGCTCGGCCGTGTGGGAGACGCTCTCCGACGCGGGGATCGCGGTGCGGATCATGCGCGTGGGCCTGCCCGACCGGTACGTGACCCATGGCGCTCCCAAGCTGCTGCACCAGGAGGTGGGGTTCACCGGCGAGCGGATCGCCGAGCGGATCATGGCCGCCGTGTCGGAGCGCAGCGGCCTGCCGCGCTGAAAAGGGGATCGCGCGAGGGGCGCCCCGCTTCAAGGTCGTCCCGACACACGAATGACCCGCCCCGGAGGGCGGGCCATTCGCGAGGGAGGAGAGATGTGGGAGGAGAGATGTATCTCTGTCCGGTGGGGTCCGGGCGAGCTGGCCCGGACTCGAGGCTCAGTCCGCAATAACTGAGCGAACAAATGATCGCTGCTCGGAGGCCGCCAAAGTGTGAACTCGATCACGTACCGTTCCCGCGATGTGCCGCACTGTGAGGCGAGCATGAAGCAAGCGACCGAGCCGCGCCCCGCCCTCGGATCCAGGCGCGGCGCAAACCCCGCTGCGGGGTGGCGATGAAACGCGTGCGCTTGGACAGCCTCCTCGCCCAACGGGGCCTGTACGAATCGCGCAGCCGCGCGGCCGCCTCGGTGATGGCCGGCGAGGTGTTGATCGGCCCGGGGCGCGAGCGGGCGCGCAAGCCCGGCCAACTGGTCGATCAGACGGTTGAGGTCGAGCTCGCGGAGCGTGAGCGGTTCGTCTCGCGCGGAGCGCTCAAGCTCGCGCCGGCGCTTGATCGCCTTGGCCTCGAGGTGCGGGGCGTAAGCGCGCTTGATGTCGGCGCGTCGACCGGCGGCTTTACGGATCTCCTACTGCGCCGAGGCGCCGCGCGCGTGACGGCCCTCGACGTCGGCTACGGCGAGCTGCACTGGCGGCTTCGCACCGACCCGCGGGTGAGCGTCCTCGAACGCTGCAACGCTCGCCATCTCAAACCTGAGATGCTGCCCTACCCCCCGGAGCTGATCGTGATCGACGTCTCGTTCATCTCGCTGGCGAAGGTGCTGCCGGCGGTGCTGGCGTGCGCGCACAGGCGCTTCGATTGCCTTGCGCTGGTCAAGCCCCAGTTCGAAGTGGGCCGTGGCGCCGTCGGCCGGGGCGGCGTGGTGCGCGATCCAGCCCTCCGCAGAGGTGCGCTTGTCGCAGTGGCGATCGCCGCACGGTCGCTGGGCGCGACCGTGCTCGGCTTCGCCGCGGCCGGCGTGCCGGGCCCAAAGGGCAACCGGGAGACGTTCATCTGGCTTGCCGAGGCGGGGCGCGGCGGCGGACTGGTCGGTGAGGAAGCGCTCGAGGAGGCGGTCCGGGCGGTGGAGCCATGAGCGGGGCGGGGCCCGCGCGCCGGTGAGTGGGCCGGCGCGGAGGATCCGCGCGGCAACCGTGTTCACCCACCGGCGCCCGTCGGAGACCCGTCCCGCGATCGAATTGCTGCTCGCCCGCGCCCGCCGAGGCGGGGCCATCTTGCGCTTCGACCCCGAGGAGACGAGCAAGCACGGCCTGCGCCCCGGCCCCGGGTTGGAGCTGGACGCGCCGGTCGCGCAGGACGTCGATTTGTGCTTCGCGCTGGGCGGCGACGGCACGATGTTGACCGCGCTTCGTACCTACGCCGGGACGGGCGTGCCGGTCTTCGGGGTCAACTTCGGCGAGATCGGCTTTCTCGCCGCGGTTGAGGGCAGCCAGGCCGAGGAGGGGTTCGAGCGGGCGTTCGCCGGAGCCTATGAGGTGGTGCAGATGCCAGGGATCGAGCTCTCCGCCGACGGCGGCTGCTGGATCGCGATGAACGACGTCTCGATCCATCGCCAGCAAGGGATGCGCGTTGCCGACCTCGCCTACTCGATCGGCGAGGACGAGGTTGGCAGGGTGCGCTGCGATGGCCTGGTGATCGCGACGCCGACCGGCTCGACCGGCTACAACCTCGCGAACGGTGGGCCGGTGATGGCCTGGGGGGTCGAGGGGTACGTGGTGTCGTTCATCGCGCCCCACTCGCTGACGGCACGGGCGCTGGTGGTCGCTCCGGGCGACGCGCTCCTGATCCACAACCGCTCGAAGGACGAGCCCGTCGAGGTGACCGCCGACGGCAGGCCGGTTGGCGGGATCGAGCCGGGGGGGAAGGTCCAGACGCGCTTCCGCGACTCGCAGGGGACGCTCGCGCAGCTGCCGGGCACGACCTTCTACGCGCGCCTGCGGGAGAAGTTCGGGCGGCTCGCGGCCATGCCGTAGCTGCGGTCGCGGCGGCTTGCGTGCACCGACCGGAGTCCGTCCGGCGGGCCTGCTAGACCGGTGCCGTGCTCGAAGAGCTGCGCGTCGAGAACCTGCTTCTGCTGGAGCGGGCCGAGCTGCGTCTCGCTCCCGGCCTCAACGTCCTGACCGGCGAGACCGGGGCCGGCAAGACGCTCCTGGCGCAGGCGCTCGACCTTCTGCTCGGCGGCAGGGCCCGCGCCGGGATCGTTCGGAAGGGGGCCGCGGAGGCGTACGTCGAGGGGGCCTTCTCGATGCCGGAAGGGCTCGAATCAGAGCTGCGCGAGCGGATTCCGGATGGCGCGCAGGAGCTTGTGCTCGCACGGCGCGTGTGGCCGGACGGGCGTACCCGCGCGTATGTCTGCGGGCGAACGGCGACGTTGGCGGACCTGAGCGAGCTCGCGAGCCGAATGGTCTCCTTCTACGGTCAGCACGAGCATCGGCGGCTGATGCTCGCCACCGCGCAGCTCGAGATCCTCGACGACTTCTGCGGCGCCGAGGCACGGGCGCTGCGAGCGGAGGTGGCGAAGGCGTACGAGCGCAGGCGAGCCCTCGTGGCGCGTCGGGAGCGGCTGGCCGAGCTGGCGCACGCCCGGGAGCGCGAGCTGGACATCCTTCGCTTCGAGCTCGAGGAGATCGAGGCGGCGGCGCCCGATCCCGGTGAGTTCGCCGAGCTGATCGCCGAGCGCGAGCGGTTGCGCCACGGCGAGGCGCTGCGGCTGGCGGCGCATGGCGGGGCGGAGGCCTTGCTGTCGGAGGAGGCAGGGGCGGAGGGCGCGGGCGCCGCCCTCGCGCTCTCGGCTGCGGCCGCACGGCTTGCCGTCGCAGCCGAGATCGACCCCGCGCTCGGCGAGCTTTCGCGGCGGCTGCAGTCACTGCGCTACGAGGCGGAGGACATCGCGCGTGAGCTGCGCTCCTACGTCGACCGGGTCGAAGCGGATCCCGGCCGCCTTGAGCTGGTCGAGGAGCGGCTGGCGGCGCTCGCCCGGCTGGAGCGCAAGCATGGTGGCGGGATCGAGGGCGTGCTCGCCCACGCGGAGCATGCCCGCGCCCGGATCGCGGAGCTCCAGGGCGCAGAGGTAAAGCGCGACCACCTCGAGCGCGAGCTGGCGTCGGTCGAGCAGAGCCTGGCGCGGCTCGCCGGGCGGCTGAGCGAGCTGCGCGCCGCCGGTGCGCCCCGACTTGCCGAAGCGGTACAGGCTCGGCTCCGCGAGCTGGCGATGGCCGAGGCGCGCTTCACCGTTGCGCTTGCGCCGCGAGCGGAGGGGTGCGGGCCGCGCGGAGTCGACACGGTCGAGCTGACGATCGCGCCGGCGCCGGGCCTGCCGGCCGGGCCGCTACGTGAGATCGCCTCCGGGGGGGAGCTCTCGCGCATCATGCTTGCGCTGCTGAGCGTCGCGCACGGCGGGCCTGCCGCGCGGGACGCTCGACCGCTGCTCGTCTTCGACGAGATCGACGCCGGTGTCGGCGGTCACACCGCCCGAGCCGTCGGCGAGCACCTACGGCGGCTGGCGAGTGGCCGGCAGGTGCTGTGCATCACCCACCTGCCGCAAGTCGCCGCCCTCGCGGAGCGCCACTTCACGATCGTCAAGGACAGCTCGCGCACCCCGGCGCGCACCACCGTCGAGCAGCTTGCGGGCGAGCGGGTCGTGGGCGAGATCGTGCGGATGCTCGGCGCCGAGGACGGCGATCGCGCGGCCAGCAGACACGCCCGGGAGCTTTTGCGCGCGGCGTGACGCGCCCGCCCCTCTCGGGTCGATGCGAGGCGCGGCGCGCGGTCGAGTCGAGGCGAGCCGCCGCCCGCGCGCCCGCAGGCGCCGGGGCGCGACCTCGAACAGGGCTGGGCCGGCGAGACGCGCGGCCAGACGCTCCTCGGCGCAAGCCGCAGGGTCGTCCGGCGATCGCGTCCGCGTGGGCCGCTAGCGTGAGCGCCATCGCTACCATCGCCTCCAGGGTCAGTTGATGGCGCAGCCCGACACCAGGTTCATTTTTGTCACGGGCGGCGTGGTCTCCTCGCTCGGCAAGGGGATCGCCGCCGCATCGCTGGGCCGGCTGCTCGTCTCACGCGGCTTCACCGTGCAGCTGCAGAAGTTCGACCCCTACATCAACGTCGACCCGGGGACGATGTCGCCCTATCAGCATGGCGAGGTGTTCGTCACCGAGGACGGCGCCGAGACCGATCTCGATCTCGGACACTACGAGCGGTTTGCCGACGCCAACACGAGCCGCGCCTCGAACGTCACCGCCGGCGGCATCTACAACACGGTGATCCGCCGTGAGCGGCGCGGCGACTATCTCGGCGCGACCGTGCAGGTGGTGCCGCACATTACGGATGAGATCAAGCACCGGATCCTGCTGATGGCCGAGTCGACCGAGGCCGATTTCGTGATCACCGAGATCGGGGGGACGGTGGGCGACATCGAGTCGTTGCCGTTCCTCGAAGCGATCCGGCAGTTCCCGGTCGACGTCGGCCGGCGGCGGTGCATGTTCATCCATCTCACGCTCGTGCCCTACATCGGCCACGCGGGCGAGCTCAAGACCAAGCCGACCCAGCACTCGGTGAACGAGCTGCGGCGGATCGGGATCGCCCCGGATATGGTCTTCTGCCGCTCCGAGCAACCGCTCTCACATGAGATCCGGACAAAGATCGCCCTGTTCGCGAGCCTGCCGGTGGAGGCGGTCGTGTCCGCCTACGACGTCCCCGACATCTATCAGGTGCCGTTGACCTTCCACGAGGGCGGGGTCGACGACTACATCCTTGAGCACTTCGGCCTGTGCGCGCCGCGTCCCGAGCTCGACGGCTGGGCGGAGATCGTTCATCGGGCCGCCTGCGCCCAGCGTCGGGTGCGGATCGCGCTGGTGGGCAAGTACGTCAAGCTTGAGGACGCCTACCTGTCGGTCGTCGAGGCGCTGCGCCACGCCGGCGTCCACCATCACGCGCGGGTCGAGATCGACTGGGTCGACTCCGAGTCGGTGAGCGAGCCGGCGGTCGAGGCGCGCCTGCGCGGCGCTGACGGGATACTGATCCCGGGCGGCTTCGGCGGTCGCGGCTTCGAGGGGAAGATCGCCGCGGCCCGGATCGCGCGGGAGCTGCGTATCCCGTATCTGGGGATCTGCCTGGGGATGCACGTCGCCGTCAGCGAGTTCGCACGTCACGCTGCCGGCATGGAGGGTGCCAACTCCACCGAGATGGACCCCGAGACCCCCTATCCGGTGATCGACCTGCTGCCGGAGCAGAAGGAGATCGCCGAGGCGGGTGGCACCATGCGCCTCGGCGCCGACCCGATCAAGCTGCACAACTCTTCGCGGGTGCGACAGATCTACGGCGAGCCGGTCGTCTATGAGCGCCACCGCCACCGGTACGAGGTCAACAACCACTTTCGCCGGCGGCTCGAGTCGGCCGGGTTGCGGTGCTCGGGCACATCTCCGGACGAGCGGCTGGTCGAGGTGATCGAGCTGCCCGCCGAGCGCCATCCGTTCTTCGTCGCCTCGCAGTTTCACCCGGAGTTCAAGTCGCGCCCGCAGCGACCCGCCCCGCTGTTCCGGGAGTTTGTCGGCGCGGCCCTCGAGCGGGCCGAGAGCCGGGCGGGCACCGCGACCGCGGGGCATGAGGAGAGGGCGGGCCGGTGAGCTCCTCGGCCTCACCGTGAGCCGCGTCGCCGAAGCAGATCGAGCCTACCTGGCAGAGGTCTTTCCGGCGCTGTGCGGGATCGAGAGCCCCACCGGCGCCGAGCGCGCCTGCGCGGAGCGGATCGCTGCCGAGCTGCGTGGGCTCGGGCTGCCGGTCGAAGAGGATGACGCCGGCGAGCGCGCCGGAGCAGACTGCGGAAACCTCCACTGTCGCATCCCCGGCACAGGCGAGCGCAGCCTGCTCCTGTGCGCCCACATGGACACGGTGCCGCCGCTTGCGCCGGTCGAGCCGGTGCTTGCCGATGGCGCCTGGACGAACGCGAACGAGGGGATCCTCGGCGCGGACAACAAAGCGGCCGTGGCGGTGATGCTGGCGCTGGCCCGCCGGATCGTCGCGACCGGCCAGCCGCCGGCCGCAGGCCTTGAGCTGCTGTTCACCGTCTCCGAGGAGACCGGCCTGCGTGGGGCCAGGGCGCTCGACGTCTCGCGCCTGCGCAGCGCCTTCGGCTACGTGTTCGACCACGCCTCGCCGATCGGCGAGGTGATCGTCGCCTCGCCCAGCTGCGACCGCATCCTCGCCGAGGTGCGCGGGCGCGCGGCGCACGCCGGGTTGCACCCGGAGCTCGGCCGCAGCGCAATCGTCGCCGCCGCCAAGGCGATCGCCGCGATGCCCCATGGCCGCATCGACGAGGGCACGACCGTGAACATCGGCACGATCAGCGGCGGCAGCGCCACCAACGTGGTCGCCGAGCGCTGCCTGCTTGAGCTCGAGGCGCGCGGGCTCGACGAGCCGCGGCTCGGCCAGACCGTGACAGAGATCCTCGACAGCCTGCACGAGGCCGCAGACAGTGCCGAATGCGACCTTGACGTGAGCGTCGAGCGGCTGTGCGATGGCTACAGGGCACGGCCCGGCTCCCAGCCGGTCGCGCTTGCCGAGCGGGCGCTGCGCCAATGCGGCTACGAGCCGCGGTTGATCGCCTCGGGCGGTGGCTCGGACGCGAACGCGCTGCGGGCGGCGGGGTTCGAGTGCATCAACCTCGCCAACGGCACCGAGCGCGCGCACGAGCCCGACGAGCGCGTCAGCGTCGAGGCGCTTGAGGGGATGCTGGACGTGGCGATTGCGCTGCACGAGCTGAGCGCAGGGTGAGCTGGGCGGGCCAGTGAGCACGTTCGAGGAGATCGGCCGTGAGCTGCGCTTCGAGGGCGCGATGATCGCCGCCGGCGTTGCTCGCTACCGCTACCTCGACGGCGAGGAGGTGACGCGCGAGGCGGTCTGGCATCCCGGCGCGGTGGGCATCCTCGCGCTCGAGGAGGACGCGGTCTGGCTGACCCGCCAGCCGCGGGAGGTCCCGGGGCTCGCTCGCTCGCTTGAGATCCCCGCCGGCAAGCTTGATCACGACGGCGAGTCTCCGCTTGACACCGCCCGGCGCGAGCTGGCCGAGGAGGTTGGGATGCGCGCTCGCGAGTGGCGTGAGCTGTTCGACTTCTACACCAGCCCGGGCTTCAGCGACGAGCGCGTCTGGCTGTATCTGGCGCGTGATCTCGAGCCGGTTCCGGGCGGCGCTGCACCCGATCAGGGCGAGCGGGTGAGCGCCGAGCGCTGGCCGCTCGAGCGTCTCGAGGAGGCGCTCGGCGCCTGCCGCGACTCGAAGTCGCTGATCGCGCTGCTGTGGCTTTTGGCGCGGGGGAGCGATGCAGGGCGGCAAAGGTAGGGGGATCGGCTCCGAGGCGGGCGCCGCGGCCAGCACGGCGATGACCGAAGGGGCTGGGCAGGGGGACGCGATCGCGCGACGGGCAAGCGAGCTCGCGCTCGACTTCCTCGCCGCCCTGGAGCTGGAGCGCGGCCTGTCCCGCAACACGCTGGCGGCCTACCGAACCGACCTGCAGCAGTACGGTCGCTTTCTCCAGGCGCGAGGCGTGGATCCGCTGGCCGCCACGCCGGAGCTGCTCGGCGCGTTCGTCGGCGAGCTCGCCCACGGCAACGGCGGGCGGCCGGCGTCGGCGACGACGTTGCGACGCAAGATCGCCTGCCTGCGCTCCTTCTACCGGCACCTGCGCCGCGAGCAGCTGGTCGGCTCGGATCCGACCGCGCAGCTGCGGCCGCCACGTGCCGGCGCGCGCCTGCCCAGGGTGCTGAGCCGCGAGGAGGTGATGACGCTCCTCGCCCAACCCCGCGGCGAGAGCCCTCTTGCCCTGCGCGACCGCGCGCTGCTCGAGACGATGTACGGTTGCGGGCTGCGCGCCTCGGAGGCAATTGGGCTTGAGCTCGCGGACCTGCGGCTCGATGAGGGGGTGCTCCTGGCGCGCGGCAAGGGCGCGAAGGAGCGGATCGTCCCGGTCGGGTCGATCGCGATCCGGGCGCTCAGCGCGTACGTCGAGCGCGGCCGGCCGCGGCTTGTGGGGATCGGCGAGGAGGCGCGGGTGTTTGTCAACGCCCGCGGCCGAGGGCTCTCCCGGCAGGGGCTGTACAAGATCGTTCAGCGCTACGCCCGCGCGGCCGGGCTGGCGCGGCGGATGAGCCCGCACACGCTGCGGCACACGTTCGCCACGCACCTGCTCACCGGGGGCTGTGACCTGCGCTCGGTGCAGGAGATGCTCGGGCACGCCGACATCGCGACCACGCAGATCTACACGCACCTATCGGGCGAGCGCTTGCGCGAGGTCTACTTCGACGCGCACCCCCGCGCTCAACGGCGCTGAGGGCGCCGCGCTAGCCTCGCCGTCGACCGTGAACATGGCCGCGCGCGCGAGCAGCAGACGCCTCCTCCACGTGGGGTGGCGCTGCGGGCTGGTCGCGGTCGCGGTGCTGCTTTCACTGGCGGGCTGCGGCGGGTCGCGGCCGCGCGAAATCGCCCCGCTCCGCCCGGCGCGGCCAGATGGCTTTCGCATGCTCGTGCTGCCGGCCGCAGGCGTGTCGCTCAGCGTGCCGCGCAACTGGACGACCACGCGACGGAGGGGCCCGCTGCTTGCGAGCATCACCTCGGGCAGCGCCATCGTCACGCTCTGGCGCCACCCCACCAAGCAACCGCCACCCGCCGACAGACGCCAGCTTGAGCTCTACCGCGCCGCGCTCGAGCACGCTGCTCAAAGCCGCGCCGGCCTCGAGCGGATGATCGGCGCAACGCTCGAGCGGGTGGATCGACAGCCAGCGGTCGTGCTCGACGCGCTCGAGCGCGTCGCTGGCGCCAGCTGGCGCGTTCGCTCGGTGCACATCTACGCCCCGAGCGAGGAGCTCGTGCTGGAGGAGCGCGCGCCGCCCAAGTTGTTTGCGGCCGCCGAGCGCGCTGCCTTCGCTCGGATCCTCGCATCGCTGCGGGTGGCTCCCCCCCGCTCCTCGCCAGGGTCGAGCACGACCGGGACGAGCTCCCTGCCAGCCTCTACGTCAACCTCAGGGTGAGGAGAGCGCGCGATGCCCGAGCTCCCCGAGGTCGAGACGATCCGCCGCCAGCTGGCGCCCCACGTGCGAGGCCGGATCATCACCGCCGCCGAGCTGCTCGACCCGCGGCTGACACGCCCCCTCGCGCCCCACGTGGTGGCCCAGGAGCTGGCGGGAGCGCGGATCGAGCAGCTCGAGCGCGCCGGCAAGTACCTGATCTGGGTCCTCTCCGGCGATCGCCACCTGTTGCTGCACCTGCGGATGACCGGCATGCTGCTGTTCGATCCGGTGGCCGAGCCGCCTCACACGCGCGCGAGGCTGACGCTTGACACGGGGCAGCGGTTGCTCTACGCGGACGCACGCCGGTTTGGGACCGCGGTGCTCCTGCACAGCGCGCGCGAGCGGACGCGCTACCTCGCCGAGCGGCTTGGAGCCGAGCCGTTCACGCCAGCCTTCACGACCGCCTACCTGCGCGCCCGAGCTCGCGGGCGCACGGCGCCGATCAAAGCCTTTCTGCTCGATCAGCGGAATGTTGCCGGGATCGGCAACATCTACGCTGACGAAGCGCTGTTCCGGGCGGGGATCCACCCGCTGCGCGCCGCCGGGAGGCTGAAGCCAGGCGAGTGGGAGCGGTTGCGGGCGGCGGTCGAGGAGGCGCTGCGCGCCGGGATCGACGCCAAGGGCGCCTCGATCGACGACTTCAGGCACATCGATGGTGCGCGCGGATCCTTCCAGGAGCGCTTTCTGATCCACCTGCGCGGCGGTGAGGCGTGCGTGCGCTGCGGCGGCGAGGTGCGCAAGCTGATCGTGGGCGGCCGCGGCACGTACGTCTGCGAGCGCTGCCAGCCGCGCCCGCGCGTGCGAGCCGGCAGGCGCTCGGCACCGCAGCGTGGGCGCGCGCTCACAGCGTGAGCAGCTGGTCGAGCCGCCCGGACCGCTCGGCGGCGGCCAGCTCCTGGAAGCCGCCGAGCGGCTCGCCGCCGATCACGATCTGCGGGAAGGTGAACATCCCCGTGCGCCGCGAGAGCTCCGCGCGGCCGTCCGGATCACGTGAGAGATTGATCTCCTCGAAGACGATTCCGCGCCGCTCCAAAAGCGCCTTGGCGCTGCGGCAGTAGGGGCAGAAGTCCGTCGTGTACATCGTGACCTGCTTCAAGGCTTCAGAAAGTGTAGCGCTGGGCGCGCCTCTGCGCCCGGCGACCGCGGCCGCATCGGGAGCCCCATTGGGGCCGCTGAGGACCGGGCTATGGGGCCGCTGAGGACCGAGGCGATCGTGCTGCGCTCGATCCGCTATGGCGAGGCCGACCGGATCCTGCATCTGTACACGCCTGAGCATGGCCGCTTGGGGGCGATCGCCAAGGGGGCGCGGCGCGCGCGCAGCCGCTTTGGCGGACGGCTCGAGCCGTACCTACGCGTGCGGCTCGTGCTCCACCAGGGGCGCGGCGAGCTGCTTACGGTGACCGCGGCCGACACGCTCGCCACGCATGCCGGCCTGCGTCGACATGCCAGAACGCTCGAGGCGGCCGCGCGCGCCTGCGATGCCGTCGCGCGAATGTTCGACAGCGCCGAGCCCCACCCCGAGGTGTTTGCGCTGCTGGCGAGGATGCTCGCGCTGCTTGCCGCCGACCCCGCGCACGCGGCGCCCCAGACGGGGCTCTCGTTCCGGCTGAAGCTGCTGCTCGCCGCCGGGCTTCTGCCGCAGCTCGGGGCCTGCGCGGCCTGCGGCGAGCGCGAGCATCTGCGCGCCTTCTCCGCGGCCGCCGGCGGCGTCGTCTGCAGCGCCTGCGAGGCGAGCGGCTTCCCGCTCGCCGAGCAGGCGTACGGGTTCCTGACGGGCGCGCTCGCACGCCCCCTTGCGCGGGCGCCGCAGGCCACGCTGCCCGCGCTGCGCCAGGCCGAGCGGGCGATCATCGAGACGCTCGAGCATCACGCCCACGTCCGTTTGCGCCCGCTGCTCGACGCCGGTGGCGCTGTCAGAATCGGCTCGTGAGCGAGCGGTCGAGCACGGTGGCACGCCCGCATCCGGGCGGGCCGGTGGCGGAGGCGTTTGCGGCACGGATCCGTGAGTGGGAGGCTGCTGCGCTCTCGCCGCTCGCAACCCGCTCGTACCCGGCGCGGCGGCTCGTCCCCGAGCCGGACTGCGGCCTGCGCACTCCGTTCCAGCGGGACCGTGACAGGATCGTGCACAGCAAGGCGTTCCGGCGCCTCAAGCACAAGACGCAGGTGTTCGTGCAGCCGGATGGCGATCACTATCGCACCAGACTGACGCACACCCTTGAGGTCACCGGCGTCTCGCGGACGGTGGCGCGAGCGCTCGCGCTCAACGAGGACCTGGTGGAGGCGATCGGCCTCGGCCACGACCTCGGCCACCCGCCGTTCGGCCACATCGGCGAGGAGGCGCTCGACAAGTGCCTGTCCGCGCGCGGCGGCTCGTTCCGCCACCATGAGCACTCGCTGCGGATCGTCGAGCGGCTTGAGCGGGATGGGCGCGGGCTCAACCTCACCGAGCAGGTCCGTGACGGGATCCTCGGGCACTCCGGACGCGCGGCCGAGCCGGCGACGCTTGAAGGCAGGATCGTGCGGCTCGTCGATCGCATCGCCTACATCAACCACGACATCGACGATGCTCTGCGGGCCGGGGTGATCGCCCCGCGGGACCTGCCGACCGCGGCGATCGCAGTGCTCGGCGAGAGCGGTCCCAAGCGGATCGACACGCTCGTCCACGATCTCGTCGAGCACTCCGCCGCGGCGGGCGAGATCGTTCAAGGCGAGGAGGTGGGCGCAGCGATGGCAGAGCTGCGGCGCTTCATGTTCGAGCGGGTCTACCTTGGACCCGAGGCAACCCGGGAGCAGCGCAAGATCCACCTCGTGATCTGCACCCTGTTCGAGCACTTCTGCGAGCACCCCGAGGAGATCCCGGACTCAATCCCCGAAGGCGATTTGGCGCAGCGCGCGGCCGACTACATCGCGGGGATGACCGACCGCTTCTGCATCTCCACGTTCAAGCGCCTCGCGATCCCTGTCGCGTTTGCGCCGTGAGCCGCTACACGTCCGAGTCGCGCGAGCGCGTCCGGGAGGCGGTCGACATGCTGGCACTGGTCTCCTCGCGCGTGGAGCTGCGCCGCGCGGGCGTCGACAGCTACTTCGGGCTGTGCCCGTTTCACGAGGAGCGCACGCCCTCCTTCCACGTGCGCCCTGACGAGAAGCACTACCACTGCTTCGGCTGCCAAATGTCCGGCGATCCGTTTGACTTCGTGATGCAGACCGAGGGGCTCGACTTCAAGGGCGCGCTGGAAGCGCTCGCGGAGCGCTTTGGAGTGCAACTCGAGACGGAGGCGGAGGATCCGGGCGCCGCGGCGCGTCGGCAGCGGCGCGAGCGCCTCTTTGCGCTGCTCGCGCGCGCGGCGGTGTTCTACTCGCGCCAACTGTGGGAGAGTCGCGAGGCGCAGCCAGCCCGCGAGTACCTGCTCGGGCGAGGCTTCACCGAGCAGACGCTGCGCGAGTTCCGCGTCGGTTATGCGCCAAGCGCCTGGGACCGGCTGCTGCTGGCCTCTCGCCGAGCCGGCTTCAGCGAGGAGGAGCTGCTCGCGACCGGCCTAGCGCAGCGCTCGCGTGAGCGGCCGGGCGCGATCTATGACCGCTTCCGACGGCGGATCGTATTCCCGGCCGTCGACGCGCGCGGCAGGGTGCGGGGCTTCGGCGCGCGAGCGATCGGCGAAGGCCAGCGGCCGAAGTATCTGAACACCTCCGACGGTGAGCTCTACCACAAGCGCGAGCAGCTGTTCGGGGTGGATCTTGCGCGTGCGCCAGCGGCCAGGGCCGGTCGGATGATCCTGGTCGAGGGCTACACGGATGTGCTCGCGCTGCATCAGGCGGGGATCCGCAACGCGGTCGGGATCATGGGTACCGCGCTGACCGAGGAGCAGGTGGCGACGCTCGAAAAGATGGTCGGGGTGCTGGAGCTGTGCCTCGATGCCGACAGCGCCGGGCAGGAGGCGATGCTGCGGGCCGCGCGGGTCGCCCGGGGCCGCGGGCTCGAGCTGCGGGTCGTGCCCCTCCCGGAGGGCGCGGACCCCGGGGAGCTGATAGCGCGCGAGGGGGCCGAGGCGCTGCGGGAGCGCGTGCGCTCCTCGGTTCCGCTGATCGCCTTTGCGGTCAGACATGCGCTCTCCACCTCGCCGCTGCGCAGCGCCGAGGACAAGGATCGGGCGCTTGCGCGGCTTCGACCGTGGCTCGAGGAGGTCGGCGAGAGCATGCTGCGCGATGAGCTGATCCGGGAAGTTGCCGGCAGGCTCGAGCTCTCCGAGCGGCGCTTGGAGATGCTCCTGACCGGCGACGCGCAACGGGATGGGAGCGCCCCGCGCCCGCCTCGGGAGCGCCCCGGCGCAGCCGTCGCCCCGGGCGACGGGCTCGATCAGCAGCGCCGGCTCGAGCGGGAGTTCTTGGCGCTGTGCATCGCGCTTCCGGCCGAGGGCGAGCAGGCGCTCGCGCAAGTGGAGATCGGCGAGCTGTTGACGAGCGACCTGCACCGTCGCATCGCGCGGTATCTACGCGGCCGGCTGCGCTCCCCGCTCGCGGAGCGCCCGCGCGAACAGGACGATCTCGCCGATGCGATCGAGGATCTGGCGCAGCGGGCGGAGCGCGGTGGGGCGCGTACGTCCGAGCACCTTGAGCACGCGCGGCTCGTACTGGAGCTCGCGCGGCTCGAGCGCCTGCTGCGCCGGGCACGGGTGGCTCCCGGCCTTGACCCGGTTGAGCTGGCGCGCGAGCGCGAGCGCGTGCGCGGCAGGATCCACGCGGTCGCGCTGCGGATCGAACGCGCCGTCTGAGGCTCTCGCGGTCGACGCCCGCTCGGAGGCCCACCATCGTGGGCGGCGGGTTTGCTGAGCGCGACCGGTCATCGGGTGCGTCCGGCGTGGGTGGCGGGTTTGCGCTCATCGCGGTCGAGCGGCCAAGGCGCCCAGCCTCCGTCCGCTGACTCCGCCGCCCAGCCCCTGTCCGCTGGGCGCCGTCACCGCCCGGCCCCCTGTCGGCTGACGATACAGTTCAGCTGCGGAGGAACCTCCCGACCTGCCGGCTAGGGATCCTCCCGATCTTTTCACTGAAATCCGGGGTAGCTCAATTGGCAGAGCGGGACCCTGTTAAGGTCACGGTTGCGGGTTCGAGTCCCGCCCCCGGAGCTCCTCGCGCGCGCCGAGCGCCGTGCCCGGGTCGTGCGCGCCGCGCGCCGCGCTCGTCGCTCGCTGCCCAAGGCCGCCAGCGCTGGCGAGCGCCTCGATCAGCTCGCACGCGCGACCTTCCGGGTCCTGCTCGCCCGCCCAGTCGGCGATCTCGCCGGCGCGCGCCGCAAGCGCAGGCGTGGACAGAGCGCGGCGGACCGCCAGGCGCAGGGTCGCCGGCGAAAGCAGGCGCCAGGGCACCCTGAGCCCGGCGCCAGACCAGACCAGGCGGGCGGCGTTCTCCAGCATGTCGCCCGCGCGCGGCACGGCCACCACGGGACACCCGAGCGTGAGCGCTCGCGCGAGCGTTCCGAACCCCGCGTGGCAGACCACCAGCGCCGCCTGGCGCATCGCCTGCGAGTAACGGATCCAGTCGAGGACCGTCGCGTTTGCGGGGAGAGGGAACGAGCGCGGCAGCGGCCGACCGTTGGTTGACGCCAGGACCCGCACCGGTTCCTGCGCAAGGCCGGCAAGTGCGCAGCGCAGCAGCCGCTGCTCTCGGTCATGAGCGGTCGACGGGGCGATCACTACCAGCGGGCGATCGTCCTGCGGGAGCGCCACGTCACCCTGCGCCGGCTCCCACAGCAGCGGCCCGACCAGCTGCGCCTCCGGCGGCCAGGCTCGCGGGTACTCAAGCTGGGGCAGCGAGGCGACCAGGCACAGCTCCGGGCTGAGGCCTCCGTGTAGCCTCCCAGTCGGCGGCAGGCCGAGCCGCACCCGTGCGGCGTTCAGCTGCGCGCGCCCGAGGCGCAGCCCTCGCTCGACCGCGGGCTGCAGCGCTCGCCACAGCGCTACGCCGGCACGGATTCGGGGCGGACGCACCCCTGCGCCGAATGGCGGCATCCCGGGCGCGGCCACTGGGTAGAGATGTGGTATGAGCGTCGTGATGGCCGGGGCGCGGCCATCCGCTGCACCTGCCTCGGCCGAGGAAAGCGGCCGCGTGCGGGGCGAGCCCGCCGCGCGCAGCCGCTCGGCGGCCAACGCGGGAGCCAGCGTCAGGACGTCATGGACGAGCACGTGCGGCTGTCGTGCGCGCAGCTCCCGCTCGCTTTGCAGCGCCGCCGGGACGACTGCCTCGTAGGGCCCGAGTCGGCGCTCGCGAGTGGGGAACACGGGATACTCGGGAGCCGCGACGAACTCCATCCCCGCCGCCAGGACCGGCTCGCGCCAGCGCGTCCAGGTCTCGTAGCTGACCTCATGACCGCGTGCGGCGAGCGCCGCGCCGAGGGCCAGCATTGGGAATGCGTGTCCCGGCTCGCCGAAGGCCCCGAGGTAGATCCGCAGAGGAGAGCTGGAGCGCCGCACGGGGATGCCAACTCTACGAAAGGCAGCGGGGAGCCCCGCGAGGGCAACGCGCGCCAACGACGCCGACCGCGTCGGCGCTGGGCGAGTTGCTCGATCCGCCTGTGCGATCCGCCGTCTAAGCTTTCTCGATGGCCACAGGCTGGAGAGGGTGAGATGCGGGTTGTGGTGAGCGGCGCGAGCGGCACGATCGGCAGTGCGCTCTGTCGAGCGCTTGCCGGGCGAGGAGATGAGGTTGTGGCGCTTTCGCGGACCCCGGAGCGCCTGCGCGAGCGGCTCGCCGGCGTGATTGCGGATGCGCGCGCGTGGGCCACCCCGACCCGGGAGCCACCGCCCGAGGAAGCCCTGCGCGGCGCCGACGCGGTCGTCCACCTGCTTGGGGAGCCGATCGCGCAACGCTGGACCGACGCGGCCAAGCAGCGGATCCGCGAATCGCGCGTGCTCTCCACCCGTCAGCTGGTCGAGGGGCTGCGCGCGCTCTCCGACGAGCAGCGCCCGCGGGTGCTGATCTCCCAGTCGGCGAGCGGCTACTACGGGCCCAGGGGCTCGGAGCCGCTCGACGAAAGCACACCGCCGGGGAGTGATTGGCTCGCGCAGGTCGTGGTCGACTGGGAGGCGGAGGCGCGGGCTGCCGAAGGGGTGACGCGCGTCGTGCTGACCCGCACCGGCGTCGTGCTCTCGCCGCGCGGCGGCGCGCTTGCGAAGATGCTGCCGTTCTTCAGACTCGGACTCGGCGGTCCGGTCGCCGGCGGACGCCAGTACCTGCCCTGGGTGCACCTCGACGATGTCTCCGGGGCGATGCTCCACTGCCTCGATCGTGCCGATGCCCGCGGCGCAGTCAACGTTGTCGCGCCCAATCCGGTCACCAACGCCGAGTTCGCGCAGGTGCTGGGACGCGTGCTCGGGCGCCCGGCGCTGCTGCCCGTGCCTGCCTTCGCGCTGGAGCTGCTCTACGGGGAGATGGCAAGCATCGTCACGACCGGTCAGGCGCCGCGCCCGACCAAGCTGCAGGAGCTCTCCTACCGCTTTGTCCACCCCGAGCTGGAGCCTGCGCTGCGCTCGGTGCTCGGGCAGAGCTGACTCGTCGGGGGCGACGCCACAATACGATCTTCGAAATGCCGCTGTATGAGTTTCGCTGCCGCGGCTGCGGCGAGCGCTTCGAGGCGATGGTGCCTCACGCTGAGCGGCCGCCGTGTCCTGCATGCGGCGCCGAGAGCGAGCGCATGCTGAGCGTGTTCGCAGGGCCCTTCACCGTTGGCATGCGGGGGTATGCTGCGCGCCGCTCGAACAGCCGACGCTCAGCGCGCGAGGAGCGCCGCCGGGAGCAGCGCGAGCTACGCCGCGAGCGCGAGCTGCGCGGCTGAGCGGGAGCAGCTCGGAGCCGGCGCGCCCGCAGGGCTCGGAGCCGGCGCGCCCGGAGAGCTCGGAGCCGGCGTGCTTGCAGAGCTCAGAGCCGGCGCGACCACAGTACCCCCGACAACACCACGGAAACGGCGGCCACCACCAGCCCGACGAGCCAGCCCTGAGCGTGCTGCGAGCGCATCAGCACGGCGATCCCGATGCCGATGCCGATGACCGCGCAGCTTGCGATCAGCCGCAGGAGCACATCAAGCGCCCGCGGCAGCAGCCCCCTGCGCTCCCTGCGGCGCCTCGTCCGCGCAGGCACACCGCGGACGCGGCGCGAGGGCACCTTGTAGGGACCGAGCTCCTCCTCTACGAGCGGACCGGCTCGCGCCTTCGCGCGTGCATCGGGGTCCTCCTCCGCGCTGGGTTCCTCCTCCGCCCTCGTGCCGGCCCTCTCCTCGGCGGGCAAGCCGGGATCCTTCGCGCTCGCACCGGGTTCTCCGGTGGGCTCCCCGCCCGGCCGCGCATGAGGCTCGCCGGCGCTCATGGCAAGAGCTTATACCTGGGCGCTGGGCCGCCACGCAGCCACATGAGCGCTGCCTGATGGCCCTGGCAAGATTCGAACTTGCGTCTCACCGGTTATGAGCCGGGTGCTCTGACCGCTGAGCTACAGGGCCGTGCAGGGGAGAAGGTAGCGTCCGCCGCTCGGCGGGCAGCCGCCGCCGCGGCGCGCAAGCCGGCTCGGCGAGCCGATCGCCTCGCGGGCGCCCGGCGCAGCCGCCCCGCCCCAGCGGCGGCGCGGGCGCGGAGGGGGGAGGAACGGTGGGGGTGGCGTCGAAGAAGATGCTGCCGATGAAGCCGACCGCAAGCTCGACCGCGACCATGGACCCTCCTCACGGCCGGCAGGCTCTCTCCGCGTACATCCGGGCGCGCTTCGATGAGTTCTCGCGCTCGCAGAAGGATGTCGCCCAGTACATCGTCGACCATCTCGACGAGGCGGCCTTCCAGACCGCGGAGGAGCTCGCCCGCCGCGCCAGCACCTCTTCCAGCACGGTCGTGCGCTTCTCGCAGGCGCTCGGCTTCGAAGGCTTCCCCGAGCTCCAAGCCGCTGCGCGCGAGGAGTACCGCCGCCGCCCCGCCGCTGGCGGCGCCTCCGCTGCCGCGCCGCTGTTCTCCCTTGACCACACCGAGGTCGAGGCCGCCCTGGCGGCCGACCACATCAACCTTGAGGACACAGCCCACAAGCTCTCGCGCTCCGAGGTCGAGGCGGCGGTTGACGCGATCGTCGCTGCCGAGCGGGTGCTGATCGCCGGCACCGATCAGATGGCGTTCTTCGCCAGCTACATGCGGCATCTGCTGATGCTGCTCGACCTGCGCGCCGAGCTGGTCGCGAGCCCCTCCCAGGAGGCCCTCGGGCGCCTGTCGCGGATCGACGAGCACACGCTCGTGATCGGCCTCTCCGCCGGACGACCCCACCCGCTGATCACACGCGCGATGAAGCTCGCCCGCCACCGGCGCGCGCCGACGGTTGCGATCACCGACGCAACCCTCTCTGAGATTGCGCGGCTGGCGCGAATCCGCCTCTACTACTCGTCGAACACCCCCGCGTTCGTGCGCTCGCACACGGCGCTTCTGGCGCTGATCCAGGCGCTCGCCTACGGGGTCTATGCGCGCGACTCAGACCAGTACGACGGGCGCATCAAGGCCTTCCGCCTGAAGTAGGCTCGACCAGCAGCGCCTGACAGCAGCGCCCCACCCGCCCACCCCGGTCGAACAGCTCCGCTTCGGCGAAGCCGATGCCGCCGGCGCGCACCCGCATCTGCGCTCGCAGGCAGATCCATTCGCCCACCGGCTCACGCTCGACGTACACGGTTAGCTCGGGGTTGATGAAGCGGTACTGGCCCCAGGGCAGCACCGAGGCGATCCCGTTGGGGAAGTCGGCGGCCGCCGCAAGCCGCTGCAGGGGACTCGGCTGCTCGCCGGCGACCAGCGGCACGCGCAGGCGAAACCAGGCGGTTGCTGCGCCGGGCGCGGCGAACGTGCCCTCGACGAAGCGCAGCTCCATCGCGTCCGAGGCGAACATCCGCACACCCTCGTCAGCGAACGGATACTCGGGGGGCGCGCCCTGCTCGGGGGGAGGGGGAGGGGGCTCGGCGTCCTCGATGCGCTCGACCGGGGCTGGACGCACGCGCAGGCCCCGCGCCCGCGCGACCTCGATCCCACTGCCGTCGCGCAGCGTAGCCTCGAGCAGCTGGACGCGGCGGCCAGGGCGCGTGAGCTCGGTCGAGAGCGTCAGCTCGCCGAGCGGCACCGGCCGCAGCAGCTCGTAGGTGATCCGCGCGAGCGCAAGCCGCTCGCCCCCGGGCGCCCGCTCGAACGCGCGAGCGATCAACGCCGCGGGCGCGCCGCCATGCTGGGCATCCGGATCCCACGGGCCCCGCGCAAGCTCGCCCGCGCACACGCGCTCGCCATCGATCGTGAAGACCGCCTCGGTCACGGCGCCGGAGGGTAGCTGGGCGAGTCCCTAAACTGAGGGACATGAGCGACCAGCCAGAGACGCCGCGCGACGAGGCCACCTTCACCGTCAAGGCGGGGCTCGCCGAGATGCTCAAGGGCGGCGTGATCATGGACGTCGTCTCGCCCGAGCAGGCGAAGATCGCAGAGGAGGCCGGCGCCGTGGCGGTGATGGCGCTCGAGCGGGTGCCAGCCGACATTCGTCGCGACGGCGGCGTGGCGCGGATGTCCGACCCGGCGATCATTCGCGCGATCCAGGAGGCGGTCTCGATCCCGGTGATGGCGAAGGCGCGCATCGGCCATTTCGCTGAGGCCCAGGTGCTCGAAGCGCTTGAGGTCGACTACATCGACGAGTCGGAGGTGTTGACCCCGGCCGATGAGGCCAACCACATCGACAAGTGGGCCTTCAAGGTCCCGTTCGTGTGTGGCGCTACCAACCTTGGCGAGGCGCTACGACGGATCGGCGAGGGGGCGGCGATGATCCGCTCCAAGGGGGAGGCGGGGACCGGCGACATCGTTGAGGCGGTCCGTCACCTGCGGCTGATTCGGGCCGAGATTCGTCGCCTGACGACGCTCGACCCGGATGAGCTGCCCGCCGCCGCCAAGCAGTTGCAAGCGCCGCTTGAGCTGGTGCGTCGCGTCGCCGAGGCCGGCCGGCTGCCGGTCGTCCTGTTCTGCGCCGGCGGGATCGCCACGCCGGCGGACGCCTCGCTCGTCATGCAGCTGGGCGCCGAGGGCGTGTTCGTCGGCTCGGGGATCTTCAAATCGGAGGATCCTGAGCGACGCGCCCGCGCGATCGTCGAGGCCACCACGCACTTCTCCGATCCCGCCCGCGTCGCCGCCGCCTCCACCGGTCTTGGCCAGGCGATGGCGAGCCTCGAGAGCTCGAAGCTCGGCTCCGAGCAGCTGCTCTCGCCCCGCGGCTGGTAGCCGGTGCGCAGCGCGGACGGCCCCCCCGCAGCGGGGCGCGGCGGCGAGCAGCCGATCGGCGAGAGAGGAGCAGATCGTGATCAGCATCAGCCGCTCGTCGGGGTGCTGGCGCTGCAGGGAGACTTTGAGGCGCACGCCCGCCTGCTGGCCACGCTCGGGGCTCGCGCGCGCGAAGTGCGCGTCCCCGAGCAGCTCGAGGGGCTCGACGCGCTTGTGATCCCGGGCGGTGAGTCCACCACGATGACGCTCGGCGTCGAGCGCGAAGGGCTTGCCGAGCCGCTGCGCGAGCTAGCCCGCGCCGGCACGCCGATCCTCGGCACCTGCGCCGGGATGATCATGCTCGACCGCCTACATCTCGGCGTGCTCGACGCGGTCGCTCGGCGCAACGCGTTCGGCCGCCAGCTGCGCTCATTCGAGACCGATCTTGAGGTGGAGGGAGTGGCGGGCGGTCCGCTGCGGGCAGTCTTCATCCGCGCCCCATGGATCGAGGAGCACGGTCCGCAGGTGCGGGTGCTGGCGAGGGTCGACGGGCATCCGGTGGCCGTCCGGCAGGGCGCGGTGCTGGCGGTGGCCTTCCACCCGGAGCTGGCCGGGGACGCCCGCCTTCACCGCCTGCTGCTGGATGCCCGATCGCGGCCGTCCGAGCGGCGCGCGTAATCGCGGAACTGGCGTTCGAAGGCCTCCCAGTCGAAGGCGGGGGCGCCGCCCGGATCTGGTGGTGGCTGCTCATCGCCGGAGTCGCCGCCACCCGGGCCCCCACCCGGGTCGCTGCCGCGCGAGAGCCACAGCGCGAGCGCGCAGACGCCGATCCCCGCCGCATAGACGAACGTCGCCAGCGAGCGCTGATCGCCAAAGGCGGCGAGCAGTCCGAGCGCGTAGAGGCAAACCGCGACTAGGAGCAGGCTGGTCGCCCGCGCCCGGCCGAGCGCCGTCCGCGGTGCCCTGCCGCGTGCGGCGAGCGCCACCGCCACGAGCAGGGCGAGGGCCAATGCAACCTTCAAGCTGCCGGTGGCGGCGATCATCGTCGCCGCCCCTTCAGCCAGCGAAGTCCAGCGGCGCGTCTCACACCACCAGCCCGTGCCTCGTCGTGTTCTCGCTCACGGCCCGCGGCTCGACGAAATGCAGCAGGTAGTCGGGGCCACCCGCCTTGGTCCCCGTGCCCGAGAGGCGGTTGCCGCCAAACGGATGACGGCCGACGATCGCGCCCGTGATGCCCCGGTTGACGTAGAAGTTGCCAACCGGAGTGCGCTCGCGCACAAGCTCGATCGTGCGGGGGTCGCGTGCGAACAGCCCGCCGGTCAGCGCAAACGGCAGCCGGTCGACGCGGTCGAGTGCCTCCTCGATGTTGCGGACCGGCTCGAGCGTCAGAAACGGCCCGAACAGCTCTCGCTCCAGCAGCGGCGAGGTGGCGGGCAGGTCGGTTGCAAGCAGCGGCGGGAAGAACCAGCCGCGCGCTGGCATCTCGCCTCCGCCACGCGCCGCGATCCGCCCGTCGCGCTCGGCCAGCTCGGCGCACTCGCGCAGACGCTGCTGCGCCGCGCGCTCGATCAACGGCGGCACGTCGGTGGCAGGGTCCTCGGCCTGGCCGGTCTGCAGCGCCTCGACCGCGCCCGAGAGGCGCTCGAGCAGCTCGTCGGCGATCGCCTGATGGACCAGCACGCGCGCGGCCGCCGAGCACTTCTGGCCCGCGTAGGCAAAGGCTGAGTCGACGATCGCGGGCACCGCCTCGTCGAGATCTGCATCGGCGTCGACGATCACGCAGTTCTTGCCGCCAAGCTCCGCGATCACCCGCTTGAGGTGGCGCTGGCCTGGCGCAAGCTCGGCCGCCGCGCGAATGATCTGAAGCCCAACCGGCAGCGAGCCGGTGAACGCCACTACCTGCACCTCGGCCGCCGCGACCAGCCGGGCGCCAACCTCCCCCTCGCCCGGCAGCAAAGCGATTGCCTCCGGGGGCACGCCGCCCGCGCGCAACGCTTGGACCAGCTCGTGGCCGCAACCTGGCGACTGCTCGGCCGGCTTGAGCACGACCGCGTTGCCGGTCGCAAGCGCTGCCGCCGTCATCCCGCAGGGGATCGCCAACGGGAAGTTCCACGGCGAGATCACCGCCACAACGCCCCGCGCCACGTAGCGAAGCTCGTTGCGCTCGCCCGGTGGACTGATCAGTTGCCGCCCCCGCTCGAGCTCGATCGCCTCGCGCGCGTAGTACTCGAGATAGTCGATCGCCTCACACACGTCGGCGTCAGCCTCCCGCCAGGGCTTGGCGCACTCGCGCACCTCGAGCGCGGCCAGCTCGAGCCGCCGCTCGCGCATCCAGGAGGCGGCCCGCACGAGCGCCTGCGCGCGGCGCGCAGCTCCCTGCGCGCGCCATTCCGCGGCCGCATCGCCTGCGCGCGCGAGCGCCTCGTGCACCTCCTCGGGGCGGGCGCGCGCGGCCGAAGCGACGACGCGCTCAGGCTCGCCGGGATCGGTCGAATCGAAACGATCGTCCGCCGGCTCCCGAGCACGCTCGCCGATCAGCACGGGCACGCTCAGCGGCAGCCGCGCATCGAGCGCCTCGAGCGCCGTGCGCAGCCGAGCACGCACCTCGGCGCGGCGCAGCTCGAGCACCGGCTCGTTCGCGAACGGCGGCAGGCCCACGCGGCTGAAGTTAACAGCGACTGCGGTGCGGTGGCCGTCGACCTGGGACTGAGGCCCGACCTGCCGCCGCTCCCGCCGCCAGCCAGCTACTTGGAAGTTTTTGTCGATATACGATCATTTCTTCCAAAGCCAGGTCGGCATCGGCGGGACGGTGCGCAGCGACGCTACGGTGGCGCCAGCAGCTGCCCGAGCGGGACGCCACGCGCCTGCTCGAACAGGAAGCTCTCGTTGCTGGTGTTCTCGAGCAGCCTGCGCACAAGGTACGCCATGCCCGCGATCAGGTCGCCGATCGGGCAGTAGACGCGCACGCGCAACCCGCACGCGGCAAGCGCCTCGGCCAGCTCGTCGCCAAGTCCACGCAGCACCTGCAGCTCCAGATCGCGATCCTCCGCGCCGAGCGCGCGGCTGGCCGCGATCGCGTGCGCTAGCGAGCGCAGGTTGTGCGAGGCGATCGCGACCCGGACGAGTGGCCGCGCGGCCAGCAGCGTTCGCGTCAGCGCCTCGAAGTTGCGGTCGCACTGGGCCTTCTCCTCGAACACGGGAGCGGGCCAGCCACGCTGGCGTGCTTGCACCAGCTCGTGGTCCCAGTAGGCGCCCTTCACCAGCCGCACGGTTAGCGGCTGCGCGCGCTCCGTCCGCCGGGCGTGCTCGAGTACCGTCTCAAGCAGCGCAGGGGAGTCGCGCAAGTAGGCCTGGATCACCAGTCCGAGCGAGGGGCCGGAGCGGAACTCCTCTTCGCTGAGCACCTCCAGCACCAGCTCGAGAACCGCCTCGCGCGTGTCCAGCGACTCCATGTCGATGTGCACGTGCGCCCCCTCCGCCGCGGCAAGCCGCAGCAGCGGCCGCAGCCGACCGGCAGCGTCGCGGATGCCCCGCTCCGGGGCGTCCGGGCGCAGCAGCGGCGTCAGCGCGGAGACCTTCACCGAGACGTTCGCCCGCGGCAGCGGGCCGGAGCTGTCGCGCTCGAGGCGCTCGCGCGCCGGCCAGGTGCGCGCCGCGCGCGCCAGTCCCGAGATCGTCGCCGCGCATGCGGCGGCGTAGGCGTCGGCCTCGCTGGCGGTGACGGTCGCCTCGCCAAGAAGATCGACTGAGCTGCCGATCCCCCCTCGCCACAGCTCCGCGAGCGTGCGGAGCGCCTCGTCGAGGGTCTCGCCGACGATGAAGCGATGCGCCATGTGACGCACACCTGCGGCCACCGCGGCGCCGAGCGCAACCCGTCCCGCGCGCGTGTGAGCGGCGCGCATCACCGCCGCAAGCGGCGGCGGCGGGCGGTCCAGCAGGCTGGCGTAGGAGATTAGGTGCCTGGCGAGATCCTCGAGCGAGCGGCACGCGGGCGTCACATCGACAAGGCGAAAGAGGGCTGCCCGCAGCTCCTGATCAGAGCCGGTTAGCTCCATCGCCCGACGATCGAGCGCGCGCAGCGGATGCCGGGCCACCGACGGGAACGCGGCCGCGAGCTGCGCGCCGATCCGCTGGATCTCTGGCTCGAGATCCGCAGGATCGATGCTCATGCGCCAACCCTAATGCACCCGCGACCAGGCGCGGAGGGGCCCGGACGAGCGCCGCCTGCATCCGGTTTCTGGATCCGCCCCGCGACCAGGCGCGGAGGGGCCCCAGGCGAGCGCCCCCTGCATCCGGTTTCGGATCCGCCCCGCGACCCGGCCGGAGGGCTGGCCGCTACTGTCGATCCATCCTGGCACGTGCGGGTGTGTCGTGCGCACGAGCGCGCCGAGCACGCGTTGCCCGGATCCATCCTGGGGCGCGCAGGCGTGTCCGGCCCCCCGCTGCTGATCCGTCCAGGCGCGGCAGGATTGTCCGAGCGGGCTGCGAAGATCTTCACCATGCCTCAAGCCCAAGGAAGGATTCTCGGTGGGTGCGCACTTGCGCTGATCAGCGCCGCGGCGCTCGCTGCGTGCGGATCGACCGCGAAGGTGGTGACCAACCACGGCGCCTCCGCCCGCACTCGCTCGGGCGCGGGGAGTACGACGAAGGCGCAGCGGACCGTCGCGACTTCATCGAGCACCGCGACCAGCCCCTCCGCCCACACGACCGGCAGCTCCCATGCGCCGGGCGCCGCGACGGATTCGGGCAAGACGAGCACGGCCGCCACCGCGGCGACCCCGCAGTGCACGGCCGCGATGCTGAAGCTCTCCTTCCTCGGAGGAAGCGCGGCCACGGGCCATGGCCTGCTCGTGTTTGCGCTCACCAACACCTCCGCGAGCTCCTGTCGCAGCTACGGCTTCCCCGGTGTGCAGTTCATCTCATCGAGCGGGGCGCCCCTGCCGACCGATCCGACGCACACGACGCAGGACTTCTTCGGCTCGGCGCCGGAGCGCCCGATCACGCTCGCACACGGACAGAGCGCATCATTCCGCCTCGGCACGACCGACCAACCGAGTGGCGCTGACAAGTGCGCCACCGCCGCGGCTCTGCAGGTGATCCCACCCAACGACACCCACACGTTGCGCACGGCGATCACCGGCGGCGCCTACGAGTGCACGGCGGTGACCGTCTCGCCGCTCGAGCCGGGCCGGGCCGCCTTCCCGTGAGCGCCGCCCGCCTGCTCAGTGCGCAGTCGGGGCATATTCCCCCGTAGATCGCGCCGGCTGGGGCTGACGAGCGTCGCAGGCTCTTTCCCGGCGCGTGCGAGTCCGAGGCGGCCAGCCGCATGGCTCTCTCTCCCGGCGCGTACGAGGCAGCCAGCCGCTCTAGCACCAGCGCAACCGGGGCAGCGAGCCGGATCGGAGTGGTGGCCTCAGGAGCGGATCACGGCGAGCACCTCGTCTCGACGCCGCTCCATGTCCGCCTGTGAGACAAGCGACTCGAGGCAGAGCCGCAGCAGCGGCTCAGTGTTTGACGGGCGCACGTTGAAGTGCCAGTCGTCGTAGTCAATCGAGATGCCATCGAGCCGGCTCTGCCGTGCGTCCGCGTAGCGGCGCGCAAGCTCTTCGATCTTGCCCTGCGGGTCTGAGACCTTGGAGTTGATCTCGCCGGAGATGAAGTAGCGCTGCCGGTAGGGCGCGAGCAGCTGCGACAGCCGGGTGCCGCGCCGGGAGAGCAGCTCGAGCAGCAGCAGCGCGGGCAGCGTGCCCGAGTCCGCGCAGTAGAAGTCCCGGAAGTAGTAGTGGCCGGAGACCTCGCCGCCAAACACCGCCCCCTCGCTGCGCATCCGCGACTTGAAGAAAGCGTGTCCGACGCGGTTGATCAGGGGCGTGCCTCCAGCGGCACGAACCGTGTCCGGAACGGCGCGGCTCGCGCGAACGTCGTAGAGCACTGCCGGTGGCGGAGGGCTCGGGTACTTGGCGAGGATGGCCTGCGCCAGCAGCGCGCAGGTGAAGTCGCCGTCGACAAAACAGCCGGTTTCGTCGATAAAAAAGCAGCGATCGCCGTCACCGTCCCAGGCGATGCCGAGATCGGCCCTGCGCCTCGTCACCTCGGCCATGATGAACTCGCGATTCTCAGCCAACAACGGGTTGGGCTCGTGGTCGGGAAAGTTGCCGTCGGGTGCCCAGTAGGCCTCGATCAGCTCCAATCCCAGCCGCTTTAGCAGCGGGCCGACCATCGGCCCCGCCATCCCGTTGCCGCCGTCGACGACCACTCGAAGCGGCCTGATTGCGGTCGCGTCGACGAACCGCAGCGCGGCCTCATGGAACTCCGGATAGAGGTCGAGCTCGTGCGCCTGGCCGCCGCCAGGCTCCCGGCCGAGCCCCTTGTCGATGAGCTCGCGAATCTCGCCGATGCCGCTGTCGCCCGACAGCGCCAGCGCCCCGCGGCCGACGAGCTTGGCCCCGGTGTATGGCTTGGGGTTGTGCGAGGCGGTGCACATGATGCCGCCGTCGAGCTCGCGCGAGCCAACGAGGTAGTAGAGCATCTCGGTGGCGACCATGCCCGCGTCAAGCACGGTCGCGCCCTCGGCGATCATTCCGTCGCGGTAGGCGGCTGCCATAGTGGGCGCGCTCAGCCGCATGTCCCGCCCCAGTGCGAGCTTCAGCTGGCCGGGCGCCTTGCCTTCTCGCTCGGCGATCACGCGCGCGAACGCGCGTCCGATCTCCCGCGCGAGCCGCTCGTCCAGCTGCTCGCCGTAGATCCCGCGCACGTCGTAGGCCTTGAAGATCGCTGGGTCCACGCCACTGCTCATGAGGGGCGGATGGTAGTCGCCCGGTAGACTCGCGGTGCGGATGTCCGGGCACTCCAAGTGGCACTCGATCAAGCACAAGAAGGCGGTTGTCGACGCTCGCCGAGGCCAGCACTTCACCAAGCTGGCGCGCGCGATCACGGTGGCCGCCCGCGAGGGCGGGGGGGACCCCGATGGCAACCCGGCGCTGGCGCTCGCGATCCAGAAGGCGCGCGAGGCGTCGATGCCGAAGGAGAACATCGAGCGCGCGATCGCCAAGGGAACGGGCGAGGGGGTCGAGGCGGAGCAGCTTGAGACGGTCATCTACGAGGGCTACGGGCCGGGTGGGGTCGCGCTCCTGATCGAGGCTGTGACCGACAATCGCAACCGCACCGGCGCCGAGGTGCGTCACCTGCTCTCAAAGCACGGTGGCAGCCTCGGCGAGCCCGGCTCGGTCTCATACCTGTTCGATAAGTGCGGCGTGATCGTCGTCGATGCCTCGCGCTACGACGAGGAGGATCTGCTGCCCGCGGTGGACGCGGGCGCTCAGGACATCGAGCGCGATGAGGACGTCTATGAGGTGGTCACGCCGCCCGGCGACCTCGCCCGCGTGCGCGACGCGCTCAGCAAGGCGGGAGTCGAGCTCGAGAGCGCGGATCTCGTCTGGAGGCCGAAGGCGCGGGTGCCGCTGGCCGAGGAGGAGGCACCGCGGCTGATGAGGTTGATCGACGCGCTCGAGGACTCAGACGACATCGGCGCCGTGCACGCGAACTACGACGTCGACGCCGGAGTGCTCGAGCGGATCGCCGGCTGAGCGCACGGGGCGACTGACCCCGGCCGCTCGCCGGTATAGCGCTGCGCACGTGAGCTGCCTGTGGGCGGCAGCGCTCAAGCGCGCGGGCGGCTGTGGCGGGCCGCCAGCGCACAACTCGGGTGCCTGCGCCGGGGCGCTGGTGTGCTCGTCGGGCGCCCGCGCCGGGGCGCTGGTGTGCTCATCGGGCGCCTGCGCCGGGGCGCCCGCTAGCCTGGGCTGCCCATGTCCGCAGCGAGGCACATCCGCAGACAGCTGGTGGTGATGGCTGCCGGCCTCCTCGGGGCTGCAGCCATCGCAGGCTGTGGGACCGCCGCCTCGGGGGGCAAGATCCAGCTTGCGCCCTCGCAGGGAGCAACTGCGCCCTCAAGCTCGACCGCCGCAGTCAACACCACGCCGGTCACCACGCCGAAGCCGCCCTCGCCGCTTGCCACGGAGCCGGCGGTCCACGTCCCGCACGGACCTCCTCCGAAGAGGCTGGTGGTTGAAGATCTCATCAAGGGCAGCGGTAAGGTGGCCAGGCCCGGGGATCAGATCACCGTCAACTACGTCGGGGCGCTGTATCAGAACGGCAAGGTCTTCGACTCCTCCTGGAAGCGCCATCAGCCCTACACCACGACGCTCACCTCCGGCGCCGGCGGCGTGATCGAGGGGTGGGTGAAGGGCATCGCGGGAATGCGAGTCGGCGGTCGTCGCGAACTGATCATCCCGCCGAACCTCGCTTACGGCAGGACCGGCAGCCCGCCGGCGATCCCGCCCAACTCGACGCTGATCTTCATCGTCGATTTGCTCGCGGTTCACTAGCCGATGGCGCCGGGGCGCCACGGCCCGGCGAGGTCGGCTCGGCGGCGGTGATGGGGCGATGCGAGCCCGTGCGGGGGCCGCGGGGGGAGGACGAGATCTAGGTCGAGATTGGAGCGCCCCACATAGTCCGATTCGCTGCTCGCCCCCTGCGCCCTTCGGGCATCCATCGCTTGGCCCGCCGAGGCGTCGTCGCGCCCGACGGCGGGCGGCGTCCTCGCCGTCGCCGGGCGAGCATCGGTAGCATCGCCGCGCCCGGGGCATCCGCGCCCAGGAGCAGTTGCAGCAGTATCCGTTCAGCCCCGCGCAGAGCCAAGCGACGATGCTCTCGATCCTGATGCCGGTCTACAACGAGCGCGAGCGCGTCGAGCAGGCGATCGCCGAGGTGCTCGCGACGGAGCTTCCGGACGAGTTTGAGCTGATCGTCGTCGACGACGGCTCGACCGACGGCACTGGTGAGCTGTTGCGCTCAGGCGTATGGGACGATCGCGTGCGTCTGCTTCGGCACGAGCAGAACCGCGGCAAGGGCGCCGCGGTCAAGACCGCGCTCGCTCATGCGCGCGGCGAGCTCGCCGCGGTCTTCGATGCCGACCTCGAGTATGACGCTGCCGACCTCGGGCTGCTGATGCCACCGCTGCTCGACGGCCGCACCAATGCGTGCTTCGGCGTACGCGCGTTCGATGGCTACACGAGCCATTCGTTTTTGTTCGTGCTGGGCAACCGCGCCGTCACGCTGGCCTGCAACATCCTCTTCAACGTCTACCTCCACGACATCATGACCTGCCACAAGATGATCCGCACCGAGCTCTTCCGCAGCCTGCCGCTGCGCTCAGCCGGCTTTTCGATCGAGCCGGAGATCGCCGCGCGCCTGGTGCAGCGGCGGGAGCGGATCTTCGAGGTTCCGATCCACTACCGGGCGCGCAAAACCGAGGAGGGCAAGAAGTTGACGGCGCTTGACGGCGTGCGCGTGCTCGGGACGCTGCTCCGCTGCCGCCTGACGACCGCCTGATCCAGAGAGCGCCGCGGGATCGGGAGCTCCTTCGGCTTTGAGGCCCTTTATGGGCCTTACCCTCAGGCACCTACGTCTGCAGGCACCAGTCTGGCCCGGCCAACTCGCCACCGGCTTTCCGTTCGCCACCGGGGGCGCCGCACCGGAGCGGGGCGAAGGTGTCCGGTCCCATGTGAAGAATTGAGGCGCATGGTCGAGCTTCGAATCGCGTGAGCGCATGGTCGTAGTGGGCATCGACCCGGGCACCGCCAGCACGGGTTACGGCGTCGTCAGTGCAGAGGGCTCGAGGTTGCGGGCGCTCGCGCATGGCGTGGTCGGCACCGCGGCGGGACAGGCGCTGGAGCGCCGGCTAGCCGATGTGCATGCCCGCGTCGGCGAGCTGCTCGACGAGCACCGACCGGACGCGCTTGCAATCGAGGAGCTCTACTTCGGGGTGAACGTCCGCACTGCGTTCGCGGTTGGGCAGGCGCGCGGCGTCGTGCTGCTAGCCGCCGGCCAGCGGGCGATGCCCGTTCGCGCCTACACGCCGCAGCAGGTCAAGGGCGCGGTCTGCGGTCACGGCGGGGCCGACAAGGGCCAGGTCGCGCGCATGGTGGCTGTGCTGCTTGGGCTTGAGGCGCCGCCTCGCCCCGATCACGCGGCCGACGCGCTCGCGGTGGCGATCTGCGATCTCAACCGCCGTGGGCTCGCACGAGCGCTGGCGGGGGTGATCGGATGAATGGGCGCGATTGCCAGCGCTCGGGTGTGCGCGCGCAGGGCGGAGGGTCCGGGTGATCGCGCTTGTCTCCGGGCGGGTCGCCGCGCGCGGCCCCGAGCACGTGGTCATCGACTGTGGAGGGGTGGGCTACCGCCTGGCGGTCTCGGCGCAGACGCTGCGCCAGATTCCCGCGCCGGGAGGGCAGGCCACCTTGCACGCTCACCTGATCGTGCGGGACGACGCGCTTACGCTCTACGGCTTTGCCAGCGAGGAGGAGCGCGAGCTTTTCCTGATGCTGCTCGGGGTCCAGTCGGTCGGTCCGAAGGTGGCGCTCGCGGTCCTCTCAGGCGGCCCTCCACAGGAGCTGCTGCGGGCTTTGGCGGCTGGCGACAGCGCGCGGCTCAGGGCCGTGCCCGGCATTGGCAAGCGGACCGCTGAGCGGATCATCGTCGAGTTGCGGGAGAAGGTAGGTGCGCCGGATCGCGAGCGCCCCGACGCCGCGCTGCGCGTGGTCGCCGCCGACGATCCGCTTGCGCTGGCGCGCGAGGCGCTGCTTGGGCTCGGCTACAGCGCGCAGGAGGCCGAGCAGCTGCTCGAGGGGGTCGATGGCCAGGCGCCCGAGGAGCTGATCGCCCAGGCGCTCAGGAGCGCGCGGCGATGAGCGGCGAGTTGGCGCCAGTCATGGCGGGCGGCGTCGCGCGCGCCGGTTCGGGGGGGGCGCGGCGATGAGCGGCGCCATCCCCGCCCGCATCCACACCCCGGAGCGCACCCAGGAGGATGAGCTCGAGCGCTCGCTGCGGCCGCGGCGGCTGAGCGACTTCATCGGCCAGGATGCCCTCAAGGAGCAGCTTGCGGTTTCCCTCGCTGCCGCTCGCCACCGCGGTGAAGCCCTCGATCACGTCCTACTTGCCGGTCCGCCCGGGCTGGGGAAGACCTCGCTTGCCCAGATCCTCGCCGCCGAGCTTGAGGTCCCGTTCGTCCAGACCGCCGGACCGGCACTGGAGCGCAAGGGCGACGTGGCAGCCTTCCTCACTGCGCTCGAGCCGCGCTCGGTGTTCTTCGTCGATGAGATTCACCGCCTGCCGCGTGCGCTCGAGGAGACGTTCTACCCGGCGATGGAGGATGGCGAACTGCCGATCACGGTCGGCCAGGGCGCGGGCGCGCGTGTCGTGACGCTGTCGCTGCCGCCGTTCACGCTCGTCGGCGCCACCACCCGCGCCGGCCTGCTGACGACCCCGCTGCGCGAGCGATTCGGCATCCACCACCGACTTGAGCATTACTCGCAGCCCGAGCTGGCGGCGATCGTCCGGCGCTCGGCAAAGCTGCTCGGCGTCGCGATCGAAGAGGGCGGTGCGCTCACGATCGCCGACCGCAGCCGCGGCACCCCGCGGGTCGCCAACCGGCTGCTCAAGCGCGTGCGTGACTATGCCGAAGTGCGTGGCGACGGCATTGTGACCGCCGAGGTGGCCGCGGCCGCGCTCGACCTGCTCGAGGTGGACCATGCCGGGCTTGACCGTCTTGACCGGGAGATCCTGCGAACGATCTGCGAGAAGTTCGGGGGCGGCCCAGTCGGGCTGTCGACGCTTGCAGCCGCGGTGGGGGAGGAGCAGGGCACGATCGAGGATGTCTACGAGCCCTATCTGCTGCAACGCGGGCTGATCGAGCGCACGCCGCGCGGCCGCGCCGCGACGCCGCGCGCCTACGCGCACCTGGGGCTGCACACGCGCGGCGAGGGACGGCTGCTGTGAGCCCGGTGCCTGCCTGGATGCGGGCGGATGAGGGCTCTTGCGTGCGCACGGGCGGACGGGGGCCCCGGTCTGCGGCGCGGGGTGGGCGGGGGAGGCTGCCGTCGCATCCGCGAGCGCCTGGGCAGGGGGCAGTCCGCCCGGCCACCCTACGTGGCTCGCGTCTATCCTGGGGCTCCGATGGCTCGTGAGCACTACTTCATCTGCCCTCACTGCGGCCACCGCTCGATGGGCACCGATCGCACGGACGGGTTCCGCCGCGACGAGCGCGGCTGCGAGAAGTGCGGCTTCGCCTATCTGTTCGAGCTGCTCGACGACTACTACCCGGCTCCGGGCGCGGCCTTCTTCGCCTGCGATTCCGAGGGGCGGATCGTCGACTGCGGCCGCGGCTCGTTCGAGCTCAGCGGCCTGACGACCGAGCAGGCGATCGGCCGGCCGGTGGTCGAGGCGCTCGGATTGGAGTTCGACGACGGGACGGATTACATCGGGACCGCGCTGCAGTGGGAGGTGCGCGTACAGGGCAAGCCAGCGCGGATCAGGAACCACCGGGACCAGCCCACGCGCGCAGTTGCAGACATCTTCCCCGCCTACGACGATGACCAAGGGGGGATCCTGCTGGTGCTGACGCCCGTCGCCGGGCGCTCGCCGGCGCTCCGCTGAAAGCGGCCGCGGCATCGGGCGCGGCCGCGCTTCGGAGCCGCACCGGCGGCTAGCATCCCCTCCACGGCATGACCGACCGCCAGCGCAACGGACTGATCCTGCTGATCGTCGTCGGGCTGATCGCCGTCTCAGCAGTCATCATCACGACCAAGCCGACGATCCTCGGTCTCGACTTGCGCGGGGGGATCGAGCTCGTCTACAAGGCCCACCCCACGCCCAGCACGCCGGTCAACTCGGCCTCGCTCGCAGACGCGGTCAACATCATGCGCAATCGCGTCGACCAGCTCGGCGTGAGCCAGCCGACGATCACGACCTACGGCGGCAACGAGATCGACGTCCAGCTGCCCGGCGTTCCGGACGTGCAGCGAGCCGAGCAGGAGGTGGGCCAGACCGCCGACCTCTACTTCTACGACTGGGAGGCCGACGCGCTCACGCCCAACGGGCAGACCGTCGCAAGCCAACTGCTGGCCCAGAACCAGCAGGCGCTCACGATCAGCCAGGGGGCGGGCTCGCCCACCGCCGGCGGGATGACGCTCTATGAGGCCGTCAAGCTCGCCGCCGACTACACGAAGCTGACCGGCAAGCACCCACCAGTGGGCAAGTTCAACTCGCGCAAGGGGCCGCTCTACTACGCCTTCGGGGCGCCTGGGTCGGCCGCCTGCCAGACGGCGGGGAAGGCCTACGGATACGTGCCGATTGCGGGGCAGCACTGCTACTTGGGTGGCCCGGACACCTCGGTGAGCGCGCTTGAGCAGGGGCTGCCGACCGGGGTGAGCACGTCGCAGGCACAGATCCTCGCGGTCCCGCAGGGCCTAGTCGTGCTGCAGGCGATTCCCTCCAGCTTTGCCAACCCGCCGAAGATCTACAGCCCGGAGGCGCGCTTCTTCACGCTGCTCGACCGCGTGTCGCTGACCGGCGCTGACATCACCAATCCCCAGGCGGGAACCGACCAGGCCGGCCAACCCGATGTGCAGTTTGGCTTCACCTCCAAGGGTCAGGCGAAGTTCCAGCGCGTCACGGCGCGGATCGCGCACCGCGGAGAGCTCGTCAGCGTTGGCTCGCAGCGCCTCTACCAGCACTTCGCGATCGCGCTCGACACGACCCTGATCACCGTTCCCTACATCAACTACCAGCAGTACCCCGACGGGATCATCGGCGGGGGCGGCTCCGAGATCACCGGCGGCTTCACCGCGACCTCGGCGAAGAACCTCGCCACCGAGCTGCGTTTGGGGGCGCTGCCGCTCAACCTGACCCGCATCTCGGTCCAGCAGGTCTCCGCCACGCTCGGCAAGCAGGCGCTCAGGCAGGGCCTGATCGCCGGGCTCGCCGGCCTGCTTGTGGTCGTCGCCTTCCTGATCGCCTACTACCGGGTGCTCGGACTGATCGCAACCGGCGGCCTGATCGCCTATGCCCTCTACTTCTACGCGTTGATCAAGCTGATTCCGATCACCCTCACGCTTGCGGGGATCGCCGGCCTGATCCTGACAATCGGCGTCGCCGCCGACGCCAACATCGTGATCTTCGAGCGCGTGAAGGAGGAGATCCGCGCCGGACGCTCGATTCGCCAGGGCATCGTGACCGGCTACAAGAAGGGTCTGTCGGCGATCATCGACGCGAACGTGGTGACGATCATGACTGCGTTCATCCTGTTCGTGCTCGCCACCTCCGACGTTCAGGGGTTCGCCTTCACGCTCGGCGTCGGCACGATCGTCTCGCTGTTCACCGCCGTAATGGCGACGCAGGCGATCCTGATGACGATCGGCGACTCGCGCGCAGTGCGGAGCCCTTCGGCCCTCGGCGCCGGGGGACGCAAGCGCGTTTGGCGCCTGGACTTCATGGGCGCATCGCGCTACTTCTTCACGCTCTCGGGGGTGATCCTGCTCGTTGGCGCGCTTGCGGTCGGCGCTCGGGGATTGAACCTCGGGATCGACTTCACCTCGGGTACGCAGGCCTCGTTCGGGCTCGTTCGCCCCGTCTCCCAGCAGCAGCTGGCCTCCTACCTGGATTCGCTGGGGATCCGCAACCTCACGGTGCAGGCGGTCAAGAACGACAAGGCGCTTGGCCCGAACGCCTTCCAGATCGCCTTCAACAAGTGGCCGGGAGGGTCTCCGAACAAGCTCGACCGCGCCCTGCAGACGCGCTTTGGGGTGCAGCGCGACGGTAAGGACTTCTCCTACAACTCGGTTGGGCCGGCGTTCGGGGCGACGGTTGCGCATGCGGCGATCATTGCGATCGTCGTCTCGCTGGTCGTGATCTCGATCTACGTAGCGATCCGCTTCGAGTGGAAGTTCGCGGTTCCGGTGCTGATCGCGCTGATGCACGACATCCTGATCACAAGCGGTGTCTACGCGCTCACCGGGCGGACCGTCACGGCTGACACGGTGGCGGCGCTGCTGACGATCCTTGGTTACTCGCTGTACGACACGATCATCGTCTTCGACCGAATACGCGAGAACATCCCGCGGATGCCGCGGGCGGCGTTCTCCCAGATCGTCAACCGCTCGATGTCGGAGGTGCTGACCCGGTCGCTCGCGACGACGTCCTGCACGCTTTTGCCGATCGTCGCGCTTTTGATCTTCGGCGGCGCGACGCTCAGGGACTTTGCGTTCGCGCTGCTGATCGGCGTCGCCTCCGGGGCCTATTCATCGATTTTCATCGCCTCGCCGGTGCTTACGCACTGGAAGGAGCGCGAGCCGGGCTACCGTCATCGGCGCGAGCGGATCCTTGCGGACCTCGGCCGCGTGCCGGCCTACGCTGAAGCAGGCGCCGACGTCGAGCCGGAGCGGCGACGTCCGGCACGCACCCCCTCGCGGCTGACGATGCCCGAGCCCGACACGGTCTCGGCCGCCGAGTTCGAGCAGATGAAGCGCGACCTCGAGATTGAGGAGCCGCCAAGCGGACGGCACACCTCGACGCTCACCCGCCGCCTGGCGCGCCACACCGAGGCCGAAGTCGACTCCCCACCCGTCCCGGAGCCGCGCCGTCGCTTGCCCACACGGCGGCGGCCGTCCGCAGACGCCGGGCCTGCGCCCGAGCGGCAGGCCACGACTGAGCCGGAGGCTGCGCGCGAGCGGGGCGCTGCGCGCGAGCGCGAGGCTGCGCGCGAGCGGGAGTCCAGATCGGAGCGGGATGCCGCACAGCGGCCGCAGGCCTCGCCCGAGTTCGAGGCAGCGCTCGGACCGGAGGCGATCGGCGGCCCCTCCTCCGAGTCGGAGAGCCAGCCCGGCGAGGGCGAGAGCGACGGCTTCCGCCACGCCCCGGACATCCCCGAGAACGAGGGGATGGTCGAGGAGCCCGGCAAGCGCAGGCGCCAGTCACGCTCGCGCCAACGAAACCGCCGGCATGGGCGGAGGCGATGATGGGGCTGCTCGCCTGGATCATCATGGGCCTTGCGATCTGGCACTTCGCGATCTGGGTCCCGGACCGGTTCTGGGGTGGGATCGTCGGCGCCTTCCTGGGCGCGCTGGCCGGCGCGATCCTCGTTGGCTTCGCAATCGCCGGCTTTACTATCCCCGGCCGCCACGATACGCACATCGTCACGGCGCTCGAGGCGATCCCTGGGGCGGTGATTGGGATGGCGCTCGTCTACTGGCAAGGCATGCGACGCGAACGCGCGGCTGGGGGCGAGCGGCTCAGCCTGCTCTGAGCGCAGGGCGGGGTTGCGCCGGCGGCACGCGGAGCGCGTCGTGATCGACGCAGCACGTCGCAGGGTCACCTAGCGGCAACCGGTCACCGTCGAGGACGGCGCCTCCTCGTCAGGGTGCTCGCGGGCACCCGGTCCGCGGAGAGCCGGGATCGCGGCGACAAGCGCGGGCGGTTTCCGTCCTGGCCGCCGCCTAGGCTGCGGGACGTGCTGAAGCCGCTCGACCAGCCGACGCTTCCGATCTCCGAGGCGCGCTGGGGGGCCTCTGCCCGCGGCGCACCGGCGTGGAGCGCTGGTGCGCCCCCGTCGAGCCCCGGCACCCCGGCGTCGAGCGCTGGCGCACCCGCCGCGCCCGGCGCGTGGACCGCGCGCCGTGGCGCGGCCGACAGGCTCCCGTCGAGGTTCACGCTCGCCCCCTACGACCTCCGCGCAGCGCTGACGCTCGAGCGCGAGCTCGGGGTAAGCCACGTGCTCGCGCAGGTGCTCGTGCGCCGGGGGCTCGGAGATCCAGCTGCGGCGCGCGCTTTCCTGCGGGCGCAGGAGCGCCATCCACCGGAGGCGTTCGCCGGGATCGAGCGCGCGCTCGCGCTGATCCGTCGCCACGTCGAGGCGGGGAGCAAAATCGTCGTGCACGGCGACTACGACGTCGACGGCGTTTGCGCGACGGCGATCATGCTCCGCGCGCTGCGGGCGCTCGGCGCCGCGCCCGCGTGGTTCCTACCGCGCCGCCTGCACGACGGCTATGGCCTTTCGCTCGCCACCGTTGAGCGGCTGGCCGCGCGGGGGACGGCGCTTCTGATCACGGTCGACTGCGGGATCACCGCGGTGAAGGAGGTGGGGGCGGCGATCGAGTTGGGTCTTGAGGTCCTCGTGACCGATCACCATGCCCCGCCGAGCGACGGGCAGCTGCCGCCCTGCCCGATCGTGCACCCAGCCGTTTGCGGCTACCCGTGTCCGGAGCTGTGCGGCGCGGCAGTCGCCTACAAGCTTGCCTGCGCGCTCGGCGCGCCAAGCGCCGAGGAGGACCTCGAGCTGGTCGCGCTTGCGACCATCGCCGACCTCGTGCCGCTGCGCGGCGAGAACCGTCACCTGGTGCGGGCGGGGCTCGCTCAGCTGGCGCACACGGCCAAGCCCGGCCTGCGCGCGCTGATGCGGGCGTCCCGCACCGACCCGGGCGCGCTCGACGCAGAGGCGCTCGGCTTCCGGCTGGCGCCTCGCCTCAACGCGGCCGGGCGCCTGCGGAGCGCCGAGGCGGGGCTTGAGCTGCTGCTCTGCGGGGAAGAGCGGCGGGCTGAGAAGATCGCGCAGGAGCTCGAGCGGCTGAACGTTGAGCGCCGGGCGGTCGAGCAGCGCATCGCCTGGGAGGCCGAGTCCCAGGTGGCCGAGCTTGGGGAGCGACCGGCGTACGTGCTGTGGGGGAGCGGGTGGCATCCCGGCGTGATCGGGATCGTCGCCTCGCGCATCGCCGAGCGCCACTACCGGCCAGCGTTCCTGCTCGCGCGCGACGAGCGCAACCCCGAGAGCCCCGCGCAGGGCTCGGCCCGTGGAATCCCCGGATTCGACGTGCTCGGCGCGCTGCGCGCCGCAGAGCCGCTGCTGCTGCGCTACGGCGGGCATCGCGCCGCCGCCGGGCTGACAGTCGCACCAGAGCGGATCGAGGCGCTCCGCGGGATGCTCGAGCAGCACGCGGCCGAGGTGCTGACGCCGGAGCTTCTTTGCCCATCCGAGCCGGTGGACGCAGTCGTGGGGGGCGGTGAGCTTGGCCTCGAGCTGGCCGAGGAGCTCACGGCCCTCGAGCCCCATGGGGCCGGCAACCCTCGCCCACGGCTGCTGGTCCCGGGGGCGCGCTTCGCTGACGTGCGCCCGCTGGGCGACGGCAGTCACGCGCGGTTCACGGTGGTTTCCGGCGGCGCGCGTGCCAACGCGGTCGCATTCGGCTGCGCTGGGCGGCCGGCGAAGAGGCTTGACGGCCCGCTCGACGCGACCTTTCACCTCGAGCGCAACTGCTTCAACGGCGCCGTCGAGCCGCGGTTGCGGCTCGCGCGAGCCGCCCCTTGCGCGCCGGCGCCGATCGTGGTGCTCGCCGAGGACGGCGACTACCTGACGGCTGCTCTGGCCGAGCTCGAGGCGCCGCTGCCCGCGCTCGACGAGCCGCCGGCGAGATCGTGCCCGCTCCACCCGGAAGAGCCTGGCCAGTCGCGGCCGCCCACCCGCGCGGACCCCGGAGAGCCCGGGGGGCGGGTGCTGATCGACCGTCGCGGGCAGAGCCCCCTCGCGGTGCTTGCGGACGCCTGCGCTGCCGGACCGACGCTTGCGGTCTGCGCAGATGTGCCACGGCGTCTCCCCGGGCTTGCCGCACGCGCGGGCGGGTTCGCGTTGATCGGCGCGCACGCGCTCGAGCGTGCGCCGTCGACGGCGCGCGCCTATGAGCAGCTCGTGATCCTCGATCCGCCGACCAGCCCGCTGCTCGCCCACCTGCAACGCACCGGATCAGGGTTCACGCAACTGGCCTGGGGAGAGGCTGAGCTACGCTTCACCAAGCGGATGCACGAGTTCGAGTACAGCCTGCGCGGTTCGCTGGTCGCCGTTTACCGCGCGCTCCGCGCCGAGCGCCGCGCGAGCGGCCCGGCGCTGGCACGGCTGCTGCGCGGCCCTGGCGCCCACGGACGTCCGGCGCGGCTGGGCGGACGGCTCCTACGCGTTCTCGCCGAGCTTGGGCTCGTGCACGTCGAGGTGGAGGCGCGGGCGGCTGTCCTCTCCGCAGCGGGCGCCGCGACGGCGCTCGAGCGCTCGCCGGCCTACCGCGCCTACCGGCGGCGGTTCGAGGAGGGGATGCGATGGCTGAGCGGCGCGAGCGCTCAGGCAATCGCGTGAACGGTGCGCGGTCGGGTGATCGCC
>Ga0209061_1000341_pt1 | contig 130448 bp, 119 predicted proteins | sample Coa_R1_10_FD_187157 | JGI IMG/M metagenome (GOLD analysis project Ga0209061, IMG submission 187157) | Surface soil microbial communities from Centralia Pennsylvania, which are recovering from an underground coalmine fire - Coalmine... | ecosystem: Environmental > Terrestrial > Soil >... | reverse complement strand
CTGGTCACTGCATCGCAGCGCAACGGCGGACTATGTCACGCAAAAGCTCGAACGTGCTTCCGCCGCCGGGACGGTAACCGCGATTGGCGTCCTTAGGACCGCGGCCGCCGTGCCTGTGGGTGCTCGTGTGCCCGGCGTGATCGAGGCGGTCGATTGCGACATCCGCATGAAAGTGAAGGCGGGCCAGGTCTGCGCGAAGATCGGCCGGCGTCCTTATCAAATCATGGCGGATCTGAGCAAATCCAGTTTGGCCGAAGCTGAGATCCGGTTTGAAAAGGACAAAGCGGATCTCGCTCGGGCTAAAAAGGCCTTTGACCAACACGAAGCGCTTGCCGCGCGCGGGGCCATTCCCCTAAAGGCGGCCAGTAAATGGCGGAAGGCCTATGAGGAGAAACAAGAGCGGACGAAGTTTGACGAGACGCGAGTCGCCAGTCTCCTCGCGGCGCTTCATTCCGCCGAAACCATCCTTGGCGAGACCGATGTTGTTGCGCCGGTGGAGGGAACGGTGGTTTCTAGGCATATTGAAATCGGGCAAACACTCGCGGGGGGACCGGATGCGCGGCCGCTCTTTCTCATCGCTGTTGATCCCTTTGCCCTTCAGGCCGCCGCTAAAATCGGCGAGAGCGACATCGGCAAGATCATGCCCGGCGACAGAGCCTCGTTCACAGTGGAGTCCTTACCGAATCAAACCTTTGCCGGTGAAGTGACCCAGATTGGCCGGTCACAAGACACGGCTTCGGACACCTATGATGTAATCATCAGTGTGCCCAATCCCCGGCTTCTGCTCGAACCCGGAATGGCGGCAGCTATTACCATCGAGACAAGCCGGGAAGGCAATGTCCTGCACGCGCCCGCAGGCACAGCGTTTTCCACAGGGCAGCCTTAGGACTGATTTCAGAAAATCATCAGACACAGCCATCCCAAGTCTGGGCCCCGCGGGACGGCAAGCCAATAGCGATTCCGGGTTAAACTACCCCCGAGCGATTTGTATCTACACGGAGATCGTCAAGGGCAACCTAAGCGGGCATGAACCTCATTTCCGGGGAACCTCGAACACCGAAGGGAACCGGCGAACCGCGCCTTCCTATCTTCTACTCTTCTTCTACGCCCTTCCTGTTTTCTAAGGGGCTCCCTCTGCCTGCACTTCCTCAAATCACCTGCACTTCCTCAAATCAAAGGACCTCATGCTGCCAGCTATGGCTCTGTAACCACAATTGGCCATCTTCCGGTCGCGGCGCTTCCAGCTGATGACGTGCTTGGCGCTGCCTCGTCTTGCCAGCATTCGCCGGGCGGCCGTAAGTTTTGTCAGAACCAAATCTGTTTCCGCGCGCCGTTATCTATCATCACATGAAGCAACCGCCTTTCACTTGAGATGCTGGGCGAGGAATTTGTTCATCTCGAACATTGTCACTTTGCTTTTGCCAAAGACAGCGGCCAGCTTTTCATCAGCAAGTATTTCCCGCTTGTTGGCTTCATTTTGCAGCTTATGCTTTTTGATGTAGTTCCAGACCTTGCTGACCACCTCGGTGCGCGGCAGGGGATCAGATCCGACGACAGCGGCTAGCTCTTTGGAGGGCTGCAGAGGCTTGGCAAAGGCGCTCACCGCGGGTTTAGCCTTTTTTGCCTCGGCTGTTTTTGAGGATTTGCTTGCTGCGGGCGCGCTTTTGGCGGGCGTGGCTTGCGTTTTTTTACCTGTATTTGTCATCCGGGTTGTCTCCATGTGATTTGGCGCGAGTCCATGCCGGCGCAACTTTGACTCCGGCTCGCATGACATAAAACGAGCGAGTTATCACGGAACCCCAACCGTTGCGCTCCGTCAAGCGGCTGGATGCGGCTGGGTTCTTGGCCGGAGCCCGCCCGGCTGCGGTTGGGCCGTATCTGCGTTGAGCGGCATTTGAGAACTTCGTTCCTTTCTGATTCGTCCATATTACCTTAAGCTACTTCTTCATTGTTTGGACGATTCTCCAGCAGCAGGCAGCCGAACCAGATGAAAGTCTTGGGGAAAACTGGTTCCGAAAGGAATTTCCAGGGAGAACTTATCACAAGCGCCTTTGCGCCGGCTTGTGCCGTGTATAACGCGTCAGACCATGGCTTCCACGGCATTTTCCGTATGACGCTTGGCCAGTGCCAGCCGCAGTTTCTCGATGGCCCGGCTCTCGATCTGACGGACGCGTTCCTTTGAAATGCCCAGCCGGTCTCCCAGGGCCTCGAGCGTTGCGGCCTCGTCGGAAAGGCGGCGTTCCCGGACGATCCGGCGCTCGCGTTCGGAAAGCGCGGTCAAGGCTTCGTTCAGCCAGGCGGTCCGCCGGTCGGTGTCGAGGGCAAGCCCAACCGCCTCATCCGGACGCGGTTTGTCGTCCACAAGCATGGTCAGACGGTCTATGCCAACGGAAGCGTCACTGTCTCCGAGCGGCGCATTCAACGACAGATCGGGTCCCGCGAGGCGCGCATCCATGAATTCGACATCCGACCGGGATACGCCGAGCGCCCTCGCGATGTGGCCATAAACCTCGGCCCCGTCCTGTGAATCACCGCCCTGCGCGAGTTTTGCCCGGATCCGCCGCAGATTGAAAAAAAGAGCTTTTTGCGCGGAACTGGTGCCCCCCCGTACAATCGACCAATTGTGCAGCACGTAATTCTGCATCGAGGCGCGAATCCACCAAGTGGCGTAGGTGGAGAAGCGCACGTCACGATCGGGCTCGAAGCGTGCGGCGGCTTCCAGCAGACCGATATGGCCCTCTTGAATCAAATCGGCGAGAGACAGGCCATAATGGCGGAACCGCACCGCGAGAGCGATCACAAGCCGCATATGCGCCCGCGTGAGCTCATGCAAAGCCTTTTCGTCGCCCTCGTTTTTCCACCGCAGAGCGAGCGCACGCTCTTCCTCACGCTCAAGATAGGGAGCCGCCATAGCCGCCGCGAGGAGCTGCCGGCCTACCTCAGCTAATTGTGCCATTATTTCTCGCCCGTTATTCACGTCCAGCGCGTTCAACGTGCCGGCGTGGCGGTTGACCGGCTATGACCGGCTGCCGCTTCCCCGCCGCCCGGAGCCCTGCAAGAGCCCGCGGCTGCCCACTTTCATAAACGATTGCGCAGCCGGGCTGGTTCCCGCCAAAAAGACGGATCTATGCCGCATTGCTTGTTTTGGACTTTCGCTAATTTGCCAGCATGGCGGCGGGCCGTCTGCTCTTCACTTGCCGTTTGGCGCTCTTTCCATCATATCTTAAAATGATTTGTCCGGCTCCGGCCTTGACCCGGAGAATTGGAGATTTTGCATGTTCATCCAGACTGAAGCCACCCCAAATCCCGCTACGCTCAAATTTTTGCCTGGCCGCCCTGTCATGCCATTTGGTACTTTGGAAATTAAAGGCCCCGAGGCCGCCAGCCAGTCGCCGCTTGCAGAAGCGCTGTTTTCGATCGAGGGCGTCCGCGGCGTTTTCTTTGGGGCCGATTTCATTTCTGTAACGAAATCCGGGGCCGACTGGCAGGAGCTGAAGCCTGTCGTGCTCGGCGCGATCATGGAGCATTTCCTCTCGGGCGCGCCCTTGCTCAACCCTGACAGCGCCAGTCCAGTGCCAGGCGGGAGCCAAGAGGAAAACGAAGAGTTCTTCGCTGCAAGCGATGCCGGGACGGTTGCCGCGATCAAGAAACTTTTGGAAACCCACGTCCGGCCGGCAGTTGCCAATGATGGCGGCGACATCAAGTTTCGCGGTTTTCGTGATGGCACAGTCTATCTTGCCATGAAAGGGGCGTGTTCGGGCTGTCCTTCCTCGACAGCGACGCTCCGGAATGGAATCCAGAATCTGCTCAAGCATTTTCTTCCAAATGTACAAGCTGTCGAACAGATCTAGTTTGGGCGGGCAGGACCCTGTGAATACGCCTCGTGACCCGGGCTTTGCCGCATGAGAATACTGGCGCTTGACACCGCCTTTCCGGCAATCTCGGCCTGTATCCTCGACGAAGGCGCGGAAGATCCCGAGTCGATGGAGACGATTGCCATGGAACGGGGCCATTCGGAGGCACTGTTACCGCTGATCGAACGAGTCATGGCCAGGGTGGAGGGGGGCTTTGCTTCGCTTGACCGGGTGGCGGTCACGATAGGCCCAGGCTCATTTACCGGTTTGCGGGTCGGGATCGCTGCCGCGCGCGCGATCGGGGTTGCTTGCAAGGTGCCGGTTGTCGGCATCTCGACTTTCGCGGCACTCGCAGCGCCTCTGATCTTAGAACAAAAGCCAGGTCTTGCCGCTGCCGCAATCGACGCGCGGCACGGCAATGTCTACTTTGCGGCTTTCGGGCCGGATGGGAGGACAGCCTTGACGCCGCGTGTGGTGTCTCCGCGTGAGGCTATGCGTTCGCTCGGCGCGGGCCCGGTGCGGCTTGCGGGATCAGGCGCGGCGCTGCTTGCGGCGGAGGCCGCGGCCGCTGGAACTGAGATTGAAATTGCCCGCGAGAGCCCCGGAGTCGATATTGTATTCGTGGCTAAGCTTGGCCTTCTTGCCGATCCAGGCCGGGCGCCGCCGCGGCCGCTGTACTTAAAAGCCCCGGACGTCAAGGTGCCTGAGGCCGCGCAAATTCAACCGGCCCTGCCGTGATTCCGATGATCACCTGGCCGGCCAAAGCTTTGCCTTTTATCCGCCCGATTGGGGTTGAGCGGAGTGCCGAATGCGCCGCGATCCACGCGGCCAGCTTCGCTTATCCCTGGCAGGAGGCGGACTTTGAACAACTTTTCGTCGCGCCTGAGACCGTCGCTGATGGCGCGATCGAAGCCAAGGAAGAATATTTGACCGGCTTTGTCCTCTCCCGGATTGCCGCCGGCGAAGCCGAAATCCTGACGATCGCGGTTGCGCCCGAATGGCGCCGCCGCGGGATTGCAACGAGCCTCCTGAAGCCTCATTTGGATGGGCTCGCCGCGAGCCGGGTCAACCGGTTATTTCTTGAGGTTGACGTTGGGAATATCGCGGCGCGCGCCCTTTATGCGAATTTTGGTTTCGAGCTGGTCGGTGAGCGCAAAGCCTATTATCGCACCGCTGGCACTGAAATGGCGGCGGCTCTGATTATGCGGCGGGACCTGCTATAATGCATTTTCGGGTATTAAGCCGGAATCGAACCAAACATGAGAGGCAAGCGCCTCGCGGGTCAGGGAGACAATGTCCGGACTAGAAGATGAAGCACTTTCGGCCGGGGAGGTTATGGTAAAGCCCGAACCGCGCTCTACGAAATCCCCCCGCCAGCTGTTCGTGAAGTCTTACGGCTGTCAGATGAATGTCTATGATGCCCAGAAAATGGCTGATGCCCTCGCGCCGGAGGGCTATGCCGAGACGGGCGTTTTGGAAGACGCGGACGTTGTGATCTTGAACACGTGCCACATCAGAGAGCGCGCCACCGAAAAGATCTTCTCCGAATTGGGCAAGCTGCGCGCCCTCAAGGCGGCGCGCGCCGAGGCGGGGCGGCAGACCAGGATTGTTGTCGCGGGCTGCGTCGCGCAAGCGGAAGGGAAAGAGATCTTCCGCCGGCAAAAGGCTGTTGACGTTATCGTCGGCCCGCAAAGCTATCACCGGCTGCCGGAGCTTTTGCGCCTTGCTCAAGACTCGGGCGCGGTTCTCGACACGGATTTTCCTGCCGAGAGCAAGTTCGATCATCTCGCGGCGCCGGAGCCGCGTGAAATTCGCAAGCGCGGGGTATCCGCATTTGTGACCGTGCAAGAAGGCTGCGACAAATTCTGCACCTTCTGCGTCGTGCCTTATACGAGGGGCGCCGAAGCATCGCGGCCGGTTGATGGGATTGTTGCTGAAGTCGAAATGCTTGCCGGTGCAGGTGTGCGCGAGGTGAGCCTTATTGGGCAGAACGTCAATGCCTATCATGGTGAAACGCACGATGGTGCTGCTGCTTCACTGGCCATGCTCGTGGCGAGAATCGCCGAAGTGCCAGGCATCGCGCGCATCCGCTATACAACGAGCCATCCCAACGACATGGACGCAAGTCTCATAAACGCGCATCGCGATCAGCCTTGCCTCATGCCGTATTTGCATCTGCCGGTTCAATCCGGCTCGGACAGAATTCTTGCTGCGATGAACCGTAAGCACAAAAGGTCCGATTATATTGCATTGGTGAACGAAATCCGGTCGGCGCGGCCGGACATTGCCCTCTCGTCCGATTTCATCGTTGGCTTTCCAGGCGAGACAGATGAAGATTTCGAGGCAACCTTGGACTTGATCGAAAAGGTCGGATTTTCGAGCGCTTTTTCATTCAAATACTCACCGCGTCCGGGAACGCCCGCGGCCGAGCTGGCAAACCAGGTCCCTGATTTTGTGAAGTCGGAACGCCTCTCGCGGCTTCAGGCTCTCCTCGATCAGCAGCGCCAAGCCTTCAATCACAAAACGGTCGGGCGCATCCTCGATGTGCTCATTGAAAAGCCCGGCCGCCACCCCGGTCAGATTGCCGGTAAGACGCCATACCTCCAAGCAGTTCAGATGGAGGGCAGTCTCGATCATATCGGCGATGTTCTTCCCGTCGAGATCGTTTCCGCTGGCAGTAATTCTTTGTTTGGGCGGCTTCTGCCACAGAGATCCGCGCGCGAGGCGCTTCTTTGAAATCATCTGACCGTTCAGTGCCGTGGCGGCAAGAATTCAGGCGTCCAGGCGAGGACGGCCCGGCCGAGATAACGCTCGCATTCGACGATAACCGGCATGCTTCGCTCGTGTTCGGACAATACGACCAGAATCTCGCGCAGCTCGAACGCAGGCTTGGGGTGATCGCCAATGCAAATGGCAATCATGTGACGATCAAGGGCGCGCCCGGAGCGTGCGAACATGCCCGGCTTGTTTTGGAAAATCTCTATGCACGTGTGGAGCTCGGCCAGCCGGTGAGCCTCGGCGACGTTGATGGCGCGATCGAGGAAAGCGCGATGCAGGGCACTCTCTTCCCTAAGGAGGAAGAAGGCGGGCGCGCCGTTTTCGAGCAGATCGGCACCCGCCGTCGCGGGATCGTCCGCGCCAGAAATTCGGCGCAGGATCAATATCTGCGCGCGATGAAACGCTACGAGCTGGTGTTTGCCGAGGGGCCTGCCGGCACGGGCAAGACTTGGCTCGCGGTCGGCTTTGCGGTGCTTTTACTGGAGCAAGGCGCAGTTGAGCGGATAATCCTGTCGCGTCCCGCGCTTGAGGCCGGCGAGAGGCTTGGTTTCCTGCCGGGTGATATGCGCGATAAAGTCGATCCCTATTTGCGGCCGATCTATGATGCGCTTGCCGACTTCATGGACGCACGGATGCTGGAGCGCGGGATGCAGACAGGGATGATCGAGGTCGCGCCTCTCGCGTTCATGCGCGGGCGCACTTTGAGCAATGCTTGCGTGCTGCTCGATGAGGCTCAAAATGCGACTTCGATGCAAATGAAAATGTTTTTAACCCGCCTTGGGGAAGGATCGAGGATGATCGTCACAGGTGATCCTTCGCAAACCGATCTTCCCCCCGGCCAGAAGTCCGGCCTCAGCGAAGCAATCGAACTTCTCACCGGGCTCGAGGGGATTGGCCATGTTGTTTTCAGAGAAGGGGATGTCGTGAGACATGATCTCGTCCGGCGGATCGTCAATGCCTATGAAACGGCCCCAGCCCGGAGAACCTCTATCAAGGAGGCACGAAAATGAGCCTTGCGATCGAGGTTTCGGTCGAAGCTGGAGGCTGGGCCGCACTCGAAGCGCCATCGCAGCTGGCAAGGATGGCGATTCTCGCGGCGGCTGAGGAGAGCGGCGCTAGATTTGCCTCCAACGCCGAGGTCAGCGTGCTCTTCTGCGATGACGCGTTCATCCGCGAACTCAACCGCAAATGGCGGGGGATCGACAAGCCCACCAATGTTCTTTCGTTCCCGGCTGGCGGCGATCCGGCAGCGGCGCCACTGCTCGGAGACATCGCGATCTCTTTCGGAACCGCCGCGAGAGAAGCCCGCGAGGAAGGAAAACCGTTACGCGACCACGTTGCTCATCTTGTGGTGCATGGATTTTTGCATCTCATCGGTTACGACCATATCGAGGCGTCCGAGGCCGAAGCGATGGAGGCCCTCGAATGCGCTGCCCTTGCAAGGCTTGGAATCGGCGACCCTTACGGAGCCTCGCCGGTCAAGGAAGCGGCTGGCGCCCATGAGTGAACATGACGTTCCGGCTGGCGAAGCAGGCGGCAAACCGCATGCGGGCGGGAAGTCAAACCTTTTTGACCGGCTGCGCGCTCTATTTGGTATCGGCGGGGTATCGATCCGTGATGATCTCGAGGAGGCGCTCGCAGATACTTCCGCCGAGGTCGATGTTTCCCCGCAAGAGCGCGCTCTGTTGAAAAATGTCCTCGCTCTGCATGAAGTGCAGGTGGGCGATGTGATGGTTCCGCGCGCTGACATTGTTGCCGTGTCGCTGCATACCACCCTCCATGATGTGCTTGCGGTGTTTCGTGACGCCGGTCATTCGCGGCTTCCCGTTCATGGCGAGACCCTCGATGATCCGCGCGGCATGGTGCATATCCGTGACTTCGTCGCCTATCTTGCCGCGAAGCTGCCAGAGCGGCCACATGGTACAGCCGGTCCTTTGGCCGCGGAACCGTATGAGGAAGCAGCAGAGAGCTGCCGATTCCTGCACCAGGAATTGGAGACCCCCTTATCGGAAGCCAATATTCTGCGCCCGGTTCTCTTTGTCCCTCCATCCATGCCGGCTCTCGATCTCCTGGTAAAAATGCAGGCGACGAGAACCCACATGGCTCTCGTCATCGACGAATATGGCGGCACCGAAGGCCTTGCCTCGATCGAGGATATCGTCGAAATGATCGTCGGCGACATCGAGGATGAGCATGATGAGGACAAGCGCCCAAAAATCGAGGCCCTTGCGGGGGGAGGATTTCTCGTGGATGCCCGCGCTGACCTTGGCGAAGTCTCCCGCGCAATCGATGCCGACCTGGAGAGGATCAGCGATGCCGAAGAGGTCGACACATTGGGGGGATTGGTCACGGCTCTCGCCGGGCATGTTCCCGTGCGCGGCGAGATCATCGTCGAGGATGGCATCGAATTTGAGGTCGCCGATGCCGATCCGCGCCGCGTCAAGCGGGTCAGGATCCGTATGACAGGGGCGCCCGCGCATTCCCGAAATATTGGGGACAATCAGCGCCCGGAAGAGCCCTCCGGCCAGAGCGAACCGCCGTTCAAGCGGTAGCGGATAATGTCCATCTATCCAAAAGAACTTTGGATTGTTGCTGGAAGTGCTTTCCTTTGAATGATCCTGCCGTGATGCCGATTCAGGGACCATGCAAATAGGAGCGCGCGCCATACCCGCAGCCGCGGCCGCGGTCATGCTTGCCTCCGGCTGGCGCCGCCGCATCATCGCGTTCGCAGCAGGCATAACGGGCGCGTTAGCCTTGGCTCCTTTCAATTTTTTCCCGGCTATGGTCATTCCCATGACAGCTGCCGTCTGGCTCATCGACGGTTGCGCGCGAACGTCCCAGAAGACCGCCGCCGGGCGGTTTCGTCTGGCCGGATGGTTTCGTCTTGGCATGCCAGTTTCGGCCTGGCGTGCGTTCGGCGCTGGATGGTGGTGGGGCTTTGGCTATTTCATTGGCGGCCTTTGGTGGCTTGGCGCGGCATTTCTTGTTGAAGCGGATCAATTCGCCTGGGCGATGCCGCTCGGTGTGGCCGGCCTTCCTGCCGTGCTCGCGTTTTTTCCGGCTCTAGGTTTCCTGCTGGCGCGATTGATCTGGGTGCAAGGCGCTGGCCGTCTCTTCGCGCTTGCCGCCGCGTTAGGCTTCACGGAATGGCTGCGCGGTCATATCTTGACAGGATTTCCGTGGAACAGTTTTGGTATGGCGCTTGGCGGTAATCTCGTGACCGCGCAACTTGCCTCGGTCATTGGCCTTTACGGCCTCACCGTCATCGTCATTCTTGTTTTCTCTGCCCCCGCCGCGCTTGGCGGCAAACCCTCCTTTCGAGTTGGAAGACGCGGCCTTTCCACACCCATCCTAGCCGCCTTGCTTGCCTTTTGCGGCATCTGCGGATTTGGCGCGTGGCGGCTCGCGCAGGCCCCTTTGGAATCGGTGCCGGGCGTCAAGCTGCGCATCATGCAGCCCAATCTGCCCCTGGATGAGAAATTCAGGCCAGAAAACAAAAGCCAGATTCTGTCACTCTATCTCACGCTCTCTGCGAGAGGAGGGGAAGACGGCCGCTTGGGCCTCGATGGTATCACAGCTCTCATCTGGCCGGAATCGGCGTTTCCTTTCATTTTGTCGCGCGATGCCGGGGCGCTTGCCGCAATCGGAGCCGTCTTGCCGCCGGATACGGTTCTTGTGACAGGCGCCGCGCGCGCGCAGGATGCTTCGAGGAGCTCCCCCGCCGGGCTCGTGAGCTATTTCAACGCGATCCAAGTGGTCGCGAGCGGCGGCCATATTCTTGATAGTTACGACAAGGTGCATCTTGTGCCTTTCGGCGAATATCTTCCTTTCCAAAAGGTGTTCGACCATCTGGGCCTGCGCCAGTTCGTTCATATCCCTGGCGGCTTTGATGCGGGTTCCGAGCGGCGATTGCTGGTGGTGCCTGGATTGCCTGCCGTCGCTCCGCTGGTTTGCTACGAGGCAATTTTTCCCGGCGAGGCTGTGCCCCGGGCCGCCGCCGAACGCCCCGGCTTGCTCCTCAATGTGACGAATGATGGATGGTTCGGGACAACGTCCGGTCCTTATCAACACTTTGCACAAGCGCGGCTGCGGGCGATTGAGGAAGGATTGCCTTTGATTCGCGCCGCGAATACGGGCATTTCCGCGATCGTCGATCCCTATGGCCGTATCCTGGCTGAGCTGCCTCTCGGGGCGCAAGGCGTTGTGGACGGAGGCCTGCCGCAAAGTATCGCACCGCCGCTTTTTGGGAGACTCCCTTTTACCACCGTGTTTTTTCTTTGGTTTTCTATGCTCGGAGTTGCCTGCTGGTGGAGGTTCGCCCTTGACAATAGCAGCTAGATTAACACATAGTAATATTTTAAGATGGCGGTTATTAGTATTCGTCATCTGATTTAAGATTTCCTCCGGCGCTAGGCCTGCCGCGGGAGGTAAACCAAGGGTGAAGGCGGGAAACAGCTACGTTCGCTGATGCGAGGTTTCCATGCAACCGCGTGCATTCCAACAGACACTGGACCAGACAATTAAATTCGTCCACGATCTCGATCGCTCCCGCAGCATCTCAGATATAGCTTCGCAAGTACTGCGACACCTTTCCCAGGTTGGGGCTGAAACTGTGATCGCAACAGCGATGCCCACGCCAGGCGTCGCGGGCCGACGGCAGCTCAAGAATGTGTTGTTCCATGAGATCCCGCCTGAGTGGGTAAGCCATTATGCATCCCGAGGTTATGGGTTTCAAGATCCCGTCATTCGCAGGATGAAATCGTCCTCCGTTCCATTTTATTGGAGCGACCTCAAGTCGGATATCGATGACGATCCTGCAGCCCAGCGCATTATGGACGAAAGCGCGGAATTCGGTCTCAAGCAAGGTTTCTCGGCATCCCTTGTCACTCTCGATGGCCAGACAGTCGGTTTCTCTCTTGCCGGCCAGCGTTTAGAGATCGATTGCGAGATGCGGGGTGTGCTGACGCTTATTGCGAGTTACGCCATTGGACGTGCCATTGCTCTGCAACAGGAAGCATCGGGCCAACCGAAGAAAATCGTACTGTCCTCTCGCGAACGCGAGGCTCTGCAATGGGCGTCCGACGGAAAGAACGATTGGGAAATCGGCGAGATCATGAGCATTTCCGAGCACGGCGTCGATAAGCACATGCGTTCGGTTCGCGCCAAACTCGGGGTAATCAACCGTACACAAGCCGTCGCCGAGGCCCTTCGCCGGGGCTTGATCACCTAGATTTGAATGATTCAGCCGGGGCTAGCGGCCCAGGCCAGGCTGAAGCATCAACATTGGGGGGGGGGATATGGTTGATGAAGCGAGGCTGTTTGCCGCGGCCATGAGCGTTTGCCTCGCTGGCGGAACTGCCGCGGCAGCAGATCCGGCCCCGCCAGTGCCGCCCCCGCCTCCGATCTTCTATGTTCATGCTGGAGCCGCCGGAACTTTTCCAGTGGTTAACGCTCAACCAACGGGGGGCGGTCTATTTACGCCGGCGAATATCGCGATACCTCCTCAATATACTTTGGTGTTTGAAGCGGGCTATTACGTGACGCCCAACTTTGCGGTTGCTGTTGGCGTCGGGGTTCCCCCCATTGCACATTTCAAAGCCGTTGGGCTGCCCGGAGAGGCTGCCTATGGAACGGATCTCCTCGGCAGCGCACGCTACGGGGCGGCGTTATTCCTTCTTCAATATCATTTCACTCAGTTTGGCGCCATCCAGCCTTATATCGGCGCTGGCGGCGGTTATGTTGTCAATCTGGGCAACATCAGTGACGGGATGCTGACGAATTTCAACTGGGATCAAAATTTCGCTTTTGCTCTGCAAGGCGGCATCGATTTGATGCTGACTCAGAATTGGGGCGTGTTCGCCGACGGAAAGAAGCTGTTTTTTTCGACCGACGCGGGAGGGTTTTCTGAAGGAATCCCCGTTCGCGCCCATGTTCAGGTCGATCCCTGGGTCGCGTCCGCCGGGATTACATTCAAATATTAGCCGTAAATCCCCGAATATCCATGGGTCTGTCCGGGCGAAGGACCGCAATGGATGTGGTTAGGCTGACGAATCCTTTTTCTCCCTTGCAGCAGGCCGACGTAATTATCTCAAAGATCGGTCCTTTCCTCAGGACATTATCCAAGAACTAAAAATGGTACGCGAAAGCGTACTACCGGCATGAGTTTGCCTTTGGCATTTCTTAGTCATCACCGGACTGGGAAATGGCCAAGAGTGCATTTTCCAGAAGTTTTAACCTGGAGAATGTTGATGATTCACATTGTAACCCCGGAAAATGAACATCTTTACCGGGATGAGATGGAGCAAGCTTATCGCTTGCGGCATCAGGTGTTTGTCAAGGAAATGGGCTGGAAAAATCTTGCCAAGCCGGATGGCCGCGAGATCGATCAATTCGACAATAAATATGCCGTCCATATGCTCTATATAGAAGAGAGCAAGGTGCTCGGTTATCAGCGTTTCCTGCCAACGACCCGGCCGCATTTGCTTTCGGAAATCATGCCTGAATTGTGCGAAGTCGAGCGGCCAACTGGCGCGCATATCTGGGAGTGGACACGTTTTTGCGTCGAGCGAAGCCGCCGCGAGCAGGGACGGGCGGTGTGCCCTATCACTAATATGCTTCTCACTGCTGCGGTTGAATGGGCCATGGAGTGTGGAATCACGAAATTGATCATTCAGACAAATCCAAGTTGGATTTTGCGAATGGTTCAGCTTCATTTCCGCCCGATGCCGCTTGGCTTGCCACGCGTTATTGACGGAAGCGAGGTCATTGCGGTCGAGGCTATGTTCGATGGCCGGACGCTGGAGCGGCTGCGTGAATTACGTGGCAGCCAGCGCAGGGTTATTGGCAGAACCTCAGAAAGGCCTCCTCTCCTGCACGCGTGAATGGGCGGTTTTTTCCGCCACTGATATATCTTCTTTGCTTGAATCCCGGTGGCTATGGCTTCTGCATAAGGAGACTGCCGCCGGGTTTCTGCTTGATCGGGGATGGGCCATCCTCGAAAAATGCTCCTGGAAAAACTCCGGACAGGGCGATATGACGGAAGCCGTATTTGTGCTATAAGGAGATCGTCGCCATATAGCTGCCAGCAGCTGGATGGCGGCAGGCAAAAGTTCCGGGAACCCGGGCCCTGAACGCCGCAGCGGAGCGTAGCGGCTGAAATCAATTTGGGAAATTTGTGAAAAAAGTACCGAACCCGATCGACCGGCACGTTGGCAGCCGTGTCCGCATGCGGCGTATCATGCTTGGCATGAGCCAAGAAAAGCTCGGCGATGCGTTGGGGCTGACGTTTCAGCAAATCCAGAAATATGAGAAAGGGACCAACAGGATCGGCGCAAGCAGGCTGCAGCAGATCTCGAGAACGCTCGACGTTCCCCCTTCCTTTTTTTTCGAGGGAGCTCCCTCCTTCGAGGGAATGCCAAATCCCGAGCCGGGCCATATGGGTTTTTCGGAAGATTCCAACCCGAGCTATATTGCGGACTTCCTCTCGACACCCGAAGGGCTGCATCTGAACCTCGCCTTTGCGCGCATCCATGATCCAAAAGTCCGCAAGCGAATTGTGGATCTCGTTTCCTCTCTGGCCGGTGAGGATGAAAAGCGCGATGGCGGCGATGAACTGCCCGGCCAAGGATCAGCTAGATGACTTGACTGCGTTCGGTTTAACAAACACAACGGTTAAGATCAGCTTGACAAGCCGGACACTATACCAAAAGCCTTATCACAGCATTTGTTATCTATTTGGAGACAGTCTTGGCTCGCGAAGATTATCTGTTTACAAGTGAATCCGTTTCGGAAGGTCATCCAGACAAGGTCTGCGACAGGATTTCCGACGAGGTCGTCGATCTTTTCTTCCGGGAGGGCATGAAGGCGGGGCTTGACCCCTATCAAACGCGCGTTGCGTGCGAGACCCTGGCGACGACAAACCGCGTTGTTATCGCGGGCGAAGTGCGCGGCGCGGCAATTGGCCAGGACGCGATCGAGGCTGTGGCGCGAGGTGCAATCAAGAGCATTGGCTATGAGCAGGAGGGCTTCCACTGGCGGAACGCCAAGGTCGAAGTTCTGTTGCATGCTCAATCGGCCGACATTGCTCAGGGTGTCGACGCTGCCGGCAATAGGGATGAGGGCGCTGGCGATCAGGGGATCATGTTCGGCTACGCCTGCCGCGAGACGCCTGAACTCATGCCAGCCCCAATCTACTATGCGCATAAAATTCTCGAGGAGCTCGCCTTTGAGCGGAAAGCCGGGTCGGGTGATGCAGCCAAGCTCGGGCCAGATGCCAAAAGCCAGGTCACTGTCAGATATGTGCAAGGCAAGCCGGTCGGGGTCACTCAAATCGTTTTGTCGACCCAGCATCTTGATGAGAATCTCAGCTCTCTCGATGTGCGGAGCATCGTGGAGCCTTATATCCGGAAAACTTTGCCCGAGGGCTGGATCACCCCCGAAACGGTCTGGCACGTCAATCCGACCGGCAAATTCGTGATCGGCGGCCCCGATGGCGATTGCGGATTGACCGGCCGCAAGATCATCGTCGACACCTATGGCGGGGCGGCGCCGCATGGCGGCGGGGCGTTCTCCGGCAAAGACCCAACGAAAGTCGATCGCTCCGCTGCTTACGCCGCACGCTACCTCGCAAAAAACGTCGTTGCCGCCGGACTTGCGGACCGCTGCACAATCCAGCTCTCCTATGCAATTGGTGTTGCCGAACCGTTATCCATTTATGTTGACACTCATGGCACAGGGCAGATCCCTGAAGGAAAGCTTGAGACGGCCCTCTCCGAGGTGATGCGCCTTTCGCCGCGCGGCATCAGGGAGCATCTTCAGCTTAACCGTCCAATCTACGCCCGGACTGCAGCCTATGGTCATTTCGGCCGGGCACCCGAGGCCGATGGCGGCTTCTCTTGGGAAAAGATGGATCTGGCCGAGAAGTTGAGGACACACCTTAGCTGATTTCGCTTTGATAGTGCGCTCGCGCCGCGTGACATGAGCTGCAAAGATCTTGCCGCAGACCAAATCGGGAAAGTGCTGACGGTAGCGGCTGGGCCTGGCGGTCACGCCGCGCAAGCAAACCCGAGCGGTCTTCCGCGTCTCCACGGCAGGCGGCGGGGCAAGAAGCTGCGCGGCCATCAAGCTTCGCTTCTGGAAGCAGCTTTGCCGCACCTTGCCTTTGATGTGGCAAAGCTGTCTTCCGGCATAGATTTTCTGTTTCCCGAGGGGCCATCTGCGCTGTGGCTCGAAATCGGCTTTGGCGGCGGCGAGCATCTCGCGGCCGAGGCTTTTGCGCACCCAAAAACCGGATATATTGGTTGCGAGGCTTTTTTGAACGGCATTGCCAAGGCATTGGCACTCATCGAAGCAAAATCCTTGCGCAATGTGCGCCTCTATAATTGCGATGCCAGGGTAGTGATTGAGGCGCTGCCGCCAGACGTCTTGGATGGCGTCTACCTCCTTTACCCAGATCCCTGGCCAAAGAGGCGCCATCATGGGCGGCGGTTTCTTTCCAGTGAGATGCTGGCGCGCCTTGCCCGGGTGATGCGTCCAGGCGCTGAGCTTCGCTTTGCAACTGATGTTGACAGCAATGCGGGCTGGACCCTGGCTAATGTCATACGCTCGCCCGATTTTGTCTGGGCGGCGGCCAGCAATCTGGATTGGCAGACGCCTTGGGCGGGCTGGACGGGCACAAGATATGAGGCGAAAGCGCTTCGCGCGGGCCGGCGGCCAGTTTATCTCACCTTTCTGCGCAAATAGTCCTCCCGCGCAACGCCACAATAGGCTTCCGCGTGTTCACGATCTATCGCTTGCGTGAAAAAATATTCAATAAAGTTGAACCATTTGACGTTCCAAAGTATTTATTTTCCAAGACTAGCTTGGCGGGAAAGAGACACTCACACGCTCATGGGCAATAGGGCGCCTTGAGGCACAAACAGTGTAAACTGTGGCAGACCTAAGCTTAGCCGCTGCTGAGCAGTTCATGGAAAGGGGAGATGTCGCGTGACTGTCCTTTCGATATGGATTTTCTTCCTTGGGACAATTTTGGCGCGATTTTTCAAGATCTGGATTCTCATTCCGGTTATTCTGGGGATCGCGGCCGCCACCATTGCCAGTTGCGGTTACGCGCCGGGGCCATTGTATGCCCTTCTCAAATTCGCGTTTCTCACTACCTGCCTGCAAATTGGTTATGTGTCAGGCCTCTTTTCCAGCATGATTCCCGGCCTTTGGCAGCGCCGCAAAACGAAGACAAGATCACTCCAGTCGATTGCCGCGACACGGCATCGGTGAGCGCCACGGGCGGCAGAGGGTGCCGCTCCTTCGTTTGATAACTTCTGACAAATATTAATAGACAAATTCATCCAGATCGGCCAAGCTTCTGCTCGGCTTGTGCCCGTTTGGATCATGGATTTGTACAAACCTCGCGGGATTATTACCGCCCGCGCCGGGGCTAACACCCTGGCGGCGCGCCGTCCCGCCTTTTCATATCCTGTGGAAAAGGCAGGGGGGCACCAGCTCCCGCAAATGCCTGCCACGCTCGATTTTCTCGCCGCTTATGGCGTTGATCCGAGGCTTTTATATGCAGCGGCCGAGGAGGCGAGAAGGCAATCGGTCTCGCCGGAAGCCGCTCTGCTTGCAAACGGCGCTGTTGGAGAGCGGTTCTTTTATCGCAGTCTCGCGGACCACCTTGGTGCGGCGTTCATTGATCGTGAAGCAAAATTTGGGCCGGGCGTGCGTTATCCCTATTCTATTCATAGCGGCTTAGCACCGCTCGACATGGACGGCGGCTGCCGCTGGCTTGCCGCACCGCGCGGCCCCTTGCTGATGGAGCTTTTGGCACGCGCGCGGCGGGGTGAATCTTTTCGGGAGCTCGCAATCACGACGCCCTCGCATCTGTCCCGCTTGCTGCGCACAGGGGCTCAATCGACCATTCTATGGGAAGCAAGCCTCGGCCTTGCTGATCTTGATCCAAGCCTCTCCGCGAAAGCTGGCGTGAGCCATCGCCAATGCATCTTTGCCATGGCGGCAATATCCGCCGCCAGCTTTACATTTAGCATCACGCCACTAGCTGCACTTACGTTTTTTTCTTTGACGATGACCTGTTTCTTCCTCGTTTCGATTTGGCTTCGTCTTTTTGCGGGAGCTGCGAGCACGGCGCCGCGCCAGGAACCCTACCGGCCCCGCATCGAGGACCGGCAGCTGCCCGTCTATTCGATTGTCGTCGCGCTGCATCGGGAAGCGCGCGTCGTCCGGCAGCTTATCGCCGCGCTCAGCGCAATCGACTATCCAAGGTGTAAGCTCGATATCAAGCTGGTGATCGAGCACGACGACCATGCGACGCGGCGCGCCATCGAGGCCTTGCGCCTGCCTCCCATTTACGAAATCATCGTTGCACCGGCTGGCTGGCCGAGGACGAAACCTCGCGCATTGAACATTGCCTTACCCCTCGCGCGCGGCGATTTTCTCGTCGTCTTTGATGCTGAAGATGCTCCAGCCCCCGGCCAATTGCGTGAGGCGGCGGAACGTTTCCTGCGCGCTCCGCGTGAGTTTGCCTGTTTTCAGGCACGGCTTGCGATCGACAATGTCGAGGATTCCTGGCTCACACGGCTGTTTGCGATTGAATATGCGGTTCTGTTCGATGTCGTGAACCCAGGCCTTTCTGAACTTGGCCTGCCGCTGCCTCTGGGGGGATCGTCGAATCATTTTCGCACCTCTGTCTTGCGGGAGGTCTGCGGGTGGGATGCTTGGAACGTGACGGAGGATGCCGATCTTGGGCTTCGCCTGGCGCGCCTCGGTTTTCGCGTCGGCATGCTGCCATCGAGCACAGAGGAAGAGGCACCAGCCCGGCTCGACGCCTGGCTGACGCAGCGGCGCCGCTGGTCGAAGGGGTGGATGCAGACCTTCATAACACTGACCCGTGATCCCGCCCGCTTGATTTCGGAGCTTGGCGCGGCAAAGAGCCTTGCGATCGCCTCCATGATGATGGGTCTGGTCATTGCACCGCCGCTCTGGCCATTCTTTGCCGGGCTCGCGTTCCATGACCTGCGGACAGGCATGCCATCGCCGAACTCGGCCCTCTCGCTGATTGAAACGGTGCTGTGGATGTCGGCGGCGCTCTTCGGGGCGGGCTCGATCCTTTGGCTTTCGCTGCTCGGGATGAAGCGGCGTAAGCTGGCGGGCCTTTGGCCGTTCTTGCCGCTTCTGCTCCCCTATTACCTTTTGACCTCTGTTGCGGCTTGGCTCGCGCTCTACGACCTCATTCTGCGGCCTTATCACTGGCATAAGACAGAGCACGGCCTTGCCAAGACATCGAGGCAGGCCATGCTAGCGCTCGCGGCGCGGGCGGCGGCTGCGAAAGCCAGCCCGGCAAAGGCCAGACGCGGCCAGCAGGCCAGGGGGCATTAGAGCGGCCTTGGCCTTACCAATTGCGTTCCCACACTTTTTCGCCTGGCCGGGTGTTCGTAGCAAGGGTGGAAGCAGCGGTAAAGCGCGTGCATGCGGCTGCCGCCCTGGTGCCAGCATAAAGCAGGAGTCACAATCTTCTCGCTCTGGATTCAGCCATTCTTTGGGCGTGCCTGCGTGCTGTTCATCGAGGGAGGACGTAAATTATGACGCCGAAGATTATCCTTGGGGATTGCATCATCGCCCTAGTGGCAGGGATATCTGCCGCCGCTGCGTCCGGTCTGCTCACTCCCGTGTGAAGGGGATCGCTGCAAAAGCTCACCGCTTGGAGAGCTAATCACAATTCACTTCCCGGCATGTGCTTTCATATCGCGCAAAACAGGCGGCATAGGCTGCCGCGCGGAGTGCTATTGGTTCGCTGGCGGCGTCTTTCTTGCAATAAGGGCGTACATCCTTCATGCAATCCAAATAATGGGTGCATTTGGACAGTTGAAATTTTTGCTTTGCAAGTGCGGAACTTGCCGCCGCCATGAAAATCACGCCGAGAGACAGGGCAATAAGTACGCGCATTTGGCCCTCACGTCTCCTTTCTGGCATTATGAAGCCGGACCATGCCGGAGGGGACGGATCCAGATGGCTAGCTTCCCCGGGAAGGCGATGCCGGGCAAAAAACCTTGATTGATCATTCGCTCCAAATCCTTCATCGATCGCTGCTTCAAAAAGACTTCGAAATCCGGAGCGGCCAATGACCCTTACCCTTATCATCGCCAACAAAACCTACTCCTCCTGGTCGTTCCGGCCGTGGATCCTGATGCGCCACTTCGGCATTCCATTCAGCGAGGCCGTGATTCCCTTGGCGCAAGATAATACGCGCAGCGAAATCCTGCGCGTCTCTCCTTCCGGCAAATGTCCGGTCTTGCATGACGGTGACATCACCGTTTGGGATTCCCTTGCGATCATCGAATATCTCGCCGAAACCTATCCAGAAAAGCCGCTCTGGCCAAAGCCGCGTGCGGCTAGGGCCCAGGCTCGCGCGCTCGCCGCCGAAATGCATTCGGGATTTGCCGGCTTGCGGGGACTTCTGCCGATGAATATGCGCCGCGCGGTCAAGAGGCGCGAGCTGACACCTGATGCAAGCGCTGATGTTGCCCGGCTCGAACAGGCCTTCGAACAGGCCCGGCGGGCGTTCGGGCAGGGGGGCGCCTTCCTCTTTGGGGATTTTTCCGCGGCGGATGCGATGTTCGCGCCCGTGATCAACCGTCTGCATGTTTATGATGTGCCGGTCGCAGCTGCCACCCGCGCTTATATGGACGCGGTCATGGCGCTTCCGGCCTGGCAGGAATGGCAGACGCAAGCCAAAGCTGAGCCTTGGACGATCGACAAATATGAAGTTGCCTGATCCAGCCCGTCCGTCCGGCCGGAGGCATGGAAAGCTTGCCGTTGCGCCTTGCGCACACGATCTATAAACTTATTAAAAACATGCGTGCGGGGAGCCAAGTGGGCCAGCCAAAGGACAAGCGCGCGGTCGCCGTCCCAAAGTCCAGCACCAAGTCGGAAATCGATCATTTTCTCGAAGCGGCAGCCAAGCTGCCAGCTGCGGGTGACTCGGGGCGCGGTCGGCTTATTTTTGCTCTTGATGCGACGATGAGCAGGCAGGCGACGTGGGACATCGCCCAGAGCGTGCAAGGACGAATGTTCTCGACGGCCGCTGCGCATGGCGGGCTCGATGTCCAGCTTGTCTATTACCGGGGATTTTCCGAGTGCAAGGCCTCGCGTTTCGTGGCAGGCGGACAGAACTTGGCTGCTTTGATGAGCAAGATCGCTGTTGGCGCCGGCGAGACGCAGATTGAAAGAGTTTTGCGCCACGTTCTTGAGGAAACGCGCAAGACGCCGGTCCGCGCTCTCGTCTTTGTCGGAGATGCGATGGAAGAGCGGCTCGACGTTCTGGCGGGGCTTGCCGCCGAGCTTGGCCTTGCGGGCGTGAAAGCTTTTCTATTCCAGGAGGGACGCGATAGGATTGCCGAGCAGGCGTTCCGGAAGATCGCCCAGCTGACGGGGGGTGCCTATGCCGCCTTTGATTTATCCGCGCCGGAACGGCTCGTCGAGCTGCTTTCGGCCGCTGCTGCTTATGCCGCAGGGGGCCGCCTTGCACTCGAATTCGAAGCGCGTGCGCGAGGCGCTGCCGCGGCGGACCACCTTCTGTCGCAAATGCGCTAGATGAGCAGGAAATGATCTATCTTCTTGCCGGAGTTCTCTTATTCTTCCTTGTGCTGCGCGCATTAAGAGCTTTTGCTGAGGCAGACCCGGCCTCGCTCGCGCTCGTGATCCGGCGCGGGGGCGGTGGCGCGGCGCTTCTTGCGGCATTGCTGTTATTGTTACGGGGGCGCCTCGACATGGCGATAGGTTTTGGCGGCCTTGGGGCCTGGCTGCTCGGAATGCGTAACGGATCAATTCTGGGGATATTCAAACCATCTCCGGCAAAACGGAAAGTTTCCTGCGTCCGCTCGGCAATGATTGAGATGGAACTTGATCATGACACGGGCAAAATGAGGGGAACAGTCCTTGCCGGTCCCGACGAAGGCAAGTCACTGGACACGATGACGCGGCCGCAATGCGAAGCCATCTACGACCTCTGTTGTGCGGACGATCCCGAGGGCGCCCGGCTTATGGAAGCCTATCTCGACCGCCGCTTTCCCGGATGGCGTGCTGCAGCGCAAGGTCAGGGTAACGCGGGGCGCCGTAGCGCGGGCCGGCGTCCCGCCACGATGTCCGAGGATGAGGCGTATGAAGTTTTGGGACTTAAGAAGGGCGCGTCGGAGGAGGAGGTTGTCCGGTCGCACCGGTCGCTGATGAAGAAATTGCATCCCGACCACGGGGGGTCTACGGATCTGGCGGCTCGGGTCAACGAAGCCAAGGATGTGCTGATGCGTCGTCATCACTAGGTCCGAAGAGACGCGCCGCGAAGGCTGGGCAGGGCGGCGCGCAAGCGGCGTTAGTTTTTGGTTGCGAAACAGGAAAATCCCGAACGTTTGAGTGTTGCGCAGGTGCGTTCTGCTGCCTCCGCTTCAAGGCCTGCGAAGCGCGCCCGGTAGAGCGTCTCCGACCCTTTTTGAACCTTCTCGGTAAAAGCTTGCGCGGTCAGCAGAGTTTTGCGGCTTTCTGATTTGGCGCGAGCGAGGAGCTCGGTTGCCTTGCCGACGTCGGGAGTGGCGCCGATCTGTATCATCCAGCCGTTTCGCGCCGCCGCCGGGCGGACGCTTGCAACCTTAACGGCCCCGTCCTGCAGCTGATTTTCGCTCGAACCGTCAACTCTATCCGAGCCATGTGAGATGGCAGCGGTAGGGCGGGCTGGCGGGCGCACGGTTGAAGGAGGTGTGATCTGGGCGGCATTATTCACATTGACGCCCCGCGCAGTGGAGCCGTCGAGACTTGCTTGTTTCCAACTGGTTTGGCTGGCGGCGCGCGGCGGGACAGTGTCCTCCGGCCGCGGCGCACCGGAGACATAGGCCGGGCGCGGCTTGGCAGCAGGAAGTTCGGCATTGAGCGAAGCGATCTGAATCGGATCAATAGCAGGCTCCAGCCTTGGGCTTGGTGCGTAGGCGAGCCTCGCGTCGATTTTCGCGGCGCTTCGCAGCGCGCTAGTCTCCTCATCCGTTGCCTCGGCGAAGGGATTGGCGCTGGAGCCGGTGATGGCAGACGCCGTATGCACCGTTGCACCCTTGCCGATCTCTTCCTCGATCAGATCCGCCATGAAGCGGTCACGGGCGCCGGAGGTTGCGCCGCCAAGAACAACCGCGACGATATAGTGCCCATCCCGCTTGACCGAGGTCAGAAGATTGAAACCTGAGGCGCGGGTATAGCCGGTCTTGATGCCGTCCATTCCTTCGACGCGGCCGAGAAGGTGGTTGTGGTTCATGATCGCTTCGCGGCCATAGTGAAACACTCGTGTCGAGAAATAGTGATAGTAGTGCGGGAAGCGTTCCTGGATCGCGCGCCCCAGAATCGCGAGATCGCGGGCCGTCGTTAGCTGTTCAGGGTCAGGCAGGCCCGAAGCATTGGCAAAATGCGTATGACTCATGCCAAGCGCATGGGCTTTCAAGGTCATGAGGTGAGCAAAGTTCGCCTCGTCGCCGCCGACGGTTTCGGCGATGGCGACCGCTATGTCATTTGCCGAACGCGTGACAACCGCCTTGATCGCATCGTCGACCGAAATCGTTTGGCCAGGCCTGAGGCCAAGCTTGGTTGGCTTTTGTGCGGCCGCGTGAGGCGAGATGCGGATATCGCTGTCAAGCCGCAGGTGTCCCTTTTCGAGCTGCTCGAACAAAAGATAAAGCGTCATCACCTTGGTGATTGAAGCCGGAAAGCGCTGCTCGTCTTCGTTGCGGGCGTAAAGGGTCTGTCCGGAATTGCCATCGACGACGATTGCCGCGATATGTGAGATGCTCCCGCCTGTGGCGGCGTGGTGGTGATAGCGAATCGAGGTTTCGCGGTGACTGTGGCTTCCATGATGCGCTTGCGCCCAGGCATGGCGGTGAATGTGCCAGCGGCGCGCCTCGGCCGACGGTACCATGAGTCCGGCGACTACCAAGGTAAGGCCAGCCCCTGCGGCAGCCATTTTTTTGCGGCAAAACGTCGCGCCAAATTGCACCATTTCTATTCATCCCCACTCCCGGCCCGCGGGCCGGGATCCTGATCCACCCGAAATCCTCTCGGAAACGCTAGCTGGATGCGGTTACCGGTTAGTTAAGGTTTCGGTTCCAGGCGGCACTAGCCGTCTTGAGCTGGATTATATTGCATCGCACAATCACCTTGACGTGATTTGTGCGATGCACTATTCAAGATATTGGCACGCCAACCAAACTCGCGGACTCAGCGGCTATGGGGAGCGAAAGCCGATCATCAGCATCGATATGGAAGTGACACAAATGGCCAATGAGTTTGAAGACATCCAAAAGTTCGGCAGGGAACAATTCGACGCGGCGGCCGCGGCAACGACGAATTTCACCAAGACGCTGCAGGCGATTGCAACAGAGGCTGCCGACTACTCCAAGAAGTCCTTTGAGAACAACTCTGCGTTCGTGGAGAAATTGCTTGGAGCCAAGTCGTATGAAAGCGCCATCCAGATTCAATCGGACTACTGGAAGAGCTCGTACGCAGGCTTTGTAGCAGAAGCAACGAAACTTGGTGAACTCTATTCAAATCTTGCCAAGGAGGCGTTCAAGCCGCTCGAAGCTGCGTTCTCCAGGGTGCAAGGCTTGAAGAGCTAGCTGGCCGCCCGTGCGAACGGCGGCAGTTCCAGCCCGCCGGAATTTGACACAAAGAAATTACGCTCGGCCCTGGCCGAGCTGTCATCGCGGAAATTTCGAGTGTCTGTCTTTTTTAGCTCTGTGCGCCTGCAAGGCTTGCTGGCGTGCGGTGCATTTAAACGTTCCGTGTATTTAAACATTCCGTGTATTTAAAGCTGTGCGCCATCATTTGCCTGCGCCATCATTTGCCAATGATGGCAGCAGACACAAGGCGGCAGATACAAGGCAGCAGGTACATTGTGACCGGGAGAGCTTTGAAGCGGCTGGTATTACGCGGTTTGTTTCCTTACGTGAGGTCATCCAAAACTCCGCAACATTGAGATGAAGCTCTGATGAAGCTCTTAAGCGCAGCCGGCAGGATGGCGGCGCACTTGGCTAAGGAGGGCCCATGGCCGAATCCAACCAGCATGCCGCCGTGGCGGCGGAAGACGCGGTTGCCGCGCGAGCAGAGCCAGCCGCAGTTCCTTTGGAGGAGAAACTCCGGGTGGTGGAAGAGGAACTCCGGGCGGAGCCAATCAGCCAAGCTTCCGCCAGTCTGGCCGAAGAATCTGGCGCAGGGCTTGGCCTTGATTCGGCTGAAACGGCCCTTCTCAGGGACGAAGCTCAAGACGAAACTCAAGAAGAGCTTGCCAATCGAAAAGAAGTTTACAGAGAGGAACTGAAGGCAACGGAATCCATCGCTGGTCCCTTCCCTGGAGTCTTCCAGACGTTCGCAGCTGAAACACTTGATTATTCACGCCGCTGCCTTGAAAGCAGAGCGGCTCTCGTGACAGCCCTGCTCGGCGCCAAGACAATCGAAAATGCTGTCCAGATTCAGGCGAGCTATGCGAAGTCCGCTTCCGCGCGATTGGTTGTGCATCTTATGCGAATGAGCGCGCTATCCTGGCGTGTTGCCAAAGAGGCCGCCAAACCAATCGTAAAGTGAAAGCGGGGCAACCCGCGCAATAGGCGCGCGCCCAAGCAGCGCGGGCAGGACGCCCTCGTATAACGCGGGCTGGCATCATCTGTTCCTGCTCTGAACTCCCCGAAATTTGAAGCACCGCGTTTTGCCGGTCACAGTTGCCGCGCAGTCCCCCCGGCTTGCGCGCCCCTGCTTTTTTTCAGCGTAGCGGCATCTCTTGCAGCAGGATAGCTCCGCCTAGCGCCTTGTTTGCTCAAAAACTCGTATGGCCGGAAAGGCAAACCCGGGTTAAGATCGGGCAACGGTCGAGAGGCGTCGACCTTGGCGTCAATACCCGCTTGCCGGCATCGCTCGTCCGTTGTTCACTAAGGGTCCGCCCCTTGGCGAACGCGCGGAACGGAATATCTTTGAGGGGCGAGGTTTTTCGGTGAGGACGCATGACATGTTCTGGCGAGGGGACGATCTGAACAAAGGTTGCGCCGGCGGGGCCGCCGGCAATCCGGTGTTCGCAGCCAAGGACCCGCGGCAGGGAAGCGACAGCAGCCCCGGCACATCGGTCATCACCCGCCCAAGGACCCAAGTCCGGCATCCGAATATGTACCGCGTCCTGCTTTTGAATGACGACTACACACCGATGGACTTCGTAGTTTCGGTTTTGAAAAAATATTTCAACAAGGGTCCCGAGGAAGCAACCCGCATAATGCTCCATGTCCATCAGCATGGGGTCGGCGAGTGCGGCGTTTATACTTATGAAATCGCCGAAACCAAAGTAACGCAGGTCATGGACCATGCCCGCAAGCACCAGCACCCCTTGCAGTGCATAATGGAAAAGAAGTGAGAGGTCGGAGCCAATGCCATCGTTCTCGCGCAATCTCGAACAGTCGCTGCACCGGGCTCTGGCAATCGCCAACGAGCGGCATCATGAATATGCGACGCTTGAACATCTGCTGTTGAGTTTAACCGAGGATGGGGATGCCGCCTCGGTCATGCGGGCCTGCTCGGTCGACCTTGATCTTTTGCGGAAGAATCTTCGCGAATACATCGACCAGGAACTCGACAATTTGGTCAGCGACGATCGCGAGGACGCCAAGCCGACGGCTGGATTTCAGCGCGTCATCCAGCGGGCCGTTATCCATGTTCAATCCTCCGGGCGGGAGGAGGTCACGGGCGCCAATGTGCTCGTTGCGATCTTCGCCGAGCGCGAGAGTCACGCCGCCTATTTCCTGCAGGAGCAGGACATGACGCGCTATGATGCCGTCAATTATATCAGCCATGGAATTGCCAAGCGGCCCGGCCTTTCCGATTCCTCCCGCATCCCGCGCGGTGCCGAAGAGGACGCCGATGCGCGCGAGGCGAGGGACGCCAAGGAGAACAGCGAGTCGAAGAAAAAGGAAGGCGCCCTCGAAGCCTATTGCATCAATCTTAACAAAAAGGCCCGCGAGGGCCGGATCGATCCGCTGATCGGGCGCGAGGCGGAAGTCCAGCGGACGATCCAGGTGCTATGCCGCCGGCACAAGAACAATCCCCTCCTCGTTGGCGATCCAGGCGTCGGCAAGACCGCCATCGCCGAAGGTCTCGCCCGCAAGATCGTCAAGGGCGAGGTGCCGGAAGTCCTCGCCGAGGCCACGGTTTTCGCGCTCGACATGGGCACGCTTCTCGCGGGCACCCGCTACCGCGGCGATTTCGAGGAGCGTCTGAAGCAGGTCATGAAGGAGATCGAGAACCACAAGAAGGCGATTCTCTTCATCGACGAAATCCACACCGTGATCGGGGCGGGCGCGACATCGGGCGGCGCCATGGATGCGTCGAATCTTCTGAAGCCCGCCCTGGCGCAAGGTGCACTGCGCTGCATCGGCTCGACGACCTACAAGGAATACCGGCAATATTTCGAAAAGGACCGCGCACTCGTCCGCCGCTTCCAAAAGATCGACATCAATGAACCATCGATTCCCGACGCCATCGAAATCATGAAGGGGCTCAAACCCTATTTCGAGGAGTTCCACAAAATCCGCTATACGAATGAGGCCGTGAAGGCGGCGGTGGAGCTTTCGGCGCGTTACATCAACGATCGCAAGCTGCCCGACAAGGCGATCGACGTGATCGACGAGACCGGGGCCAGCCAAATGCTGCTGCCGGAAGCCAAACGCAAGAAGACGATTGGCATCAAGGAAGTCGAGGCGACCATCGCGACGATGGCGCGCATCCCGCCCAAAACCGTCTCGAAGGACGATGCCGAGGTTCTCGAACATCTGACCGAAACGCTCCAGCGCGTCGTCTATGGGCAGGATGAGGCAATTGCCGCCCTGACCGCCGCGATCAAACTGGCGCGCGCCGGGCTGCGCGACGGTGAAAAACCCATTGGCTGCTATCTCTTCTCCGGGCCAACCGGCGTCGGCAAGACCGAGGTCGCCCGCCAGCTCGCGGTGAGTCTTGGCGTCGAGCTCGTCCGCTTCGACATGTCGGAATATATGGAACGCCACACCGTCTCGCGGCTGATCGGCGCGCCGCCCGGCTACGTCGGCTTCGATCAGGGCGGGCTTCTCACCGATGCGATCGACCAGCATCCCTATTGCGTGCTGCTGCTCGACGAAATCGAGAAGGCCCATTCCGATCTCTACAACATATTGTTGCAGGTCATGGACCACGGCAAGCTCACCGACCACAGCGGCAAGGCCGTCGACTTCCGCAACGTCATTTTGATCATGACGACGAATGCCGGGGCCGCCGATATGCAGCGCGCCGCCTATGGCTTCACGCGTTCGAAGCGGGAAGGCGAGGATGTCGAGGCCATCAACCGGATGTTCGCGCCGGAGTTCCGCAACCGTCTCGATGCCGTCGTGACCTTCAGGCATCTGCCGCAGGAGGTCATCGTCAAGGTTGTCGATAAATTCATCATGCAGCTCGAGGCCCAGCTTGCCGACCGCAATGTCACGATCGAGCTCACCGATGACGCGCGCAGCTGGCTGGTCGAGAATGGCTATGATGAGCAGATGGGAGCGCGGCCGATGGCGCGCGTCATCCAGCAGTCAATCAAAACGCCCCTCGCCGACGAAGTGCTGTTCGGCCGTCTGAAAAACGGCGGCACGGTGCGGGTCGTCGTCACCTCGGAAGACGGCGTCAAGAAACTGGGCTTTGTCTATCCCGAAGGCCCGGTTCTGCCGCGTCCGGAGCGCGATATCGTCGAGGCAAGCAAGAAGCGGGTCCGGCCCGAACCCGAAGTGCGCCGTGCCAAATCCCGCCGCTTAAGGGAGGACGGCGAGGACGATGGCGGCGAAGACGATGATCTGCCGGGTGACGATGAGGCCGAGACGGTCGAGGAGCCGGATCTGAAGCACTGATGCGGGGCGCGCTGGCGCAAACGGCGGGCGCTGCCGTGGCGAAGGCGCGCCTGAGCACGGTCCGCGCTTTTCTCCGTCATGCTGGGATTCCCGGCGGCCGCTCGCGATGCCGGGCTGCGGCAGTCAGGGGGGCGGCCATGCGCGCGTCGCCAAGAGAGACACGCCGGGAATATCAGGCGTCACGGCTGGGATCGGCCAAGGCCCCGCTCGCAGCTCTCGCAGCTGCGGAATGATCAAAGGCTCCGGAGTTAAACGCATGATCCGTTGGCCATAGTGCCATATGCCCGAATCTGTCGTGGCGCCTGCCCCATTTCGCAGCTTGATGAGGCGGCCGTGACAGGCGAACTGCGCCCCGGGCTCGCCAATGCGGCAAATGTGGCAAGGCCAATACAACAAGGCGTTGGCTCCTCCCCTAAACCGGCCCCGACAGGTTCGTCCATTGTGACTGCGGTTGCGTATACCTGACTCATTGGCGGCACCATGCGTTCAGGCTCAAAAATCCGGAACTTTTGAGAGATCGCGAACTCTCGTGGCACAAGTGCGTAAAGCTGCGTAGCCGGGTTCGGCGGCGCGTTTGGAGAGATTAACGGCGCAAGTTGCGCCTCGATTTTTTGCGCCGCGCTCCAAGGGGAAGTCATGTCAAAGAAACTTGTAATCTTTTGTGATGGTACCTGGAATGAACCCACAAAACGCGGCACGAACGTTGTACGGATGCTGCAGGCGACCGAGTTTGCTGACGAGTATGGCAAGCCTCAGCTCATCCACTACATTGCGGGTGTTGGCACTCGCCGGGAGGACGAAAAATTTGTCGGGGGCGCGTTCGGTTTCGGCATTTCGGAGAACATCAAGAACGCCTACGCTTTTATCGTCAGCAATTATGATGTTGGAGACGAAATCTATTTGTTCGGCTTCAGCCGGGGTGCTTATACAGCGCGAAGCATCGCCGGTCTAATTCACAACCTGGGTGTTCTTTACCGGTATAATCTTCCCCTCGTCTCGATCGCCTACAAGCATTACAAAGACAAGGCCGGTCCTTGGAAGCCGGGAGGACAAGAAGCTAAGAAATTCCGGGAGCAATATTGCCATCCCTACCCGACGAAAATTCGCTTCCTTGGCGTTTGGGACACGGTTGGTGCACTCGGTGCGCCTTATGGCGAAATTTTAGGCCGGGTGCTCGACAAGCTTTTCAAAACAAGTTTTCATGATGTCACCCTGAGTGAGAGCGTCGACGCCGCATATCACGCCCTGGCCGCCGATGAACGGCGATGGCCATTCCGTCCGACGCCGATAGTTCTCACGCAATATCATCATGCACGCAATCGGGAGAGCATAGCCGATCCCAAACGTGGATTCCCGCTCTACGCTGAGCGATGGTTTCCCGGGGTCCATTCGAATGTTGGCGGCGGATATCAGCAGCACGGCCTTTCCGACTATGCCCTGAAGTGGATGGCGGAGCGCGCCGAGAAAAACGGGCTGAAGCTAAAAAATTTTGCAGACGTTCAGTTTGCGCCGGACCGGCCATTTGCGCCCAATCCGGCCGAGAAAATCGAAAACAGCCAAACCTTGGGCTATCGGCTTGCAACTGTTATACTGGTCAAAATTCCGAAGCTATTCGGTTTCAAGGCGGTTTATCCAACAAACGATTATCCGCTCGCCAAGCATATTAACTGGATCGGCGACTATGTCCGGCCTATTGCGGCGCAAGAGGACGTGAGTGCCATCATAGAAAAAATGGCCGTCGATCCCGGCTATCGCGGGACGAATGTTCCAGTTGTGACCGCATCCGTCTCTCCATCCGGACATCCGGAAGAGTTCTAAGATTATGAAGCATAGCTTACAGCATCGAATGTTTGTGTAGCGTGCTGAAAGAACATTGATTTTGCTTAGCGTAGAATTTTGGGCGGTTTCTGCGATGCCCTTATGTATAGGCTATCCGCAGATTGAGGGTGCTTTCGCTTCCGATTGAATGGTAGGTCTCGTCGAGCCACTGCTTGGCGGCTTCGCGGCCAACTTTATACAGTTCGCTGATCAAGGACCAGGATGAATCGAGTTTCGAGGAGGCCGGAAATCTCTCTAGAATATCCCCGCCGCTGATCCTGTGAATGAAGGGACGCATATAATCGCCGCGCGACAAGATGTCCGAATCGACAAGCCGGTTAACGAAATCAATCGCCCGCAGCTCACTCAAGAGCGCACCGTTGAATGTGATCTCGTTCAAGCGATTTTGAATGTCGCGGGGTGTGCGGGGTGTCATCTTCCGCGTAATGGGATTGATCTGGACGATGACGATGTCGGGGCAGGCGGTCTTATAGAACAAGGGGAACAAGGCGGGATTGCCCAGATAACCGCCGTCCCAATATGGCTCCCCATCGATTTCCACCGCTTGAAACAAATAAGGAATACATGCCGAAGCCATGACATGATCGGCGGTGAGTTCGGAGCCTTCGAAAATTCTGATCCTGCCGGTATGGACATTGGTTGCGGCGACAAATAATTTGAGTTCAGTCAGGGCACGCACCTTGGCGAAATCGACCGTTTTCTCAAGATGATTACGCAAGTGATTGATGTTCAATGGATTGAAGTGGTAAGGACTTGAATGAGGCGAGACAAAATGGCTCCACCATTCAACCGCCATTGAATGCAATGGCGAAGCAAAAAATGGATCGAGACGCTCTTGCCAGGAGGATGAGAACATCCCTCCATTGCTGACCGACCGCCAGAATTTGGCGAGAGTTTCCCGGGCGCCCTCGCGGCCGCCTTCGAGATAGCCTTCGGCCAGGACGGCCGCATTCATGCGCCAGCGCTCGTCCCGGTGATCGCCTCGATCCCGAGCCTTGCGTCCTCGAGCAAATAGTCGAGTACGCCCCAGGTGAAAGCACCGTGCGAGCCGCCGCCCTGCAGGGCAAGACTGACTTTTTTTTGCCCGCCCCAGTCGATTGGATCGTTTGCTTTTGTCATCCTGATTCCTTGACATCTACTCGGCTGTCCAGCAGCCATTGATCGAGTGATTAGCGCCCGTCATTTGGCTTGATTTAGGCCGCCGCATCCGTTTCTGGCCAGGGTAGCAGGGTGAGGCGGCCGGGACCTTGCGCGCCGTTCATTCACAATCGCACTGCTTTCCGGTGCAATCGCACGGAACTCCGGGTGGAGAATGTCCCCCCCGTGTCCGGTTTTCTGCCTCAACCAGACCAAAATGTTTCACGTGAAACGGTTTGGTCCAGCTGGTGGAAAGGCCGCACCGAAAACCTCTCAATCCGGCTCAATCGCTGCCGCAATTCTCCGGCTCAAATCTTCCAGCGCCTCGGGCTTTTCGTGCCAGCTCGTCGGCGGGTGCAGCTCCACGCCCTCCCACCGCGGCATGACGTGGAAATGGAGATGGAAGATGACCTGGCCGCCTGCGCGCTCATTGTACTGAGCGATCGTGATCCCATCGGCTTCGAGCGCGGATTGGACCGCGCGTGCGACCTTCTGCACGCGGATCATAAGCTTGCCGAGGATCTCGGGATCGATATCGAGAAGGTTGCGCGCCGGGGATTTGGGCAGCACCAGCACATGGCCATCGGCGCGCGGCATGATGTCCATGATGGCCAGAGCCACATCGTCTTCATAGACCTTGTGGCACGGCAACTCGCCGCGCAGAATTTTCGCAAAGATATTGGTGTCGTCATAGGCCGGGACGGGCATGGCTGCGCTCCTTCATGAGTTCATTTTTTGATGTGACGGTTATCACGGCATGAATCAACGCCCTTCTTGAAAGGCATGGCCTCTTCATATTCGCGCAGCGTCTCATCGGCATGGATGCGCTCTTTTTGCAGATAATCCTCGATCGCGCGGGCAAAACGCTTGTCGGCGATCTCATGCGCCGAAAAGGTCGGGACCGGACGATAGCCCCGGGCAAGCTTGTGCTCACCTTGCGCGCCCGCCTCGGCCCGCGAAAGGCCGCGGGCAATCGCAAACTCGATCGCTTGATAATAGCAGACCTCAAAATGCAGAAAGGGATGTTCCTCGATTGCTCCCCAGTTGCGGCCATAGAGCGCATCCTTGCCGATAAAATTGATCGCACCCGCGATGTAGCGGCCCCTTCGCTTCGCCATGACAAGGAGGATGTGCTCGCTCATCGCCGCACCCGCCTCTGAGAAGAATTCGCGGGTGAGATAGGGGCTGCCCCATTTGCGCGCTCCCGTATCCATGTAGAACAGAAAAAACGCGTCCCAATGGGCTTCCTTAATACCGGCGCCGGTCAACAGCTCGATCTCGATTCCATCCGCAAGTGCTTCCTTGCGCTCGCGCCGGATCATCTTGCGTTTGCGTGATGCGAGATCGGAAAGGAAGGACTCGAAATCCGTGTAGCCCTTATTGATGAAATGGAACTGCTGGCCGGTGCGTTGCAGGAAACCGCTTGCGCCCAGCAGCTCCCATTCGGATTTCGTGGGGAAAGTAATATGGATTGAAGACGCTGTGGCTTTTTCCCGGAAGGCGCGAAGTCCGGCGATCAGCGTTGCGCGCGCGGCATCGCCATGCCCTGGCGCGGTCAAGAGTCTGCGGCCGGCTGCCGGTGTGAAGGGAACCGCGACTTGCAGCTTCGGATAATAATGGAGCCCAGCCCGGTGGTAGGCATCGGCCCAGCCATGATCGAACACATATTCGCCCATGGAATGGGTTTTCAGATAGGCTGGGGCGGCGGCGGCAAGACGGCCGTCCGGATCCTTGACGAGAATATGCGCGGGGGTCCAGCCGGTCCGCGGGCCAACCGATTTTGATGTCTCGAGCGCTTTCAGAAAAGCATGGGTGATAAAGGGATTGAACCGCTCGCCATCAGGGGAGCCGTTGCCGGGTGCGGCTTTCAACTCGTATGTCTTAGCCGCCGCCAGCGGATTGGCGCAAACATCCCATTCAGCGGCATCGATCTCGCTCATCGATGCCGCAACATGGACCGTATAAGGCAAAGGCATCGCAAAACCCCAGGGCGGTGGATTTTAATCCTGCCGCCTGGCGCCAGCAACAAAGATACCACCGGCCATGCCGGGCAATGGCACTGGAATGCCGGGCGAATCGCGGGCTTACGCGGCGAGCTTGGGCTTGCGGCGGAAAACCCGCTGCCAGAAGGTCCGTTGGACTTCCGCAACGAGTTTCGCCCGCTCATCGGTCAGCATCTTCACGGTGCAGGTCTGGTCTTCCACCAGTTTCAACAGACGGACGCGCTCCTCCTGCCAGTTCTCGGTCAGGCGGTGGCGGTCTTCACGAAGCTGCGCGCGGTCGGCTTCGAGATCGGCAATACGGCGGTCCTTCTCCGCGATGAGGCTCTTGAGGCCGGCGAGCTGGATCTCGAATTTCGCCGAATAGGGCAGGGTTTCACTGCTCGCGTCACCCAGTTGCCAATCGTTCGATCCGGTTTCATCCGCACGGTTCTTTGTGGTCTTTGGGAACACCCGGAAAAGCTCGGCCGGATCGATCTTATAGCCGTCCGAGTTTTTTTCGCGATAAGACAACTTGCCGGAAGACAAGGCTTTCGAGATGGTGGATTTGGCAACGCCTGCCTCCTTGGCGGCCTGTCCAAGAGTGAGATACATGCGGTTTCCAATCGTTCGAGTGAGGATTTGGAAACTATTTCGCTAAAAAATTTAAGAAAACTTTAAGCGCGAATCTGGCAATGCACGCGGCGTGGCAAGTCTAGCGGCGTACGGCCTTCGTCCGGCTCAGCCTGAAGCAGGAACCAACTGTGCCGGTTCGGCGTTTTTATCCTGGACAAGTGTTACGAAGCGGCGGGGCATATGCTCGTTTCCGCAGACCTGGAGGGGCATATGTGCGTATCCATAAATCAATTGTTGAGAATTGTGCTTTTGCTGGCCGCTATTGACGCTGTGGCGGTTCTCTTTCCGGCGGCAGCTCATGCGGGCTCCGGCTTCCACAGAGCAAGTGATGATGGGGGGATGGCCCGGCCCGAGGAGGCCGCCATCCTCATCAACATCGACAAAACAAATCAAAGAATGACAGTTTTTGTGGATGGGGCAGAAACATATGAATGGCCTGTATCAACTGGCCGGGCAGGATATTCAACGCCATCGGGAACCTATACTCCCACCTCCATGAACGAAATTTGGTATAGCAAGCAGTGGGACAACTCCCCCATGCCCCATTCCATTTTCTTTATGAAAGACGGTCATGCCATCCACGGCACCTTGGAGGTAAAGAATCTTGGCAGGCCTGTCTCGCATGGCTGCGTCCGCATCTCGCCTAAGAATGCCGCCACGCTTTATGCGCTGGTGAAGGAGTATGGCCTGGAGAATACGCAGGTCGTGGTGACCGGCGATACCCCGGGCGGCGAGTATAATGTCGCTAGGGATGAGACAAGTCCGCGCGCGGGGGGTGCCGGGCGCTCATCTGGCGCTCCTTATTACAATGGATCCCAGGGTTACTATCGATACAACGGATCTCAGGGTTACTATGGCTCGCCATGGCCCTTTTTCCGTTGGTGAAGGCCAGGCTGCCGCGCTTTGAGGACAAGCTGCCAAGGAGTACGTTGATGGCCTCGGCATACGTAATAAATTCCAAATGAAATAGCTGGCTGCCGGGCCAGAGCTTTCCATTCATCGCAGGCGGCCAAAAGGCGCATCTGAAATGGATTTCTCTGCGCCCCGCACGCCAAAGCAAATTCCGCTTGCGGCTTAGGGCTGGTTTAGGGCCGCTCATGATGGAACAACTCACCCCTCCCGCACGCTCGCCAGCAGCCGCCGCGCTTTTGTCAAATGCGGCACATCGAACATCTCGCCTTCGAAATTGATGACCCCCGCATGCGGCTCGGCCTCGAAGGCCGCGACGATCGCGCGTGCCTTGGCGATCGATGCTTCCGTGGGCGAGAAAATCTCGTTGATGATTTCGATCTGCGCCGGATGGATGGCCATCTTGCCAGCAAAACCATCGCGCCTGGCCTCCTCGCATTCGAAGCGCAAGCGGGCGAGGTCGCGAAAATTGCCATGCACCGCATCGATGGCCAGCACTCCGGCGGAGGCCGCCGCAAAGAGCGTCAAGCTCCGCACCAGCACATAGGGGAAAGTATAGGCGCCATCTGCGCCGCGATTCGTCTCGGCGCCGAGCGAGACCGAGAGATCCTCCGCGCCCCATGTGAGACCTTCGAGCCGATGACTTGCGCTGGCATAGCTGCCCATGTTGAAGATCGAGGCGGGCGTCTCGGTGGCAATCGCCATGATCCGGGTTGCGCCGTCGGCAAGCCCATGCTCCGCCTCTTTCACCGCGAGCAGCGCGCCAAGGTGCTGGATCGATGCGCCATTGATACTTTTGGGCAGCAGAATACCATCCGGCGGCGCCTGCATCACGGCATCGAGATCCGCCTCTGTCAGCCCCGATTTGAGGCCATTGACCCGCACATAAAGCCGCGGGCGCGATGGCTCGCGCAAGGCGGTTGTGAGAAAGGCAAGGGCCTGCCCGCGCGCCTTTTGCTTGGAATCCGGCGCGATGGAATCTTCGAGGTCAAGAATAAGACAATCGGCGCCGCTCGAAAGGCCTTTTGCAAGTTTTTTTTCGCTATCGGCGGGAATGAAAAGCAGCGAGCGCATGAGAGACCCTTGCGGTTAGCTGGTCCGCGTTTTCATCAAAGCCTGACGGCGGCATTCGGCGACAAGCTTGTTTTCCTGCTGATAAGCCCGGTGCAGGAATTCGACAATGCCAGTGCCAGGACGCGATTTCGACAGGCGCTTGCTCAGAATTTCGGTCGTGGCATGTACTGTGTCGCCCTCGAACAAGGGCGAGGGAAATCGCACCTCGGTCATCCCAAGATTAGCAATCGTCGTGCCGAGTGTGAGATCATTGACCGAGATCCCTATCATCAGACCGAGGGTGAAAAGGGAATTCATGAGAGGCCGGCCCCACTGCGTTTCGGTTGCGCAGAAATGGGCGTCGATATGGAGCGGCTGCGGATTGAGCGTCATGTTGGAGAACAGCATATTATCCATTTGCGTGACGGTTCTCGTCAGCCGGTGCTCGATCACGGCGCCGATGACAAAATCCTCGTAAAAAATACCGCCTCGCTTGTGGCGCCCGGCGTGCGAATCATCGCTCATGCACTGCTATCCCTGCTCCTTGATGCCGCCGCGCCAGGGGGGCTTAAACTCACCCTTACCATGCTCAACAAAACCGGCTTTGAAAATTCTTCTGAACCTTGAAAATCATGGTGGCTGAAAAGTTCCTGGAATGGGCCAAGACCGCTTCTCCGGCGAAGAGGGCAGAGGCCGCAGGCGCGCTTGCGCGGGCGTTTCTTTGTTGCGAGCTTAAGGAAGCCGAGCATGAGGAAGCAAGGCTTATCCTGACTGTGCTCCTTGATGATCCTTCACCCCTTGTTCGCCGGGCCCTTGCTGAAGCTTTCGCAAGTGCCACCAACGTGCCGCATTATATGGTGCTGACGCTCGCCGGAGACCATTCGGAGATTGCCGCGATCGTCCTTGCGCGGTCGCCGCTGCTTTCGGACGCTGAGCTGATCGATTGCGCCGCGGCCACGGACGGAGTGGGGCAATCAGCGATTGCTCTCCGGCCTTTGGTGCCGGCTCCGGTCGCCGCTGCGCTCGCCGAGGTCGCTGACCGCCAGGCCTTGGCGTCGCTTGCCGCCAATCCAGGCGCCGAGCTTTTGGAATCTTCCATCCGCCGGATGATCGAGCGCCATGGCGATGACGCCAATCTGCGTAAGGCTCTGCTGTCACGGCCCAAACTTTCGGCAGCGCTTCGTTCGGATCTCGCAGGCGCGGAGGCAAAGGCCCTCATGACTGGCTGCGCACGGCTGCCCCTGGCAAAGGCCGGGAGCTTGATGCAAGCAGCGCGGGAAAGAGCCAATGTTCAAATCGCCGCCGAGACTGTCTCCGAGGCAGGCGGAACCTTGCGCTTTGTTGCGTACCTGCGCCGGTCAAGTCAGTTGACGGCTGGGTTTTTGCTGCGTGGACTGCTTTGCGGCAATAAGCATCTCCTTGCGGCGGCGCTCTGTGAATTAAGCGGAATACCGATGGCACGCATTACGCGCGCTATGGCCAGAAGCAGAAGCGCCAGATTCGCAGCGCTTTACCGCAAGGCTAAGATGCCGGAGCGCTTGCTCCCGGTCTTTGTCGAGGGCCTCGAAGCGATCGCGAAGCTTCGCTGCTGCGGACCGGTGAACGCGTATCTGCAAAGGCCGCTCATCACATCTGTTCTGGAGGCCTGCGCCGCACTCAATCACGGTGAGCTCGATCATGTGATTGCAAGATTGCGGCAGCTCGAGGCCGAAGCCGCCAGGGAAGAGGCCTGCAATTTCCGCCGCACCCTTGCACCAGAGCCGCGAGCTATGCAGGATCGAGACGGGCCGCGCCGTTTGACCCGAGGTGCAGCAAATTCGATCCTGACCGCAGGCCTTGCCCCAGCAAGTCTCCAAATGCCTTTGAGATCAAGAGCCGAGGGGATCCCGATTGATCTCAAGGCTCTTCCAGCGGAGTTCGCCGCGGCTTGAGCCTTGCCACGAGCTACCAAGAAGCCGCTGGGCTCTGGTCTGAGTTGTCATTGGCACGCCGCATGAGACCAGCGTGTTCCGCATAGTGCAAAAGCAGAATTGTCTTTGCATCGGCGATCTCGCCCTTGTCGATCATGGCCAGCGCTTCGTCAAATGTCGGCTCCAGGATCTCAATGTCCTCTTCTTCGGTTTCGAGGCCGCCGCCTTTGCCGGTACGGTCTGCCGCTGTGTACTGCGCTGCGAAGAAAATTATCTTTTCAGCAAACGATCCGGGGCTCATATAGGCCTCGAAGAGGCGGCGGGGGTTTCGCACGGTCAGCCCGGTTTCCTCCGCGGCTTCCTTGATAATCCGGCTCTCGGCATCCTCCCCTTCGAGCCTGCCCGCACAGACCTCGATCAGGCTTTCCCGGCCCTCTCTCAAATAGGCTGTCAGGCGAAACTGCCGCACGAGGAGAACACGCGAGCGGCCCGGGTCGTAGAGCAAAATCGCAGCGCCATCGCCAGTATCGTAGATCTCGCGATTGAGGGTCTGGCTGCGGCCGTCGAAGCGCTTGCGTGCGACGGCGAATCTCTCCAGCAACCCGTTTCCTTGCGAAATGATGTGCCGCGAGAGAATGCGAATGATACCGCTCATCGCATCAATATCCAAACTGCTCGCGCAGGATCCGCTCATTGAGGGAGTGGCCTGGATCGTGAAGAAGAATGAGATCGGTCGCGTGATCCATCGCCACTCCCACCCTGGCCACGTTTTTTACCTCGAAATGATCGGCGACAGCGGCAACCGGGCGCTTATCCGCCTCAATGATATCGATCGTCACACGCGCCGTATCGGGCAAAAGAGCGCCGCGCCAATGGCGCGGCCGGAACGCCGCGATGGGCGTCAGCGGCATCAGCGTCGCATCGAGCGGCAAAATCGGCCCATGCGCGGAGAGATTATAGGCCGTCGAACCAACCGGTGTTGCGACAAGCAGCCCATCGGCGATGAGCTCGGCGAGCCGCTCTTTTCCATCGATTGAAATCCGCATCTTGGCCGCTTGATAAGACTGGCGGAGGATCGAGACCTCGTTGACAGCCCGCGCCCTGACGGTTTCTCCCGCCGTGGTCGTCGCTTCCATCAGCAAGGGATGGACGATAGAAGCTTCCGCCTGGTCGAGACGCTCTTCAAGGTCGGCACTATGAAATTCATTCATGAGAAAGCCGACCGACCCCTGCTTCATGCCGTAGATCGGCTTGTGCTTGCCAATGAAGCGGTGGAGCGTTTGCAGCATGAGGCCATCGCCGCCAAGTGCGACGACAACATCGGCTGTTTCCGGGTCCACGGTGCCGTAGCGGGCGATCAGGCTGGCCTGCGCCGCATCCGCCTCCGGGGTGCCGGAGGACAGAAAAGCTATTCGTTCGAAGCGGTGCTTTGCGCGTTTGTTTGGCTGCATGCGGAAATGCTCCGGCCGCAAGACACTGACATAGCCGCGAGCCGTGCCGCCGTAAAGCCATCATTCAGCTGATCATGTCTGGCCGGTTTCCGGCACGGAGAAGCCGGGGAACCTGCGTGAAGGCACGGCTTGTCTCTCGCCAGCCGGAAGCCCAAGCCCGAAACGATCCTCCTTGCTCTCGACGTACCCCTGCGTCAGGCCGTGGATCGTTCCGCAAAGCGAGTCAATACCATACCTCAAGAAGTTTTTGGAGTACCCCCTCAATTGGGAATCCACGGCGATTCCTCACGGTGCCCTCCAATTGGAGGCTTACGTGCTCTTGTTATATATTGTTTTCGGCACATAGGCGGATCGATCTGGACCGCCATAACGGGAGTGATATTTCTCATAATAGTAATTGTTGCGATAACGCTCGTAGCGGCCAATCGCGGACATATCGACTTTGTTCAGGATGACACCAAGCAGACGCTCGTAAATTTCCGGTGCATTCGCGAGGCCGTGCTTGACGAGATCGATTTTTGTGGAACCCCATTCTACGGCGCAAACATAGGCATCGATAAAGTTGGCCGAGGCCCGCGCGTCTACCACGGGAATAAGCGGCGGCAAGTCGACGATGAGATAATCATAGGACTCTAGCAAGACCGCGATTACTTTCTTCATTGCATCAGAAGCAAGCAGCTCGTTGGTATGGGGCATAGTTGATTTTACCCCGGCTGGAAGAAACCGCAGGCCGCTGCGCGGATCGCGCAAAAGGACATCATCAAGTGATTTCCAGCCGGCCAATGTGTCGATCAGCCCTGGCCTGTTGTCAGCAAGCTGGCGTGAGAGTGCTGGATTACGCAGGTCGGCATCGATCAAAATTGCACGGCTGCCGGAGTGTGCAATGAGTTGTGCATAATTGGCCGAGATCGTTGACTTGCCTTCGCCGGGGAGGGTGGAAATAATCCCCATGACCTTCTTGGCTTTAAGAATACCGCTAAGATCGCTCGCAACCTTGACCGTGCGCAACGCTTCGCTGAATTGCGAAAATGGCTGATTTAGCACGAGATCAAGCATTGCCTGGGGGCGGAGCAGCGGCAGCTCCGATGCGGTTTCGGAAGCAGGAGTGTTTGCCGCATTCGATACGGCCGCCATCTTGATCAGCGGCAGTATCGCAAGACAGTTCACCTGCAATTCCTCTTCGACCCGGTCGGTTGAACGGAAAACCCGGTCGAAGACCTCGCGTAGCGCTCCGACCCCGAAGCTTAATGCGCTCCCAAATGCCAGCCCAAGGAGCAGGATAAGCGATGTTTTCGGATAGGTCTTGGTCAAGGGCGCCTCGGCTGTGCCGACGAGCCGCGCTTCCGAGATCGGGAAAGATTGCTGCTGGATTCCTTCCATATAATGCTGGAGGAAATTATCGTACAGGGATTTCGAGGCCTGTGCAGCGCTCTCCAGTTCGCGCAATTGCACCTGCGCCTGATTGGTGATCTGGGTTTGCGAAATGGCATTGTCGAGGTTTTTGCGAAGGCTCTGTTCCCGGGCTGCAGCGATCTCATAGTCGCTTTTGTAGGCTTGCTCGATTTTGGCCATTTCATCCTTAATCGCGCGCTGAAGTTCACGCATCTGGGTCTGCTGAGCAATAACAGACAAATGGTTGGGGCCGTATTTTTGCGACCAGATCGATACATGCGCCGCTGCTTCGAGGTATTCCTGGCGCAATTTGATGATGATTTGATTGTTCAGCGCGTCTGTGATCGAGGCATCCGGGACGTCCTGTTTCATGACATCTCGAATACGATCGTAGCGGGCCTTGGCTTCCGCCGTTGCGGCTTGCGCGAGGATGAGCTGGCCATTGATTTCCGAAAGCTGCTGGTCATTCATCAACTGGCCGTTGGTCCCAGTATCGACGATGTTGTGCTTCTGGCGGAAGTCCACAACGGCCTGCTGCTGGGCGGCCGCCTGAGCGCGCAGTTCCTGCAAGCGGCCCTGTAGCCAAATGCTGGCCCGCCGGGTCTCTTCATATTTTGAATTGAGCTCGTCTTCGATATAGGCGTCTGCGATCGCATTGGCGATCTTCGCTGCTTTCGCGGGGTCAACCGATTGAACGCTGATCTCCATCACATAGCTTTGGCCGACCCGGGTCACGGTTCGCTTGTTCTCCAAGGCCGCAACCACGGACTTCATCAGCCGCGCTTTCGCCTCTTCCTCGCTCTCGGGCACCGATGACGTGAAGAAACCATTCAGCCGGTTGATCAAAGCGCCAAAGAATCCGGGAGAGCTGTCGGCGAATTCCGGATCGTGGATCAGATCGAGCTTTTTGACGACTGCACGGCTCACATTGTCCGATTTCAGGAGCTCGATTTCCGTTTGTACCATGCCGGTATCGACATTTTCCGAACCGCGGCTCGTCTCCTGGGGGTTTAGCGCTTGCACCTTGCGCGCGTCGATCACCATCGAGGCGGTGGCGACATACGTCGGAACCGTGGTGAACAGGTAGAGGAGGGCGAGAGACATGCTCAGGATCATGAAAACAATCATGATCGGCAATTGGTGCCGGAACACCCGCACGTAAAAATTGCGCGGGCTCGATTCCAAAGGGGCCGTGGCCTTTGAATTCACATCGTCCGTAAGGAGATTCTTGTCGAGCTTAAGCATGCGATTCATAGTGCTCTTTAAGACTTCCGCGTTGCCTGGACCTTAAAGCCATCTGCGTCCGGCCGGCCGATGGGATCTTCTGCCACACCCAGCCATAATAATGTTTCCTCTGGACGACAAACAATCCCGCGCGTTATTGCTTGATTTTTTTGACAGCCGCAAGGAACAGCTAGACGCCGGGGACCGGCGTGCATAAGCCATGATGGAAGGAAGCTCTTTGATTCAGCCAAATAAGGATAAAATCATACAAAAGGCTTCGTTTCCAGAGAGCTTCTACCGGCAGAAGCAGTTTCATCGCTCTTGCATGACGGATCTTTCAGCAAAAAGCGACATAATTAAATCAAGGTAGAGCTCGGCGCTCCTCGTCCATGAAAAGCGAGCGGCTTGACGGCTGCCCTCAGCACGCAAGGCGTTGGCAAGATCCGGGTTTGCCCACAGGCGTTTGATTTGATCGAGCCAGGCGCCCGGCGACTTTGGGTCCGCATAAAGCGCGGCCTTGCCGCAAACTTCAGGCATGCTGGCGCAGTCAGAGGCGATCACGGGGCAGCCGATCGCCATGGCTTCCAGCAAGGGCAGTCCGAAACCCTCTGTCAGTGACGGGAAGGCAAAACAAAGTGCTCTTCGATAGAGTGCTGCAAGATCATCGTCCGTGACAAAACCAAGCATGTGAACATTTGGGGCAGGAGACTGTTCGACGGGAGAAAATGACCGGTTAGGTGCTCCGCCCACCAGAAGGTCGAGGCCAAGAGCATCAAGCTCTTTTGCGATCTCGAAGAGGATCTGGACGTTCTTATGCCGGGCACGGCTGCCGAGTATAAAGACAAACGGCCGCCTGCTGAAACTGGCCGAGGCATAGGTTGAGCGCTCAGGATGCCAGCGTCCGACATGCTCGTGGCCATTCGGAATGACCGTGATCTTGTCCAGCGGGCAAAGTTTGAACTCGTCCAGCATGCGGGCCGAAAACTGGGAAACCGTGACTACGCGCGCCGCTCTCTTCGCCGAAATAGGCAGGACGGAGCGATAGTAAAGGCGAAACGCAGGACTATAGCTTTCTGGAACGAGATAAGCATTGGCGTCGTGCATGCAGATGATTTGGCTGGAGGACACGATGGGTCCTATATTGCCGAGGCTCAGCAGGATGCCTCGCGACAGAAAGGGCAAAACGCATTGGGTCCATATTGGTCCGCCTACCCGGCCGGGAGCTGGCTGCACATGAATCGCGTGCAGATCGAGACAATTTGCGCCCCTAGACGGGACGATGAGATTTGCACTCAGGGAAGCAGACCGCTGCTCCTTTAAGAGGAGCTTGTCCAACGCCAAGACAATCTCCCGCGCATATCTTTGTACACCTGTGGGCCTCTGAGTCAGAAAGCGGCCGTTGATCGACAAGCGGTGTTGAACTTGCGGTTTTGCCATTGCGGTGAGTTCCAGGCCCCCGGCATCTTCGGCGGCTGTCCCGCAAGCGATTCGGGAGAGCCCGCGTGCCTGCAAGCTCACGAACTCCTCCGGCTGGAGTGGCATTGGGAGAATCCTGTATAAGGAAGATGATAATTCACAAATAGCACCCAAGAATACAGTGCAACGAAAAGACGTTAAAATCAAATAGAACTTATGAGTCTGCCGGTCCACCCTTCGAAACGCCCAATGGCGACATTTCGATAATATTTGGCACGCTTGAATTTGCCGCAAATCAGAAAGAGCATTAAGCGGGTCATCGGACGCGCAATCCAGATCAGGGCGGGCAAAAGTCCATAGTGGTGGATACGCAAGACATATCCTACTCCGCGCCCGTATTTCCGGCCTTTTCCCTGGGCGCCAGCTTCCGCTTCAATATCGAATACTGCGTGGTGGCCATAGATCGATGGATCGTACCATCCTTTTTGATGCTTCGATAATGCGCGGAGCATGATATCCTGGGCCTCGCAGGACTGCCAAGGGGTCGAGGCCCCAACTCCGATCTCTGGATCAAATCCGCCGACTGCTATCAGTGCGCTTTTCCTGAAAAAAATTGTCCATTCAATTCCAGTTGTCCACACATTGCCGCGATTGATAGGCTGAGCGGTCCTTTCGAATCGCCCGTTGATGGTGTGTCCTTGGGCATCAGCGGCTCTCCCGGAAAGAAAGTCTGCACCGCTTTCGGCCAGCCGCGCCAATCCTCTGGAGAGATACCAGGGCGGGTACCAGCAATCATCGTCGGGGAAGACAACGACTGAGCCTTTCGCATGGTGCCAGCCCGTATTGCGTCCATGGCTGGCACCTGTCTCACCGGGGGTCCACACGCGCCGTATGGGAAAGGGCCATCGCCCTGCTTCGAAGAGGGGGCCGAGGCGACCGTCGCTGTTCTGATCCACCACGATGACCTCGAAATTCTTGTGTTCTTGCGCCATTAGACTTTCAAAAAGCCGCTCCAAGGGCGGGGTTGCGCGTCCTTGAGTCGAGATCACAAGGGAAATTTTTGTCTCTTCGATTCCCAAACCATTTTCTCCACAAATTCATGGGCGGCAGAGAGCGCGATATAAAAGGCCTTGCCGGCACGCCTAAAATATTCGCTCGGCATGACGGCGTTCAGGCGAAATGTAGCTCTCTTTAATTCTTTAATAATATGGAATAATGTGGCTCTCTTTAATGAAGGGGCCGAATGGCCGCCGCCTTCTTATAAAACATATTTTTGGCTTATGCGTACAATGGCATCCAGCGATTTTTGAGATTACAAAACGCAAGTCAATTTCTTAAAGAAATGATCAAGGTCATTTGAGACATTTGGGATTCAGACCTGCATATTCCTCAGACATATTCCTCGTGAGGCGGAAATCGCATCCTCAATGGCCGCCGGTGCAAAGACATGATGGCGTAACGCCGCAAGGATAAGTCAAAATCCGGACCTAAAGATCGAGGATCCGCCTCGGATCGAGGCGTCCGCGGATGAGATCGGCAAAACCCAGAGCATTGCCGAGCGCCCGGCCGCGCCGGTCAACCCAGGGCTCGGGCCAAAGCGATCCGGCAAGGTTCGCCACGACGTTACGGGCCATCTGGCGCAAGGCGCCGCCGGGACGGGCGGTACCCTTGCGCCAAAGGTAGTAGGGATTGGCGATTTGCGAGTAGCCGAAGCGGACCCCAGACGTGCGGCCGCTCTTGACACCTAAGTGAACACCCGCCATCCGCGTATTTTGGACGATCCTGCCAAAGGCCGCAAGCTGACGGCAGAAATCCACGTCCTCCGCCCATCCATAGAGAGGCAAGTTTTCATCGAAGCGAAGCCCATGTGTGCGAACGGGGGCGAGGCGAACCGCCATGTTGCAGCCATAGCCGCTATACCGGCTGACCAGTGGAATGTCGCCCTCGGGCGGCTGATAGGAGGCGAGGGCGGCCCTCGCCTGGGCCATATCGAGGCCTGGTCCCAGGATACCATCAAGAAGAACGCGGCCCGTCGCCACGACGATGTCGCTATGCGATACGAAACACTCTTCGAGTTCGGCAAGATAGGTGGGTGCGGCGAGGAAATCGTCATCAAAGAACATCAAAACGTCAAAATCCCGGGCCGCATCTACGATGACATTCCTCTGCGCGGGCAAGCCGCGCGGACCCGCGACCGCATGGATGGGGAAGGGGAGGTGCGCGGCTCTGGATACGTCGAAGTCAGCCGCAGCTGCCGGACACACAAAAACGGCCTCTGGCTGGCGTGTCTGACGGGCCAGCTCCGCTAAGGTTTCAGAGAGAATCGAACTCCGGCCAGCCGTCGCAATGCCAACCGCGATCTTCAGTCCTGATGATCTCAATCTGCGCCTCAAGCCTTTCGCATGATGCCGCAAGTGGATAGCGTCTAGATGCTACTCGATCAAGCTTACAAATTCATCCGCCGGATCTTAATTCTATGAAAGAGCTTTTCGAGCATAACCGTTTGAACGGCAGCCGTTTTTAGATTACATCGCAGTATGCTTGACTTATCAGAATTCAATGACATAATCATACATACAATAAATAAAGTTAAGATAAATCATTTGAAAACGATGTAGTATTATCAACATTGATAAAGGGCTACAGGGCTACAGGGCTCCAGGGAAAGGCGCCGATGGACCGCATTCTGATCGTCTCGGGGCACGATTTTCGCAGTCCACGCAAGGCAAGTATTCATTTTATAGCCCAGGAACTCGCTAAAACTGCTTTTGTGCGCTTTCTGTCGGTTGGCTTTAGCAAGCTTTCTCTCTTCAAGGGTGATCCCCGGGCGGAACTCGATTCTCAGGCCAATATCGCCGTCTGCGAGAATGGCGTCGAATGTTTCCTCTGGAAAACGTTCCTGCATCCTTGCAACATAAGGCTCCGTTCGCTCCGCTGGATCGAGCAAGCATATTTTAAATATTACAGGTCGCAGCGCCCTGAGCTTGCAGCAAAGTGGATGCGCGAAGCCGAGACGGTCATCGTCGAGACAGGACTCGGAATCATCTTCATAGAAATGATCCGGAAGATGAACCCCGATGCCAACATCATCTATCATGCTTCGGACGATCTTGCCGTCATCGGCTGTTCCACATTCATTCAGTCGGAGCTCGCCCGCGTTGCGAGTTGCGTGGACTGGGTGCGGGTGCCATCACCCGCGCTGCGGAACCAAATTTCCCCGGATGTTCCTGTTTATTATATTCCACACGGCATCGATCACCGCATCATAAGTCAAGATACGGATTCACCTTATGGAACCGGACTTCATGCGGTTTCAGTGGGATCCATGCTTTTCGATGAGAGTTTCTTCGTCATGGCGGCGGATGAATTCCCGCAGATTCAATTCCACGTTATCGGTCCGGGAAAGACAAGCCAGGCACTTTCGCGGCCTAATATCCACCTTTATGGAGAGATGAATTTCGCCGAGACGGTGAGATATATCAAACACGCGAAGTTTTGCATCGCTCCCTACAGGTACACCGAAAGCGCCGCCTACCTCTCCGATACGTCAATGAAACTGTTGCAATATGATTTTCTTGGGCTTCCCGCCGTTTGCCCCGATTTTGCGGCTGGCGGCCGGCCCCACCGGTTCAGCTATAAGCCTGGCGATGCGGATTCGATCAGGATGGCTATTGAAGCAGCAATGCGTCAGGGACGCCACAAGCCCGGATATTATCTGAGCTGGTCCGATGTCGCCAGACGCCTCCTTAATCCGAAAGCTTACCCAGACACGCGGCTGCCTTCCAGCCATGAACAGACAATGGCCTGGCCAAGCGCTGTTGGTTAATCATCAGGGGGTGCGGCCGCCTGTTTCCGAATTGAAAGGGTAAAAGGGTTTTCAACGGCCTCTTTGAGGCATTCATGGTGCCCCGATCGAAGGGTTAATTCCGGAATTTGACTCCGCGAAAGGGCACAGCCAGCCTGCCTCTGAAAGCTTGCCTTTGGATGAGGTTCGCGAGGGCAGCATCCAATCCCATTGATTATCTTGGGCAGCGTGTGTACTGACGAAGGCCAGTGTGCAGCCGATGGAACTTGAGCTCGGCGCATCCTGCGGGGTTTGCGATGGGAAAATTGTGTCTTAAACAGCCGGTCTCCGGAACTGCGTGCCTGTTGGCATCCGTTGTCCTCGCCGCATTTGCTCTAAGCGGCTGTAATCAGACTTCCGGTTCTTCCGCGCCAGTCGCGGCAGCAGCGTCTAAGCCTCTGGCTCCGCCAAACTGGCCAAAATTGCCGGATGGCGCAGCCTGCACAAATGATCTTACCCGTTATCAAGCTGTTCTTGATGCGGATGTCCGCACCGGGAATGTGAACCGGTCGGTCTATGATCAAATCGAGGCTGAACTGGTGCCTGCTGCGAATGCTTGCGCCGCCGGTCATAACAGCGAAGCGCTTGCCATGATCAGGTCTGCAAAAATTAAGCACGGCTATCGCGCAAACGCATAATCCGCCTCTCCGTGCACAAGCCTGCCGCGGGCTGTTGCGCCGCCGCGCCTTCGAACCCCTTTTTGAGGATCCAGGATGGGCTTTCGCCGCTCTCAAGCCTTTCCTCAACCGGAGATTACGGGCGGGAACTTTCTCGTCGTCGAGGCCGGCTTTTACGGAGATGTCGCCGCCATGCTGCTGGAAGGGGCGAAGGCCGCATTCGATTCCGCAGGCGCCACGTTCGATCTTATCGAGGTTCCGGGCGCACTTGAGATCCCGGCCGCCATGGCAATTGCTCTTGATCACGCCGACGCCGCACGCCGTCCGTTTGACGGGGCGGTTGCGCTTGGCTGCGTGATCCGCGGCGAAACCCATCATTTTGAGATCGTCGCCAACGAAAGCGCGCATGCGCTCATGCGGCTTGCGGTTGAGCGCAGGCTAGCGCTCGGCAATGGCATACTGACCGTGGAGGACGAGGCCCAGGCTCTGGTGCGCGCCGACCCCAGGCAGGGTGACAAGGGCGGTGACGCCGCGCGGGCAGCTCTTGCCCTTTATCGCCTTAAGCTCGGCCTCAAGCTTGATGCCGGGGTGCGCTGATGGCCAGCGCCGACCGGCGTTCTGCCGCCCGCCTTGCCGCTGTGCAGGCCCTCTATCAAATGGAGGTCACGGGAAAGGGTCTCAAGCAAACGCGCAATGAATTCGAGTCGTTCTGGATCGGACGGGAAATCGAAGGCGTCCGCTATAAGGATGCGGAGATCGCATTTTTCGATGACCTTCTGAAAGGTGTCGTCTCCTCTCAAGGCCCGATCGACAGGGTGATCGACAAGACTCTGGCAGCAAACTGGCCTTTAGCGCGGATCGACTCTGTCATGCGGGCAATTTTGCGAGCCGGCACTTATGAATTGCAGAAGCGTGCCGACATTCCGGCAAGGGTTTCCATCAAGGAATATGTCGACGTTGCAGGCGCATTTTTTGGCGCGGAAGAATCAGGGATGATCAATGCGGTCCTCGACACTCTGGCACGCCAATTCCGCCCGGCGGAGTTCGAACCTCGCCCCTGAGTTCAGAAATCGATGCCGCGTCCATCGGAAGACGAATTAATCGCGACTTTTTTTGCTCCCCTGGCGGCGCCGGGAGGCCTCGGTCTGCGCGATGATGCCGCAATTCTCCCAGAGATGCCAGGCCAAGATATCGTCGCGACAACAGATATGCTGGCCGCCGGTGTGCATTTTTTTCCGGATGATCCTCCCGGTGCGGTTGCCCGAAAAGCCTTGCGGGTCAATCTTTCTGATCTCGCCGCCAAGGGTGCGGAACCGCGGGGTTTTCTCCTGGGCCTTGCGCTCCCGGAAGATTTGACGGCCGATTGGCTCGCAGGCTTCGCGCAGGGCCTCCGCGAGGACGCTGCGGCCTATAAATGCCCGCTCCTTGGGGGCGATACTGTCAAGAGTCCTGGTCCGCTCGTGATATCGATCACGGCGCTCGGCGCTGTCCCGGAGCAAAAGCTTGTGCCGCGCAAGGGTGTCGCGGCGGGCGACCTCCTTTATGTCAGCGGGACGATTGGAGACGCGGCGCTTGGCCTAAAACTGCGGCTCGATCCGGTTCGCTCGGAGCCGTGGACGAAGCGCATCAGCCAGGCCGATGCTGCTTATCTCGCGGAACGCTACCTTCTGCCACAGCCGCGCCTTTGTTTGCGCGAGGCGCTTCGCGCCCATGCACATGCGGCGATGGACATTTCGGACGGGCTTGCGGGCGATCTTGAGAAGATGCTGAAACTTACCGGGATGACAGCCAGGATCATGGCCGCCGACATCCCTCTCTCTTCAGCCGCGTTAAGGCTTGTCCAGCGGTCGCCCCTTCTGCTGGAGCCTATTCTTACCGGGGGTGACGATTACGAACTCATTTGCGCCGTGCCGCCTTCGGAAAGCGAAGCTTTCGAGACCAAGGCCAAGGCCGCGGGTGTTCCCGTGCGCGCAGTTGGCACGGCCGAGCAGGGGGAAATACCGCCTGTGTTCAAGGATAGGGAAGGGCGGGCCTTGATCTTCGCGCGGCCTTCTTTCCGGCATTTTTAGAAAAAAGGCATGGGATCTCTGCAAGCCCCCGCAAAGCGCAATTGCGCAGTGCAGCGGTTTCTGTATAGGTCATCAGCAGGATGCGAGCCGAAGCCTCGCCGACTCCCTTAAACCAACCATTCAAGGTGGCAACATATGAATTTCGTTTGGGGCGTGATTTTTGCCGGTCTTTTAGCCGTCGCCTATGGCATAATAACATCGTTAAGGCTATTGGCTGCCGATCCCGGCTCGCAGAAAATGCAGGAGATCGCGGGAGCGATCGCCGAAGGTGCACAAGCTTATCTGAAACGCCAGTACACCACAATCGCCGCGGTTGGCGCCATTATTTTCGCGGGCTTTGGGTTTCTCATTTCCTGGCCGATCGCCATAGGATTTCTGATCGGAGCTGTGCTGTCGGGTGCCGCAGGGTTCATCGGCATGAATGTCTCTGTGCGCGCCAATGTCCGCACCGCGCAGGCCGCGAGCCGGTCGCTCGCCGAGGGGCTGGATATTTCCTTCAAGTCTGGTGCCGTTACTGGTCTCCTGGTCGCCGGGCTCGCTCTCCTTGGCGTATCGGTATATTTCTATGTTCTCACTGGGCCGCTTGGCTATGCCGTGAACAGCAGGGAGACGGTCGACGCTCTCGTGGCGCTCGGATTCGGCGGGTCACTGATTTCGATTTTCGCCCGCCTCGGCGGCGGTATTTTCACCAAGGGTGCCGATGTTGGTGCCGACCTTGTTGGCAAGGTTGAAGCCGAGATCCCAGAGGATGACCCCCGCAACCCGGCGACGATCGCCGATAATGTCGGCGACAATGTTGGCGATTGCGCCGGCATGGCGGCCGACCTGTTCGAAACCTATGCCGTGACGGTTGTCGCCACCATGGTGCTTGCCTCGATCTTCTTCGGGGGCCAGCCGGTGCTTGATGCTGCCATGCTCTATCCGCTCGCAATCTGCGCCGCATGCCTCATCACATCGATCGCAGGCACCTATTTCGTGAGGCTCGGGGCCGGCAATTCGATCATGGGCGCCTTATATAAGGGCCTCATTGCGGCCGGAGTCCTTTCGATTGGAGGCCTTGCCGCGGCGACCAGCCTCACTGTCGGCTGGGGAACCATTGGCACTGCTAACGGGGCTCCCATCGGAGGCCTGGAGCTATTCTTCTGCGGCATCATCGGTCTTTTGGTCACGGGCCTCATCGTCGTTATAACCGAGTATTACACGGGCACTGGTAAGCGTCCCGTTCTCTCGATTGCCGAGGCCTCGGTTACCGGGCATGGCACGAATGTCATCCAGGGCCTTGCCGTCTCGCTGGAAGCCACTGCATTGCCAGCGCTGGTCATCATCGGCGGCATCATAGCGACCACTGAGCTCGCCGGACTCTTCGGGACAGCGATCGCGGTCACAACTATGCTCGGCCTTGCCGGAATGATCGTTGCGCTCGATGCCTTCGGGCCCGTGACCGACAATGCGGGCGGCATCGCCGAAATGTCGGGCTTGCCCGAAGAAGTGCGGCGTTCAACCGATGCGCTCGACGCCGTGGGCAATACGACGAAAGCGGTGACCAAGGGCTATGCGATCGGCTCGGCTGGCCTTGGCGCCCTTGTGCTTTTCAACGCTTACAGCCATGATCTCGAGTATTTCGCGTCCAACCCGGATGCTTTTCCCTATTTCAAGGGGATCGGCACCGTCTCATTTGACATAGCAAATCCCTATGTCGTCGCCGGGCTGATCTTTGGCGGCATGATTCCTTACCTCTTTGGCGGCATCGCAATGACTGCGGTCGGACGTGCGGCAGGTTCGATCGTCATCGAGGTCAGGCGCCAGTTCCACGAACATCCCCACATCATGAAAGGGACAGAACGTCCGGACTATGGCCGGGCGGTCGATCTGCTGACCAGGGCGGCAATCCGGGAGATGATCGTGCCTTCGCTGCTGCCGGTGCTCGCGCCGCTTGTCGTTTACTATGGCATCCTCTTGGTTTCCGGTTCCAAGGCTTCTGCCTTCTCGGCCTTGGGCGCCTCGCTCCTCGGCGTCATCGTCAATGGGCTATTCGTGGCCGTTTCGATGACATCGGGCGGCGGTGCCTGGGACAATGCCAAAAAGAGCATCGAGGAAGGCTTCCTCGACAAGCGCGGCGTCAAACATTTCAAGGGTGATGATGCGCACAAGGCTGCGGTGACCGGTGACACCGTCGGCGATCCTTACAAGGATACCGCAGGTCCTGCCGTTAATCCGGCGATCAAGATCACCAACATCGTTGCGCTTTTGCTGCTCGCCATTCTCGCCCATTAATAAGATGTAAGGGTGAGCCCCAGCGCTTTGGGCCATGAGCTGCTTCCGATCGTTGAAGTGCTCATGGCCTTTCTGTTTTGATTGAGATCTGGCACTTGTTGAAATCAATCAGAGTGCCGGTATTCTTCTGTCGGTATATTACAAGAGAACCTTTGGTTGTGATCTTTGGGTATTCCAAGGTGCTCCATACCGTACGATAAGATCTTTAAGTTCCGCATTCACGGAAGCAAAATCTTGTCCGCGGTCTGCATCGAGATCATTGGTAAAGATCATAAAATCATTAAGAAGCTTGGGATCGGCTGGTTTATCGTTTTCCTCCAATATGGAAGCAAGCTCAAGCAAGGTCTCCCTGATGTCCAGCTTGCGGCGAACGCGCGGGGTTGAACATTGCGCATTGCCCATCGCGAAATTGCGGATCTTTTGCGCGGCCGTGATTCGGGCCTCGCGCGGCATGGCAAGACAGCTCAAGCGGGGTGGGCTTTCCAAGAAATGGAACCGGAGGTCCATATCCATTTCCTCGCAATACTGCGCGAGAGCTGGAACATGGAGCATGTTGTAGGCCTGAACGGTCATATATCCGTAGATATTGGCTTTTTGAATGAGCTGCAAACGCTTGATATTCGGTCCGATCAACTCCCATCGGGACGGATAGCGGATGTAGTCATTGAGAGCAGCGAAGCCATCAAGGCTAACGGCTATATCCACAGCTTTGAACTGCGCTGCTAGATCGCGCCATTCATCGTCCACCGCAACCGTACCATTTGTGGTCATGGATAAGGTTATATTTTTTGCAACATTGCGGGAGATGATCTGCTTCATGATTGAGCGAACCTCTTTGATAAGCAGAGGTTCACCGCCAACGAAATTCAGCCTGGTGACATTGTGGACTTTGTAGAGAAGATCTTTGCTAAGGAATTCATCATCCTGAAACCATTGTTTCCCGCTGGGAAAGCGGCTGCGAAGCTTGCTTGTTCCCTTCTCTTTCCTGAGTAATTTCACATCTTCAATGCCAGCCCTTGCGGGACTTTCGATCCTCAGCGTGAAATCATCTTCCTGCACGATGTGATCTGGAAGTTCGATAGTCTGGTCAAATGATGTTCCGCACAGCTCTCCGCGATAGACTGGAACGCCATTCACAGAAATTTCCAGCGGGCTTGCCTCCGAGTCTGCCCTCCGGAATCTGACTTGAATGTGAGAGATTTGTTCTCCAGGCATTTTTAGGTGGATTGTGGCCGCGCCCTGAATCCACGCCGCCGCGGGCGAGCTTGAACGATCGGGATGGGGAATTCCATCATATTCGACTCCCAGAACGTGCCGCGGAGCAACGGACATTGCGTTTCCCTGCCAGCGCGCCGGTATTTCAAAATCAAAATCACGGGAGGTCCATCGCGAATGTACAGGATCGCTGTCAATGCTCGAGCTAGACAACCCATGGCACATTCTGCATTTCAGATTGCAAAGATTGCCAACGTCTAAATCCAGCCATTCTGGTCCATCGGGAATGCGGAAGTCATTGGCACGCGCCTTGGCTTTGATATCCTCGACCGTCTCGCCTCTCGGATTGAGCCATCCGGTTTCCCAGGCGCGAACCGCGTCCATCCTGATGCTTCGCGCGCCTGTCTTCTCCTGATTGTAGCAGTAGGAGCACTGCTTCACCGGCTCCCCATTTGTCAGCTTCCGGCGGACAGTTCGCATGTCCTCCGAATTCCATATTTCTTCAACGGTATGCTCGTAAACTGACATGGTGCGGCCTTCCTGAGCGACGAAGGGGAAGAAGGCGCAGCATGCTCTGACCGAACCAGCAGGTGTGACATTGATCTCAAGAAAAGGATTTACGCAGAAGTAATCGGTCTTCCCGCTTTTAGATTCGCCCTGTGTCATCTTGAATGTTCCGAGGTGAGAGCTGAGCAAGACTTACGGCGCTGTCTTCTCGAAGAAGACACCAACTCCATCGATTGGCCGGATATCCGGCGCGAGGCCGCGCTCCGACAGGAAATCTTGGACGGCTAGCTTGCAAGCAGGAACACATTCATAATCGTCGACGATGATCCAGCCTCCGGCCGGTACCTTGTCATAGAGATGCGTCAGAGGAAGTATTGTTGACTCGTATAGGTCGCCATCAAGGCGCAGAATGGCGATTTGATCGGATGGAACGAGCGGCATGGTATTCTTGAACCAGCCTTTCAGCAGGATGACTTGCTCGTCGAAGAGACCGAACTTCTCGAAATTGCTGCGCACTTTGTCCTCGGAAACGGCGAGTTCCGGGTACTGATGAAACAGTGACCCAGCATCGGCAGGATACCGGTCCTTGTCGGGAGGCGGCAGGCCCTCAAAGGAGTCCGCGAGAATCACACGCCGGTCCTGGATGCCATAGGCCGCGAGAACTGCGCGTGCGAGAATGCTAGCGCCGCCGCGCCATACCCCGGTTTCAACGATGTCGCCTGGAATCTTGTTCGAGATGATGCGCTCTATAAGCACGCGAAAATTCCGCATGCGGGCGGCGCCAATCATGGAGAACGCGTTTTTTGGCCAGTCAAACCCACGGTTGCGCACATTCGGATCGAATTCCTTCCAATCGAAGATAGGAATGGGTGGATCTTCGTATATGGCCCCTATCAATGTCGCTTCCACGAGATCAAGATAAAGAGCTCTTAAGGCTTCTATGCTTCTTGATAGCGAAGCCACGCTGGCTATGCCCGCGCTGCCGGTGCCAGCGAGGCCGGCGAGTTGTAAGGCAAGCCGGTCACGCTCGGCGGCGGCAGACGACAGGGCTGCGGCTTCCGCAATCAAAGAATCCCTTTGCGCCGTGAGATCAGCCCTTTGAGATTTGAGGGCGTCCCGCTCTGTTGCCAGGCTGTCGAGTTGAAAGATAAGCGAATCTCTGTGTGCTGTGAGTTCGTCACGTTGAGAGATAAGCAAATCTCTTTGCATACCTAGCTTTTCATATTGAGCGACCAGCAAATTATTCCGGGCTATCAGTTCGTCTCGTTGAGTGATCAATAGATCTCTTTGCGCCTTGAGCTTCGGAAAGAAAAAAGCTGAAGAGTCTTCCAAGGCGCTTCGGAATCTCGAGACAGGCTTCTTTCTCTCCGCGCTCTCAATCTCGAAGGAAACACCGGCGTGAACTTTTGCCGATGCCTTCAGCTCTGCCGGAATACCGGCGTGTGTCCAATTCGAAAGAGATGATTGTCCTTGTTTCGCTCGTGTTGTGGCCTCTAGGAATTTGTGTCCATATTTTCTGTCTGGTTCGAGATGGCATCCTTCTGCCCATTCATTCCAGGCATTGATGAAGACAAAGCGCTCCTGTTCTGGATACTCGATTTTGGTGCGCTCTATGGCGCGAGATAACCAGTACTCGTAGTTTTCAGGCGTGCCGTTCAAAAAAGCTGTGCCAAGCCGCCCGGATCTTGGGCTGTTGTCCCAGGAAGGAAACACCGTTCGGAATGCGTTAAAAGCGCTGTAGTCACGTGCAAGATAGAGTTCCGCAAATTCCGGGTAGTCGAGTACTTTCCCTTCGTAACCTTCCGTGCAATCGAGAAGATCGCGGAGGTTCTGGCTGCCAAGGTTGTGAGGCGGAAATTCTACACCTCCATCGAAGCCGAACTGTTCATAGTTCCAATTGCCATGTGTGAACGCACAATATATTTGCAGCTTTTGAATTCCAACACTCCGGCAATAATCACGCCAGATTTGGGCGCTTCTTCTTGCGTCTGGAAGATGCTGAGGCCGGTAAACGATTAGTAAGGGCGCGCCTTCGAACCGGATGTAGCGGGGATCACGGAAATAGGGGATCAAGCTCTTGATAAAGTTCAGATCGTCGTCAGGGCCATATTTTTGAGCAATCAGAATCTCGTGCTCTGCGGCATCCCACCGGCGAGTCCAGTTTTCATTGGCCCAGCAGAGGCAGAAGGGCATGTCGCTGTCTGGATCGGCGAGCATGTCATCGAGCGGCCTTTCGAGCAATCGCTTGCCGGAAAACCAGTAATAGTAATAGCAGAAACCGTCGATCCCGTATTTTTTCGCCATTACGATCTGGTCCCTGCGCGTTTCACCGACACGCAAGTCATAAAAGCCAAAATCTGCTGGCAGGTGCGGCTGATAATGGCCGCGAAACATCGGTTGTGCCTTGGTGACATTGGTCCATTCTGTGAACCCTCGTCCCCACCAAAGATCATTTTCCGGAATCGGGTGAAACTGCGTGAGGTAGAACGCTATCAGCTTGATTTTACTAGCCGTATCCCTGACCTTGGCATCCGGATGAGATATGGCGCTATCGTGGGTCAGCAACGAAATTCACCCCGCAAGTGTAGAAACCGGCATCTATATTACTCAGAAATGCTGTGCTCACGCGCAGGCTTGTGATGCCGTCTCTTATGAGAGACGCCTCTTACGAGAATGAGGCATGAGCGGAAGGATTCCAGCGAACCGACGCCTCAAAGAGGTTCACCGGCGCCGAGACATTTTCAATGGGCCTTGCACGCGTAACCACCTGGTAGACATGTCCATGCGGGTTGGATGAAAGCGCAGCCTGGACGTTTAATGGAAGCCGGGCCCATCGCTCCGCGAATTCGGTTTCCTCGGGACGCCGCATCACGAAGCGGGCGTCCGTAATGGCTAGGCCGGCGCTTGCATGCAAGCTGTGGATATTGTGGAGACCAAAGAAGCGGATATGTGTCTTATCAAGGAGGCCCCATTCTCCGTAATGGAAATCTTCCTCGAAAAGACAGGACATGATTGTGCAATGTGCGGCGTGAGGCAAAGATAAGACAATCGTGCCGGCCTCGTTAAGCAGCCTCCTCATGCTCCTTAGCACCGTCCAGGGATCATAAAGATGTTCCAGCACGTCCGCAGCAATGATCGTATCGAATTTGCCTTCACTCTCCAGACTCTTCGTCCAATTTGAATCATTGAGGTCAAGAGCGTAGACCCGGCCAGCATAAGACTTCAACTTTTCAACGGAAGCAGGGTTGATTTCCAACGCGACAACATCGCACCCCTTTGTTTTGACGAGATGCTTTGTAATCATTCCAGCCCCGGCTCCAGCCTCCAATATTTTCTTGTGCGATCCAGCGAGCTCCAGAACATACGCCAGCGCGTTATCACCCGCCGGGTCGAGTTCGTACTCATAATTCATGAGTACGCTAAGATCAGGCGCCTCTGAACCTTGCATCTGAATTCTCATCACCAGAGATTTTTTCCGTCAGGTTTATTTCTACTTCAATTTAGGGGTAACGCAACCCCTTGCAGAGTACGAAGCGCGGCGTTGGAAGACGCCTTTGAGACTTTCATAAAAAAGCCGCAGATCCCTATCCGAATTTGCTTGAGGAACGGGATTTTGCATCGAGATGCGTCCTAACATATGTTTTGACACAATTTTGCCAGAAGCTGGCCGGCCTGGGCTGGCCGGGCGCTGCACGCTGAACCATTCTCCGCTGTCAAATTTCCCTTCCGGTCAGACCTGTCTGGGCCAGCTGGCGTGTGTGCATGATGTCCATCCTCGCCTTTTTTAGACGCTTTCACGTTACGGATGCTTTCGCGTTTCTGGGGAGGCCATGCTTCTTCACATGAATGCAGAGATTTGTCTTGGCTGGAAGTTCACGATAAGAAAGGTTTCACGAGACCATCAAGTTTGCGAGTGACGCTCTTGCGATTCCTGTCTCCTGCTTCGTTCTGGAGTCCCGATTATATCTGCCAATCCGCGTGGATTGAGCACGCGCCGTTTGCTTTCTGGATTTCTGATGTCCTGCGGCCTCGATGCTTCGTTGAGCTTGGCACCCATTATGGCTATTCTTATTTTGCCTTTTGTCAGGCCATAGAGCGGCTTGGGCTTGGCACGGCTGCTTACGCTGTGGATAGCTGGCAGGGCGACGAGCATGCCGGTTTCTACGGCGAGGATGTGTTTCAAGCTGTCGCGGAACAGAATACAAAGAAATACGCGGCTTTCTCACGGTTGATCCGTTCGACTTTCGATGAAGCAGTTCAAAATTTCGAAGACTGCTCAATTGACCTCCTCCACATCGACGGCCGCCATTTTTATAAGGATGTGAAGCACGATTTTGAGACCTGGCAGCCGAAATTGTCAGATAACGCTATTGTGCTTTTTCACGATACCAGCGTTCGAGAACGCGGCTTCGGCGTGTGGGAATTCTTTAAGGAATTATCAGCGAGCCGCCCGTCATTTCAGTTCTTTCACTGTTACGGCCTTGGCGTCTTGGCGATAGGCGAGCCGCCAGCGGCGCTCGCGCCGCTGTTCGAGAGTTCTGTTGAGGAGGCTGGTCAAATTCGAGCAGCTTATACGGCTCTCGGCAAAGGACTTTCGGTGCGCTTGTTGCTCACAGAGCAAAATGTCCAGCTTGCGGAAAGGGACGCGCGGCTCGCGGAATTGGAAACGGATCTCACGCTTTCGAAGAAAGGTTTTGAAGCTGATCTAAATCGGCTATACGAGGCAATCGCTGCCAGGGATGCACAAATCAAAGAGTATTTATATCATCTCGATCGCATCAACGCGTCAGGATGGTGGCGTCTCGGTATGTGGATCGACAAACAGATCCGCTCGGTGCGCGCGCTTTTCTTACCCAGAGAATCCAAGGTAAACTCGGCACCAGCACCGCAAGTATCAAGTGTGTTAGTCCCCACTGAAACCGAACCGCCCGGCACCAGATATGTTCCGTTGTGCAAGGGTAGCCCGGTAAATAAAAAGCGGGCCAAACTCATCTGCTTCTACTTGCCGCAGTTTCACACCATCCCAGAAAATGATGCCTGGTGGGGAGAAGGCTTCACCGAATGGACGAACGTACGCGCCGCTCAGCCACAGTTCAAAGGCCATTATCAGCCGCGCATACCTGACGAACTTGGATACTACAACCTATTGAATTCAGAGGTACAACGGCGCCAAATCGAATTGGCAAAACTCTACGGCGTCGAGGGATTTTGCTTCTATTTTTATTGGTTCGGCGGCAAGCGCTTATTGGAAAGTCCTCTTGAAACGTATCTTCAGGATAACACTCTTGATTTACCCTTTTGCCTTTGCTGGGCAAACGAAAACTGGACGCGGCGGTGGGACGGTCTTGAAAGCGAAATTCTTATTGCCCAGCGTCATTCGCCAAAGGATGATCTCGCCTTTATTCAATACGTTTCCCGCTACATGGCTGATTCACGTTACATTCGGGTGAATGGCAAGCCATTGCTTATTATCTATCGTCCGATGCTGCTTCCGTCGCCAAAAGAGACGGTAAAGAGGTGGCGCGCCTGGTGCCGCAGCAGCGGCGTCGGCGAAATCTATCTTTGCTACACGCAGTCCTTCGAGAAGGTTGATCCAGCCGAATACGGCTTCGATGCTGCCATCGAATTTCCGCCAAACATGTCTGTTGGTCCGAGCATAAATGATAGATTCCCTTCGCTTAGTAATAACAGCAATTCTACCATTTATGATTGGCGAGAATTTGTTGACCGGAGCGAGAACTATCAGCAGCCTAAATACAAGCTATTTCGCAGTGTGTGCCCTGCTTGGGATAATACAGCGCGCAGGAAAAATGGTGCCACGATATTCGTCAATAGCACGCCGACGCTCTACCAACGGTGGCTGAACAACGCTATTCGCGACACCAAGCACCGGCACGCCAATCCAGATGAACAGCTAATCTTTGTCAACGCTTGGAATGAGTGGGGAGAGGGTGCCTATTTGGAGCCCGATAAGCGCTACGGCTACGCCTATCTCCAGGCCACTCGCGATGCCGTCTGCAGCGCTGAACACCAGCATGACCCGTCAATTTTACTTGTGACCCACGACTGTCACGCGAATGGTGCGCAATTTCTAATCCTCGAAATTGCGAAGCAGTTGAAAGTCGACGGCTTTAAAGTGGCCATTATTGCCCTCGATGGCGGCAAGTTAGAAAGCGAGTTCGCTCTCATCGGCCGTATGATCAATGCTAAGGAAGCAGGCGCGTCAGGTATCCAGAATTTTCTTGCCGGTCTCAGGGAGGAAGGCACGCAGGATGCAATCACGAGCACAGTGGTCAGTGGAAGCATTGTATCGGAGTTGAAAAGTCTTGGCTTTCGCGTACTGAGCCTTATTCACGAGTTGCCGGGAATTATTCACGAGATGCGGCAGGAAGTTAATGCCGCGGCGATCGCCAGCCTTGCCGATAAAGTCGTCTTCCCGGCGAAGCTGGTGCGTCAACGCTTTAACGAAATCGCTCCCGTCAGTGACGAAAAGGTCGTCATCCGCCACCAAGGCTTATTACGGAAAAACCCCTACAAGAATCGCAATGCAGAGGCACACCACATAATCTGCGAGAAGCATGGTTTGCCGCCGGATACGCAAATAGTTCTCAGTATCGCCTATGCAGATTTACGTAAAGGTCCTGATCTGTTCGTTGAAATCGCCGCACATGTAGTGGCTGAACGCCCTAAGACCACATTTATTTGGGTTGGCAACGGACCTCCGGAAATGGAACAAAAAGTCAATCTGCGTATCCAGCAGCTTGGGCTTGAAGGACGGGTCCTATTCGTCGATTTTGACCGTGAGCCTATGGCATACTACGCAGCTGCCTCGGCCTATGCGCTGCCTTCACGCGAGGACCCATTCCCAAATGTGGTGCTCGAATCCGCGGAGGTCGGTGTGCCTGCGGTCGCCTTCGATGGCGTAACCGGTGCAGGCGAGTTCATTGTTGAACACGGAGGCCGCCTTGCAAGTTATCCGGATACAGCTGATTTCGCTCGCTGCCTATGCGAACTGCTCGCCAGAACGGAAAGTGAAGCGCGATCCAGTGTTCCGTCTCTTCAACAATATACGCTTGATCTGCTTTACAATCTCAAAGGTTACCCGCGCGTTTCCGTTATTGTTCCCAATTATAATTACGAACGGCATATTTCCAAAAGGCTCGATAGCATTTTTCACCAAACCTTTCCAGTTTATGAGGTGATCGTACTTGACGATGCTTCCACCGACAAAAGCGTGGAAGTCATTGAGGACTATTTTGAGCGCACTTGTTATGAGGGCCAATTGATTGTCAACAAGTGCAATTCTGGCTCGGTGTTTCACCAATGGCAGAAAGGGCTCGCCTGCTCGAAGGGAGACTTGATATGGATCGCAGAAGCGGATGACGTTGCCGACATTCATTTCCTTCGCGAGCTTACACCCTGCTTCGGCGACCCCAATATAGTATTGGCCTTCAGCCAATCCAAACAAATCGACGAAAATGGTAAGGTATTAGCGGAGAATTATCTGGAATATACCAAAGACGTCTCGGACCGGTGGTGTGCAAGCTACGTGAATGACGGGTATAAAGAGATTAGTGAATGCTTATCAGTTAAGAACACGATTCCTAACGTTAGCGCCGTTCTGTTCCGCCGCGATGCGCTCGAACAAAGCATCGCAGACATCGGTGACGACCTGTTCAGATACAAAGTCGCGGGAGACTGGCTGGTTTATCTACATGTCCTTTTGCGGGGCAGGCTGTGTTACAATGAAAAATCGTTGAACTATCATCGCCGTCACACGAAAAGCGTGACCAGCGCCCTTGATGTTGCCAATCATCTGAAGGAAGTTTGCGAGTTGCAAGAACGTGCCCAATCGCTGAGCGCGCCGTCCGGCGAAGCTCTTGCCAAGGCGAAAGCATATATCGAATATCTGCATGAAAATTTCGAGATATCAACGAAAAGCTGAGGCAATGGCGTGGTATCCGGCGCAAAATACGGTAAGGGCGTAGTGTTGGGGGCGGCAGGATTTATCGGGATAAGCCTAGCTAACGTCCTGGACGCAGAAGGTTTTGAGGTAGTCTGCTTTGACCGCTTTGTCTCCCCGCACTGGCCAAAAACAGCAAGGACCATCGTCGGCGACTTCACTGGGATTCCTGTTGAACTCCTTCGAGAGCTTGATAACGCGTTGGTTTTCCACCTTGTCAGCTCATGCCGGCCGTCGGCCAGTACAGCGCTCGCTGCAGATGAAGTTAATCGCGATCTCGTGACTACCGTCCGTTATCTGGAAGAAACCAAATCGCGCGGGTTGCGATGGATCTTTCTTTCTTCGGGTGGCACAGTTTACGGACAGAATGAAGATGACCAAATTGCCGAATCGAGCCGCACAAATCCAATTTGTTCTTATGGAGCTGTCAAGCTTGCGATCGAGCATTATTTTGCCCTCTACGGCAGACTCTACGGCCTCGATTATGTAGTGGTCCGGCCAGCCAATCCTTATGGCCCCTGGCAATACCCGCTAACCGGGCAAGGTATCATCGCTGCCTTGGTGTACAAGGCTCTCAGAAAGGACACCGTGGAGATATGGGGAGACGGGACAAATGTACGGGATTATATTTTTATCACCGATGCTGTTGGGGGGATTCTGGCAGCAGCCACGAGCGGAAAAACGAGTGAAATATATAATGTAGCTACAGGAGTTGGCTGGTCTATCAATCAGGTGGTCGATATTGTCAGCGAGATATTGAAAAGGCAGGTCAGCGTGAAATATTCCGAGGCGAGGCATATCGATGTAAAAAGAAACGTGCTTTGTGTCAACAAAATCTCATCCCATACTGGATGGATGCCGCGAATGACCATGCAACAGGGGATAGCGCTGACAGCGGAGTGGCTCAAACAACATGTGGAAGTGTGATGTGAAACGGGTGCCGGCCACGAGTTTTGGGGCCGTGGGCTTTGCAAAGAAAATTGTTTCCAGAGGCTAGCGGGCAAAAGGACGTGAGTTGACACTCTTCGAGTACAAACACGATGGATTCTGTCCTTGCTGTGAAACTGCCCAGATTTTTACAAGCAGCAATGAGTGGTTTCGTGATCATCTCATCTGCCCGAATTGCGGTTCGGTGGTGAGGGAACGCGCCCTTGCCCTCGTGTTGAAGGAACTTCTGCCGGATTGGAGAGCGCTCTCCATTCACGAGAGTTCGCCCGTCCCGCGAGGATTACAGGCACGGATGGCTCAAGAGGCGCCACATTACATAGCGTCTCATTATTTTCCGCATGAACCGTTCGGAACGATAGTGAACGGGTTTCGCAATGAAAATCTAGAGGATCAGACATTTAAAGACGAAGCATTTGATCTCGTTATATCGCTCGATGTAATGGAACATGTTTTCCATCCGCATAGGGCATACTCTGAAATCTATCGCACCTTAAAAAAGGGGGGGTATTATTTACATACGGTTCCCATCAGAAAGGATTTGGTCGAGGCGCAAAGAACTTTGGCCGTGCTAAACTCAGACGGCTCCATCAATCATCTAACTGCCACTCCGGAATATCATGGCAATCCAATCGATGAAAAAGGGTCGCTCGTTACGCATTATTACGGCTACGATATTTCAAAACAGATAGCACAATGGGTCCCGTTCGACGTCAGAATCATCCGTTTCTGGGATCCGACGCACGGCATTATAGGAGAATATACTGAAGTGATCGTGTGCCGGAAGTGACATGCACTATGCTTAGATCTGAACCATGATCATGTTTATGGCACGGTTTTCTTATTTACCTATGTTGCCACTTATCGTGTTTCGGGACTTCTTTTATGTCGAGAAACTCGGAGTTTTTCAACCTTATTGCTATAAGAATGATTATTTGAAAGATTCCACCGCTCACCGGATCGCATTACTTCATTATCTTTTGATAGGAGAGCGCCGGGGATACCGGCCGAATGCTTTTTTTGACCCGGAATATTACAAAACTTCACGGTTAGGAAACAGCAAAACCTCGGCATTCGCGGAATATCTAGGATCGAATTCACCCTCGACTCCCTCGCCATCGGAATATTTCGATCATCAATGGTATTGCGCCCAAAATCCCGATTGGAACGAAGAATTCAGCCATCCTTTTCTCCATTTCTGGCATAAGGGCTTGTTCGAAGGCAGAGATCCGGCGCCGCATTTCGATATTGGCTTCTTCACGCACACGGCTGGCCGCGGCCATCCCGACATCAAGATTGTTCTCTACGAAGCTTTAACGAACAAAACGGAGTGTGTTCCGCTCAATGCGCAGGAACTGCGCAAGCGCCAGGACAAGTTCTATGAGAGAATAGACTTGCGCGTGGAACGGGCGCCCGCGCGCCCGGCATCCCCATTCCTTGTATTTATTCAGGCTTCCGAAGGCTACCACTCGGAGCTGCTGGACGGGCCTCGCGGGTTTGATTTGATGCTCAATTATTACGATGGGGCGGAAGCATGGCCTCCCGCCGCTGATTATGTTCTCCTCCAAACGGGCACGAAAACGACCGCCATCCGGAAAATTCTCGAAGAGCGGCCTGACCTCTTCGAAAGATATGAGGCTGTTCTTTTCCTGGACGATGATGTCGAGATCGATCGCATGGGGGTCATGCGGCTATTTGAGGCCATGAAGGAGCACAATCTCGATCTCGTCCAAGCGTCCCTGACAGCCGATTCGAGCTGCTACTGGGACATCATCAAACACCCTCCAGAAGGCCAAACGCTTTGTCCGCTCTCTTCCATTGAAATCATGATGCCGGCTGTCTCGCGCCGGGCGCTCACGGATCTCGGCTGGGTTTTCAAGGAAGGTATCAGCGGGTGGGGGATCGATTTCCTTCTGAGCGCGCAGGTGCGGAAGCGATATGGAAACAAGATCGCATTGATCGGAGACGTCCTTGCCAAGCACGCCCGTTCGACAGACGTCGCCTCGGGGACCTTCTACCAATTCTTGAGAAAGCACGGAATCGATCCGAATGCCGAAGCCGGCTACATCGCGTGGAAGCACGGTGTCGATGATTCAGCCAATGCAATCAGCCAGCATAACCAGCCGCTCGGCTGCCCGTGATGCTGCCAGCCTATGAGATCACCTTTTTCAAGTATCCATTGACGTTGTAAGTGACATTGAATCCGAAATAATCGCAAAGCTCTGGGTCAATGGCGAAGTCCGTCCGGCCGCTCAGAAATTGCTGAATCGCCAGGGCAGGGCCGCCATTCAGGCCGCCGTCGAATTCAATGCCCATCGGAGTCACGATGGCATCTTCAACGATGAGATACTCCCCCGGCCGCATGACATCCGCGAAATGGCGCAGGACAGAAAGTGTATGCTCGAAAGTATGCGCGGAGTCCTCGATCACCATCATTGGCCGGGGCAGGCCATTCAGCCAGTCCCGCGGCATCGCAGAGGCCAGACTGTCCGACGTCATGAAGGAAACGATGGGATCGGAGACATCTTGCACCGCGATGATATCCAAGGAGAAGATGCGGCCATCGATCCCCATCGACCGCATCTGATCGGCGAACCAAATCGCGCTTCCGCCCTTGTAAGATCCAATCTCGATCAGGGTTCTCGGCTTCACGTCCCAGAGCAGGCGTGTGTAAAGGGCAAGGTCGAAGGGATTCTTCAAGGTGGGAATGCCCTTGTACATATATCGCATCGTCCCGGCCTGCACCGAATCGAGCAAGGCCTTGGGGATGCTGGACGTGAATGGGCGAGGGGACAATCTACCTTCTCCGTTGGGCTGACTTGCGTTGCGCGATTTGGCCGGCGCCGGCGAGCTTCGCCTTCGCCACTCCTCCGCCGCTTTTCCCGAAGCTCAAGGCACCTTCTGCGCCTCATCGAAGGCCTGAGCCAGCGGCGGGCCGTTGTCGAAATAATCCGGGATCCCGAGGGCGAGGCACGGGCCGCAGAGCGGGTGCCGCGACCGCCGTTCCTGGATTTCCTCGATGCTCAGTTCCAGAAATGGACCAATCGTGTTGACGGCATCCATTGAAGTTCCGCAGCACAGCATGACCTCCCCCGCGACGTTGATGGCGAGAACCTCATTGAGCAGCCGGCACGCTCGCGTCCCCGTGCGCGATGTGATACCGATGGCCTTGTCCAGGGGCAGCGCAAGCGCCGAGAGAAGGGCCTCGTCTTCCGCTGACACATTTCCCTGCGATATCTGGATGATCTTCTCGACAGGAAAGATCTGCGCATAGCCGGTCTCAAAGCGAAACCCGAGATCCTCGCAGAAGGAGCGCATGAGCTCAATCTCTCCCATGTTGTATGTATAGACATGGAAGAAAACCTCGATGCACGAAGGATCGATACCGTTCCTGTCGCGCGCCCGCGCCAGGGAGATCAGGTTCCGTTTCACGAGCCCGATGTCGCCCCCCGCGTGTCCGCGCTCATAGACGGCCTGGGAGAAACCGGAAAGGGACACGCGCATCCAATGAGGCCGCGCGGCGAGCAGCCGCGTGAAATCATAGGACTCCCGGACATTCAGATTTGTGCTGATTGAACTCTTGACGCCATGATTATTGATAAGCTCAAGCAGCTCGGGGAGACGGGGATGGAGCAGTGGTTCCGTCCAGTTGAATACCCCGATGTCCTGGATTTCGAATTCCCGTTTCGCCTTTGTGACAATGGCATCGAGGAGCGCGGGGCTCATGAGGCCCTTTGGCCAATCCTCCATCCGGCCGAATTTATTGCCGACGATGCAGGAGGGGCACCGCAGATTGCAGTAGGAAAACACATCGATGACAATCGTGTATGACCTGCGGCCTCCATTCATTCTGTCTGCGTCCCCGTTCTGTTCCATACGTCCCCGCCCGGCCCGCCGGGCGCGGCTCTGATCGCGAATCCAATATCTGATCGCGATCTAATCGCGAATTCTATACAAGGCGCGAACCGGAAAACCCCGGCACCTTGAACAAAAATTTAAGACAAAACCAAATCAAACTTGCGCCTTGCGCACAGTCGGGTATCCTCCGGGAGGGGGACTCCAGCGGAGAACCGCCTGAAATGCAGCGATATGATCAGCGATAGGATCAATGACGCGAAACCCGTGTGCGTCAAGCGCGTTGTTTAAGCTCTCATTGTGTTAAGGATGTTGATTAAAAACCAGGAAATTTAAAGCGGAAGGGGATCTCCAAATAGCGCCTACCTCGATGGAATCACGCAAGTTTTTTGTCCACAACCGAATTATGGCAAGCATCAGGTAAGCTTGACAGGCTCCGGCATTAGTGGAAAAGAAAACAGTGAGCCATATCGACATGTCAGCCTAGCGCCATAAGGGCGGCGGCGTATGACCTGCAAATAATTATCTAAGGGGAGTATGAGATGGCTACTACCTATATCCCGCCGACTGTAAAACAGTTCGTCGACGGCGCCATGGTGGCATTTTTCGATGCATCCGCGTGGTCTGCCCTTGAGGCGATCTTCGAGGGGCCCGGCCAGTCGGCCACTTCGCCGGTGTCGAATCAGACCATCGTGAATCTCGGCGTGGCATTCGCCAGCAGCTCGGTTTTCACTGGCAACATCTCTTCGGACATTGACCAAATCGCGCTGAACCTCACGGGGAGCGTGATCACGGTGCCGGGTGAGAAGGCGGCGTTCCTCGCGGCGTTCAGCGGGGCGCAGAGCTATGTGCAGACCGTCCTTGGCCTCGACCCGACGACGGGAGTGGGCTATAAAACCGCCGAGGGTATCGTGGCCGCCGAATTCACGGCCTCAATCCTTGGCGCCCAGGCGAACCAGCTCGGCCTGACCCCCGCCGATCTGACGGCGTTCCAGATCCAGCAGAACACGGCCCTCAACCGGACGGCCGTTTCCGGTTTCTATGCCGACTCCGCGACGCCCGGCTCGACCCTCGTGCCGCAGGCGATCGGTGATGCGGGCTGGACTGCTGCCCAGAATGCCCTCATTGGCGTCACCAACGATCCCACGACGGTGACGGCGCAGGAGGCCAAGATCACAGCGGCGGAAGCGGTCACCCCGAACAACCCGGCCCTGATCACCCCGCTGGCGCCGACCTTCAATCTCACGCCCGGTGTTGACACGTTTGCCACGAGTGTGTCTGGTGCCGTCTTCAATGCGCTCCCCGCCGCGGGCACGCTGGGTCTGACCAATACCCTCAACACGGGCGACACGCTGACCGATACCGCCAAGGACGGCACGCTGAATGTCACCGACGTTCTCGCAACCGCTGGCCTGGCGGCCAATCCGCCTTTCGCGACCGGCGTGACTATGAGCGGCATCAGCACCCTGAACATCACCAACCAGGCGAACCTTGTTGGCGTTGGCCTCCTGCCGGCCGGCTTCCAGGGCAATGTCACGGGGCTTACCACCGTCAACGACAATGCTTCTCTCGCGGGCATCCAGCTCGGCAACACCGGCCAAGGCCTGAACACTGCGCTGACAAGCGTTAACATCAGTAATTTTGCTGGCGCTACCAAGTTCGGTCTGCCTGTCTTCGCGGGCTACATTGCGCAGGCCGCGTCTTCAGCGGCGAATGCTCTCACGGTTAACATTAAAGGCGTCCTCGGCAGCACCGCCGCCGGCAGCGCGGCCATCATCAGCGTTGCGAACGATGGCGCGGCGGGAACCGCGGCTGCCCCCAATCTCAGCTACGGCACCCAGACCTATACCGTCGACTCGGCCACGAACCTCCAGCTGGAGGCGGAGACCGGCGGCTTCCTTGGAGCGATCGTTCCGGCGCCGAGCGTCGATGGCACGACGACCTTTGTCTTCTCGGGCAAGGGCAATCTTGCGGTCGGCCAGGACTTCGCTGGCGACCACCAGCTGGTCACGACGATCGATGCGTCGGGCATGACCGGCAATATCGTGATCACGGGCGCCACCGCGGGCAATGCAACCAACGCCTTTGCTACGGCGGCCAATCCCGGCTGGCTCTTTGGCAGCGGGGCTGGCTTCCTCGATGATACCGGCCTTGGCGTTGCCTTCGACCTGACCTCGTTCAAGCTCGGAAGCGGCACGAACATCCTCGACGTCAGCAGCGCGACGGCTGCCCAGATCGCGGCGCTGACAACCACCCCCGGCACGCTGCTCGCGCTCAACAACGAGATCATCGTGAACGATGGCGTGGCCACCACGACTTCGGCGGCGACCTTCGCCAATATCAAGGGCTTCGAAATCCTCGGCATTGGCGGAACCGCGGCTGCGGATGGCGCTGGCGGCACGATCAATGTGGCGAACCTGCCAGCCTCGATCAACGAGATCGATTACGTCACGGCGGCTTCCGGCGCGGTCACCATCACCAATCAGAACACCGCGCTGGAGGTGAACACCTTTGACAATGGGGGCGGTTTTGCCATCACCTCGACTGGCACCGGCCTCAATGACAGTTTCAAGCTGGACATCGGCAATGTCCTGCATTCCGCTCCGGGCAGCGTTGGCGATCTCACGCTGACCGCCGACTCGCTCGTCACCATCAATGCCGTCGGGCTAACCCCGACCAGTGGCCCCATCACCGATACCCTCGGTTATGTCAGCCTCACGCCCGCGCTCATCGGCAATGAGCAGGTCACGATCACCGGCACGACCAATCTCACGATCGGCGTCGATGGCAAGGGCGGCATTGCGGACGTCAATTCGGCCGGGACCCTCATCACCAACAATATGATCATCACCGACACCGACAGCGGCGTAGTGACGCTCTTGTCGAGCGACACTGTAACGGCTCCGCTGGCTACCCCCATCCCCGGCGATACTCCTACCGGAAGCTTTGGCAACCCGCTCACCAACTCGACCAATGCGGTGTCGATCGATGCCACCAAGTCGGGCGGCATCATCATGACGGGCGGCGACGCCAATTACACCACTTCGCTGACGGTCGCGGGAAGCATCGGTGACACCTTCCTCGGATCGAAGTCGGCGGGCGACGTGTTCGGCGGCTCGATCGGCAACGACACCTTCACCCTGCAGCAGGGGAGCGCCCCGGAAACCATCTACACCGGGGGCGGCGCGGACACGGTCAATCTCGTCGCCGGCCACACGGGCGGGGATGTGATCGGGTTCTACGCGGGCTTCAACACAGGTCCCCTCGCCGCTATTCCGGTTACCCCCGGCGGCTTCGAAACCCCGCGGGATGCCAGCATCACGGACTCGGGGGACGTTCCGCAGCTCGGCTGGTGGGGCCAGGCGACGGGCGGCACGGCGACGGGCTATAGCGCCGGCGGCGCCAACTACGCGGGCCTGATCGGCAATGGCACCGGCACGACCGCCGATGCGTCGATCATCAACAACTTTAATCCCGGTGTGGACACCCTGGCCTTCGCCGCGTCGTTCTCCGGGGCAAATAGCCCTGGAGGTTATAACGGGATATGGAACTACGGCGCGGCCAACGGGCTCGGCGGCACCGCTTTGGGCCTCGTCGATGGCGCGATGGCGACTTTCGGCGGCGGCACGGCTGCGACGGTGCAGACGGTCGCTGCCGGTGGCACGGTTAATGCCGCAACCAACTTCATTGAGCTGAGCGGCGTCTTCAACAACATCGGCGCCGTGGCAACGGCATTGGAGTCCGGGGGCTACACCCTGAACTTCTTTGGGGCTCTGGGAGTTGACAATTCGGCCCACATGCTCATCGCCTGGCAGGATCTCAGCGGAATGACCCATGTGTCGGACATGGCGATCGAAAATCCAGGATTACTTCCGAGTTCCACCACCGCGGGCATGAACATCCACCTGTCCGACATCGCCGAACTGCCGAACACCACGGTGACGGCGCTCGTCGGCATCGGCGCGGCGCACCCCAACGTGCACTTCGCCTAAGCGCAAACCAGCGGCGCCCCGGCGAAATCCGGGGTATCCGGCGAGAATCAATGGCGGGGAGCCTCGGCTCCCCGCTTTTTCGTTGGGGGCGTCGCGCTTGCTCTCCCTCGTCCTGAGGAGACTCCGCAGGAGCCGTCTCGAAGGGCGGGGGGGATTATACCAACCCTCGTTGTTCGCGGCTCTTGCCGTCATGCCCAGCCTTGAGCCGGTCATCCAGACTCTGAGTAGCCTTTGAGAGCTGAAAACACCCCTTGTTCTTTGGATAATTCTTCAGATAAAGGCCGTCCGGCCATATCTCCCCATTCATCGCACGGCTGACCCGAGCGTATCTGAACTTTGAACTCAAGGATCATGACGGCCGAAGGCCGCGCGCCCTGGCGCGTCCTTGACTTCAAAGTTCAGATACGCTTTTTGGCCGCAGAGCGATGAATGAGTTTTTCCGCGCAACTGCGCTGGAAAGAGAACAGTATCACGCTCTTCATTCATCGCTTTTAACGTCATGGCCCGGCGAAGGTGCCGCGGTGAGCGAGCGGCGCCGGAGGGCTGGCCCGGTCATCCAGCATCACGCTTGGCGCGCGCGGCCTGCCGGTATAGGGTGGGGACCGCGTTGCCCTAACAAACCGGGTTTGGGCGAATGAACAGCGCGGCGGGGCTGGCCTCCGCCGTTTCCATTTCAACCAGGGCGAGGCAATGCAGGACTGGAGTGCGGGCTATATTACGGAGGTCGGCTATACCTGCGGCTTCTATCCCGAGCTGGTGCCCTCGCGCCTTGCCTTCTCCTGCCTGACCAGAGGGATCGCCGCGCCGGGATTTGCCGGCGAGCCCATCCGCCTTCTGGAGCTCGGCTGCGGGCAGGGGCTCTCGGCCAATCTCATCGCCGCCGCAAATCCCCGGATCGATTACACGGCGATCGACTTCAACCCCGCCCATATCGCGGGCGCGCAGGCGCTCGCGAAGGAGGCGGGCACGCCGAATCTGCGGTTCATCGAGGCGAGCTTTGCCGAAATCGCGCAGGATTCGGACCTCGGCCAGTTCGATGTCATCACTCTGCACGGGATTTATAGCTGGGTCTCGGCGGAGAATCGGGATCACATCGTCAGCATCGCCCGCAGCAAGCTGAAGACGGGGGGGCTGCTCTATGTGTCCTACAACTGCTATCCCGGCTGGTCGCCCGTCGTTCCCATCCGGCGGGTCCTCACCGATGTCTCGGAAGTCTCGCCCAAGGAGCCAATCTTCGGCCGCCTTAGCGAAGGGCTCCGGCTGTTCGGCCGGCTGAAGGAGATCAACGCCCGCTGCATCACCGCCAATCCGGGACTGGCGGAACGGATCGAGCATATCAAGAAGCTTCAGCCCAACTATGCCGTGCATGAATATCTCAATGGCGAATGGACGATCTTCCACTCTCCCGATGTCGCGGCCGGCATGGCGCGCGCCAAGCTTTCCTATGCGGGCTCCGCGCATGTGCTCGACCATGTGGACGCGATCAACCTGACAATCGATCAGGTGAAATTTCTCAGCGAGATAAAGGACACGGCGCGGCGGGAATATTTCCGCGACCTGATCGTCAACCAGCAGTTCCGCCGCGACATCTTCGTGAAGGGCATCCAGCCCCTCGGCTTCCTCTCTGCCCGCGACAAATGGCTGGACCTCCGGCTGGTGCTCTCCGGGCGGGCCGCCGATATGCCGCGGAAAGTCAAGGGAGTGCTCGGAGAAGCCGAACTGCAGGCCGAGGTTTATGAGCCTATCCTCGCCAAGCTGGACGGCCGGCCGAAAACAGTCCGGGAGCTTCTCGCCAATCCTCCGGTTGCCGCTCTCGGCCTCGCACGGGTGCAGCAGGCCATTATGATCCTCATCGGCGCCGGAAAATGCCACATCGCCCTGCCGGACAGCGGCGAGCCGGAGCGGATCAAGCGCACCAGCGCGCTGAATCTCGCGATCATGCGCCGCGCGCGGGAGTCGGCCGATCTTGCCTATCTGGCCTCGCCCGTCACGGGCGCCGGACTCGATGTTGACCGCTTCACGCAGCTTTTCCTCCTGGCGGGGCGGGAGAAGGCGCCCGACCGTGTGCGCTTTGTCTGGGACCTCCTCCAGATGCAGGGCCAGAAGATCGTGAAGGAGGGCAAGCTGCTTGAAACCGAGGAAGAGAATCTGGCGGAATTGCAGGAGCGCGAGCGTGCCTTTTCTGAAAAAGCTGCGCCTGTGCTGGCCACGCTCGGCATTCACTGAGGCGGCGGGCAGGCGCACCCGCGTCTTGGCCAGCCGTGCCTTGGCCAGCCGCATCTTGGCCAACTGCATCTTGGCAATGGCCGCCGCTTTTATGATCGCTCCCGGAGCGCTATGCACCAGCGCCCGGTGCGAGGAGACTTCCCCGGCTCCGGTGCAGGAGCCTCAGCTCGCGGGCAGCTACCGGGTCACCGGCAGCGGTCTTGGCGGCGCGGGCAAATATGCCGGAAAGGCCGAGATCAGGAAGACCGGCGAAACCTACCAGCTCACCTGGACCATCGGGCAGAGCCGTTATGCGGGCACGGGATTCGTGTATGGCTCGATGCTTTGTGTGGTCTTCGTCCCCGCCCAGGGAAGGCCGGGCGCCGCCGTCTATGAGATCGGCCGCGGCGGGACATTGAGCGGCCGCTACACGGCGCTCGGGGCGGCATCCGCCGCGTCCGAGATTCTCGAGCCTCTCGACCGGTTTTGAATAATGCGATGGGTTTTGTCCGCGAAGCGGAAAAACATGCCGGGTACGCGTTGAAGATGAAAGGCCAACGGTCTAAAAGGAGACCCGGCGAAGACGGCCCGGCATGGCGTGGACCTGCTCAGGGTGAAGTGTTGCTCATGCGGACGCCGCTGCTGTCCGCTCCTGTCCTGCTCCGTTTTTGAGGGATTGTGCTTATGACGAATCTTGTTGCGATCACCTCTGACCGGCACGGGTCCAAGGGCTGGCGTTTGCCGGGAGGCTTCATCTTCGCGGCGCACGAGACCATCGTGCCCCTGGCGGGCGCCGAATTCGCGAGAGCGGCGCTTGAAATGCCGATCGCCTTTATCGAGGTTTCGGGGGCCTATGTTCCCGTGGGACTCATGTCTCCCATCGCTGGGCGCAATTTCTTCATTGGGCCGCATGGGCAATGGCTCGGCACCTATGTGCCTTCGGCCCTGCGCGCCTATCCCTTCGCTCTGCGCCGGATCGATGGCAGCGGGGAGGCCATCCTGTGTATCGATGAAGATTCGGGGCTTCTCACCGAGAATGACGGAACCGTTCAGGGTTTCTTCAACGCGGATGGCACGCCGTCGGAAGCCTCCAAGAGCATTCTTTACTTTCTCTCGCAGATCGAGCGCGACCGCGCGGCAACGGCTGCGGCGGTTGCGGCCCTGCGCGATGCCGGGGTGATCGAGCCCTGGCCGCTTGCCACCAGGATCGAGGGACAGGTGACGCCGCTTTCCGGCCTCTATCGCATCAGCGAGGCGGCCATGAATGCGCTCGATGATGCCGCGTTTCTGGAGCTGCGCAAGGCGGGCGCGCTTCCGCTCGCCTATTTGCATCTGCTGTCGATGATCCAGCTCTCTGTCTTCGAGCGGCTGAACATTGCCCAGCAGCAATTGATCCGGCAAAAGGAAAATCTGGTCTCACTCGATGAAATCTTCGCGAGTGCCGACTCCGGGATTTTGCGATTCAATTAAACCATGTGCTGAAAAACGCCGTGCGGCGCGGGGCGCCGCCGCCGCGAAGAGGCGCGCCGGGAACTTGCGGCACGCTTAACCTTCGTGTAACGCCAAACTTTGACAATATTCAGCTGGCAAAGGCGGCAGTGTCAGGATTTGCTCGCGTGCCCGAAAATTCATGGCTTGAGTGAAATTAATGCTCCCTGTGAAATTCTCTGAACCGAGATATGACAATCAAGATCTCCTGATTGCGGGCATTCGCGCAACCGCTCCGGTGTTCGGCACCGCGATGGTGTTCAGCTTTTTCATCAATCTCCTGCTGTTCACCGGCCCCCTCTACATGCTGCAGATTTATGACCGCGTCATCACCAGCCGCAATGAAACAACGCTTCTCGTGCTCACGGTGATCGCCGCTTTCTGCATTGTCATTTATGCCATACTTGAAATGCTGCGCTCGCGGATACTTGTCCGCGCCGGCATGCTCTTTGATGAAAAGGTGGGCGGCGCCGTTTTTAACGCCGTTCATCGCGGCAATCTGCGTCATCCGGGGGGCGGCCATGTTCAATGTCTTCGCGACATAGACACTATCCGGGAATTCTTGACGGGGTCGGGTCTGATCACGCTCTGTGACGCGCCGTGGTTTCCGGTCTTCGTCTTCGCCTCGTTCCTGCTCCACCCCTGGTTTGGCTATCTCGCTCTAGCCGGGACTTTCGTTACTCTTTCGCTCACATTGCTCAATGAGCTCGCGACAAGAAAGGGCCTTGAGTCAGCGAGCCGCGCGAGCATGGCCGCGAACCAGAACGCGCAGGCGATGTTCCGGAACACTGAGGCGATTCATGCCATGGGCATGCTCGGTGCCTTGCGTCAGATGTGGTCGAAACACCATAATGCTGCGCTTGGATTGCAGGCTTCAGCCAGTGACCGCGCGGGTATCATCGTCGCTTCGACGAAGTTTTTTCGCATGTTCCTTCAGACGGCTGTTCTGGGAACCGGCGGCTATCTTGTGATCTACCGCGAAATCTCGCCGGGCGCGATGATCGCCGCTTCGATTATTATCTCGCGCGCTCTTCAGCCGATCGAGCTTGCGGTCGGCAACTGGAGAGGATTTCTTGCCGCCCGCAGCGCTTTCGACCGTGTAAGGAGGCTGTTCACGGTCGCGGGGGCCGAGCCGGAACGCATGTCTTTGCCCGTACCGCGCGGAGAGCTTCATGTGTCGGACCTGATCGCCGCGGCGCCGGGCAAAAAAAACAGCCCGGCAATTCTCAAGGGCGTCTCATTCAATCTGGAGGCGGGCGAAGTAATCGGGGTCGTCGGGCCGAGCGCGGCCGGCAAATCGACCCTTGCGCGCGTTATTGTTGGCGTGTGGCCCATTCTGCGCGGGACCGTGCGGCTCGATGGTTCGGATTTATCTCACTGGAATCCCGAGGAGCTCGGACAGCATATCGGTTATTTGCCGCAGGATGTGGAACTCTTTGCGGGAACGGTGGCGCAAAACATCGCCCGCTTCCAGAAGATCGAGACAGAATCTGTAATTTTTGCGGCTCAACTGGCGGGATGCAAGGAACTCATCCAGCATCTGCCTGACGGATTCAACACTCAGGTGGGCGATGGCGGCGAGGCGCTCTCGGGCGGCCAGCGCCAGCGTATCGGACTCGCGCGAGCCCTTTATGGAAAGCCGAGCCTGGTCGTCCTGGACGAGCCGAATGCGAATCTCGATGCGGCTGGCGAAGACGCGCTTCTTAACGCGGTTCAAACTCTGAAATCGTTACAAACCACAGTCATGATCATCACGCACAAGATCAACATACTGGCGGCCGCCGACAAGATCATGATCATGAACGATGGTGTTGTCCAAGCGTTTGGAACGCGAGATGCCATCCTCCAACGCCTCATGGGCCCGCGCGTTGTGCCCACGCCCTCCTCTCACCAAGCTGGCGCCGGTCCCAACGCGCCAGGCGCCGTGACACGCGCGGAGTAGTCCGTCATGATGAAAAGAAAACGTGAGAAGTCGATTTCTGACTGGCACAGCATCGCTGTTGCTGGATACACAATCATAATTTTAACATTCGGGGTGATGGGAGTCTGGGCCGCCGTCGCAAAAATTGACAAAGCCGTTGTTGCCCAAGGCTATGTCGCGGTCGAATCCAACCGCAAGATCGTCCAGCATTTTGAAGGCGGCATCGTGCGTGAGATTTTCGTCAAGGAGGGCGATCACGTCACGAAGGGTGAAGTTCTTTTCAACCTGCAAAAGTTACAGGCCGAAGCAAACAGCGATCTTGCGAAGAATCAGCTCGATTCCAATCTTGCGCTTGAAGCAAGGCTGCTGGCCGAGCGCGACCAAAAGAATGGCATCACCTGGCCGGAAGAATTTAACGGCCGTTCCAGCGAGCCTTTGCTTGCTCATATTATGAGCGATCAAGATCATCAGTTCCAGGAACGCCGGGCCTCACTGAACGGCCAAGTGAGCATTCTGGAATCACGGATCGATCAATTGACAAATGAGATCAAGGGTATCGAGATCGAGAAGGATTCCACTGAAAAACAGGTCGCGTACATCAATGATGAGCTAGTCAATCTTCGTGACCTCGGAAAGAAGCAGCTCGTTCCAATGACGCGTGTTTATGCGATGGAACGTGAAAGAACGCGGCTCGAAGGCGTCATTGGCCATTCCATCGCCGAGATCGCGAAGGCCGAGAGCTCGATCGGTGAGATGAAAATCCAAATCCAGCAACTGCGTCAGAAGTTTCAGGAGGAGGTTGCGGCATCGCTTCTCGATGTGAGGCAGAAAATTGCCGATGCGAGGGAGCGTGTCGCCGTTGCCCGTGATGTGCTCGACCGGGTGAAAATTGTCGCTCCCATCGATGGCACGGTGCAGAATTTGAAAGTGTTCACTTTGGGCCAGGTCGTGCGTGCGGCCGAACCCCTCTTGGAAATCGTGCCAGATAATGAGCCGCTCGTCGTTAATGTACAGTTTTCGCCGAGCGATATCGACACCGTTTATGCTGGACAGCAGGCCGAGATTCGCTTTCCTGCCTTTCATGCCCGCGAGGTTCCGCTCATGATGGGTCATATTCAGTCCGTTTCCCATGACCGGCTGGTGGACGAGCTGAACAAGCAATTCTACTTCCTCGGTGTCATTTCATTAGAACGGAGCGACATTCCCGAAGAATACCGTTCGCGTATCAGATCCGGCATGCCTGCCGAGGTCATCGTAGCGTCTGGCGAGCGGACGGTCTTGAGCTACATCGTTTCGCCACTTTCTGAGTCGCTTCGTAAATCGTTCAGGGAGAGGTGAGATATGGGCTGCACAGGGTGAGCTGTCCGCCGCTGAGCTGCATTTCTTAAACGATTTGACAAATGACCGAGATGGCTGCCTCCGCCGCCGAGGTGCTCGCTTAGCATCGGGCTGCTCAGGGCTGGATTACTTGGGAAATCTACCGGGTCATGTTGCAGCTGTCTGCCTGACCAATGCTAGCGAGGGAAAAAGCGCAACATCGATCCTGTTAAGAGAGCTGTCACCAGTCAAATACTCTCGAATAACGCCGGCCGTGACGAAGTATTACACGCCACTTGTTAAGTTTTGCGTGGAGGTAATGAGTATGAGTATGTTGCCCGCCCTATCAGGAGGCTGTTCGCGGCAGAGTTCGACTGCGAACCGGTGCAGGCGGGTTTTCGTCTCTCTTGGCTGGATTGGTTTTGCTCTCGCCGCTTCCGCGCCGTCCCTGCGGGCCGACACAATGTCGGACGCCCTGGTGCATGCTTATCTCGGAAACCCGCAGCTGAACGCTCAACGTGCCGATACCCGTGCCGTCGATGAGAATTTGACCGGCGCTCTTGCGAACTACCGGCCGACCTTGAATGCGACTGGGGAGGCCGGCGTTCTCCAGCAGAATTTTCATATTCCGGGCAGCTTCTCACTGGGGACTAACGGTTATATCCCCAACATAACTCCCGGCCAGAACATCAATACATTTACAGAGCCGAGGACGGCGGCACTTACCCTCGCACAGAACATCTTTAATGGATTCCGGACTCAGAACGCAGTGGAGCAGGCGAATTCTCAAATCCTGAGTTCAAGAGAGTCTTTGAGGAACACGGAAATCACCGTTCTCGGCAACAGCGCAATGGCCTATATGAATGTGCTTCGGGATACGGCAGTCTATGCGCTCCGGCAAAACAATGTCGACGTGCTCGAGGAGCAGCTCTCCGAGACGCGTCAAAGGCTCGCCGGAGGGGAAGTCACCCGCACCGACGTCTCCCAGGCTGAGGCTGCTCTTGCGCAAGGAAAGGCGGACCGGGCCGCCGCTCTAATCAACCTGCAAGGCAGTATGGCAACTTACCGTCAGTGGATCGGGATGGAGCCTAAAAAATTGGCTCCGGCACGGGCTCTTGATGACCTCATTCCGAAATCACTTGAGTCCTCCATTCAAATCGCCGAAGCGGAAAACCCATTGGTGCGCGGTGCGATTGAAAATGCGCAAGCAGCGGACTCTGCGGTCCGGATTGCGCTGGGTCAGCTCGCTCCGACTGTCAACCTCGTCGGGAGCGTCACCCAGCAATGGGATTTTTTTGGTACAAGACAACGGTTGTTCGATGGACAGGTAGGCGCTCAGCTCAATGTGCCCATCTACGAGGGCGGTGCGATCGGGTCACAAGTACGGCAGGCCAAGGAAAAGCTCGCGGAAGCCAAGCTGGTTGTGGATCAGCAGCGGGACCAGGTGAGAGCATCCGTCGTATCGGCGTGGGCGAGCTGGCTGGACACCCGCACCGTCATCAACGAGGCAAGAAAACAAGTTGCGGCTGCGGAGGCGGCCCTGGAGGGTGTTCGGGAAGAAGCACGCCTGGGACAAAGAACCACGCAAGACATCTTGAATGCGCAGCAATTTTTGCTCAATGCTCGTGTGGTTCTGGTGACGGCCCAGCGTGATCACGTGGTCGCATCCTATTCGCTGCTGGCATCGATTGGGCGGCTTTCCGCCAAAACCCTTGGCCTCAACGTTCCATCTTATGATCCGGCGGTCCACTATGACCAAGTCAAAAGCAAATGGTGGGATCTGGACCTGGAAACGCATTGAGACCTCTGACGGCTGCTTGACGCTCTTTCCGCTGGTCCAGAATCAGCCAGCTGATACCATCCGGGAAGCTTTTGCGGTCAAAAGCGGATTTCAAAATCAGGCGCGGCAACTTTGATTGCCCTCGAGGCAAGGGTATCGAGCTGCGTTGGAAGCTTAAGTGCAGAAGGATGGGCCTATCGTATCGATGAGCGCGGGTATTAAATGTCCGTCTCACGGGCCCGGCTGATAATGCGAATCGACATGGGACGGCCCGCTATGGCGCCACCGAGTTCGCTCGTTATGCTCAATGGTAAACATTTGCTGAAAGCTGCAAGGGCGCCGGCTGCAAAGCTTCTTTGAGCCTCTGGCTCGCCGAGCAGCTTGGAGTGAGAGATCCGCGGTTTCCCGAGCAAGGAGCCGTCGCGTTTAAGGCTGAAGACGACAGTAATTTCGGAACCAGCTACGCTTGGCGGCGCCTGCAAAAGACACTCGTTCAATGCTTTGAATAGATCACGCAGGGTGTTGGCGGGCTCGGATTGCGCCGCTGCAGAACCAAGGAATGTCATTGCCAGCGCTGCCGCCAATAGAGACCTTGGAAATGCGCGGTGCGGGATTAAATGCCTGGCAAGTCTGCTGCTCATCTTCAATTGTGGCTTGCGATGAATGAGCTCAGCCGGCCCCTCTCAAAAAGGATTCCGGATTTGCAACTGAACAAGGCGGACGCTTCAAGTTTTGGTGATCGTGCTACGGCCCAGCCTAGCGCGATGGTGTAAATGATCGAAACTTTCTTTATCGTATTTTTGCAGTAGATTGAAGAACGAAAGACTGGCGCGATCTCGAAGAAGAAATTCACAGCGCTCGGCGAGTGCGTACAGATTGAATGCAGGAGCCGGTGCTTCGTGTCAGCCTGATCATGATTTCACTAGGACACTTTGATGCCGCGGGATGTTCAAAACTTAGCAAAGCGTTTGTAATTCTAGAAAGCGTTTGTGATTCTAGAAAGACACGAGGCATAGGTGATGGATCGCAAGCCGTCAGCTGACCGGGCAGATTCCGAGACGTTCATGACGGAAGACTTTACCGCGGTGTGGCAACGATCTGATGATTTCAAGCCGAGCTGGTCGGAGATCCCATTCCTCAATTACGGTTACGATCAGCAGCGGCTGCAAGCAACGGCACACGGCGATCTCGCACTTATCCAGTCATATCTCAGGCAAAGCGGCAAAACGCTTTCGCATCTTCACGAGATTCTGGAATTTGGAGCAGGTCTCACGCGCGGTGCTGACTGGCTGGCAAATTACGGAGGCAAGCTCACAATCGCGGATATCTCCCTGCGGCACCTGGTGCTTACCCTAGAGCGGCTTAAACCATCTATGCCGCTCAATGTGCAACTGGTTCATCTCGCCAATTATTGGGACAATGTGGCGCTCCCGGCTGCCGACCTTTTATATTCTATGATTTCATTGCAAGATGATACACCTAATATGATTGTGCCAGCTCTTGATCTTTGTTTGTCTAGGGTAACTATTGGCGGATTGGCACTGATTCGTGCGCCAACTCATCACAAACATTACGAGCTTATGCTGCCAGAAGAGCGCGGAATTATGGAATTGCATGCTATACCGCAGTGGAAAATCTTTGAACTTCTGGAAAAGCATAACTTTGCACTAATTGAAGTTCACGAAGAAAAAAATTATGGGACACAGAACATTGTATTTCATAGCTTTTTCGCCCACCGCCGAAGATGAGTTTTGGGGCAGCCGGTGTGATGACGCTGGCATCCGCGATGAAATTGCGTCCTGGGAAGTTTCGGGGACTCGTAACTTCCATCTGGCACGAAAATAATAAGCGAACAGCTTCCAAATAGTAATATTTATTCAAAACGGAAGCTTGAAATTCGCAGGAAAACCACGAAATTTCCGCACATCCAAGGGTCGAGCCGCGGCTTGGCTTTTCAGCGTGGCATTGAGATGGGCATCTGGGATGGGCATTGCGGCGTGCAGCGCTTGACTTAACCGCCCGCCTATCTTATCCGGCTTGTCTCCAAGCCGGGCGTAAAGCCCAATGCGGGGGAGTAGCTCAGCTGGTTAGAGCGCCGGCCTGTCACGCCGGAGGTCGCGGGTTCAAGTCCCGTCTCTCTCGCCACTTTTCAATCACACGCTTTTCAATCACACGCAAAGTGCTGACCGCGGTGCGCGAACCAAGGCGCGGGTTTTGGAGAGTCCCTCCCTTCTACGCGCCCTGTCGGATGCAAGAGGTAAGGCTGCTTTGCGCCTCTGCCGCCGGCAGACCGGCAGAAACGCTTTCTACAAGCAGACTTGAGCACATGCCAACCGCGGTGTATTAAAGCGGGATGATTACACCCGAACAAATTCGAGGCGCCCGGGCTATGCTGGGCCTAACGCAAGCCGAGCTTGCGAAACGGGCTGGTATTTCGACCACGGGTCTGAACAATATTGAAAGGCGGGGCGCCGATTCGAAGGCTTCAACATTAAGAGCCATCCGCGAAGCTCTGGAATCGGCTGGCATCGAGTTCACAGATGGCGATCAGCCCGGCGTAAGATTAGGCAAGGCCGGTGCCAGGGGGGATCCGGCCGCATCCATACCAGTCGAGAATTTGACCAGCGAAAACGACGAATAACGCCGTTCTTGGCCAAATGACATTTCCTGGTATGGGGCTTGCCGCCGCGCCGGCGGAAGCTGGCGGGTCACTGTGTGCTGTTGATCAGGCGGGCGTTGCCCCCAACCGCCGCCGTATTGACCGTTACCGTTTGTTCAAGACAAAAACGATCGAGATAATGCGGCCCGCCCGCCTTGGGGCCGGTGCCCGAAAGATTGAATCCGCCAAAAGGCTGGGTGCCAACGACAGCACCGATCATGCTGCGATTGACGTAACAATTGCCTGCCAGCCGCCGCTCCAAAATGCGATCGATCGTGGCGTCAATGCGCGAATGAACGCCAAGGGTTAGGCCAAAACCGCCTGCTTCGATCGAGTCGAGCAGCTCATCAAGTTCTGCCGCTTTGTAGCGAACGACGTGGAGGACGGGGCCAAACACCTCGCAGCTGAGATCAGGCACGGCGGCAATTTCGAACATATGGGGCGCGACGTAGAACCCGCTGGGCGGCGCAGATGAAGGTATTTCGCCAGCGAAATGGACAATTGCCGAGCTTCGCATTCGCGCGTTATACGCATCAAGCGAGGCCTTCGCTTCAGCGTCGATCACGGGGCCGATATGGGTCTGGCTTTCGCGCGGGTCGCCAATCAAGAGCTCGCGCGCTGCCCCGGCGATCATAGTTATCATCTTATCCGCGACCTCTTCCTGAACGCAAAGGAGGCGGAGAGCCGAGCAGCGCTGTCCTGCAGAGCGGAATGCCGAGGTGAGAACATCATCGCAGACCTGCTCGGGGAGGGCCGTCGCATCAACGATCATTGTGTTGATCCCGCCCGTCTCTGCGATCAGCACTGGAATTGGCCCATCCTTCGCGGCCAAGCTTCTGTGGATTTTCGTTGCGGTTTCTACCGAGCCAGTGAAAGCGACACCGGCTATCCCAGGCAAGGAAACCAGCTTTGCGCCAAGCCCGCCATCTCCTGGCAAGAGATGCAAGGCCGAAGCCGGCACGCCCGCGCGATGGAAGAGTTCGGCGGCGGCGGCGGCGATCAAGGGAGTTTGCTCGGCAGGCTTCGCAAGAACACTGTTGCCAGCGGCGAGTGCCGCCGCGATCTGACCGAGGAAGATCGACAAGGGGAAATTCCAGGGGCTGATACAGAGGAACACGCCCCGGCCGTGGAGATAGAGGCGATTATCTTCGCCCGTTGGCCCACGCAACGAGGTTGGCTGGCCGAGCCGCCGCCGCGCCTCTTGCGCGTAGTAGCGGCAGAAATCTATGGCCTCGCGCCACTCGCTGGCCGCGTCATCGATGGTCTTGCCGGCCTCCGATTGAAGAAGAGAGAGAAATCGAGGAGCCTCTTCCTCGAGCAACTGGGCGGCTCGATCGAGCCGGGCTGCGCGCAAATGTGCAGGCACATGAGACCAGAGGCGGAATCCGGCATGGGCATCGCGCAGGGCTTCGGGTAAGAGATCAGGCGAAGCGTCAGTTACACGCCCAATCACTGCCCCATCAATTGGTGAAACGGCGTCACGCGCTTTGCCTTCGCATCGAGCGCCGGAAATGACCGGCATTGCTTTCCGGTTCGGCGCAGCGTTCCTTATCGCGGAGACGAGAGCGCCAAATGCGCGGCGGTCGCCAAATTCAATGCCCGCCGCGAGTTTGCGCGATGGCATGTGAATATCCCTCGGCAATGGCAGCCCTGGCGCACGGGCATGTTTCGCATCGCCGATGATGGCCTGAGGCCGGAGAAGAAGTTCCGTTGCGGGGACATGGGGGTCGCTCAAGCGGGCGACAAATGAAGAGTTGGCACCATTTTCGATAAGGCGGCGCACGAGATAGGCGAGGAGAGTTTCGTGAATGCCAACCGGCGCATAAATGCGGCAGGCAATGCCGGGCAGCTCCGTTTGCAAGGCAGCGAAAAGATCATCGCCCATCCCATGGAGGCGCTGAAATTCGAAGCCCCCGGTGTCTCCCGCAAGTTCGGCGATCGCCGCAATCGTCAGAGCATTGTGTGTCGCGAATTGCGGATAGATAATGTCCCGCATCGCGAGAAGCTTTCTCGCGCAGGCAAGGTAATTGAGATCGGTCATCGCCTTGCGTGTAAATACAGGATAATCGGAAAGACCGCGTTCCTGTGCCCGCTTGATCTCAGTGTCCCAGTAGGCCCCCTTGACCAGCCGCAGCATCAAGCGCCGCTTGTAATGCCGCGCAACCGCAGCAACATGGTCGATCACCGCCGCGGCCCGCTTCTGATAAGCTTGCACCGCAAGGCCAAAGCCATCCCAGTCTGCGAGGGATGGATCGGCGAGCAGCAAATCGGCAAGATCGAGAGTGAGTTCAAGCCGGTCGGCTTCCTCAGCATCGATGGTGAAATTCAGGTCATGCCGCTTTGCCATCCGCGCGAGCGTAGCAAGCCGCGGCCCAAGCTCGGTAAGGACGCGCGGACGCGACAAAGGCTCAAAGCGAGGATGCAAAGCCGAGAGCTTGACGGAGATGCCCGCCCGTTCCGGCAGGGCAAGGGGGCCTGCCGATTTGCCGATTGCATCAATGGCTTGCGCATAGGATTCGAAATAGCGTTGTGCGTCGGCCGCTGTCCGTGCTCCTTCGCCGAGCATATCAAAGGAATAACGGTGAAGCCGCCCATCCTTCGATGAAGCCCGCTCCAGGGCGTCTTCAATCGTCTGGCCGAAAACAAAATGCGAGGCCATCAGCTGCACGGCCCGGCGTGAGGCTGCCCAAAGGGCGCTCATGCCGATTCGATGCACGAGGGAAGCGACAACGCCCTCTGGCGACTTTCCTTTGCCGATGACGTGCGAGGTGATCCCCAGGGCCCACGCGGCGGCCGAAACGAGCAGCGCCCCGGAGTCTCCCGGGTGATGGCTCCAGTCTGCAGAGCCGAGCTTGTCTTCAATCAGCTGGCTGGTGGTGAGATCATCAGGGACTCGAAGGAGCGATTCCGCGAGCACCATCAGCGCGAGACCTTCCTCAGACGACAAGGAATATTCACGCAACAGATCTTCGATCCCGCCGATGCGGAACGATCGCGTCCGGACCGCCGAGATAAGGTGCAATGCGCGCTGATCGATCCGCGCTTCGGCTTCCCCATCCAGAGCCGCGCCTGCAAGAAGTTGAGCGGCGAGGCTCTCGTCAGGTTCTCCATAAGGAGCAGAAAAAGGGGGCAGTGGAGGGCTGGAGGTCATGCGAGGGGCTTTGCGTCATCGCCAACAACAAACATATGGTGTTGCTGCGGCGAGTTTGCAGATGTCCCGGCTAGACCGGCAAAAGGCGCGCCGCTCGCCGCGCCGCAATGCCCGCAAACCTAGCCGGCAAGTCCCAGCACATCGGCCATCGAGTAAAGACCTGGCTTCTGGTTTTTGCCCCACAGCGCGGCCTGTACGGCGCCGCGCGCGAAAATGTTACGATCTTCCGCTACATGGGCGAGTTCGAGCCGCTCGCTTGGTCCTGCGAGAATTACTTTGTGATTTCCGACCACAGTCCCGCCGCGCAGCGATGCAAAGCCGATATCGCCGAGTCTTCGCAAGCCGGTGAGGCCGTCGCGTGCGCGTACCGCGTGTTCTTCAAGAGAAATACCGCGGCCCTCAGCCGCAGCAGCGCCGAGGAGAAGGGCAGTGCCAGAAGGAGCGTCAACCTTCATCCGGTGATGCATTTCGACGATCTCGACGTCATATTCCGGCCCAAGAGTGCGGGCGGCCTTTTTGACGAGAGCTGCAAGGAGATTGACGCCAAGGCTCATATTGCCAGAGCATATGATGACCGCATGACGTGCAGCGGCTTCGATCCTCGCAAGATGCTCCTGGCTCAGGCCGGTCGTACCTATGACGTGCACAATGCGCGCCTGAGCCGCGAGGGCTGCAAGTTCGACGGTCGATTCCGGAGAAGTGAAATCAAGGATACCGTCGGCGCCGGCAATCACAGCGAGGGCATCTCCACTGATCGTGATGCCCATTTGGCCGCAACCGGCGAGCAGGCCCGCATCCTGGCCAATCGCAATGGAGTCCGGCTGCTCGATTGCACCCATAAGATGGGCGCCCGGGGTATGGCGTATGATTTCAATGAGGACGCGGCCCATACGTCCGGCCGCTCCGGCAACGACAAGCCGCATATCGCTCATGGCTGGCCTCCCGCGATCTTTCCAAGTCTTGTCTATAGACCCTGGAAGCCGCGAGGGAAAGGCGGGAAGGGCCGGGCAGGGAGGGAGCGGGCCGTCACGCTGCTTCTTCTCTACGATTCCAGCTATCCAGCGCTTGGATAAGGCCGCCGGCACGCTCGACGAGCCCGCAATCGGCTGTCCATGTTTGGATGAAACTATCGAGCTTGCCATAATTGTTGTCGAAGACGATGTGCGGAATTTGGAGAAGAAGGCAAAGAATATGACTATGCAGCCGGTCGGTGATGACCGTGTGGCCAGATGCAAGCATCCGTAATCCGCGCGCCACCCGGTGCGCCGCCATTGTCCGGTAATAGCGCTCGCATTGGTAGTTGCGGTCGAGGCTGCGTGCTGGCGCCGCTAACGCCGTGCGGCATACGCTCCATCGCCGAATCCACTTTCGCAGTTCGTCTGGTTCGTCCAGCCAGTCGGTTATGACTGCCCCCGCGGGAAGACCCTGACACGGAGCCTGGCCCGCCCTCTCCTTGTCGGTGCGGACAAGCAAAAATAGCTCGTTCCGGGCCTCCAAGGGCCGCGGCTGGGGGCCAAGTGCAAGAGCCATGTCCGGGCACAAGCGCACTTCGCAGTCGAAAGCCTTATTGGCCAGATCAAAGCTTTTCTGGTCACGCACAAGAAGAAGAAAGTTGCCGTGAGCTGCGATTTTCCGGGCAGCGCGATCCCGCGCCGCCAAATCATCAAAATGGATTGACTGGGGAAGCTGGATGATGCGGCGGTCAGGAAAGGCTGCCATCACAGTCTCGCGGAACTGCTGATGACGCGGCCAGATATCGCCGAAATTTCCGCCGCCCGTGATCAGAATGGGCCCTTCGGGCACCGCTCGCTGAAGCGCCCTGGCAGAGAAGTTGCCCCAGTTGCAAACATAGCCGGGAACAAGGCCGTGATGGTCTTGAAGCCACTCGACGGCACCGAGATAGATGGCGCTGTCTCCGACATTCGTGTAGTCGGGAAAATCGACGAGGGCGAGCGCGTGTACGCCCGCGATCTCTGGGCCGAGGACACGGTCAATCTCTCGCTGCAGCCGTTCAATTGTAGCTTCAGCACGATTCTTTTTCGTTGGCTCGCTGCTGTTCGGGCTGCCGGTCCTGAAACTTCGGGAGAATTCCGAAGATGAAGAGGGTATGAGACCAGACATCCCGGTCACCCTCGCTCGAATACAAGTATTGCATTCTGATTGGGTGTGACCGTCTCAGCAGACAGATTGAAGCGATGCCCGGCAAATTCCCGCTTGATGTCATCTATTGTCAGATCATTAACCCAGCCGACTCTTCTTCTGGTGACAAGATCAGGATGGGTTTCGAGCGGGCAATAGGAAAGGATGCAGAGCTTGGTCTTCCCGCAGATTTGGGTGATGAACCAGCGATAGTCTTTCACATACTCCAGGCAGCCGCTCACAAACGCCACATCCCGCCAAAGATCGGGAAACTGGCGCTTGTTGAAGTCACAAACAAGGGTGCCCTCTCCTCGCGGCCGGTAGTCGATGCCGGTGTAGCGCTCCGGGTCTATGATTTCACGAAGCCATCCCTTTCCGCAGCCAAGGTCCATCACGCTCGCATTCGCGGGAATGTAGGCTGCCATTTGCTTGATGCGATGTCTCCACGTCTCGTCGAAATATTCGATGTCCTTCCAACGAGCCTGGGTTAGTGCCTTCCATACACCGAGTTTTTGCAGACGGGGATATTTCCGTCCAAGACGGGAAACCACTGACGAAAGAGCCCGTCTGAACATGATGAACATAAGGAAACATGTCCGGATTGAGCCGCTTCACCATCGGCTGGGGGCAAGCGGCAAGCGACAAATGGCCTCTGAATCATTAAAAATGAGAATATCAGTTAGTCAATGACATTTGATACCGGCAAATAAATTTTTGCCTCATTGTATGAGAGGTGACTGCTTAGCGGATGCGCTTTTTGGTGCGGCGGCCGCTCGAACCGCTGATCTCGCAGATCTTCTCAATCAAGCAGGTAAAGCCTCTTCATGAAGGCTCTTGTTTGAGATGATCAAACCGGATGCTGACTCAAGGCTGGCCAATACAAAGGGGCGTTGAGGAGCCTTGCTCAACCTCCAAACAGCGATTCGAAAATGTTCTGCCTTCCCGGTTGCGCATGGCGCGGGTAGGGTGAACTAGCAGCATTAGGAATATCTGCAGGAGGCACCGGCGCATCGCCCATCGCGCCGCCGTAATAGCGCGGGGGAGGCGCTTGCGCCGCTTTGCCGGCGCGCGGCAAATCATCTGCTGGGGGGGCAGGGGGCGGTGCGGCTTGCCGCGGCGGGCTAGCGAATGGCGCTGCGGGCAGGCCAGGGAAGGGCCAGCCATTGTTCTCCGCCACCGGAGCGCTGGGCGGCGGGGCTCCATAATCACGCCAAATCCCGCCGGGAAGCGGCTGCGGCGGCACACCTTGATGGGCAGTCTGCATGAAGCGCGACCAGATCTCAACAGGAAGATGGCCGCCGGAAGCCTTCTTGGTCGGTGAATTATCGTCGTTGCCAAGCCAGATACCGGCAATGAGATAGCTCGTGTAACCGATGAACCAGGCATCGCGCCAATCCTGGCTCGTGCCGGTTTTTCCCGCTGCCTGCCAGCCGGGCACCCCGCCCCTGCGGGCCGTGCCGCTCAGCAGGGTTTCCTGCATCATGCTGTTCATCATTGCAACATAAGTCGTGTCAATGACCCGTCCGTTGCTGGCGCTTTTGCGCTGATAAAGGAGCTTGCCGGAGGCCGTTTTCACCTTTGAGATGATCTGCGGCTGTACGCCGATGCCGCCATTGGCAAAAGCGGCATAGGCCGTCACGATTTCGAGCGGGGTAACCTCGGAAGTGCCAAGCGCGATCGAGGGATTGGCGGAAAGTTCGGACACGATTCCAAGCCGGTGCGCGACTTCGACGATCGCCTTGGGGCCAACCTCGAGGCCAAGGCGAACCGCAACCGTGTTCAAGGACTGGGACAGCGCTTTTGTGAGGGTGACGGGACCAAGATATTCATGCGAATAATTTTCCGGCTGCCAGCCTCTTACATTGATTGGCGCATCCTCGCGGACCGTGTCCGGGGTCAGGCCGCTTTCGAGCGCGGCGAGGTAAACGAAAGGCTTGAAAGCTGATCCCGGCTGCCGTTTCGCTGAAACCGCGCGGTTGAACTGGCTTTCAGCGTAATTGCGGCCGCCGACGAGCGCCTTGACCGCGCCATCGGGGGCAAGTGCAACGAGAGCGCCTTGGCCGACGCCAAGCGCTGCGCCCTTGCGATCAAGCGCCTCGGTCAGCGCTTTCTCCGCGGCTCCCTGCAGCGTGCTGCTCAGCGTTGTTTGGACCGAGATGTCTTCGCTGACCGTGCCGATCGTATCATCAAGCAAATCCATTACGTAGTCGGCGGCATAATTGACGGAGCTTGCGTTTGGATCACGGATGGCTTGCGCGGGGCGGGCGAGGGCAAGGGCTGCCATCGCATCGGTGATGAAGCCTTCCTCGCGCATTGCCTCAATGACTTGCTGTGCGCGTTCGGCGGCGCCTGCGGGATTGTGGTTGGGTGCAAGGCGCGCCGGCGCTTTCATTAGCCCGGCGAGCATCGCCGCCTCGGGCAGGGTCACGTTGCGGGCCCCATGGCCGAAATATTTCCGCGCCGCCGCTTCGACGCCATAGGCGCCGGAGCCGAAATAAACCCGGTTCAAATAAAGTTCGAGAATCTGGTTCTTTGAATATTTGTGCTCGAGCCAGAGCGCGAGCATCGCTTCCTGGATTTTGCGTGAAACGGTCCGCTCCTGCGTCAGAAAGAGGTTTTTGGCAAGCTGCTGGGTCAGGGTTGATCCGCCCTGTACCGCGCCGCCGCTCGAAAGATTGTGGAAAAGGGCACGCAAAATTCCGGAAGGGTCGATTCCGAAATGCGAATAAAAGTGGCGGTCCTCGATCGCGATGAAAGCCTTTGGCAGATAGGGGGGCAAATCGGCAAGCCGGATGGCCGCGCCCCCAGTGTCACCGCGATTGACAAGCAGGGTGCCAGTCTCATCGAGAATGGCGATGTTCGGCGGCCGCTTTGGCACGGCAAGGGCATCAATGGGCGGCAGTTTCGTCGCTTGATAGGCAATAACCACGGCGCCTGCCACAGCAGCCCAGATGAGCGCGATAAGGCTCCAATAGAGGAGGAAACCCGCAGACAAGCGGCGCTTACGGCCTGGGGCTCGCGGTTTTCCGGCATGGCGTGGCACGGGTTCACGATCCTTGTGTTGTTGAGACTGGCCGGGTTTTTCCGTGAAGGGCCGAAAGCGGCTCGCGGCGCTTAGCTTTATCGCGCTCGATCAAGAGATTTGTGCCGCCGCGCTGCCCAGAATCGTCTGCTGCTCCCGCGGAGCTTTACTCTTGGCCGCGTCAACTGTCTTTATGTTAATTCCGGCGGATTAAGGGCAGGTAAAGGGTTGCCCCTTGCGCGGCAGCTCTCTGCGCGCGGATTGGGCTTGCGATTCCGCCGCAGGCACGCCAAAGTCCGCCCCCGGCCGCGAGTATGGCGCGCGCACGGGATGGATCGAATGAGAGTGCGATTAGAACGCCATGAAAGTGACAATCGAACGAGCGGCTTTATTGAAATCTCTTGGCCATGTGCATCACGTTGTCGAGCGGCGCAACACTATTCCTATTCTCTCTAACGTGCTTTTGCATGCCGAGGGGCAGTCGCTGCTGCTCAAGGCGACAGATCTCGATCTCGAGGTGACCGAGCGCTTGGCGGCGGACGTTGGCGTGGCTGGCGCGACCACCCTTCCCGCCCATATCCTTTATGACATCGTCCGGAAGCTCCCGGACGGCGCCCAAATCTCCCTCGAATCGAGCGGCGAGCAGGGCCAATTGCAGCTGCGTTCGGGACGCTCGCGGTTTAACCTGCAGTCCCTGCCAGAAAGCGATTTTCCGGATCTTGCGGCCGGCGAGCTCGGCCATGACTTCACCATGGCCGCGATCGATCTCAAGCGGCTGATCGATAAGACCCAATTTGCAATTTCGAACGAAGAGACACGCTATTACCTTAATGGTATTTTTCTCCATACGGTCGATGCCGGCGGCCATTTGATGCTGCGTGCCGTCGCGACCGACGGCCACAGGCTCGCGCGTGTCGAAATCCCGGCTCCCAAGGGTTCTAACGGCATGCCCGGCGTCATCTTGCCGCGCAAAGCCGTGGCAGAGGTGCAAAAGCTCATTGAGGATCCTGAGGCCAGTGTGCGTGTCGGAATATCAACGACAAAGGCGCGCTTTATCTTTGGCGATCCTTCGGCGGGCTCCGGGCAGATCGTGTTGATCTCGAAACTGATCGACGGCACCTTTCCCGATTATGTCCGTGTCATCCCTTCAAACAACGACAAGCGCCTCATTGTCGATCGCGCGCCTTTCGCGGCTGCGGTCGACCGGGTCTCGACAATTTCCTCGGAGCGCGGCAGGGCCGTCAAGCTTGCTCTTTCCGATTCGAAACTCACGCTCTCCGTCACAAATCCGGATTCCGGGTCGGCGACAGAGGAACTCGACGTCGATTATGATTCTTCTCCGCTCGATATCGGTTTCAACGCCCGCTATCTGCTCGATATCACCGATCAGCTCGATAGCGACACCGTGCTTTTCAAGCTTGCCGATCCCGGTTCTCCCACTCTTGTGCAAGACCGCGATGGCGCCGCCGCCCTCTATGTGCTGATGCCGATGCGGGTATGAGGCGAACGGCAGTTTCCTGCCCCAGACAGTTTTCGCGCTGTTCGAATTTTTGGCCTCCGGATTGACGCCTGGCTACCAGGCGGGCAGATAAAACGCGAAATCATATCAGAAAGGTCCCATGCCCAAGATCAATGGAAATCAAATCACGGCGGGCGCTGTCATCAGCCATGACAACAGCCTCTGGGTTGCTGTGAAAACCAATGCCGTGAAACCTGGGAAAGGCGGCGCCTTCAACCAGGTGGAACTGAAAAATCTCCTGGACGGGCGCAAGCTGAATGAACGTTTCCGCGCCGACGAGACGGTCGAATCCATTGATCTCGAACTCAAGGATTTCAGCTATCTCTATGCGCAGGGCGGCGCGCTGATCTTCATGGATCTTGAAACCTATGAGCAGATCGAGCTCGCCAGCGATTTTGTCGGGGAGCGGGCAGCTTTCCTTCAGGAGGGCATGAAAGTCTCTCTGCAGCTGTACGACGGCCGCCCCATCAGCATAAGGTTCCCGCCGAATGTCATCTTGAAGATTGTCGAGGCCGATCCCGTTGTGCGCGGGCAGAGCGCCGCCGCATCCTACAAGCCCGCGAAACTCGAAAATGGCCTGAGAGTCCTCGTTCCACCGTTCATTGAAGCCGGAGAGCGCATCGTCGTCGATACGAACGAGGCCACTTATTTACGGCGGGCGGATTAGGAATGGCCGCCGCATGATCAGATCCGCGCTCATGAACGTCATGACCGGCGCCGCCCTCAAGGCCGGGCGGGGCTTGAAACGCGACTTCGGCGAGGTCGAAAACCTGCAAGTCTCGGTCAAGGGGCCTGGGGATTTCGTGTCCGCCGCGGATCGCAGGGCCGAAAAAATCATTCATGATGAACTGGCAAAGGCGCGGCCGGGCTACGGCTTCGTCATGGAGGAAGGCGGCCGGATCGAAGGCTCCGACAAAAGCCATACCTGGTTCATCGATCCGCTCGATGGGACAACCAACTTTCTGCATGGCCTGCCGCTCTTCGCAATTTCGATTGGGCTTGCGCGAGAAGGCCAGATCGTTGCCGGGCTCGTCCACAACCCGGCGACAGGAGACATGTTCATCGCCGAGAAGGGGCAGGGCGCCTATTTCAACAGCCGGCGGCTGCGCGTCGCGGCACGGCGCGACCTGGCCGAATGCCTCATTGGCTGCGGCATTCCTCATCTTGGCAAGCTGAAGGAGCACCCCCGCTTCAAGGCAGAACTGGCGGCAGTGATGGCAAAGGCCGGAAATATTCGACGGCTTGGCTCCGCAGCTCTTGATCTTTGTTTCGTGGCTTCCGGAAGCTACGACGGCTTTTGGGAGCGCAATCTGCAGGCCTGGGACATGGCGGCCGGGATCATCATCATCAGGGAGGCGGGCGGGTTCGTGACCGATGCGGATGGCGGCGGCGAGATGCTTGCGAAGGGCTCCATCTGCGCGGGCAACGATGTCATCCACCGCGAATTGCTGGAGCTGATCCGTTGTTGAATAGAACGCGGGTTAACCGGCTTGCACTAGGGCAGGGGAGCCTATATACCGCCTGAACCAAGCCGGAAGCCTAAAGGCAGCGGCATTAGGGCGCGTAGCTCAGCGGGAGAGCACTACGTTGACATCGTAGGGGTCACAGGTTCAATCCCTGTCGCGCCCACCATTCCGTCACCGCCGCTCGGGCCATGACAGAAATCTGGTTTTATCATCTGCAGCGGCAGCCGCTCGAAAAAGCGGTGCCGCAACTCATCGAAAAATCTCTCGATAGGGGCTGGCGCGCCATCGTGCAGGCGAAGAGCGAGGAGCGGCTTGATGCGCTCGATTCCTGGCTCTGGACCTATTCGGATGAGAGTTTTCTCGCGCATGGCCGGGCGGGCGATGGCGATTGTGCGCTCCAGCCCGTCTATCTCACGACGGGCTTCGAAAACCCCAATGGCGCGGCGCTTCGGCTTTTCATCGAAGGAGCGCCGATGGCCCCCGCCCTTGCTGAAACGGATGCCGCTTATGCCCGCGCGATCTCCCTCTTCGATGGCAATAGCGAGGAGGAACTCACGCTCGCGCGTATGCAATGGAAAGAGCTCAAAGCGCAGGGTTTTGCAGTGACCTATTGGCAGCAATCCGGAAATGGGCGCTGGGAAAAAAAGGCTTGAGGCGAGGGTTAAGCGCTGATCCGTGAGGACGCCAAACAGATAAAACCGCTTCCTGCGGAAAGCTTTTCCCAAGCGTGGCCGCGGGCATCGAGACCTGGCGCGGGAGAAAATCGCGCCAGAAGCACAGGTTTTAGCTTTCCCGGTAGGTCCGCTCGCGCCGCTCGTGGCGCTCCTGGGCTTCTACCGAGAGGGTTGCGATCGGCCGGGCATCGAGCCGCTTCAGGCTGATGGGCTCGCCGGTTTCCTCGCAATAGCCATAAGTGCCGTCATCGAGCCGGGCTAATGCAGCATCGATTTTCGCAATGAGCTTGCGTTGCCGGTCGCGTGCCCGCAATTCGATGGAGCGATCGGTTTCGAAAGAGGCGCGATCGGCAAGATCGGGATGGCTTTCGTTCTCATTCTGCAGCACAACCAGGGTCTCCTGGCTCTCCCGCAAAATTTCCTCTTTCCATGCAATGAGCTTGCGCCGGAAATACTCTTTCTGACGCTCATTCATAAAGGCTTCGTCTTCGGTCGGTTTGTAGCCACCTTCGATTTGCTCGACAGTCACGTATGAGTCTCCCAAATCTCAAACCGCTGCCCTTATAGCGATTGCCCTCTCGATATACAATCGTGTCGGCCAAGGCTCCTGCCTTGCCGGGCAAGGCGGCCCCGCCTTTGACCGGTAGCTCAGTTTGTTGATAGGGCGCGCAAGCCAGCCCGCGAGAGAATAGGACGAATGTCCGATGTGCAACGGCAGCATTGCTGCGATAAGTACCCTATATGGGTAGAGTTGCTGATCTTCCCGAAAGTCATTTAATCACCTAAAAATTTTAAGCATCATCCCGGCTGCCGGTCCATGGGCTCATCCCGGCTCCATGGGCTCATCCCGGCTTGTCCTGGCGGACCTCTAGGGATGGCGGCTTAACCAGCTGGTTTCCAGCTGGTTTGAAGAGAGCAATTTTGAGGCTCTGACTCAGCTGCCCCTTCACCAGGATTTTGCTTAGGCGCTGCGGCTGGCGAAATCGACAGCCTCGCCACCCATGGCTGGCAGGGCGCCAGCTTGGCCGCCACTAAGCCATTGGCGGAGAAAGGCATGAGACCAGCGCGCTATGGCACGGTCGTGCCGTAGCCACCCTTCGATATGGCGGTGGCGGGGGCGCGCCCCGGGCTCGGTCATACGCTCCCGTGTCAGGAGCGACCAGCGGCACATGATCGTGAAAGTCACTTCTGGATGGAATTGCAGGCCATAGGCATTGCCGCCATAGCTGAACGCCTGCACTTCGAAATCCTGGCCTTTCGCGAGAAGGATTGATCCACGGGGCAAGCCGAAGCCTTCCCGGTGCCATTGATAGACGTGACCGGGGAACTGGCACTCGCAGATGCGGTGCCCATGTTCTGTCGGCTGGATGGGGTAATAGCCGACTTCCACGCGTCCTTGAGGGTGCGGACAAACACGGCGGCCGAGGTGGCGCGCCAGCATCTGGGCGCCTAAACAAATGCCAAGGAAGGGCTTGCCTTCCTTCAGCGGCACCCGGATCCAGTCAATCTCGCTCCGCAGCCAGGCATCTTCGTCATTGACGCTCATGGGGCCGCCAAAAACGATGACGCCGGCATGCCCCCGGAGCGTTTTGGGCAGAGGATCGCCGAAACGCGGACGCCGGCAATCAAGCTCGCATCCTTGCGCTCGCAACAACCAGCCGAGCCTGCCTGGAGTAGAGTGTTTTTGATGCAGGATGATAAGTACCCTGCGGCGAGAATTGGAGACAGCTGAGGTCATTTGCAATTCAGAAAACCAACCGGGGTGCCGGCCCTAGGCTAGGGAGCCCGGCTTTGCTGCAATAGCGAAATAACCGGCAAGACTGCGGCCCTTGGCAAAAACGGCAAGGTCAGAACGCTGAGTTTATTCAAGAATCCGGGTACGATCTCGCGGCGTCCTGCCATCAGCCCAGCGTAGCCGGCTTCAGCGACCTCCATAGCGGTGGTGCCTGGAAAACGCGAAAGGGCCATGTCCTGACCAATCCCGGCCCGGGTCTGGAAATCTGTCTTGGTGTAGCCGGGGCAGAGTGCCGATACTGTGACGCCCTGCGGGCGGAGTTCCTGCGCGAGGGCCAGCGAGAAGGAGAGAATGAAAGATTTCGACGCGTAGTAAGCCGCCATGCGAGGGCCGCCTGGAAAATAAGCCGCGACGGATGCGACATTCAGGATTTTTCCGCGTGCCCTGCGAATCTGCGGAAGGAAGTGCAGAGTCGTATCCACTGCGGCGCGGATGTTCAGATCGATGATTGCGAGTTGCTCTGCCGGATCCAGCTCCGCAGCGAGACCGGCGAGCCCAAATCCAGCATTGTTGACGAGTATTTCGACTGTAGCGCCTTCGGTGCCGAGCCATGCCGCGAGCTTCGCCACAGCAGCGGGTCCGGCGATATCCAAAGCGAAGACCAAAGGCTTTGGCCTGCCCGCGGATGCAATTTCGTCTGCGAGCATTTCAAGCTTGCCGCGGCTGCGCGCGACAAGGGCGAGATCATGACCGTTCTTTGCGAAGACCCGGGCAAGATCGGCGCCAATTCCTCCAGAAGCGCCTGTAATCAGCGTCACTCCGCGTGTCTTCGTGCCGGATTGCGGCTGAGTCTGTTCCGTAGCAAACGCCTCGCTCATGCTTTATCCTTCGCCGTCGCAACCGTCCACGGACCTTCGAAGGAAGCAGCCTCAACCGGAGCACATCCGGTAACATGCTGACGAAGCCGCACTCTGTCGCGGGTCGGGACGCCAAGAAGTTCAGCGATTCGCCAAATCGTATTTTCTTCGAATTCGCCGGCCGCACCGTCGGCATATGCGATTTCCCACAGCATCTCCACGATTTTTTGGCGTCCCCCGTCATCGAGGGCACGCTTGAGGATGCTGGTGAAATGGTAGAAATCCACCGCCTTCCGGTCGCTTTGTTCGGCCTGGGCGATCAATTCGTTCGTTTCTTTTGGATTAAGGCCGAAACGCTCCCCGATGATCGTCTTTAAGCGGCGCCGTTCAGCGAGATCCGCATATCCATCGACATTGGCGACATGAACGAGCAAGGCAACGGCCGCAAGGCGATAATCCTCTTCCCCAAAATGGCGTGCGGGCGCTGCCATTCCGCTGACTTCCGCAATAAAATTTTTCAATGCATCAAACATCGCGGCTCTCCAATTCAAGGATATTAAAATATATAGGGTGCGGACGCACCAGCCGCATCCCTGGCTATTAATTGGATCTGAGCATATCTCCAGGTAAAAGCGCTCATCGTCTTTGATAATTTAGAATTGCAAAATCCCATTTTATTATAAGTTGCATTAGCGCAGGAAAAGGCAGGTCCAGTAACCTTCTGGCTGATGAAAGGCGCGGCTCTGTTCACGAATCCAGGCTTGGCATTGGCGCCGCGAGGGGAAACAAAGTTTTTCGTTCCGCCAATCGATAAGGATTTCGCCGTAGGCATCCTCATAGTGGCGGCCTCCAGAAAAATGGCCAAGCCAGACAGACCGCCAGGGAAGAACCGCCGCTGTGGCCGTTGGCGGCGCCCAGAAAGGAGCGCCTGCGGAGCAGGGGACACCGGCATTCCCGGGATATTCAGCCGAGAGCGGCGGCCAAAGGGGTGCCCAGCCGGCGGCATGACTGTGAGCCGCACCGCTCCCTGCCACGGCGAGTGCCAGGCAGCAAGCCCGCATGCGCCCGCGCCTCCAAGATGCCATGGCTATTTCCCCCAATCCTGGCCGCTCAAAAGGGCACGTTAATACCGCCCGGCGTGTTCAGTACCCGGAGCTGGCGGCGCACTCAAGCCGCGGTTTGGCCGAGCTCGGCCATCTTTGCCAGCCATTTGCCGCGGTTTGCGCCGCTCATCGCATCGGCCATTCCGACGAGGCTCTCCCTGACCGGCGCGATCCCGCAAAATCCAAGGATATTCCGCTTCAAACTCCGCAGTCCATGCGCGCCAAAATACCAGCGATAGATGAAAGCCGGCATTCCCATCGTGACCACGATGCGGGCGCTTTTGCCCTTGAGCAGCTTCCTCATCTTTCCGCGTGCAGGATCGGTCAATTCAAAAGCAAATCCGGGACGGAACACTTGTTCGAGAAATGCCTTCAGCAGCGCAGGCATCGACCCCAGCCACAGAGGATAGATGATCACGAGGTGATCGGCATTTGCGATGGCGTCTTGGGCAGGTCTGAGAATCAATGGCGGCGAACCGCTGTTGAAATCTTCCTTAGTACGCAAGAAGGGAAAGTCCAGTTGAGCGATCTCGATGCGCTGGACGTGATGCCCTGCCGCTTCGGCGCCCTTCGCGTAAGCATCGGCAAGGGCATGGCAGAGATGATGTCCGGCAGAGTCCGGATGGCCTTGAATGATTGCGATCCGCCGTGCCACTGGCCTTTCTCCCTGCTGTCTCACCCTTTAACCGCATAAAGCCCTTGGAACCATCCTGTCCAGGCGGCAATGCCGTAAAGCGCCATTATTCGAACTGCATCTGCGCCCAGGTGACTGCGCGCGGCAAGATCGCGCTGGGCAAATAGCAGAAGGCGTTGGACGCAAGCGGAGCCTCTTGGCAGTGCTTGTTCGCCATTGTCCACACATAGCCACCTGCTTTCATACAGCTAACAATATGTGTGTAGATGATCTTGGCCGGGTCGCTGCGCGGCTCAGCGGGATGCGCGGCTTCCCCTTCCAGCAGGCACACCGAGGCCTGTGCCTGTTGCGCCTTGAAAAACGACATACTCGACGCGGTGAGGGCGAATTCTCCGCCTATTGCCAGCAGCAAGCCCGTGCTCAAGGCCAGAATCGCCTGAAGCCGGTCCGCGCAGAACTTGATCCCGAGGAAATACAGGAAACCGGCCGCCGTCAGTCCGCTGCCGGCAAATATTAGGATATGATTCATAATTCCCTCCATCCGTTTCAAGCAAGGGCCCGATCCTTCGCGCGGAGGTTTCACGAATTGATATTATCCTCACACGTCCCGGCTAACGATGATCGTGGCAGCTGGCCCGTCTCGTGACGGTGATGCCGCGATCGGTCACACATTCTGCCTGCCTGCTGGGCGTTCGTCTGAGACTTAGTCTCGCTGGCCGCCAACGAAAGTGAGGAGAGCGGCGGGGTCGGCCACTTCGATTGCGCCGCGATAGAGCTTCACCCAACCCGAACGTTCGAACATGTGCAGCGCGCGGCCGATGACCTCGCGCGCCGTGCCCAGATCCGCGGCGAGCGCATTCTGGGTCGTCTCGATGCGGCTGCCGGCACCCATGAGACCGATAAGGCGCTCGGCGAGGCGGACGTCGATTCTGGTGCAAAGGATCTCTTCGATCTTTGACATGAGCATTGCGATGCGGCGGCTGTAACCATCGAAGACCAAGCTCCGGAAGGCAGGGGACAGGTTCATCAATTCCTTAAAAGGAGCCGCCGGAAGGGCGTAGGCGACAACCTCGGTCTCGGTGATCGCCTCTGCTTCATAGGGTTCCGAGGCAAGGAGACTCGCGATGGTGAGAATACAGGTTTCGTTTGCCGTCACGCGATAGAGGAGGATCTCGCGGCCGCTTTCCGTGACGCGTTGAACGCGGATGGTCCCCGAAATAATTAAAGGAAATTGGGTACAAGCATCGCCAGGCCGGAAGACAATTTTGTCCTGCGGAATCACCACCCGCACAGCAGATTTTCGCAGGATTGTCCGGGCCGCCTCGTCAAGAGTTCCCAAGGAAGGAAGCTCGTCGATCCAATGCAAAGGCTTAGGTGTCATCGCCGCCCCAGCGCCCTAAGAGCGGCGAAGGATACGACAATACGATCATGCCATGCAACGATGAGATTGGCGCGCCATTGCCAGCATTTTGCCCCTCCGTCCTAATTCTGATAAGGCGGAGCATTGTCTTTGGCGGGCAAAACCCTGTAAAAGCAGCAAATAATACAAGTTCCAAAGGGACGGCTCACCGGCACCCGTGTCATGGCCGGGCTTGACCCGGCCATCCAGCCACAATAGCCCACATGGGGACGATTAGGGTCTGGATGCCCGGCTCAAGGCCGGGCATAACGCCGGAGTCAGCCACTGACGGGACTTACCAAGATAAGCCCGCTGAAGAGAAGGCACACGCGTCCGCTGCGGGCGGACGCTATTTGGAACCGCAATGAAATTTACCCTTTCCTGGCTCAAGGAGCATATCGAGACCGATGCGACGCTCGAAGAAATCGTAGCGGCACTCACCAGAATCGGGCTTGAGGTCGAGCATGTCGACGACCGGGCTGCCGCGCTCAAGAGTTTCGTCATCGCCCGGGTCATCGAGGCCAAACCGCATCCCAACGCCGACCGCCTGCGCCTTTGTCTAGTCGATGCCGGGGGCGCTGCCCCGGTGCAGGTCGTGTGCGGTGCGCCAAATGCGCGGACTGGCATGAAGTCCGTTTTTGCCGCGCCTGGTACTTATATTCCGGGCAAGAAAATCACACTTGGCAAAGGTGTGATCCGGGGCGTCGAATCAAATGGGATGCTCTGTTCAGGCGCCGAACTCGAATTATCTAACGATCACGGCGGCATTCTTGATTTACCCGAGGCAGCGCCGGTTGGCTCTTCTTATGCGTCATGGGCGGGTTTCGATGATCCCGTTGTTGACATCAATCTTCTGCCCAACCGGCCAGATGCCGCGGGCATTAATGGAATCGCGCGTGATCTTGCCGCGGCAGGACTCGGCAAGCTGAAAACCCCGTCAATAACCAAGGTTGATGGCAGTTTTCCCTGCCCGGTCGAAGTTCATCTCGATTTTGCACCCGAAGATGTCCATCTTGCGCCCGCCTTCGCGCTGCGCCTCGTCAGGGGTGTGCGCAATGGGCCAAGTCCCGCATGGATGCAGGATCGGCTGAGGGCTATCGGGCTGAGGCCGATCAATATGCTCGTTGATATCACCAATTATCTGACTTTCGACCGCGCCCGGCCCCTCCACGTGTTTGATGCGAGGAAAATCAGGGGCAACCTCACGGTGCGCCGGGCCAGGGCGGGTGAGGAGCTGCTTGCGCTCGACGGCCGGATCTATCAGCTCGGCGTGGATAATGTGGTCATCGCGGATGACGCGGGCGTCGAATCGCTTGCAGGCATCATGGGCGGGCAGGCATCAGGCTGTGACGAGACCACAACAGACGTGCTGATCGAATCTGCCCTTTGGGATCCCGTGAATATCGCGCGCAGCGGCCGCAGTCTTGGGATTAATTCAGACGCACGCTACCGCTTCGAGCGCGGCGTGGATCCGGAATTCCTATTGCCAGGCCTTGAGCTGGCGACCCGGCTGGTGATTGAGCTTTGTGGCGGCGAAGCCTCCGAAATTACCCTCGCGGGGCATATTCCTCACCCCGACAAGCGGATCAGGTTCCCCGGGAGCGAGGTCAAGCGGTTGACCGGGCTTGAACTCGATAGCTCGGAGATGGCGGGGATTCTTGAAAGCCTTGGGTTCGAACTTGCCAATGTTGCAGGAAACTCTGGCGAACTGGTGGTAAAAGTACCTTCGTTCAGGCCTGACATTGAAGGAAAGACCGATCTAGTCGAAGAAATCTTGCGCATCGCCGGGCTTGACCGTGTTCGTCCGGCAATGCTTCCGGCGCTATCCGGGCGATGCACGGCTGGATCGGTGCTGACCTTGCTGCAAAAGCGCGCCAAGAGCGCCAGACGGGCGCTCGCTGCCAACGGCCTTGTCGAAGTCGTGACGTGGTCTTTCGTTTCGCACCAGCGCGCCAAGATGTTTGGCGGCGGCGGGGCTTCTCTCGCGCTCGCCAATCCGATCACCCCCGAGCTTTCGGATATGCGGCCAAGCCTTCTGCCGGGGCTCATCGCAGCAGCCCAGCGCAACGCTGACCGCGGCCATCCCGACGTTGCACTGTTTGAGGTCGGGCAAATTTTCTTGAACGATGGAGAGGACGGCCAGAAGATTGCCGCCAGCGCGATCCGGCGCGGCATGGCGAAGGAAGCAGGGCCGGGAAGACATTGGTCGATCGCACCTGCCCGGGTTGATCCGTTCGACGCCAAGGCTGACGCTTTTGCGCTTCTTTCGGCGCTTGGTGTACCGATAGGCGGTCTCCAGCTCGTCTCCGGCGGGCCCTCCTGGTTCCATCCTGGCCGTTCCGCCACAATTCAATTCGGGCCAAAAAATGTCATCGGGGCGTTTGGCGAAATCCACCCGCGCACTCTCGAGGCCATCGGAGCCGAGGGGCCGGTTGCCGGGTTTGAATTGCTTCTTGATGACATACCATCGCCGAAATTGAGGCTCACAAGAACCAAACCGAAGCTTGAACTTCCGGAGTTCATGCCCGTGCAACGCGACTTCGCCTTCCTGGTCGACCGGTCGGTGAAGGCCGCTGATATTGTGAAGGCCGCTGCGGCGGGCGAACGTACGCTCGTCACCGAGGTCGGCGTTTTCGATGTCTATGAAGGCAAGGGCATTCCGGAAGATAAGAAATCGGTTGCCATATCCGTCACCTTGCAACCGCGCGAAAAGACCTTGACCGAGGCTGAAATTGATGCAGCTTCTGGCAAGATCGTCGCAGAAGTTGCCAAGAAAACCGGCGCGAGCCTCAGAGGATGAAGCCTTGCGATTCGTTTTGCACAGTGTTTTCGCCGCTGCCTTGATCGCGGCGCCTGCTTCTTTGATAGCCGCCCCTCGAACCATTAATGACTGCGAAAAAATTCAGGCGGCGGATGCCTATAATCAATGCTTGGCCTTGTTTGGCCCGGTGGCGCGCGGCCACGCCGGCGGGCATAGCGGGTATAATAGAGTCGATGCTAGCAGCCAGGATGAAGGTGCGGCGGCGAGCAGCGCCGGCGACAAGGTTGCTGCATCAACTGAAGAAGACTCGTGGCGCCACCATGGCCGCCGCCACGCGAGCCGGCATCGCGGAAGACATCACTGGGCCAGCCATGGCAGCACAAGACATGGCCATTCGCATCGCCATGCAACAGCGGCGGCAAATCCGCACCACAAAAGAATCACCATGGCATTCATTCCCCGATCAGGACATGTGCACCTGCGCTGAACGCACATAGGCAAAGCGGGGCGCGGTCCGGAACACACAAAGTCAGACCAAGATCGGAGCAAAGGCGGCGGTTGAAAGAAGCGTCCGTCTTTGCCTGGAGTGTTGCTGCAAGAGGCAGCGGACTTCCGGAGAGAACCGCGCCGCCCTATTTTTGGGCAGGCCATACGCCGGAGGCGCAGCGCACCTATATTAGGTGTGAGCAGGTTTGCACAGAATGCTCCGGCATGGCTTACTTGGCGGTGCCAGGTATTGGGTCTATTCGCCGGGCGCTTTCGCTTCAATTGCCAAGGCATGCAGACCGCTTTGGAATTCGGTTTCCAAGAGATGATTGATGGCCCGGTGGCGATCGACCCGGCTTTTGCCTCTAAAGGCTTCGGAAACTACTTTGATACGAAAGTGCGTTTCTCCGGCCGATTGGGCACGGCCCGGCCGCGCAATGGCATGGGCGTGGCCCGCGTGCTTATAGGATTCGTCGATGATTTCAATGGAGGCGGGGGCGAACGCCGCCTCTAATTTTGCCCTGATTTGATCACCCACGGCCATGTTGTGTGCTCGCACATTTCAAGAGGAAAATACCGCCTTGTGCCGCGGTCTCAATCTAAATTTACTGCACGGAACCGCTTGCGGCCATCCGAAAGACATTCATAATGGGTCCGCCATGAATTTGAAATCACGCCTTTTCGACCGCATCCGGGTTAAATCCAAGCCCAAGGAAGAACCGTGCGCAGATCAAAAGTTGTGCCAGCATCCGGGCTGCCGCGAAGCGGGGAAGTTCCGTGCGCCGATGGGCCGGCTGCGGGAAGGACAATATTTCACCTTCTGCCTCGACCATGTCCGTGAATACAACGCATCCTATAATTATTTCAGCGGGATGAGCGCGGAAGCTATGGCGCGTTATCAACACGAGGCCATGGTTGGCCATCGCCCGACCTGGGTGATGGGTGTCCGCCGCGGAAGCAAAAACTTTCCTTCTGAGGGCGGCGATGAGTCACGCCGGGTTGAGACCGCAGGAATGTTCCGGACCGATGCCCGGCATTTTTCTTGCGACGCGCCCCGCAAGCCGCGTTATGGCTTGGCTGCCTTGAAGGCGCTGGACCAATTGGGGCTCGATGACAGTGTGGACATGGCCGCGATCAAGGCCCGCTACAAGGATTTGGTGAAGCGCCTTCATCCTGATGCCAACGCGGGAGACAGGTCAAATGAAGACAAATTGCGCGAAATCATCCGCGCCTATAATTATCTAAGGTCAGTGAGGCAGGCTTGAGGCTGTTCGCCATAAGGAGCCTGCTGGCGCAGCCGGATCGCTGCGGAAGCATTTTCTGGAAGACAGGCTTTGAAAGCCGTCCGGGCAGACGCCCAAGACAAGGATCAATCGCACTTGCCGGCAGGAAAGAGATTGCCGGAATAAAGGACAAATGCACAGCATGATGATGGACGAAAGCACCGCCTCTGGCGGCCTGCCCGACATGAAGATCTCGGTGCGCCAGGTTTTTGGTATTGACACCGACATGGAAGCGCCCGCCTATTCGACCGCCGATCCGCACGTTCCGGACCTTGATCCGGACTATCTTTTCGATCGCGATACCACGCTCGCCATCCTTGCAGGCTTTGCCAAGAACAGGCGCGTGATGGTCACCGGCTACCATGGCACCGGCAAGTCGACGCATATCGAACAGGTGGCGGCGCGGCTGAATTGGCCCTGTGTGCGCATCAACCTCGACAGTCACGTATCCCGCATCGATCTCATTGGCAAGGATGCAATCGTTCTCAAAGACGGGTTGCAAGTGACCGAGTTCAAGGACGGCATCCTGCCTTGGGCGCTGCAAAACAATATTGCGCTTTGTTTCGATGAATATGACGCGGGCCGCCCCGATGTGATGTTCGTCATTCAGCGCGTTCTTGAGATGTCGGGCCGTCTCACGCTCCTTGATCAGAGCCGGGTGATCAGGCCGCATCCCGCTTTCCGGCTGTTTGCGACAGCGAATACGGTGGGCCTCGGCGATACCTCCGGGCTTTACCATGGAACCCAGCAAATCAATCAGGGACAGATGGATCGCTGGTCCATCGTCGCGACGCTCAACTATCTGCCGCATGACAAGGAAGTCGATATCGTACTGGCGAAGGTGAAGCGCTTTCGGACCACCAAGGAAGGCCGTGACACCATCAACAAAATGGTGCGCGTCGCCGACCTTACCCGCAACGCCTTCATCGGCGGTGATCTTTCGACCGTGATGAGTCCGCGCACGGTGATCACCTGGGCCGAGAACACGGAAATTTTTGGCGATACCGGCTTCGCATTCAGACTGACCTTTCTTAACAAATGCGATGAATTGGAGCGCGCGCTCGTCGCCGAATTCTACCAGCGCTGCTTTGGCAAGGAGCTCCCCGAGAGCGCAGTGAACGTAGTCATGAGTTGAGCTGCCGCGGACCTTTTCGCGGCCCCGCAGGCCGGCAAGGGTTCAGTTTCATTATCCCGAGCGATCAAGCCTTTAAGTGATTAAATCCCGGGAAGAGCCACGCCAAAAGTCTTTGGGATGAGTTCCAACCAAAAGCCGAATGCAAAACCAGAGCCGCCCCGCGAGCCGTTCAAGCGGGCCATCGCATCATGTATGCGCGCCATGGCGCGAATGCCGCAGGCAGAGGTGGCTTTCGCGGCAGAGCGTCCCAGCCTCATTTGGTCGAACGGCAGTGCCAAAGCGCGGCTCCCGGAGCCCTCCCGCAAGCTCGATGCGCGAGAAGCCGCGATTTTGCGCGGGCACGCCGATTCTATGGCGCTGCGGCTCGCCTGCCACAATATGGATGTTCACCGGCGGCTGACGCCACAGGCGCCAGCTGCGCGCGCGGCTTTTGAAGCCGTTGAACAGGCGCGTGTCGAGGCGATCGGCTCGCTCCGGATGCAGGGTGTTGCCCGAAATCTCGAGGCCATGCTCGACGAGCGCTTCCAGCGCGCCCGCTATGCGGAAATTTCGGCTAGGGCCGACGCCCCTCTCGAAGATGCACTCGCAATGATCGTGCGGGAGCGTCTGACGGGTCTTAGGCCGCCAAAGAACGCGCAAAGGATCGTCGATCTATGGCGGCCTTGGATCGAGGAGCGTGCTGCCCCCGAGCTCGACAAGCTAGGGCCGCAAATCGAGGATCAGCGCGCCTTCGCGGTGGCCGTGCATAGGCTGCTGACGGCGCTTGAAGTGCTGGATGAAGGCAGCCTCGACAGCAATCAGGAAGAAGAAGCTGACAGCGCTGGCGAGCCTGGTGAAGCCGGGGACAACCAGCCTGAGGAAGCTGCCGAAGATCACACGGGTGACGTGAGCCGCAGTGAGACTGTCGAAGCATCCTCGGATCTCACAGAAGAATGCGAGATCGATGCCGCTGATGCGCCGGCTGGCGAATTCGAAGAGGAAGCCGAGCTTGGCCCTTCGGAAGAAGCTGGCAATCCGCGGCAACCATCTACGCAATTGCGCACCGAACCTCACGCCCCGGACTACAAGGCCTTTACCAAGAAATACGACGAGGTGGTTGCGGCACAAGACCTTTGCGATGCCGAGGAACTCGAACGGCTTCGTTCCTATCTCGACAAGCAATTGAGCAACCTTTCCCCGGTCGTCACGCGTCTTGCCAATCGCTTGCAACGCCGGCTGTTGGCCCAACAGAACCGGTCTTGGGAGTTTGACCTCGAAGAAGGCATCCTTGATCCAGCGCGGCTGCCGCGCGTGATTGCCGATTCGCGTCAGCCTCTTTCCTTCAAGCGCGAGAAGGACATGGAATTTCGCGACACGGTCGTGACTTTGCTGATCGATAATTCCGGCTCGATGCGCGGGCGTCCGATCACGGTCGCCGCAACTTGCGCCGACATCCTGGCCCGCACGCTGGAGCGCTGCGGCGTCAAGGTCGAAATCCTTGGCTTCACCACGCGTGCGTGGAAGGGCGGCCAATCACGCGAAGCCTGGCTTCAGGCCAACAAGCCCGCTGCGCCCGGCCGTCTCAACGACCTTCGCCACATCATTTACAAATCCGCCGATGCTCCTTGGCGGCGTTCGAGGAAAAATCTCGGCCTCATGATGCGCGAAGGTTTGCTCAAGGAAAACATTGATGGTGAAGCACTGGACTGGGCCCACCGCCGCCTTCTGGCGCGGCCAGAGCAGCGCCGCATCTTGATGATGATTTCGGACGGAGCACCCGTCGATGATTCGACTCTTTCGGTCAATCCCGGCAATTATCTCGAAAAGCATTTGCGCTACATGATCGAAGAGATCGAGACCCGGTCGCCGGTTGAACTCATCGCGATCGGGATAGGTCATGACGTGACACGCTATTACCGGCGTGCTGTGACCATTGTCGATGCCGAGGAGCTGGGCGGCGCGATGACCGAAAAACTTGCGGAACTGTTCGATGAAACTGCGGCACAGGCGCCTCGAGGGCAGCGGAGGATTGAACACGGGGCAGCCGGCGGAAAGGAGCGAATTCTCCATTAGAGAGGGTTTGGTAAACGCTAAAATCCGTGGCGGCGCTTCAATACGATTATCATGACATACGAATGCCGTGGCTGGAGGGATTAGCCTCGTCTTTTTTGCCGCAAGGAGCAGGCTTTTCGCCTTCTTGACGGTGTCAAGCAGCAGTGCTTAGCATCGCCCCGGACGATTGGTTCTGTCCGCGCGGGAGGCTAAAAATGTCGTTGCCGGCCGGAGAAAGCGCAACAAAGTCTTCCGCTGGAACATGCAGTCCAGATGCGGCGATTCTGACTGACCCGGACGGGCAGTTTGCGCGCAATTTCAATTCTAAGCCTTTTCACTTTCAACATGGGCTCAAGGATCACCCGCTTTTTGATCTGTCAAACCTGACCGGACTTGCCAAGCGGCTTTCTGAAAGCGGTGCTTATTGGTCGAATGGCGCGGCCAAGATCTCTGATGGATGGGAGGTGAACAGCGCGCCCCGCCTGACTCTGATCGAGACAATCGCCAATATCGGCGACGATAATTCCCTCGTTATTTTGAAGAACGTTGGGCAGGATCCAGTCTACGGTCCTTTGCTCCAGACTTTGTTTGATAAAATTGCTGAATTTGCAGGACCGCAGATCCGTCAAGACATCGTAAGGTGCCATGCGTCTATTTTGATCAGTTCGCCCAATCGCCTCACTTCCTATCACATGGATGCGGACTGTAATTTTCTCATGCAAGCCGTTGGGAACAAGACGCTCTGGGTTTACGACCACAATGACCGCGCGCTCGTCCCGCACGAGGCGCGCGAGGCTTTCTACGGCGGTAATCTCAACAGTATTTCATATCCTCAAGGCAAGGCGGCCGGGACCGCTTATGAACTGCAAGCCGGAGAAGGGGTGCACATGCCCTTGTTTGCTCCCCATTGGGCGCGCAACCATGACAATATCTCTGTTGCCGTGGCGATCATGTTTGATCTGCGCCCGGTCATTGAGCAGGGCCGGATTTACCGCGTGAACAGGGTGCTCCGTAAATTGGGAGCCACGCCAACGCCGCCGGGTGTCTCGTCCTGGCGTGATAGATTGAAGCTCGCCGCAGCGGATGGCTATTACGCGGTGAAAGGATTTTTGCGCCGCTCCTAGGCCATTCCGGCGCTGTCAACAGCGGATCATCTCTGTTTCCGGGCTTCGCTAGCCGGGGCCTATATTGTAACAGCACGGCTCGCGGAGGACTGCCATGTCCAATCTTTACGAGATTTACAAAATGCCAAAGGCAGCCAAGTAATCAAAAACTTAGCGGATTAATTTAATATTACGGCCGAAGAAGCTGATGCGGCGGTGAAAGCCATCTTGCCCGCCTTGTCCGAAGAATTCTTGAAGCAGGCATCGCAGCCGGTTGACTTCGCTTCCCGGCCAGATTCTGAGCAGGACACGACACCGGCGCTCCAGAACCGCGGCCGGGCTCCGCCAGCGGGGCAGGGAGCCTCGGCTCCATCCTTTTGGTCAAATTTTTGGCGGCGGCCGCAATCCGCCGCCAGCCAGGGAGCCTGGATCAGGGGGCTCTGGGGGCTCGGGGGGCTGTTAGGGTCCCTCATCTTCGGAAAACTTGCCAGCGGCCAGCCCTGGAGAGGGGCCGGCGGAGGGGTCCGCAGCCGCCGGCCGCACTTCACAAATGCCGGGTTTCGATCCTGCCTCGATTCAGGTGAGCCTTGAGGGCCCTCATCAAAATGCTGCAGCCAGGAACGCTGCCTTTCGCAGGGCCGCCGCAAAGCGGGATTGAGGCCGAAATTAGCGGTATCATGAGCGGAAGGCGCCGCTGAGTGCTTCATCTCGAAGCCGCCTTAGTCTTATGCGATTGGCTCGCCGCTCGCATTGCGCCCTGGCTTTTGCTCGCCTATGTAGCTCCCCGGTATCTTGCCGGCCGTGAATTCTGGAAGAAGCGGCAGCGGCGCATTCTGCGCCAACCGCGTAACGATGGCTATCGAGTTAAGTGAAAGTTTGGCAATGGCTCGCGACGTTACGGACGAAACCCCCATCACGTCGCGCGATGAACTCGTCGCTTGGCTTGAGGCAGGAGCGAAGCCCCCGGCGGAATTCCGGATCGGCACCGAGCATGAAAAAATTCCCTTCTACAGGGATGAGCACGCGCCCGTGCCCTATGAAGGCAGACCAGCGCGGGGGCAGGGCGGCATTCGTGCACTCCTTGAGGGAATGCAAAAAAATCTTGGCTGGGAACCGGTCACTGATCGCTCCCAGATTATCGGCCTCTTCGATGCAACCAGCAAGGCGGCAATTTCCATCGAACCCGGCGGCCAATTCGAACTTTCCGGCGCACCGCTCCAGACGCTCCATGAGACCGATGCCGAACTCGACAGCCATTTTGCCACGCTCAAAGCCGTCGCTGAGCCGCATGGGATAGGCTTTCTGTCACTTGGCATGAGCCCTAAATGGAAGCGCGGCGAAACCCCCCTGATGCCGAAGCAGCGCTATGCGATCATGATGAATTATATGCCCTTGGTCGGATCGCTCGGGCTCGACATGATGTTTCGCACCTGCACGGTGCAAACCAATCTCGATTTTTCGAGCGAAGCCGATATGGTGAAAAAACTTCGCGTTTCGCTCGCCCTGCAGCCGGTCGCGACGGCGCTTTTCGCCAATTCGCCATTTACGGATGGCAAACTCAATGGTTTTCTCTCGGCCCGCTCCGAGATTTGGCGTCATACGGACCCGGACCGGACCGGGATGCTTCCTTTTGCTTTCGAACAGGGGATGTCCTTCGAGCGCTATGTCGATTACGCGCTGTCGGTGCCAATGTATTTCGTCAAGCGAGGTGACGTCTATCACAATGTGGCGGGGGCCCGATTCCCTGATCTATTGCACGGCAGGCTCGCGCAGCTTCCAGGCGAGCGGGCAACCATTGCCGACTGGGCAAATCATCTCTCCACGATTTTTCCGGAAGTGCGTTTGAAGCGCTATCTCGAAATGCGCGGAGCTGACGCGAACCCCCGGCCATTCCTTCCGGCGCTTCCGGCGCTTTTCGTGGGGCTTCTTTACGAACCGTCCTCGCTCGACGCGGCTTGGGACATTGTGAAGAGCTGGAGCGCGGAAGAACGCGAGCAGTTGCGCACCGATGTCCCGCGCCTCGGTCTTGCGGCGCCGATCCAGGGGCGCAGGCTCAGTAAGATTGCCGCTGAAGTCTTGCAGATCGCCCGCGCTGGATTAGCGCGCCGCAACAGGTGCAATTCCCAAGGAATTAATGAGACCATCTTTCTCGATCCTTTGGATGAGGTGCTTGCAAAAGCGAGTGAAGCTGAAAGACTGATCAACAGATTCAAAACGCATTGGGCGGGAAATATAGAATTCGCCTTCGAGGAATGCGTTTATTGACTTTGTAAATCTGCTCAACTCAATCGCATAGGAAGAAGACAGGATGAAGAAACTCCTCAAGAATTTGTTGCCGGGCGCGGTGATCTTTGGATTTTGCTGGGGAGGGGCGGCGGCCCAGGATCTCCACGTGGTCGAGCAATGGAAAGGCAAATTTCCGGTCGACAAGGTTATCGATGATAAGCCGCTTTGGGATCAGCCTGTTGTTCAGGCCGCGATGCGCGCCGCCATGGGGGAACAATATTTTGCACTCTCACAAAAAGCAGCGCACAGCCCGGAAGCGCCGGTGACAGACGACGGCAATGGCATTTTCGTTGCTTGGACGTGCATCGAGGGGGCCGATTGCAGCGGCAACAACATGACGGTGTTTTTTGATTCGGCTAGCGGCAATGCACAGGTTTGCTGGCGCAGTTCCGAAGGCATTGGCGGCAAGGTTCAGGATCTTTGGCTGTCCAATGGCACCGCACGCCCGCTTCCCATCAACGGCTGTGGCGTTGGCGAAAAAAATCCTTTTGCGTCTTTGAAGAAGTTTGGAAGCGCGAAGTAAGCGCAATCTGCTCAAGCGGGTTAAGTGAGTTGCGGAGGTACAAACGCGGGGGAGCGCGAGACATGAGCACGACCGCGCTCTCTTGCTTGGCCCCGGACCTCTCTCCTTCTCACGGCTCTGAATCTGGCGCGAAGGCTCTCCGGATCAAGGAGCGGTTTCAACGGGCGAAGGTATCCATCCCAGCCTCGCCAGGCGGCAGCCGGAGGTGACTCCGGGAAGGTGTGCCATCATCTATACGAACGGCAACGGGCGAAGCCCCGGGACGGCCGTAGCCGGGCGGGGTCGCAAACCGGGGAGCCAAGCCGACGCGGACATGACCGCCGATTCGCTCGCAGCTATCAGCCACAACGCTGCCAGATTGAAGCGCCGTGCATCGCTCATTCCCGCGAGCCAAGGTATCACTGCCAGACTGAAGTTCACCGGCCCGTGCGGGCTTGCCGATACCAAGGCCAAGGGCGGCGGCGCAACAACCGATCGAAATGACAAGTTCGCGGAAATTCATCTTTAAACCAAATGATTCATTCACCGATCATGCGCAATTTTCTGATCCTACAATAAGGCGATATAATGATGCGTTAATGTTTATGCCTGCCAATCTCCCAATGTAGCTTGGACCAATGCGAGGGCCGCGACCGCAGCGGTGTCAGCGCGCAAAATGCGCGGGCCGAGCGGAAGGCGAATCACTGAGGGCAGAGCGAGAAGCGCCTCCCGTTCCTGGGCATCGAATCCACCTTCGGGCCCAACCAGGACGGCGAGCGGGCAATGTCCGGCCGCATTCGCGCCCGCTTTCAGGATCGCCACAGGATCAGCAGAGGGGGCATCCTCGTCACAGAAAACAAGAAGGCGATCTTGCTCCCAGCTTTTCAGCAGCGCCTCAAGCCCGATCGCGGGAGCGATGTCAGGGACCGTCAGAATCCCGCATTGCTCGGCGGCTTCAATCGCGTGGATGCGCATCCGGCCGCTGTTGATTCGGCTTGCTTGGGTCCTTCGAGTCAGCACCGGCTGCAAAAGCCCAGCGCCCATTTCTACCGCTTTTTCAACCAAATAATCCTGCCGCGCGTGTTTAAGAGGCGCGAACAGGTAATGAAGATCGGGAGGAAACTCCTGCGAACGGGTCATCTCCCGCACAATGAGCGTCACTTCTTTGCGGCGAGACACAGCAATTGCCGTTTGCCATTCTCCGTCATGGCCATTGAACACAAGAAGCGAACCCCCTTCGGACAGGCGCAACACATTGCGGACATAATTTGTCTGCGCGGGGTCAAGCTGGATTTCTACCCCCTCCCTGAGCGGAAGGTTCACATATAGGCGTTGAGCGGTAAAATCATAGCGGGACATGCAGCCGCCCGTGACAGTTGGAGGCGCCCCCCGCCCCGCGAAAAGTGGTTGCGCTTGCGCGCGGGAGATGGTTTTTGCTAAAAACGCGCATAAGTCCGTGGCCCTGTTTTGGCATTTCTACTGCGGGGCGGTTCCGCCAAAAGAAAATGGCCATGATGAAAAGTGCTACAGAAACAAGTCTTTGTGAAGCAGAACTCTGTTGCGGCAACAGTGCCGCATGCTGTCATCGAAGGGCTCGGATCATGACACCACATGGGCACACCGGCTCCTTGCGCAAAGCCATCCTTGCAGCTATGGCCGCAGCCCCATTCGTGATCGGCGGCACGGCCTATGCCACCGACTGCAATCAGGATATCGGGACGCTCAGCAAGAAGCGTCAAGGCATTATTGACCAGCTCAACCAGCTCGCCCAAGGTGGAAAGAAACAGCTCGATCCCATTGCCTCCTGCCCGAAGCTGCGCGCGCTTGTCGCAGTCGAGCGCGAGCTCGTCGCCTATCTGGCGAAGAACAAGGAGTGGTGCGGGGTACCCGATGAAGCTTTCCAAAATCTTTCCATGAGCAGCGGCAAATCCGCCAAGGTCGCGGATCAGGCGTGCAAGGTTGCAGCGCAGATCAAGAAAGCCCAAGAGCAGCAGGCGTCGGGCGCCCTCAACACACCACAACAGAAGCTTCCCGCCGGCCCGCTTTGACAGGTTCCCATCGGGCAGGGCACCATTGATCACCGCGATTCGTTCGCATGTGTGACGCCTGCCGCATCTTCCGGCAAAGATATGGACGCACCACCCGCCGCTCTTCCCGACTCTGTCACGGGGCAGCTTGTTTTCCGGCTTGCTCCCAAATCCTGGCATCCATTCCTCCAGCTGGCACGGCTCGACCGTCCGATTGGCTGGTGGCTTCTCCTCTTGCCATGCTGGTGGTCGAGTGCCCTCGCAAGCCTTTATCAGCATGAATCGCTGCACATCCGCGATCTCTTTTTATTTTTCATTGGTGCTGTCGTGATGCGCGGCGCTGGCTCGACCTATAACGATATCGTCGACCGCCGCATTGATGCGAAAGTGGAGCGCACAAAATGGCGGCCGCTCGCCTCGGGACGCATCGGTCTTGGCGCTGCGAAAGCTTTCTTGATTGCGCAGTGCCTCGCTGGTCTTGCTGTCCTTCTTTCGTTCAATCGATTCACCGTTCTTCTCGGATGCGCCTCGCTTGCTATCGTTGGCTTTTATCCTTTCATGAAGCGGATCAGCTCTTGGCCGCAGGCGGTTCTGGGTGCTGCCTTCGCATGGGGCGCTTTGGTCGGCTGGGCGGCAGCCTTGGGCTCACTCGCCTTGGCGCCCCTCCTGCTCTATTTCGGGGCAGTATTCTGGACCATTGGCTATGATACGATCTATGCGGTTCAAGACATCGAGGATGACGCGATCGCGGGCATTGGCTCGACGGCCCGGTTTTTTGGTGAGCGCATCCGGTTGGGTGTTGGATGCCTTTACGCGCTTGCCGCCGTCTGTGTTGAGGCCGCGGTTCTTGCTGCTGGGGGAGGCGGGCTGGCACAGGGCGGGATTGCCCTTTTTGCCCTGCATTTGGCTTGGCAGACGATTCGAATCGATTCTGCCAATGGCGCGCGTGCTCTGCGCTTGTTCCGTTCCAACCGTGACGCCGGATTGCTCCTTTTTGCTGGCCTAGCGGCCGAAATATTCCTTACATTGAAATAAGCTTTTGGCGCCTGAATTTATAAAAAGATCACGCATGGAACATTCCTTGTGCGCCGATGCCAAACGGCGGAGCGTGAATGTTCCGCAAACAATGAACACGCAAATGTTAAGATGAGCACTAATTTTTTCGTGATCTCGATTGCCGCCGGAGTTTTGGGTTTACGGGCATCCGGCGGCAGCGGGGCAGATTGCGCGGCGATCGCAATCAGCCCGCAATTGCGGCGTTGCATGAGACATCTCAGAAGGATCGCCGGCGGTTCACCGGCCGGCGCGGCTCTTGCTCAGCCACGCATCCAAATCACGCGCCGCGCGCAGGCTGATCGCAGCTTTGCGGGCTAGCCCTTTCCCACTGCCGGGAACACTTTCCGTTCGCTCTGCGCTCACCGGCGGAAACAAGCCAAAATTGATGTTCATCGGCTGAAAGGAAGAGGGGCCTGTATCAATGACCTCAATATGGCCGCCGGTGATATGGTTGATGAGAGCGCCCAACGCGGTCGTTGGCGGCAGCGGCGGCAGCGTATCGCCTCTTCGCTCAGCGGCCGCCATGCGGCCAGCCGCAAGGCCAACGGCGGCGCTTTCGATATAGCCCTCGCAGCCGGTGATCTGGCCCGCAAAGCGCAGCCTCGGATCGGCTTTAAGCCGCAAGGTTTTGTCGAGCAATTTGGGCGAGTTCAGGAAGGTATTGCGGTGCACGCCGCCGAGCCTCGCGAACGTCGCATTTTCAAGCCCCGGAATGGTGCGGAAAATTTCAACCTGCGCGTAATGCTTCAGTTTCGTCTGGAACCCGACCATATTGTAGAGTGTGCCAAGCGCATTGTCCTGGCGCAGCTGCACGATGGCGTAAGGTTTTGCGCTGCCCGCATGGGGATTGGTCAGGCCAAACGGTTTCATAGGCCCGTGCCGCAAGGTTTCGCGGCCACGCTCTGCCATGACTTCTATCGGGAGGCATCCGTTGAAGTAAGGGGTGTCCTCGAAATTTTCCGCGAGTGCATGCCCTTCGGATTTGTCAGCTTCAATGAGAGCTTCGACAAAAGCAATGTATTGGTCCTTAGTCAGCGGACAGTTGATGTAATCGGCGCCGGTTCCGGCAGGCCCCGCCTTGTCGTAGCGCGACTGGAACCATGCCTTTTTCATATCAATTGAGTCCCGGTGGACGACGGGCGCAATCGCGTCGAAAAAAGCAAGGTCGCGCTCGCCGGTCAATGCACGCAGCGCGCAGGCGAGAGCCGGCGAAGTCAAGGGCCCTGTCGCAATGATCACATTGTCCCATTCCGCTGGCGGTAAGGCGCCAATCTCCTCCCGGCTGAGTGTGATTAGCGGATGTGCGCAGATCATCCGGGTGATGTAGTCCGAGAATTGATTGCGGTCGACCGCGAGCGCTCCGCCAGCGGGAAGCTTATGGGCATCGGCAGCAGCCATGATGAGGGAATCAAGGCAGCGCATTTCACGGTGTAGAATGCCGATCGCGCTCGTTTGCGGATCATCCGCGCGGAACGAATTGGAGCACACGAGCTCGGCAAGGCCCGCGGTGCGATGCGCTGGAGTCTGGCGTAACGGCCTCATCTCATGAAGCACAGCGGGAACGCCTGCCCGTGCGATCTGCCACGCAGCCTCGCTGCCCGCAAGGCCGCCGCCAATGACATGGATGGGAGTAAGGTTGCAATGCATTGGCACCGCAGCCTAAAGCATTTTCTTCATTTCGAGGCGAAATTGCCACGTTTAGCAGGCGCCTGCCAATAGCTAACGCAAAGCAGGCCCTACTGTTCACCAGCAGGGCCTCAACTCCGCCGCCCCTGCTCACCCGGCATCGGCGTGACGGCAGTGGCACGATTTGGGTCTCGCGCTTAGCCTAGCACAAGCGTCCCCGCTCTCTGAGCAGACAAATTCCGGCGTTGTCTGGATTACTCCGCGCTGACGTCCCGGCTGTAAGTCTGCGTTGATGGCGGCGAACCAGTTGATGGTGAGGTCCGTGTGGGATAGCGCTCGGAAGTTTCCTCCTTCATGAAGCCCATAACTGTTCCGGTCAAGGCACCTCCCGTCAACATAAGGGCAGCACCCAGAGCCAGCAGAGCGACGAGAATGAGCACAACGCTGTCGACTCCGGTGCCAACGAGAGCAAGGATACCGAGTACGCCCGCAGCCAGTCCGGCAAGAGCCTGCATGCCTGCGGAACCTGCGGCCATTTCACTGGCTATGATTTCTCCTCCCCGCGGTGTTTCGGTTTGGCTGCCAAGCATCGCAGCGTGCTTAAGCATATGAAGACGCCAAACGGCATTGCTGCTCAACACCAAAGCGGTACCGAAAGCGATAAGAGAAATCGCTGTGAGGGTTTCCGCATGGATTCCCAGCACGGCCAGCACGCCAAGAACGATTCCAGCCGCACCGACCAGGAACACTGCCGATAGGCTGTTGCCGCTGAACTGGTCCGCTGTGGCACCACTTGCGCTCGCAGGGAAGATAATGCTGACATATTCAGACAGCATGGTGCCGCCTTCGATCAGCAAGGCCACGCCGAAGACGATGGTTGCAATCGAAACAAGCATTTGCGGGTGCACACCTGCTAGTCCGATGATCGCCAAAACGATGGTAGCGATACCACCAATGGCATCAGCGAATCCGCCGTAGGAGGCGGTTTCGCGGGTTATGGTTTCTGCCATAGACATTTGTTTCTCCTTAGGGGAAGCTATTTCTTCCAGGCAGCGCCATCACCGCGGAAATGCCTTGGCACCCGCTGGCAGGCCACGAGATAGGGGCGCAGCCTTCACTTTCGATGTGACCATTCGCTTTGGCAAATCATCTCATCTGGCAACAGTTCCAGTTGCTTAGCTTCGTTCAGCTTTGTAATGAATCAAAACGTTGCGATCAGATTCGCAGGCTTTGCGCTAATTTCGCGGCAAAGGGGTCAGGTTGACCGGCGCCCGCAGAACGCACCCGATTTTCGATTCAACGCGTCCAAACCGGGAGATTTCAAGCCTGCGGCCGAAGCCTGTCAGAAGGCCGACTCATTCGAGAGCCAGGACAAATCCTAAAGCTCCGGCTGCTGTATTTGCGAAAAAAATTTGATCAGTTTCTCGTAACCGGGAAACACAGGGGCGGGGATTCGAGGAGGGCTTAAACGGAGCCGATTTTGATTCACGATCCGTTTTGATTCACGATCCGTAGAAGGAAGCTAATATTTAGCCCTTACGGGAGCACCGCAGATCCAGGTCTCTTGGATCATTGGACCATCGGGAGTCTCGACCTCGCGGATGTCGTAACACTCCATTCTCGGCGGATGATAAACATATCCGTAAGGATAGGGCAGACCGAAAAAAGGCATTCCCTCGACGGTTCCGACAGGCTTTGCCTCGGAGGCGCCCGGCAAGATTACTGCAGCGAGGCACACACCAGCGGCTGCGCTGAACTTGAGCATTCCAGGATTCCGCAATTCCGAGAACAATAAGCGTTTTATGGCACGAGTTATAGCCAAGAGCAAGCAACTTTGGGAAACACGATGACTTTGGCGTGCGCCGCGGCCAAGGCCGGTGTCTTTGAGCTGAAACCACGCGATCGACACAGACCGCTTTGCGGCGATACCTGGGCCAGCGAGATTGCTGGCTCTGATTTGCGAGCAAATTCAACAACTGGCGAGCAAACTTCTGGCAACCGCGCGCCAGCAAAGCGGGAGGAAGGGCAATGAAGCGTGAAATCGCTTTCGTCGGCCTCGGCAATATGGGCATGCCGATGGCCGCCAATCTCGCTAAGGCGGGTTACGAGGTTCATGGCTTCGATCTTGTGCCTTCGCTTCGCGACAATGCGGCGAAGGAGGGCATACGGGTTGCCGCTTCGTTGAGGGAAACGATCAATGGCGCCGATGTTGCCATTACCATGCTGCCCGGCGGTAAAGATGTGCTTACAGTCTGGGCTGAGGCCATGCCATATGCGCACAAGGGAATGCTGTTTATCGATTGCTCGACCATTGATGCCGGCAGCGCACGCCGGGCCCATGAACTTGCCAGCGGTGCAGGCGTGCTTTCGGTTGATGCGCCTGTCTCCGGTGGCACCTCTGGCGCAAAAGCTGGGAGCCTGGCTTTTATGTGCGGAGCGGAGGAAGCTGCTTTTGCAGCAGCCAAGCCCGTTCTTGAAAAGATGGGCGGTAAAATTATCCATTGTGGCGCAGCAGGCGCCGGTCAGGCGGCAAAAATTTGCAACAACTTGATCCTCGGCGTCAGCATGATCGCGACCGCCGAAGCCTTTGTGCTCGCCGAAAAGCTGGGACTTTCCCACCAGGCTTTGTTTGACGCGGCCTCAGCCTCCTCGGGCCAGTCATGGTCGCTCACGAGCTATTGCCCGGTACCCGGCCCGGTGCCCGCCTCACCCGCCAACAACGGCTACAAGCCAGGTTTCACGGCTGCGCTTATGCTCAAGGATTTGAAGCTCGCGCAGGAAGCTGCTGCCAGCACGGGTGCCGCGATTCCGCTTGGAGCCGCGGCGGCACAGCTCTATGCCCTCTACAATGCAGGAGGCGAAGGCGGTGCCGATTTCTCTGGCATCATCAACATGATTCGCGGCAGATTGCCTATATGATCGAGACGGCAGCGCTCGTTCTGGCTTTAATTGGCCATGGGGACGATTTGTGATTGAGCCTCAGCCGCGCGCGTACCGGCCTGAGGGGAAGCCAACCGCCGCCTTTCTTCGGCCAGACTTGCACGCTCAAAAACAGACCAAAGTGCCCTCTGGGCAGCCAGCGGGTTTCCAAGCTGGGCGGCGGCCGCACATCGCCGTCCGAAGGGTTCTTGATGCCTAGGCGTTCCTGTTCCAGCGTATTGTTGGCCGCTGTTTTCGCGGTTTCCTTCGCGAAAGCCGCAGCAGCGCATCCCCACGTGTGGGTCACGGCGCGGGCTCAGGTCATTTTCGATGCAAGAGGCGAGATCGAAGCCATACGCAACACTTGGACCTTTGACGAGATGTATTCAGCTTTCGTGACGCAAGGGCAGGGGAAGGAGGGACAACTTTTGACCAAGGAGGAACTCGCTCCGCTCGCCAAGAGCAATGTTGAATCCCTCGCTGAATTCGATTTTTTTACTTACGCCAAGGCGGCAAATCAGAAGGTTGAGTTCGAAGCGCCCACCGATTATTCACTTGAAGAGCGGGAAGATAAGCTCGTGGTTCTGCGTTTTACGCTGCCGTTGAAAACTCCCGCGAGCGCAAACAAGGCTTTTTCCTTCCAGGTCTACGATCCAACCTATTTTGTTGCTTTCGAGTTCGACAAGGACAATCCCGTCAGCATGGGCGGGGCCCCGAAAGGCTGTTCAATCAATATTCTCGGCTCTAACCCGCTGGCGGCAGAGGATGCCAAAAAACTCTCGGAGTCCTTTTTCAGCGGCCTGTCACCGGGCTATAATTTCGGGGTCAAACTCGCGAGCCGGGTCATCGTTGCTTGTCCATGAGGCCATGGTGAGTTCGCTTTTTGTCTCATTCCGGTGGGCATGGCTGCTGCCGTCCGTCCTGGTCTTGCTTGCCCTTTTGCTGTCCGGCCAAAGCTTCGCGCAGGGTGCTCATCACCCCTTCGCGATTGGAGCGAACGAGGGTGCTGCCAGTGTGCAAGGCATCAGCGGCTGGCTTCTCGCCCAGGAATCGGGCTTCTACCGCTTACTTAGTGGCGCCATCCGTTCCGCGAAGCAGAGCGGCACGGCGGCATGGGGGCTCGCCGCGTTGAGCCTTGGCTATGGGATTTTTCATGCCGCCGGTCCCGGGCACGGAAAGGCGGTGATTGCGTCTTACATGCTTGCCAATGAGCGTGCCTTACGGCGGGGTATCGTGATCGCTTTTGGCGCGGCTCTGCTGCAAGGCTTAAGTGCGGTTGCCATTGTTGGGCTCTGCGCCATCGTCTTCAAGTCTACGGCAGTGCGGGTGACGGCGGCCACAAACGCCGTCGAAATCGCAAGCTATGCCGGAATAGCGGTTCTCGGGGCTGTTCTGGTTTACGTGAAGGGCGCCGCACTTTTATCGGCCTGGCGGGCTTCCCGGGCTGTTAAGGCCGCCGCGGCGGGAGGCGTGGCCTCCGCCTTTCGTGCCGACGATTGCACTAAGGATCATGTCCACGGGCCCGGGTGCGGCCATTATCACGCTCCCGATCCGCGCATGCTCGGCGCCGGATTTTCGTGGAAGAGCGCGCTGCTGACGATGGTGGCAGCGGGAGCACGCCCCTGCTCTGGCGCAATCCTCGTTCTTATCTTTGCCTTGGCGCAGGGGATATTTTTGGCTGGATTTTTTGCCGTCGCGGCCATGTCGCTCGGGACCGCGATGACGACGGCAGCCCTTGCGAGCAGCGCTGTCTTTGTCAAAAACGCGGCAATCAAATATTCCAAGGCCGGGTCAGGACAGGCCTTGGTTGCGGGGCGTCTCTTCGAGTTTGCCGCAGCTGCTGCGGTTCTGGGCCTTGGGACTGCTTTGCTCCTGGCAGCCATCTCGGGCAGCGGAGGTGCTGTCAACTAATCCTACGCGGCCTCGTGCATGTGCTTTGACACCAGTTCCCGCAAAGCGTGCAAATCCCGGCTAAAGACGCGGATTCCTTCGGCGAGCTTCTCGGTCGCCATCGCGTCTTCGTTCAGCATGAAGCGGAACGTCTTCTCGTCGAGCGAAAGCTTTGCCGGCGGGTGGACCGCTGTCTTGGGATCGAGCTTGCGCGGCAGATCGCCCTTGTCGTTTGCGAGTTCTTCGAGCAATTGCGGCGAAATCGTCAGCCGGTCACAGCCGGCGAGAGCCTCGATCTCGCCCTTGTTGCGGAAGGAAGCGCCCATGACGATCGTCTCGATCTGGTGCGCTTTGTAGTAATGATAGATTTGGCGCACGGAGAGGACGCCGGGATCTGTTTCCGCCGTATAGGTTTTGCCCTCGTTCTTGGTGTACCAGTCGAGAATGCGCCCGACGAAAGGCGAGATAAGATACGCGCCCGCATCCGCACAAGCTGCGGCCTGCGTCAGCGAGAAGACCAGGGTCATGTTGCAGTCGATACCTTCGCGTTGAAGAATCTCTGCTGCCCTGATCCCCTCCCAGGTTGCGGCGATTTTGATGAGGATGCGCTTGTGATTGAGGCCCAGCTTTTCATATTCGGTGATGATCTGGCCAGCCTTGGTCACGGTTCCAACGGTATCGAAAGAGAGGTCTGCGTCGACCTCCGTTGAGATGCGGCCGGGAACGATTTTGGAGAGTTCGACCCCGAACATCAGCGCCAGCCGGTCCGTGATCTCGCTTGTCAGATGATTGCGGTCGCGGCCCCAGAGGATGGCTTCATCGAGAATACGCGCGTAATTCGGCATGCGCGCAGCTTTGAGAATCAGACTTGGATTGGTTGTCGCGTCCACGGCTCCGAAGCGGCGGATGGCATCAATGTCGCTTGTATCGGCGACAACGGTTGTCATGGCTTTCAATTGATCGAGTTTTGAGGGCATTGGCCTTTACCGTTTGAATTGCCGCCTGAAACAGGCTTTAGCGCATGGGCGCGGATCGTTGCTTTTCGCGAGAGGGACCAGCGTATTATTCTGGCGGCTCAGAGCGCAGGTCAAATCATTCGACGGCTAAATGAGCAAGCTCCCGTCCAGCCTTTGAACGAAGCTCCTTTGCATCGAGCGTTCCCTCTTTGTCTTTATCGGCCTTGTTGAAGAGATTTTCGACGTAAGCGAGATATTCGTCCTTACTCAAAGTTCCATCGTGGTCCGAATCTGCCTCTTTGAATTCTTTTTTGCCGAGGCGTCCGCGGACTTCCTTGAGGTCGAGGGTTGTATCGCTGTCTTTCTCAAGCTTGCCGAATACAGCGCTCGCGCCTTCCTTCACTTCGGCAAGATCAAGGGTTCCGTCATGGTCCTTGTCGAGGGCCGTGACTGGCGAGGCCGCCGCGGCGAAGGACCGTGTTGTGCCGAATGCGGCGGGGAGGATCGCGATGGAAAGGATGGAAACAAAAGCTGTACCGAAAAGAAAGCGGCGGTCGGCCATGGAATGTCTCCGTTGACAGATAATGCGCGGCTAAACCTCAACTCGGTTAGGCTGACTATCTTTAGATTTGCCTTAAAAGTAAACTTCCAAGGCCATGGCCGGAAAAATAGGGCGCCGCCCGCTTTAGATCTGCCGCCCGCCAGCTCGACCTTTACGGTTCAACAAGCAGCATTGCCTGCGGGTGGTGCCGCTTGCCGGAGGAGCGGTCAGACTCACGACGCTCGCCGGCCGTGTAACCAGCGCCTAGCGAGCAGATGATCGAGGGACAAAACGCCTGGGCCGCGGGCGATAACGACAAGAAAGCAAACCGCCCAAACGCCCTGCTCCGGCCAGGCATCAGGATAGACGAAAATCCCGATGACAGCCGTCATGCACAAAAGGGCAAGGGCCGAGAGCCGGCTGGCGAGACCGATGACGAGCAAGACAGGAAAGAAATGCTCGCTGAAGGCGGCGATATTCGCAGCGAGTGCGGGATCGATCAGCGGCAGCCGGTATTCGTCCCGGAACAACGCGATCGCATTGTCCGTCACATGCCAGCCTTCAACCTTGGTCTCACCCGATCGCCAGAAGACGGCGGCCGGAAAAATCCGCGCCCCGAGGGAAATCAAGGATTGTGGAATCTGATCGAGGAGTGCCGCGAGAGCAAGCAGCGCCCCTGCGGCGCCCGATGGCTTGGCCGGGCCAGATACCGGGATGCGTCTCATGTCGGCGGCACCTCGATCGGCTCATCTTTAATTTCGATTGCAAGGCCGGCGAAAAGGGCCGCGAGATTGGCGGCAAGATCGAAGTTTGTGCTGGCGGTAAGCGCCAAGGCTGCTGCCGCGCCGAGCGGCTCCCCCGCCGCAAGGCCTTGCAAGAAAACCCTTGCGCCGGGCGGCAGCCGGCGTATTTCGACCCCGGTTTGGGGGCGCACAACAAGTGCATCCTCGCCGTGCCAATCGCTGACCGGCGCAAGTTCCATTGCGCCGGAATTCATCGCCCAGATCGTGACGATGGGGTAGTCCGAAGCAACGATTTGCAGTGAAGGATGCAAAACGAAGCGCAGATCCGCGAGCCTCTCGCGGGCGATGGCGGAAAGGGCGGCAGCGTCCAGAGGCACCGCATCGGCAGCGTGATAGGCCCGCACGCGCGCCATTTCGAGACGCGCGACATCTGCAAGATAGGGAATGTCTTGCGCTGGTGCGAATCCGGCGAGGAAGGCCGGAAATTCGTCACCGTAAAACATCATGAGCGGGGAGCGCGGCGGGTGCTTTGCGGCGAATAATCTTGCGGCTGCCTTGAAGAATTCCGCGCCCACAATCTTGCAGGTTGCCGGAAAGCGTGCCTCGAGGGCATCGGCCAGGCCAGCAAAGACATTGTTGCGGTAGACGGCAAAGCGCTTTCGCGGCTCTGCCGAATTATGCGAAATCACGCCGCGCGGGAGGCTTGCATTGGGATCGAGCAGGGCTTCGGCGAAAGCAGTCTGAAAGGAATGAGTCATGGCGGCACACGGCTTACGCCGCCGCTGGCGCAACAGGGCGAGACCTTGCCCGGTCCAAGCGGGCCTGCACGGCGAGCACCTCGGCACGGAGCACGGACCAGTCCGGCACGTCATTGTCCCATTCGATCAAAGTCGGGAGTGGTCCGGTGCGGGCGATGACGCTTTCATAAAGGCCGAAGACGTCCTCAATGACGGGCGATCCATGCGCATCGATGTAAAGAGGTGCTCCTTCTTCATCCGTTGTCTTGAAATGACCGGCAAGATGGATTTCACCGACAAGATCGAGAGGAAAAGCGGCGAGATAGGCGTATGCGTCAAAATTATGATTGCGTGCCGCAACAAAAACATTGCTCACATCGAGCAGGAGGCCGCAGCCGGTTGCGCGGGTGATCTCGCACAAAAACTCCGTCTCTGGGATCGTTGATTCCGCAAAGCGCACATAGGTTGCGGGGTTTTCGAGAAGAAGGCGGCGGGAAAGCGCGGTTTGCGTTTCATCGATATGATCGATGACCGAAGCTAAAGTTGCCTCTGTATAGGGCAGGGGCAGGAGGTCGTTGAAGAAAGTGCCGCCATGCGAGGACCATGCCAAATGCTCCGAAAAGCTCTCTGGCTGGTAACGGCTGCAAAGCTTCTTCAGGCGGGCAAGGTGAGCTCGGTCGAGCGGCTCCATTCCACCGATGTTCAATCCAACACCATGCAGGGAAAGTGCGTAGTTTTCCCGCAGAAAACTCAATTGAACATGTGGCATGCCGCCAGCGCCCATGTAGTTCTCGGCATGGACCTCGAAGAAGCCAGCTGGCTGCGGGGCTGCCGAAATCGCTTCGAAATGCTCCGGCTTGAAACCGGCGCCAGCGCTCAAGGGGAGCTGTGAAGCGCGCATCGATTTCTCCTGAACCTGTCCTTTGGTGCTTGCTGCTATGTGAAAAAGGGGCTCGCAGCTGCGCGCGTGCCCCCCTTCACGTTAGGATTTCAGGGGTTTCAGCGAGCCTGTGCCATTTGGTGTCTTGATCGTTTCGCAAGTTCCCTTGGGCACCAGTTTCCAAGCCGTACCTTCATAATCGACCTTTGATTGTCCGGCGCAGCTGTTGACACCTTTGGATGCGCAATCATTTTGTCCCTTGAGCGCGATGCCATAGCACTTTTCCTTCCCTGCCATTGAACCGCCCATTTCCCCTGCCATTGAACCGCCCATTTCTTGGGCGGAAACGGGCGCCGCGAGCAGCGCGAGCGCGGCGGCAAGCGTGGCGGCGGTGATCTCGGTTTTGCTGGTCATGATTGTTTCCCTTTTTATGATTGAAAGCCGGTTGAGGATGCGGGAAATAGGTCTCACATTTTCCCGCCGGTAGGCACAAACGGCACAGTGTTTTTACACCCTCTTCCACGCAGGAGCGAGGGCAGCCGTTACGATAGCCGCCGCACGTTCCCCATGACAAAAACGTGATCGCTGGACTAAACGCGACAGGTAACGTATGGGCCGTTTGGCTCGAATCGAATTGATGGGACGCTTGTGCGCGGCGATGAACAAGAAAAGCAGTGGGCGCTCCTGATGCGTGCAGGCAACGCGGGCGATGTAAAGTCCTATAAACGTCTGCTGGAACAGGTAACGCCCGTGTTGCGGGCAGCGGCCCGCCGCGCTCTTGCCCCGGCTGGAATGGCCGATACCGACGCCGAGGATGTTGTTCAGGAAACGCTGCTTGCCATTCATCTCAAGCGGCAGAGTTGGGATGAGAATGCTCCCTTCGGCCCCTGGCTGCGGGCCATTGCACGCCATAAGATGATCGATGCTCTGCGCCGCCGCGGCCGGCGCGTCAATCTGCCGATCGATGATTTTTCCGAACTCTTGCCGGATGATAAAGCCGGGCCGGAGAGGCTGATCGCCGATATTGACCGTTATCTCGATGCCCTTCCGGCCGGGCAGCGCAAGGTCGTGCGGGCCATTGGCGTTGATGGCGCGTCAATTGCTGACGCGGCAGCGCGCTTGTCAATGTCAAATGGCGCCGTTCGTGTCGCCTTGCATCGCGGGCTCGCGGCGCTCGCCAGGAAATTCAGGACGGAGGAGCCGTGAGAACGGACGATCTCATCCGCGCTCTTGCCGCCGATGGGGCAGCCCCCCCAGTACCGCTGCGGCAGACCTTTGCGGCTGCCTTAATCCCCGGTGTCGCGATTACACTGATATTCCTTCTTACGTGTCTTGGACCCCGCCCGCACCTCTTGGCCCTGATCGGCGATCCGCGGCTCACGTTCAAGCTTTGCATCACCCTCTTGCTCTCGGTTCTCTCCGGCAAGCTCGTCACGCGCATTGCAAGGCCAGGCGCTACCCTCCGCAGCATAATCCTGATGCTGGGAATCGTGCCTGTCCTTCTGATCGCCGCTGGCATCGTAGAGCTCTGCGCCGTTCCGCATGCGCTTTGGGGCCAGAGACTTATCGGCTCCAATGCGATCCACTGCCTGAAGAGCATACCCTTTCTTGCCGCGGTGCCGCTTGTCAGCGTTTTGCTAGCTTTGCGGCAAGGCGCACCGGAACATCCAGCCTGGGCCGGGGCGGCGGCTGGCCTTTTCGCCGGTGCGGTCGGAGCGGCCTTTTATGCCACGCATTGTCCGGATGATTCGCCGCTTTTCGTCGCGGCCTGGTATACACTCGCCATCGTCTTCGTCACCGCCATCGGGGCGCTCGGAGGGGCGCGGGTGCTGCGCTGGTGACCATCCCATGGATGGTCACTCCCCGCTCTTGGTAGAATTCGCTTGCGGCTTCTCCCGCAAGGCCCTGCGCAGGATCTTGCCGATATTGGATTTCGGCAAATCCTCGCGGAATTCGACGAATTTCGGAACCTTGTAGCCGACGAGCTCGCTCTTGCAGAAATCCCGCACGGTCTGCGCATTGAGGGCGGGGTCGTTGCGCACGATGAACGCCTTGACGGCCTCCCCGGTCGCGGGATCCGGCACGCCGATGACGGCGCATTCCCGAACGCCCGGAAGAGAGGCAAGTACTTCCTCGACCTCATTGGGATAGACATTGAACCCCGAGACATCGATCATATCCTTGCGCCGGTCGACGATGGTGAAAAAACCGTCGGCATCCATTTTCGCGATGTCACCGGTCGAGAGCCATCCGTCGTGCAAGACATTGCTCGTTTCGGCAGGCTGCTTCCAATAGCCAGGCATGACCTGCGGACCGCGCGCGACGAGTTCCCCAGGTTCGCCGATGGCGACTCCCGCACCATGATCGTCAACGCATTTGATCTCCGTCGATGGGAGGGGTACGCCGATCGAGCCGATTTTGTTCCGTCCGGTCGGATTGCAGGTGAGGACGGGAGAGGCCTCTGTCAGGCCGTAGCCTTCTATGACTGGCGTTCCTGTGACCTTCTGCCAGCGTTCTGCGACAGATGACTGCAGCGCCATGCCGCCGGCCACCGAGATCCGCAGGCTGCGGGGCGGGTTCTTTGCAAACCAGGGCGAGTTCAAGAGGCCATTGAAGAGGGTGTTTACGCCAGCAATGAAAGTGATCGGGACTTTTTCGAAGGCCTTGCGGAGATTGGTCAGCGGCCTAGGATTCGGAATCAAGACGTTGTGAGCGCCAAGAATGAAAAAGCCGAGAAAGTTCACGGTAAAAGCAAAGATGTGGTAGAGCGGCAGGGCGGTGAGGACGTGATCATTCTCCCGCATGTCCTCGCCCCTGAAACGAAGAAATTGCTCCACATTCATGAGCAAATTGCGATGGGTCAGCATGGCGCCCTTGCTCACCCCCGTCGTGCCTCCTGTATATTGCAGGCAGGCAATGGCGGAAGAGGTCAAACCCTTGGTGTAATCCTTGACGTTGGCGCCGGCACGAATGCTTTTGGCGCCCGCCGCGAGAGCTTTGGCAAAACCGACGTGGCGGAAGCCCGCTGGCGGCACCTCCTTCCGGATGTATTTCTGCACGAAGCCGATAAGGCAGCGGGAGGCTAGCGGAAAGAGGCTCGCCGCTTCAGTCAGGATCACGTGCGGAATTGGAGTCTGCCTTAGGACTTCGGCGAGCTTATCCGCGAACATATTGATCGTGACGATCGCTGCGGGTTCCGCATCCTTGAAAAGATGAATCATCTCATGCGCGGTATAGAGCGGATTGACGTTCACGAGCACGCAGCCGGCTTTGAAAACACCGAATGCTACCACCGGATAGGCAAGCCCGTTCGGTATCTGGATTGCCACTCTGTCGCCGGGCTTCAGGCGGCACTTTTCCCTCAAAAAGGCGGCGAAATGATCCGAATAGCGCTCCACATCAGCAAAGGTCAGGTCTGCTGCCATGCCGTTCGGCATGATAACCGTAAATGCCACGCAGGCCGGCTTGCGCGCTGCTAAAGCTGCGGGGATTTCGCTCAGTAACTCATAGCGCGGCGATTCGACCGTCGCAGGGACCCCCGGAGGATAGGAGGCAAGCCAGGGGAAAGCGGCCCCGGGCATTTGCGCGGCGTTTGGCACCTCTTGGTTCATCGGCGTTCCCCAATTTGCATGCCGCGATTCTTAGAGACATTTGGTTGCCCGCGAGAGGCTTGCCCAGCGGCTTCTGATAGATATAGTGACGAATTGTCCGCGATGGAAATCGCAGCTTGTGGCTATGATCGAGCTAGCTTCGAGTGTTCATGGCCTCAGTGGTATGTTTTGCAAAGGATCTTTTCCGGAAGTCCCCGGCTTCCGGGAGCATCCGCTAGAATGGAGCGACTGGAATTTTGGCTCAGACAAAGAAAATCAACTGGCTCCACGTTTCGACCCTTACCGCCGTGGCCATTCTCGTCGGGACCGAGGTCGTCGGCGCTTCCTGGGCGGCGGGGTGGGCGCTTGGCGGTTTCCTGCAGCTTGATCCTCTCATCAGCCGCTTTTTTGAGATCGTTTTTGCTCTTTGCGGCTTTGTGCTCCTTTACTTCTTCATGCGCACCGCAATCCGCCACGAGCCGATCCGCTAAATCCCGGACATCCTTTCTCCAGCCGCTCCGCTCTGTTCAAGGGATCTTCGCGCAAGGCCGCGGGGAGCCCGAAGGGGCGGTTAAATCTCCAAGGAACTTCCTGTGACAAAAGCCTTTGACAGGAGATCGCTGCTCAAGGGTGCCGCCGCTGCACTCGGTCTCCTCGGTGCGGGCGTGAGGCAAAGCCTTGCCTCCGACGCGTTGACACTCGGCCCGGCGGAGCCCTTTTCCTTCGATGGTCTCAAGGCCATGGCACAGCGCATGGCGGGCAAGCCTTATATTGGCCCGCCGCTGCCTTCACCGGATATCGTCAATAAAATCAACTACGAAGCTTGGGGCAAGATTAAATTCAACATGAATCATGCGCTCTTCGCGGATGGGCCAGGACGTTTCCCGGTGAGCTTTTTCCATCTCGGCATGTTCTTCCCCAAGGCCGTCGAGATGTATGTCGTCGACTCCGGCGCCGCGCGCCAGATCATCTACGACCAGAATTATTTCGACATGCCTGCGGATTCGATTGCCAGGAACTTGCCGCAAGGCGCGGGTTTTGCTGGCTTGCGCGTCCAAGAACCACGGGATGGAGCTCTCGACTGGCACCAAAACGATTGGGTGGCTTTTCTCGGCGCCGATTATTTCCGTGCGATCGGTGAATTGCACCAATATGGGCTTTCCGCGCGAGCCGTTGCGCTTGATTGTGCTGTTGCGGGAAAAGCTGAAGAATTTCCGGATTTCACGAAGTTCTATATCGATCAGGCGCAAACGGGCGATTCGTTGACGATCTACGCTTTGCTCGAAGGCCCATCGATCGTTGGCGCCCATCGTTTCGTGCTGACACGGACCAAAAGCGTCACGATGGACGTCGAGCAGGCGCTTTTCTTGCGCGCCGATGTTGCGCGCTTTGGCATAGCACCGTTGACATCGATGTACTGGTTTTCCGAAACGAAGAAAGTGACCGGCATCGACTGGCGCCCCGAAGTCCATGACTCTGATGGCCTTGCGGTGTGGACTGGAGCGGGCGAGCGGCTGTGGCGGCCGCTCAACAATGCGCCCCGCATCATCACCTCGTCTTTCGTGGATGACAATCCGCGCGGTTTCGGGCTTTTGCAGCGCGACCGCAATTTCGATCATTATCTCGACGGCGTTTTCTACGATCGGCGTCCGAGCCTATGGGTCGAACCCAAAGGCGCCTGGGGCAAAGGTGCCGTGCAGCTCGTTGAGATCCCAACCGACGATGAGATCCACGACAACATCGTTGCGATGTGGGTGCCGGAGAAACCCGCCATCGCGGGATCCAGCTTCAACCTTTCGTACCGGCTGCACTGGGCTGCCGATGAGCCCTATCTGGACGGCCTGGCACGCTGCGTCGCGACACGCCTGGGCAACGGCGGCCAGCCTGGCCAGCCAAGGCCCAAGGGGGTGCGCAAGTTCATGGTCGAGTTCAAGGGACCGCCGCTTGAAACACTACCTTTTGGAGTTAAGCCGGAGGCGGTGCTTTGGGCCTCGCGCGGAACCTTCTCCTATGTCTTCACCGAGGCAGTTCCCGACGAC
>Ga0209061_1000339_pt1 | contig 131171 bp, 112 predicted proteins | sample Coa_R1_10_FD_187157 | JGI IMG/M metagenome (GOLD analysis project Ga0209061, IMG submission 187157) | Surface soil microbial communities from Centralia Pennsylvania, which are recovering from an underground coalmine fire - Coalmine... | ecosystem: Environmental > Terrestrial > Soil >... | reverse complement strand
GCCCGACCGTGCCGGCCAGGCCATTCCTATGTCCTGAGACACGCCGCCACCGGCACGCCCGCTTGCAGCCAGACAGGTATTCCTATGTCTTGAGAGACCCCATTCGCATGTCCTGAGGCTGGACACCGCCAGCCCGACCGCCAGATGCGCAGCTGGAAAGATTGGTTCCGGTTCCTGGGCGATAGTTTGCGGACGCGGTTCCGGTGGCTGGCCGACAGTAGTTCCGGTACCTGCGCGATATTCCGCGTGAGTTCCCGGCTTCGGGGCTGCCTGGGCGCTTGCCCGCAGTCAGTCGGTGGTCGCGGGGAGGCGGCCGGGCCGTGCCGGGGTTGGGCGTGGCCGGGCAGCGGTACCGGGCGGTGCTGGAGGTCCTGGACAGGGGCGCGAGTGTGACCATGGTCGCGGGCCGGCATGGGGTGGCGTAGCGGACGGGGCAGGCGTGGCTGCGCCGGTGTACCGATCAGGGTGGTCTGGCGGGGCCGGCGGACCGGTCCTCGCGCTCGCAGGCTTGCCCGCATCAGATGAGCGCGGTGGTTGAGGCGCGGGTGATCAGGCTGCGGCGCGAGCATCCGGGGCGGGAGCCGTCGCGGATCGTGCGGCATGACGCTTAGCGAGTTGGAATCCTGCGCAGGATATCCATGATCATGTCGGCGGCGCGCTCTGGGTCTTGAAGAACCTCGGATTCCCAGACCCGCACGACCATCCAGCCGTTAGCCGCAAGCTGCGCGTTGACTTCCCGGTCACGCTGCATGTTCCGCTCGATCTTGGCCACCCACCAGTCGGTCCGGGTGGGAAACAAGTCAGCGAGGCTGGCCAGCCCGCGGCGGTGATGCTCGTTTCCGTGCCACATGTCGCCATCAACGAATATTGCGATCTTGCGGGAGCGGATAACGAGATCCGGGTGACCGGGTATGTCCTTAGCGTGAAGCCGGTACCGGAGCCCGCGGGCGTGCAATGCTCGACGCAGCGCTAGCTCGGCTTTGGAGTCCTTGCTCCGGACGGCCGCCATCATCTTGCTGGTCAGCGCGCTATCCCGTGGTCCGAGCCGCCGGGGCGGCCCGTGTCCATTCATGACGCCAGATTGGCCTGACCGCTGGCCGAAAGTGCGAGGGCGGACGCAACGGCCTTGGCCATGGCCTGGCCGAGTGCCACGGGTACAGCGTTCCCGAGCTGGCGCATCTGCTCTCCACGCGGACCCGCGAGGCGCCAGTGGTCAGGGAAGGTCATGATCCGGGCAACCTCCCTCACGGTCAGGTAGCGAATCGTTCCATCGTCAAGACGCACAACGGTCTCTCCCCCGGGTACACCGTGCACGCCAGCCTTGACGGTCTTAGCTGGCTTATCCAGATCGTTGGGCGTGTGGCCCGGATACTCGCGAGCTCCGGGCCAGGCGTAGTGGTGAATCCAGCCGTCACGGTCCGCCCTATCGTCCGAGGGCTCGGGCAGGTCCACGATCGCGTCACGGAGGGTCCGCCACCGGGCAAGGCCGGGCCGCAGCTCTTGGCTGGTCGGCGACTCCGGAAGTGTACGGCCGCTGAGTCCGTGCTCTGCCCAGTACGACCCGTCGAGTTGCGCGCGTTCGAGCGCCGCGCTCGAATGCGTCGGCTCGGGGAACTGCCACTCCGCGAGGCCCAGGTCGGCCCTGAACGCGACGACGAACACCCGCCAGCGTACTTGCGGCACGCCGTAATCGGCGGCATTCACGAGCAGGTACTTAACGTCATACCGTTCGCACGGATCGCCTGCTGTAGCTAGGGCTTTCTGGAGTCGCTGGTTGTGGTCGCGCCAGTCCTCGTCATCGACGCGCTCCTCAAACGGCGCGGCGAGTTCGCGAAGGATGTACTCGTAGTACGGCTTGAATGACGGCCTGAGCAGTCCCTTGACGTTCTCGGCTATAACGGCGCGCGGCCTAGCCTGGCGGATGCACCGGAATAGCTCTGGCCATAGGTTCCGGTGGTCGTTGAACCCCCTGTGAACGCCGCCCAGGCTCCACGGCTGGCAGGGGACACCGCCAGCAACCACATCGACCTTGCCCTCGTACGGGCGGAAGTCAACCGCGCGCACGTCGCCTTCGATGAGCGGCCATCCAGCCTCTGGCTCCCAGAGACTGTCACATGTCGGGCCGAGGTCAACGGCCGCATTCCAGCGGAGAGTCTCACAACACCGGTGCTCAATCTCGTTGACCAGCAAGTGTCGGAAGCCCGCCTGATGCATCGCCCAAGCCAGGCCGCCACCGCCAGTGAACAACTCCAGGCTTGTCCCTGCCACGCCAGATGGAGGCAGGAGCCCGGATCTACCCGGCTTAAGTGAGCTGAGGGTCGGCATGGACTTGACAGTAGCCTCTCCCGCCGACAGTGCCCCGCTAGCTTCCGCGTGTCGCCTCGCCCGGTTACGTCTTAACGGTTCCAACTGGTCCTGATCACCCATTAGTGGATCTCCCCGCTGAGAAGTGCGCTGCGATCCGCGCCAGGCTCTCTTCTGCCGAGCGTCGGGCGGGTGCCTGCATGGCAGCCCAGGGACGGCCTGGGTGTACCTCATCCCAGTCCGGGCGGGCGCCGCTGCGCCGACCACCCCCCGGATCGTGGTTGCCGAAGCCCTGCAAGACCTGGTTCCAGACCGGCTGGTAATGCTGGATCATCAGCGCCTCCGCGAGCGGCACCCAGATGTCGTCCACCACTAGGTACCGGCATCGAAAGTCATGCAGCAGCAGGTTCTCGGCACTGTTGAGTGATACGGCGTGCTGGCACAGTCGCTGGTAGAGCACCGGCTCTGTCGTGGTGGCCAGCAGTCCGCCGACGCCTGCCCGCGTGCCGCGAGGAATTGCCCGGCCTACGTAGATGGGCAGATCCCCGGCCTCGGCGACTGGCGGCGCGATTGGCGCGTAGGCGGGGAAATCACCGAGATAGTACAAGGCGTACAAGCCGGCACCAGGAAACGGCTCTGGTGGCGGCAAGCTGGACAGCGGCTCAGCGAGCAGCGCCTGTTCCACGCTCCGCGCGATGTTGACCCGATCAAGCGGGTTGAACGGACCCAATCCGCCTGCCACCAGCAAACCATACTGGTCGAAGCAGGCCGCGATTGGCCGGGAGCAAAAGATTGAGGCCCAAACCACCGCGAAATCGCGATGAACACTACCGTCCCGTGGTTGACCTGGGCCTGCCCGGCAACGATGATCATCGCATGCGCTTCCCCTGGCAGCCGCGGGAATACCTGCGTACCTGTTCCGGGTGCGGTTACGCCTGGCGGGTTCCGAGAGCCTCAGCGCGCAGGCCGATGAGCTCGGTCTCGGCCTTCGGGGTGGCGGCCAGCGGCACGAGCATCGACAGGGCCGAGCTGGCGCGGGAGGTGGCCGCGTCCGAGGCGGCGAACAGGCCGGCCGACGTGCTCCGGCGCTGTCCTGAGTGCGGCTCGGATCGCTTCACCGAGCGGCCTGCCCGGGGTGGCTGAACGCGCTCCGGAGCGCCCGGCTGGTCACGGCCAGCGCCCCACCCGGTCAGCCGGCGGTGCCAGGGGCGGCCGCGCGGGCCATCGGGCCACCGGCGTCCTGCCTCTGCGGCGGGCTCGCACGGGCAGGACGAGGTGCCGCGCGGGACCGCGCAGGGGACTACAGGCCGTAGCTCTCCAGCAGGCGCAGCCAGACCTCGCTCATCGTCGGGTAGGAGGGCACGGCGTGCCATAGCTGGCGCAGCGGCACCTGCCCGGCGACCGCAACAGTGGCGGCGTGGATCATCTCTCCGACGCCCGGCCCTGCCACCGTGACGCCCAGGATCACCTGGCGGTCCTCGTCCACGACCATGCGCGCGTGACCGGTGTAGCCATCGGCGAACAGCTCAGCGCCGGCCACCGAGCCGAGGTCGTAATCCACGGCGCGCACGTTCCGTCCCGCTGCCCGTGCCTGCTCCAGGGACAGCCCGACCGCGGCGACCTCGGGGATCGTGAAGATCACCTGCGGGACCGCGGAGTGGTCGGCCCAGGCGGTGATCTCCGGCTCGCCGTTCCTCGCCCGGGCGGCTATCGCGTCCCCGCAGATCCGGCCCTGGTACTTGCCCATGTGGGTGAGCAGCGCCCGGTGGTTGACGTCCCCGGCGGCATAGAGCCAGCCGTCCGCGACCGCCCTCACCCGGCAGGTGTCGTCCACCTCCAGCCATGAGCCGGGCTCCAGGCCCACGCTGTCCAGGCCCAGGTCGTCTGTGCGGGGCGCCCGCCCGACGGCGACCAGGACCTCGTCGGCCTGAAGCCGCGACCCGTCGTCGAGGGTGAGCGACACCGGAGCACCGTCGGCGGGCCTGTGCGCGGCGGTGACGCTGGCGCCCAGGCGCACGTCTGTCCCGGCCGCTGCCAGCCCGCGGGCGACGAGCCCGCCCGCGAACTCCTCGACCCGGGGCAGCAGCCGGCCGTCCCGGGCCAGCAGCGTGACCCGGGCGCCCAGCGCCTGCCAGGCCGCCGCCATCTCACAGCCCACCACCCCGCCGCCGATGATCGCGAGGCTGCCCGGGACCCGGTGCGCGCTGGTGGCCTCGCGGCTGGTCCAGGGCACCACGTCGGCCAGGCCGGGGATCGGCGGCAGCACCGCCCGGCTGCCGGTGCAGACCACCACGGCGTGCCGGGCCTCCAGGCGGCGGTCCCCGACGGTGACCGCTCGCGGCCCGGCCAGCCGCCCGTGGCCGCGGACCAGGTCGATGCCCGTATCCTCCAGCCAGCCCACCTGGCCGTCGTCGTGCCAGTGCGCGGCGAACTCATCCCGCCTGCTCAGCACTGCGGGCGGATCGAGCCGCGCCCCGGAGACGCCGGCCACCTCGCCGGCCTCGGCGACGGCTGCAGCCGGGCGGAGCAGGGCCTTGCTGGGCATGCACGCCCAGTATGAGCACTCCCCGCCGACAAGTTCCGACTCGACCACGACCGCGGTCAGGCCACCGCGAACTGCCCGGGCCGCGACGTTCTCCCCGGTCGGCCCGGCTCCGATCACCACCACGTCATAGGCATCCGGCATGGCCGGCTCACCCGCGCAGCTGGCTCTGCCAGTCGCGCGGCACCCGGCCGGCCGGCCCCGGCGCGGGCTGATCGGCCGGCCTGCTCAGCGGCGGCGCAAGTGCCGGGCCGTCCGCGTAGTCCTGTCTCCGGTAGTCCCAGAACCAGTCCTCGCCCGGCTCGAAGCTCCGGATCACCGCGTGCCCGGTGCTGGCGAAGTGCGCGCTCGCATGCTGGCTCGGCGAGGAGTCGCAGCAGCCGATGTGCCCGCAGGCCGCGCACCGCCGCAGATGGAACCACCATCCGGAACCCTCGCCTGCCAGGCAGTCCTCGCACCCGGTGCTGCCGGGCACCGCTGCCGGGTCGATGTCGCTGGACTGGGCCATCGCCTGATCCCCCGAACGCTCGCCGACGTGCGCCTGCGGCCAACAGTAACCGCCCGGGCGGCTGGGCAAGCTGGCGGGACCACGGTAGCTGGGCAGTCCCGGGGAAAGCCGGCTGGTCCGCGGCATCGTTGAAATGCCCAATCTGTGCAGTGACAACATGAAATTTCCGCATCTGATTGCCCCGTTCCGCTGAATGCGACGGTCAGGATGTGGTGGACTGCACACCAAGAGTCTGGCAGTCGTTCGGGCGGGGGAAGGCTGTGGGCAGGAGCGACCGCGAGGCACCGGTACCGCCCTGGTCCACGGTTGCCGCGACCACGCTCCGGCTGTGGTTTCAGCGTCACGTGCTGCCCCGGCGCGAGCGGGCTCGGCCGCCCGGGGGCGTCCTCATCGCGGGCCTGGTCATCGCGCTGGGCGCTGCCGCTGTCGGCACCGAGATCGCCATGGCCGGCGACACGGCTAAGGAGCAGCCGCGCCACGCTGCGTCTGCCAGCCCGCAGGCCGGTCCTGTCCCGGACGCCGCCGTGACCGGCGCGGCGCGCAGCAGGAACCTCGCCGCGGCGTGGATAGCCGCACAGGTCAGTCCTGGCGTCATCGTTTCCTGTGATCCGCTGATGTGCTCAGCGCTGCGGCAGCACGGCTTCCCGGCCAGCAACCTGGAACAGCTCGGCGCGGGGTCGGGCGATCCGCTCGGGTCGGGGATCGTCGTCTCGACCGCGGCGGTGCGCAGCCAGTTCGGCCGGAGGCTCGACAGCGTCTACGCCCCGGACGTCATCGCCAGCTTCGGGGCCGGCGCCGCCATGGTGCAGGTGCGCGTCATCGCGCCGGACGGCGCCAAGGCCCAGGCGGCCATCGAGCACAGCGACCTGCTCGCCCGGAAGGCCGCGGGGCTGCAGCTGCTCCGCAACCAGAACGTCCACGTCCGCCCAGCCGGGCGACGGCAGCTCGCGGCGGGGCAGGTCGACTCGAGGCTGCTCATCACGCTGACCGACCTGGCACACAGCTTCCCGGTGTACGTACGCCAGTTCGGCGACTCCGGGCCGGGTGCCCCGGCGGGAGCGCCGCTGCGCTCGATGACCATCGCCGCATGGGTTCGGGCCGGGCGGCGCTCGCCGGCCAGCTATCGCAGCGCGGTCCTGGCGATCCTGCGAGTCCAGCGGGCGCCGCTGCTGGCACGTACGCACGTCGTGGGCACGGGGGAGAAAGCCGTCCTGCGGATCGAGTTCACCGCGCCGAGCGTGCCCGGGCTGCTCGGTGCTCAGCCGCCGAGCTAGCAGACCACGAAGGCGCGTCATCGGGGAGCGGCCCGGAGGGCGCCAGCAGCAGAGGAGACCGACATGCGCTCAGTAGTGACGGGGACGCGGTTCGCCGTGGCGGCGGTGGCCGCGCTCGCGGCAGCCCTGCTGGTCGTCATCTGCCAGCTAGCGCTGGCCGTGCCGGCTGCGTCGGCGTCGGCCGGGGTCGGCTGGGTCAGGCTCACGCACCTGTCACCCAACACTCCCGCGGTCGACGTCTACCTCTATGCGTTCGACGATCCGCACGCGCAACTGGTGCTCGGGCACGTTGCCTACGGAACGGTCTCACCGTTCGAGACGCTGTCCGCAGGTGAGTACACCGTCGCGATGCGGCTGGCCGGGGCGAAGCCGAACTCGAAGCCGGTGCTGTCGACGACCGTCGATGTTGCCGCCGGGCACGCCTACACTGTCGCGGGCCTGGGACCGGCATCCGGCCTGCGGCTGGAAGTCATACCTGATCCGCTGACCACGCCGCGCGGCAAGGCGCTGGTCCAGGTCATCCAGGCGTCACTGAGGCAGAACGTCGTCAGGGTCAGGGTGGGCAGCCGGTGGCTCGTTCGCCGGCTGAAGTTCGGCGACTTCACGAAGTTCCGGCCCGTCTCGCCTGGCCTGCTGACGGTGCGCGCAGCCGGCTCGAGCCAGACCGCAACCAGCAGTGGCAGTTTCGCGGCAGCGACGATTCACACGCTCGTCGTGCTCGACGGCCCGGACGGGCTGACCGTCGATGACCTGCTGGACGCGGCGGGCAGCAAGGTCGCGCCATCCGGCGGCGCGCAGACCGGGCTCGGCGGTACCGCAGCCCGCCCGGGCGAGCCGCTGCTGCCCTGGGTCGGACTGGGGGTGGCGGGCCTTCTATCGGCGGGTGCCGGCGTGATCCTGGTCAGCCGCAGGCGGCGACCCGCCCTGCACGCCCGGTAGTGTGCGTGCCCGCTAGCTCACCGGTCCCGGGTTCCGCCCGGCGCGCGCGGCGGCGCGCAAGACTGGTGCGCGCAGCACTGGTGCGCGCGGGATGGGCCCGCGCGAGACCTCGGCATGCGTCGCGAGCCCGGTCGGTCCGCAGGCCGCTGGCGGCGGCCGCGATCGCGGCCGGCCTCGTTGTGGCCTGCGGCGCCGCGGCGGGGCTGGCGTGGGCGAGCCAGACGGGCCGGCCAGCGACGCCGCTCGGGCATGCGCCGTCCTTGCCGGTACCGCGCGGCCGGTGGGCGGCCGTCCCAGGCGCGCACGCTGACCGGCCGGTCGCCGTCCCGGTGAGCCTGGAGATCCCGGCCATCGGCGTGCGCACCAGGCTCGTCCGGCTCGGCCTGACCGCGGCCGGCGCGCTGCAGGTGCCGGCCAGCACTGCGGTCGCCGGCTGGTATACCGGGAGCCCTCGGCCTGGCGAGGCCGGCGCGGCAGTCATTGCCGGGCACGTTGACTCCTACCTTGGCCCGGGCGTCTTCTTCCGGCTCCGCGAACTGCATCCCGGCAACCTGGTGTACGTGCGCCGGGCCGACGGCAGCCTGGCAGTATTCGTGGTCACGGCCGTCCGCAAGTTCCCGAAGAGCCGGTTCCCGGCGGCCGAGGTCTATGACCCGCTGCCGGACCCCCAGCTTCGGCTCATCACCTGCGGCGGCAGGTTCGACCTGGCGACACGCCACTACCTCAGCAACGTCATAGTGTTCGCGAGGCTCGCATCGCGCCACCGCACCGGCGGACCGGGGGGCCAGAACTCACGATCGCCTGCGAGCGGGCGCTGACCCGGCGCCACGGCCTCGGCCGTAGTTGCGGGCGGATCGTTCAGATCCGGCAGAGGGGGGCAGGAGAGATTGCATAGGGCGCGGATGGAATGTTGAACACGCAATAACCGTTGGGCCGGGTAGGCCGGGCGGCTCCTCGCCCGGACAGAGGGAGGCCAGCGATGCCCGCAGTGACCGCCGAGAACGTGCTCGCCCTGCCCCGGATCCCGCAACCCGGGCCGGAACGGGGCCGCTTCCGCCCCGTGCGCTCGGTGACGACGGCTCCGGGCGGATTCGAGGGAGAAGGCTTCCCGGTCCGCCGCGCCTTCGCCGGCGTCGAGCTTGCCGACCTGGACCCGTTCGTGCACATGGACCAGATGGGCGAGGTGGAATACGCGCCCGGGGAGCCGAAGGGCACGCCCTGGCACCCGCACCGCGGGTTCGAGACCGTCACCTACATGATCGACGGCATCTTCGACCACCAGGACTCCAACGGCGGCGGCGGGAGGATCACCAACGGGGACACCCAGTGGATGACCGCCGGCGCCGGGATCCTGCACATCGAGGCGCCGCCGGAGTTCCTGGTCGCCTCGGGCGGGCTGTTCCACGGCATCCAGCTCTGGGTGAACCTGCCCGCGGCCAGCAAGTGGAACCCGCCGCGCTACCAGGACATCCGCGGCCGTGAGGCGGTGCTGCTGTCGTCGCCGGACGGCGGCGCGCTCGTCCGGCTCATCGCCGGCGAGGTGGCCGGGCACGTCGGTCCCGGTGCCACGTTCACCCCGATGGCCATGCTCCATGCGACGGTCAGCCCAGGCGCGCGCCTGGACCTGCCGTGGCGGCAGGACTTCAACGCGCTGGCTTACGTCCTGGCCGGGAAGGGAACCGCGGGCGCCGAGCAGCGGCCCGTGCACACCGGCCAGCTAGCCCTGTTCGGCCCGGGCGGCACGGTCACGGTGACGGCCGCGGACCGCCAGGATTCCAACGCTCCCAACCTGGACGTGCTGATCCTCGGCGGCCGTCCGATCGGCGAGCCAGTCGTCCACTACGGGCCGTTCGTGATGAACACGAAGGACGAGATCATCCAGGCGCTGCTCGACTACCAGTCCGGGCGGCTCGGCACGATACCGGCTCAGCCCGTGCCGCACCGCCACCCGGGCGATGCCGACCTGGCCACCGGCGGCTCCTGATCCGCGGCGGACGATGAGGCCGCGGCCGCTGCGGCGCCGGGCAGTACAGAACGGTTTCCCGGGCGGCAATCGCCCCCGACGGTGAACGCGACCACGGGGGGCGGCGATGGAGGAGGCTCGTTCCTGGCCGTCCGTCCCGCCCGCCGGGTCAGGCCGGACCCGCTGATCGTTACAATCAGCCGGTGCTGCACGTCCGCGTGGTGTGCCCGGGGGAGCGTACCGGTGAGGTGCTCAGCGTGCTCACCGCGGACCCCGGCGTCCAGAACGTGGTCGTGCTGCCGGCATCAGCCCGCCGGCCGGACGGCGATGCCGTGCAGTTCGAGCTGCGCCCGGGATCAGCCAACCTGGTACTGAGCCAGCTTCGCGACTTCGGGCTGGACCGTGACGGCCCGGTGGTCGTGGAGACCGTCGATGCGATCATGGAGGATGCGTCGGGGACCGCGTCGCGCGGTTCCTACCACGGTGACGTCGCGCCGGTCTGGGAGCTCGTGGAGTCCCGGATCCGGGCCGGCGCGGTCTACGCGCCGAGCTTCTTCGTGCTGCTGGTCATCGCCGGGCTGATCGGCGCGGTCGGCATCCTGACGAACTCGCAGATCCTCATCGTCGGGGCGATGGTCGTCGGGCCCGAGTACAACGCGATCATGGCGATCGCGCTCGGCCTGGAGCGGCACGACCCGGCGGCCGTCCGTCGTGGGCTGCTCGCCCTGCTGGTCGGCTTCGCCGTGGCGATCGCGGTGACGTTCGCCTTCGGCGCGGGCATCCGCGCCTCGGGCGCGGCGCCGGAGGCGTTCCTTCACGGCGTGCGCCCGGTCGCCGACCTGATCAACTCACCGAACCTGTTCTCAGTCGTGGTCGCGGTGCTCGCCGCGATCGTCGGCGTGGTATCGCTCACCGAGGCCAGGGCGCATGCGCTGATCGGCGTCTTCATCTCGGTCACGACGATTCCGGCCGCCGCCGGCCTTGCCCTCTCACTGGCCTTCCAGGACTGGACCGGCGCCCGCGGTGCCTTCCTTCAGCTCCTGCTCAACGTCGTCCTGCTGATCGTCGTCGGCGCGCTGGCGCTGCGCGGGCAGCGGATCTTCTGGCGTAACCGGGTGCCGGCCGCCGCCCGGCCCGGCTGACCGGCCTGGTCGCCAGGATTGATGGCGCTGGCGCGGGTATCCCCTTGGCATGGGTGGTGATCCGGCCGGGGAGCGCGGAGGCTGGCCCCTAGCGCTCTGGCGGCTGCTGATCGGGCCCCCGCTGCGCGCCCGGGACGTATCCCGGGAGCAGATCACGCCCGTCGAGGGGCTGTCCGCGCTGTCGCTGGACGCGCTGACCTCGGTGGCATACGGGCCGGAGGCGATCCTCGCCGTGCTGGCGGCGGCCGGGGCCGCCGCCCTGCACCTGATCCTGCCGATCACGGTCGTGATCGTCGCGCTGCTGACGATCCTCGTCTTCTCCTACCGCCAGGTCATCGACGCCTACCCGGGCGGCGGCGGCAGCTATGCGGTCGCCCGGCAGAACTTCCCGCACTGGGTCAGCCTGCTCGCCGCGGCGGCCCTGGTGGTGGACTACACGCTGACCGTGGCCGTGTCGATCGCGGCAGGCGTGGCCTCCCTGGTGTCCGCGTTCCCCGGCCTGGCAGGCGCGACCGTGCCGCTGTGCCTGGCCATACTCGCCGTGATCATGCTGCTGAACCTGCGCGGCCTCGGCGACTCGGCGCGGGCGTTCCTGCTGCCCACGCTGGTGTTCGTGATCGGGCTGCTGGCCATCATCGCGATCGGGCTGGTCCACCCGCTGGCCCTGCACGCCCCGCAGCCCGGGCGCTCGCTGCTGCCCGCCACCGGCCTGGAAGCGGTCGGCGTGCTGCTGGTGCTCAAGGCGTTCTCGGCCGGCTGCAGCGCGCTCACCGGCGTGGAGGCCATCGCCAACGGCGTGCCGCTGTTCCGGCAGCCGCGGCAGGCCCGGGCCAAGCGCACCGAGCTGCTGCTCGGCGTCGTGCTGGCGGTCATGCTGCTCGGGCTGGCCGTGCTGGCCGACCGCTGGCACATCGGCCCGCGCTCCGGGCAGACCGCGCTGAGCCAGATCATGGCCATGGCGGTCGGCCGGGGCTGGGCGTTCTACCTGGTGACGTTCGCTGTCACGGTCGTGCTGGCGCTGGCCGCCAACACCTCGTTCGGCAGCCTGCCGCTGCTGGCGAGCCTGCTGGCCAGGGACAATCACCTGCCGCACGTGTTCGCGCTGCGCGACGACCGGCAGGTGTTCGCGCCCGGCATCTGGGTGCTGGCGATCCTGTCCGCTGCGCTGCTGGTCGCGGTCGGCGGCAACACCCTGGCGCTGATCCCGCTGTTCGCCATCGGGGTGTTCACTGGCTTCACGCTGTCCCAGGCAGGGCTTGTGGTGCACTGGCGGCGCGCCCGGCCGCACCGGTGGCGCTACCGCGCGGCGCTGAACGGGGCCGGGGCGGTGGCCACGGCCGTCGCGACCGCGGTGTTCCTGCTGACGAAGTTCACCGAGGGCGCGTGGGTGGTGGTGGTCGCGATCCCGGCCTTCATGCTGCTGTTCACGCGGATCGACAGGTACTACCGCCGGGCGGGGGAGGAACTCGGCCTCGGCCGCGTTCCCGGCCCGCCCGAGCCCTCGCGCACCCTCGTCGTGGTCCCGCTGGCCGGCGTGTCCCGGCTGGCCCGGCGGGCGATCTCGGAGGCGATCTCGATCAGCCAGGACGTGGTCGCGGTGTCGGTGATCGCGGGCACGACGGGCCCGCACTCCGACCGGGCCAGCAGGCTTCGCGAGGCCTGGGACCGGTGGGACCCGGGAGTCCCGCTGCACATCCTGCAGACCGAGTACTCCTCGATCGCCGGCCCGCTGGTGGCGTTCATCGACCGCCTGCGCGAGCAGCACGACGCGCAGATCATCGTGCTGGTCCCGGTCGTCATCCCGGACCGGCTGCGCTACCGGCTGCTGCACAACCACCTCGACGCGGTGCTGACCACCGCGCTGCGGGGCCGCCGCGACCTGATCGTGATCCGGGTGCCGCTGCGGATCAGCACGCGCCGCGGCCGTGACCGCAGGCCTGCCGCCGCCTCCACCGCGGCCCGCCAGCGGTGACGGGCCGGGCGCGACGACCGGCGTGCTGCGGCTGGCCGCCGCGCCCATCACCCGCGCCCATCACCCGCGCCGGGTGAACCCGGACGGCCGCCGGGCCGCTGTCGCCGCCTCAGGCCGCACCGGGTACCCCAGCAGCGTGAGCGTGGGGGGCATGATCGCCAGCTACGGGTACTGGGCCGTGTTCGGCCTTGTCGCGGCCGAGAGCCTGGGCATCCCGCTGCCCGGCGAGACCGCGCTGATAGCCGCCTCGGTCTATGCGGGCAGCACGCACCGGCTGAACCCCTGGCTGATCTGGCTGGCGGCCTCGGCAGCCGCGATCATCGGCGACAACGCCGGGTTCTGGATCGGCCGCTCCGGCGGCTACCGCCTGGCCCGCAGGTACGGCCCGCGGGTGCGGCTGGACGAGCGGAAGCTCAAGCTCGCGCGGTACCTGTTCGACCGGCATGGCGGCAAGGTCGTGTTCTTCGGCCGCTGGGTGTCGGTGCTGCGCACCTATGCCGCGTTCCTGGCGGGCACGACCAGGATGCGCTGGCGGCGCTTCCTGGTCGCCAACGCCTCGGGCGGGATCATCTGGGCGGGCGCTTACACGGTCACGTCATACCTGGCCGGCCGCCTGGTACAGCGGGTGTCCGGTCCGGTCGGCCTGATCCTCGGCGCCGCCGCGGTCGTCGTGATCGCGGTCGTCGTGGTCACGCTGCGCAGCAGGAGCAGTGACCTGGCGGACCGTGCCGAGGCAGCGTACCCGGGCCCGCTGGAGTGACCGCGGCTGCTTGAGAGAACGGCTTTCCCGTCGTTGCCGCCCGGGCCGGCCGGACCTTGCGCGAGGTCATCCTTCCCGGGTGATGACGCGCCAGCGGCGACGGGAAATGGTGCTGGCAGCGAACCACGCCAGCCCGGCGGTGAGCTGCCGGGCTCAGTTCAACGGAGAGGCGATGGCAACACTCACTGCATGGAAGTTCTCGACGCCGGACGGGGCCGATGCCGCGCTGGAGAAGCTCGAAGGGCTTCAGGCCCAGCAGCTGATCCAGGTGCAGGACGCCGCGGTCGTGAGCTGGGAGCCCGGCCGGAAGAAGCCGAAGACCCGTGAGCTTCACGACACCAGGAAGATCGGCGCACTCGGCGGCGGTTTCTGGGGCCTGCTGTTCGGCCTCATCTTCTTCGTGCCGATCCTCGGCCTGGCCATCGGGGCCGCAACCGGGGCGCTGTTCGGCTCGCTGCGCGATGTCGGGATCAGCGACGCGTTCATCAAGAGCGTCAGGGAGAAGGTCACTCCTGGTACCTCGGCGCTGTTCCTGCTCAGCTCGGACGCGGTCATCGACAGGGTCCGGGCCGAGTTCGAGGGCACCGAGGCGGAGCTGATCAGCACGAACCTGTCCGCCGAGCAGGAATCCAGGCTTCGCGAGGCATTCGCGCACGACGCCTGAGGCCCGCCTCACCTGGCATTAGGAAGGAATCCAGATGAGCATGCCAGTCGATGCGATCGATGAGACGACCGTGCAGGCGTTTGCCGCGCTTGCCGTGGGTGACACCGCCATCCTGCGCGAAGCCGGCGAGCTCCGCGAGGAACTGCGGGCCAACAGCGGGCTCGACGCCAAGACGTTCGCCCTGGTGAAGATCGCGGCGCTGGTAGCGATGGACGCGCCGCCTGCCTCCTATCTCTGGCAGGTCAGGGGAGCGCTGGACAGCGGTGCCGCACCGCGGGAGATCCTGGGAGTGCTCACCGCGGTGGCACCGCAGGCGGGCCTGCCGCGAGTGGTCGCGGCAGCGCCGGAGATCATGGTCGCGCTGGGCCTTGAGCTGCCGTACGGCGTGGACGAGCCCGGGCCGGATGACCCTGGTGCCGCCAGCCCGATTCCCTGACGACAGGCCCGTCCCTGGATTTGTCAGGCCCTTCCCTGATGTCAGGCCCGTTTCCCTGACGTCAGGTCCCTTCAATGACCACGAGGTGGTGTGAGGCCAGATGTTCAGACCGGCATTCGCCAGGCGCCGGCCGCTGCTGCGCGCTGCGGTGGTCGGCGGGGGCGCGTACGCGTTCGGCAAGGCCAGCGGGCGGCGGGCGGGGGAGCAGCAGGCTCAGCCGGCCGCTCAGGGCCAGCAGCCGAGCGGCCCTGGGGCGACCGGGCAGGCGCCGCCCGGCCAGCCGCCGCCCGCGGCGCCGCAGCAGGACACGGGTCATTCAGCGATGCTCGACCAGCTCAGCCAGCTTGCCACGCTGCATAGCCGTGGCGCGCTGAGCGACGAGGAGTTCGCGGCCGCTAAGGCCAGGCTGCTCGGCACCGGCTGAGCGAGGACGCACCTCTGACGACATCGCTGGCGTGCGCCTCCGGGCTGCGCCTGCGCGGGTGCCAGCGCGGCGGCCGGCGGCCGGGCGCGCCGCCCGGGAAGACGGGCGCCTAGTAGTTAGCGATCCGCCCGCGAGGAGTCAGCAGCGCCCAGAGGACGAACAGGTCTATCCCGATCACGACGATTGACCACACCGGGTAGATCGGTATGAACATGAAGTTGGCGATCGCGCTGATCGCTGCCAGGGTGACGCCGACGATCCGGGCCCACAGCATGTCCAGGAACAGGCACATGCCAGCGGCGAAGACCACGCAGCCGAGGATGAGGTGCGTCCAGCCCCACGCGGAAGCGCTGATCTTGAACGTGTAGTCCGGGGCCACCACGTAGAAGTGCTTCTGCAGGATGGCCGTGAGCCCCACGAAGAAGCTCCACAGCCCGGACAGGATCATCAGCGTCGCCGCGAGCCAGGTGAATCCGAACGCGGCCGCGCTCGGCCGCTCTGCCTCGTACGCAGTCGGCACGCTGCTCGCATGGCGCGCCCCGTACTCGGTCTGTGTCCCTGCTGAGGTCCCGGCCGGCCGACCCTCGGCGGCTGGCCGGTCCTGCGATGTACTCATGACAGGGCCCCCCCGTTCTCCCTGCGGACTTACCGTGTCTTTACCCGGCTGACGCTACGGACCGGGCCGGCCGGCCAACATCACCCGGCGCGGGTGACAGTCGCCGGGTCAGGGGCGCCCGGTCCGCCGCTTGCCGATGGCGCCGGGGTCCGGGTGCTCCCGCGGGGCAGAAGCATCGCTATGACCAGGCCGATCAGCGTGATGACCAGGAGAACTACGAGGGAGAGCGCGAACGGCTTGCCTCCGGGCGCCGATGCGGCGACCAGAAGGGATCCGGCCAGCGCGGTGCCGAGTGAGGAGCCGAGATTCGAGATGCTGCGCGACAAGCCCGAAATGTCGCCCTGATCCGGCTCGGGGAAGCTGGACTGCACGACGTTGACGGACGAGGTCAGCATCGTCCCCAGCCCGATTCCCATGAGCAGAAGCCCGGGGACGAGGGTCAGCACGTTCGAGTGCTCTCTGACGAGAGCGAGCAGCAGGCCCATCCCTATGGCGGTCACCAGGAATCCGGCCTGGATCAGCCGGCGCTGCGGATGCCTCTTCGCGAACCGCTCGGCCAGCGCCGATGAGGCCAGGATCCCGATCGTTGCCGGAGTGAGCGCAAGCCCGGTCTCGATAGCGCTGAAGCGGCGGACCTCCTGCAGGAAGACCGAGATGATGAAGAACGTGCCCTGCAGGGCGAGCCACTGAGCGGCCTGGGTGCCGAGACCGAGGTTGGCGATCCTGCTGGCGAAGAGCCGCAGCGGCAGCAGCGGCGGCCTGCCGGCCCGTTCCCGCGATCGTACGTGCAGGAAGAACCAGGCCAGGATCACGGCGCCGATGCCGGCAGACAGCCACACCGGAGACACCCCGCCCTTGGGGATGATGACCGTCCCCGCGACCGAGAAGTCCTTTCGCGCAGCGAACCAGCCGTAGCTGCTGGACTGCAGGATGCCGAGCACGACAAAGAACAGGCCGGCCGCCGACAGGATGGCCCCGCCGATATCGAAGGCGGGCCTGGGACCGCGCAGTCCCGGGTCGGTGATCCGCGGCGCTAGCACGATGATCGCTACCACGACCAGCACCTGCAGCCCGAACGACGCTCTCCAGCTCACCGAGCTTGTCACGATCCCGCCGATCAGAGGCCCGGCGGCCGCGCCGAGACCTGCCGCGCCGCTGATGATCCCGAAGTTCCTGGCCCGGGAGCGGACATCGGGAAAGGCGACGGTGACGAGGATGTAGATCGGCGGGATCATCAGGGCCGAGCCGATGCCCTCGAGCACGGAGTATCCGAAGATCATCAGCCCGAGTCCGTGCGCCAGGCCGGCGAGCAGCGCCCCGGTCCCGTACACGGCCAGACCCGCCACGAAGCACCTCTTCCGCCCCCAGATCTCGGTCAGCTTGCTGCCCGGGATCATCAGGGACGCCATGGTGAGCGTGAACAGCGTGATCGTTGTCTGCATGCCGATCACGGTGGTGCCGATGTCCTTGGCGATGGTGCTGATGGCCACGTTCATGTTCGTGGCCGCGTAGCTCGCGATGAACTGGGCGAGCGCCAGCGGCACGATCATGGCTCGGGCGGCCACCGCCGGCCGCGCGGTATCAGCCGTCATCGGGCAGGGCCGTCATCGCAATGCCCGCCTTCCCGGGCGGGCCGTCGGCGGCTTACGGGCTCGTCCCGGCCGACTTGCCGAGCGCGGCGCGGATCTGGTCCTGCGCCTGCACTGACAGGTCGGAGCGGATCAGCTCCATGCCCTGCCCGGCAAAACCGCTCTGCGCGATCTTGTCGACGGCTGCATCGGTGCTGAGCAGCACGAGCGCTGACGTTCCCGGCGTGAGGTCGCCCTTGACGGCCTCGATCATCGAGCCGTCGATGGTGCCGTGCTTGAACTTCTGCATGAACGAGGTGACCGCGCTGCCCTCCTCGGTCACGTGCTCGTGCACCAGCGGCATGCCTGCGTAGTGCGGCCACCGGATGACCGCGACGTCATGCACGTCGATGAGGCCCTGGGAATCCAGTTGCTTGAGCCTGAGTACGGCGGCATCGGCACCCTCGGTGCCGGTGAACCGCCAGGCCGTCGTTGGCATTGGCCTTGCTCCTTCCGCCATCACGGCGGCCGGACCGCTGCCCGGCCGCCTCGCAGATCAGGGTGTGACGATCGCGAACCCCGGGTCAGGGTCGTCCAGCAGGCCCAGCAGCCGTTCCAGCACGGCCGTGCTGCCCTCGGCCCGGACGCCGTCCAGGCCCTTCCCGGCGAGCACCCCGGGCAGCTGCGGCCTTGTCAGCGTCAGCGTGAGGTCGGCGCCGCCGGGCGCCGGGCCGGGCCAGTGGATGAGCGCGCCGTTGGACAGCGTCATCCGGTAGGACTGCCTGGCATCGGTGAAGTCCCAGTCGATGGTCAGCGCCTCGGCCCAGGCTCGCGGGCCGTTGACCCGGATGGCCATGGCGTCGAAGAGCTGCTCGATGGTCAGTGCCCCGGCCATCCCCGCCGCGCTGTAGGCCTGCCCGCCCGCGCCGACGCCATGCCGTAGTTCGCGTGCGCCGGTCAGGTAGAAGTTCCGCCAGGTGCCGCACTCGGCGCCGAAGCCGAGCCGCTCGTACACATCGGCCAGCAGCGCACCCTCCACGCCGCCGAAGTGATCGACGTGCGAGTGCGTGTAGATCACCCCGGTAACCATCCGGTCCCCGCGATGCCGCCGGTACAGGCGCAGCGCCGCCGCGGCAGTCTCCCGGGAGATCAGCGGGTCGATGACGATGACGCCGGTATCGCCCTCGACGAGCGCCATGTTCGACAGGTCCAGGCCGCGGACCTGGTAGATGCCCTCGGTGACCTGATACAGGCCCTGCCTCGCGCAGAGCCGGGACTGCCGCCACAGGCCCGGGTGCGCGGTGCCCGGGCAGTCCCCGGCGAGGAACGCGAACGCGTCGTTGTCCCACACCACGCGGCCGGCCTCGTCCCTGACGACTGCTGGCTCCAGCGCCCCGATCAGGCCCCGGTCAGCGGCCTCGAAGTCGGACCGGTCGCCGGAATGCGGATCTGTCACGAATCCCCCGTCATGGTCTCGCCGTGCTCACCCGCCGGGGATGAGGCCCATCGCGTCGCCTGCTGCGGCGTGCCGGCCGGCCAGGTCGTCGGCGCCGATGTCGGACAGGTCGCCTGCGGCACGGAGCCTGGCAAGCTGCAGGCGCGGGGGGCGGCGTCCTGACATCACGAAGTGCAGCCTCTCCGGGGCATGCCGGATGAGCTGGTCAAGCCCTGCCAGCACGGCCTGGTCCGTCAGCCGGTGCACGTTGTCGATCACGACAGTCACGGGCGCGCCCAGGTGCCAGGATGCGACGGCAAGCTGCAGCGGGAAGCCCTCGGCCGGCTCCTCCTCGAGGCGGTGCATCACCTCCTCGGGAAGAACGCCCGCCCGGCGCAGCCCGGCGCAGACCGAGGCCCAGAGCCACTGCTGGTCGCTCTCGGTGTGCAGGGCGAGCCAGATGACCCGGCACTCGGCGCTCCTGGCCTGCGCCCAGGCCGCGCAGGCGACAGTCTTCCCGGACCTGGGCGGCGCGCACAGGAGCGTCACGCGCCGTCGGGCGGCCGCGTCGATCAGCCGGATCAGATATCGCCGGCGCCTGATCCGCCCGCCCGGCAGCGACGCCGGCAGCGTGCCATCGCCCACCGCACCGGGCGGCCAGAGCGGAGCGACGGGCTCGCTGGCCGCGTTGAATTTACTGGTCTCGATCATGTCGTCGGCACGGTTCCCTGTGCGGCCTCGCGCTCGGACTTGTCCGGGATGCCGCGCACGAGGGTGATGATCACGACCGCAATCGCGGCGCCTGCGAGGTCGCCGAGCACATACACCCACCAGCCGGTGAAGTCGGCGCCGACGATGTCGGGTCCGAGGGTCCGGGCGGGGTTCATCGACGCGCCGCTGACCGGGCTCGCGAACAGGCCGAGCATCGCGATCGTCGCGCCCACCGCGATCGCCGCGTTGTGGCCGATGCTGCGATGCCCGGTGGCGGTATTGAGGATCACGCTCACCAAGATCGCCGTCAGCAGGATCTCCATCACCAGGGCCCGCCACTCGCCGCCTGGCTTGCTGATCGGGTAGTTCCCGCCCGAGGTCACGTTCCTGAAGACCGCCTGCAGGAACAGCGAGGCCAGGATGGCCCCGGCGAACTGGGCGACCCAGTAGGGGAGGATCCACCGCGCGGGAAACACCCCGCGGCCGGCGAAGGCGAACGTCACGGCCGGGTTGATGTGCAGGCCCGACAGCGGTCCCCAGGCATAGATCAGCGCCATCACCAGGGCGCCAGGGGCCACGACCGCGGCGGTCCGGCTGATCGGCCCTCCGCCCGCGTAGTGGTTGATCACTCCGGCCCCCGCTGCCACGCTGACCAGCAGGAAGGTGCCGAGAAACTCGATGATGACGCGGATCCGCAGCGGGCGCGAGGCCAGCGTGTCGCGCTCGAACCTGAGCAGGTAACGCTGGCCGAATGCCAGCGTCTCGGCGTGCTGCCGGTCGGCTTCGGCGTGCCGTCGGCGAGTGTTCCCGACCGCGTCCGCCATATCGTCGCGCTCTCTTTCGCTAGTCCGCCGCCGGCTCTCGCCCAGACCGGGCGCCAGTACGGCCGGCCAGTTACCGAGCGTTCCCGCCGCGGTGATCGGCTGCCTCACCCGCCGCGGATGATTAGCCCGGATCGGCGCGGGCGGCTGATCCGGGCGGCACCGGGGTATAGGCCCTGCTGCGGGCGGCCGGGAGCGTCGCCGGCTGCCAGGAAACGGATGCTGCGGGGGAGACCTGGTGGCGAGAAGTCACGGCGGGATCGCGGTCGCCGCCGAGATCGAGCGCAAGTACGAGGTGGCCTCGGCGGGCAGGCTGCGCCTGGACCGGATGCCGGGCGTGGCGTCGGTGACCCCGCTGCCGGAAGAGCACCTGCGGGCCGTGTACTTCGACACCCGCGACCTCCGGCTCATCTCGGCGGGCGTGACGCTGCGCCGGCGCGAGGGAGGAGCGGACGCGGGCTGGCACCTGAAGCTGCCGGCCGGGCCCGATACCCGCGAGGAGATCCGGCTGCCGCTCGGTGATCCTGGCGAGGGGATCCCGGATGCCCTGGCCGCGCTCGTCCGGGCCCGTACCCGCGGCGATCCGCTGCTGCCGGTGGCGGAAATCCGCACCGTGCGCCGTCAGTACCAGCTAGGCGGCGGGGACGGCAGGTCGCTGGCCGTCGCCGCCGCCGACGAGGTCTCGGCCAGCCTGCCAGATGGCTCGGGGGCCCGGTCATGGCAGGAGCTTGAGCTCGAGCTCACCGGCGGCGACCGGCGCCTGCTGAGCAAGGCGGACACCTGGCTGCGGGCCGCTGGCGCGCGGCCTGCGGCCGCGCAGGTCAAGCTGGCGCGGGTGCTGGGCGACAGGATTCCCGCGCCCGGTCAGCCCGCGGCGGGCAGGGCAGGCCGGCGAATGCCGGCCGGAGAGGTCGTTCGCGCCTACCTGAGCGCGCAGGCGCAGGCAATCACCGATCTTGATCCGCTCGTGCGCCTGAACCGCCCGGGGGCGGTACACCGGATGCGCGTGGCGACCCGCCGGACCCGGGCGGCGCTGCGCGTCTTCGGCAAGGTCGTGGACCGCCGGGCTGCCCGCCCGCTGGCCGGCGAGCTTGCCTGGCTGGCCGGGGTACTCGGGCGGGTCCGTGACGGGGAGGTGGTCCGCGCGCGGCTGGCGGCGGACCTCGACGCCACCCCGGCTGAGCTGGTCATCGGCCCGGTCGGCACGCGCATCGACCGCCACTTCGCCAGCGAGCTGCCAAGAGGACGGTCGGGCCTGGTCAGGGAGCTGAACGGGGCGCGCTACCTGGCCCTGCTCGCGGCGCTCGACGAGCTGGCCGCCCGCCCTCCGGTGACTCCGGAGGGCGGGCGGCCGGCCGTCAAGGCGCTCCGCAAGCCGGTACGCCGTGCGGCGAGGAAGCTGCGGCGCGCCCTCCGGGACGTGCGAGCCCTGCCGGGCAGCGCATCCCAGGCGGACCGGGACGCGGCGATTCACGCCGCCCGGAAGGCCGCCAAGCGGGCTCGTTACGGAGCCGAGGCGGCAATGCCCGCGCTCGGGGCGCGGGCAGGGCGACAGGCCGCACGCGCCCGGAAGCTTCAGGCGCGGCTTGGCGACCACCACGACAGCGCGATGGCCAGGGACCTGCTGCGCACCCTGGCCGGGCGCGCCCATGCAGCCGGTGAGGACACCTTCAGCTACGGGATCATGTACCGCGGCGAGGTCACCCGGTCCCGGGAAATCGAGCGCAGGCTGGCCCGGGGCCGGTAGCCGGGCCACTGGCCCGGTCAGGCCGGTCAGGCCGGGCGGAACAGGGCGGGCAGCAGCAGCCGGCCGCCGTACCCGAGCAGGCGCGGCCCGAGCGGCATGCCGGACGGCGGCGGTCCGTACAGCAGGAACCAGTAGCCAAGCCGCCGCGCCAGCACGCCGTCGGTGGCCACCTGATCGCCGATCACCACCCCCGGGCGCGGCAGGCCGTGATAAGGGCCGAGCGCCACCGGCTTGCGGGCCGAGGCCAGGTACAGCACCCGCACGGCGGCGGGGGAGGCGAGCGCGGAGGGAACCCGGTCAGAGTTGGTGGCAAAGCACAGCACCCTCAGGCCCGGGACCGCGCTGAGCCTGGCCGTGACCCTGGCGACGCCGCGGTCCAGGTCGTCCTGGCCGGTGTCCCAGTAGGCCACCAGGGGCTCCACGTCGACGATGATTGTCTGCGGTCGCAACTCGCCGACCCGGTCCGCGAGCTCGCCCAGGTCGCTGAGCTGCCGGTAACCGGTCCTCATCGGGCCCGCGCAGCCAGGTTCCACAGCCGGCTCCAGCTCAGCCTGGTCTTCGGCGGCCGTGTTCCCGGACGCTTCCGCGGCACCCGTACGCGGAGCGCGCCGGGCCGGACCGTCACCTCCACCGGCACACTCATCGAGACCGACTCCCCGTCGATGCCGACCGGGATGGCCGGGGCGTCGGCGTCAATGGTGACCTTCCTGGCGGCCAGCACGCACAGCCCGGTGCCGTGCGTCCCGCGGAGCAGGCCGACCGCCTGCCGTGCGCTGCTGACCGACACCCCGATCACCCCGAGCACGCCGCCGTCAAGCCGCTCTCGCCGGCCAAGCCCCGCGATGTCTCCCGTGCCGTAGGGGTTGTTGGCGACCAGCACGGCCTGCGGCCCCGGTATCTCAACCTCGCCCGCCCGTGCGACGAGCCGGGCGCCCCGGTGACCGGACAGCAGGTCGGGCAGCCGGTCAAGCGTCGTCGCCAGCTTGTCATCGCGGTACGCCGGGGTCTTGACGACCTCGGCGTAGGCGCCGAAAGAGACGTTGTTGACGAATGTCCGGCCGCCGGCCACGCCCAGGTCGACGCGCAGTTCCACGCCGTCGGTGAGCGCGTCCAGGCAGGCTGGCGGGTCAGCCAGGTCGAGGCCGAGATCGAGGGCGAAGTGATTTCGGGTGCCGGCGGTGATGACCATGAACGGGATGTCGTGCTCGGCCGCGATGCCGGCGACCAGTGCCTGGGTGCCGTCCCCGCCGGCAACGCCGAGAAGGTCGGCACCGTCGGCCACGGCAGCCCGCGCAACCGCGGCTACATCGACCCTCCCCGGCCCGCTCATCAGGAAAACCTCGGCGCCCATGGCCTCGGCTCGCTGCCGCAGCCGGAACGTGCCGACCTTGCCGCCGCCCGACCTCGGGTTCATGATCAGGAAGGGCCGGGCCGCCGGGGGGCCAGCCGGGTACTCCCTGACGCGCCTGCGCGACCGCCCGCCCGCCAGCGCGAGTCGCGCCGTCCCCGCGGCGAGCAGCCAGGCTGCCCCGGTCGCGGCCACCACCTGCCAGAGAGCCGCAGCGGCGTAGGCGGCCACCACAGCGATCGGGGCGAGGACCGCTGCCCCCAGCGACAGCCAGCGCCGTATCCCCCGCAGGGCCAGGAACCAGAAGGCGGCCGCGAGGCTGACCGCGACCGCGGCGACGCCCAGCGCCAGCAGGGCCAGGCTCCGCAGCCCGTCGAACACCAGCGGGATCATCAGCCCGGCGCACGCCAGCGCAAGGCTCAGCCGCGCCAGCCACCGGCTCATCAGCCGCCGCCAGGAACTGCCGGAGCGCGGTGACGCCTGGGGATCCTGGCGGTCGCGGTCCGCCCGGTCCGGCGAGGTGGCATACATGGTTGATGGTGCGGGGCGGGCACGGCCGCGATCCTCACCCGGGCGGGGTGATTCGCCGCCCGGCCGTCTCGCACTCGGCCCGCCGGGGCTAGTGCAGGAGCACCTTGAGCGTCGCGACCAGCAGCCCGAGGAGCACCGCGACGGCCGCCTCCGCCACGCGAACGCCCGCGCTGCTGCCCGCTCGGCTGCCAGCCAGGAAGCCCGCCGCGCCCAGGATCGCGGCGGTCGTGCCGAGCGCCAGATAGGCCGACAGCGAGGTGCTGGCGCCCGCGAGGACGGCGATCCCGAAGACTGCCATGGCCGGCACGCCACCGCCGACGATGGCGGCCTCGTCGCGGAGCGCGCGGCGGAGCGTCCGGGACAGGGCGATGCCTGGTGCCACGAGCCGGACGGCTATGACGTCGGTGTAGACGTGCGCGAGCCAGTAGACGCCCAGGGAGACGATCGTCGCCACCACGATCTGGGCATCGGTGTCGCGGGATCCTCCGGCGACGGCCAGGGCGGCGGCGGCGACGAGCGCGCCGTACAGGAACCGGGCCGCGCCCGTGGTCTGCCGTCGCGCGGGATATGCGCCGTCGCGGGCAGCGCTGCCGGACCCGTCATCCGGCATCTCGCGATCAGCAGGTCTTCCGAGCGTGGTGCAGTCCGGGTCGCTGCGCTACAGATCGCGCTCGGCGGGGATCTTCCCGCTCGCCGCCGCCGCGCCGAGCGCCTCGTAGTCCCGCTCGTTCTGGTCCGCGTACGCGGCAGCGAAGTCGGCCGCGGCGTTCTCGAAGGCCGGCGCCTTGCCGAGATAGGAGGCAAGGGCGATGCGGTCGCCGGTGCGGGCATGGGCCCGGGCCAGCGTGGCACCGCAGAGCTCGCCGTATAGCTGCAGGCCGCTCGGCACCATGGTGCCGATGTCCAGCGAGAACTTGCCGTCGCGTAGCTGGCGCACATAGAAGTCGCGCTGCTTGCCGTCGTAGCCCTGCGCCCGCTGCCATCCCAGGAAGATGTCGCTGGCCTGCTGGATCAGGCGCTGGCCCATCACCACCCGCTCCCCCTCGGTGGCGTACGCGGACTTGTGCCCGGCATACGCGCAGAGCACGGACTCTTCCGCCTCCTTGACCTGGAGGAACAGCGGGTCTGTATTATCGCGGCCGAGCATCAGGATGATCCAGCAGCGGGTGCCCACGCTGCCGACGCCGACGACCTTGCGCGCCATGTCCACGAACCGGAACTGGTTCAGCAGGTCCCGGCTGCTGGGCAGCAGGCTGCGCCGGTACTGCGTCACCAGCCTGGCCAGCATGTCCAGCATGTCGGCCCTGGTGACCTCGTCCGGGTACAGATCCGTGACCGGCACCAGCAGCGGCGGGTCTGCGGCGATCCGGACCCTGCCGTCCTCGACCTCGGTGAGCTTGCTGAACGCCTGCAGATTGTCGCGGGTGCGGGCCTTGGCGATGCTCTTGCGGACGACCTTGCGCTGCCGGGCGGTCATCCGCTCGGAGATGGCCTGCTGCAGGTCTTCCACGTCGGCGTGGGCGTACCAGACGTCGAGATTGCCCATGCCCGCCAGCTGCCGCAGGCTCTGCCGGTAGCTTGCCCCGGTCGCGACGTCGATCCGGCGCCGCTCCTTGTCGCTGAACCCGTTGTCCCTGGCAGCCACCTCCATGCTGGTGACCAGCCGCTTGACGTCCCACTCCCAGGGTCCGGGCAGGGTCTCGTCGAAATCGTTGATGTCGAAGACCAGCCGCCGCTCCGGCGAGGCGAAGATCCCGAAGTTGGACAGGTGCGCGTCGCCGCAGGCCTGTACCTCAAGCCCGGTGACCGGGGTAGTGGCCAGGTCGCTGGCCATGGGCAGGGCCGCGCCGCGGTAGTAGGCGAACGGCGAGGCCAGCATGCGGCCGTAACGGACCGGCACCAGCTCCGGTACCCGCGCCTGCGCCTGCTGCTGCAGGAGGCCGATCGGGTCGGGCCGGTTCGGCGGCGGATCGAACATGGCGTGACTCTCTCGCGGTACCCGGGTGCGGGCCGCCTTGCCGACCGCCGCGCGCTCGGCCGGCGTCGGCAGTGACAACGGTTGCGGGCTGCCCGCTCGCGGCCTGGAGCCATCGGCCCTGCGCCGGGCGGCGACACCGGTCCTGCTCCGGGCCGCGAGGCCGGTCCCCCTGGCGGGCGCGCTGGTCCTGCCCCTGGCAGGCGCGCTGGTCCTGCCCCTGGCGGGCGCGCTGGTCCTGCCCCTGGCGGGCGCGCTGGTCTTGCCCCTGGTAGTGCCTCGGGTAGCGGTGGCGGCCGGTGGCCGGCTCGCGATGGTGTCCTGCGTCATGACCACACCATGCCCCGCCGCTCGGCGGTCCCGCATCACCCGCGCTGAGTGATACGCGGCTTCCCCGGATGACCTCACCTGAGCCGGGTGATGCCCGGCCGCCGGAGCCGCTGCCACGATTGCCCGCATGCCAGCCGGGCCAGCGCGGCGCCATCGTCAGCGGCCGGGCGGTCGCGGCCTGCTCCGGGCGGGCGCGCTGGCCGCCGCCTGCACGCTTGTCTATTATCTGCTGCCGGGTGACCTGCGCCTGTCCAGGAGCGGATGGGTGGTGCTGTTCACCATCGGGGTCGTGGTGCTCGCCGTCGTGATCCTGCTGCTGGTGAGCCGGGTGCTGGCGGCCGGGCCTGCGGCCAGGCTGCAGGGGCTGATCGCGGTGATGTGCGTGGCCGTGGTGTTCTTCGCCGAGGCCGACTACATGCTGTCCAGGCTGCCGGGGCAGTTCGCCAGCATGCACACCCGCACCGATGCGCTCTACTTCACGGTCAGCACGCTCGCCACGGTGGGCTTCGGCGATGTTCACGCGACGGGCCAGACAGCACGCGCCGCGGTGACTGCCCAGATCGTCTTCAACCTCGTCTTCCTCGGTACAGTCGTGGCGATAATCAGCAGCATGGCGAGGGAGAGGGTGGCGCAGCGGCAGCGCGAGGGCGCGGTCGCGGGACGAGACGATGCGGACGATCGCGGCTAGGCGACGAGGAGCACGCCCATGACAGCCGGCCGGGTAGACGCACTGGTGATCTTCGGTGCCACCGGGGATCTGGCCAAGCTGGAGACCTTTCCCGCGCTGGTCGGGCTCGTCGAGCGCGGCGTCCTCGACGTGCCCGTGGTCGGGGTGGCGAAGAGCGGCTGGGGACCCGGCCAGTTCAGGGACTACGCGGTGGCCTCGCTCAGGCTGAACAAGATAGATCCGGCCAGCGGCCCGGCGGCGAAGATGCTCGGCCTGCTGCGCTACGTCGACGGCGATCTCGACGACCCGGCAACCTACCGGAGCATGTCAGACGCGATGGGCCAGGGCGAGCGCGCGCTGTTCTACCTGGAGGTCCCGCCGTCGCTGTTCGGCCGCATCGCCCGGGGAATCGCCGGCGCCGGGCGGGCAGGCGGCGCGCGGCTCATGGTGGAGAAGCCGTTCGGCACCGACCTGGCCAGCGCGCGCCGGCTCAGCCAGGTCATGCACTCCTGCTTCGCCGAGGACGCGATCTACCGGGTGGATCACTGGCTCGGCCTGGACCCGGTGGAGAACCTCCTGTTCGTCCGGTTCGCCAACTCGGTGATCGAGCCGCTGCTCAACCGGACGCACGTGCACAGCATCCAGATCACCATGGCTGAGGCATTCGACGTGGCCGACCGGGGCGGCTTCTACGACAAGACCGGAGCGGTGCGCGACGTCATCCAGAACCACCTGCTCCAGGTGCTGGCCAGCGTGCTAGCCGACCCTCCGGACGGCCGGGGCATGCACTCGTGGCAGGAGGCGAAGTCCGAGCTCATCGGGGCGCTGCGGCCGATCGCGCCGGGCGATGCGGTGTTCGGCCAGTACCAGGGGTACCTCGACGTTGACGGGGTGGCGCCCGGGTCGGCGACCGAGACCTTCGCGGCCGTCAGGCTGTCCGCCGACACCTGGCGCTGGGCCGACGTCCCGATCCTGATCCGCGCCGGGAAGTGCATGCCGGTGACGGCGACGGAGGTGAGCATCCGGTTCCGGCGACCGCCGCACGACGTGTTCGGGCTGGCCAGCCAGCCGCTGGCGAACACGCTGCGGTTCCGGGTCTGGCCGCAGGCGCGGGTCGGGCTCGACCTGGTGGGCAAGAAGCCCGGCGCGGGCTGGGCCGCTCAGCCGGAGTGCCTCACCTTCGCCGAGCAGCCCGGCGCCGACATGCGCCCCTACGACCGGCTGATCGGGGCGGCGCTGAACGGCGAGCGATGGCTGTTTGCCCGCCAGGACACGGTAGAAGCAGCCTGGCAGGTCGTCGACCCGGTGCTCGGCGGGGCCGTCCCCGTCCATACCTACCCCAGGGGAAGCTGGGGGCCGAAAGAAGCCGACGGCCTGCTGCCCGGCGGCGTGCCCTGGCACGACCCGGCCGGCTAGGCCCGGTCCGCATCCTGCATGACGTGTCCCGGACGGCCGGCGGCCTGGTCCGCGGGGCCGGGCGCGGTCCCTGGCGGAGCGGCACCGGGTATCGCGGCCTGCGGCAGCAGCCGCAGGCCGGCCAGGTAAGCCACGATGACCGCGACGATGACCAGGGGCATCGCTGCCACCCCATCGGAGAGCAGCAGCAGCGTGGCCAGCAGCACCGACGTCAGCGGCAGCCGCAGCATCACCGCTGACATCGCGCCGATGCCCATCGCCACTGCCGGGACCAGCGGCAGGCCGGGCAGATGCGACATCGCGATGCCGCCGGCCGCGCCCAGGAACATCGAGGGGAAGACCGGCCCGCCGCGCAGGCTGCTCATCGACAGGGCATAGGCAAGCCCCTTGCAGGCGAGCATCAGCAGCAGGGCTGCCGCCGAGTACCCGGCCGCGGCATGGATCAGCGGCCCGATCTGACTCTGCCCGGAGAACAGCACGTCGGCGTTGCTCTTCCCGGTCGCCAGGGCGAACGTGATCGCCAGGCCTGCCACCGCGAGGCCGACCACCGGCGTCGCCCAGACCGGCCGTGACTGCACCTGAGGCCGGACGGCGAGCGCCAGCCGCCGCACCGCCGTGCCGAGCAGCGCGGCAGCGAGCCCGATCACGATCGCCCAGCCGAACTCGGCCGCGTCCGGCCTGGCGAAGTGCGGCAGGTGCGGGATAGCCAGGGAGAACGTGCCGAGCCCCGTCCAGGCGCCCAGGCCGATCATGACCAGTGCCCCGATGCCCGCCGCCAGCAGCCCGGGCAGCAGCACCAGCTCAAGCGAGGCGCCGGCCAGCCCGGCCATCTCCATCATCAGGAACGCCGCCAGCAGCGGCGAGCCGAACAGCGTGCTGATCGCGGCGAAGCTGCCCGCCGCGCCGACCATGGCCGGCAGCCGGGCTGGCGCGCCGGGCCTGATGAGGCGGACGAACCCGGCTGCGAGCCCGCCGCCCAGGGCGATGAGCGGTGCCTCGGGACCGAGCACCGCGCCGAGCGCCAGCGTGGCCAGCGCCGCCAGGAAGATGCCCGGGATGTCCCGCGGCCGGGGCGCGCCGCCGGCCTTCAGGCCGTCGGCCGGAGAGTGACCGCCGGTCCCCGGCAGGTACCTGATCGTGAGCGCGACCAGCAGCCCGCACAGCGCCAGCAGCGGCAGCGGCCACCACGCGGGCTGGCCGTGGAACCCGAGCCCGCTGGGCAGGCTGGTGTACAGCCAGCCCTGGCTCTTGCTGACCAGTGCCAGGAACCCCCAGGCCACCGCCGCGATCGGGGCACCGAGGACCGCTGCCAGCAGCAGCAGCGCCAGGTACCGGCGGCTGCGCAGCGCTGCCGCCGGGCTGGCCGGCCCGGTCATGCGACCAGGCCGCCTATGCCGTTGATCACCAGCAGCAGCCCGGCCAGCAGCAGCGCGCCAGCCAGCAGCACCCGCCCGTTGGCTCGCAGCCAGGAGTCGAAGGCGCGCAGCCGCAGGGTGGTCTGGTCCGGGGCTATTAGGTGCAGGGCGAGCGGCAGCCAGGCGGCCATCACGTAGATGAGCACGATCACCGCCACGGCGACCACGATCAGGCCGGAACTGGCCCTCGCTGTCGCTATGACCTGAGCTGCCGCTATGAACGTGACCGAGGGCGCGAAGACCAGCAGGCCGACCGCGAACGCCGTGGCCGGCGCCGGGCGGGTCATCATCCTGGCCAGCAGGCCCTGCCTGGACTCCGAGCCGGCCGGCCTGGCCTTCCGCCTGGCCACGAAGGCGCCGGCGGCGAGCGCCAGCACGCCGAGGCCAAGCCGCAGTCCGTAACGCGGCTGGCGCTGATGGGGATGGCTCAGCCCGCCGGCATGCAGCGCCAGCAGCACGATCACGGCGACGATCAGAGCTACCGTCATCGCGCCCGCCAGGTAGGCCAGCGTGGTCTTGCGCGGGCTTGCCGATCCCAGGTAGACGGCTCCGACCAGCAGCGCCGTCGGGGACAGCGCGGCCAGGAAGGCAAAGCCTGCCGCCTGGCCTAGCACCGGGGACCGTGCCGGGTCAGGCGAGCGTCAATGATGGCGCTCCCCGGCTTGCCCGGTCAAGCTGACGATCCAGGCTCACCGCAGAGTTGATCAGCGCCAGGTGAGTGAACGCCTGCGGGAAGTTGCCGAGCTGCTCGCCGGTGAGCCCGATCTCCTCGGAGAACAGCCCGACATGGTTGGCGTAGGTCAGCATCTTCTCGAACACCAGGCGCGCATCTTCGAGCCGCCCGGACCGGGTCAGCGCGTCGACATAGAAGAACGTGCAGAGCGAGAACGTGCCCTCCGAGCCGCGCAGCCCGTCCGGCGAGGCCTTCGGGTCGTAGCGGTACACCAGGCTGTCCGAGACCAGCGTCTTGTCCATCGCGGCCATCGTGGACATCCATTTCTGGTCCCATGGGACGACCATGCCCACCGACGGCATGAGCAGCATGGAGGCATCGAGCACATCGCTGCCCTCGTACTGCACGAAAGCCCGCAGCGAGGGGTTCCAGCCCTTCGCCATCACGGACTCATAGATCTGGTCGCGGGTCGCGGTCCAGCGCTGCACGTCCGCCGGGCGTGCCCGGCTGGTCGCCATCCGGATCGCCCGGTCGAACGCCACCCAGGACATCATCCGGCCGTAGGTGAACGGCTTGCGGCCGCCCCTGGTCTCCCATATCCCCTCGTCCGGCTGGTCCCAGTTCTCGCAGAGCCAGTCCAGGAGCTTCGTGAGGTCGCGCCAGCCCCGGTCGGCGATCAGGGACATCCTGGAGTCAGCGGCATATACCGAGTCCATGGCCTCGCCGTAGATGTCAAGCTGAAGCTGGTCACCGGCCGCGTTCCCGATGCGCACCGGCCGCGACCCCCGGTAGCCCTCGAAGTGGTCGAGAGTCTCCTCGGTCAGGTCCGAGCTTCCGTCGATCCGGTACATGATCGCCAGCGGCGGCCCCGGCTTGCCGGCCCTCTCCTCGATCCGGTCCCTGATCCACAGGAACAGCCCGAGCGCCTCGTCCGTGAAGCCGAGCCCGAGCAGCGCGAACACCGAGAACGACGCGTCACGGATCCAGGTGAACCGGTAATCCCAGTTGCGCTCGCCTCCGACCTGCTCGGGCAGTCCCACGGTGGGCGCGGCGACCATCCCGCCGCTCGGCGCGTACTGCATGAGCTTGAGCGTGATCGCGGAGCGCTCGACGGCCTCCCGCCACCGGCCGCGGTAGGTTCCCGAGGACAGCCAGCCGCGCCAGAACGCCACGGTGTCGCCGAACCACTCATCAAGCTGGCGCGGCGAGATCCGGGCAGGGCGGGCGCGCGCGCCCGACTCGAGCACCATCGCGCCGGTCTCGCCTGCCCTGACCGTGAACCTGGCCGTGGCGTCGTCGCCGTCGACCTCCAGCGGCCAGCTGCTGGACAGGCTGAGCGTCGGCGCGGCGCCCTCGAAGACCACGCCCGCCTCGTTGGCCAGTGTCTTGTGCCCTGCCCGGCCGTAGTCGAACCTGGGCTCCACCCGCGCGGCCATCGTCACGCTGCCGCGGATTCCGGTGATCATCCGGACCAGCCGGTGGCGGTCGGTCGCGACGGCAGGCCTGGAGATCGGCATGAAGTCCGCGATCTCGGCCACGCCGCGCTCGGACAGGAACCTGGTCACCAGGACCGCCGTGTTGGGCAGGTACATCTGCGCCGACACATGGCTCGTGCCGACCGGGGCCAGGGCGAACCGGCCGCCGCCGCGGCGGTCGAGCAGGCTCGCGAAGACGCTCGGAGAGTCAAATCTCGGCAGGCACAGGAAGTCCACTGTCCCGTCGGTGGCCACGAGCGCGGCCGTCTGCAAGTCGCCGATCAGGCCATGGTCTGCGATAGGCGGGTAATCCATCGGTGCCCCCCTGCTCTCGCGGTCCCGGACATCGTCGCGCCGCGGCAACCCCGGGTACCTCACCCCGCGGGGGTGAACGCGGCCCGGCCTCGATGCCGGCCGCCGGCCCTGCCCGGCGTCACTCCACCGTGGCCAGGATCCGCGCGTCGGAGACCGCCTTCAGCAGCCGGGCATAGTCCTGATCGTTCTGGTCCGCGTACCGCAGCGCGAACTCCCCGATCGCGCGATCGAAATCGTCGCCGCTGCCCAGGTAGCCGGAGATCACCGCGGCCCGGCCGGTCCTGGCGTGTGCCCGCGCGAGCGCCCAGCCGCACAGCCTGGCGTAGAAGCTCAGCTCGTAGGGACCCATCGCGGGGACGCTCAGGTCGCCCTTCATGTCGCGTAGCTGGCGCACGTAGTAGTGCTTGGACGATGACCGCAGCCGCCGGGCGCCGGTGCCGCTGGTGCCGATGCCGGTGGTCCAGCCGAGGAACGGGTCACTGGCTGCCTGCATGAGCCGCTGGCCGCGGACCACCCGCTCACCCTGGTGCTTGTACTCGCTGGCGCCGGCGAACGGGGCGAGCACCGATTCCTGTGCCTCCTTGAGCTGGAGGAACAGCGGCTCATCGGGCCTGTCCCCGAGCAGCAGCAGCACGAACGCCTCGGTCCCGACCGACCCCACGCCGACGACCTTGCGGGCGAAGTCGCCGAAGTAGTAGTGCCGCAGCACCTCCCGCCGGTCAGCGTCCAGGGTCCGCTGGTACGCGCCGATCGCGTGCCTGAGCTCATCCAGGACCTGCGGGTGGCGCTCGATCGGGAATCGCGTGATGACCGGGTGCCTGGGCCTGATCCGGTACTGGCCCTCGACCTCGTCGCACATCGACAGGAACGCCTTGAGGCTGGTCCGGCGATGCGCCTTGCGGATGTCCTTGTGCCGGCGGCGCACCACCTTCTTCGGCTGGGTGGCATCGAGCAGGCTGATCACCTTGTCCACGTCGATCCTGGAGTACCAGACGTCAAGGAACCGCATCGAGGCATAACGGGCGATCTCGGTCCGGTAGCTGCGGATGGCAGCCTCGGCGGAGGCACGCGCGATGTCATCGGAGAAGCCCTTCTCGCGTGCCGCCACGGCGAAGCTTGCCGCGAGCCGCTTGACGTCCCACTCGAACGGGGCCGGCAGGGTCTCATCGAAGTCGTTGACGTCGAAGACCAGCCGCCGGTCCGGGGCGGCGAACATGCCGAAGTTCAGCAGATGCGCATCACCGCAGGCCTGCACCCGGATGAATGTCGTCGGGGTGTGGGCCAGGTCCCAGGCCATCGGCGCCGCCGCGCCGCGGAAATAGGCGAACGGCGAGGCGGCCATGCGCCCGTAGCGGATCGGAACGAGATCCGGGACCCGGCTCCGTGCCTGCTCCTCCAGCAGGTCCACGGGATCTGGCCGGTCAGGCGGCGGCTTCCAGTCCGCATGACTGGACCGGGGTATCACCGCCCGGTGCTTGCGGCCGAGAGCCTGCCACTCCTGAGGGGTGTGCAGCTCATGCGGCGGCGCGAGGACGCCAGGAGAAGTCCGGGTCATGATGTCACCGCCCCCGAGATGACCCGATGCCGCCGCCAGGACAGCGGCGGATGACTGGATTGTAGACAGCGGCGAGCCCGCCGGTTCATCCGCGACGGGTGATGCCGCGCGGCAGCGGGCCGACGACCGTGCGTGAGGTGCCGCAGATCGCCGACTACGCGCTGATCGGTGACCTCTGCACGGCCGCGCTGGTCAGCACGGACGGCTCGGTGGACTGGCTGTGCCTGCCCCGGTTCGACTCGCCGGCCTGCTTCAGCGGCCTGCTCGGCGAGGACCGGCACGGTCACTGGCGGCTGGCGCCGGCCGCCGGCGCCAGCCAGGTCACCCGCCGCTACCTGCCAGGCACGCTGATCCTGCAAACCGAGTTCACGACCGGGACCGGATCGGTGCGTGTCACCGACTGCATGCCGCCGCGCAGCGGGGACCCGGCGCTGGTCCGGGTGGCCGAGGGCCTGGCGGGGACGGTCAGGATGCGGATGACGCTGGCGCCGCGATTCGAGTACGGGCTGAGCCAGCCCAGGATCCAGCGACGGGAAGGGGCCTGCTGCATGGCGGGCGGCCCGGAGGCGCTGTGGCTGTTCGGGCCGGCGCACATGCGCACCCAGAAGGGCATCGCGATCGCCGAGTTCGAGGTGCGGCAGGGCGAGAAGGTGCCGTTCACGCTCATCTGGCGGCCGTCGCGGCTCGGCGCCCCCCAGCCCCCGCTGCCGACGCTGCTGATCAGGGCCACGCAGCGGTTCTGGACCGGGTGGAGCGCGGGACTGATCGTGCCAGACCGGTGCCGAGGGGCACTGATCCGTTCGCTGATCACGATCAAGGCTCTGACCTATGCGCCCACGGGCGGGCTTGTCGCGGCGCCGACGACCTCGCTCCCGGCTCGCGCGCCCGGCGTCGGCACCTGGGACTACCGGTACTGCTGGCTGCGCGACAGCGCGCTGGCCCAGGACGTGCTGCTGCGCTGCGGTGCCGTCGGCGAGGCGAGGCGGCTCATCGACTGGATGGCCCGGGCGATAGCCGGCCCGCCCGCACAGCTTCAGAACCTCTACGGGCCGGCGGGTGAGCGGCTCCTCCCCGAGGTCGAGCTGGGATGGCTGCCAGGTCACGACGGTGGCAGGCCGGTCCGGATCGGCAATGCCGCTGCCGCCCAGCCGCCGCTCGCGGCGTTCGGCGAGGTGCAGATGGCGCGGCTGCGCGCGCGGATGGCCGGCCTGCCCGATTTCAGCGCGTCCTGGTCAGGCGACAGGCTGCTCAGCGTGCTGGAATCGGCCTGGCGGCAGCCCGACTGCGGGATCTGGGAGTCCCGCAGCGCGCCGCGGCAGTTCGTGCACTCAAAGGTCATGGTGTGGGCCGCGGCCGACGCGGCGGTCAAGATGATCGAGCGGTTCGGCGATACCGGCCCGGCAGGCCGCTGGCGCCTGCTGCGCTCGGCGGTCCGGGCCGAGGTGCTGCGACGTGGCTATGACACCGGCCGCGGGACATTCGTTCTGGCATATGATCATGACCGGCCGGACGCGAGCCTGCTGCGCATCTGCCAGCTAGGCATGCTGCCGGCTGGAGATGACCGGGCGCGCGCGACCGTCGAGACCCTCGAGCGCGAGCTTGATCGCGGCGGGGTACTCGCCAGGCAGGCCTACCCCGACGGTGCCGCCGCGGGTGATGCGGGATACCTGCCCGCGAGCTTCTGGCTCGCCGAGTGCCTGAGCTTGCTCGGCCGGGCGGGCGATGCGAGCAAGCTGCTGTCGTACCTGCTGAGCCTGTGCAACGACGTGGGGCTGCTCGGCGAGGCGTATGACCAGATGGGAAGGACGCTGGCCGGCAACTTCCCGCTGGCGGCCAGCCATCTCGGCCTGGTCGCGGCGGTGCTCGCGGTCGATGACGCCGAGCAGGGCAAGGCCCGCCGCTGAGGCCTCACCCGGCACAGGTGAGAACTCGCCTGGCCCGGTGGTTGGCGGGTGCGCGCCCGGGGTAGAAGCGGTCCATCAGGGGATGTAGTGCTCACGCCTCACCCGGCGGGGACGAGATGAAGCGGAGCCGGGTGCGCGGGTGAGCGAGCCCATCGCGGGCTGGGCGCCAGCCGCGATCCGGCTCATCGGGGGGCAATGACCACGACGGACGGCGGTCCGGTGACCGCTGAGCTGAGCACCGATCCGGCCAGCGGCATGCCGCTGCTGGCTGACAAGCTGGAGATCCCGCGGCCCGGCCTCCGGATGCTGCGCCGTGACCGGGTCACCGAGCGGATCGAGCGCGCCGCGGGCCACCGGGTGACGCTGGTCTCAGGACCGGCGGGCGCCGGCAAGACCGTCGCCTGCGCGGGCTGGGCGGTCGGCCGGACGGCGCGGCGGGTCGCCTGGCTGACGACCGATCCGGGCGACCGGGAGCCGGCCAGGTTCTGGCGGTACCTGGCCGCGGCGCTGGCACGGGCATGCCCGGAAGAGGACAGCGCGCTCCGCGGCCTGGCCAGCACCGGTGCCGATGACGCGCCGGCGGCCCTGGCCACCCTGGCGCGGCGGCTGGACGACCCGGTCACCGTCGTGCTCGACGACGTGCACGAGCTTGCCGGATCACCCCTGCTGCCCGGCCTGGGCACGCTCATCAGGCACGCGCCCGCCACTCTGCGCGTCATCCTGTCGGGCCGGTGCGGGCACGGCCTTCCCGGCCTGCCCCTGGCCCGGCTCCGGCTCTCCGGCGACCTGGCCGACATCACCGCAGCCGACCTGGCCTGCACGCCGGCGGAGGCCGATGCCTACTTCGCGATGCTCGGCATCCAGCTCAGCGAGGCCGAGCGGGACGAGGTGCTGCAGGTCACCGAGGGCTGGATGGCAGGCCTGCGGCTGGCGGTCCTGCAGGCAGCCACCGACGGCGGCCTCGGGCCGCTGCGGGAGCAGGATGCATCCGGCCCCCGTCCGCCGAACGGCGGGCCCGGCCCGGCGGGCGTTGCCCTCACCGGCCTGGCCGGCCGTGAGCCGCTGGTATCGGAGTACCTCCGTGACGAGGTGCTGGGCAGGCAGTCTCCGGAGACGCTGCTGTTCCTGCTGCGGACCAGCGTTATCAGGCAGGTCTCAGGCGAGCTGGCGGACGTGCTCACCGGGGCGCCCGGCGGCGCCCGCACCCTCGACAGGCTGTCCAGGGAGAACGGCCTTGTCCTGACCACGGGCCCGGACCACGTGGAGTACCGCTACCACCCGCTGCTGCGCGACCTGCTGGCCGCCGAGCTGCGCCGGGAGATTCCGTACGAGATCCCGGTGCTGCTCCGGCGGGCCGCCCGCTGGCAGGCAGCCCACGGGCAGCCGGTCGATGCCGTGATGTCCGCAGCCGGTGCGCAGGACTGGGACTACGCGGCACACGCGGTGGCCGAGGCCGGGCCGGTGGAGCTGCTCAGGGACGGTCCGGACAGGCTGGAGGAGGCGCTTGCCGCGTTCCCGTCCGACCGGCAGGCCGACGAGGCTCCCGTGGCCGCCGCGTTCGCCGCTGCCCGCCTCTGGCGCGGCGACCGGACCGGCGCGGCATTCCACCTTGACAATGCGGCCCGGGCGGTTGACACGTGCTCGCCGCCGGTCCGGCGGGTCATGCTGCCGTGGCTGGAGGCGCTGCGAGTCATGGATGCCGCCGACGGGGGGCGGGCCGATCCCGGGCTGCTGGCCAGGGCCGAGCGGCTCGCATCGGCGACGGAAGCCACCGGCAGGCTGGCCGAGCACCGGTCCCTGGGCCTGCTCTGGTTCGCTATCGGGGCCGCTCGCGTGTGCCGCTGGGAGATGGGCCCCGCGCTGGACGCCCTGCAGCGAGCCGAGCGCCAGCTTGCGGCCGGGGGCCTGGCCTGGCTGGAAGCCAGGGCCAGCGGCTGGCGCGCGCTCGCCGAGGCGGAGTTCGGCAACGTCACCCGCGCCGAGCGGATCGCCCTGGGGCTGCTGCGAGACGGGCCGCAGGACGGCCCCGGCTCCCTGCCGCTCGCCCTGGCCGCCTCGGCCCAGGCCAGCCTGATCCGCGACGACCTCGCGGCTGCGACGCGGCTGCTTGCCGAGGTGGACGCGGTGTCGCTGAGCCGCGTGCCCGGCGAGCCCGACCTCGCCGTCATCGCCGGAGTGCTGCGCGCACGCCTCCGGCTGGCCTCCGGGGACCTCAACGGTGCCCGGGCCGTTCTCATCAGGTTCCAGGCCAGCCTGAGCGCGGCGGACCCGGTCCTGCGGGAACTGCGCGTGCTGCTGGACACCGCGGCGGCCCTGCGCGCCGGTGCCGACGCCGGGCAGCTCGGCGCGCTCGGGGAGCGGGCGGCGCTGGCCGCCGGCGACCCCGACACCGATGTCTCCTGCCAGCGCATCGCCCGTGGCTGGATGCTGGTCACCAGCGGCGACTTCGACGGGGCTATCGCCGCAGCGGCACCGTGCCTGGACGGCGCCGCCGGGGTCACGCTCCGGCACCGGATCACGGCGAGGCTGATCACGGCGGTGGCGCTGCGCCGCCTCGGCCGGCGCTCGGCCGCCGCTGACTCGCTCGACGAGGCGCTGGCCCTCGCAGAGCCCGACGAGGACTACCGGGAGTTCCTCGACGCCGGCCAGTCCGTGCGGTCGTGCATCACCGTGCTGATCCCGCCGGACAGTCCGCGGGCGGGCTTCGCCCGCCGGATCCTGAACCGGTTCGACTCCCAGCTAGCGCTGGCCGACAGCATCCCGGCCGGGAACGGGCCAGCGCTGACCCACAGCGAGCTTGCCGTGCTGCGGTTCCTGCCGTCGCAGATGACGAATCAGGAGATCGCCGCCGCCCTGTTCCTGTCGACCAACACCGTCAAGACCCACCTGCGGTCGGTGTACCGCAAGCTGGGCATCGCATCGCGCAGGGAAGCGGTCGCCCAGGGGCGGCGCCTCGAGCTGCTGTGAGCGCCCGGCATCCGGCCGCGGTGCGCCGGCGTGCGCCGTCACCACCCGCAGCGGGCGGCCGCGGCTGCGGCTGCCCTAGACTTGGCCGACACAGCAGCGAGCTACCAGCGATCGCATGATGCGATGCCTGCCCGGCCGCGAGTCGGCGAGCCCGGGAGCCGAGGAGACAAGTCCGCCGTGAAGACCGACGTCGAGGAGCTGAGCCCGACCAGGGTGAGGCTGACCATTGAGGTCCCGTTTGACGAGCTGAAGAAGACCCTGGACCACGCCTACCGGGAGGTCGCCCGGCAGGTGCGGATCCCCGGGTTCCGGCCGGGCAAGGTCCCTCCGCGGATCATCGACCAGCGCATCGGCCGCAGCGCCGTGCTGGAGCACGCGGTCAGCGACGCCGTGCCGGAGTTCTACGGCCAGGCGGTCCGGGAGGCCGAGGTCGTTCCGCTCGGCCAGCCCGAGGTGGAGATCACCAGGCTGGACGACGGCGCGGAGCTCGCCTTCACCGCCGAGGTGGACGTCCGCCCGAGATTCGAGCTCCCCGACCTTGCCACGGTCGCGGTAACGGTCCAGGACGCCGATGTCACGCCCGACCAGGTGGAGGAGTACCTCGCGGCGCTCCGGGAGCGGTTCGCCTCGCTGCGGTCGGTGGACCGGGCTGCCGGGGCCGGCGACTACGTGTCCATCGACCTGTCCGCCAGCATCGACGGGACGCCGGTGGAGGATGCGCAGGCCAGCGGCGTCTCCTATGAGGTCGGCAGCGGCTCGATGCTGGACGGGCTGGACGATGCGCTGGCCGGGCTGTCGGCCGGCGAGTCGGCCACGTTCCGTGCCGAGCTCGCCGGAGGCGAGCACGCGGGGGAGACGGCGGACGTGACAGTCACGGTGAACAGCGTCAAGGTAAAGGAGCTACCCGAGCTCGACGATGAGTTCGCCCAGCTCGCGAGCGAGTTCGACACGCTGGGCGAGCTGCGGGCAGGCACCCGGAGGCAGCTTGAGGCACTGCGCCAGGCCGGCCAGCAGGCCCAGGCCAGGGAACGTGCCCTGGACGCCCTGATGGCACTGGTCGACATGCCGCTCCCGGACGTCCTGGTCCAGCAGGAGATCGAGATGCGGCGCAGGTCGCTGGCGGAGCAGGCGGAGCGGGCCGGCGCCGACGTCGAGTCCTACCTGGCGGCCAACGACACCACCGCCGAGCAGGTCGAGCGGGAGTTCTCCGAGGACGCCCGCCGGGCCGTGAAGGCGGGGTTCATCCTCGACAAGCTGGCGGCCGATGAGAAGCTGACGGTGGACGCCGGCGAGCTGAGCGGGTACGTCACCGAGCAGGCCTACCGGATGGGCGTGGCGCCCGACCGGCTGGCCAGGGACCTGTCCGAGAGCGGCCAGCTCGGCTCGGTCGCCGCCGACGTGCTCCGCTCCAAGGCCCTCATGCTGCTGGCCGTGCGCGCCGAGGTGACCGACGAGTCCGGCCGCAAGGTGAGCATCGGCGCGGCACCGGCCGTGCCCGGGGACGAGGCTGAGGACACCGCGGACGCTGAGCCAGCCGGGAGCCCGGGCGATGCGGCGGGACAGGCCGGCAGCGAGGACGCGGCCGATCCGGCCTCGTGACCGGCATGGCCATGTCAGTCATGAACTCACTCGCCGGGTCACGCATGCCACCGCGGGCGGCGGGCTAGCCTGCGCCGACAGCGAACAGGCGGTGCTGGCGGACTGCCGGGCGCCAGTGGCGGGTTATCGTCGCTGTCAGCGGCCGCCATTGCGCAGGCGCATATCCAGACAAGCCGGGAGAGAGAGTTGTGACCACGCCTTTCGATGACCAGGTGAATGAGCGGATCCTGGCCCGCACCGCCGAGGCGCCCATGCTGCCGCTCGGGGAGCAGCTTTTCCAGCGCCTGCTGCGGCACCGCATCGTGTTCCTCGGCCAGCAGGTCGACGACGATCTGGCGAACCGGGTCTGCGCCGAGCTGATCCTGCTCGCGGCGGAGGACGAGAAGCGCGACATCAGCCTGTACATCAACTCACCCGGGGGCTCGGTCACCGCGGGGATGGCCATCTACGACGTGATGCAGTACGTGCCGAACGACGTGGCCACGTATGCGATGGGCATGGCCGCCTCGATGGGGCAGTTCCTGCTGTGCGCCGGCACTCCGGGCAAGCGCTACGCGATGCCGCACGCGGCGATCCTGATGCACCAGCCGCACGGCGGTATCGGCGGCACCGCAACCGACATCCGGATCCAGGCCGAGCAGATCCTCTACCTGAAGCGCACGCTCGCCGAGCGGATCGCCATGCACACCGGGCAGACCGTCGAGCAGATCGAGAAGGACTCCGACAGGGACCGCTGGTTCACGGCCGAGGAGGCGAGGGACTACGGGTTCGTCGACCATGTGGTGCGCAGCGCCACCGAGGTGCCGTCCGAGGGGCCGGTGTCATGACAGGAGAAGGCAGCCGCGGCCAGCGCAGAGCAGAGGAGCAAGCGGTGAGCATGTCAGCGAGGCTGGCGCCGGGGGCGCTGGCGGCGGGCCGGGGAGGGCCGCAGGCCCGGTATGTCCTGCCGTCCTTCGTGGAGCGGACCTCGTACGGGATCAAGGAGATGAACCCGTACAACAAGCTCTTCGAGGAGCGGATCATCTTCCTGGGCGTGCAGATCGACGACGCGTCGGCGAACGACGTGATGGCCCAGCTGATCACGCTGGAGTCCATCGATCCCGACCGCGACATCCTGATGTACATCAACTCGCCCGGCGGGTCGCTCACCGCGATGATGGCGATCTACGACACCATGCAGTACATCCAGCCGGAGATCCAGACCTACTGCCTGGGCCAGGCCGCGTCGGCCGCGGCGGTGCTGCTGGCCGCCGGCACCAAGGGCAAGCGCATGGCGCTGCCGAACTCCCGGATCCTGATCCACCAGCCGGCCATCGAGCAGGGCTACGGCCAGTCCAGCGACCTGGAGATCCAGGCGCGGGAGATCCTGCGGATGCGCAACTCGATGGAGCGGGTGCTGGCCCGGCACACCGGCCGGGACGAGGAGCAGATCCGCCGGGACGTCGAGCGGGACAAGTTCTTCACCGCCGAGGAGGCGAAGGAGTACGGGCTCGTCGACGAGGTTCTGACGACGCTCAAGCGCAAGACCGAGGTAGTGTCGTCCTAACCGGGATGACGCGGGACGCATCCGGATCGCACGGGCGGACGTGCGCGAGCCCGGTCAGGCGCGCCAGGCTTCTCGGCAGGTCGCCTTCCGGGCAGCGTTGCCTGCGTACGGCGCGTCGGCGAGCAGAGCCGGAGAGTCACAACTAGAGTCGCCGATTGGATCAGCGGGCGGTAGCGTCTAGGTTCTAACCCAAGAGGCGGACGCACTCGCCTGACCGGCCGGGGCACTGGCCGGCGGCCAGAGCGCAGAGGAGTATCCGGGTGGCACGCATCGACGGTGGCGATCTGCTGAAGTGCTCGTTCTGCGGTAAGAGCCAGAAGCAGGTCAAGAAGCTCATCGCAGGCCCCGGCGTGTACATCTGTGACGAGTGCATCGACTTGTGCAACGAGATCATCGAGGAGGAACTGTCCGAGCCGGGTGAGCTGAAGTTCGACAGCCTGCCCAAGCCGCGGGAGATCTACGAGTTCCTCGACTCCTACGTGATCGGCCAGGACAAGGCCAAGAAGGCGCTATCGGTCGCGGTCTACAACCACTACAAGCGCATCCAGTCCGGTGGCGACCGGCCCACCGCCGGCGAGGACGGCGTCGAGCTTGCCAAGTCCAACATCCTGCTGCTGGGCCCGACCGGCTCCGGCAAGACCTTGCTCGCCCAGACCCTCGCCCGGCTGCTGAACGTGCCGTTCGCCATCGCCGACGCCACCGCGCTCACCGAGGCCGGGTATGTCGGCGAGGACGTCGAGAACATCCTGCTCAAGCTGATCCAGGCGGCCGATTATGACGTGAAGAAGGCCGAGACCGGGATCATCTACATCGATGAGATCGACAAGATCGCGCGCAAGAGCGAGAACCCGTCGATAACCCGCGACGTTTCCGGCGAGGGCGTGCAGCAGGCGCTGCTGAAGATCCTCGAGGGAACGACGGCCAGCGTGCCGCCGCAGGGCGGCCGCAAGCACCCGCACCAGGAATTCATCCAGATCGACACCACGAACGTGCTGTTCATCTGCGGCGGCGCATTCGCTGGCCTGGAGAAGATCATCGAGCAGCGGATCGGCCGCAGCGGCATGGGGTTCGGAGCCGTGCTGCGGGTCAAGACCGATCGCACGGTGGCTGACCCGTTCGCCGAGGTCATGCCGGAGGATCTGCTCAAGTTCGGGATGATCCCGGAGTTCGTCGGGCGGCTGCCTGTCATCACCAGCGTGCACAACCTGGACCGCGAGGCGCTGATCCGGATCCTGACCGAGCCGCGCAACGCGCTGGTCCGGCAGTACCGGCGGCTGTTCGAGCTAGACGGCGTCGACCTGGAGTTCACCGACGACGCCCTGGAGGCGGTTGCCGACCAGGCAATCCTGCGCGGCACCGGAGCCCGCGGGCTGCGGGCCATCCTGGAGGAGGTCCTGCTCTCGGTGATGTATGAGGTGCCGAGCCGCAAGGACGTCGAGCGCGTGGTGATCAGCCGCGAGTCGGTCCTGGAGAACGTGAACCCGACGCTGGTGCCGCGCACCGTGAGCCGCCGCCCGCCCCGGGAGAAGTCGGCCTGACCGCCGTCGTCATCGGCCCGGCGCGCTGTCGTCCTGGCCAGCCGGGGCGTCCTCGGCCAGCATCCCGTCCCTCAGGCTCAGCACGCGGTCGGCCAGGCCCATCAGCGCCGCATCGTGCGTCGCCACGATCGCGGTGATGCCCTCGCCGTGCACGATCGACCGGAGCAGCGTCATGATCTGCGCCGCCGACTCGGAGTCGAGCTGGCCGGTCGGCTCGTCGGCCAGCAGCAGGTCGGGATTATTGGCGAGGGCCCGGGCGATCGCGACCCGTTGCTGCTCCCCGCCCGACAGCTCGTGAGGGCGCTGCTCAGCGTGCCCGCCGAGGCCGACAAGCTCGAGCAGCGCGCGGGCGCGGCGCTCGCGCACCGCGGGGTCAACCCTGGCCAGGCGCATCGGCACGCCGACGTTCTCGGCCGCCGACAGCACGGGGAGCAGCGCGAATGTCTGGAAGATCAGCGCTACCGTGTCCCGCAGCATGCGGGCGCGCTCGTCCGCGGTCATCGCCGTGACCTCCCGGCCCGCGACCTCCACGCGACCGGAGGTCGGCAGGTCGAGGCCCGCGACGATGGACAGCAACGTGGTCTTGCCCGAGCCGGACCGTCCCCGGATCGCGACAAGCTCGCCGCGCGACACCGTCAGCGATACTCCGCGCAGTGCGTGCACCGCGGTGGCTCCGGTGCCGAACACCCGGGTTACCGACTCCAGCCTGGCGACGATCGCGGGCCGCCCGGCGACGGCCGTGGCCGGCCCTGGATGCGGGCCGGTCACCGCCGCTCCCCGTCGTGCCCGGCGGGCCGGTCAGGCCAGACCGCCAGGTGATCCGGTTCGAGCGTCAGCCTGACCCGCTCGGCAAGCCCGAGCGACTCGATGAAGTCCCGGGGTATCTGCATCCGCCCGGCCCGGTCCAGCACCGCGTACTCCTGCGCGACGTAGGCGACCTCGCCGCTGGCATCGGTCTGCTCGCGGCGCAGCACCTCGGTGGCGATCCGGCCGTCCCGGATCGCCACGGTCCGGCGGACGTGCGCCGACACAGCCGGGTCGTGCGTGACCACCAGGACCGTGACGCCGAGCTGCGCGTTAGCCCGCCGGATCGCCGCGAAGACCTCGCCGGCTGTCTCGCTGTCCAGCTCGCCGGTGGGCTCATCGGCGAGCAGCACCGCAGGGCCGTTCGCGAGCGCCACGCCCAGCGCGTCCCGCTGCCGCTCGCCGCCGGACATCTGGGCGGGCAGCCGGTCCGCCGTGTGCCCGATGCCGAGCAGGCCGAGCAGCTCGCCTGCCCGCCTGCGCCGCTCGGCCCGGCCGACCCCGGCCAGCCGCATCGGCAGCATGATGTTCTCCGCGGCGGTCAGGTGCGCCAGCAGGTTCCGGCTCGCCTGCTGCCACAAGAACCCGACGGTCGACCGCCGGTAGGCCAGCCGCTCGCGGCCGTCAAGGGTGAGCAGGTCGTGGCCGGCCACCCGGGCCTGGCCGGCGGTGGGCTTGTCCAGCCCGGCCAGGATGTTCAGCAGCGTTGACTTGCCGCTGCCGGACGCGCCGACCAGCGCGGTGAGCTCGCCCCTGGCGATGAGCAGGTCCAGTCCCTGAAGCGCCTGCACCTCGATACCGGCGGTGGAGTAGATGCGCACCAGCCGGTCGCAGGCGATCAGCGCTTCGTCGCCGGAGGCGGGCCGCCGCGAGGCAGCCGCTTCGGGCGCTGCCACGGCGCCGCTGGTCAGCTCGTCGATGGTGGTCTTGCGCGGCGCGTCGCCGGCCATCACGTCTCCTCCACAATGCGCAGCGCGGCGGCCGCCCGGGTGCGGCGCGCCAGCAGGGTGTCGGTAACCGCCAGAGCCGCGACCAGCAGCACCAGCCCGGCGGCCGGCGCCAGCAGGGCGAAGGCGTCCGGCCGCACCGGCACCGGCGCGGCCGAGCCGGTGAAGGCCGACAGGTCCAGCGCCGGGCCGATCAGCGGTGCGAGCGCAAGACCCGCCAGTTCCCCGCCGATGATCGCGGTCAGCAGCAGCGGCAGCGGCTGGAGCAATGCCATCGCACGCACCTGGCCCCCGGTCATGCCGAGCGCGGCAAGCCGCGCCGCCGCTGCCGCCCGTTCCCGCCGGGCCAGCCCCATCGCCAGGATGACCGAGGCGGCGCTGCAGCAGGCCGCGGCCCACAGGCCGAGCAGGAACAGCAGCCGCGAGCTGCCTAGCAGCGGTGACGAGGCCTGCGCTCGCAGCACCGCGGCGCGGCTGATGATCTGCGCGCCCGGGAGCGTCCTCCGGACGGCGGCGCGCAGTGCGCGGCCGTTGATCCCGGTGCCGGTGACCAGCATCACGGTGGGCGGCAGCGGGGCCCGCAGCCGGGCGGCTTCCCATCGCGGCATGATGAGGAACGGCCCGCCGCCGGGGAAGGCCGGGGTGCTGGCGACCACGCCGGCCACATGCAGCGCAAGCGGGCTCGATCCGAAGTCGAGCTCCGTGCCACCGCGGCGGATCAGGGCCGCAATGCGCGGCGACGCGATCACCGGAAGCGCCCCCGTGCCGCGCGGCGGGCGCGCCAGGCTGGCGGACGGGAAGCTGTGCCATGGCGTGTCCGATGTCAGCGCGGCATACTCGCCGGGATCGACGATCAGCACGCCGACCGCCACCGACGTGGAGCCGGTCACAAGGGTGCCGGCGATCGGCGAGCCGGCCTGCACCTGGTAGGCGGCCACCGCATGGGCGACCCCGGGTACGCGAGCCACCGCCCGCTGCGCCGCCGCGGTGACCGTCGGCGCCCGGCCGCCCTGCGCCTGGATCACCACGTCCGCGCCGACCTGACGCCAGGACGCGGCAACCTGGCCGTCTCGCATGGCGGCCTGCACGGTGCCGGACAGCGCCACGACCGCGATCGCGACCACCAGGGCCATGGCCGGTAGCAGCGGAGCCTGCCGGGACCTTGCCACGCTGGCCAGGCCGAGATAGCTCACCGCCGTCCGGCGCCGGGCGGCGAGCGGCAGCACGGCCCGCAGCGGCACCGGGTAGGCCCTGGCCGCGATGACCGCGGCGACCATGGCCACCAGCACAGGCACCGAGCTCAGGTAGGGGTCGATACCTGCCCCCGCGCCAAGACCGCGCAGCCGCAGCGCCGCTGCCCCTCCGGCCAGCGCCGCGGCGACGGTCAGCTCGGCGACAAGCCGGCGCGCGGAGCGGCGTGGGGTCACGACGTCGCCGCGACCGGAGCCGGCGACCGGGCGGGTGGTGCGATGCTGCCAGGTGCCGACGGCCGCGGGTGCGGCCACCGTCATAACCGCGACGATCCCGGCCAGCGCCCAGCTCCACGACGTGCCGCCGGACCGGGTGGCCAGCACCGCCGCCGCGATGCCGATCGCAAGCGGCGCGGCCGCGACGCAGGCGGCGCGCCCGGCCATCAGCGCCGCGACCTGGCGGGCGCTTCCGCCGCGGGCCCGGACCAGGGCCAGCTCGGCGCCGTGGGCGCCTGCCAGCGTGACCGCGGATACCAGCAGCAGGATCAGGGCGACGGCAAAGATCCCGATTACTGTCAGCGAGTCGATCTCGGCGACCGCCGCCACCCGGCCGGCGAACGTGCCGAGCGGCACGGCGATCCCGTTCTGGATCGTCAGCGGGCCGCTGAGCGGCGCGCCTGCCTGCTGGACGGCGATCAGCCCGGCCGGCCCCCCGGCCAGCCCGGTCAGCCCGCTCAGCACCGGGCTCACGTCCGCCGCCGTCAGCCTCCCGGTGTCGACCGGGTAGTCCCAGAACAGCCGCAGCGAGTCCCCGGTGTAGGCGGCCTCCGCGACCTGCAGGGCGCCTGCGCCTATCAGCACCGCGCCCTGCCAGATCTGCGTATGGCCGAGAGGGGCCGTCTGCGGGCTGGCAAGCAGCGGGTCATAGGCCCAGAACGCCGAGTCCGGGCGGGCCGCCCGGAATACCCCGGTGACCTGGAGCACGAGCGGGTAGCCGGTGACCGACATGTCCATCTGGATGCGCGAGCCTGCTCGCAGGGCGAACCGGGCAGCGGTGGCCGCGCTCACCGCGGCCTGCATGAGCATCACCCGGTGATGCGGCGGCCCGGCGAGCGTCGCCGAGACCGGCAGGCTGCCCGACACCATGGTGGCGTACCGCAGGACGCCCGTCCGGTAGCCGAGTTCGAGCTGGGGCGGGCCGCCGATTACCGCGCGCGGTGACGGATTGCGCACCGTCTCCGGCGGGCCGGTCAGCGCCGCCCACCGCTCGCCGGGCGGCGAGACGACGCTGGCAGGCAGCGACGCCCCCACCGTCCTGCCCATGGCGGCAACCTGGCCAGCGCTCACCGAGGCGCCGGGCTGCGGTATCCAGCTTGCGCTGGCTGACACCGAGCGGTCGAGCGGGCCGGCCCCGGCCAGGATCTGCCGCAGTGCCGCATTCTCCATCGACACCAGCAGCCGCGGCCCGGCCGTGGCGATCAGCGCGCACAGCAGCGCGACGACCGCCAGGGCGGCCGCCGGGCCTGCCCCGGCATCGCCGGCCGCCAGTCGCCGCAGCCGCCGCAGCCGGCCGGAGTAACGGGCGGCCCGGGCCGCTCCTTCGCGTCTCATGTCTGCGCCTCCTCGCGCAGCCGGCTGGCCAGGGCGGCGCCACGGTCGGCGGAGAGCGCGACGATCAGCACCGGGACAACCGCGACCGCCACCGCCAGGCTTGCCGGGATGGCAAGCGGCACCTGCACGATGACGGGGGGCTGGGGATGTGCCCCGGACGAGGTGAGCGTGACCGCCGGAACGATGAACCTGGCCAGCACGGCGCCGAGGATCAGGCCTGCGGCCGCCCCGGGCGCCGCAAGCAGTGCCTGCTCCAGGCAGAGCAGCCCGCGCACCTGCCGTCTCGTGGCACCGAGCGCGCGCAGCAGCGAGATGTCCCTGGCCCGTTCCCTGGCGCTGGCCACGCCCACGGCCAGGCCCGCCGCGGCCAGCACGGCCGCGCCGGCCGCGATCGCCAGCATGGCAAGCTGAGGCGCCGCCGCAAGCGGGTCGGCGAGCAGTGACGCGCGCACCGCCGCCTCGTCAGTGACCCCCGAGCCGGCCGGCAGCAGCGCGGCCAGGCCGCGGGGGATCGCGGCGCCGTTGCCGGTGCGCAGCCACCATTCCGTTACCGGCTCCGGCAGCGCCCCGGCGGCGACAAGCGCTTGCTGCAGCGTGGCCTGGTTGACGATCAGCGCGCTGCCGCTCACCGTCGGGAACGCGCTCACCTCCCCGGCGATCCTGACCGTCAGGTTCACACCTCCGGCGGTGACCGGGATCGTGCTGCCCACCCGCTGGCCGGTGGCGGCCAGGAATGCGGCGGTGGCCAGGGCGGGCAGCCCCTGGCCCGGCGCAGGCGCGGCGAAGGAGACCGTTGCCGGCACCCGGCCATGCGCGCCGGGGAACGCCAGGGACTCCTCGCCCGAGCCGGTGCCGAAGCTCATCGCGGTGCCCGCCGGAGGCGCCTGCCTCACCTCGATGCTGCCGGGTAGCGTGCGCACCGGCCCGCCCGCGTTCTGCAGGGTTCCCCCCGCGGAGGCCTGGACGGAGACCGCCGGGGAGGCGAGCGGCGTGGCCGGCAGCGCCGGCCCGAGCGGGCCGCCCGGGCTGCCTGCGGTGCGCAGCGATGCGATGGTCAGCGTCTCGGTGACGGCTGCCCGCGCCGGCATGAGGTACTGCAGCGACACCCCGGTCACCCGGAGCGGGTAGGCGGCATGGCCGCCGGGTGCGAGCGGGACCGACAGCACATGAGGCCGCCCATCGGCCGGAACCTGGCCTGCGGTGAGCTGGTAGGCGATCCCGTACCGGTCTGTTACCTGGAGCCCGAGCACCGGCTGGGCAAGCTGCCCGCCCGTCAGCTCGGCCGTGATGGCCAGCCTGACGGGCCGGCCCGGCAGCGTGACGCCGTAGCGCCCGCTCCGGTCCTCCAGCCGCCGCAGCAGCGCGTCCGGCGAGCCGGCGGCCAGGTCGGGCCGGATCGCCGCGACCGGCATCGCGGCCCGCGGATCGAGCCCGAGCATCGTCCCGTTCACCTGGCTGGCCAGGGCGAGCGGAAGTCGCAGCACCGGCGTGGCCCCGGTTACCCCGCGCGCCCGGGTGAGGCTGGTGACCTGGCCCATCGGCAGCGAGGTCGCCGGGGGCAGGGTGACCCGCAGGTCCGCGCCGGTGCTGAAGGCGGCGCGGTCGCCTGCGGACCGCTGCCAGCTGCTCCACTGCGCGACCGCGACCACCGTCGTCGCCACCGCGAGCACCATCAGCAGCACGGGCCCCGCCTCGCGCAGCGGCCTGCGGCTGATCTGCCAGGCTGCCATGGCCGCGGTGATGGCTCGGCCCCTGCCAGCCGCCCTGTCGGCGAGCCTGACCACGGCCGGCAGCGCTCGCAGCATCACCACCGCCCCGGCGGCGAGCGCCAGCACCGGCGCGCTGACCAGCACGGGGTCAACGCCGATCGCCCCGTTCAGGCCGGCTGACACCGGCGCCGAGTAATGCACGAGCTGCCAGCTTGCCAGCGCGGCCAGCACGACCAGGGCCAGATCCGCGCCGGCGTGGACGGCCGAGGCCAGCGCCCGGCGCCTGCCGCTGGCCGCGCGCTGGGCAACCGGCGACGGCGCGGCCCGCAGCCATGGCAGCGAGATCACCACGGCGCACGCGGCTGCCGCCAGCCCGGCGGCGAGCCAGGCGACGGGCGGGTATGCCGCGGGCAGCCGAAGGCCTGTGGCGACGAGCGGTCCGCGCCGGGCCAGCGCCGGCAGCAGGCTCCCGCCCAGCAGCGGCCCAGCCACCGCGGCGGGCACGACCAGGATCACGCCTTCCGCCAGCCCGGAGCGGGCAAGCTGCCACCGCGAGGCCCCGCGCGAGGCCAGCATGGCGATCTCGCCCTCCCGCTGGCTGGACAGCAGCGAGGTGGACAGCACCAGCGTCGCGCCCGCGACGACCAGCAAGATCAGCACACCGATCGCGAGCTGCGACCGCGCGACCACCAGCGCCGTGCCCAGACCGGTCAGCAGCCCCGGCAGTCCGGTGCTCACCTGTATGTTCTGCATGCCTGGAGCGGCCAGCGCGGCAACGCGTGCCGCCAGGGCGGTTCCCAGGCCGGTCAGGCTCGAAGTGCGGATCGCGGTTACCTCGGGCAGCGCGGCAAAGCTGATGGTGGCGGGCGGGATCCGGCCGCTGAGCAGGCTGGCCCTGCTGGCCAGCAGCGGGCTGAAGATCTCAAAGCCGCCATCGGACCGCGGCGGGGACAGCAGGCCGGCGCGCTGCCAGTACCGGCTCGCCGGGTCGAGCGGTCGCAGGATCCCGGTGATCCGCACCGGCAGCGCCGCGCCGGTCGAGGTGGCGTGCAGCCTGACCACCGCTCCGGGGGCCAGGTGCAGCCGGCGTGCCTCGGCAGCCGTCACGGCCGCGGGCACGGGACCGGTCCGCCCAGCGGCGGTCGGCCAGCCGCCGCGGACCAGCGCCGCGTGCGCCTGGAGTCCATCGACGGCGGTTACGTGAGTCTCCGCGTTCCGGCCGGCCCGGGCCGGCAGCCCGACGTAGTCGGAGCTGAGGATGGAACTGACGGCGACCGGCACACCCGGCAGCAGCCGCCGCAGCGCCGCCCGGCCGCCCCGCTCCGCCGCGCGGGCGGCGGCCGGCCCGCTCACCGACGCGGTGACGATCACGGCCGTGCCCGGGTTGCCGGCCAGCGTGCGCCGGACGGCGTAGCCGGTGACGATGCCGGTGAACGAGGCCAGGGCGGCCAGCAGCGTGGCTGCGAGGACGACCGCGAGCATGGCTGTGGCCAGGGCCAGCCGGTGCCGCGCCAGCCGGCGGGTGATTTCGGGGCCGCGTCGCACCGGGCGCTCTTACCTCCAGATCCCTCCGGGTGCCGCTGACCAGGCACTCCACTGCAAACGGATGGCGCGGCCCCCGGTCTCACGTTGACACGGTGGGCCGGATGGCATCCACAGCGGGGGGCAAGAGCAACCGACCCTGATCCGTAATGTTGCGTGACCGTGATCCTCTGCCGGTGCCGCCGGGACGGCAGCGCTTCCGTAGACTCACCTGACGTGAGTGGATCGGAGCACGTCCGGCTGCCGCCGCAGTACCAGCCTGCCGAGGTGGAGGAGCGGCGGTACCGGTACTGGGAGAAAGCGGGGTATTTCGGCGCCGACGCCGCGGCGGTCAGCGAGGCCGCGCCCGCGTTCTCGATCGTGCTGCCGCCGCCGAACGTGACCGGCTCGCTGCACATCGGCCACGCGCTCGACCATACGCTCATGGACGCCCTGATACGGCGGCGCCGCATGCAGGGCTACACGACGCTGTGGCTGCCCGGCATGGACCATGCGGGCATCGCCACGCAGAACGTCGTCGAGCGGGAGCTCGCAGCCGACGGGCTGTCCCGGCACGACCTCGGCCGGGAGGCCTTCGTGGCCCGGGTCTGGGAGTGGAAGACGGCCTTCGGCGGCCAGATCCTCGGCCAGATGCGCCGGCTCGGCGACAGCGTGGACTGGTCGCGGGAGCGGTTCACGATGGATGAGGGCCTGTCCCGGGCGGTGCAGGCGATCTTCAAGCGCCTCTACGACGACGGGCTGATTTACCGGGCGGAACGGATCATCAACTGGTGCCCGAGATGCGCGACGGCACTCTCCGATATCGAGGTGGACCACACCGAGGACGAGGGCGAGCTCGTCAGCGTCAGGTATGGCGACGGCGACGGCGCCATCGTGGTCGCCACCACCAGGGTGGAGACCATGCTCGGCGACACCGCTGTCGCGGTTCATCCCGCTGACGACAGGTATTCCCGCCTGGTCGGCAGCACGGTGGAGCTGCCGCTCACCGGCAGGCGGATCCCGGTCGTGGCCGACCCGCACGTGGATCCCAAGTTCGGCACCGGAGCGGTGAAGGTGACGCCCGCGCACGACCCGAACGACTTCGAGATCGGCCGCCGGAACAGGCTGCCCAGCCTGACCATCATGGATGAGCACGGTGTCATCACCGCTCCGGGCCCGTTTCAGGGCCTGGACCGGTTCGAGGCCAGGCCGGCGGTGCTCGCCGCGCTGCGGGAGGCGGGCCGGGTCGTCGCCGAGCAGCGGCCTTACCTGCATGCCGTCGGCCACTGTGACCGCTGCGGGACGGTCGTGGAGCCGCGGCTCTCCCTGCAGTGGTTCGTCCGGGTCGCCCCGCTGGCGAAGGCAGCCGGCGACGCGGTCCGCGACGGCCGGGTCCGGATCTACCCCGAGGAGATGGCGGCCCGCTACTTCGCCTGGGTCGACGACATGCACGACTGGTGCATCAGCCGGCAGCTATGGTGGGGGCACCGGATCCCGGTCTGGTACGGGCCGGACGGGCAGACCATGTGCCTCGGCCCCGGCGAGGAGCCGCCCGCCGACGACGGCTGGCGCCAGGATCCCGACGTTCTGGACACATGGTTCTCGTCGGCGCTGTGGCCCTTCTCCACCCTTGGCTGGCCCGACGACACCGCTGACCTGCGGGCGTTCTACCCGACCAGCGTGCTGGTGACCGGATACGACATCCTGTTCTTCTGGGTCGCCCGGATGATGATGTTCGGCCTGTACGCGATGGCCGGGCTCGGGCCTGAGCGCTCGGTGCCGTTCCGCGCGGTTGCCCTGCACGGGCTGGTCCGCGACGCGCGCGGCAAGAAGATGTCCAAGTCCCGCGGGAACACGGTGGACCCGCTGGACTGGATCGACCGCTTCGGCGCCGACGCAACCCGGTTCACCCTGGCTCGCGGGGCCAGCCCGGGCAGCGACGTCGCGGTGAGCGAGGACTGGGTCGCCGGCGCCAGGAACTTCTGCAACAAGCTGTGGAACGCGACCCGCTTCGCGATCATGTCGGGGGCGCCGGCGGCCATGGCGGATGCGCTGCCTCCCGACGCGCTGGACGTGCCGGAGCGCTGGATCCTGTCCCGGCTAGACGCGGTCACCTCGGAGGCGGACGGCCTCTTCGAGCGGTTTGAGTTCGGAAAGGCCTGCTCGGCTCTCTATCACTTCGCGTGGGACGAGTTCTGCGACTGGTACCTGGAGCTTGCCAAGCCGGTGCTCTCCGGTCCTGACCCCGGGGCCGCCGGGCGCGTGCGCAGCGTGCTGGCGCACGTGCTGGACCGGCTGCTGCGTCTGATCCACCCGGTCATGCCGTTCGTCACCGACGAGCTGTGGACGGCGCTGACCGGGGGAGACTCGGTCATGGTGGCCGCGTGGCCACAGCCCGCGGGCCGGGCTGACCCGGCCGCAGAGGCCGAGATCGGCGCGCTGATGCGGCTGGTCACGCAGGTGCGCAGGTTCCGCGCGGATCAGGGGCTGCGCCCCGGCCAGCGGGTGCCCGCGGTGCTCGACGGTCTCGACGGCACGATCCTCGCCGGGCACGAGGAGCGGATCCGGGCGCTGCTGCGGCTCGGGCCCGCCGGGCCGGGCTTCGCCTCGTCGGCGGCTGTCGAGGCCGAGGGCGTGACCGTCCGGCTTGACACCGCCGGGGTGATCGACCTCGAAGCCGAGCGGCGGCGAGCCGAGAAGGACCTGGCGGCCGCACGGGCCGAGGCCGCCGCGGCAGAGCGCAAGCTCGCCAACCCGTCCTTCGTGCAGCGGGCGCCCGCCGAGGTGGTGGCCAGGGCGACCGAGCGGCTGACCGCCGCCCGCGGCGAGATCGACCGGTTGGAGCAGCGGCTCGCCGCCCTGTCCTGAGCCGGCGATGCACACCGGCCGGCCGGGCCGTCATAGGCTGCGACAGTGACGCTCGCCAGGTTCGCCGTGCCATGACCGAGGAAGCGCAGGCCCGGCTCCGGGCGGCCGAGCGGGAGATCCTTGCCCGGCGCCCGGAGCACGCCATCAAGCCAACGCTGGACAGGATCCGGGCGCTCACCAGCCTGCTCGGCGACCCGCAGCACGCCTATCCCGTCGTCCACATCACCGGCACCAACGGGAAGACCTCCACCTCCCGGATGACCGAGGCCCTGCTGCGTGCCCGCGGGCTGCGCACGGGATTGTTCACCAGCCCTCACCTGACGTCGATCCGGGAGCGGATCTGCGTGGACGGCGTGCCGCTGAGCGCGCAGGCGTTCGCGGATGCCTACCAGGAGGTGGCGCCGTACGCCGTCATGGTGGATCAGGCTCAGCCTGTTCCGCTGTCGTTCTTCGAGGTGCTGACGGCAATGGCGTTCGCGGTGTTCGCCGATGCTCCCGTTGACGTGGCCGTGATCGAGGTAGGGCTGGGCGGGACCTGGGACTCCACGAATGTCGCCGACGGCACCGTGGCGGTTGTCACCCCGGTCTCCCTGGACCACATGGCCTACCTCGGCGGGACAATTGCCGAGATCGCGGGAAACAAGGCCGGCATCATCAAGCCTGGCTCGGTGGCCGTGCTCGCGCAGCAGCCGGTCGAGGCAGCCGAGGTACTGCTGCGCCGCACTGCCGAGGTCGGCGCCACCGTCGCGCGGGAAGGGCTGGAGTTCGGCGTGCTGCGCCGGGATCTCGCGGTCGGCGGGCAGCGCATCGCGATCCGCGGGCTCCGGGGGGAGTACGAGGACCTGTTCCTCCCGCTGTTCGGCGCGCACCAGGCGGGCAATGCCGCCTGCGCGCTGGCGGCGGTCGAGGCATTTGCCTCACCGCCGCAGGCTGCCGGCGGGGCGCCGCAGCCGCTGGATGGCCAGATGGTCGGGGCGGCGTTCGCCGCGATGTCCTCGCCCGGCAGGCTGGAGGTGCTGCGCCGCAGCCCGCTGGTCATCGCCGACGCCGCGCACAACCCCAGCGGGATGGCCGCGACCGTGGCCGGCCTGGCCGAGGCGTTCTCCGTCACTCACCTGATCGCCGTTGTCGCCGTCAGCGAGGACAAGGACGTGCCCGGGATCCTCGATCAGCTTGAGCCCGAGGCGTCCGAGATCGTGGTGACCCGCAACAGCTCCTCCCGCTCGATGGACGCGGCGAAGCTCGCCGAGCTTGCGGGCGCGGTCTTCGGCCCGGATCGGGTACATCAGGCGGCCCGCCTCGATGAGGCGATTGACCGGGCAGTCGAGCTTGCCGACACCTCCGACGCGGGCGACCTGTCGGCCGGCGGCCTGCCGGGAGGCTCCGCGGTCCTGGTGACCGGCTCGGTCGTCACGGCTGGCGACGCGCGGCTGCTGCTCGCCGGGCCCGTGCTGCCGGGAGAGCCGGCTGGGCCGGCATGAGGCGGCTCTGTGCCACCGTCCTGGTCATGGAGGTGGTCGTGATCTGGCTCGCGATACCGGTCGCGGTCGTGATCGAGCACGCCCCGGCGCGCGCGGCGATAACCTCCGGGGTGATCATGGCGGTCTCGGCGGCCGTGCTGGCCGCGGCGGCCCGCTGGTACCTGAAGGCGACCCTCATCGGCGGCAGCGTCCTGCAGGCGCTGGCGATCGCGGCGGGCGTGGTGGTCCCCGCGATGTACGTCCTGGGCGCGATCTTCGCAGCGCTCTGGGTGACCGGCATCTGGCTCGGCTACCGGGTGGAGCACGCCAGCTAGCCCTCGCCGCATGCGGCGTTACCAGATCGTGAGCATCGGGCGGCGCGGCCCGCGCCTTGGGGCCGGGTAACTCGCTGCCGCCGAAGGTAGGCTTCCGGGTAAGGATCAACTGGCTGCGCTACCAGGCGCCAGCGCGCCGCGCACAACGTTGCGGGCACGATCCGGGGCGGCTATGCGTTCCGAGTGCAGGGCTGCATCGCGGCCGACCGGCCGGGCCGGCCGGGAGGACCGTCGAGATCGGCGAGATTCTGCGGCTGACTCGCGGCGGACTCGTTTAGACGGGCCCGCCGTGGCCTATGAAGAAAGCATGGCCGGTCCCGGCGCCCGGGTCCGGTGCGGGCCCCCCGGCGGTCCCGAGCCGCGAGCTGCACGCGTGATCCGGTAGGACCTTCTGGAAGGCTGCGTTCCACATGAGCAATGCGATGGGGTTCCTGGGCCGCGACATGGCGGTCGACCTCGGCACCGCGAACACCCTGGTCTACGTGCGCGGGCGCGGCATCGTGCTCAACGAGCCGTCCGTGGTAGCGCTGAACACCAACACAGGGCAGATCGTCGCGGTCGGGGTCGAGGCCAAACGCATGATCGGCCGGACCCCGGGCAACATCGTGGCGGTCCGGCCGCTCAAGGATGGCGTCATCGCGGACTTCGACGTGACCGAGCGCATGCTCCGCTACTTCATCCAGAAGGTGCACAGGCGAAGCCATCTGGCCAAGCCGCGGATCGTGGTCGCGGTGCCAAGCGGGATCACCGGCGTCGAGCAGAGCGCGGTGAAGGAGGCAGGTCACCAGGCGGGCGCCCGCCGCGTGTACATCATCGAGGAGCCGATGGCCGCGGCGATCGGGGCCGGCCTGCCCGTCAACGAGCCGACCGGCAACATGGTCGTGGACATCGGCGGCGGCACCACCGAGGTCGCTGTCATCTCGCTGGGCGGCATCGTCACCTCGCAGTCGATCCGGGTTGGCGGTGACGAGCTGGACCAGGCGATCATCACCTACGGCAAGAAGGAATACTCGCTGATGCTCGGCGAGCGCACCGCCGAGGAGATCAAGATGGCGCTCGGCTCGGCATTCCCGCAGCCCGACGAGCCTAACGCGGAGATTCGCGGCCGGGACCTGGTCAGCGGCCTGCCGAAGACGATCGTCATTTCCGCCGAGGAGATCCGCCGGGCCATCGAGGAGCCGCTGAGCGTCATCATCGACGCGGTGAAGACCACGCTGGACAAGTGCCCACCGGAGCTAGCCGGCGATGTGATGGACCGCGGCATCGCGCTGACCGGCGGCGGGGCCCTGCTGCGCGGCCTGGACGAGCGGCTGCGCGAGGAGACGGGCATGCCAATCCACATGGCCGACAACCCGCTCGACTCGGTGGCGCTCGGAACCGGCAAGTGCGTGGAGGACTTCGACACGCTGCGCCAGGTGCTGGTGCCTGAGTCGCGGCGCTAGCCCGTTCGGGCTGAAAGCGCAGGACGTCCGCAACGGTGATCCGACCGGCGCCGCGGCGGCGGCGCCCGACAGAGGTGATGAGGTGCATGACACCCGGCGCACCCGGCTTGTGCTCGGCGTGCTCCTGGTAGCAGCGCTGGCCCTGATCACCATCAGCTACCGGGCCAGCGCCTCCGGGCCGGTCCGGGCACTGCGCGGCTTCGGCGGCTCGGTCTTCGGCCGGGTGGAGAGCGCCGTGAGCGCGGTGACCGATCCGGTGGCGAGGTTCTTCGACGGCCGCGCTGCGGGCTCCGGCTCCAGCCCGCAGGTGTCGGCGCTGGAACGTCAGGTGATCCAGCTACGGAGCGAGCTCAGCCAGGCCAGGCTGAGCCAGGCGGACTACCGGCAGCTGCGCCGGCTGCTGGCACTGGCCGGACAGGGCCGGTACCGGATCGTCGCAGCGACCGTCATCGCCTACGGCCAGGGGTACCAGCAGACGGTGACGCTCGATGCGGGCAGCACGGATGGCGTCAGGCCTGACGAGACCGTGCTGGACGGCCAGGGCCTGGTCGGCAGGGTGACCGCGGTCAGCGCGCAGACCTGCACGGTGCTGCTGGCCACCGACGCCACCTCGGCCGTCGGCGTGCGGCTGGCTGGCAGCGGCCAGGTCGGCTGGGTCACCGGCACCGGCAAGGACGGCACGGCTGCCGGGCTGCTTCGCCTGCAGGTGCCCGGCGCCGGCACCGGGCTCAGTCCGGGCCAGCAGATGGTGACCACGGCGTCGGTGCACGACCGGCCGTTTGTTCCCGGCGTGCCGGTGGGGACGATCACCCGGGTGGAGAGCTCGGCGGGCGGGCTCACGGCCGTGGCGCTGGTACGCCCCTTCGCGGACTTCAGCGCGCTCAACGTGGTCGGCATCGTGGTGGCCCCGCCCAGGACGAGCCCGAGGTTCTCGGTGCTGCCGCCGATCCCGAAGCCAGCGCCCACGGTCACCGTGACGGTGACGCCGCGCGCGTCGCGCGGCAGCGGCCGGGGCACGCCCGCTCCCTCCGGCTCACCGAGCCCGGCACCGGGAACCGGGGGCTAGCCGTGCGCCGCCTCCCGCTGTCGGCCATCGTCGTCCTCATCGCGCTGACCCTGCAGCTCACCGTCGTGAACCGGCTGGCGCTCCCCGGCGGCGGCGTCCCGGACCTGCCGCTCGTCGCGGTTGTCGCGCTGGGGCTCGGCGACAGCCCCGCTGCCGGCGCGATCACCGGCTTCCTTGCCGGGCTGTGCCTGGACCTGGCGCCGCCCGCCAGCTTCGTTGTCGGGCAGTACGCGCTCGTCCTGTGCATCGTCGGCTACCTGTGCGGGGAACTGGGCAGGCTGGTGAGCCGATCCGCCTTCCTCGCCATGGCGGCAGCGGCAGCCGCCGCCGTCACCGGCGAGGTCATGCAGGCGGCGCTCGGCCTGCTGCTGCGCGAGCCGGGGGTCACGCTCAGCGCGGTGCGGCACGTCCTGCCCTCGTCGGCGCTGTACGACGCGGTCGCCGCACCGGTGGTGCTGTACCTGGTCACGATCGTGTCACGGCTGGCGGGAGGCATTGCCCGGCGGGTGCTGCCGGGTGGCTCCGAACAGCCGGAGCCCCGCTCGCTGCTCGGCCAGATCCGCGCGGCAGGCAGCCTGCGGACCGGGATCGCATCCGCCCCCCGGGTGGCACCGCGGGCGCCGTCGGGCCTGCTCGGCGACGGCGGCTGGCTAGCCGGGCCGCGGAGCAGCCCGCGGATCGGCGACTTCCTGTCGGGCGGCGACTGGATCGGCGGCGGCCCGCGGAGCTGGCGGTCGCAGGGCCACCGCCCGCCGGCCCGCACCCCGGTCCGGCTCCGGTCCTGGCGCGGGCAGCCGGGCTCTGCCCTGGCCGGCCCGGCTCCGCCGCCGCGTGCACGTCCCGGCCGCCCGGTCCGGCTCCGGTCCTGGCGGGGACAGCCCGGGTCGGCGATCGTCCGGCCGAACGGGCACCTTCCGGAACGGGCGGCGCGCCTGCGGCTGCGCGGCCACCACCGTGGTGACGGCAGCCTGGGCGGCGGCTCCGCTGCCTGGGCCGCCAGCGCCCGGGCCAGGGCGATGCGGTCTCCAGCGAGCAACGGCCCATCCGGAGCGGCATTCACCCGCGATCGCCGGCGTTCACGGGCTGGCGCCGGATCGCTTCCCGGCGGACACGGGGCCGGGCTGAGCGCGCCGCGGGCGAGATTCCGTCCCGACCCGTCGCTGCACGGCGGATCGGCAAGCGGCACTGTGCGCCGCACGGCGCTGACCAGGCCGGCCCGGCCGGCCCGGCTCAGGTTCGCGGTCAGGCGCCGGGACGGCATCGTCGGCGGCAGCGTGCTGGCCGCCGGCAGGCCCGGCCGGCCGCGGCGACAGGCGTCGCCGCGATTCCGGGGCAAGCCGGCGGCCGGCGGAGCCACGGCGGCCCGGGCAAGGCTCGGGGCGGGCAGGCGGTCCCGGCCGCGGCTGCGGCGGTCCGCGCTGCTGTCGCGGTGGACCGGCGGGAGGCTGGGCCGCCGGACCGCGGCCTGGCGGATCGGTGGCAGCCGAGAGTCCTGGCGGGCCGGGCGGGCCGGCGCCCAGCGCTTCTCCGGGCAGGGCGGGTCCTGGCGGGCCTCCGGGGGGCAGCTGGGAGGCCGGCGGTGATCCCCGCGTCCCGGCGCCGGCTCGCCGTGCTGTACATCGTGATAGCCACGCTGCTGATCGGGCTCGGCGGCAGGGTCTGGTATGTCCAGGTGGTGTCTGGCCGCGCCTACGCCAGCCTGGCCAGCCAGGACCAGGTCCGGCATGTCCTCATCCCGCCGGTGCGCGGAGAGATTCTCGATGACACCGGCGCCCCGATGGTGAACAATCGCCCCTCGCTTGTGGTGTCGGTGAACATGGCGCAGCTGTCGCAGCAGGCCGACGGCGGAACGGCGGAGCTGAAGCGGCTCGCCGGGCTCCTCGGCATGCGGTACGCGCTGCTGCATGACAAGACCCGCGAGTGCACGGCCGGAGTTCCGCAGCCCTGCTGGCCGGGATCGCCCTACCAGCCAATCCTGGTGGCCGACGGCGTGCCCAGCCGCATCGCGGTGCAGGTGCTGGAAAGCCGGTCGCAGTTCCCCGGCGTGACAGTGGGAGTAGAACCGGTCACGAATTACGTCCAGCCAGTCGGTACCGACGCGGCCCAGGTGCTCGGTTACCTGCAGCCGGCCTCGGCGGCCGAGCTGAAGAGCGAGGGCCTGCCGGAAAGCTCGACAGGCGTGGACCTGGTGGGCCAGGCCGGCCTGGAGTACCAGTACGACAAGCAGCTACGCGGCACCTTCGGGATCAAGACCGTGTCAGTCAACGTCGCCGGCCAGGTCACCGGGACCATCCGGCAGACGCCTGCGAAAGCCGGCGATGACCTGGTCACCAGCCTGAACTCGCGGCTGGAGAACGACGTGTCGAACATCCTGGCCAATGCTGTCGCCAAGGTGCGCGCTACCGGCCACCCCGGTGCCGACAGCGCCGCCGCCGTGGTGCTGACCACGACCGGCCGGGTCGTCGCGATGGCCAGCTATCCGAGCTACAACCCCCAGGTCTGGACGAGCGGCATCTCCGAGCGGGAGTACTGGCGCCTGGTCGGCACCCGGCACGGCGAGCCGATCCTGAACCGCGCCACTCAGGGCGCGTACGCCCCGGGGTCCACGTGGAAGGTGACCACGCTGGCCGCCGCGGTCGCAGACGGCTATCCGCTGAATGGGTCCTACAACTGCCCGGCGGCGATCACCGTGGGCGGGCGCAGGTACATCAACGACGGCGAGCCGAGCCTGGGACCGATCAGCCTGCGCGAGGCGCTGATCGTCTCCTGTGACACGGTCTTCTACGAGCTGGGCCTGCAGATGTACGAGCATGATCATCCCGGCGAGGATGTCGTCACCAGCCCGCACGCCCCGGTCCAGCGCATGCAGAAGATGGAGCTCGCCTGGGGATTCGGCAAGTCCACGGGCATCGACCTGCCGGAGGAGAGCACCGGCAGCGTCCCGACGCGCGAATGGCTGTACTACTTCTGGAAGGACAACGCTCACACCGGCCAGGACTGGTGCAAGTACGGCCGCGCATCCGGAAGCTATATCCAGCGGCTCGACTATTACGACTGCCATTACGCCAACGTCTGGGAACCCGGCCAGGCCGTGATATCCGCGATCGGGGACGGGTACGTCACCGTCACCCCGTTGCAGCTGGCGGACGCTTACGTCGCGCTGGCTAACGGCGGCACGCTCTACCAGCCCCGCATCGGGGAGGCGCTCGTCGCACCCAGCGGAAAGGTGGTGCGCAGGATCACGCCCCCGGTGGCCGGCCACCTTCCCGTCCGCAAGTACGTGCTGGCCTACATGCGCAGTGCCCTGGCCGGCGTCGTCACGTCGGGAACCGCAGCCGGGGCGTTCCACGGCTTCCCGCTGAGCAAGGTATGCGTTGCGGGCAAGACCGGAACCGCGGAGGCATATGGCAACCAGCCCACGTCCGTCTTCGCGTCCTTCGCTCCGTGCAGCCACCCGAAGTACGTCGTAGTCGTGATGATCCCGGACGCCGGTTACGGCGCCGACTTCTCGGCGCCCGCGGTGCGCCAGATCTGGGATGACATCTACGGCCTGGAGGGCCATCACGCTGTCTTTCCCGGCGGCAGGCCGCCCGGCCTGCCGCACATCGGGCAGGCAGGCAGCGCTGCAGCGCCGAAGGCCGGCTCAGGGGGGACACGATGAGCATCACCAGGCCGCAGGGAACAGGGCTGCGGCCCGACCGCGGCGGCGTGGGCAGGCTCCGCGGCGGAGCGGGAGGCCGGTACGGACGGCTGGCCCCGGTTCGGCCCCCGCGCGGCGCGCGGGACTCCCGCGGCCTCGGCGCGCTGCTGCGGATGCCGTTCTCCCGGAAGTCGCCGCTTCGCCAGCTTGACTGGGTACTGCTCGGCGCCGTCGTGGCCCTCAGCGTGTTCGGGGTGGTGCTGGTCTGGTCGGCCTCCGGGTCCGTGGCCGGCGCCCGGAGCTATGTGGTAAAGCAGCTCATAGCGATCGTGCTCGGCCTGATCCTGATGGTCGTCGTCAGCGGCATCGGCTACCGGCGGCTGCGCCAGTACGCGCCGTTCCTGTACGGCGCGTCGATACTCGGCCTGCTCGCCGTGCTCTCCCCGCTGGGACGGACTATCAACGGCGGCCGGGAGTGGCTGTCGCTGCCAGCCGGCTTCAATGTCGAGCCGTCCGAGTTCGCCAAGCTGGGGATCATCCTGATGTGCGCGATGATCCTCGGTGACCTGCGCGGCACCGACACCAGGCCGCGATTGCGCGCCGTTGCCAAGGCGCTCGCCTGCGCCGGCATCCCGCTGCTGCTGGTGGTGGCCGAGCCGGACCTGGGCGGGGCCATCCTGATGCTGGTCATGGTGGCCGGGCTGATCGCGCTCTCCGGAGTCAGGCTGCGCTGGCTGGCCGCGCTGGCCGGTACCGGGGCGGCGGGCGTGCTGGCGGTGCTGAACCTGCACCTGCTGAAGCCCTATCAGGCACAGCGCCTGACCTCGTTCCTGCACCCGACCGCCGACCCCACCGGCTCCGGCTGGCAGGCGCTGCAGGCACGGATCGCGGTTGGCACCGGCGGGCTCTACGGCCAGGGGCTGTTTCACGGCCAGATGGTGGCCGGCCACTTTCTCGGCGCGGAGCAGCAGAGCGACTTCATCTTCGCCTCGGCGGCGGAGCAGCTTGGCTTCGCCGGCGCCGTCGTGATCATCGGGCTGCTGGCGGTGGTGCTGCTCCGGGCGCTGCGGATCGCGACCAGGGCCGACGACCAGTTCGGCATGCTGGTGGCCGCTGGGGTCGCCATCTGGTTCGCGTTCCAGGCGTTCATCAACATCGGGATGACGGTGGGCCTCATGCCGGTGACCGGGCTACCGCTGCCGTTCGTTTCGTATGGCGGCTCCGCCATGCTGGTTGACATGGTCGCCGTCGGCGCGCTCCAGGCAGTCCACAGGCACCAGTTCCTTTTCGCCGGGTAGCGGCGACGGCCCGTGCCATCCGGCGCCCGGCCCGCCGGCCCGCCGGTCGCGGGCCACCGCGCGCCGGCTCACCAGGCGCAGGCCCACCACGATGCAGGCCGCGGCCGCGATCAGGCCGATGAGCGCGCTGAGGGCGGCAGTCGGCACGCCCACGTACTTCAGCCCGGACACCAGGATCACCAGGGTGATCACCGGGCGGATGTACTGGTCCGGCGCGCGCGAGGACAGCAGCGAGCCGATGATCACCGCCGGAATGCTGCCGATCACCAGCGAGGCCGTGACCGAGAATTCCACGTGACCGAACGCCAGCGCCCCGAGCGCTGCGGCAAGGGTGAGCGGCACCGCCTGGACGAGGTCGGTGCCGACCAGCCGGCTCGCGCTCAGCGCGGGGTAGGCGAACAGCAGCAGGACGATCATCAGCGACCCCGAGCCGACCGATGTCAGTCCCACGATGAACCCGCCTACCATGCCGATCGCCACGGTCACGACCGGCCGCAGGGTGATGCTGGCGGCGGCGGCCGGCGTTCTGGCCCCCCTCCGGCGGTCAAGCGCATACCGGAGGATCATGGCCCCGGCCCCGGCCAGCAGTGCAGCCCCCAGCGCCCGCTCGACCTGGGTCTGCGCCGCGGCGGCGCCGCCCAGCAGGTGCAGTGCGTAGGCGCCGGCGAACGCCATCGGCACTGAGCCCAGCACCATCCAGCCGGCCAGCCCTAGGTTCACCGTCCCCCTGCGCAGGTGGACGGCAGCGCCGAAGGGCCGCATGACCACGGCGGCTACCAGGTCGCTGGAGATGGCCGTGGACGGCCTGATGCCGAACAGGAGGATCAGCATCGGCGTCATCAGCGCGCCGCCCCCGGCTCCGGTAAGGCCGACCAGCAGGCCGACGATCGCGCTGCCAAGGATGATCGCGGGGCTCACGTGCACGGTCACCTCCGGGACGGCTGCAGCAGGCTCAGGACTAGCAAGGCCAGGAGCGTTCAGAATAATCGAGATTCACGATCTGTCAAGTGGGAATAATAGGGTTCAGGGCCAGGCCCGCTGGTGATCGTCTGGGTCTGAAGCCGCTAGGGCTGGCCGGTGACCATGCGCCTGGTCAGGCTGACGTTCGCGGTGCGCTGGAACAGCAGCGCCTCGAAGGCCGCCAGTCTCCTGCGCTGGCTCTTGGTGTGCGGTGCCTTGAGGTCGGTGAACTCCGCCCAGATGAGGATGAGGTAGTGCCCCTTGGCCGCGGCCTCCTCGATGCCGGTGCCCCTGGTGAGCTTCCGCGCGGGCCCCCGGGCAGCGCGAAGCTGCGCGATGAACTCGCTCGCGCCGGCTGCCTTGCCGGCATGCTTCGCGGCCGCCGCCGACACAAGGTTCAGCACCCCGATGGTGCCCATCACCTTCCTGGCTGCCGAGACGTAGCTGGCCCGCAGGACTTGCGTGCAGCCGGCCTTGCTGACGGCCGTCTTCAGCCGTGATCCGAGGACTGCCGCCGTGCAATGCCGGCTGGCGCGGCTCGCGACCCTGGCGTAAGTCGCGCCGCTGGCGCCGAATGACGCAGGGAAAAGCTGGCTCACGGTGAGCGGAACCGGATCAGCGGCCCGCGTCGCGATGTAGCCCCACTGGCCGGGCGGGGGCGACGGGCTCGCTGAGGGAGTGGCAGGAGCAGTGCTGGCGGAAGGCCGGGCGGGCGGCGAGGCAGACGACGGGTGCCGCCCGCTGTTCAGGGCCAGGTACCCGGCGCCAGCCGCCAGCAGCACCGCCGTGACCGCCGCTATGACCACCGTGCGACGGTGCCGTCGGCGGCGGGGCCGGGCGCCGTGCCGGACCGGCCGGCCCCTGCCAGCGGCGGCCGGGGCAGGCTCGCCGGCAGGCCGTGATGACTGCCGCTGGGTGACGGGCGGCTCGTCCCAGTGCGGGCCGGCTTCCCGTGATGGCTGCCGCAGGGTGTCAGGCGGCTCGTCCCAGTGCGGGCCGGCCTTCGGCGTCGGCGCCTCCAGGGCACCGCCATAGCTGTCCGCCGGCGCCTCGGCCGGCATCAGCGCGGCTCCGTCCCCCGCGTTCCAGGCCTGGGTCGAGGTGACATCGGCGGCCGGATCGCTCACCGCGAGCACGGCATAGCCAGGCTCGTCGTACCCGTCCGGGCCGCCGGCCTGCGCCCGGCCGCCATCTGCCGCCCAGCGGCCGCGCGGTGCCCGGCCGGCCCCTGCCCCGAGCGGGCCGGTCCCGGCGGGACCTGGGGCAGGGTAGACCCGGTTCCAGGCAGAGAACGGGCCTGGCGGGTAGGCGGGCGGAGGCTGCCCGGGAGCCGGCGGGTAGCCGCGTACCGGCCCCTTCCCGACAGCACCGCCGCCCGGGACCGCGGACCTGGCCGTGCCTGCATGACGGCCGCGGGGGCCGGCATACCCGGGAGCGAACACAGCCGCCGCGTCGCCGGCCGCATCCGACGGCCAGTCCTGCCCGGGCACGCGCGGAACGGGCAAGCGCGCGCCGGCCTCCGGCGGGGGGATCCGCCCGGCCCCGCGGGCGGGCGCCTGGCCAGGGCGGCCGGCGTGCCGGCCCGGCGGGCCTGGCTCGCCCGCAGGCTCCTCCGGGGGATGGCGCATGCGGCGAGCGTATCGTCCCCGGCGGCGGCGCATCGGGAAGCCCGGGTAATCGGCGGCCTCGCCAGCGCCGGCAGAAGGGCAGGCCAGCCGACCGGCCCGGCGCCGGGCAGTGCGCCTGAGGCTGCGTTCTGCCTCGCTTTGACCATGGCCGGCGCGGGCCGGTATCCTGCTGGGGCGTCCATGCGCACCGGCATGCTCGCGCTGCCCGCCGGCCTTCCGGCCCGTGGCGGACGGACAGCGGCGGCCGGTGCCGCGGATCCCGCACCCGGGATGGATCGTCAACGGGCGCGGGCCAGGAACCCGGGACTCACACGCGAAGGCATAGACTCGTGCGCACATTCAGCCCGAAGGCCGGCGACATCCAGCGGCAGTGGCACGTCATCGACGCAACCGACGTCGTGCTCGGCCGCCTGGCCAGCCAGGCCGCGATCCTGCTGCGGGGCAAGCACAAGCCGGTCTTCGCCCCGCACCTGGACACCGGGGACTTCGTCATCGTCGTGAACGCCTCGAAGGTCGCGCTCACCGGGAACAAGCTCGCGGACAAGCGGGCCTACCGGCACTCCGGGTACCCGGGCGGGCTGCGCTCGGTCGCCTACGCCGACCTGATGGCCACCCGCCCGGAGCGGGTCGTCGAGCGGGCCGTCCGGGGCATGCTCCCGAAGAACACCCTGGGCAGGCAGATGCTCCGCAAGCTCAAGGTGTACGCGGGGCCCGACCATCCGCACGCGGCACAGAAACCCGTCCCCTATGAGATCACGCAGCTTGCCCAGCAGGCCGGCAAGAGCCGCCAGGCGGCCGGCTGAGGCGCTGGTACGTCAAGCGAGCCAGGAAACGCGAGGAACTTAACGTGGCCGAGCCCACCGACGTGCAGGACCACCCCGCCGGACAGGGGGCAGCGGGCGGCGACGACACCGCAGCGGAGCACCTGTCGCAGTACAGCACCCAGACTCCCGAGGCGGGCTCCGGCCCGGGCCGCGGCGGCGGTCGCCGGCCGGTGGTGACCGGCACCGCGCTCGGCACCGGCCGCCGCAAGGAGGCCATCGCCAGGGTGCGGATCCAGCCGGGCACCGGCCGCTGGCAGGTCAACGAGCACCCGCTGGAAACCTACTTCCCGAACAAGGTCCACCAGCAGCTTGTCAGCGAGCCGCTGACCGCGCTGGGGGCGGAGGACCAGTTCGATGTCATCGCGCGGCTGACCGGCGGCGGCGTGACCGGACAGGCCGGCGCGCTCCGGCTGGGCATCGCGCGAGCGCTGATCCTGGTCGACCCGGCCAGCCGGGCCACGCTCAAGCGGGCCGGGCTGCTGACCCGGGATGCCAGGGTCAAGGAGCGGAAGAAGGCTGGCCTGAAGAAGGCCCGGAAGGCACCGCAGTACTCCAAGCGCTAGCGTCCCGGTGTCGTGCACTGGCAGGACCGCATGAGAGCACCGGAAGACCTGGAGCGCTGATGGGCAGGCTGTTCGGCACGGACGGAGTCCGGGGGGTGGCGGGCCGCGATCTCACCGCGCGGCTGGCCATGGACCTGGCGGCGGCCGCGGCCGGGGTGCTGGCCGGGCAGGGCGCATTCGCCCGCGCGCGGGCACAGCAGCGCAGGCCGATGGCGGTCGTGGGCCGCGATCCGCGCGCCTCGGGTGAGTTCCTGGAAGCGGCCGTGGTGGCCGGCCTGGCGTCCTCGGGGGTCGACGTGCAACGGCTCGGGGTGCTGCCCACTCCGGCCGTCGCCTACCTGACCGGGGCGCTGCAGGCCGAGTTCGGCGTGATGCTCTCGGCCAGCCATAACCCGGCTGCCGACAACGGGATCAAGTTCTTCGCCCGGGGCGGGGTCAAGCTGCCCGATGAGATCGAAGACGAGATAGAACGCAGGCTGACGGCCCGATCACGGCGGCCGGGCCGGCCGGCCGGGGCGGATGACGCCAGCGCGCCGCCGGGCGCGCCTGACGGGGTCGCTGGCGACCGTGCCCGGACGGGGACCGGGTTCGGCCGGGTGGCCGATGCGCCCGGCGAGTCCGAGCGCTACCTGTCCCACCTGCTCGCGACCCTGCCGCAGGGCGCCGACCACGCGCCGCTTGCCGGCATGCGGGTGGTGGTGGACTGCGCGCACGGCGCTGCCTACGATGTCGCCCCGCGCCTGCTGCGGGCAGCCGGCGCCGAGGTCATCGCGATCGGCGCCGAGCCCGACGGGGAGAACATCAACCTCGGCTGCGGGTCAACCTGCATCCAGGCGCTCTCGGCAGCGGTCGTGGCCCAGGGCGCAGACGCCGGGATCGCGCACGACGGCGACGCCGACCGGTGCCTGGCGGTCAGCGCCGACGGCGAGGTTATCGACGGGGACCAGATCCTCGCCGTGCTCGCCCTGGCGCTGCGCGATGAGGGCAGGCTAACCGGCGATACCGTCGTTGCCACGGTCATGTCCAACCTGGGCTTCCGGATGGCGATGCGGCAGGCGGGCATCAGGGTCGTGGAGACCCCGGTGGGCGACCGCTACCTGCTGGAGGCGATGCGCGAGGGCGGGTACGTTCTCGGCGGTGAGCAGTCCGGGCACATCATCCTCCGCGAGCATGCCACCACCGGTGACGGGCTGCTGACGGGCCTGCACCTGCTGGCGATAGCGGCCCGCCGACGTCAGCCGCTCGGCGAGGTGGCCAGCGTGATGACCAGGTATCCGCAGGTGCTGATCAATGTCAGCGGGGTCGACAAGGCCAGGGTGACCTCCTCGCCCGAGCTGACCAGCGCGGTCCGGGCGGCCGAGGCCGAGCTGGGCGAATCGGGCCGGGTACTGGTCCGGCCGAGCGGTACCGAGTCGGCTGTGCGGGTCATGGTCGAGGCCGCCGACTCCGGCCAGGCGGAGCGGCTGGCCGGAGTGCTGGCCGAGGCGGTCCGCGGGATCGGCTGACCGGCCGTCCCGGCTACCCTGTTCGCCATGTGCGGCATCGTGGGGTACGCAGGCCATCGGCAGGCACTGGACGTGCTCCTGGCGGGGCTTCGCCGCCTGGAATACCGCGGCTACGACTCGGCAGGCGTGGCGATCGTGGCAGACGGGAAGCTGGCCTGGACCAAGCGCGCGGGCAAGCTGGCGAACCTGCGCTCGGCGCTGGCCGACGGCAAGCCGCTGGCCGGGACCGTCGGCGTGGGGCATACCAGGTGGGCCACGCACGGTCCGCCCACCGACCCGAACGCTCATCCGCACACCGACTGCTCCGGCCAGCTAGCGGTGGTGCATAACGGCATCATCGAGAACTTCGCGCTGCTGCGCGCTGAGGTTGAGGGACATGGTCACGAGCTGAGCTCGGACACCGACACCGAGCTCGTGGCCCATCTGCTGGAGGAGCAGATGACCGCGGTGCCCGACGTGCCCGGAACGGGGGCGGGCGAGCCGGGCTCGCTGGCGGCAGCGATGCGCACGGTATGCCAGCGGCTTGAGGGCGCCTTCACCCTGGTCGCGGTGGACACCAGGGATCCGGGCGCGGTGGTCGGAGCGCGCCGGAACTCGCCGCTGGTCGTTGGCCGCGGAGACGGGGAGAACTTCCTCGCCAGCGATGTCGCGGCATTCATCGAGTTCACCAGGGACGCCGTCGAGCTCGGCCAGGACCAGGTGGTCGAGGTACGGCCAGGCGCGATCACCGTGACCGGCTTCGACGGCGCGCCGGGCAGCGTCCGCGACTACCACGTGGACTGGGACATCTCGGCCGCGGAGAAGGCAGGCTTCCCGTGCTTCATGCTGAAGGAGATCGCCGAGCAGCCGCGGGCGATCAGCGACTCGCTGCTCGGCAGGCTGGGTACCAGCGGGCTGCTGACCCTGGACGAGATGCGGCTCGCCGATGACGAGCTCCGGGACATTGACAAGATCATCATCGTGGCCTGCGGGACCGCGTACCACGCGGGCCTGATCGCCAAGTACGCGATCGAGCACTGGTGCAAGATACCCTGCGAGGTCGAGCTGGCCAGCGAGTTCCGCTACCGGGACCCGATCCTGACCCGGGCCACCCTGGTCATAGCGATCTCCCAGTCCGGCGAGACCATGGACACCCTGATGGCGGTCCGGCACGCCCGCCAGCAGCGGTCGCGGGTGCTGACGATATGCAACGTGAACGGATCGACAATCCCGCGGGAGAGCGACGCCGTTGTCTACACTCACGCCGGGCCGGAGATCGCGGTGGCCTCGACCAAGGCGTTCCTCACCCAGCTCGTCGCCTGCTACCTGGTCGCGCTCTACCTCGCGCAGGTCAGGGGGACGAAGTACGGCGACGAGATCACCGAGGTGATGGCGCAGCTAGGCCGGATGCCAGCCGCGGTCCAGCAGGTGCTGGACTCGATGGATCCGGTGCGCGGCGTGGCCAGGCAGCTCGCGGGGGAGCGCTGCGTGCTGTTCCTGGGCAGGCACGTCGGCTACCCGGTCGCCCTTGAGGGAGCGCTGAAGCTCAAGGAGCTCGCGTACATGCACGCCGAGGGTTTCGCGGCGGGCGAGCTCAAGCACGGCCCGATCGCGCTGATAGAGCAGGGGCTCCCGGTCGTGGTCGTGGTGCCGCCGCAGGAGGGCCGCTCGGTGCTGCACGACAAGATCGTCTCCAACATCCAGGAGATCCGCGCCCGCGGCGCGCGGACCATCGTGATCGCCGAGGAAGGCGATCACGGCGTGGCGGCGTTCGCCGACACGCTCGTTGAGGTGCCCAGGGTGCCGACGCTGCTGCAGCCGCTGGTCGCCACCGTCCCGCTGCAGGTGTTCGCCTGCGAGCTGGCCACCGCCAAGGGCCATGACGTGGACCAGCCGCGCAACCTGGCCAAGTCGGTCACGGTCGAATAGCCGCCCGGCGACCGGAAGCGGAACGGGCGCCGTGACAGGCTTATCTGGTGATCGTGGGCATCGGGGTAGACGTCGCCGTGGTGGCCAGGGTGGAAGAGGCGCTGCGGCGCACCCCTGCCCTGGCATCCCGCTTGTTCGCTAAGAGTGAACAAGCCGGGTCCGCGTGGTCGCTGGCGGGCGCGTTCGCCGCGAAGGAGGCCGTTGCGAAGGCACTCGGCGGCCCGAAGGGGCTGCGCTGGACCGATGTGGAGGTCACGCACGACCCGCTCGGCCGGCCGGTGCTGGCGGTGCGGGGGACCGTAGCCGATGCCGCTGCGCAGCTCGGAGTCCGGCGCTGGCACCTGTCGCTGAGCCATGACGGGGGCCTGTGCGTGGCGATGGTGGTGGCCGAGGGCTGACATGGGACCTGACGTGAGCCCGGGAACGAGGCCTGACCGCGAGGAGCTTGGATGAGAAGGGCGCACGCCGTGGCAGAGATCCGGGCAGCGGAAGCGGCGCTCATGGCCCGCCTGCCCGCCGGCGCGCTGATGCAGCGTGCCGCCATGGGCCTGGCCTCGGTGTGCGCGAGGCTGCTCGGCCGGGCGGGCGGGGTCTACGGTGCCCCGGTCGTGGTGCTCGCGGGCAGTGGCGACAACGGCGGCGATGCGCTGTACGCCGGGGCCCGCCTCGCCCGCCGCGGCGCGGCAGTCAGCGCGATCGCCGCCGGCACCCGGGTGCATGAGGGCGGATCGGGGGCGCTGCTCGACGCCGGCGGCCGGCTGCTCGCGGCCGGGACCGGCGCGGTGAGCGCGGAGGCCAGGGCGGCCATCGAGGGGGCAGAACTGGTCATCGACGGGCTGCTCGGCATCGGCGGGCGTGGCGGCCTGCGAGAGCCCGCTGCCAGCCTGGCCGCGCTCGCCTGCCAGTCGGACGCCACGGTCGTGGCGGCCGACCTGCCGAGCGGCGTGGATGCCGACACCGGCGAGGTCGCAGGGGCGGCGATCCGGGCGGACGTGACCGTCACCTTCGGGACCTTCAAGCCCGGGCTGCTGGTAGACCCGGGCGCCGAGCACGCCGGGGTGACCGAACTGATCGACATCGGCCTTGCCGGCTACCTGGGGCCGCCCTCGGTGGCGGCGCCGCAGGCCGGGGACATCGCGGCCTGGCTGCCCCGGCCGTCGGCCGAGTCCGACAAGTACCGGCGCGGGGTGCTGGGCCTGGTCGCCGGCAGCGACCGCTACACCGGGGCGGCGGTGCTGTCCGCCGGCGGGGCGGTGCACGGCGGCGCGGGGATGGTCCGGCTGGTGTCGGCACCCGCCGCCGCGGCAGTGGTCCGGGAGCGGTTTCCGGAGGCTGTGATCACGGTCGCCGCCGACGGCGAGCCGGCCGGCCAGCTCCTTGAGCGCGCCGGCCAGGTCCAGGCGTGGGCCGCCGGGCCGGGCATGGGTACCGGCGACGACGCCGCCGCGAGGCTCCGCGAGGTGCTGGCCAGTGACCTGCCGGTGCTGGTGGACGCCGACGGCCTGACGATTCTCGCGGCGCACCGGGAGTGGCTCGACCGCGGAGCGCCGACGCTGATCACGCCGCACGCGGGCGAGCTTGCCCGGCTGACCGGGGCGGACCGGGCGGACATCGAGGCCAGGCGCCTGGAGTTCGCCCGCCAGGCCGCCGCCGACCTCGGCGCCACGGTGCTGCTCAAGGGCTCCACCACCGTCATCGCGGATCCGCACGGCGTCGCCAGGGATCGTTCAGAACGAGATCCGGTGCTGGTCAATCCCACCGGAACGGCCTGGCTGGCTACCGCGGGCTCCGGGGACGTGCTGACCGGCCTGGCCGGTGCGCTGCTCGCGCAGGGCCTGCCTCCGGCCAGGGCCGCTGCTGCGGCCGCCTTCCTGCACGGACTCGCCGCGCGGCTGGCTGCCGAAGGGGCGCCGATCGGCGCCAGTGACGTGCTGGCCGGGCTGCCGCAGGCGTTCCGCATGGCGGCCCGGGCGGGCTGAGCCGGTCGGCGTCACCGGGCACGGGCGCCCCGGATGCTAGTCCTCGGCGCGGCCGCCGAGATGGCGGGCCAGGAACCGTTCGGCCGCCGCGTAGAACTTCAGGCGGTTCTCCGGCTTGGCGAACCCGTGGCCCTCGTCCGGGAACAGCAGGTACTCGTGCTCGACCCCGGCGGCCCTCAGGGCGGCGACGATCTGCTCCGACTCGGCCTGCTTCACCCTCGGGTCGTTCGCGCCCTGCGCGATCAGCAGCGGGGTCCTGATATCAGCGGCGCGTGACAGCGGCGAGCGGGACCACAGGAAGCTTGCGTCCTTCTCCGGATCGCCAACCCTGGTGTGGAACTGGGCGATCATCGGCGCCCAGTACGGCGGGATGGTCTCGATCAGGGTCCGGATGTTCGACGGCCCCACGATGTCCACCGCGCACCGGTACAGGCCCGGCGTGAACGCGGCCCCGGCCAGGGCAGCGTACCCGCCGTAGGAGCCGCCGTAGATGCCGATGCGCTCCGGATCGGCCCAGCCCTTCGCGATCACGTGCCGGACCGCGTCGGTCAGGTCATCCTGCATCCTGCCGCCCCATTCGCGATTGCCCGCATTGACGAACGCCTTCCCGTACCCGGTCGATCCGCGGTAGTTCACCTGCACGCAGAGATACCCGCGATTGGCCAGCCACTGCGCCTCCGGGTCGAAGCCCCAGGCGTCCCTGGCCCACGGCCCGCCGTGGACGTTCAGCACGGCGGGCAGCCGCGTCCGGTCGGCGCCGGGCGGGAAGGTCAGGTAGCCGTGGATCGTCAGGCCATCCCGTGCGGTGAACGAGAACGGCTCCATTGCGGCGAGCGTGCAGCGGGCTAGCTCGGGCCGGTGGTCGAACAGGAAGCGCCCGGTCCGGCTCGCCCTGTCGTAGCTGAAGTACGAGATCGGGCCGGAGTCGTTGGTGAACGCCACCAGCCAGGTCGCGTCGGCGTCATCGGCGCCCGCGAAGACCGGGTCGCCTGGGTGCAGTGCCCGGATGGCTGCGAGGTCGCCAGCCACCGCGGGGTCCAGTACCAGGTATTCCGAACGCTCCTTGAGCAGGGTGACGATCTGCGGCTCGCGGGTGTCCGGGTGGATCCGCACGCCGCTGACGTCCGCGTGCGGGTCCTCGGCCAGCACCTCGGTGTCCCCGGTGTCCAGGCTGATCCGCACCAGCCGGGCGGTCTGCGCGCCGACCGAGCTGGTAGCCAGCAGCGACCTGCCGTCCTCGCTGAACGCGATCGCGTCTGTGGTGAGCGCGTCCTCGGCGGGCACGCTCAGCAGCGGCCGCCACTCGCCCTCGCCGTCGCGCACCTGCAGCAGGAAGCCGCCGTCGCCCAGCGGCTGCGCCGCGGCGCGGACGGCCAGCCGCGAGTCGGCCACCCAGCCGATGAAGCCCGGGTTCTTCACCTCCAGGGTCAGCTTGCCGGTGACCAGGTCGAGCCGGTAGACGTCGTGCAACCGCGGGTCGTCGCGGTTGAGCGCGACCAGGACCTCGGTGGGGAACTTCTTGTCCCCGGCGACCAGCCTGGCCTGCACCCCGTCGAAGGGCGTGAGATCCCGGCGGGTCATCGTCTGCAGGTCCACGTCGTGCAGGCGCCAGTTCTCATCACCGCCCGCGTCCTGCAGGTACAGCAGGTGCCGCCCGTCATGCGCCCAGCCGAACATCCGGATGCCGCGGTCGGTGTCGTCGGTGACCACCCTGGCAGCCGCCCAGTCGACGCCGTGCTCCCGGCTCACCGGCGCCAGCCACACGTTGAGCACGCCGTCGTGCGGGGCGATCCAGGCGAGCGCGCTGCCGTCGGGGGAGATGCGCGGGCTGATCCGTTCCGGATTGCCGAACAGGACCTGCCGCGGGATGAGATCGGCCATGCCGTAGTGCTATCACGCCCCGCCGCCGGGCCGGGCACGGGGACACGGGAGCCGGGCCGGGCACCGGGACGCGGGAGCCGGGCCGGGCACCGGGACGCGGGAGCCGGGCCGGGCACCGGGACGCGGGAGCCGGGCCAGGCAGCGGGACGCGGAACCTGGCCACGGGAGCCGGGCCGGGCACGGGACCGCAGCATCCCGGATGCGGGCTGGCCTGCCCTTCCGGGACGCGAGCGACCATCCGGGCCGGCCCCGGACGGGGTGCTGGCAGACTGTGGACCATGGACGGTCGCCCCGAAGCCCTCATCGACCTGGATGCGGTCAGGTCGAACGCCGCGGCCCTGAACGCCCATGTCGGCGGTGCCATGGTCATGGCCGTCGTCAAGTCGCAGGCCTACGGCCATGGCCTGATCCCGGTGGCTCGCGCCGCCCTGGCGGGCGGCGCGAGCTGGCTGGGCGTGGTGCAGGTCGCCGACGCGCTGGCGCTGCGAGACGCCGGGATCGCCGCGCCCGTGCTCTGCCTGATGGCCGCGCCCGACGCGGCGCACGAGGACGCGGTGCGCCGGGATATCGACCTGGCTGCCGGCTCGGAGCTCACGCTGAGCAGGATCGCGGCCGCGGCTGCTCGCGCCGGGCGTCCCGCCAGGGTGCACCTGGAAGCCGACACCGGCATGTCCCGCGGCGGCGCGACCGCTGCCGACTGGCCAGCCCTGGTCCGCGCCGCAGCGGCCGAGCAGGCTGCGGGCAGGATCGAGGTGACCGGCGTGTGGTCCCATCTCGCCTGCGCCGACATTCCCGGCCACCCCTCGGTCAGCGGGCAGCTTGCCGCGTTCCGCGAGGCAGTTGCCCTGGCCGAGCGAGCCGGGCTGCGCCCTGAGGTGCGTCACCTCGCCAACACCGCCGCCATGCTGACCTTGCCGGAGACCTGGTTCGACATGGTCCGGCCCGGGGGCTCGGTCGTCGGGCTCGCAACGCTGCCCGGCGGCGCGCCGGGCTGGCTGCGGCCGGCCATGACCGTGCGGGCACGCCTGATACAGGTCAAGCGGGTGCCGGCCGGCTCCGGGGTGTCCTATGGCCTTCGCTACGTGACCAGCCGGGCCGCCAGGCTGGGCCTGGTCCCGCTCGGCTATGCCGAGGGGGTGCCGCGGCACGCCGGTAACGCCGCAGAGGTGTACTGCCGAGGTCGCCGCCGGAAGATCGCCGGCACCGTCTGCATGAACCAGTTCGTCATCGACCTCGGTGACGAGCCCGCCAGCGAGGGCGACGAGGTGATCCTCTTCGGTCCCGGGGACACCGGCGAGCCGACCGCCCAGGAGTGGGCCGACGCGCTGGGCACGATCTCCTACGAGATCGTGACCCGCATCTCGGAGCGGATACCGCGCAGCTACGTCGGCGATCCCGGCACAACCGGTCAGCCCGGTCAGCCCGGCGAGCCCGGCCAGCCCGGTCAGGCGAGCGAGCCGGGTGCGGTCGCGGCAGCGGCTCCCGCTGAAGGCCGGACCGAGCCGGTGCTCGCGGCGGCCCCCGGAGCGGCCAGCATCCGGCGGGAGCCCTGATGGCCCGGTGGCTGCGAGTCACCGGGGTGGCCGGGCTGGCGGCCGGCGCGGCGGCAGCGGCGACCGGAGCGGTACTGGCGGCGGAGAAGGCTGCCGTGGGCCGGACCCGGCTGCGGCCGGATCCGGAGGCTGCCGAGCCGTTCGGCCAGCTCCGCGGCCGCCCGCTCACCGTGCTGGCCGACGACGGCGTGTCGCTGCACGCGGAGATCAGCGGCCCGGACGACGCGCCTGTCACCATCATCTTCAGCCACGGTTACACGCTGAACCAGGACGCGTGGCACTATCAGCGCCGCGACCTGGCGGCGCGGAGCAGGCTGGTGTTCTGGGACCAGCGCGGGCACGGCCGGTCCGGCCGCCCTGAGACCGTGAGCGTGCACCAGCTTGGCGCCGACCTGCACGCGGTGCTGCTGGCCACCGCGCCGGGGGACACGCCGGTGGTGCTGGTCGGCCACTCTATGGGCGGCATGACCGTGATGGCGCTGGCCAGCCAGCACCCGGAGGTCTTCGGCAGCAAGGTCATCGGCACGGTGCTGATCTCCACCGCCGCGTCGGCCGTCGAGTTCGGCTGGTGGCTGCCTGGCCCGCTGCGCGGGCTCGCCCGGCGTGCCGCCCCGCCAGTGCTGCACGGCATGGCGCGCGGGCGGCGAGCCGCGCTGGTCGAGAGAGGCCGTCAGGCCGGCGGTGACCTCGCCTTCCTCGGGACCCGCTACGTGGGTTTCGGTGACGCATCGGTGAGCCCGGCGGTAGTGGACTTCCTGGAGCGGATCATCCGGGCGACGCCGATCGACATGGTGGCGCAGTTCTACGCGGCGCTGCTGGAGCACGACCAGCGTCCCGCGCTGCCGGTGCTGGCCAGGGTTCCGGTGGCGGTGGTGACCGCCGGGCGTGACCGGATTATCCCGCCCCGGCTGGCCGGGGAGCTGGTGGCCGGACTGCCTGGCTGCGATCTCGTCGAGATACCCGATGCAGGGCACGTCGTGATCCTGGAGCGCCCCGAGATCATCAACGATGTGATCACCCGGCTGACCGAGCGCGCCGTGGGGTGGCAGCAGGGCCAGGGGCGGTCCGCGTAGCGGGCCCGGGCGGCGGAAGCGGAGGACGCAGGTGCCAGGCGACAGGCATGACCCGGATGCGCGAGGCACGCTCCGCGTGCGGAGCGTCGATCTGGGACAGCTCAGGGTGGCCACCCCCGGCGAGATGCGCGCGCTCGGGCGGCGGCTGGCCAGCCTGCTGCGGGCAGGCGACCTGGTCGTGCTAGCCGGCCCGCTGGGAGCCGGCAAGACCACCCTCGTCCAGGGCATCGGCGCCGGCCTGAACGTCCGCGGCCCGGTCACCTCGCCGACCTTTGTGATCGCCCGGGTCCATCCGCCCCTGGCTGACGGCCCGGCCCTGGTGCACGCCGACGCCTACCGGCTTGGCGGCAGGGCCGAGGTAGACGACCTGGACCTGGACGCCGACACCGCGACCTCGGTGACGGTCGTGGAGTGGGGTGAGGGGCTGGTGGAGGACCTTGCCGAGAGCCACATGCTGATCACGATCGAGATGGACGCGCCGGCCGGGGATCGGGTGCCGGAGGTCGCTGACGGCCCGGCGGGGGGTCGGTTGCGGGTGCCGGAGGTCGCTGACGGCCCGGCGGGGGGTCGGTTGCGGGTGCCGGAGGTTGCTGACGACCCGGACGAGGCACGGACGGTGCGGCTGACCGCGGCTGGTGAGCGGTGGCAGGCCGTGGCCGAATCGGCGCGTCTGGTGCTTACCAGCGCGCCAGAGGCTCTATAGTTCCGATCTGTCCGCTCCTAGCGCCGTCGGCACCGCCGGCCGCGCCGTCCGCCCGCTAGCCCGGCGTGATCATGATCGTCAGGCGTGCCTTCCCCCGGAGGCGCAGTGCCTCAGCAGGGTTACCCGCCCCGTCGTGGCGGCCTGCCCGGGTCCGGGAGAGATGGCCGCCCCCGGCGACAGGACTTCGGCGGGTTCGACGCCGAGTCCGAGGACGATATCCCGCCGTGGGCGGGCGCCAGCATCTATGCCATGGGGCCCGGCCAGCGTGCGATCCGGCCGCCCCGGCCGGACGAGCCAGGCCGGCCGGACGAGCGCGGCGGCCTGGATCAGCGCCCGGAGGGCACCGGGCGCGGACGCCGTGGCTGGCGCCGGCCTGCCGGTCCCCAGGCGGCCCGCGAAGGCTCTCCCGGCCAGGCCGCCTCGCGCCTCATCCGCGAGCGCCATCCCGGGCATCAGGAGGAGCCGCGGTCTGCCAGGCCGCCCGGGTACGGTCAGCAGGCCGGAGGACTCGGCGAGCAGGCCGGTTACGCTGGCCCGCCCGGGTACGGCGGCCCGCGTGACTACGACGAGCCGCCCGGGTACGCCGGGCCGCCCGGCTATGCAAAGCAGGTCGGCAATGTCAGCCGGCTCGGGTACGCCGGGCCGCCATACGACCAGCCGCCCGGGTACGGCGAGCCTCCCGGCTACGGCCAGCCCCCCGGGTACGGCGAGCCACCCGGGTATGACCAGCCGCCCGGGTATGACCAGCCCCCCGGGTACGGCGAGCCGCCCGGGTATGACCAGCCCCCTGGGTACGGCCAGCCTCCCGGTCCGGTTCGCTACGCAGGCCCCGGCGATCCCCGCGATGACCGGCCGCGCCCGCCCGCCGGGCCGGGCCGTCGGCTCGGCCGTGCCGCGGCTGCCCGGGCACGCAAGTCCCGCCGCCGGCTTTACCTGCTGGCAGGCCTGGCCGTGATCGTCGTGCTCGCCGTGCTGGCCGCGACCGGGAGCCTTCCGTTCCTGTCGTCCGCGCCGAAGTCCCCGGGCAGCGGCCTGGTGACGACGTTCCAGCCGGGCGAGCTCCGGACCGTCCCGAACGCATGTCACGCGGTCAGCCAGGCCACGCTGCGGCAGTACCTGTCCGGCACGGCCGCGAAGATGGCGCAGTCGCTGGACCAGCCGGCGAACAGCCAGTGCACGTGGACGCTGGACGCCAAGCCGGTCTACCGGGTCCTTGAGGTCACCTCGCAGGCCTACTCGCCGTTCCCGCTGAACGGCAACGGCAGCGCGACCTCGAACGCGATCGCCGCCTACGACGCTGCCCTGGCCGGCCTGCGCCACCCGGCGAAGGACACGCACCTGCCGAAGGCCCAGCTTGGCGGCGCGCCCGGGCTTGGCAGCCGGGCATTCAGCGCGTTCCAGGTGGTACGCGCGGGCGGCACCACGACGTTCCTGGTCACGGTCGTCGTCCGCTACCGCAACGTGCTGGTCACGGTGGTCATGCAGGGCCTCAACCACGGCAAGGGCTACGGTCCCGCATCGACGGTCACGCTGCGGGCAGGTGCCCTGGCGGCGGCCCGGGACGTCGTCGCAGGGCTGCATTAGGCGACCGCGAACTGACACTAACCTGGGGTCTCGTGCTGCTGCTCGCCTTCGATACCGCCACCGCAGCGGTGACCGTCGCGCTGCACGACGGCACCCGGGTGATCGCCGAGGAGTTCAGCCCGGCCGCCCGCAGCCACGGCGAGCTGCTGGCGGCGGCCGTCGGGAGGGTTCTCTCCCGGGCCGGGGCGACACCCGGCGACCTTGCCGCTGTCGCGGTCGGCACCGGCCCGGGCCCGTACACCGGGCTGCGGGCCGGCGTGGTGACCGCGAAGGTCATGGGCAGCGCCCTGGGCATCGGCGTGCACGGCGTGTGCACGCTCGACGTCCTGGCCAGGGCGGCCGCGCGCGAGCTGCCCGGCCGCGAGTTCCTGGTCGCCACCGACGCCAGGCGCAAGGAGGTGTACTGGGCGCGTTACGGTCCCGGAGCGGTCCGGCTGGCAGGTCCAGGGGTGGCCAGCCCGGCCGACCTCGTCGTGACCTGCCCGGTGGCGGGCGAGGGCCCGGTGCTGTACCCAGAGCTGCTCGGCGAGCCGAGCCCGCCGCGTTACCCGGCCGCGGGCGACCTGGCCCAGATTGTCTCGGAACGGATCTCCCGTGGTGACCCGCCCGGCCCGGCCGAGCCGATCTACCTGCGCAAGCCCGATGCCCGGCCGCCGGGCAAGCCCAAGCGGGTGACGCCGTCGTGACCGCCGGCGAGTTCGTGCCGGAGCCGCGGCGGGCATCGCAGCGGCCCGCCCCTGCGGCCGTGCTGCGGCCGATGACCTCCGGAGATCTCCCGGCGGTGCTGGAACTGGAGCGCGAGCTGTTCGGCGCCGAGGCGTGGTCGCGGGAGATGCTGGAGGGCGAGCTGGCCGAGGTCCCGGCAACCCGGTACTACCTGGTCGCGGTCGCGCCGCCGGGCGGGGCCGGTGCTGCGGATCGCGTGGTCGGGTACGCTGGCCTGCTCGCCGCCGGGGCCCAGGCAGACGTGCTGACGCTGGCTGTCGCGACCCTCTGGCAGCGCCGGGGGACCGGCACGGCGCTGCTGGAGTCGCTGCTCGCCGAGGCGGGCCGGCGCTCCTGCCGGGAGGTATTCCTTGAGGTCCGGACCGACAATGAGGCCGCGCAGCGGCTCTACCGCCGGCACGGCTTCGCCGTGATCGGCGTCCGGCGCGGCTACTACCAGCCCTCGGGCACGGACGCTCTGGTGATGCGCCTGGACCTGGCAGGGCAGGCAGGGAGCTAGCATGACGCCGCCGCTGGTGCTCGGCATCGAGACGTCCTGCGACGAGACCGGCGCGGGCCTGGTCCGCGGCCGGGAACTGCTCGCCAACACGATTGCCTCCAGCGCGGACGAGCATGCCAGGTTCGGCGGCGTGGTGCCCGAGGTCGCCAGCCGCGCGCACCTGGAGGCCATGGTCCCCGCCGTGGACCGGGCGCTGGCGACCGCCGGGGTCCGGCTTGCGGACGTGGACGCGATCGCGGTGACGGCAGGACCCGGGCTGGCCGGCGCGCTGCTGGTCGGCGTGTCCGCGGCCAAGGCGTACGCGCTCGCCGCCGGCAAGCCCGTCTACGGGCTGAATCACCTCGCTGCGCATGTCGCGGTCGACCAGCTCGAGCACGGACCGCTGCCCGAGCCCGTGGTCGCGCTGCTGGTATCCGGCGGGCACTCCTCGCTGCTGCTGATCGAGGACCTGGCCCGGCCGGCCATCCCGCTCGGCGCGACCATCGATGACGCCGCGGGCGAGGCCTTCGACAAGGTCGCCAGGGTACTGGGACTCCCGTTCCCCGGCGGCCCGCCGATCGACGCAGCCGCAAAGGCCGGCGACCCGCAATCCGTTCTGTATCCAAGGGCCAAGTACCGGGACGGGACGTTCGACTTCTCGTTCTCCGGCCTCAAGACCGCGGTGGCACGCTGGGTGGAGGCCCGCGAGCGGGCCGGCCTGCGGGTGCCGGTCGCCGACGTGGCCGCATCGTTCCAGGAGGCCGTCGCCGACGTGCTGACCCGCAAGGCAGTCGATGCCTGCCAGGCACATGGCGTGGCGGACCTGGTCATCGGCGGCGGTGTGGCGGCTAACTCGCGGCTGCGCTCGATGGCGCAGGAGCGCTGCGCCGCGGCGGGCATCCGGCTGCGCGTGCCGCGGCCCGGGCTGTGCACCGACAACGGGGCCATGGTCGCGGCGCTCGGCGCCGAGCTCGTGGCGCGTGGCGCCAGCCCGTCGCCGCTGGACTTCCCCGCCGACTCCGCGCTCCCGGTGACCAGCACGCTCGTGGGCGCTTGACGTTCCCGGGCAGGGGGGTTACTGTTCCGAACTGGCACTCACTGAGGTAGAGTGCTAATGCGACGAGGCTGGTCTGGCACCCGCGACGGCAGGCCGCCATGGTCGCCCTCACTAGTCATTCACTGCTAGCCCTTTCCGGAGGGGGAGGTCAGATCGTGACGACCGCCACCAAGGTTGTACTCAAGCCGCTCGAGGACCGGATCGTGGTGCGCCCGCTCGAAGCCGAGCAGACGACCGCGTCCGGCCTGGTCATCCCGGACACCGCCAAGGAGAAGCCCCAGGAGGGCGAGGTTCTCGCGGTAGGCCCGGGCCGGTTCGACGAGGCCGGCACCAAGCGCGTCCCGATGGACGTCAGCGTCGGCCAGGTCGTGCTGTACAGCAAGTACGGCGGCACCGAGGTCAAGTACGGCGGCGAGGAGTACCTCGTGCTCTCCGCCCGTGACGTGCTCGCCATCGTCGAGAAGTAGCCGAGCCGCTCCGGCACCGCCCCGTGCCTGCCCGCCGTGAGCCGGGTTCCGGCTCCCGCGCAGCAGGGCGGGGCGGTGCCATGAGCGGACGGCCCGCTAGGCAAGCCAAGTCAGTCAACCGACACCCGAAGTCCTGAGGTACTCATGGCCAAGATCCTGGAATTCGACGAGGACGCCCGCCGTGCCCTGGAGCGCGGCGTCAACCGCCTCGCCGACGCCGTCAAGGTGACGCTCGGCCCGAAGGGCCGCAACGTCGTCATCGACAAGAAGTGGGGCCCGCCCACCATCACCAACGACGGGGTGACCGTCGCCCGCGAGGTTGAGCTGGAGGATCCGCACGAGAACCTGGGCGCGCAGCTCGCCAAGGAGGTCGCCACCAAGACCAATGACGTGGCCGGGGACGGCACGACGACCGCGACTGTGCTGGCCCAGGCGATGGTCCGGGAGGGACTGCGCAGCGTGGCCGCTGGCGCCAGCCCGATGGCGCTCAAGCGCGGCATCGACGCCGCTACCGTCTCGGTCTCCGAGTCGCTGGCGAAGGCAGCGCGCGAGGTCGAGGAGCGGGCCGAGATCGCCAATGTGGCGACCATCTCCGCCCAGGACGCCAAGATCGGCGAGATCATCGCAGAGGCGTTCGACAAGGTCGGCAAGGACGGCGTGATCACCGTCGAGGAATCGCCCACGCTCGGCCTGGAGCTGGAGTTCACCGAGGGGATGCAGTTCGACAAGGGCTACATCTCGCCGTACTTCATCACCGACCCGGAGCGGATGGAGGCCGTTCTCGAGGACGTCTACGTGCTCCTGCACGGCGGCAAGATCTCCGCGATGAACGACTTCCTGCCGCTGCTGGAAAAGGTGGCGCAGGTCAAGAAGCCGCTGCTGGTGATCGCGGAGGACGTCGAGGGCGAGGCGCTGGCCACGCTGGTGGTCAACAAGATCCGCGGCCTGCTGCCCGTGGTGGCGGTGAAGGCGCCAGGGTTCGGCGACCGGCGCAAGGCGATGCTGGCCGACATGGCCATCCTCACCGGCGGCGAGGTGGTCAGCGACGAGCTCGGCCTGAAGCTGGAACTGGTCGGGCTGGACACGCTCGGCCACGCCCGGCGGGTCGTGGTCACCAAGGACACCACCACGATCGTGGACGGCGGCGGCGAGCAGTCCGCCATCGATGACCGGGTGCGCCAGCTGCGCAGGGAGATCGAGGAAACCGACTCCGACTGGGACCGGGAGAAGCTCCAGGAGCGGGTGGCGAAGCTGTCCGGCGGGGTGTGCATCCTGCGCGCGGGCGCGGCTACCGAGGTGGAGCTGAAGGAGAAGAAGCACCGGCTGGAGGACGCGATCTCGGCTACCCGGGCCGCCATCGAGGAGGGCATCATCGCCGGAGGCGGCAGCGTGCTGGTGCAGATCGCCGCCGAGCTCGGCGACCTGGACCGGGCCGGGGACGAGGCTACCGGCGTCTCGATCGTCCGCCGCGCGCTGCAGGCGCCGTGCCGGTGGATCGCCGAGAACGCCGGCGCCGAGGGCGGCATCGTGGCCAGCAAGGTCGCGTCCCTGCCGATCGGCCAGGGCTTCAACGCGGCCACCGGCGAGTACGGCGACCTGCTGGCCGAGGGGGTCATCGACCCGGTCAAGGTCACCCGGTCGGCGGTCCAGAACGCGGCGTCGATCGCGGGCATGCTGCTCACCACCGAGGCGCTGGTCGTGGACAAGCCGGAGCCGCCCGAGCCGCCAGCCGGCGGTCACGGTCACGGCCACGGTCACTAGCGGGCCTCGCCGGCGGGCCGGCGGCTAAGGCGCCCTGCCCAGCCGGTCCCGCTCGCTGGCCGCCGCCCCGGCAGGTACTGCCCGCCGGGCCGGCGGTCGCGGCCGCCAGCCGCTCCGTGCCCCGGGTGGGCGGTCGCGGCCGCCAGCCGCCCTGTGCCCCGGGCCGGCGAAACCATGATCGCGGACGCTTTCCCATGGAATCCATGGGAAAGCGTCCGCGATCATGTTCCTATCCGGCGCGGGACGGGCGGGGGGAGCCGATCAGCTCGATCCCGGTCCCGTCGAGCCCGGCCAGGTCCCAGCCGTCCTCCTCGACGTCGATGGTCAGCCGCGACCGGCTCAGCCGCAGCCCGCTGACACGCAGCGGAAGGTACCGGCGAGGCAGCGCGGGAGCACACCACAGCCGTGATGCGGTGAGCTCGGGGGCGATCCGCAGCAGTGCGTGCAGCAGCTGAAGCGGTGCCGCGGCGGCCCACGCCTGCGGCGAGCAAGAGGTCGGATAGGGCACCGGGGCGGTGAAGTCGTCCCGGTCAAACCCGCAGAACAGCTCTGGCAGCCGGTAGCCGAAGTGCGCCGCCGCGTCAATGATCGCCTCGGCGACCTGCTGCGCGCTGCGGACGAACCCGTACCGCACCAGCCCGGCGGCGCACAGCGCGTTGTCATGCGGCCAGACCGATCCGTTGTGATAGCTCATCGGGTTATAGGCGGCCATCGAGCTAGCCAGGGTGCGGATCCCCCAGCCGGTGAACATCTCTGGTGACAGCAGGTGCCTGGCTACCGACTCGGCCTTGGCGGTGTCCGCGATGCCGGTCCACAGGCAGTGCCCGATGTTCGAGGTGAGCGCGTCGATGGGGCGCTTGTCGGCGTCCAGTCCGACCGCGAACCAGCCTCGCTCGGGCAGCCAGAACCGCTCGTTGAAGGACCGCTTGAGCGCGGCGGCCTTGCCGCGCCAGTGCCGCTCGCCCCGCTTGTCACCCGCCGCGCGAGCCAGGTGGGCACGCGCCCGGTAGGCCGCGAAGGTATAGCCCTGCACCTCGGCGAGCGCGATCGGCGGCCTCGCGATCGTTCCGTCGGCGAAGTTGATCCCGTCCCAGGAGTCCTTCCAGCCCTGGTTGACCAGCCCATGGCTGGTCTTGCGGGCGTACTCGACGAACCCGTCCCCGTCCGCGTCGCCGTAGCTCTCGATCCACTGCAGAGCGCGGTCAGCGCTCGGGAGCAGTTCCGCGACGGCCTGGTCGTCGTGGCCCCACCGGGCCAGTTCGCCGAGGACCATCACGAACAGCGGCGTGGCGTCTACGGTGCCGTAGTACGCGCTGCTCCCATCGAGGGCGGCCGCGGTGGCCGGGCCGAACCGGACCTCGTGCAGGATCTTCCCCGGCTCCTCCTCGGTGACCCGGTCGACCTTCCGGCCCTGCCGCTGCGCCAGTGTCTGCAGGGTGCCGACGGCGAGGTCGGTATCCCAGGGCAGCAGCATCCATGAGGTCAGCAGCGAGTCCCGGCCGAACAGCGCCATGAACCAGGGCGCGCCCGCCGCGACCACGGGCCGGTCGGGATGGTCCGGGTCGAAGATCCGCAGCGCACCGAGATCCTCGACGCTGCGCTGCAGGGTCGCGCCCAGGCTGTCGTCCGCGGTCCGGACGTACGGGCCCTGGCGCCGCCACTCGCGCAACTCGACTGCGGGAACGGAGCGCTCGACCGCCTCGCCGCGGGGATGGCGTAGCAGCATAGCCGCCCCGTCCGTCGCCGGGACCACCTCGATGCTGACGGTCTGCTCGCCGTTGCCGGGAATGGTCAGCCGCCAGGTGAGCCGGCCCTCCCGCGACGACGGCCGCCGGTCCGCGCGGATCACCACTTCCTGGCGGCGGCCGCCGCGCCGGCCAGACAGCAGTAGTTCTCCGCCGCCTCCGGCATCCCCGGACGGCCTACCCGCGGCGCCCACCAGTTTCCGTGACCGGCCCGCCTTGACCTCGAAGAGATCGGCGAAGTCGGTATCCGCGGCCAGCGCCACCACGCAGCGAGCCGGCCGCGCCGCGGTGTTGCGCACGGTCACGTCCTCGCGCATGCCGCCGCCAACGTACCGGCGCCGGATCACCAGCAGCGTACTGTCGGCCCGGCCGCGGCGCGGTGGCCGCCGGCACAGGAACGTGGCGGCATACGGCTCGCGCTGCTGCACGGTCAGCGGCTCCGGCGGGAGGCCGTCTATGGTGAGCTCCCAGCGCGCGAGCATCCGGGTGTCCCGCACGAATAGCCCGTGCACCCGGCCCGGCACGATGTCACCAGCGCGGTCGCCGATGGAGAACGTGGACCCTTCGATCAGCGTCACCGAGGAGCCGGCCGGGCCGCTGCCGGGCTGCGGCCCGGCCGGATGCGGGCCGGGGCTGGTCCAGGGCCCGCTCACCGCGCCCCCTGGGGCGCCGCGCTGCGGGCCGCCGGCCCGCTACGCGCTGATGAGCCGCCCGCCGAGCACGGCAAGCCCCCGGCGGCGGCCCGGCTGCCGGTCGAGGATGCGGCGGTATAGCCGCTCGTGATCGCGTGCCATCCGGATGTGCGAGAACCGCCGCTCTGCCATGTCGCGGCAGACGGTCCGGTCGATCGCGTCCAGCCGGTCAACAGCCTCGATCATCTCCTCTTCGTCGCGGCACAGGTACCCGGTGCGGCCTGGATCGATGATCTCCGGCGCGGCGCCGTTCGGGTACGCGATAACCGGCGTTCCGGACGCCAGTGCCTCCGCCATGACCAGGCCAAACGGTTCCCGCCAGACGATCGGGTTGAGCAGCCCGTCGGCATTGCGCAGTAGCGCTAGCCGCTGGTCTAGCGGAAGCTCGGCAGGTCCCTCGTCGGTCGGGTCTAGCAGCGGCGCTACCTCGCTGTCAAAGTAGGCACGCTCGGCGGGCTCGCGCATCTTCGTGGCCAGCACCAGCCGACGCCCGGCCTTCTTCGCGGCCCGCACGGCGTGGTGCACGCCCTTGTCCGCAGACATCCGGCCGATGAACATGAGATACCCGCCGCCACCCGGGCCGGGCTGGTGAAGGTCCAGGTCGACACCATGATGGATGACGGCCGCAATCGGGATGCCACGTGATGAGCGGGCCTGCGAGTAGGAAATGGCAACAATCGAGGCCTGCTGCGCAATCTGGGCATAGATGGGCCGGGTATCGGCCGAGAACGGACCATGATTGGTGGTGACAACCGGCGGCCGTGGCATCCGCATGGAGCTGGCCAGCAGCGGGCCGAGCATCGTGTGGTCGTGGATCAGGTCCGTGTCGGCCAGCGCCTCATAGGCGGCCAGTACATGCGCTGCCTCGGGGACATCCAGCCCGATGGGCTCGGCCGGAGCCGAGTACAGGTACTCCCGTGGTACCGGGCACGTCGACTCTCCGATCGTGAACAGCCTGACCTCGTGGCCGAGTTCCTGCAGCCCGCGTGCCAGGTTGTCGATGACGACCTCGGTTCCCCCATACGCTGGCGGTGGCACCGGCACCCATGGCGGGGCAATCAGGCCGATCCGCATGGTGATGATTCCTCCTTCCGTCGCACCAGATGACCGTGAGTCCGTCGGCTATTCTGCGGCCACCAGGGCCGCCAGGCAATCACGGCGGTGGGCGCAACGGAGGCAGCTGCGCGGGTCGACTCGCGAAACCCAGCCGAGTTCCGCGTGCCAGCACCGCCCGCACGACCGGCACAGGAAGTTGAGCCGGTCAGCGTCGGTGACGGTGACAAGGTCTGGCTCGCCGCACTCGGCGCAGCCGCGTGGCGGTCGCAGAGCGAAGTCGAGACCTACCGTTACTGTCCGTGTCATTTTCAAGACCGAGTGCAATCTTCCCACGGCAAACCCCGGGCAAACGCGGCGCCTGTCCGGGCCGGTCAGCCGGGGGGCCGGCGTATCGCGGGCTGGCAAGCCGCGTCCCGGCCCGCGCGTCCCGGCCCGGGCGGCCCGCGCATCCCGGCCCGCGCGTCCCGGCCCGGGCGGCCCGCGCATCCCGGCCCGGGCGGCCCGCGCATCCCGGCCCGGGCGGCCCGCGCGTCCCGGCCCGGGCGGCCCGGGCATCCGGACCGGACTGGTCATGCTTTAAACTGATCTGTCGTTAATAAGCCATAGAGGTTCCTTGCCAGATTTGCCGTGGGGGCTTCCAGGGGCGCCGATCGGACCGCATTCTCCCTGGCCAAACACGAATTGAAGGCGAATCCTAATTACTTAACGTGGTCGCTTAATTACGCATTGTAATTGATCCATCCGCTTGGATATCCTGCGACATTAACCGTGACCTTTCTGTTGCAATTCAGCGGTGTAAGGTGCCGTACCCGGCGGGCATGCTCCGGACGTGACAGAGGCGTGCGCAATCCGGCCGCTCGCGCCGCTCGCGCCGCTGGCAGACGGGGAGCAGTCACGACGTCAGCCATCCGGCACGGCACGGCGGAGCCTCGATGAAAAGGTCAGTGCGCTGCGGAAGCGCGCGGAGACAGCCCCGGAGCAGAGTGGCTGGGGTGAGCTGACCGCGCGGGCGGCCCGTGGACAGCCGGCCGCGGTCGAGCTGCTGCTCGAGCGCATCAGGCCCATGGTGGTCCGCTACTGCCGGGCCCGTCTCGGCCCGCTGGCAAGCCATTATCATGCAGCCGATGATGTGGCGCAGGAGGTGTGCATCGCATTGCTCTGCGCACTCCCTCGCTACCAGGAGATCGGCAGGCCATTTGCCGCCTTCGTGTTCGGCATTGCGTCCCACAAGGTCGCCGACGCCCTGCGCAGCGCGGGGAGGCTGGCGATTCCCACGGAGGATCTCCCGGACTGCCCGGATGACCGGCCGGGGCCTGAGGACGCGGTGGTGGCCAGCCTGGAAGCGGAGCGGGCGCGAGCACTGCTGCGCAGGCTTCCGGTGCACCAGCGCGAGCTACTGGTGCTGCGGCTGATCGGCGGGCTGTCGGCGGAGGAGACCGGTGATGCGCTCGGCATGTCACCCGGGGCGGTCCGGGTGGCCCAGCACCGCGCCCTGGCACGGCTCCGTGCCCTGGCGAGCGCGGAAGCCCTGGCAGGCTGACCAGGCCGGAAGCCAGGCGGGAGGGGGCTAACCCTGCAGGCTGGCCGGGCCGGAGCGGGCAGACCCTGCAGGCTGACCAGGCCGGACGGCGCGCGGTTGCGCTGCCCGGCGCTGCCCAAGGCTTGCCTAGGATGAGGCATGGCCACGACGCAGCGAGAGCGCCGGCAGGCGCGGGCAGACGGGGACGCTCCGCAGGCGGACGGACGCAACGTATTGCCCGGATCGGCACACGATGAGAAGTTCGCGCCGCCCGCACTGACCTTTGACGACGTGCTGCTGCTCCCGGCGCACTCGGAAATCGTGCCCAGCGAGGCGGACACCACCGCCCGCCTGACCCGCCGGATAACGCTGCGGATCCCCCTGGTGTCCTCGGCGATGGACACGGTCACCGAGGCGCGCATGGCCGTGGCCATGGCCCGCCAGGGCGGTGTCGGCGTGCTGCACCGCAATCTCTCGGTCGAGGATCAGGCGCAGCAGGCGGACATGGTCAAGCGGTCCGAGGCCGGAATGATCACCAACCCGGTGACCTGCGGCGCCGATGCCACCGTGGCTGACGTCGAGCGGCTCTGCGCCCGCTACCGCATCTCCGGCGTGCCGGTGACCGGCCCGGACGGCACTCTGCTGGGCATCGTGACCAACCGCGACATCCGCTTCGAGTCCGACCGCACGCGCCGGGTCGGCGCGGTCATGACGCCGATGCCGCTGGTCACCGCGCCGGTCGGAGTGGCCAGGGAGGACGCGCTCCGGCTGCTCCGCCAGCACAAGGTGGAGAAGCTGCCGCTCGTAGACTCCGCCGGCCGGCTGCGCGGGCTGATCACCGTCAAGGACTTCACCAAGAGCGAAGAGTACCCGCACGCCACGAAGGACGCCGAGGGCAGGCTGGTGGTCGGTGCCGCCGTCGGGGTCGGCGAGGACGCCAAGCACCGGGCGCAGGCGCTCGCCGACGCCGGGGCCGACTTCCTCGTGGTCGACACCGCGCATGGCCACGCCCAGGCGGTCCTGGACATGGTCGCCGCGCTGAAGGCCAACCTGAAGCTCGACGTCATCGGCGGTAACGTAGCGACCCGGGCCGGCGCGCAGGCCCTCGTCGAGGCAGGCGCCGACGCGGTCAAGGTCGGCGTCGGCCCAGGCGCCATCTGCACCACGCGTGTGGTGACCGGCGTCGGCGTGCCGCAGATCACAGCGATATTCGAGGCAGCCAGGGCAGCCCGGCCGGCCGGCGTGCCCGTCGTCGGGGACGGCGGGGTGCAGTACTCCGGCGACATCGCCAAGGCCATCGCGGCGGGCGCGGACACCGTGATGCTCGGCGCGCTGCTGGCCGGCTGCGAGGAGGGCCCGGGCGAGGTGGTGTTCATCCGCGGCAAGCAGTTCAAGCTGTTCCGCGGGATGGGCTCGCTCGGGGCGATGCGGGGCGGCGAGCGCGGCCGTTCCTACTCCAGGGACCGCTACTTCCAGGACGACGTGCTGCGCGAGGACAAGCTGGTGCCCGAGGGCGTCGAGGCCCAGGTCCCGTTCCGCGGCCCGCTGGCGGCCGTCGCCTATCAGCTCACCGGCGGGCTCCGGGCGGCGATGGGCTACTGCGGCGCGCGCACCATCGCCGAACTGCAGCAGGCCAGGTTCACCCAGATCACCTCGGCCGGGCTGACCGAGAGCCACCCGCACGACATCCAGATGATCGCCGAGGCGCCCAACTACAGCGGCCCGGCCGGTTAGGTCAGTCGTCCGTTCGCAGCGCGACCCGCGCGTCCCGGAGCCGCTCCAGCGGCCGGTTCTCCCTGGTGCACTCTGCGGGGTAGAAGAGCATCTGGTCGAGGGGGTACCAGAGCCCCACCCAGGTCAGCACGGCGCCGATCACGTCCGCGGGGATGCCGGTCCGGAACGCCGCCGCCACGATGATGCCCGCGGCCGCGACCGGGAGCCCCACCCGCAGCGAGCTCAGGCCATCGGCCAGTGCCGCCCGTCGCTCCGAGACGTTGTAGCGGATGCGCGCCTCGCAGTAGCGCCGGACCGCGCGGGCCACGGCCTGCTGAGAGCCGGGCGTCATCTCCGCCGCTGGCACCCTGATGTCCAGGGACAGCGGCCCGCGCCGGCGCGGGTGCCCCCGGATCTCGCTCAGCGCGAAGTCCATCCCGGTCAGGTAGTAGTTGTCGCGGTCCTCGCTGAGCAGGTCAGCCTCCGGCACGTCGAATAGCTCGCTCAGGTGCTCCAGCCGCAGCGTCACCACCTGCTGCTCGCCTGCGGCCGACGACGTCACCACCGGGCGGGCCGGAGCCCCGTCGCCCGCTGGCTGCGCGGCAGCGTCTCGCGCGTCCCAGGCCGGGTGCGAGGCCCTCGTCCGTGCCAGCGCATGCGGCCCGCGGGGAACCCTGCGGCGCGGCCACCGTCCTGTCATCCGGGCCCCGCCGCGCCCGATCCCGTCGACCTCAGGCTCATCTGCGGAATGCTCCCTCGAACGGCTCAGCAGGCGTGATGCCGGCTCCCTCTATCGTTCCCGCATATCGTCCCCGCGCAGCAGGCAGAAGATCGCCAGGTAGCCGCCCGGCTAGACTAGGCTGCCGCAATGACCCAGGTAGAGATCGGGCGGGGGAAGAGCGGCCGGCGCGCCTACGCGCTTGACGAGATCGGGATCGTTCCGTCGCGCCGCACCCGGCATCCCGAGGAGGTGTCGATCTCCTGGCAGATCGACGCCTACCGTTTCGACCTGCCGCTCGTGGTCGCCCCGATGGACAGCGTCGTCTCGCCGCGGACCGCAGTGGAGATCGGCAGGCTCGGCGGGCTCGCCGTGCTGGACCTGGAGGGCCTGTGGACCCGCTATGACGACCCGGAGCCGCTGCTGGCCGAGGTCGCCGAACTGCCGGAGGAGGCGGCAACGGCCCGGCTGCAGCAGATCTACGCCGAGCCGATCAAGGAAGACCTGATCGGCCGCCGGATCGAGGAGATCAGGTCGGCCGGCGTCACCACGGCGGCGCGGCTCTCCCCGCAGAAGACCGTGCGCTTCCACAAGGCGGTGCTCGACGCCGGGGCGGACATCTTCGTCATCCGCGGCACGACGGTCTCCGCCGAGCACGTGTCCGGCCAGGCCGAGCCGCTGAACCTCAAGCAGTTCATCTACGAGCTGGACATCCCGGTCATCGTGGGCGGATGCGCCACGCACACCGCGGCCCTGCACCTGATGCGGACCGGCGCGGCCGGCGTGCTCGCCGGCTTCGGCGGCGGCTCCGGTCACACCACGGCCGCGGTGCTCGGGGTCGCGGTGCCGATGGCCACCGCGATCGCCGACGTCGCCGCTGCCCGCCGGGACTACCTGGACGAGTCGGGCGGCCGCTATGTGCACGTGATCGCGGACGGCGGGATGACCCGCAGCGGCGACATCGCCAAGGCGCTGGCGATCGGCGCCGATGCGGTGATGGTCGGCTCGCCGTTCGCCCGTGCCTCGCAGGCACCCGGGCGCGGCTACCACTGGGGCAGCGAGGCTCACCACCCCGACCTGCCCAGGGGCAGCCGGGTCCGGGTCGGCACGATCGGCACGCTCGAGCAGATCCTGCACGGGCCATCGACAGTCTCCGACGGCTCGATGAACCTGATGGGGGCGCTTCGCCGGACGATGGCCACCTCCGGGTACTCCGACCTCAAGGAGTTCCAGCGCGTTGAGGTGGTTGTCACCAGGCCCCGGTAAGTTCGGAGTGTGACTGCTGGGACCTGGGGGACCGGGTACGCCGGGCCGATCGCGCGGGCGCGGACGGCGCGGCTGGGGCCTGCCGAGCGCGCGGCGGCGCTGAGCGCGCTCGCCGGCGGCGAGCACGACGTGCTGGTCGTCGGCGGTGGCGTGGTAGGCGCCGGGGTCGCGCTGGACGCGGTCACCCGCGGGCTGTCGGTCGGCCTGGTCGAGGCCAGGGACTTCGGGTCAGGGACCTCGTCCCGGTCGAGCAAGCTCATCCACGGCGGGCTGCGCTACCTGGAGCAGCTCAACGTCGGCCTGGTCCGGGAGGCGCTGTCGGAGCGGTCCCTGCTGCTGCAGCGGCTGGCGCCGCACCTGGTCCGGCCGGTGTCGTTCCTGTACCCGTTCACCCACCACGGCTGGGAGCGGGCCTACGTCGGCACCGGGGTCACCGTGTACGACATGCTGGGCTTGTCGATGGGCCACACCCGGGGACTGCCGCAGCACCGCCAGCTAAGCCGCCGCGCCGCACTCCGGATCGCGCCCGCGCTCAAGCGCCCGGCCATTACCGGCGGCCTGCTGTACTGGGACGCCCAGGTCGATGACGCCCGCTACGTGGTGACCCTGATCCGGACCGCCGCGAGCTACGGCGCCCGCGCGGTGTCGCGCACCCAGGTGACCGGCTTCCTCCGGGAGGGCGAGCGGGTGACCGGGGTACGCGCGGTGGACCTGGAGTCCGGGACCGAGCTTGAGTTCAGGGCACAGCAGGTGGTGAACGCGACCGGGGTGTGGACCGACGAGATCCAGGCCATGGTCGGCGGCCGCGGCATGATCAATGTCCGGGCCTCCAAGGGCGTGCATCTCGTGGTGCCACGGGACCGGATTCACTCGGCGAGCGGGATCATCCTGCGGACTCCGTTCAGCGTCCTGTTCGTCATCCCCTGGGGACGACACTGGATCATCGGTACCACCGACACCGACTGGTCCCTGGATAAGGCCCATCCGGCCGCCAGCCGCACCGACATCGACTACGTGCTCGGCCAGCTCAACCGGGTGCTCGCGGTGCCGCTGACCCGCGACGACGTCGAGGGCGTCTACGCGGGGCTGCGGCCGCTGCTGGCCGGCGAGTCGGAGTCGACCTCCAGGCTGTCCCGCGAGCACACCGTGGCGCATCCGGTGCCCGGGCTGGTGATGATCGCTGGCGGCAAGTACACGACCTACCGGCTGATGGCGCGGGACGCGGTGGACGCCGTGGCCCACGGCCTGGACGGGCGGGTCCCGCCGTCGTGCACGGACCAGATCCAGCTCGCCGGCGCCGACGGCTACCAGGCGCTGTGGAACTCCCGGTACTCGCTGGCCCGCTCCTCCGGGCTGCACGTGGCCAGGATCGAGCACCTGCTGCAGCGGTACGGCTCGCTGGTCGGCGAGGTCCTCGACCTCATCGCCGAGCAGCCCGCGCTGGGCCGCCCGGTCGCCGGGGCCGATGACTACCTGCGCGCGGAGGTGGTCTACGCCGCCTCGCACGAGGGCGCCCGGCACCTGGAGGACGTCCTGGCCCGGCGCACCCATGTGTCGATCGAGACCTGGGATCGCGGCCTCTCGGCGGCCCGGGAGGCGGCGGAGCTGATGGCCGGACCGATGCGGTGGCGGTCCCGGCAGGTCGCCAGGGAGGTGGAGTACTACCGGGCGCAGATCGCCGCCGAGCGAGCCTCGCAGGACGCCGTGACCGACACCGAGGCGGACGCGATCCGGCTCGGCGCCCCGGACATCGTGCCGGTGGTGATCAACGGCGCTGACCGGCACGGGGAGCCTGCCATGGCCCAGCGGGCGGACGGGCCTGCCTTGGCCGAGGGCCTGGACCACGCGAAACTCGACGATCATGAAGAACGCGCCGACCAGGCCGGCCGCTCCGCCCGGGCCGGCCGGTCCGGGCGCGTCGGCCGGATGGTCTCCCGCCGCCACTAGCCCGCGCGGCTCATCCCGGCCGTGCGACTAGACTCCGGGAGCATGTCCCGACCGCGCGTGCTCTCCGGCATCCAGCCCACGGCCGACTCGTTTCACCTCGGCAACTACCTGGGCGCGGTCCGGCAGTGGGTGGCCATGCAGGACACCTTCGACGCGTTCTACTGCGTGGTCGACCTGCACGCGATCACCCTGCCGCACGACCCCGCCGCGCTGCGCCGGAGGACCAGGGTGGCCGCGGCGCAGCTTCTCGCGGCGGGGCTGGACCCGGCGCGGTGCACCGTATTCGTGCAGAGCCAGGTGCCCGAGCACGCCGAGCTTGCCTGGGTGCTCGGCTGCATCACCGGGTTCGGCGAGGCCAGCCGGATGGTTCAGTTCAAGGACAAGTCGGCCAGGGCGGGGGCCGACGCGGTCAGCGTCGGCCTGTTCACCTACCCGGTCCTGCAGGCTGCCGACATCCTGCTGTACCAGACCGACAAGGTGCCGGTGGGCGAGGACCAGCGCCAGCACCTGGAGCTGACCCGGGACCTCGCGCAGCGGTTCAACCACCGGTTCGGGCCGACCTTCACGCTGCCCGGGGCCTACATCCTGCCGGAGGTCGCGAAGATCGCCGACCTGCAGGATCCGTCGATCAAGATGAGCAAGTCCGCCTCCTCGCCGCAGGGCATCGTGGACGTGCTGGACGCGCCGGAGGCGATCCGCCGGAAGATCGCCAGGGCGGTGACCGACTCCGGCTCGGAGGTCCGCGCCGACGAGGAGCGCAAGCCCGGCGTGACCAGCCTGCTGCGGATCTACGCCGCGCTGTCCGGGCAGACCGTGGCAGGCCTGGAGCAGTCGTACGCCGGGAAGGGCTACGGCACGTTCAAGAGGGATCTCGCCGAGGTCGTCGTGGAAGCGCTGGCCCCGATCCGCGAGCGAACCGAGAAGCTGCTGGCCGACGAGGCGGAACTGGACCGGATACTGGCCGACGGCGCCGCCCGCGCCCACGCGGTGGCCGCTCAGACGATGGCCGTGGTCCGCGACCGGGTCGGCTTCCTGCCCAGGCGCTGACGGCCGTGTCCCGGCCAGGCGCTCGGCGCTCCGTCCCGGCCAGGCGCCAACGGCCTTGTCCATGATCGCGGACGCTTTCCCATGAATTTCATGGGAAAGCGTCCGCGATCATGGAAGAGATGGGCCGTGATGGCCCGGGGACTAGCGCGGCGGCCTGCCGCCGGCCGCGCGGCGGCGCCGCCGGGCGACGGCGGTGGCACCGAGCCCCAGCCCCGCGGCGGCGGCCGCCGCTCCGCCCATGACCAGCGGGAGCGCTGCAGGTCCCGCCGAGCCTGCCAGCGCCGCCCTGGCCGGGTCCTCGCCCCGACGGTGCGCCGAGCCGGGCCGCTGGCCGGTGCCGTGAGCGGGCCCGGCCGGGCCGGCGGACCCGGTCGGGTGCGCGGCGGACGGCCGGGCGGCCGCCAGCGGCGGGACCAGCGTGCCTACCGGGCGGACCTTGCCGTCCATCGCAAATCCCCAGTTCAGCAGCCGCTCCCCGGTAGTGATCTCCGCCAGCGGCTTGCAGTGCAGCACGGTGACGATCAGCGTGACGCCGTGCCGCCTGGCCAGCCCGATGTAGGTGGCCCTGGCGGCGATAGTCCAGCCGATCTTGCCGCCGATCCCGCCCCTGTACTGGGTCAGCAGCGTGTTCTGGTTGACCAGGGTCTCCCACTTCTTGCGCTTGACCCGGAAGCGCATCGCCAGGTCGGAGTCATACCGCATGAAAGCGGGCATCCGCAGAGCCTGCCGGGCAATCAGCGCCTCGTCATAAGCGGACACGACCTGGCCTGTAGCGGGCAGCCCGTTCGGGGTCTTGGCGACGACATCGTAGGCCTGCAGGCGGTGTGCCTCGGCGTTGATCAGCGCGATGCCGTGGGCAAGCGAGCCGGTAGCCTGCGCCAGCGCGACGGCGGCGTCGTTGGCCGAGATCATCAGCAGCGCGTGGAACAGGTCCGAGACCCGGTAGGCGTGGCCGGCCAGCAGGCCGGCGTCGGTCGGCTGGGTGTCCGCGGCCTGCCGGGATGCAACCACCATGGCGTGCGGGTTCAGCAGCGGGATCAGGGTGATCGCGGTCAGCACCTTGAGCGTGGACGCGGGCGGGAACAGCCCATGGGGATCCTTGGCGGCCAGCACCTGTCCGGTCCCGGCGTCGGCGATCACGTAGGCCGAGGCCGGAACCTTCGGCAGCCTCGGTGACCTGCGTGACGCGTAGTTGACGACGATGCCGGTGCTGGCCAGGTCCCGCCCGCCGACGGCCTGCCGCGGCGTGACGCCCGGAGCGTCATGCCGGGCCGAAGAGGCGGGCCGGGCGTGCCCGGCGGGCCGGGCGGAAGAGGCGGGTCCGGCGGCCCGGGCAGAGGCGGCAGAAGCGGCGGGCTGGGCGATCGCGAGCGGCCCGGCGGGCAGCGTGATCGCCGCGAGCATGCTCGCGGTCACGGCAGCGGCTCGGGCCCCATGCCGGCCCGCAGCCCTGCGGCGGCAGGCGGCCTGAGCCCTCCGGATCATGTCAGTCGGCATGGAATCAGGCAGGCGAGTTCTCCGGTTTGTACAGTTCCAGCAGCATATGCGGTCCTTGCGGAAGCTGCGCGCCGCATGTCGCCGCAGGTGAGCCACTGCGGGTGTGTTTCCCGCCTCGGGCGGAACTCATGCGCGTCGTAACCTTGCTGCATGGCACGGATGTCGGAGTCGGGACTGCCGATCGAGCCGGTGTACCGGCCAGGCTCGCTGGCAGGGCTGGACCCGCAGCGCGATCTGGGTGACCCCGGCGAGTTCCCCTACACTCGCGGCATCTACCCGCTGATGTACGCCGCCCGCCCGTGGACGATGCGGCAGTACGCGGGCTTCTCCACAGCCGCTGACTCCAACCGCCGGTTCCGTCAGCTCATCGAGGCGGGAACCACCGGCCTGTCGGTCGCGTTCGACCTGCCCACCCAGATGGGCTACGACTCCGATGCCCCGGCCGCCAGGGGCGAGGTCGGCAAGGTGGGCGTGGCGATCGACTCGATCGAGGACATGCGGGCGCTCTTCGACCAGATACCGCTGGGCGAGGTCTCCACCTCGATGACGATCAACGCCCCGGCCTCGGTCCTGCTCCTGCTCTACCAGCTCTGCGCGCAGGAGCAGGGAGTCCCGGCCGACAGGATCACCGGCACCGTCCAGAACGACATTCTCAAGGAGTACATCGCCCGCGGCACCTACATCTACCCGCCGCAGCCGTCGCTGCGCCTGGTCGCGGACACCTTCGCCTACTGCAGGCGGGAGATCCCGCGGTGGAACACGATATCGATCTCGGGGTACCACATGGCCGAGGCCGGCGCCACCCCGGTCCAGGAGATCGCGTTCACGCTGGCCAACGCCAAGGAGTACGTCCGGGCCGCGATCCGGGCCGGAATGGCGGTGGACGAGTTCGCGCCCCGGCTCTCGTTCTTCTTCGTGGCGCGGACCACGCTGCTGGAGGAAGTGGCGAAGTTCCGCGCGGCCCGGCGTCTGTGGGCGCGGATCATGCGCGAGGAGTTCGGCGCCGCGGACCCGAGGTCGCTGATGCTGCGGTTCCACACCCAGACCGCCGGGGTCCAGCTCACCGCCCAGCAGCCCGAGGTGAACCTGGCCAGGGTCACCGTCCAGGCGCTCGCCGCGATCCTCGGCGGCACCCAGTCCCTGCACACCAACTCCTACGACGAGGCGATCGCGCTGCCGACCGAGAAGGCAGCCCGGCTCGCCGTCCGCACCCAGCAGGTTCTCGCCTGGGAGACCGACCTGACCGCAACGGCCGACCCGCTGGCCGGGTCGTACGCGATCGAGTCCATGACCAGCCAGATCGAGGGTGCCGCCGAGGAGCTGATCGGCAAGGTCGAGGCGATGGGCGGCGCCGTCGCCGCCATCGAGCAGGGGTTCCAGAAGGCCGAGATCGAGCGGTCGGCCTACCAGGTGGCACGCCAGATCGACACGGGCGAGCGGGTGGTCGTCGGGGTGAACCGGTTCACCCTGGACGAGGAGGAGCCCTACCGCCCGCTGCGCGTCGACCCGGCTATCGAGGCCGAGCAGGCCGCCCGGCTGGCCGCGCTGCGCGGCTCGCGGGACGCTGCCGAGGTCGCCGCGCGGCTGGACGATCTTCGCCGCGCGGCCTCGGGGACCGGCAACGTGCTGGTCCCGATGCGGGAGGCGCTGCGCGCCCGGGCGACCGTCGGCGAGGTGTGTGACGCCCTGCGTGAGGAGTGGGGCGTCTACCGGCCGCCCGATGCCGGCTGAGCCGGGCAGCAGAGTCCCGAGGCCGGCAGCGGCAGCATCGCCCGGCCCGCGGCTGGGTAGGACATCCGATGGCGCTGCCCGTCAGCGCTCCAGCGCCAGGCGGTCGCCGGTGATCACCTGGCCATGCCGGGCAGCCCTTGCCCCCGTCCTCACCCGTCGGCGCCTGGGCCCCCGCCGCCCGGCGCACGGGTCATCACCTGGGAGTGTCACCGGTGGCCATCAGCTGGAACCCCTCGCGCGGCGCAACTCTCGGCGTGGAGTGGGAGCTGCAGCTCATCGACTCCGCGACCCGGCTCCTCCGGCAGGACGCCGGGGAGGTTCTCGCCGCCCTGCCAGCCCTCAGCGAGACGAGCCCGGCCGGGGAGCATCCGCGGATCAAGCACGAGCTCATGCAGTCGACCATCGAGGTCGTCACCGGGGTCTGCAACACGGTGTCCGAGCTCAAGCGCGACCTTTCGGCGACAATTGCGCAACTTCAGCGGATAACCGAGCCTCGGGGTACCATGCTTGCCTGTGCCGGAACGCATCCGGTCAGCGACTGGCGGGATGCGAAGATGGCGCCGATTCAGCGGTACGCCGAGCTCGTCGAGCAACTGCAATGGCTCGGCCGGCGGATCCAGACGTTCGGTGTCCAGGTACATGTCGGAATCCGGGACGGGGCCAAGGCGATCCCGATCGTCAATGCGCTCGCGGCCTATCTTCCGCACTTCCTGGCGCTGACCGCGTCCAGCCCGTTCTGGAGCGGGCAGGACACGGGGCTGGCTTCGGCCCGGGCGGTCATCTTCGGGAACCTGCCGACGTCGGGCCCGCCGCAGCCGCTGGCGAACTGGGCCGAGTTCGAGGGCTACATGGACACGCTGCTGCGCGCCGGGACGATCCGGTCGATCAAGGAGGTGTGGTGGGACGTCAGGCCGCACCCGGATTTCGGCACGGTCGAGATCCGGATGTTCGACGGCGTTCCGACGCTCCGGGAGGCCGGCATGGTCGCGGCGCTGTCCCAGTGCCTGGTGCAGATGCTCGACATGCAGCTTGACCGCGGCTACTCATTGCCGTGCCCGCCTTCCTGGCTCGTTCAGGACAACAAATGGCGCGCCACGCGGTACGGTCTTGACGCTATCGTGATCACTGATGAGGCCGGCTCGACCGCGCCGCTGCGCGATGTGCTCTACGAGCTGGCCAGGGAACTGGAGCCGGTGGCCGATCGGCTGGGCTGCGGCCAGGAGCTGGACGTGATCAACGAGGTCCTTGAGCATGGCGCCTCCTACGAGCGGCAGCGCGCCGTGGTGGCGGGCGGCGGGCGCCTGGAGGACGTGGTGGACGCCCTGGTCACCGAGTTCGCGGAGGACAGGTTCCTCGCGGCGGCGGAAGCGGGGGAGGCGGCAGATGGCGGAGGATGAGCTGGCCGGCGAGCTCGACGCGTTTCTCGAGGCCCGGGCGGACGAGCTTATCGAGTTCAGGCGCGACCTGCACGCGCATCCGGAGGTCGGCTACCACGAGCACCGGACCACTGCGAGGGTGCGGCAGCGGCTGGAGGCGGCCGGGCTGCGGCCGGCCATCCTGCCCAAGGGAACCGGCCTGCTGGTGGACATAGGGCCGGGCCGCGGTCCCGCCGTCGCCCTGCGGGCAGACCTGGACGCGCTGCCCATCACCGACGAGAAGAACGTCCCCTACCGGTCAACCGTCCCCGGCGCGTGCCACGCCTGCGGCCATGACGTGCACACCACCGTGCTGCTCGGCACCGGCCTGTTCCTGGCCCGGGTGGCGGATGCCGGGGCGCTGCCCGGCAGGGTCCGGCTGATCTTCCAGCCGGCCGAGGAAGTGCCGGGCGGGGCGCTGGACGTGCTGGCTGCGGGGGGCATCGCCTCGGTGGACCAGATCTTCGCCCTGCACTGCGACCCGCGGCTGGACGTTGGCAAGGTCGGGACCCGGTCCGGGCCCATCACCGCGGCCTGTGACAAGATCACGGTCCGGGTCACCGGGCCGGGCGGCCATACGGCCCGGCCGCACCTGACAGCGGACCTGGTCTTCGCCCTCGGCAAGATCATCACTGAGCTGCCGGCGGCGCTTTCCCGCCGGGTGGACCCGCGGTCCAGCCTCAGCCTGGTCTGGGGCCGGGTCCAGGCGGGCTCGGCCGCCAACGCGATCCCGGACGACGGCATGGTCGAGGGCACGGTCCGGTGCCTGGACGACTCGGCCTGGCATGCGGCCCCGGACCTGGTGAAGGCGCTGCTGGAATCGGTTGCCAGCGCCTATGGCGTGGTGGCGGACCTGTCCTACCAGCGCAATGTGCCGCCGACGGTGAACGATCCGGTCGCGACCACATTGCTGGAGGCCGCGGCGGAGCGAGTGCTCGGCCCGGAGTCCCTGGTCGCAGCGCCGCAGAGCCTCGGCGGGGAGGACTTCGCCTGGTACCTGGAGTCCGTTCCCGGCTCGCTGGCCAGGCTCGGGACCCGCAGGCCCGGCTCCGGTGACGACTTCGACATCCATCAGCCAACCTTCGACGTGGACGAGCGCTGCATCGCCGTCGGCGTCCGGCTGCTGGCCGCGACCGCGCTGGCCGCCCTGTCGGGTGGCGCGATCGTGGCCGAGCCGGCCGGCGGCCTCGCCACCGCCTGAGACCTGAGACCTCCCCGGCTCACGCCGGCGCACCCTGCTGACGGCAGTTCAGATCGCGAGCCCGCGGTGCGAGACCTGGCAGTGACCAAACGGGCTTACAGTGGGTCAGCGTGAGCGTCGCCGCCGACGCTCCGGGACGAGTCACGGGAGTAGCGGCGTGTTGCCAGATCAGGGTCCAGGCGGTCCGGGGAGCCCGTTGCCCCCCGCACCGGACGATGGCGCCCAGCCGCAGCCTGTGCACGGCGCCTCGGTCAAGCCGGACGGGAGCCGGGTGTTCCGGCTGCCCGGGGCGGTCGTGCTGTTCTGGGCATGGGCTATCTTCGCCGTCGCCAACCTGGTTGACATCGCGATCAGCGGACGGGACCGCACGTCGGTGCAGATCGCGATCGGGCTGGTGGTGGTCACCGCGGTGATGTACGCCTGCGCGCTCCGGCCGCGGGTCATCACCGACAGCGATGGCATAACGGTGCTGAACCCGCTGCGGGATCATCGCATCCCGTGGGGCTCGGTTACCGCCATCGACCTCGGGGACTCGGTGCAGGTGCACTGCAAGAGGGAGCCCGGCGCGAAGAAGGCCGAGAAGGTCATCTACTCGTGGGCGCTGTACTCGCCGCGCCGGGCCCGGTATCGGGCTGAGCTTCGCAGCCGCAGCCCGGGCTGGGGCCCGCGCCGGTACATGTCATCAGCGTCACAGTCCTACGGCCGGATGCCCGCGGAGGCCGCCGAGCTCAAGCGGAAGAGCTCCGCCGAGATCATGTGCCGGGAACTCGGCGATATCGCACGCCAGGCGCGGGAGAGCGGACCCGCCGCCGGTCCGAGGGTGGCCACCTGGGCATGGCCGGCTCTCGCGGCGATCGCGGTGCCCGCGATCGCCCTGGTGCTGGTCATCGTGATCCGCTAGCGCCTGCGGCGGCGGCTGCCGGCAGCCTGCCTAGCTGCCGAGCGACGAGCACGGGCGCTGGCGCAGGGCCAGCACGTAGTCGGCGGGTGCGCCGGCTGCCTCGGCGGCATCCGCCAGGATGCCCAGGTAGCGCGCGGACGGCAGGCCGCCCTCGTAGTCGTTGAGCACGTAGAGCCAGGCGAGCACGTCGCCGTCCAGGGTCGCCACCCGGACACGCAGCTTCCGGTAGTAGCCGAGGGTGGCGCCATCCCACTCGTCCAGCTTGTCCTCGTCCGAGCCGGACATCTCGTACAGTGCCACGAACACGCGCTCGCCGGGCTGCTCGACCACGGTCGCGAGCGCGCCCTCCCAGCCGATGTCGGCGCCCCCGAAGGTCAGCCGCCAGCCTTCCAGCCAGCCGGTGCCGCGCTGGGGCGAGTGCGGGCAGCGCTCGGCCATCTGCTTGGGGTTCATGTTGCTGCCGTACGCCGCGTAGGTCGCCACGGACCCCAAGCCTACGGTTCCGGGCCCGGCGATGCGGGCCGCTCCGCCGGGACGCCGGCTGGGGGCCGGCCCGCCGGGTCGTCCGCCAGCGGCGGCTGCCGGGACCACCTAGCACAATGGGTCCGTGAGCATGCCGCGGCACAAGGTGGTCATCATCGGAGGCGGGCCAGGGGGATACGAGGCTGCGCTGGTTGCCGCGCAGCTCGGGGCGCAGGTCACGGTGGTGGAACGAGACGGCCTCGGCGGTGCCTGCGTGCTCGCCGACTGCGTTCCGTCCAAGACGCTGATCGCCACGTCGGGCATGATGGCCGCGCTTGACGGCTCGGCGGGGCTCGGGATCACCGGCGCCGGCAAGGCGACGGTGGACGCCGCCCGGCTGTACCGGCGGGTCCGGGACCTGGCCTGTGCCCAGTCGGCGGACGTCGCCGCAAGGCTGGACGCCGACGGCGTGGAGGTGATCGCCGGCACCGGCCGGCTGACCAGCCCGCGCACGGTGGCTGTCGGCGACCGCGAGCTCACCGCCGACACGGTGCTGATTGCGCCTGGCGCGAGCCCGCGGGCGCTGCCCGGGTCCGAGCCGGACGGGGAGCGGATCCTCACCTGCCGGCAGCTCTACGACCTCGACGAGCTGCCGCCGCAGCTGATCGTCGTGGGATCGGGAGTGACCGGCGCCGAGTTCGCCAGCGCCTACCAGGCCCTGGGCTCCCGGGTCACCCTGGTGTCGTCTCGGGACCGGGTGCTGCCCAACGAGGACGCCGACGCCGCGATCGTGGTCGAGGAGGTATTCCGCAGGCGTGGGATGACGGTGCTGTCCCGGTCCAGGGCCGCCTCGGTCGCCAGGTCCGGCGCTGGTGTCGAGGTCCGGCTGGCTGACGGCCGGGCGGTGCGCGGAACGCACTGCCTGCTGGCGGTGGGCATGGTGCCGGGCACCGGCGACCTGGGCCTGGACAAGGCCGGGATCGAGCCGGATGAGAAGGGCTTCGTGCCGGTGGACGGGGTGTCCCGCACCGCCGCGCCCGGCGTCTACGCGGCCGGCGACTGCACCGGGGTGATGATGCTCGCCTCGGTCGCCGCCATGCAGGGCAGGATCGCGATGTGGCACGCGCTCGGTGAGGCCGTGCGCCCGATCAGGCTCGGCCACGTTGCCGCGACGATCTTCACCGAGCCGGAGATCGCCACCGTCGGCGTCTCGCAGCGGGACGTGGAATCCGGCGCGGTCGATGGCCTGGCGCTCAAGCTGCCGCTGGCTACCAACGCCCGCGCCAAGATGCAGGGTTTCCGGGACGGGTTCGTCAAGCTGTTCGCGCGGCGAGGCAGCGGCACCGTGCTCGGCGGCGTGGTGGTCGCGCCGCGGGCCAGCGAGCTGATCCTGCCGGTCTCGCTGGCCGTGGAGCAGATGCTCTCGGTCGACCAGCTTGCGCAGACCTTCGCCGTCTACCCGTCGCTGTCGGGCAGCATCACCGAGGCCGCGCGCAAGCTCATGCGCCCGTCGGCTGGAAGCTAGCGGCAGGCCGTGCGGCGGGCGCGCGAGCCTGCCTGCGGGGGCGCGGCTCAGTGCGACGGGCGGCCGAGGTCCGGGTCGTCGGGAACCTCCAGCCCGTGCTGGCGCAGCCGGGATCCGCGGATGTCGTCGGCGTAGGCGGTGACCGTGAACAGGCTGCCAGCCAGGATCAGCGCGACCATCATCCCGCCGAGCCATGCGGGCGCGGGCAGGAACAGCCCCAGCAGAACGGCCAGGACGATGCAGACCGGCACGATCACGACGAGGTGCCGCAGCACGGTCCGGCCGCGCCAGCCAGCGTCGGTCAGCTCGTGCCGCACCCAGTCCAGGTTGTCGGGCGGGAGCCGGAATCCGGCCGCGAACAGCAGCCACCGGACGACACCGGGATCTCCCGGCAGGCGTGCCATGGCGTCAGTCTCCCAGCAGGCAGCCTAGTCTTCCAGGCGGCAGATCACCTCGCCCGCCGGGACCGTCTGGCCGACCTGGACGGTCAGGCCGGATACCGTTCCGTCGCGGTGCGCGGCCAGCGGCTGCTCCATCTTCATCGCCTCCAGCACCACGACGGCGTCGCCCGCGCTGACCCGCTGCCCGTCGGCCGCGACGATCTTGACGATCGTCCCCTGCATCGGGCTGACCAGGGCGTCGGTGCCGGGCGCCGTTCCGGCATGCCCGGCCCGGTGACCAGCGGCCCCGGCCCGGCGCACGGAACGCTGCAGCGCCGCCGGCCCGCGCGCGCTCCGCGCGCCCGCCCCGCCTGCCCCGGCCGCCCTGCTCGGTCCGCCCGGTCCGCCCGGTCCGCCCGCCCGCGCGGTGCTGACGCCCCCCGCTCCACCGCCGCTGAGGGCCTGCCCGAGTTCAGCGGGCAGCACGACCTCCAGCCGCTTCCCGCCGACCTCGACCGTGATCCGCTCCCGCGTCGGGGCCGCGCCGGCGGCACCGGCCCCGGCGGCCTCGCCGGCGTCGGGCTGATAGGGCGGGAGCTTTCCGGCGAACTCGGTCTCGATCCACCGGGTGTGCACGGTGAACGGCTCGGCGGTGAACGCCGGGTCGGACACCACGGCCCGGTGGAACGGGAGCACCGTGGGCATCCCGGCGACCTCGAACTCGCCCAGCGCGCGCCGGGCCCGCTCCAGCGCCTCAGCGCGGCTGGACCCGGTCACGATGAGCTTGGCCAGCAGCGAGTCATAGGCCTGGGGGACTGTCTGCCCGGCGGTGTAGCCGGCATCCAGCCGGACACCCGGCCCGGCTGGCGGCCGCCAGACCGCGATCCTGCCCGGCGCGGGCAGGAAGTTCCGCCCCGGGTCCTCGGCGTTGATCCGGAACTCGATCGAGTGCCCGCGCAGTGGCGGGTCGTCGTAGCCAAGCTCCTGTCCGTCGGCGATCCTGAACATCTCCCGCACCAGGTCGATCCCGCTGACCTCCTCGGTCACCGGGTGCTCCACCTGCAGCCTGGTGTTGACCTCGAGGAACGAGACGGTGCCGTCCTGGCCGATCAGGAACTCGCAGGTGCCCGCCCCGACGTAGCCGGCCTCGCGCAGGATTGCCTTGGACGACGAGCGCAAGACCTCCTCCTGAGCGGCGGTGAGGAACGGCGCCGGGGCCTCCTCGACCAGTTTCTGGTGCCGCCGCTGCAGCGAGCAGTCACGCGTGGACACGACCACGACATTCCCCCGGGAGTCGGCCAGGCACTGGGTCTCCACGTGCCGCGGCCGGTCCAGGTAGCGCTCGACGAAGCACTCGCCGCGCCCGAACGCGGCAACGGCCTCGCGCACCGCGGACTCGAACTGCGCCGGGATCTCCTCTGCGGTCCGCGCCACCCGCAGCCCGCGGCCTCCGCCGCCGAACGCCGCCTTGATCGCGATCGGCAGCCCGTGCTGGCGGGCGAACGCGACAGCCTCGTCGGCCGCGGACACCGGGCCGTCGGTCCCGGGCGCCAGCGGCGCCCCGACCGAGCGCGCGATGGCCCGCGCCGCCACCTTGTCGCCGAGTGCGCCGATGGCGGCCGGCGGCGGCCCGATCCAGGTGAGCCCCGCGGCCAGGACCTCGCGCGCGAACTCGGCGTTCTCCGCCAGGAATCCGTACCCCGGGTGCACGGCGTCGGCGCCTGACTCTGCCGCGACCTTGAGTATCTTGCGGATGTCGAGGTAGCTCTCCGCGGCGCTCTCCCCGCCGAGCGCGTACGCCTCGTCCGCCATCGCCGCGTGCAGGGCGTCCAGGTCGGGCTCGGAATACACTGCGACGCTGGCCAGCCCCGCATCCCGGCAGGCGCGGATGACACGGACGGCGATCTCGGCCCGGTTGGCGATCAGCACCTTGCGCAAACTCGGCTCCTCTCGGCTGCGTGGAGTCTAGGTGAGAGCGGGCCCGCGGTCAGCGGGGTGAGCGGGCCCGGCATGAGGCAGCTAGCGCGGCCAGGCCGCGGCCCGCCAGGCGCCCGGGCCCGGCGCAGGCATCTGCGCCATCGCCCGCCGTCTCGATGACCATTCAGAACGCTGGCCACGTGGTGCGCTCCGGCCTCGGGTGGCCGTGGCCCGTGCCGATGCCATGACCGCGAGGGCGACGGTCAGCGCCGCCGTCTCCTCGGCCGACGGGCGGCCGCGCACGATCCGCAGCTGGGGCGGTCCGGCCTGGCCGGTCATGCCGGTCGGGCCGCGCATGCCGGGCATGCCGGTCATGCGGCTGCCGGGCCGCCCTTCGCGCCCCGCGTGTCCTTCGTGGCTGGTGCCCCGGGCATCCTGGCTCCTCATGAGCGGCCTGTCCCGATCCCGAACTGCCGGTGTACCCGCTCCCAGAACGCGTCCCGCAGCCACTCCCGCGCCTCCTGGTAGGGGCGCAGCGACAGGCCCAGTTCCTTCTCGGCCTCGACCAGCAGCTCCTTGTCGATGACCGGGGGCAGGATCGGCCCGGGCAGCAGATCCCGGATGTTGTCCTCGCCCCGGGTCAGTATCCACTTCTGCGCGACGTGCTCGCCCGCCTGCTCGACCCGCTCCCGGTCCGGCCCCAGCCGCAGAGTGCCCGATCCGCCGGCCGTTGCGCTCCCGGCTGTCCCGCCGAGCCCGCCCGGCCGGGCCGCTGGCCGCAGCCCGTGCCGGTCGCCGAAGACCTGCGCGGGAGAGGGCGCCTGGCCCCCGGCTGCGGCGTGGCCCGCGTGTCCCGCACCGCCGGCGGCCGCTGCCGCGTCGGGTACAGCAGTGGCGGTACCGGTCATCGCTGCCGCGCCGGCCTCGCCGGTCACCCCGGTCACCCCGGTCACCCCGGCCATCCCGGCCATCCCGGTCACGCCCGCCAGGCTGGCCGGGCTTGCGGCCTTGCCGGCCCGCGGCCGCGCCGTCCCGGCAAGCTCGCGCCCGAGCCCGGCCGCGGCCGGCGCAGCCGGGCCGACCGGGCCGACCTGGCCGACCTGGCCTACCTGGCTGGCGGGCTCGGGCCTGCTGAAGTACGGCTCGACGAACGATCGTTCCAGCACCTCGACCGTGTCGGACTCCCAGACCAGCCGCTCGGCCTGGTTGGTGCCATACGGCGGCTCCACGCCCCACAGGTGGACCCGCACTCCGTAGGCCTGAGCCGCCTCCACCGCAGGGACCATGTCCTCGTCCCCGGCGACCAGGATCGCGTCGGTGATCGCCCGGTTCCGGGCGAGTGCCTCCATGTCGGCACGGATCTGGGCGTCCACCCCCTTCTGCTGGCCACGGGCGTTCAGGTTGCCAAGGCGCAGCTTGACCAGCGGCATCGGGGCGATCACCCGCTGGTCGATGGTGGGCACCCGGTCCCTGGCCGCGTCGTACCAGTACACCCGGAGAAGCTCGCCTCTGACCTGGTCGCTGGCGTGCTGTTTGAGCGCCTGGATCAGCTTTGACGCGTCGACTCGGTAATCGCGCCGGGAGGAGGTGCCGAACAGCAATTCGCCGGCGCAGGCGTAGATGTAACCGACGTCCACCATGATGGCGAAACGCGACAGCAGCGGCAGCGGGGCGGTTTCCTCGGTCATGACGCTCCCGACTCTAGCTGCACCCAGCCCTGCCGGCGGCCGGGGCGGGCGGGCCTGCGGACGGGTCGTGCGGGCGGCCCCGGGCGGGCGGGCTCAGCATGTTCACCGGACCGTCGGCGAGGGCGGCCAGCTTGACGCAACCAAATAGTTGCTATAGGTTGATGCAACCAGATCGTTGCTATAGGAGGTCGTCATGCCGGTACCGGATCGCATCGAGCGCACCGTCGAGCTCGCTCACCCGCCGGAGCGAGTCTGGCAGGCGCTGACCACGGCCGAGGGCCTCGGCGGATGGTTCGGCAGCAGCGCCGAGATCGACCTGAGGCCAGGAGGGACCGCCGTGGTCGAATGGAAAGACGAGAACTTCACGGCGCACCTGCAGATCCAGGTCGTCGAGCCACCCCGGCGATTCGCGTGGACCTGGGGCATCATGGGCCTGCCCGACGACGACCCGAGGCGCACTTACGTCGAGTTCACTCTCGAGCCCGCAGCGGCGGGAACCAGGCTGACCGTGGTCGAGACCGGTTTCGCGCAGCTTCCGGACGAGCTGGAGAGCTCCTACCGGGGAAACGCCAGCGGCTGGGCCAAGGAGCTCGGCGAGCTTGCAGCCTATCTCGATGCCGCTGCCTGATGTGCCGTCCGGGCCTGAGCGCGGCCAGCAGCCCGGGGAGGCCGGCACGGGCTGGCCGGGCGGGCCGCATGACGGCCCGCCCGGCCTGCGCTCTGCGCAGGACACCGAGCGGATCGCCGCGGCGGTGTTCACGGCGCTGGCCGACCCGACCCGCCGGGACATCCTCACAGAACTTGCCCGCCGCGGGCCGGCCACGGCCACCGACCTGGCGATGGTGCTGCCGATCTCCCGGCAGGCGATCGCCAAGCACCTGGGCCTGCTGTCGGAGGCCGGGCTGGTCAGGCCGCAGCCGGGGGAGCGGCGCCGGGTCAGGTTCGTCCTCCAGTCCGCTCCGATGGGCGTCGCGCAGTCGTTCCTGGCCGCGCTGGCCCGCGACTGGGACCGGCACCTCGCCGACCTGCGCCGCTACCTCGACCGCTGACCGCCTCACCGCCCGCGGCTGACCCGCCTGACCCGCAGCCGAAGCGCTGGACCTGGAATGGAGGACACGATGGGGACTCAGCTTCATCCGGCCGCCCAGGCACAAGCCCGGCCGTCCGCCGCAGCTTCCCGGCCGGCCGCGACCTTGGCCGTGCTGGCCGCCGTCCTCGGGCTCGCTGCCGCCTCCTGGGTCGTCACGGTCCGCCAGATGACCGGCATGGACATGGGGGTGGCGACCAGGCTGGGCTCGCAGGCAGCCTTCCTCGGGCTCTGGACTCCGATGATGGCCGCGATGATGCTGCCCGGCGCCACCCCGGCGGTCATGCGCCGCGCCCGCGCCGGCGGGTCTTCCTCGGCTGCCGTCTTCACCGGGTCCTACCTGGCCGTCTGGGCGCTGGCGGGCCTCCTCGTGCATGCGGTCTACCGGCCGCACGGCACCGCCGCGGCCGGCGTAATCACGGTCGCGGCCGGGCTCTACGAGCTCACTCCGGTCAAGCGACGGCTGCGTCGCAGGTGCCAGGGCCTGGACCGGTCGGGCGCCGTGTTCGGGCTGTGCTGCCTCGGCTCGAGCGCCGGGCTGATGGCCATGCAGGCCGCGCTCGGCCTGATGAGCCTTAGCTGGATGGCCGTTATCACCGTCCTCGCGCTGGCCCAGAAGATGCTGCCGCCGAGGAACGCCATCGACGTGCCGGTCGCGCTCGCGATCACCGGGCTCGGGCTGGTGATCATCATCGCGCCCGCGCTGGTTCCGGGGCTCATCCCGGCAGCGATGTAACGACACGAATGGAGGAGACAGGAAAATGACTGCTCACAGGACAGGAACGCGGCAGGAGTGGCTGACCGCGCGGCTGGAACTGCTGGAGGCGGAGAAGGAACTGACCCGCCGGAGCGACGACCTGGCCCGGCGCCGGCAGGAACTGCCCTGGGTCAGGGTCGACAAGGACTACCGCTTCGAGACCGACGAGGGCCCGGCGTCGCTGGCTGACCTCTTCCGGGGACGCTCGCAGCTGCTCGTCTATCACTTCATGTTCGGCCCGGGTTACACCGCCGGATGCCCGTCCTGCTCGGCGATCGCCGACGGCTTCAGCGGCTCCGTGGTGCACCTGGCGCACCACGACGTCACGCTCTGCGCGGTGTCGCGGGCGCCGCTGGCCAAGCTCCAGGCCTACCGGCAGCGGATGGGCTGGAGCTTCCCCTGGGCGTCGTCGGCCGGCAGCGACTTCAACTTCGACTTCGGGGTGGCCCACACCAGGGAGGAATGGGAGTCGGGTGCCGCGCGATACAACTTCGCCGAGCAGGACCTGCGGCCGAAGGCCGGGGACGAGGATTCCCTCGACGCCTTCAGCCAGTCGATCGTCGGCACGACCTGGCAGGCCTACCGGCGCGAGGGCCCCGGCATGAGCGCGTTCGCGCTGCAGGACGGCGTCGTCTACCACACGTACTCGACCTACGCGCGCGGGCTGGACATCCTGTGGGGCATGTACCAGTGGCTCGACCGGGCACCGCTCGGCCGCAACGAGGCCGGCTTCTGGTGGCGCCGCCACGACGAGTACGACGGCCAGTAGCCCGCGATGCCAGGCCGGGCACCTGACGGCGCCGGGCCTGCCGACCGGACTGCTATAGCGGGATGTTGCCGTGCTTGCGCGGCGGGTGCGCCTGCCGCTTGGAGCGGAGCGCGCGGAGCGCGCGGATGACCTGTCCGCGCGTCTCCGCCGGCCGGATCACGGCGTCCACGTAGCCTCGTTCTGCCGCAATGTAAGGATTGGCCAGCGTGTCCTCATACTCGGCGACACGCTCGGCCCGGATCCGGTTCTGCTCGTCGACCGAGCCGGCGGCGGCAAGCTCGCGGCGGTACAGGATGTTCACCGCGCCCTGCGCGCCCATGACCGCGATCTGCGCGGTGGGCCAGGCCAGGTTGATGTCACCGCCGAGGTGCTTGGAGCCCATGACGTCGTAGGCGCCGCCGTAGGCCTTGCGGGTGATCACGGTCACCTTCGGCACGGTAGCCTCGGCGTAGGCGTAGATCAGCTTCGCCCCGTGCCGGATGATCCCGCCCCACTCCTGGCTCGTCCCGGGCAGGAACCCGGGCACGTCGACGAACGTCAGCACCGGGACGTTGAACGCGTCGCAGGTGCGGACGAACCTCGCGGCCTTCTCCGAGGCGTCGATGTCCAGGCAGCCCGCGAAGTGCAGCGGCTGGTTGGCTACCACCCCGACGGGCGCGCCGTCGACCCTGCCGAAGCCGACCACGATGTTGGCAGCGAACCCGGCGTGGATCTCCAGGAACTCCCCGTCGTCCAGCACATGGGCGATCACCTCGTGCATGTCGTAGGGCTGGTTCGGCGCATCCGGGATCAGCGTGTCCAGTTCCTCGTCGGCCTCGGTGACCTCCAGCAGCGCGGCAAGCTCGGCGCCCTCGGACGGCTCCCTGGCCGGAGGGTCCTCCAGGTTGTTGGACGGCAGGTAGGACAGTAGCTCGCGGGCGAAGGCGAGGCAGTCCTCCTCGTCGGCGGCCTGATAGTGGGCGACTCCGGAGCGGGTGTTGTGCGCGTGAGCGCCGCCCAGTTCCTCGAAGCTGACCTCCTCGCCGGTCACCGTCTTGATCACGTCGGGCCCGGTGATGAACATGTGCGAGGTGCCCTCGACCATCAGCGTGAAATCGGTCAGCGCAGGGGAGTACACCGCGCCTCCCGCGCACGGCCCCATGATCAGCGAGATCTGCGGCACGACCCCCGATGCGACGACGTTGCGGTAGAAGATCTCGCCGAACAGGCCCAGCGCGACGACGCCCTCCTGGATCCGGGCACCGCCGCCGTCATTGATGCCGATGACCGGGCAGCCGGTCTTCAGCGCGTGCTCCATAACCTTGACGATCTTCTCGCCGTAGACCTCGCCGAGCGACCCTCCGAAAACCGTAAAATCCTGAGAAAGAACGCATACCGGGCGCCCGTCGATCGTGCCGGAGCCAGTGACCACGCCGTCGCCGTAGGGACGGTTCGCGGCCACCCCGAAGTCCGTCGCGCGGTGCCTGGCAAGCGCGTCGAACTCGGTGAACGACCCGGGGTCGAGCAGCAGGTCGATGCGCTCCCTGGCGGTCTTCTTGCCCTTGGCGTGCTGGCGCTCGACCGCGCGCTGCGATCCGGCGTGCACCGCCTCATAGCGGCGCTGCTCCAGGCCGGCCAGCTTGCCGGCGGTGGTGTGCGGGTCCGGCGGTGCGGGCTCGGCCCTTCCCGGCTCGCGGCCCGCCGGAGTCTGCGCGGCGTTGGTGGTCATGGGCGACAGGCTAGCGGCCTGCCCGGCCTGCCCGCCCGCGGTGCCGTGCGGCGGCCCGTGGCGGACGGTCGCCCTGCATGGGCGGCCTGCGGCGTCCGGGCGGCCCGACCTGGCGCCGATACGCTGGTCGCCGTGGGACGAGAGGCCGACCGTCGGCAGGTGCCCGAACCGATGCGGCGCGACGTGCGGCTGCTCGGCGAGGTGCTCGGCGAGGTGCTGCGTGACTCCGGCGGCCAGTCCCTCCTCGACGACGTGGAGCGGCTGCGGCGGGGCGTGATCGCCGCCCGCGCCGCCTCGCTCCCGGCCGCGGCGGGTCAGCCCGGCGCGCCGGTGCCCGACCCGGCCGGCGACGAGATCGCCGCGATGGTGGCGGCCTGGCCGCTGGACCGGGCCGAGCTGGTGGCGCGCGCCTTCACCGTGTACTTCCACCTCGTCAACCTGGCCGAGGAGCAGCAGCGGATCCGGACGCTGGCGCAGCGGGACTCCGGGAAGGAGCCGCTGCGCGAGTCGCTGGCCGCGGCGGTGGCGGAGGTTCGCGGTGCCGACGGCATGGGCCACCTGGACGAGCTCCTGGGCCGGCTGCGGGTGCACCCGGTTCTCACCGCGCACCCGACCGAGGCCAGGCGGCGGGCCGTGACAGCCGCGCTGCGGCGCATCGGCGGCCTGCTGGCCGTTCTGGACGATCCGCGGCCGGGTGCGTCGGGCCGGGAGGAGACCATGCGCCGGCTGCGCGAGGAGACCGACCTGCTCTGGCGGACCTCGCCGCTGCGGGTGCAGGCGATGACGCCGCTGGATGAGGTCCGCGCCGCGATGACCGCGTTTGACGACACGCTGTTCCGGGTGGTGCCCGCGGTGTACCGGTCGCTGGACCAGGCCCTGCTCGGCACGGCATCGGGCACGGTGCCGCCGCGGGCGCCGGCCTTCATCCGGCTGGGCAGCTGGGTCGGCGCGGACCGGGACGGCAACCCGTTCGTGACCGCCCAGGTGACCGTGCAGGCCGCCGAGGTCCAGGCCGACCACGTGCTTCGCGCGCTGGAGAACGCCGCCGAGCGGATCGGCCGCGCGCTCACCGTGCACGAGCCCGGCCCGCCGCCCGCCCGCTGGCGGATGCCCTGGCAACCGCGCGGGTGGCACACGCCCCGGTGCTGCAGGAGATCTCGGCCCGCTCGCCGCAGGAGCCATACCGCACCTACCTGCTGTACGCCGCCTCGCGGCTGCGCGCCACCCGCCTGGGCGAGCCCGGACTGGCCTACCGCGGCTGCCCGGAGTTCCTCGCAGACCTGCGCCTGGTGCAGCGGGCCCTGGCGGCACGCGCCCCCCGGCAGGCGTTCGGCGAGCTGCAGCACCTGATCTGGCAGGCGGAGACGTTCGGGTTCCACCTCGCCGAGATGGAGATCCGCCAGCACAGCGAGGTGCACGCCGCGGCCCTCGCCGAGCTGCGCGGGGGCGGCCCGTGCTCCGCCCAGACCGAGGAGGTGCAGGCCACCTTCCGGGCCATACGGTCGATCCAGCGCCGCTTCGGGACCACCGCATGCTCCCGTTATGTCGTCAGCTTCACCAGGTCCTGCGGCGACATCGCCGCCGTCTACGAGCTGGCCGGGCTGGCCGCCGGGGAGGACGAACCCGCCGGGCTGACCGTCGTGCCGCTGTTCGAGAGCGGAGCCGACCTGGAACGGGCCACGGACGTACTGGGCGAGATGATCAAGCTGGATCCGGTGGCGGCACGGCTGGCCGCCGGCGGGCGGCTTGAGGTGATGCTCGGCTACTCCGACTCGGCCAAGGAACTTGGCCCGGTCACCGCGACCTGGCGCTGCACGACACCCAGCAGCGGCTGGCCCGGTGGGCCGCGGAGCACGACGTGCCGCTGACCCTGTTCCACGGCCGCGGCGGCGCGCTCGGCCGGGGCGGCGGGCCGGCCGGCCGGGCGGTGCTCGCCCAGGCGCCGGGCTCGGTGGAGGGCGTCTTCAAGGTGACCGAGCAGGGTGAGGTGATCTTCGCCAGGTACGGCAGTCCGGTCATCGCGCGGCGGCATCTGGAGCAGGTCACCTCCGCGGTGCTGCTAGCCTCCGGGCCGGCGATCCGCGACCGGAACGAGGCAGCGGCGCGCTCCTACCGGCAGACCGGCCAGGCGATCGGGGCGGAGGCGCTGCGCGCCTACCGCGCGCTGGTCGAGGCCGAGGGTTTCGCCGAGTGGTTCTCCGTGATCAGCCCGCTGGAGGAGATCGCCGGACTGCGGATCGGCTCCAGGCCCGCCCGCCGGGGCACCGCAGGGCTGTCCGCCCTGCGGGCGATTCCCTGGGTCTTCGCCTGGGCTCAGACCCGGCTGAACCTCCCTGGCTGGTACGGCCTCGGCAGCGGGCTCGCCGCGGTGGCGCGGACCGCGGGCGGCCTGGCCGCGGCTCAAGATGCCTACCGGGGCTGGCCCCTCCTGGCGGTGCTGCTGGACAACGCCGAGATGAGCCTGGCCAAGACCGACCGCCGGATCGCGGCACGATATCTCGCGCTCGGCGGCCGGCCGGACCTCTCCCGGCAGGTTCTCGCGGAATACGACCTGACCCGCGCGCTCGTGCTGGAGGTGACCGGCCACTCGCGGCTGCTGGAGGACCACCCGGTGCTCGCCCGGGCGGTCACGCTGCGCGATCCCTATGTGGACGCGCTTTCCTACCTGCAGCTACGGGCCCTGGCCGCGCTGCGGGAGGACGGCGGCACGACGGCCGCCGAGCGTGAGCAGCTAGAGCGGCTGCTGCTACTGAGCGTGAACGGGATCGCGGCCGGGCTGCAGAACACCGGCTGACGGCGCACCCCTGGCCACGTGCCGGCCGTAGCACGGGAACCTGGCATCGAGGCCCTCGCCGGCGATCAGCCGGTCAAGCGCGCTCCGGCAGGCGGCGTCGGCTGGCGTGTAGACCACGATACGGTGCCCGGGCGCCGCGCCGATCGCCAGCGAGTGGGTGGTCATCACCATCTCCCCGTGCGCCGGGTGCTGGAAGACCTTCAGGTACCTGGCCGGGCTGGCCACCTCGTGCTGGTCCCACAGCCTGCCGAACTCCGGGCTGGCCGCCCTCAGCTCCGCGACGAACCCGGTCCAGGCCGGCTCGCCGAGGTGCCTGCCGTACGCCGACCGAAGCTGCGCCACCAGCATGCCAAGCTGCTCGGCACGGCTGACGTAGGGGTGGCAGCAGGCCGGGTGAGTGAACGAGAGCCAGAGCGTGTTGCGGCGCTCGGCGGGCGCTCGGACGACGGAGGGGAACAGCCTGGCGTACAGCTCGTTCCAGCCCAGCAGGTCGAACCGCTCGTTGAGCAAACAGGCGGGCAGTGTCGTGATGCCGTCCAGGATCTGCTGCATCTCCGGCCCGACGACCCGGCAGACGTCCGCCGCTGGCTCGGCAGGCGGCACCCCGGCCAGCCGGTAGAGGTGGTCGCGCTCCGCCCGGTCGAGCCGGAGGGTGCGGGCGACCGCGTCGAGCACCTGCGTGCTGGCACGAATGGGCCGTCCCTGCTCCAGCCAGGTGTACCAGGTCACCCCGACTCCGGCGAGCTGAGCAAGTTCCTCGCGGCGCAGCCCCGTGGTCCGGCGCCTGGTCCCCGGAGGGAGCCCGACCTCCTCCGGCCGGATCCGCTCCCGGCGGCTCCGCAGGAACGCGGCCAGGTCGTCCCGCCGGCGGTGCCCGTTCGCGGTGGTCATCGTCGTCACCATCCCAGGATCGCCGGTCGCCGGGCCGTTTGCCAGGTGCTGCTGATACCAGGATAACCAGGCTCTTGGTACCCGGATCAGAATCGGGCGAGGCTGGCTGCATGACACAGGCAAGCCTTCGCACTCCGCTCAGCCAGGCCGCCCCGCGCCAGCGCCCGGCCCGATCCGGCGCGATGCTGGCCGTCGTGCTCGCCGGGCAGTTCATGGCGCTGGTGGACGCCTCCATCGTTAACGTCGCGATCCCGGCGATACATGCCGGGCTTGGTGCCTCGGGGGCAAGCCTGCAGCTCGTCGTGGGCGGCTACACCATCGCCTATGCCGTGCTGCTGGTTACCGGGGCCAGGCTCGGCGACATCCTCGGACACCGGCGGATGTTCCTGGCCGGCCTGCTGGTGTTCACGCTTGCCTCGCTCGGCTGCGGGCTGGCCCCGTCGGCGGACCCGCTGGTGGCACTGCGGTTCGCGCAGGGCGTCGGGGCGGCCGCGATGATCCCGCAGGTGCTCAGCCTGATCCAGCGCACCTACACCGGCCCGGCCCGGGTACGGGCGATGAGCCTGTACTCGGCCGTCCTGGCCGGCGGCGCGGTGGTCGGCCAGGTGGCTGGCGGCCTGCTGATCAGCGCCAACCTGCTCGGCACAACCTGGCGGCCGGTGTTCCTAGTCAACGTGCCGATCGGCCTGGTGCTGGCCGCCGCGGGGGCGCGGCTGCTGCCTGCCGGCGGCGCGGACCGCGCCCGCGGGCTGGACCCTCTCGGGCTTGTCACCCTGGGCGCAGCGGCCACCGCGTTCGTGGTGCCGCTGGTCCTCGGCCAGTCCGAGGGCTGGCCGGCCTGGGGCTGGGCCTGCCTGGCCGCCAGCGGGCTGCTGGTCGCCGCCTTCGCGCTGGTGGAGCGCCGGGTGGCGGCCACCGGGGGCGCGCCGATCGTGCCCGGCAGGCTGCTCCGGCTGCCCGGGGTGAGCGCATCGCTCGCCGCGCTGTTCCTGACGATGGCCACGTTCGGCGGGTTCTTCTTCTCGTTCGCGCTGGACCTGCAGAGCGGCCTGGGCGACTCGGCGCTGCGGGCGGGCCTCACCTTCGCGCCCGCGGCGGCCGCGTTCGGGCTCGTCGGCCTCGGCTGGCGGCGGCTTCCCGCTCGCTGGCACCAGGGCCTGATCGTCGCGGGGTTCGCCGGCTGCGCGGTATCCCTGGCCGGGCTTGACCGCCTGCTGGCCGGCGGAGCCCCGGCCGGCGCCGGGGTCTACCTGCTGGCAGGACTGTTCGGGGCGGGTATGGCCGCCGCGTACAGCCCGCTGCTGACCCGGGCGCTGCTGCGGGTACCGGTGCCCGACGCTGCCGACGCGACCGGCATGATCGTGACGGTAGTGCAGCTAGCGATCGTGGTCGGGGTGGCCACCTTCGGGACGATCTACCTGAACCTGGCCGGCGCCCTGCCCGGGCGGCCGGGAACCGGCCCGTTCCGGCTGCTGTCCGCGCACGCCGAGTCCGTGACCTGCCTGGCGCTGGCCGGGGCCGCGCTGGCCGGCGGGCTGCTCGCAGCGGGCATGGCCCTGCGGGGCCGGGCGGCCACCGCCGAGCGCGCGCAGGCCGAGGCTGACAGGGCCTGACGAGGGCCTCGCCGGCGGCGAAGGCGTGCTCACCCCCGGCTTCGGCGGCTACCAGCCGGCTCACGGCGATCGGTCTTATCGGGGGAACCTGCCATCGCGGATCAGGCCGTGGCGCATCCTGCGCCACGGATCGCGGCTGAACAAGCCGACCGTCATCGCTCCGGTGGCTGTCATCCGCCCGGCTGTCCTCGTCAGAAGACGTAGGGGATCAGCATCTTGGTCGAGTTCTTGTAGCTGAGGTACGTATCGGGGAATCGCTCGGCCATGTAGCGCTCTTCATTGACCGCGCTGTAGATGAAGTAGCCGCCGAGCAGCACGACGGCTATCAGCCAGTACAAGCTGACCGCGATCGTCGTACCGATCATGGCGAGGATCATGCCGGAGTAGATGGGATGCCGGATGGTGCGGTAGGGGCCGGTAGTCACGAGTTCGGGGTCGTCCTTCCTGGACATCGGCATCCCCCAGTTCCTGCCGATGAATATCCTGGCCCAGACCGCCAGCGCCAGGCCTAGCACGAAGACAGCCAGGCCGATGCCCAGCAGCCAGGGATCGTTCGTGGCCGCTTGCCCCTTGACCACTTTCAGGCGCAGCAGCAGCAGAACGATGAGGATGAGAGCAATCCGGATGCCGGCAAACTGGCGCCACCGCGTCTGACCGCTCTTGGCGGTTGTGGACGCGAGGAGCCAGTATGCCCAGAAGAGAACCCAGCCAACGAGTATGACGATGTCGACTACGCGCATGGGGAGCTTCCTAACTGCCGTAACGTGCGGCGGGCGGCCTCACAACGCGCCACACCGAGCTACACTACAGCGGCCGGGTGGCGCTTTCGCGCCGGCGTTCGCCACGTTGCCAGCCCTGACGGCCCGCCATGACGTCACCTAGCCAGGGGGCCTGAGCGTCCGGGGGCCTGACTAGGGGGCCTGAGCGTCGGGCGGCGGGCTGAGCGCGGTCCCCGCTGAGGGCGCGGTCGGGTCGCCGGAAGCAGCTTCCGGCGACCGGCCCGGGCCTTCCGCAGCCGATTCCGGCGGCTGGACTCGCCGGGCCTGGCCGGCGGAACCGGGGGCCGGGGCCGGGCCGGAGGAACCCGGCGCCGGGGTCGGGATGGCCGCACCCCGGCCCGGGGCCGGGCCGGCACCGGAGCCCGGCGCCGGGACCGCTGCCTTCCGTGCCGAGTACCCGGCGGTCGCAAGGTCGGGCCCGGCGCCGCGGCGGATGAACGCCATCCCGGCGGCGATGCACGCCAGCGGGATCGCGACCATCGCGTACCGGTACAGCGCCTGGGTAACGAAGGCCGGGACGACGATGCTGACGGCGGCGAGCGCCCATGGCAGCGCCGCCGGACCGCCCCAGTCCCGCCGCCTGCGCACCACTCCGACCAGCCCGGCGATCACCACCAGGAAGAACACGATCCCCGGGAAGTAGACCGGAAGCTGGTACAGGAACAGGAAGAACTCATACGGCTTGACCGGGTGGGTGTTGGACGTGGTGCCGGCGTACTCGCGCATGTCGCGCTGGTAATAGGACGGCAGGTGGGCGATGTGCGGCTGCAGCGTGAAGCTCATCGTCGTCTGGCTCTGCGGCCTGTCGTTGGCCAGGAAGGTCAGCATGATGTCGCGGCCGACGGTGCGGAGGTAGGCCAGCGGCTGAGCCCTGATCGCGGCCTCGGCGAACTCCTTGCCGAGCTTGTTGTTGTAGGAGTTGAAGCCGGGGTGCGCGTCGTGCCGCCACCACACGTCGCTGGCCCACACGTAGTCGTCGGGGCCGGGCTGGGCCAGCATCGACGACACCGACCAGGACGGGCCGGCCGGGGTGCGCATCGAGGTCTCCAGGTTCGGGCAGAGCGGCCGCAGCCGTGGCGGCGGCTTGATGATCGCGCAGTTGGCGAAGCTCGTCGTCCGCGACCACAGGAAGATGCCGTCGCTGCTGGAGATGTTGAACGAGCCGTGCTGGGCGTGGTAGTCGGCCACGTAGACCAGGAACGGCGCGCAGAACGCGACCACCCCGGCCGTGAACGCGCGCCAGCCGACCCGCCTGACCAGCAAGAATGCCGCGACGACGACGGCCAGGGGCAGGCCGTTGCCGCGCAGCACCGAAACGTAGGCCATCAGCAGGCCGGCCAGCGCGCACTGCCAGGTCCGGGGCGTGCGCCTGGTCAGCAGCAGCGCGACGGTGACCAGCAGCACCAGCGTGTACAGCGTGTCCGGCAGGATGTAGGACTCAAGCGCGATCTGCCGGGTGTCGAACAGCGTGGGTGCCGCCGCGAGCGCTGCGCCCCAGGCCGGAAGCCCCCAGTAGCGCAGCAGCCCGTACACGATCGCGGCGATCGCGATGCCCATCAGGTGCTGGATCGTCGTGACGGCGAGCAGCACGTTCGGCAGCGGCTGCAGGATCCGCAGGAAGAGCGAGTAACCCGATGGCCGGTAGACGCCGAGCGAGCCGGTCATGGCGCCCTGCATGTACAGGAACGAGTCGGCCGTGAGCAGCGCGGGCCGGAACGCCAGCGCTGCCAGGATCCTCGGCACGAGCGAGATCAGCGCCAGGACCGTGAAGAGCCGGTGGTTGCGCCAGAGCATCCGGGGGGTCAGCCCGCCGGCAAGCTGCCGCAGGCCCTCGGCTGCCGTCCGCGGCCGCGCGGCGGGCTGGCCGTCGTGCGGGGGGCCGGTACCCTGCCGGCCGGCCTGCTGCGGACGGCCGCCGCCAGGCTCGCTGAGCCTCAGACTGGCCACGTGTCTCCTCGTCTTGCTGCGGGATCCGCGATGGACGCTATGGGCGCGACGGGCGCGATGGCCGCGACGGGCGCGTCGGGCGCGATGAGCGTGCCCGGCGTCGCACAGATTACCCCGCCACCCGACAATAGTGGGTGTCATGCCGCCCGACGCCCCGGCCAGCCCGGTGAACGCAGACCTGCGCCCGGTCCCGTCCGGCCGGCGGCCGCTGAGCCAGCGTGAGCTGCGGGCGGCGCTGGTCCGGCCGGGGAGCCTGTGGCGCGAGGTCCGGGTCACCGAATCGACCGGATCGACCAACGCCGACCTGGCCGCCCATGCCAGGCGCGGCGGCGCAGAGGGAACGGTGCTGGCCGCGGAGGCCCAGGTGGCCGGGCGCGGGCGGCTTGGCCGGTCCTGGGTCAGCCCGCCGCGGGCGGCCCTGACGTTCTCGGTGCTGCTGCGGCCCGCGGCGGTCCCCGCTTCCGCATGGGGCTGGCTGCCGCTGCTGGCCGGGCTGGCCGTCGTCGCCGCCGTGCGCGGTTGCACCGGCGTCGATGCGCTGCTGAAGTGGCCGAACGACGTCATGGCCGAAGACCGGAAGCTGGCCGGGATCCTGGCCGAGCAGGCAGGCGAGGCGGTCGTGATCGGGATCGGCCTCAACGTCTTCGCCACTCGCGCTGAGCTTCCGGTGGCACGGGCGACCTCGCTGGTACTGGAGGGAGCGGCAAGCCCGGACCGGAACCTGCTGCTCGCCGGCATTCTGAGGGAGATGGAGACCCGCTACCGCAGGCTGGCTCGCCCCGGCCGGGGGCGGGCGCCGCTGCGGGAGGAGTACCTGGACCGCTGCTGCACTCTCGGGCGCGAGGTCCGGGTCATGATGCCCGGGGACCAGGTGATCGCCGGGACCGCCGCCGACGTTGACGAGGCCGGGCGGCTCGTCGTGCTGACCCCGGCGGGCCCGCTGCCGGTCAGCGCCGGGGACGTCGTCCACGTCCGCTAGCCGAACCTTGCCGTTGCCAGCGTCGTGAGAGCGGATTTGTAGACACTAGATTGTGCACAAATCCGCTCTCACGACATAGGGGAAGCGCCGGCCGTCGGACAAGATCTGCGGCGCAGCGCACGATCAACGCGTGCAAGGTGCCACCATGTGGCCTATGACACAGAGCGGCTCCCTCGTCCCCGACGAGCAGGTCGTGCTGCGGATGCATCCGCACTGGAAGACCCTCATCCGGCCGGGCCTGCTGCTGGTCGTGATCGTGGTGGCCGCGCTCGCCCTGGCGATCCTCGTGCCCTACGGCCGCGACGCGGCGCTCGGCCAGCTTGCCATCGGGGTGGTTGCGGTGGTGGCCATCCTCGCCTTCTGCGTGCACCCCGCGCTGCGCTGGTGGACCACCAGCTACGAGCTGACGACCCGGCGGCTCCGGCTTCGCCGCGGCATCCTGACCAGGTCGGGCCGGGACTTCCCGCTGTCGAGGATCAGCGATGTGTCCTTCTCGCACGGCCTGATCGACCGGCTGCTCGGGTGTGGCACCCTGGTCGTAGAGACGGCGGGGGAGCATGGCCAGCTCATCCTGACCGAGATCCCGCACGTGCAGCAGGTGCAGGATGCCATGTTCCGGCTGGTGCAGGACGAGCAGGAGCGGCTGGCCCGGGAGGGATGAGCCCGAGGGGAATGACGAGAACGGGAAGAACGGGGCCTGGTGGTGACTGACCTGCCGGAGCGGATCTCGGTCCGCGAGGTGGGCCCGAGAGACGGCCTGCAGAACGAGCCGCCGATCCCGACCAGCGACAAGATCGAGCTCATCGACGCGCTGTCGCGCACCGGGGTGCAGCGGATCGAGGCGGTGTCGTTCGTGCGGCCCGAGGCGATACCGCAGATGGCCGACGCAGATGAGGTCTGGCAGCGGATCGAGAGGTCGCCGGAGGTCCGTTACTCGGCCCTGGTGCCGAACCTGCGCGGGGCGCGCCGCGCCCTTGACGCCGGGTTCGGCGAGATCGAGGTCGTGGTGTCCGCCTCGGACACCCACAACCGGAAGAACGTCAACCGCTCCACGGCACAGTCGCTTGACGACATCGCGGCCATCATCGACGAGGCGCACCAGCGCGGCGCGACCTGCCAGGTCATCGTGTCCACCGCGTGGGGCTGCCCGTACGAGGGCGACGTGCCGCGCGAGCGGGTGGTGGCGGTCGCCAGCCGTGCGATCGCCGACGGCGCGGACACCGTCTCCTTCGGCGACACCACCGGCATGGCGACTCCCCGCCGGGTGAGCGAGCTCGTCGCGGAATTCCGTTCTGCCAATCCTGAGGTCCCGCTGAACCTGCACTTCCACAACACCCGCGGCACCGGGCTGGCGAACGTGCTGACCGCGCTGGAGCTGGGGGTCGCCGACTTCGACGCGTCCGTGGGCGGGCTCGGCGGCTGCCCGTACGCGCCCGGGGCGAGCGGCAACATCGCCACCGAGGAGCTCGTGCACATGGTCGAGGACATGGGGGTGGCGACCGGCATCGACCTCGGCGCGATGATCGACGCGGCCGCGCAGGCCGAGCGGGCCGTCGGGCACCGGCTGCCGTCCCAGGTGCTGCGGGCCGGCCCGCGAACCCGGACGGTCCCCGCCTGAGCGACCCGCTACGCTCGCCAGCGTGGATAACCGGGAGGAGCCCGCGGACCTGGCGCAGGTCCGCGCCAGGATCGAGAAGGGCGGGGCGTCGCGGTACCACGAGGCCGCGGCAGCCAGGGGCAAGCTGTTCGCCAGGGAGCGGATCGCGCTGCTCGTCGACGCGGGCAGCTTCACCGAGGACGGCGCGTTCGCTAACGTCCTCGCCGACGGGCTGCCCGCGGACGGGGTGATCACCGGAACCGCCACCGTCGGCGGCCGGACCGTGGCGCTGATGGCCAACGACTCCACGGTCAAGGCCGGCTCGTGGGGAGCGCGGACCGTCGAGAAGATCATCAGGATCATCGAGCGGGCTTACCAGGCGGGCGTGCCGATGATCTACCTTGTCGACTCCGCTGGGGCGCGGATCACCGACCAGGTCGAGATGTTCCCCGGCCGTCGCGGCGCCGGGAAGATCTTCTACATGCAGGTCCGGGCGTCCGGGTCGATCCCGCAGGTCTGCGCGCTGTTCGGCCCGTCCGCAGCGGGCGGCGCGTACATCCCCGCGTTCTGCGACTTCGTCACGATGGTCGACGGGAACGCCTCGATGTACCTGGGCAGCCCGCGGATGGTCGAGATGGTGGTCAGCGAGGAGACCACGCTGGAGGACATGGGCGGGGCGCGGATGCACTGCACGGTCTCCGGCTGCGGCCACCACCTGGCCAGGGACGAGCGCGAGGCGATCGAGGCGGTCCGGCGTTACCTGACCTACCTGCCGGGCAACTGGCGGGAGCAGCCGCCGCCCGCGCCTGCCGCCGGGCCGGAGGACATCGACCTGCGAGCGCTGGTCCCTGCCAGCGAGCGGCAGGCCTTCGACATGCGGCGATATGTCCGCGGGCTGGTCGACGCGGGGTCGCTGTTCGAGGTGCACGCGCTCTGGGCCAGGGAGCTGGTCACCGGGTTTGCCCGGCTGGACGGCCAGGTGCTGGGGGTGGTGGCGAACAACCCGATGTTCAAGGGCGGGGTGCTGTTCGTCGACTCGGCGGACAAGGGCACCCGGTTCATCCAGATCTGCGACGCGTTCAACGTGCCGCTGCTGTTCCTGGCCGACGTGCCGGGGTTCATGGTCGGCACGGCGGTGGAGAAGCAGGGCATCATCCGGCACGGCGCCAAGATGATCAGCGCGGTGGCCGAGGCGACGGTCCCGAAGATCTGCGTCGTGGTCCGGAAGGCCTATGGTGCCGGGCTGTACGCGATGGCCGGGCCCGGGTTCGAGCCGGACGCCACGCTGGCGCTGCCCACGGCGAAGATCGCGGTCATGGGGGCGGAGGCGGCGATCAACGCCGTCTACTACAACAAGCTGGCTGACCTTCCGGACCAGGCGGCCAGGGACCGCGAGACGCGGCGGCTGCGCGAGGAGTACGAGGCCGACATCGACGTGCTGCGGCTGGCGGGCGAGCTCGTGGTCGACGACGTGGTCGAGCCCGAGGATCTCCGGGGCCAGCTCATCCGCCGGTTCGCCGCCGCCCGCGGCAAGGACCGGTCGTTCTCGCGGCGGCGGCACGGCGTGACCCCGGTCTGACGGTCCGGCGCCCGCCCAGCGGCCGCGGCCGCGGCCCTTCCCGCGTGTAGGAGGCCGATCTGGTTGCCGGCCGCTTTACGATCAGAGAATGACCAGCGTGTTGCTTGCCGAGGATGACCCCGCGATCGCCGAGCCGCTAGCGCGCGCTCTGCGCCGCGAGGGCTACGAGGTCGGAGTGTCCTCCGACGGCCTGACTACCCTCGAAGTCGCCCGGGGCGGCGGAGTTGACCTGATCCTCCTGGACATCGGGCTGCCCAAGCTCGACGGGCTCGAGGTCTGCCGTCAGATCCGCTCAGCCGGGCAGACCACCCCGGTGCTGATCCTCACCGCCCGGGCCGATGAGGTCGACACCGTCATCGGCCTTGACGCCGGCGCGGACGACTACGTCACCAAGCCGTTCCGGCTGGCCGAGCTGCTCGCCAGGGTGCGGGCCCTGCTGCGGCGCGGCGGTTCCGAGACCCACGTGGTGCAGGGCGTCCGGATCGACCCCGACGCCCGGCGCGCCTGGCTCGGCGACACCGAGATCGACCTCACCTCCAAGGAGTTCGACCTGCTCGCGCTCCTGGTGGCAGAGGCCGGGAAGGTGGTCACCCGGGAGCAGATCATGCGGCAGGTGTGGGACAGCAAGTGGTGGGGGTCGACCAAGACCCTAGACATGCACGTGTCCTGGCTGCGCCGCAAGCTGGGCGATGACGCCCATAACCCGCGCTTCATCACCACCGTCCGCGGCGTCGGGTTCCGCTTCGAGCGCGGTGACTGACCGCCGGAGCTGAGCGTGCAGCGCCGCCTGCTGGTCTCCACTCTCGCCGTTGCTGTGGCCGCGGTGCTGCTGCTCGGCATCCCGCTGGCGTTCGTGGTCAGCCGCCAGCAGGAGAGCGAGGCCAACCAGCAGCTGCAGCGGGACGCGGCCACGATCGCCAACGGACTGCAGGAGCGGGTGGACTCCGGGCTGCCGCCGGACGCTGCGCAGGCCGGCCGCTCGCTGTCGGACCGGTACGTGGTGATCCGGCAGCCGGGGACCGCGGCGGTGGCGGTGGGCGCCAGGCCGCCATCCGGTGACACCGTCAGCGCGCACGCCAACACCAGGGACTTCTCGGTCACCGTGCTGGCCGACGATTCCGTCGTTTCCGGGCAGGTGACAACCGGCCTGGTGCGGATCTTCCTGCTGGCGCTCGGCGCCGTGGCCGTGGCCGTGGTCCTGGCGCTGCTCCAGGCCAGGCGGCTCTCCCGGCCGCTGCAAGAGCTGGCCAGCGCCGCGGACCGGCTCGGCTCCGGCGACGCCCGCCCGCTCGGCCGCCGGTTCGGCATCCAGGAGCTGGACCGGGTCGCCGAAGGCCTGGACGGCTCGGCGCAGCGGATCACCGAGCTGCTGGCCGCCGAGCGGGAATTCGCCGTGGACGCCTCGCATCAGCTGCGGACCCCGCTGACCGCGCTGTCGATGCGGCTTGAGGAGATCCTCGCCGCGGCCGATGACCCGGAGGCGGTCCGCGAGGAGGGCGCGGCGGCGCTGGCCCAGACCGAGCGCCTGGCCGACGTCGTGGGCCAGCTACTCGGACGTACTCGTCGCGGCGTGTCGGGCTCGCCCGAGCTGATCAGCGTGGACGACATCGTTGCCCAGCAGGTGGTGGAGTGGGAGCCCGCGTTCCGGCGGGAGGGCCGCAAGCTGGAGGTCACCGGGGAAAAGGGGCTGCACGCAGTCGCCACCTCTGGCGGGGCGGCGCAGGTGCTGGCGACCCTGCTGGACAACGCGCTCGGCCACGGGGCGGGCACGGTGACGATCCGGACCTCGCAGACCCCGCGCTCGGTGGTGATCGAGGTCAGGGATGAGGGCAAGGGCGTGCCGCAGGACCTGGTGCCGAGGATCTTCGAGCGCAGCGTCAGCGGGTCGCCGGGCGGGACCGGCCTGGGCCTGGCGCTGGCCCGGACGGTGGCCGAGGCCGACGGCGGGCAGGTGGTGCTGGTCCGCCCGAAGCCCGCCGTGTTCGCCATGTTCCTGCGCCGCACCGGGCCGGCGTCCGGGACGGAGCCCGCCGTCAGCGGCCCGGCCTGAGCCGCTCGGCCCGGCCTGAGCCGCTCGGCCCGGCCTGAGCCGCTCGGCCCGGCCTGAGCCGCTCGGCCCGGCGGGCGGGGCAGCGACCTCGTAGGCTACGGCCTGTGCGCGAACCGAACGGTTACCGGCCCGCACCCGTCGCCGGGATGGTCGGGGCCGGCCAGCTTGCCCGGATGACGGCGCAGGCGGCTGTCAGCCTCGGCATCGGCTTCCGGGTGCTGGCCGGGGCTGCCGACGAGAGCGCCGCCCAGGTCTGCGCGGATGTCCGGGTCGGAGATTACCGGTCGGCCGGGGACCTGCTCGCCTTCGCCAGGGACTGCGAGGTGGTGACGTTCGACCACGAGCACGTCCCGCAGGCCGGTCTCGCCGAGCTGGAGCGGGCGGGAGTTGCCCTGCGCCCGTCCCCGGGCGCTCTCCGCTACGCCCAGGACAAGCTGGCCATGCGGGACCGGCTCACCCGGCTCGGCGTGCCGTGCCCGCGCTACGCCCCGGTGCGGTCGGCCGAGGAGGTCATCCGGTTCGCTGACGTCACGGCGGGATGGCCGGTGGTGCTCAAGGCGGTCGCCGGAGGCTATGACGGCAGGGGAGTCTGGGCCTGCGCGACCCCGCAGGACGCCGCGGGGGTACTCGGCCGGGCGGGGGCGAGCGGGGTGGCGCTGCTCGCCGAGGAGCACGTGGCGTTCGAGCGGGAGCTTGCGGTGCAGGTCGCCAGGTCGCCGAACGATCAGGCCGCCGCCTACCCAGTGGTCGAGACGGTCCAGCGGGACGGGATCTGCGTGCAGGTGCTGGCACCCGCACCGGGCCTGCCGGAGGACCGGGCCATCGAGGCGCAGCGGCTCGGCCTGCGCATCGCCCGCGCGCTGGACGTCACCGGGCTGCTCGCGGTCGAGCTGTTCGAGACGTCGGGCGGCCTGCTGGTCAACGAACTGGCCATGCGGCCGCACAACAGCGGGCACTGGACCATCGAGGGCGCCAGGACCTCCCAGTTCGAGCAGCACCTGCGCGCGGTGCTGGACCTGCCGCTGGGCTCGCCGCACCTGGCCGCCCCGCATACCGTGATGGCCAACGTGCTGGGCGGGGACGACGATGAGGGCATGTACGCCCGGCTCACCGCGGTGCTGGCCGCCGACCCCGCGATCCGGGTCCACCTGTACGGCAAGAGCGTCCGCCCCGGCCGGAAGGTCGGGCACGTCACCGCCGTCGGCGAGGACCTGGCGGAGCTGCGCGACCGGGCCGCCAGGGCCGCGGCCTATCTCAGCGCCGGGCCGGCCGGCGGGCTCGGCGCCGGGGGCACCGCGCTCAGCGCCGGGCGGGGGGAGTAGCCGATGGCCGGGCAGCCGCTCGTCGGCGTGGTCATGGGCAGTGACTCGGACTGGCCGGTCATGGAGGCCGCGACGACCGCGCTGGCCGAGTTCGGCGTTCCCTGGGAGGCCGGCGTGGTGTCCGCGCACCGGATGCCCCGCCAGATGCTCGACTACGGCTCCGCGGCGGCGGGCCGCGGCCTGCGGGTGCTGATCGCCGGGGCGGGCGGCGCGGCGCACCTGCCCGGCATGCTCGCATCTATCACCCCGCTGCCGGTGATCGGCGTGCCGGTTCCGCTGCGCGCCCTGGACGGGCTGGACTCGCTGCTGTCGATCGTGCAGATGCCGGCCGGGGTTCCGGTTGCCACGGTGGCGATCGGCGGGGCCCGCAACGCCGGCCTGCTCGCGGTCCGGATCCTGGCCGCGTCGGATGCGGGGCTGCGCGAGCAGATGGAGGCCTTCCAGGCGGAGCTACGGGTCGCTGCGGAGGCCAAGGGGGAGGCGCTCCGCCATCGCCTGAGCGGAGGAGCGGAAGACAGGGGAGGCCCGGGCGGGTTGGACGCCGCCCCGGGAGCCCCTGGCGGGCCGGACGGCGGCTGACCCGTCCCGCCGCTTACGATCGGGCCATGAGCCCTGACGTTCCCGCGTTCGCGCTGTCACCCGAGCACGAGGCGCTGCGCGAGTCGGTCCGTGCGCTGGCCGACGAGAAGATCGCCCCGCATGCCGCAAGGGTGGACGCCGAGGCAGCGTTCCCGCAGGAAGCGCACGACGCGCTGGTCAAGGCCGACCTGCACGCCGTGCACATACCGGAGGAATACGGAGGCGCCGGCGCGGACGCGATCGCCACCGTGATCGTGATCGAGGAGGTCGCCAGGGCGTGCGCGTCGGCCTCGCTGATCCCCGCGGTCAACAAGCTCGGCACGGTGCCGCTGCTGCTGGCCGGGTCCGAGCAGCTCAGGCAGCGTTACCTGGCACCGGTCGCCCGCGGCGAGGCGATGTTCTCCTACGCGCTCTCCGAGCCGGAAGCGGGGTCTGACGCGGCCGCCATGCGGACCCGGGCCGTCCGAAGCGGATCAGAGTTCATCCTGAACGGGACCAAGCGGTGGATCACCAATGCCGGCGTCTCCGCCTACTACACGGTCATGGCCGTCACCGACCCGTCCGCTGGTCCCGCCGGGATCTCGGCTTTCGTGGTGGAGAAGGGAGACGAGGGGTTCTCGTTCGGGGCACCGGAGCACAAGCTGGGGATCAGGGGCTCGCCGACCAGGGAACTGTACTTCGACAACTGCGCGATCCCGGCGGACCGGATGATCGGCGAGGAGGGAACCGGGTTCCGCACCGCGCTGGCCACCCTGGACCACACCCGGATCACGATCGCTGCCCAGGCGGTCGGCATCGCGCAGGGCGCGCTCGACTACGCGGCGGGCTACGTCCGGGAGCGGCGCCAGTTCGGCAGGGCCATCGCCGAGTTCCAGGGCGTGCAGTTCATGCTTGCCGACATGGCGATGAAGCTGGAGGCCGCCCGGCAGCTCACCTACGCCGCCGCCGCGAGGTCAGAGCGGGCCATGGCCGGCGAGGCCGTGCCCGATCTCACGTTCTTCTCCTCGGCCTGCAAGTGCTTCGCCTCCGACGCCGCCATGGAGATCACGACCGACGCGGTGCAACTGCTCGGCGGCTACGGCTATGTCAGCGACTACCCGGTCGAGCGGATGATGCGCGACGCCAAGATCACCCAGATCTACGAGGGCACCAACCAGATCCAGCGCATGGTCATGGCCCGCCAACTGCTCAAGTAGCGCGGCGGGCGGCGTTTGCGCTGGTCAGCGGCAACCTGCTGGAGCGCGGGGTAGCGGTACTGATGGCGCCCGGGCCGGGTCTGCGCGACGCTGACGACTCAGCTCGCAGCCGGCCAGGGGCTTGTCGTCGTTGGGAAAGCGGATGTGCACCACGTCGATGCCCCGGGACCTGAAGCCCTCCGTCACGTCCCTGATCGCGCCGAACTCGCCCGGCTCGGTGAGCGTGCTCGGCGTCGACAGCAGCCCTTGCAGCATGCCCGCCGCCGCGAACTTGCGCGTCGTCTCCAGGGTCGTGGCGAACGACGACACGCTGCCCCGGAACTTGCCATGGCTTCCCGGCGGGAAGCCGTCGAAGCTCACATTCACATGCACCGCCCCGGACTTGCCCAGGTGCGCGATCTGCTCGTCGCTGGCGAGCGTGGCGTTGGCGCAGACGCCCAGCGGCAGGCCGAGCGCCAGGACGGCGTCGCATATGGCCAGCAGGTCCGGGTGGGCGAATGGCTCCCCGCTGGTGAGTGTCACCCGCTCGACGCGGGCCCGCAGGAGCCGGGGCAGCACCTAGCGATCGCCTCATGGCCCCGGCCTCCTCTGCGGTCACCACCGAGCTTGCTTGGTGATCGTGCTCATCGCGGTTCCGCGCCTATCTGTGCCCATACGACTTTCCCGCCCAGGTGATGCGGGACGTGCCAGTTCCACCGCGTGCTCAGGGCTTCCACCAGGAGCAGTCCCCGGCCGTTTTCGGCGTCGCCGGCCGCGTCGATCCGGGCAGGCGGCTGCGGGCTGGAATCCCATACCAGGATCAGCACACTCTGCTTGTCCGACAGCAACCGCAGGCGCACAGGCGCGAAGACTTCCGCCGCGCGACTCGCGTGCACGGCATTGGTGAGCAGTTCCGACACCACCAGTTCAGCGGATTCGAACGACTCCGTGAGGTTCCATTCCCGGAGCAGTTGCCGCACATGCCTCCGAGCGCGCGGTACGGCGCTGGCCAGCGGCGCGAGTTCCAGGAAGCTGTGGAGCGGCCACAGATCCGCCGTGTCGGGTCCCGGCTGCGCCGCAAGAAGCGGGACTGGAACCCACGCGGGGCCGTCACCGCACAGAGGGCCAGGTTCTCCGTTTTCGGCCAGCCTCCCGCAGCCGTCGGGCAGTCCTCCCCGGCCGGATTCCGCTTGGGCGCGGCGCAGGGCCAGACGCGCCATTTCCCGGGCTGCTTCGCGTAGCTGCGCCGCCACGCGGGCCGTTTGCACTGCCATACCCATGACCTCAGCCAATGGAGGACGCGGCGACGACGGGAGGTTGGCGGTGGGGGCAGATGTGTGAACAGGGTGTGTGAATTCGGCTCGACCGGGCCCGGAGAGTTGCGTCCAGCAGAGTGGTGTGCCGACGGGCCCGTTGATGGGCGTGGCGTCGTGATGTAGGACGGCCACCGCGTGATCCTTCGAGAGACCTACCAAGTCGACTCGAGGGAGAACTACGCGATGGC